>Ga0209381_1000027_pt1 | contig 446536 bp, 405 predicted proteins | sample DewCreD2012metaG_FD_184111 | JGI IMG/M metagenome (GOLD analysis project Ga0209381, IMG submission 184111) | Hot spring sediment bacterial and archeal communities from British Columbia, Canada, to study Microbial Dark Matter (Phase II) - Dewar... ... | reverse complement strand
GTCCGCCTGGTGGAGCTGGGGGGCAAGTTGCTCGTCCTCAACCTGGCTCCCCATCACGAGACCGCGGTGCGCCTTCTGGGGGCCGGGCGATATTACCTGCTGGAGTGAAGGGGGTGCGGAATGTGGGAGCAGTGGGTCAACAGAAGGGTAAGTTGGGTGAGTTATCTAATTCTGTGATTTTCTTTAATAACCACGCGATATCCCTGTCCAAATACCGTTTCGATGTAACGGGGTGTTTTGGGGTCATCGCCCAGCTTGCGCCGCAGCAGCGCCACATAGCTATCTACCACCCGCTCATCTACGGTGCTACCACGTTCGGCTCCCCAGACCCGCTGCAAGAGGCGCTCGCGGCTCCAGACCTCGCCAGGGTTCTGGGCCAGGGTTAGTAATAAATCGAGCTCGGTTGGAGAGAGCTCGAGTAGTTTTTCGCCCTGGAAAACCTGACGGCGCTTGAGCACGATGCGCAAATCCTGAAGGGTGATTTCTTGTTCGGGTCGGCTGCGCCGTAGCAAGGCCCTAACCCGGGCCACCATCTCGCGCACGCTCATAGGCTTGGTCAGATAATCGTCGGCGCCGAGCTCGAGCGCACGTATGCGAATTTCTTCGGTGCCTTGGGCGCTTATAACCAGGATGGGCAGGCTCCAATCGGCCTCGCGCAGCTCGCGGATGACCTCGAGGCCCCCCAGGCCCGGCAAGCCCAGGTCAAGAATCATCAGGTCGGCTTGCGGCGCTATCTGCACTGCATCCAGCCCGTTGGTTGCCAGCAGGGCAGTGTAACCCTCGTGTTCCAGCGCAGTGATTACCAGATGAGCTAGCTGTGGATCATCTTCAACAACCAATACACGTTCCATAAGCCTATTACAAACTATACCGGCACGATGCCAGGTTTTTGGGTCAAAATGTCAAGCTCGGCTCAAACTGCACGATCCCCTACTTCTTGGAGGCTACTGCTCGAGGCTATCAAAACAACTGGAAACAAAAAATGTAGGTGCTTGCAAGCACAAGCACCCATGAACCTGATAAGAGGCCTTTTACTTGATGAGCCCCAACTGCAGCACCGCGTCGCGCTCGTCGGCCAGTTCCTTGGCGGTAGCATCCATTTTGCTGCGGCTGAACTCGTTGATCTCCAGGCCCTGCACAATTTCGAAGTCGCCGTCTTTGCAGACGCAGGGGTAGCTGTACACCAGCCCTTCGGGGATGCCGTAAGAACCGTCGGAGGGAACGGCCATGCTGACCCAGTCGCCGGCCGGGGTGCCCAGGGCCCAGTCGCGCATGTGGTCAATGGCCGCACTGGCCGCCGAGGCCGCCGAAGAGGCCCCACGGGCCTCGATAATCTCGGCACCGCGCTTGGCTACTTTGGGGATGTAGGTATTGACATACCAGTCGTGGTCGCCCACCAGCTCGTAGGCGCTTTTGCCGCCCACCTCGCAGTGGAACAGGTCGGGATACTGGGTGACGGAGTGATTGCCCCAGATGGTCATTTTCTTGATCTCGGTGACCGGTACCTTGAGTCGGGCGGCCAGCTGCGAGATGGCCCGGTTGTGGTCGAGGCGGGTCATGGCGTGAATCTGGCGGGGTGAGAGGTTGGGGGCGTTTTTGTAGGTGATGAGGGCGTTGGTGTTGGCGGGGTTGCCCACCACCAGTACCTTGACGTGCTTGCGGGCGTTCTCGGAGAGGGCCCGGCCCTGAGCGGTAAAGATGGCGCCGTTAGCCTGGAGCAGGTCGGCCCTCTCCATGCCCTGTTTGCGGGGCATGGCCCCTACCAGCAAAGCATAATCGGCATCTGCAAAAGCGACGTTGGGGTCGTCGGTCGGGACGATGCCAGCCAGGGTAGGGAAAGCGCAGTCCTCGAGCTCCATGATTACCCCATTAAGGGCCTTGAGGGCCGGGGTAATCTCCAGTAGTTGCAGAATCACCGGCTGATCTTTGCCGAGCATCTCACCCGCGGCAATGCGGAACAACAGGCTATAGCCAATCTGACCGGCAGCACCGGTAACCGCCACACGTACAGGGGATTTCATACGAAAACTCCTTTCGCTGGGCCGTAGCCCATTTCTACCGCTCACGATAATAACGTGCTGGGGGTTCGATGTCGAAGGATAAAGGTCGGGGGTAGTTACACCATTCGACTAAAGCCTGGCCTGCCGCTTTCCAAAACAGGTGCGGGTCGTACTGAAAACCATTCTGCCACTACGGCCAAACAAAAATGCTGGAACCCGACTCGCCAGGGTACAGCTTGGATTGTTGACATGACTGACAGGCTCTAGACCACCCGTACCCTATGGACGTAACATTGCCTTCATGACAGTTAGCCGGTACTACGACGTGAAGCGAGATGAGCGAGGAAAGCGCTACCTCGAGCCTTTCATCGAGGGATCGCTCTTGTTGGGGCTGCCCCTGCTGAACAAGGGCACCGCTTTCACCCACGAAGAACGCAAAGCCCTGAAGCTCGAGGGCCTTTTACCGCCCCACGTGACCAGCCTCGAGGAGCAGAAGCAGCGCAACTACCGGCGCTACTGCCTGATTGAAAACGACCTGGAAAAACACATCTTTTTGCGCAACCTACAAGACCGCAACGAGGTGCTGTTCTATGCCCTTTTTGTCGATCACATGAGCGAGATGTTGCCCATCCTCTACACCCCCACAGTGGGCGAGGCGGTCAAGCAGTTCTCGCACATCTACCGTTTTCCGCGGGGTTTCACTGCCTCTACCGATAACATTCACGATATCGAACAGGCCCTGGCCAACGTACCCCTCAACGATGTGCGCCTGGCCGTGGCCACCGACTCCTCGGCCATTCTGGGCATTGGCGACCAGGGCTTCGGAGGTATGGCCATCGCCATCGGCAAGCTCTCCATCTACACCGCCGCGGGCGGCCTGGGCCCCGACAAGGCCCTGCCCATCGAGCTGGACGTGGGCACCAACCGCGCCGACCTCATCAACGACCCGCTCTATCTGGGGGTGCGCCACCGCCGGCTCTCGGGCGAGGAGTACTACGCCTTTATGGATCGCTTTGTGGAGGCTTTTTGCAAGCGCTACCCCAACGCGGTCATGCAGTGGGAAGACTTCGGCAAGGACACGGCTTTTGCGGTGCTCGAGCGCTACCGCAAGGTGCTCCCTTCCTTCAACGACGACATCCAGGGCACCGGGGCGGTAACCCTGGCGGGGGTGCTATCGGCCTGCCGGATCAAGGGCCAGAACCTTTCCGACCAGCGTATTCTGGTCTACGGGGCCGGGGCCGGGGGCATCGGGGTGGCCCAGGCCCTGCTCGATGGCCTGATGCGCGAGGGTCTGACCGAAGCCCAGGCCCTGGAACGCCTGTTTGTGCTGGACTCCAAGGGCTTGCTGCTCAGCAACCGCAGCATGGAGGCCTACAAGCGAAAGTTTGCCAAAGATCCGGACACAGTCCAGGACTGGCCCATTGCGGGCGACGCCCCCAACCTGTACGAGACTGTGGTACACGGCAAGATTACCGTTTTGCTGGGGCTTTCGGGCCAGGCCGGCTCGTTTACCGAACCCATCGTGCAGGCGGTACAGGCCAACACCGAGCGTCCGGTCATCTTCCCACTCTCCAACCCTACCAGCTCTTCAGAGGCGATCCCCGAGGAAATTTTGCGCTGGACGGGCGGCAAGGCTCTGGTGGCCGCCGGAAGTCCCTTTGCGCCGGTGGAGCTGGGCGGTCAGGTTTACCCAATCGGCCAGGGGAACAATGCCTTTGTGTTCCCTGGGCTGGGCTTCGGTACGGTGCTTGCTAAAGCTAAAGAAGTTTCCGATGCCATGGTGCTCGAGGCGGCCTACGCCCTCTACGACTACACCCGCCAGCACCACCCCGACCGCATATACCCCCCCACCTCGGAACTGCGCGAGGTGAGCCAGCTGGTGGCCTCGAGGGTGATCCGCCAGGCCATGAAGGAGGGTCTGGCCCGCGAGGAGCGCCTGAAGGGGCTGGGTATGGAGGCCATCCAGGCCTACGTGGCCGAGCGCTTCTGGCAGCCCCGGTATCTGCCCTACAAGCCCGCTGCCGACAACAGATAATACCGTTTCCGCTCGAATCCTTCACCGCCATCTGCAATTAGAGGTGAAGGATTCAAGCCGACCGAAGGGAGTAGAAAAGCATCTCGGTAGTATCGTTTAGACTTGCCAAAATGCCTGTAACCCAGGCTGGCCCAACGCTACCTTCGCAAAGCCACGCTTCGACCAAGCAGTTATTGGGGCTTCGTGAAGCGTAATTCATCCCCCTTGGTCAGAAGGGTGTTCAACCCTTTGCCATCGTACTAACCGAATTTGGTATAAAACCTGGCAGATTTTCGTATACTTAAGACGTCAAGGGCTTTTAGCCCTGTTTATATATGGATAAAAAAGACCGTCCGGTGTACATCATTTCGGTTGCCGCCGAACTGGTGGATATGCATCCCCAGACCCTGCGTCTGTACGAGCGCAAGGGCCTTATTCAGCCCAAGCGTTCGGGCGGCAAGACCCGGTTGTACTCCGAACGGGACGTGGAGAAGCTACGGGAGATTCGCCGCCTGACCCAGGAGCTGGGGGTCAACCTGGCCGGGGTGGAGGAAATTATGAAACTGCGCGACGAGCTATGGGCGCTCGAGCAGCGGTTTCGCGAGGAGGCCGAGCGGCTCAAGCAGGAGCTGGGCGAGAAGCTCGAGGCCCTCAAGACACCCCCGGCCCTGCCACCGCCCGGCGAGTCCAGAAGCAAAAAGGCCAGTGATAAGGAGCGGCCCGTCTATATCATCTCGGTGGCGGCAGAGCTGGTGGGCATGCACCCGCAGACCCTGCGCCTTTACGAGCGGGAGGGCCTGGTCACGCCCAGCCGCACCTCTGGCAAAACCCGCCTCTACTCCGAACGCGACGTGGAGAAGCTGCGGGAGATTCGCCGGCTGACCCAGGAGCTGGGGGTGAATCTGGCGGGGGTGGAGGAGATCATCCGCCTGCGCGACGAGCTGGATATCCAGCAGAATCGGCTCGAGTCCGAGATCGCCCGGCTGCGCCTGGCGCTTTTACGCGAGCTAAAGCCGGAAAAAAGCGACCAGAAGAAGGTCAAGTCTTCGGCGGGCTAGCGCAGCCTGAGCGGCAGCCGCAGGGCATAGGCCAGCCCCACAAACACCAGCAAGCCCGCCAGCCCCCCCAGCGCAAGGGGCAAAATGTTGTGCAAAAAAAAGGCCGGGACTCCAAACCGAACTGCCACCAGATAGGCCACCCCGCCCGCGGGTGCGGCGGCCAGCGCGGCCCTGGCGGTTATACCCCATACCTGGGCTGGCCGCACCATCTGAAAAACCTGCAACCGCCGAGCATAAACTGCCAGGCCCAGCCAGCCAGCCACCCCGGTAGCCAGGTTGAGCGCGAACAAGCCCTGCTCCCGCAGCAGCCAGTAGCCCAGGGTGTTGAGCAGGGCCACCAGTACCGTCACGCCAACCGCCTGGCTCACCTGACCCACGGCATAGAAGCCCCGCAGCATGAGCTGGTTCAGGCCCCAGGGGAGCAGCGCAAAGCCCAGCGCCATCACGGTCTGGGTGGTATAGGCCCGGTTGGCCTCGGAGAAGTTGTCGGTAAAAGCATAGAGCGTGCCCACCATCCAGGGGGCCAGTGCGACCAGCATGGCCGAGGCAAAAGCCAGCGGCACCACCAGCCGTGCCATGATGCGGAAGAGCAGCTCGCGGGCGGCGGCCACCTGGCCGTTGCCGGCCAGGGCGGAGAGCCGGGGGAAGGCGGCCATGGCCGGCGAGACCGCCAGCAGGCCCAGTGCGGTGGTAAAGAGCAGCTCGCCGTTCTGGAAGCCGGTCACGGCGGCGGTGGGGTAGGCGGCCAGAATGCTCAGCAGAATTAAGTTCAAAAACTGCCGCACCGAGGTGGTGAAGGCGAAGGGGCCAATCCGGCCCAGGGCGGCGCGGAAGGCCGGGTGCCACCTGAACTCGAGGCCATAGCCCTTGAGGGCGGGTAACTGCACCAGGGCCTGCAACGCACCCCCTACCGCCACCGACAACCCAAGGGCCACCACGCTGCTCGGGAACAACAGCATCAGGGCAATGGAGCCCACATTGAAGGCAATGGGGCTGAAGCTAGCCACGCCGAAGCGCTCGCCCGATTGCAGCATCGAGGAAAACAGCGAGGCCATCGAGATCGAGAGCAGAAACGGCATCACCAGACGAATCAGCAGCACCAACTGCTCGAATACTGCCGGGTCGCGCAGGGGGCTGGGCTGGGCCAGCGAAAGCTCGGCCAGCCAGAGCAGGGCGCTGGCAATCTGGGGGGCGAAAAGGAGGCCCAGACCCAGAATCACCAGATTTACCCCCAGCAGAAAGGCCCCAAAGCGCCGGGCGAACACCCGGGCTTCCTCGGGTGGAAGGCCGGTTAGCACCGGAATCAGGGCGTTTTGGATGGCCCCCTCGGCCAGCAGCTCGCGCAGCAGGTTGGGAATGCGGTAGGCTACCCAGAAAGCGTCTTTTATAACGTCTGGGAGGGGTAAATTGGTCAGAATGGTTTGGCGCACCTGGCCCAGCAGGCGGCTGGCGAGGGTGCCGGCCATCACCAAAAAGGTGTTGCGAAGGATGCGTGACATAGAGAAGGGCCTCGAGCCTCCAATGCTTCCAGGGTTATACCAGACTGGGCAGTATCGTTCACCTCGGCAAGCCTAAACGATACTACCGAGATGCTTTTCCACTCCCTTCGGTCGGTTTGAATCCTTCACCTCTCTCCGCATGGCGGTGAAGGATTCGAGCGGAAACGGTGTGGTTCAGTTTATAGGCGAATAAGCCGGTAAGAGATGGTGCGGTTTATACTCCGCGGAGTCAATCAATCCCTCCAGCGCACACGGCTGCCCGCGGGCGACTTGGAGACCTCCAAGCGCGCGGGCATTCGCTCGGCCAGGGCCTCGACGTGGGTGACGATGCCCACCAGGCGGCCCTGGCTCGGCAGGGCTTCCAGTACCCCGGCCACCTGTTCCAGCGTTTCGGCGTCGAGGGTGCCGAAGCCTTCGTCCAGAAACAGCGCGCCGATTCGGCCGCGCGAGAGGTGCTCGGAGAGGGAGAGCGCCAGGCACAGGCTGGCCATGAAACTTTCCCCGCCCGAAAGGGTGCGCACCGGCCTCAGGGCCTCGGTCCAGCGGTCGAACACGAAGTAATCGCCCTCCTCGAGCCGCAAGGTATAGCGGTTGTGCGAGAGCGACAGGATGAGCTCGGACGCCCTGGAGAGCAAGCCCGACTGATAGCGCTCCAGCAAGAAGTCCTGGAAGCGGTGGCCCTTGAGATCCCGCTCGAGCTGCTCCCAGAGGTCGATTTGTTTGTCCAGGTCGGCTTTTTCTTTCTGGGCCTGGCGCCTGCGCTCGAGCTGCTTTTGCAGGCGCTCGAGGTCGGACTTCTTGCTGCCTAGGTGTTGTTGGGCTGCTTTGAGGGCCTCTTTTAGCCCGGCCAGGCGCTGCTTTTGTTCGGCCACCTGGGCCGCGTCCACCGGCTCCTGGCCCTGTAGCTTTGCTTCTAACTCCCTGAGGTCGCGGGCTATCTGGGTTCCTTCGAGCTCGTGTTCCTGTACCCGTTTGCGCAGGGCCACCGCCTCGGCTTGGCTCAGGCGGGCCGCCCGGACGGCCTCGAGGCCGTCGAACCGGGCCTCGCGCCAGAGGTTCTCCACAATCTCCTGCTGCCGGGCCAGGCCGCCTTCCAGCACCCGCACCACCTCGGTCTGGCTCTGGACTTTGCCCCTGGCCTCGGTCAGGCTGGCCTCGGCCTGGGCGATCTGATCGGCCCGATCCTGGATGGCCTCGAGTTCTTTCAGAAGCTGCTGCTCGTAGGCTGCTGGGGTCAGGCCGCCAGCAACGGCGCGGATTTCCTGCGCCAGCGCGGCCAGGCGCTGGGTACGCTCTTCCCGAACCTGCTCGAGGCTGCCCAGGGCCCGGCTTTTGGCTTCCAGGTCTGCATAGGCTCTGCGGGCCTCATCGGCCTCGGTCTGCAGGGTTTGCGCCTGCGATTGTAGCTTTGGCAGTTGCTCGTTCAGATCCTCGAGGCGCTTCTGTGCGGCTTTGTAGTCGGCCCGCAGCTCGGTGAGGGTGGCCTCGAGGGCCTCTACCTGGGCCTGCAAACCCCGCAGGTCGGACAGGGGCGGGGCCGGGGGCGGGGCAGCGACCGGATGGCCGCAGAGGGGGCAGGGCTCGCCCACCCTGAGATGGGGGTGGTAGTGCGCGATGCCCTGCCGGAGTTTTTCGCGCTCGAGGGCCGTTTTAGCTTCTTCCAGCTCGGTTTTTTTGCCCTGGCCCAGGTCTTTGAGGCTCTGGAGCTTGTTTTGCAGTTCCGCGCGCTCGACCTGGGCTTTTTCCGCTTCCCGAAGAGCGGCCTGCAGGCGGGCCTGGGCCCGTTCGGCCTGGGTGCGGGCTCGGGCGAGGTCGGCAAAGAGCCGCTCGGCCTCGCGCAACTGCTCGAGGCGGTCTTCGTCGAAGGGCAGCGGGCCGGGGTGGTGCAGCTCGAGCTGGCCCCCATAGCGCTTGAGGCGGGCCTCCTGGTCTTTGAGCAGGGGTATCTGGGCCAGGCTGCGCTTGAGCGCCTCCAGGCCCTTGGGATCGTAGCCCTGGCGCAGCTTCTCGAGCAGGGCCTCGAGCTTTGCCAGCTCCGACTGGTGGGCGCTCAGGGTGCGCTGGGCCTGCTCGAGTTCGCCCTGGCCGGCCAGAAGGGCCTCGACCTGGGGCCAGATGCGCTCGGCCTGCTCGGCGCGTGTGAGTCTGGCGGTGGTTTCGGCGATGCGGGGCTGCTCGCTTTCCCAGGTCTGCTTGCGGCGGCGCAGGGCCTCGAGGGCTGTAAAAAGCTCCAGGCGCGTCTCCAGGGTTTTCAGGGTCTGCTCGGCGCTTTTCTCCTGGTGGCTCAGCTCCTTCTCGCTATTCTCCAGCGCGGCAATTTCCTCTTGCAGCGCCGCGATGCGCTCCTCCTCGGCCTCGGCCAGGGTATCCAGCTCCCCTTCCAGGCGGGCTTTCTGCTCGATCAGGGCCGCGAGGCGGGCCGCCGCCCGTTCGCGCATGGCCTGGAGGGCTTCCAGGCCGTACAGCTTGATGAGGGTCTCGCGGCGCTCTCTGGGCGAGCCGCGCAAAAACAGGTCGAACTGGCCCTGGGGCAGCAGGATGGCCCGGGTAAAGGTCTCGTAGTCCATGCCCAGAATCTCGGCCAGCTTGGCGTCGAGCTCCCGCACCTTCTCGGAAGCGGGGTGGGTTTTCCACTGGTCTTGCTGGAGGTACTCGAGGCGGTTCTGGTTCTCCTTGCCCACCACCCGCACCACCCGCCAGACCTGCTCGCCCATGGCAAAGGTCAGCTCCACCCGGGCCGAGTCGGCCTGGGGGTGCTTGAGGTCTTTGAGGCCGCTCGAGCCGATGCGCGGGGTGGCTTTGTAGAGGGCGTAGGTAATGGCGTCGAGCAGGGTGCTTTTGCCCGAACCGGTGGGGCCGGTAATGGCAAACAGGCTCACGTCATGGTCGAAGTGGACGGTTTGGGCTTCGGCATAAGGACCAAAGCCGTCGAGGAGCAGTTTGAGGGGTCTCATGGCAACGTTCAGTGCGTGGGGGCGTGGGCTTCTTCGTAGACCTGCCGGAAGGCCTCCAGCAGCTCGGGGCTGGCTTCCCTGGCGGTGGCGGTTCGGCGGTACTCGGCATAGGCCTCCACCCAGTCCAGGTTCTCGGTGTCTACCACGGTGGGGCCTTTTACTCCTCCATCGGGGGTGTGAAACTCGACCTCGAGCAGATCCGGCAGCTCCTTGAACAATCGCTCGCGCAGGGCGGCGTTGCCGGGGCCCTCGATCACAATTTTGCTGTAGCCAGGAAAAGCCCGGATCTCCTCCCAGCGGCGATCCAGGGTCTCGCGGCTCAGCCGGAAGGTTTTGAGCGGCTTGCCCCAGCGCGCCCGCACCGGATGAACCAGGGGTGGCCGGCCCGGCTCGAGCTCCACAATCAGGGCCCCCTGGTGGCTGTTCTCGCTTTCGCCAAAATCGAGCTGGATCAAGGAACCCGCATACCAGGCCACCGGGGCCTCGGAGACCTGCTGCTGGCGGTGCAGGTGGCCCAGGGCCACGTAGCTCAGGCTCAGGGGAAAGGCGCTTTTGGGGATGGCGTAGCTGTTGGTGGTGTGGAAGGTGAACTCGCCGCCCCCAAGCTGGCCCCCCTCCACGGTCAGGTGGGCCATCAGCAGGTTGAGGTCGGTACGGAAGCCGGTCGCCAGGTTCTTCAGGATGAGTTCCAGGCTGTGGCCGTAGGTTCGCTTCCAATCCGCGCTATCGCCCTGCAGCAGGTCGCCGGCCCGAACCAGCCGGCGCTCCGACAAAAAGGGCAGCAGGGCCACGCTGGCACCCAGGGCTTCCACCACCCCGCCCTCCTCGGCAAAGCGCAGGTTGCCAAACACGGTGGCCCCGGTCAGGGAGAGCAGGGGCGAGAGGGCCTCGAGCCGCTCGCGGCTGTCGTGGTTGCCGGCAATCACCAGGGCCGGAACCCCCAGCTCGCGCAGGCCCAGAAAAAACTCGAAGGCGGCGGCCTCGGCCTCGGTGGACACCACGCTCCGGTCGAACAGATCGCCCGCTACCAGCACCAGCTCGATGCGCTCCGAGCGCACCAGCCCCAAGAGCGCCTGCAAAGCCTGCCGAATTTCCGGGGTGCGCTCCCGTCCCTTGAGCACCTTGCCCAGGTGCCAGTCTGCTGTGTGCAGAATACGCATGGGCTGATTGTACTTTTACCCGCCGGTTTTGGGTATTGTGTTTGCCAGGTGCCCTACTAGTAATTTTCCGCGTCCGGGGGCTCCTACGTTAGCAGCGCTCAGGCCACCGCTACGGGCTTTTCGGCGGGTTGCTGGGCCAGGGCGGCCTTGGTGCTCTCGATGGCGACCTCGATCATATCGTCGGTGGGTTCCCGGACGGTGAGCATCTGGAACTTGAAGCCCAGCCAGCGGAAAAACCTCGAGAGGGGGTCGTGGTGGGCGGCGGAGTAGCGCAGCACCTCGAAGGAGACTGCGGCCACCACCGGAATCATCAGAAGGCGCGGGAAAATCCAGTACCAGGCCACCGTGAGGGGCGGGAAGAAGCTGTACACGAACACCCCCACCACCGCGGTGAAGGCGATGAAGCTGGTGCCGCAGCGGGGGTGGTAGGCCGGCTGGGCCCGCACGTTTTCCACGGTGAGCTCGAGGCCCTTCTCGTGCGCGGCGATGGCCTTGTGCTCGGCCCCGTGGTACATGAAGAAGCGCTGCATATCCTTCATGCGTCCGATAAACACCAGATAGCCAATCAGAATGGCGGTCTCGAACAGCCCGGCCACCACGTAAAACAAAAAGCGGAAGCGCTCCTCGTCCACCAGCAAACCCGCCAGCCGGGCCGGCAGCCACACAAACAAAGCCAGGCCGATCACCAGCGAGACCGCCAGGGTGCCGTACATGGCCGCCCCCGAGACCTTCTCGTCTTCTTCCCCGGCCAGTTCGGCGCTGCGCGACAGCGACTTGTAGGAGATGCTCATGGCATCCCACAGCGCCACCACGCCCCGGATGAGGGGCAGCCGGGCCCAGGGGTACTTTTTGGTCAGGGCCTCTTCCTCGTGTCGCTCGACGTGAATCTGCCCGTTGGGCAGCCGCACCGCCAGGGCCCAGGCGTCGGCGGCCTTCATCATCACGCCCTCGAGGGCCGCGCTACCCCCTAGAGCGGCCTGATTGAGAAAAAAACCCAGTTTGCGGAAAAGTTTTATGCCGGGTAATCCAAACTTCATCCGAACCATCTTAGCGCATTGGCGCAATCGCACGACAGAAGGGGATGAGAAACAGCCCTATCGCAAAATGGCCCGCACCGGCGCGGCGTCGGCCCCCTCGAGCTTCAGTGGCAGGCAGACGAGTTCGTAGTCGCCCGGGGCCACCCCCTCCAGGGCCAGTCCCTCCACGATATAAACCCCGGCCTGGGCAAAGGCCTTGTGGGCGGGCAGGTCTTTGGAGGTGAGGGGGTCTACGCTGGGGGCGTCGGTGCCGTAGAGCCGGACACCCTGCGCGGCCATGTACCCGGCGGCCTCGGGCAGCACGTGCATAAAGGTGTGGGGGAAGCTCGGCCAGATACTGGGCTGTCCGGTGTAAAAGAGGGTGCGCTCGGCGAGCTGGATGGTTTTGAGGAAGTCGGCCGTGAGGGCTTCCTGTCCACGCGCATCCACCACCCGGCAGGGGCCTATGAGCACCTCGAGCGGGACGCTTTCCAGCTTGCCGCCGTCGTCCACGTAGTGCCAGGGGGCGTCGAGGTGGGTGCCCAGGTGGGTGGTGGTGGTAAATTTGCCCACGTTCACGCTGTCGCCGCCCGCGATTCGCGCGACCAGCTCGTAGCTAAACGGGGTATCGCCGGGCCAGACCGGCACGCCAGGGTGGATGGGGCGGGTGATGTCGATCATGACCCGATGATACGCAAAATGTGGTGCTCGAGGGCCTCCACCGCCTGTCGGATGCGCCACTGGGCCTTGTCGCGCACACCGGCCATGTTCGATACCGCCCGCAGCTCGGCCCCGGCCAGGCCCAGCCACAAGCAGGCCTGGGCAAAGGCGGCCCCCTCCATGTTCTCGAGGTCGGCCTCCCATTTGCGCGCGAGCTGGTGGGCCTCGGTGGGGTTCTCCGAGACCAGGTCGCGGGTCAGAAACTGTTTGCCAGGCAGGCCCAGTTTGCTCTTAAGTTCGTCCGTGAAGGCTTTGTCCAGCGGAAAGCGGTTGTGGTAGGGCCTGGAGGCCACCACCAGGCTGGGGAAGCCCAGGCCCTTCAGGCCCCCATCCCGCACGCCCAGGTCGGCCTGAACCTCCCGCTCGGCCAGGGCGCAATCGCCTATCTGCAAGCCCGAATCGGCATAGGCCCCCGCAATGCCAAAGAGCAGCACCCGCTCGAACCTGCGCCGCTGGACGAAAGCGGCCAGGGTGGCGGCGGTGTTGACCTTGCCAATGCCGCACTCGAGCCAGACCCAGCCCGCCCCGCGCAGCCCCGCGCGTCCGTGAAAATCGAACTTCTGGCCTTTGAGGAAAGGGGCCTCGAGGCGGGTGGGACTGAGGAGAAGCAGTTGCGTCTTCATCGGCTAGCCTCAGTCCACCACCCTGAAACCCAGGGCCTCGGCCCGCTCCACGAAAAACTGGATATTTTCGCTTTTGGTCTCGCCACCCAGGCTCTTGCGTTCATAGGCTTTTTCGGCGGCTAGAATCATGGTCTCAGCCAGGCAGGCCGGCACCGCCCCCTCGCCGAAGTGCAGGTCGAGGTTGCCGGTCATGGCCCCCGGCGGCCGCACCACCCCACCGGGAATCACCCGCACCCCCGGCACCTGCTTCACCGAGGCGTCCACGTCGGGTGGCACACCTTCGTCGTAGATCCAGGCGCCGGGCTTGACGTGCTGGGGGAAGATAACCGGCTGGGGGTCGGAGGTGGCGGTGAAGATGAGGTCGGCCTCGCGGATGGCCGATATATCGGTGGTCACGATAAGCTGGGGGACGGGCTGGCCTTTGCGCTCGAGGTTCTGCTTGAGGGTGGCGGCGCTTTTCTCCAGGCGTTCCTGGTTGCGCCCCACCAGAATCAGCTTCCCAACCAGCGGCGCAATCTGCCGGGCAATCCCAAAGGCCACCACCCCGTTGGCCCCCACCACCGCCGCGGTGGCTTCCTGAAGGCGGCGCCCGGACTGCTCGAAGTGGGCCAGGATGCCCGGTATGGCCGCCTTCACCGTGCCGGCGGTGTAGGCCCCGCCGTTGGTCACCTCGATCTCCGGTACAGCCTCCTGCACCATCCGGCCCTTCTCGCCCACCACGCTCCAGAAGGCCCCTAAGCCCACCACCGTGCAGCCCAGCTCTTTAGCCAGCCGGGCCCCCTGGATGGCCCGCTGGGTGGCCAGCTCGGGCTTGCCGGTAATCTGGTGGGGCAAAAGGGGGGCCGAGATCAGGTGACAGCGAATCTCCCGCCCGTCGCTGGTCTTGACCCCGCGCAACTCCCCCACCTTCATGGGCCGGATGGCCTCGGCGAGGTTTTCCACCAGGCTTTGGGAGATGAGGCCCCGCTCTACCAGCGGTCGGGCCCAGCGGAAGCGGGGGCTCTGGAACAGGTCATCTAGCGTGAGGGGATGAATCATGAAGGCGCAGACCACCTGCCGCTCGGAGGGCAGCGGCGGTGGTTCGCCCAGGCGGGGCTCGGTGCCTTCCAGCATCCGCCCGATGTTTTCCTTGTAGCGCCAGAGCGCGGCCAGGAGCAACCCCCAGGCCGCCAGCCTGGCCCAGCCGGTAATAGGCTCGAAGCTGAGCAAGAGCGCCAGCGTGCCAGGGATGGTCAGGGCAGCCAGCGAGGCGTAGCGGCTGAATACAAGACCAAGGGCCGCTACCAGCAAGACCACCAGGGTGAGCAGGTAGGAGAGGCCGCTCAGGTACAGGCCCAGCACCACCCCCACCAGCACGCCCGCACCCCGCCCCCGCAGCAGGGTTCCCTGGGCCAAAAACCGGGGAGGGTAGAGGTGGCCCAGATAGACCAGGAACGCAAAGATTACCGCCCAGGAGAGCCCAAACTGCCCTCCCAGCCAGACCGCTAGCAGCCCCTTGAGAAAGTCCAGGCCCCAGGCCAGGAGCACCGGGCCTGGGCCCAGGCGTTCCAGGGTGTTCTCGAGGCCCAGGTTATAGGCGGAGGCCAGGCGGGGATCCTGGCCGGTCAGGCGTCGGATGGCCCAGTAGCCGAGGGGCAGCGCACCCAACAGGTAGGCCAGGGTTGCCAGTACAAAAACCATCGGCACAACCTTACCAGATTTTGGATTTATCGGGCATGCGTTTCCGGGTCTTTATTGGCGCTCGAGCGGTTCCTGGGCGGCTCGAGGCTTCTGGCTCATGGCCCAGAGGGCGCCCAGTACCAGAACGACCAGAATAAAGAGCGAGAACTGGGTTTTGTCGATCCCCGTGACCCATTCCGGGCGGCTCAGGACTTCTTTAGCGAACTTGTCCCAGCCCCCAATAGCCAGCTTGACCCCGGCAAAGCCCACCACTGCAAAGGCCACCGCCTCAAAGCGCGGGTATTTTTCCAGCAGGCCCACGAAGAGCACCGCCACAAAGCGGAGGGCCAAGATGCCGATAAACACGCCGCTAAAGATGATCCAGAGGTTGTCCGAAAGCGCCACCGCCACCAGAACCGAATCCACGGCGAAAGCCAGATCGGCCAGCTCAATCTGGGCCACGATGGTCCAGAACTGGCGTGGGGTGACCACCGGGAGGGTCTGGGGGGCCTCGAGGTGGACTTCGGCCTTGGGTTTGGGTTTGCTGAAATGCCGGATGGCGATGTAAAGCAGATAAACCGCCCCCAGGGCCTGAATCCACCAGAACTGAATCAGGTACACCGCGAAAACCAGGGCCATCCCGCGCAGGACGTAAGCCCCCAGGATGCCGTAAAACAAGGCCCGCTGCCGCCAGGGTGGGGGTAGCTGCCTGACCATCACCCCCAGCACCATGGCGTTGTCGGCCGAGAGCACCGCCTCCAAGACAATCAGGATTCCAATAACAATCAGCGCTTGTGCGATTTGTTCCATGAGCACCTCTGGCTGTGGCTAGGCAAAAAATAGCAAAGCCACCACGGCCTCTTCGTGTCGTGGTGGTCTCACCGGGGCGGTAAGCCCTGATTAACCGGAAGCGTTCGCTTCGTATTGACGATTAATCAAACCCAAAACCGGGTGGTTACTCCCCAACCAGCCTGTAGGGTAGCAGAGTTTGCGGGATGAAAAGCGAATGAGACCACCATTCAGCCGGGCTTTTGCCAGACTGCCCAGGTGCGGTGATGTTCGTTCATCCAACCCTCGGCCCAGGCCCGCAGATGGAGGCCCTGGGGCGGGTGCAGGAGTTCGCCAGGCTGCCAGTAATGCGCGGCCCGGCTGCCGCGCCGCCGGGCTTCTACTACCGTAAAACCCTCGAGGAGCACCAGGCCGCCGGGCATTAGCCGTGGGGCGAAGAGTTCCAGCAAGGGGCGGTGCAAGAAGTACGACTTGACAATACCAGCCAGCGGCCCTGGAGGCAGGCTGGGGGAGGGGGCTTCCAGGTTGGCCTCGAGGGCCCAGATCGGGAGCTGCTGGCGGGCGGCCTCGCTTTGTACGAACTCCAGGGCCACCCGGCTTTGCTCGAGCAAGATCACCGGATGCCCCCGCCGGGCCAGAAAAAAGGCGTTGCGGCCCATGCCACCGGCCAGGTCGAGCACCGGCCCTGCCGGAAGCCGATGGGCGTAGGCCGCTACCACCGTTGCGGGCTGGCTATGGGGCGGCTGGCTTAGATAGTGGGCGTCCCAGTCTTTGGACATGGTCAGGACGAGCGGCGGAAGGCCCACAGGCTGCCCAGAACAATTATGGCGAAGGTCACGCTGAGGAAAAAGGCCTGGGGAAGGTGCAAAGCCAGCTCGGGGCGGTGCAGCCAGACCTCGCTGCCGTGGCCCCAGCCCTCGAGCATCAGCTTGAGCCCGGCCCAGCCCACCACCGCATAGGCCACCGACTCGAGCCTGGGGTAGCGCTCGATGATGGTGACCATGATGCCAGCGGCCAGCCGGATGAGCAGAATCCCGATGGCTACCCCGGCAAAAATCACCCAGAACTCCCGGCTGAAGGCGATCACCACCAGCACCGAGTCCACCGCGAAGGCCAGATCCACCACGTTGATCATCACCACAATGCGCCAGAAGCTGGCGGCAGCGGCCTGTTGTAGCTGAGCCTGCTCCGACTCGGAGGCCTGGGGGGGCTTGTGCCTGAAGAGGTGATTCACGGCCAGATACACCAAATAAAGCCCACCCAGCAACTGAATCCACCAGATCTGGATGATGATGGTGGCGAACAGCAAGGCCAGTCCGCGCAGCACGTAGGCCCCAATGATGCCGTAGAGCAGGGCCCTCGAGCGCAGGTGCTCGGGCAGAGGCCGCACCATCACGGCCAGCACCATGGCGTTGTCTACAGATAAAACGGCCTCGAGCGCAACGATAATCAGAATGGCTGCAAAAGCCGATCCAAACTCCATAAGCCTAAGCCTATCATCCGGCCTCAGTTCCGAACAGGTACACCAGGGCCGGGGCCAGCCCCTGCCGCCAGGTCATCCAGTTGTGGCCGGAGGGGCGCTCGAGGTAGGCGTGGGGGTAGCCCTTATCGGCCAGCATGGCGGCAAAACGGCGGTTGGGGGCCAGCAGCCATTCAATCTGCCCGGTCTCGCAGTAAAAGCGCAAAGGCAGGGTCGGGGTGGCCTGGTACTGCTCGGTAAGCCACTCGGGGTCGGTGAAGGAGTCGCCCCCCTCGGGCGAGGCGGTCAGGCAGGCCGACTGGGTGGCGATTTTCTGGAAAGTCTGGGGATGCTGCCAGCCCAGCCAGGCCGAGACCAGGCCCCCCAGGCTGGCCCCCAGCAAGCCCTTTTCCACTGTGGGGCCATAGTGGGCCTCCACCGCTGGGATAATCTCCTCCAGCACGTGCTGTTCGTAAGCAGGGCTGAACCAGTACTCGCTGCGGCGATCCTCAGGCTCGATGAATACGATCCGCACGGGTTTGATCTGGCCCTGCTCCAGAAGCCCCTGGGCCACCTCGGCCAGCTTGGCGGTGCGGTAGTAGGCCACCCCATCGTGGACGAAGAGGGTGGCCTGGGCCGGCGGTTCGGGGTTGTAGACGTAGTAGCGGCGAGTGCTGCCAAAGGCCCGCGACTCCAGCCGGTGCCGGTGCACCTCTGCCGCGCGCGAGGGCTGGGGGGGTGCAGTGTAACGAAAACCGGGTAGCTCGATAGCCCGGGGATACGTCCACCAGGGATTCTGGGCCTTGTGGGGGTTGTCGGGGTCGGGGAAGGGCTGATGGTTTTCGTCCAGAAAGGCGTACTCCACGTAGGCCCCGGCGGGGAACTCGAGGGTCAGGGGCGCTTGAATGGGTATGGGGCGGCGGTTCCAGTCGGTGAAATCGCCAACCAGGTATTTCGCGTTCTTGGTGGGATGAAAGGTTGCAGAACGGACATGCACCTCGACCATACCCTCCCAGTTTACCCAAGCTAAACCCCAGCCCATCGGCAACTGATGTTCCCATCCTCGCTACATCGACCGTGCTCTTCGATGTTGCCTTGCAGAGTTCAGGGGGGCCTGCGCGATGACGGGAACTATGATGGGTTCATGCACGACGATTTTGGTGCAGTCAGCCTCTTGTTGGAGAATCAGCCGCACGCGGCCAGCGGGCCTCTGCAGGGCCTATCGTTCGCAGCCAAGGATTTGTTCGATGTGGCCGGTCTGCCGACCACGGCAGGCAACCCCGATTTTGCCGAGCATTGGGGCCTCCCGCGCCGGGATGCCTGGGCGGTGGCGGCCCTCAAGAAAGCGGGTGCAAGACTCATCGCCAAGACCCACACCCACGAGCTGGCCTATGGCATGACCGGCATCAACCCCCATTTCGGCACGCCCCAGAACCCAAAGGTGCCGGGTGGGATTCCTGGCGGCTCGTCCTCGGGTTCGGCGGTCGCGGTTGCGGCGGGGTTGGTTCCGGTGGCTTTGGGCAGCGACACCGCCGGTTCGGTGCGGATACCGGCCTCGCTTTGTGGTACCTATGCCTACCGCCCCACCCACGGCCTGATTCCCGCTACCGGGGTGGTTCCGCTGGCCCCCAGCTACGACACCGTGGGGTTGCTGGCAGCGCACCCTGAGCTGATGCTGCGGTTTGCCCGGGTTCTGCTGGCCGATGCCTTGCCCACGGTTCGGTTTGAGCGTGCAGTGGTCGTGCGCGATGCCCTCGAGCTCTGTACCCCAGAGGCCCAGGTGGCTACACTCGGCGTAGCCGAAAAACTCGAGTCCCTGGGCCTCAGAATCGAGGAAAAATCGCTCGGCTTGCTGCAAGAGGCGCGCGAGGCCCAGCGGGTCTTGCAGGGAGCGCAAGCCTGGGGGTTTCATCAGAAGTGGCTCGAGGAAAAGCAACCCCGACTGGGCGCGGATGTGCGGCGGCTCCTGGAGATGGCCTCGAGTTACAGCCCCGGCGAAATCGGGCGAGCCCTGAGCGAACAGGTGCGCCTGCGCAGCGAGATGGGCGCCTGGCTCGAGCCTGGAACCCTGGTTTTGCTGCCCGCGACCCCCAGCTCGGCGCCCCAACAGGCCGATATGCGGAACACCGAGAAGGCCCTCGAGTTCCGCCGGCGAACCCTCAGCCTGACCTGTTACGCCAGCCTACTGGGCACCCCGGTGGTTACGGTGCCTGCTGCCAGGCCCGGTGATAAACCCATCGGGGTGCAGCTTGTCGGCGCCTGGGGTGGCGATATGGGCTTGCTCGAGATGGCCCGGTGGGGCTGGAAGTAAATCTGTGCTACCTGCTCCTGGGGTCCAGCACCTCGGCCAGTGCATCCCCAAACAGGTTGATACCCAGTACCAGCAAGCTGATGGCCACGCCGGGAAAGGTGGCCACCCACCAGCCGCCGAAAAACAGCACCTCACGCCCATCGGCCAGCATCTGGCCCCAGCTTGGAATTTCGGGGGGTACGCCAGAAAGCCCCAGAAAGGAAAGGGCTGCTTCGGTCACAATCAAACGCGCTAGCTCCAAGGTGGCCACCACAATCAGCGGCCCGGCCGCATTGGGCAACAGGTGCTTGAGCATGATGCGCCGCCCCGATGCCCCCAGGGCGTGCGCGGCCTGCACAAACTCCCGCTCCTTGAGCGACAAAACCTCGCCCCGTACCACCCTGGCGTACAACACCCAACTGGTAATCCCCAGCACCAGGATGGTATTGGTCAGGCTGGGCCCCAGCGCCGCGATAATAGCAATGACCAGCAGGATAAACGGCAGCGAAAGCTGGATATCGCCCAGGCGCATGAGGAAATCGTCCACCCGCCCCCCCAGATAGCCCGAAAGCAATCCCAAGGGAATCCCCACCAGAGCGCCAATCAGCACCCCCGCCAAGGCCACCACCAACGACAGGCGTGCGCCGTGGAAGATACGCGAGAGCATGTCGCGCCCCAGGCGGTCGGTGCCCAACAGGTGGCTTTCGGTGCCGGGGGGCTTGGTGATGGCTTGCAGGTCTTGCTGGGTGGGGTTGTGCGGACTGATAAGCGGGGCAAAAATCGCCATCAGCACGAACAGAGCCATCAGGCTGATGCCGACCATAGCGGAGGGCGTGCGAAGGATTCTACGCATAACGCACCCTGGGGTCGAGCACCCCATAGAGCAGGTCCACCACCAGGTTGATAACCGCCAGCAACACCGCAAACACGATGACCGCGGCCTGTACCACCGGGAAATCCTGCTGGGTAACGGCGGTGAGCACCAGCCGGCCCACGCCTGGCCAGGCAAAAATGGTCTCGGTGATGACCGCGCCCGAAAGCAGGTTGCCCAGTTGCAACCCAATCACCGTGACCACCGGGATGGCGGCGTTGCGCAACGCGTGCTTGTAGATGATTACCCGTTCACTCAAGCCCTTGGCCCGGGCGGTGCGCACATGGTCGCTGCGTAGTTCGCGCAGCACGCCCCCTCGGGTCAGTCGGGTAATGGCGGCCATCGAAAAGGTGCCTACCGCAATGGCCGGGAGCACCAGATTGGCCAGGGCGGGCAGGCCGGGGATGGGCCCCGCTCCGTAGCCCGAGATGGGCAGCCAGCGCAGCTCGAGCCCAAATACCAAAATCAGCATCAGGGCCAGCCAGAACACCGGCAACGACTGGCCCAGCAGGGCAAAAAACAGCACCACAAATTCCAGCGTGGTTCCCTTGCGCACTGCCGCAATCACACCCGCCAGCACCCCAAAGATAACCGCAAACAATAAAGCAGCACCGGCCAGTACCATACTGGCTGGCATCCGCTCCAACACCAGCCCTAATGCAGGGGTCTGGTTGCGCAGCGAGATGCCCAGGTCGCCCTGCAGGGCCCGGCCCATGTAGCTCAGGTATTGCTGCCAGACCGGGCGGTCAAAACCGTTGGCCTTGCGGAACTGCTCCCTTACTTCGGGTGTTGCATCCAGCGGGAGCAGCAGGTTGACCGGGTCGCCCGAGAGAAACAGCAGGAAAAAAGCCAGCGTGGCGGTACCCCAGACGACCACTAGAACCAGGAGCAGGCGACGGACAAGATAGGTCAGCATCTGGAGGGTTGGAAGGTGAGGGGAAAGCAGGGACAAACTGGCCTACGATGGGCTTGGTTGATGCCCTAACCTTCCCCTCTCCGCCTCTATGCAATGGGTTACTTGAAGGCCATCTCGGCGACGAACAGGCGTTCGTCGGGACGGGGTTTCCAGTCTACCCGCTTGGCTACGCCGTAGATGTCTTCTTGCTGGTGCAGGAAGATCCAGGGCGACTCGGCCCGCAAGACCCGCAGCGCATCGAGGTAGAGCTTCTTGCGCTGCTCGGGATCGGTGGTGCGCTGGGCTTGCAGCAGGGCGTTGTCGAGTGGAACCGAGCGGATATAGCTAAAGGCCACCTGGCGGGGGCCACCGCGCACCGTGCCACCATAGAACAAGCTGTACAGTGAGTTGTCGGCGTCAAACTCGTTGTTTCCCCAACCCAGCAGCACTGCGTCGGTAGGGATACGGCGCTCCAGAATTTGCCCTACGTAGGTGCTCCACTCCTGCACCCGCAACTCGGCCCGCACGCCGACCTGTGCCAGTTGCCCCACTACGGCTTCGGCTACCTGGCGGTCGTTGAGGTAGCGTCCATTGGGCGAGCCCAGGGTCATGGTGAATCCATTGGGGTAGCCGGCCTCGGCCAGCAGTTGTTTGGCACGGGCAGGGTTGTACTCGTAGGGCTGACAGCTTCTAGCATCGTAACCGAAGATGTAGCTGTTGAGCGAACAGCCGATGGGCTGCCCAAAGCCGCCCAGCACATTTTTGACGATGGTTCGCTTGTCCACCGCATAGTTGAGCGCGAGACGCACCTTGGGGTTGGCCAGGGGGCTATCGGCTTTGCCGCTGGTGTTAAGCATGATGAAGATGTTGCGGATGCTGGGTACGCTTCGCACCTCAGCAGCACCGGAGGCGCGTACCGCGTTCACGGCTTCGGGTACCAGGTTGGTGATAATGTCTACCCCGCCCGAGACCAGTTCGGCCACGCGGCTGCTGGCTTCGGGGATAGGTCGGAAGATGGCCCGGCGGATTTTGGGCGCGCCAGCCCAGTAGTTGGGGTTGGCCTCGAGCTCAAACTGCTGATCGCGCACCCAGCGTACAAACTTGTAGGGGCCTGTACCCACCGGCTCCTGTAAATAGCGGTTGCCCCCTTCGGTAACGTACTTCTGCGGCAGGATGTAAAAGCCGGTCAGGCGCGTCACAAACACCGGGAAAGGGTTCTTGGTGATGAAGCGCAGGGTGGTGGGGTTGACCACCTGCACGCTGGCCAGGTTGGCCCAGGAGTTGGAGATGCGCAAGGGCCTTTGAGGATCAATTACCCGGTCGAAGTTCCACTTGACCGTTTCGGCGGTGAGGTCTTCGCCGTTGTGGAACTTGACCCCCTGGCGGATGGTCATCTCCCAGGTCGTAGGGTTGATGGCCCGTACGCTGGTAGCCAGCCAGGGGCGGGCCGTTCCGTCGGGCATGCGCATGTAGAGGGTGTCGAAGATGTTCGCCAGAACATTGGCGGTGGGGGTCTCGAGCTGGTTGTTGGGGTCGAGCACCGTAACGTCCACACCCTGGGCAATCACGATGGTATCGGAGCGTTGGGCCCATGCCACCCCGAACAGGGCCAGGCTTGCTAGAAAACCGATCCAACTCCTCTTCATCCCTTACCTCCTTTGAAGAATGATTGACGCCCATCTTATCGGATTGGCCGATTTATGCAAACTGGCGAACAAGCCCGCTTTAGCCCGCGTTGCGCAGTCCTGCCGCAATACCCAGCAAAGAGAGCATCAGGGCGCGCTCGAGGCCGGTGCGTTCGGGGGCCTCGGGCGGGGTGCGCCGGTAGCGTTCCAGTAGCTCCACTTGCACCAGCGAGATGGGGTCTACGTAGGGGTTGCGCAGCTCGGTCTGGCGGGCCAGCACGGGGTGCTTGAAGAGCAGGGTGTTCTGAAAAGTTTCCTCCAGAATGGCTTTGGTTTGCTCGAACGAGCGGGCGATATCGGGGAAGAAACGTTCGGCCAGATCGGGCTTGACCAGCCGCAGGTACTCGCGGGCGATGCCCAGGTCAGCCTTGGCCAATGCGATGGCGGCGCTATCCAGGGTGGTGGCAAAAAAGGGCCACTGCTCAAACATCTCCTGCCGCAGCGCCAGCGGAATCTCCTGTAGCCCCTCGGCCAGCCCATACCAGCCGGGCAGCAGCAAGCGAACCTGCGTCCAGGACATCACCCACGGGATGGCCCGTAAATCCTTGATTTCGCGCACCCGCCCCGAGCGGTAGACCGGGCGGCTGGCGATGTTGAGCGCCCCAATCTCGCGGATGGGGGTGAGCTGTTCGTAGAACTCGAAGAAACCGGGGCGCCCCAAGAGTTCCCTGTAGGCCTGGGTGGAGCGTTCGGCGGCCCGCTCCATGGCCTCGAGCCACTCGGGTTTGAGCGGTGCAGCCTGCCCATAGAGGTCGCGGGCCGAGGCCAGGGCCATGTGGTAGAGCATCTGCTCGAGGTTGCGGTAGGCCAGCTCGGGGTGGGCGTAGCGGTCGGCCAGGGCCTCGCCCTGCTCGGTCAGGCGCATCCGGCTGCCCACCGTGCCGGGCGGCAGGCTGGCGATGGCCCGCCCCGCGGTGCCCCCGCCGCGGGCGGTGGAAGTACCCCGTCCGTGAAAGTAGTAAACCGTCACGCCGCGTTCCCTGGCTACTCTGGTGACGGCCTCCTGAGCCAGATACAGCGCCCAGTTGGCCGCCAAAAAGCCCGCGTCCTTGTTGGAATCGGAGTAGCCGATCATCACCTCGAGGCCCCCCCGCCCCTGCACGTGGGCCCTGAAAACCGGATTATCCAGCAGCCGCGCGACCACCTCGGGCGCGCTTTGCAGGTCGCCCAGGGTTTCAAAGAGCGGCACCACATCGAAAGGCAGGGCCCGTCCGGGGCGGTAGAGCCCCACCTCCCGCGCCAGCAGCATCACCTCGAGCAGGTCGCTGGGGTAATGGGTCATCGAGACCACGTGGGCCCCGCGAGCCCTCCATTGGCGCAGGGCCTCGAGGGCGGTTTGCAGGCTTTTGCTCTGGGGCCGGTAGCCCACCGGGGCCAGGGGCCGGGCGGTGGCGAGCTCCTGGGTTAGCAAGGCTTCCCGTTGCTGGGGGGGGAGCGCGGCGTACTGCTCGTGCACCCCGCCAATTTTGAGCAGCTCGGCGGCGGCCTCGGTCAGCGCGCGCGACTCCTCGCGCAGATCCAGGCTCACCAGATCCAGGCCGAAAGCCTCGGCGTTGAGGCGGATGGGCCGCAGGCAGGCTCGAGCGATCTCCCCCAGGCCAAGCTGCTCCAGGCTGCGCTCAGCCTTGCCAAGATCCCCCACAAATTCCCCGGTGCTGCTATAGCCGGGGCCCGGCTGTTCGCCCAGCAGCGCCCGCAGTTTGTAGCGCAGGCCCATGCCAAACTGGCGATAGGGCTCGCCCTGAAACCGCTCAGGCAGCGCCAGGCGCTTGGCGTGATCCTCCAGGGCCAGCCGCAGCTCATGGCTGATGGTGACCCGCTCATCGCTAAGAGACAAATCTCGAATCAGGGCGTCCACGTCCTCCACAAACCTGCGCAGGGCGGTTTCGCGGGCGTAGGTTTGCGCCCAGCTTGTCACCGCGGGCAGCACGTTGGGGTTGCCGTCCCGATCGCCCCCAATCCAGCTACGAAAGACCAGCGGGGGTGAGAGGTTGGGTCGCCGACCGTAATGAGCCTCAACGGCCCGCTCGAGCCCATCCACCAGCCGGGGAACCGCCTTCCAGAGGGTATAAGTGACGTAAAAAAGCCCCCCCTTGACCTCGTCCTCCACGCTCGGGCGGGACTTGCGCAGCTCGGAGGTGCCCCACAGCAGGGCCACCCGCGCATCGAGGGCCGAGCTATCCGCAGCCGTTGTAAGGCCATCGAGATTGAGGCTGTCTAGCAGCTTTTCGATCTCGTTGATGTGGTGGCGCTGGGTGCGGCGGCGGGTCTCGGTGGGGTGGGCGGTAAAGGTTAGGTGCAGCCGCAGCCTGGAGAGCAGATCAACGGTTTGCTCGTAGCTTAGCCCTCGCTGTTTAAGTGCGCCGACCAGAGCCAGAAACGATTCCCCCCGGGGGGCCTCCAGGGCGCTGTTTTTCTCGCGCTCCCGATTGACCCGCACCCGGTGACGCTCTTCGGCCAGGTTCACCAGGTGAAAGTAGGTCGAAAAGGCCCGTATCACGTTCTCAGCTTCCGATAGCGAGAGGCCCCGCACGATCTCGAGGAGCTGCTGCCGAGCCTCGGGGGAGTAGCCCTGCCGTAGGCTTTTGGTCAGCTCGCGCACCTGTTCTTCCAGTTGAAAAATGCGCTCGCCTGAAAGGGTGCGGATGGCTTTTCCCAAAGCCCGCCCCAGCACACCCACTTCGCGCTTAAGTTGCTCAAATAGCTGATCCTCGCTCATCCAGCGATAGTGTAATACCAGATTCGCCTGTCTTGTTGCCGAAAAGCGACCAAACAACCCGACCGAAGTTATCCGCGTAGCGGAGGGTGATACCGCCCCTTGAAGGGAGTTCTCTGGGATTCAAAAAGACAACCCCACGAAATTTTTGATGGACGATTGTCTTTTTGAATCCGGTATACCGGGTTCGGAAATGATTCCCAAACGCTCTATGCCGGCCCTGTTCTGGCTGCACCGGTTTGACGTGGGGTTTTTTTGTGGTTAGCTTGAAGGCATGCCTGCACGGCAGTACCTGTACAAAGGCCGCATTCTTAATCTGGCCCTCGAGGGCCGCTACGAGATTGTCGAGCATGCCGACGCGGTGGCGGTGCTGGTCGAGCGTGGCGGCAAACTGCTTTTCGTGCGCCAGTACCGCCCGGCCGTCGGCAGCGAGACCCTCGAGATTCCCGCGGGCCTCATAGACCCCGGCGAGACACCTGAAGAAGCCGCCCGGCGGGAGCTGGCCGAGGAGGCCCAGCTCACCGGAAACCTCGAGTACCTGACGGGTTTTTACCTCTCGCCGGGCTTCTGCAACGAGAAGCTGCACGTTTTTCGGGCCACCCACACCCGCGAGGCCTACGCAGAGCCCGACGACGACGAGGCCATCACAGTAGAATGGCATTTCCCGCGCCAGGTGTTGCGGGATGCCCGCGAAGGCAGGGTGCAGATATCGGCCTCGGCCCTGGCCGGTATCCTGTTCTACCTGAGCGAGCGGGCGCTGGAAGACGACACCCCGGCTTACGAATAGCCCTGATAACTGCCAGATGGCCTTTGCTCCCCGCCAGACCCCGTGCATGGACGCCAACCGATAACCTATGCTGCTCATCAACGACCCCTCCGACGCACCCGCGGGCCCCAAGGTGGTGGCCATCGGCAGCTTCGATGGCCTGCACCTCGGGCATCAGCATCTGATCCACCAGGCCCAGCAGGCGGCCAAGCACCTGCACGTGCCGCTGCTGGTTTACACCTTTGACCCCCCCAGCAAGGTCTTCATGAGGGGGGAGGGCTTCCTGACCGATTTGTCGGAAAAGCTCGAGCTTCTACGGGGCCTGGGGGTCGAGATCGCCCTGATTGTGCCCTTTACCGAGGCCTTTGCCCGGCGCAGCAAGGACGATTTTTTGGAGGATTTGCGCACCCTCGAGGCCCGGCAGATCTATGTGGGGGCCGATTTCCGCTTTGGGCAGGGGCGGGCCGGGGGGCTGGAAGACCTGAACGCAGTTGCGCCCACTCATATTCTGCCCCTGCTCGAGCTGGGCGGGGGGCCGGTCAAGTCGAGCCGTATCCGCGACCTGCTGCGCGCGGGCGACGTAGACGAGGCCAAGCTCCTGCTGGGCCGGGCCTATACCGCCCGGGGCATCGTGCGCGAAGGTGATAGGCTGGGGCGAAAGCTGGGCTTCCCCACCGCCAACCTCGAGGTCGCCCCGCTCAAGATTCTACCGCTGGGGGTGTTTGCAGTACGGGTGCAGACCCCCCAGGGCCGGTTTGGCGGCATGGCCAATGTCGGCTACCGCCCCACGGTAGCGGGCCAGACCCTGCGTTTCGAGGTCCACCTTTTTGGTTTTGCCGGCGATTTGTACGGCCAGGAACTCAGCGTGGAATTCCTCACCAAGCTGCGCGGCGAGATGAGGTTTGAAAGCCTGGAAGCCCTGAAAGCCCAGCTCGCCCAAGACGCCGAGACCGCCCGCCGGCTGCTGGGCATCTAACGGGGGATGTCCTCGGCGGTCATGAAGCGGGGCCGCACCCAGCGTACCTCTTCAAAGGTGCCGTCGAAGCGCAGAATGGCGGCCATACGGGCTCTCGAGTACACCTGGTGGGGCTTTTTGGGAATAAAGGCGGTCACGATATCCACCCAGCGCGGCTCGCGGTACTCTAGCACCACGTGCAACGGCAGCTTGAGCTGGGGCGGAAAAACCATGTAGCCCAGCACCAGCATGCGCTGGTCTTCGGGGTAGACGGCCATCTCACGGCCCCACTCCACCGCCTGCAACACATCGTGCTCGATAAAACCCTCTTGCAGCATGTGCTTGGCCACGTGGGGGCCAATGCGGTAGCGGCCTTCGCGGATGTAGGGGAGGAGTTCCTCGAGCCTACGGATGCGCGGTCGTCTGATCATGGTTCCCCCCTTTAGCAAAAAGCCCCACGCTCAAAAGAGGTGGGGTTGGGTGTACGGCTGCCAAAAACCCCGGAAACGGGGTTCTATTACCTTCGATTATAGGGAATACCGCGACAGATCGTGTGGGCTCTTGACCGCAATTGCCGCACCGTAAACCTTGGCTGCCCCGGCCTCGAGCAAAGCCTTGCGCGCGCGCTCGAACGTTGCGCCGGTGGTCACCACATCGTCTACCAGCAGCCAGAGGCCTTTCACCCGGCGGGCTGGCTGGAAGGTGGTCTCGGCGAGTAGCAGGCGCTGGCGCAAGGTCTTCTGGGTTTGCGAGGTCTCCCAGCTGGTGCGCCTCAGCACCCGTTGGTAGGGAACTTTCAGTGTCTGGGCCAGCGCCTGGGCCAGCAGCTCGGCCTGGTTGTAGCCCCGCTGGAGCTGGCGGTGGGGCAGGGTGGGCACCGCGGTTACGCCGTCCAGGCCCCACTCGGCCTGCTTCACACCCAGCGCCAGCAGCTCGCCCAGGTAGTGGGCCAGTTGGCGCTGACCCTGGTACTTGACGGCCTTGGGCAGCCGGCCCAACCGCTTATAGTCGCCCAGGTAGACGAAATGGGGCAGGTGGCGGGGTACGAGGGCGGCCCGGCAGCTCGAGCACAGCAAAGGCTGGCTTAAAAGTGCTCCGCAACCAGGGCAGCGGGCCCCCGTCAGCTGCTCCCACCAGCCCAGCAACGGCTTCATGCCTCACCCCAACCCCAGGGCGGCCCGCAGGGCTTCATCGAAAGGGGGGTAGAGCACCCCTTTCTCGGTTACGATGCCGGTAATCAGGTGATGGGGGGTTACGTCGAAGCCGGGGTGGGCTGCTGGAAAGCCCTCGGGTGCGATGGGCTGGCCCCGAATCACCGTTACTTCCTGCCCCGAACGTTGCTCGATGGGGATGCTGTTGCCGTTTTCCAGCCGGGGGTCTACCGAGGAGAGCGGCAGGGCTGGGTAGAACGGAATGCCGTGGTACCGCGCCAGAATGGCCAGGCCGTAGGTGCCGATCTTGTTGGCAAAGTCGCCGTTCAGGGCCATGCGGTCGGTGCCCAGGATGACCGCGTCCACCTGGCCCTGGCCCATCAGGTAGGCGGCCATGTTATCGGTGATGAGGGTGGCGGGCACCCCGGCTTTTTGCAGCTCGTAGGCGGTCAGACGGGCCCCCTGCAGGTAGGGGCGGGTCTCGTCCACCCAGACGTGGGTCACCCGGCCCTGCTGGTGCGCCTCAACGATGGCCCCCAAAGCGGTGCCGTAGCCCCCGGTGGCCAGCGGGCCGGTGTTGCAGTGGGTGAGCACCTGGCCCCTCAGCACCTTTGCCCCATACCGGCTGATGGCTAGCTCGGTCTCCTGCACCTCGTTCCAGATGGCCTGGGCTTCCCTGAGCGAGGCCTCGAGGCTGCCCCAGTGCGGTTTCATGCGATCCAGGGCGTAAAACAGGTTGACCGCAGTGGGGCGGCTCTGGCGCAGCAGGGCGTCGGCCTCGGCCAGGTCTTCACCCGACAGGTGGGCCAGCACCACGCCATAGGCCGCGGTCACCCCGATGGCCGGGGCCCCGCGCACCACCATCTCGCGGATGCCAGCGGCGATCTCCCGGGCGGTTTGGCAGGGCACCCAGACCTCCTCGAAGGGGAGCTTGCGCTGATCCAGGAGCCAGAAGATGTTGTCCTCGAAGCGAAAGGGCACTACGCGCATGGGGTCAGTCTACTTCAAGCTGTTGAGCAGGCTGGTGTAGAGCAAGAAGAACTGGTTCTCGTCCAGCCGGGCCTGGGGGTTGTTCCAGGTGGCCGAGACGCAGTACTGCCTCCCATTCTTGGCGGTGAGCCAGGTGGTCAGGTTCAGGACGCCCGGCTCGGAACCCCCTTTGTAGGCCACGCGCTGCCAGTCGGCGGGGTTGGCGAGGCCGGGGTTGAGCGACATCAGGGGCAGGGCCTGCACCCGGCCCATCAACGTACAAAGCTCGCGGGTGCTGAAAAACCACTCCACGTCAATAGCCACCGGCCCCCCGGCAAACACGCTCACGTCGGGCAGGGGCAGGCGCGCCAGTTGGGGGAGCAGGGCGGCCCGCTCCGCGGGGTTGGCCCGGTAGCGCTCGAGCCACTCCCGGTTTTGCGGGTTCTTGAGCACAAAAGCCTCGCGGGTAGTCAGGAAAGGCCGGTTGCGGGGGGCGAGCTTTTCCACCTCGGCCCGCCCGACAATGCTTATGAGCGCGTCGGTGGCGGTGTTGTCGGAGATGGAGATCATCTGGGTGGCGTACTGCTCGAGGCTCAGGGGGGTTCCGTCGGGCAGGTTTTGCAGGGTGCCGCTGGGCAGGCTTTTCCACTCCGGGCGCAGCGGCACGGTATCGCTCCAGCGGCGCTGCCCGGCCTCGATCTGCTGGCGCAGGGCTTCCAGTACGGCCAGTTTAAAGCTCGAGCCCACCGCCAGCGCGCGGTCGGCGTTCAGGCTCAGGCGCTCCTGGGGGCCTTCCAGCACCAGCACGCTGACCTCCCCCGGTAGCTTGCGGTACTCGGCCAGGAGCTGCTCGGGGGTCAGGGCGGCCTTGGGCTGGGGCGGCCTAAAGAACAGCCCCTGGATGCGCCCCTCGCTGTCCAGCGAGATCTGTGCGGGCACCACGCCGCGCTCGAAGTTCACCCGAAAGTTGGGGCCGTCCGGCTCCACCCCCTCGTAGCGCCCCAGCCCCCCCAGCAGTTGCTGGAGAATGGCCTCCACCTGGGCCAGCGGCACCTGCTGCAAGAAGGCCGGGGCAAACCACTCGGCCCTGGCCGGGCGCTCGGTGAAGAGGCGCTCGAGGGCCGCTTTGGGGGTGATGGGGGCCTGTGCGACCGCCCATAGCGCGCCGAACAGGAATAGGGCTACCAAACGCATGGGATGCATACCCTTACCCTAGCAGATCGAAGGGCGGCTTTGGTCAGTAATCTGGTTTTCTACGCAGCGCTACACCTTCACCAGTTCTTCTGCCGCCGTGTCAGCCCATTGCACAAAGGCCACTTCGTGGGGGTTGGATAGCTCGGGGTGTATAGCCCGCACCCGCACCCCGTACTCGTAGCTGCCGGGGCGGGCCGGAAGGTAGCTGCCAGTGTAGAGCAGGGCGTCGCGCTCCTGGCCGGCGTGCTGGAGGGCCACCACTTCCAGGTCACCGCTGCTGCGCCGCACCACCAGCTCGACCCGTAGGGTCTCGGTGGGTACACCGTAGGCCTGCACAAAAGCCCGCAGTTGCAGGGGCTGGTTGATGCTGGTGGAGGGGGCTTCCACCCAGACCTTTACGTTGTTCCAGGCGTTTTGCACCTGTTTTTTCCAGCCCGCCACTTCTTTTAGCGCGGCAGCGTTTTTCTCCAGAAGGTGCGCCGAGCGCTGGGCCAGAGGGGTATAGAACTTGCGGTGATACTCGTTCACCATGCGCTGGGCCGAGTAGGTGGGGCCACAGGTGCGGATGCTGTCGCGCACCATAGCCAGCCAGCCGCTGGGGGTGCCCACCGCGCCCCGGGCGTAGAACAGCGGGATGATCTCGTATTGCAAGGTGTCGTAGAAGCTCTGGGCGTCGGCGTAATCCTGGGCCTCCTCGGTGGCGTAGGTGCGACCGTCGCCAATGGCCCAGCCGTTGGTGGTGTTGAAGGCCTCGGCCCACCAGCCGTCCAGAACCGAGAAGTTCAAAGCGCCGTTCAGCGCTGCCTTCATGCCCGAGGTGCCCGAGGCCTCCATGGGGCGGCGGGGGGTGTTGAGCCAGACGTCCACCCCCTGCACCAGGGTGCGGGCCAGGCCCATGTCGTAGTCCTCGAGCAGAATCATCCTGTCCTCGAGGCCCAGTCCCTTGATTTTCTCGGCCAGCTTCTTGATGAACTCCTTGCCGGGCTCGTCCTTGGGGTGGGCCTTGCCGGCAAACACAAACTGCACTGGCAGGGGGCCATTCAAAATGGAGACCAGCCGATCGGGGTCGGTGAACATCAGAATAGCCCGCTTGTAGGTGGCAAAGCGGCGGGCAAAGCCGATGGTCAGCACGGTTGGGTCGAGCACTTTTTCCGCTGCCCGCAGGCTGGCTGGTAGGTCGCCGTTGCGGCGGCGCTGCTCGAAGAGCCGGGCCCGCACCTCCTCGACCAGGTGTGCCCGTAGCTTGTTCCGAATATGCCAGAGTTCGCTCTCCTCGAGCCGTTCCACCGTCCACTGGCTGGGGTCGTGGAGCTGCTCGGCCCAGGTTTTGGGGAAGCTGCGCTCGTAGAGGGCGTGCATCTCGGGGTGCAGGAAGCTAAAGGTGTGAATGCCGTTGGTGATGTGCCCGATGGGCACTTCCTCGGGCTCGAGGCCCTTCCACAGGTGCTTGAACATCTCGCGCGAGACCTCGCCGTGCAGGGCCGAGACCCCCCCGGCAGCACGGGAGGTGTGGAGGGCCAGGTTGGACATGCTGAAGACCGGGCCGTAGCTTTTTTCCTCGCGGCCCAGGGCGATAAACTCCTCCTTGCTGATGCCCAGCTTGTTCCACCAGCCGTCCAGGTAGCGCTCCACCAGATCCAGCGGAAAGCTGTCGTGGCCGGCGGGCACGGGGGTGTGGGTGGTGAAGAGGGCCCCCGCCGAGGTGGCCTCGAGGGCCTCACCAAAAGAGCTTCCGGCGGCCACCATCTCGCGCATGCGCTCGAGCCCCAAAAAGGCCGCGTGCCCCTCGTTCATGTGCCAGACCTCGGGGGCCAGGCCCAGGGCCCGCAACAGGCGCACCCCGCCAATACCCAGAATCATCTCCTGCTCGATGCGAATTTCCTGCCCGGGCGCGTAGAGCCGGGCGGTGAGGGCGCGGTCTTCGGGCCGGTTTTCGGGCAGGTTGGTGCTCATCAGGTAGACCGGAATGGTGCCTACCTGCGCCTTGTAAGCCATTACATATACGGTGCGTCCGGGAAACTCCACCCCCACCTTGAGAGGCTTGCCATCTTTGCTGACCACCACCAGCGGCAGTTCTTCGGGCAGCAGGTCTTCGTAAACTTCCCGCTGCTGGCCCTCGGGGGTAAGCTGCTGGCGGAAGTAGCCCTCGTGGTAGAACATCCCGATGCCGGTCAGGCTAAGCCCCAGGTCGGAGGCGGCCTTGATGTGATCGCCAGCCAGGATACCCAGACCGCCCGAGTAGATGGGCAGCGACTCGTGAAAGCCGTACTCCATCGAGAAGTAGGCAATGCGCGGGGTTTTCTTGGGGCGGCTTTGCAGGTAGCGGTGGAAGTTGGCGAGGGTGGCTTCCACGGCGCCCACATAGCCGGCATTCTCGGCCAGCACCGCTAAACGCTCGGGGTCGGCTTCTAGCAGAGCCCGAACTGGGTTAGCGCGGAAGCGCTTCCACTGCGAAGGATTGATTTGCTCGAAGAGGTGCTGGGCTTCGGGGTTCCAGCTCCACCACAGGTTATAGGCCAGCTCGCCGAGGCCCTTGAGGGGTTCGGGTAGGCTGGGCATGCTAACGATTCGACCGATTGCATTCATAATCAAGGTGAGATTTTACACTACACCCGGTAGAGAACGATCAGAATCCGGACAGCTTTGTTTCGGGTGGGTTTTAAGGAGGGGCGAAGCTATCATTGGACGATGAACCCTTCGTTGCATCGGACGGTAGCCAAAGCCCATGAGCGACTCGAGCGCCGCACCGCAAGCTATTTAGCGGAGCGTGGCATTCGCGTGAGCTGCGGCTATGGCTGCTATGCCTGCTGTTCAGCCTGGGTGGTGGTTGGACTGGCGGAGGCGGAGTATCTGCGGGAGGCGCTCGAGGCCCACCAGCCCCAGGCCCTGGCCCGTATCGAGGCCGAAGGCCCCAAAAGACTTGCGCGCATTGCTCGACAAAAGCACCAGCCCGATTTTCCCACCCGGTATTTCCTGGAAAACCGTCCCTGCCCGTTGCTTACGCCGGAGGGGGCCTGCTCGGTGCACGCATATCGTCCTTTGGCCTGCCGCGGGCTATTGACCAACCTCTCGGCTCGTTATTGCGTGCCGGGGGTTGTGCCAGCTCTTCGGGGCCGTGAAAAAACTGCGTACATGGCGCAGCTGAAGCCCTGGCATGGCCCCGAACACTACCTGAAAGTACCCTGGCAGCTTTCCGAACGCACCGCCCAAAAACTCTGGGCCACAGAACAGCAGGAGCGCGGCTTCACCGTGATTGGGGAGCTAATAGGCTTAATTTTCCTGCTCGGACAGCGGGACTTCCAGGCGGCTTTGCAAGAGGGACTGGAAGCGGTTCGGCAAACCCTGGAAAAACGCCGGCTGCTGGGGGGAGGCCATGGCTTTTGGGTGGGTTGATGCGGGCTACTCCACCAAGCCGGCATCAATCATGCGTAGATAGGAGAAAAACAGGGTGATCTGGTCGCCGAAATCGCGCACGAAGGCGTGGATGGCCTCTGGAGTAACCCCTTCAAGGCGCAGATCGCTTTCCAAAACGGGGTCGTTGTCGGCGTCGAAGTAGGCCTTGCTGAAGCGGTAGCGCCGGTTCCAGTTGAGCAGATGACGCGGCTCTACCCGGTCGAAGCCCGAGAATCCGGCCCGCAATTGCAGGCTGCTTACATGCGGATCACCATAGGTAATCAGATGGCCTCGCAGGCCGTTGGGCAGTTCTAGGTTAAACAGGTCTTCTTTGACCTGCTCGGCATTGAGACCAAACTGATCCAGAAGGATTCGCACCTCTTCGGTGGTGACTTCACGCAGAACCGTATCCATTTCGTCTCTTATAAACTAAACCCAAAACCTTGGTAGGGAAATATAACCCAACATCCCATCAGTGATGTGAGCACCGATACCATGAGCTGTGTGTTTTTGGCGGAGGAGGAGGGATTCGAACCCTCGATAGGGGGCAACCCCTATACCGGTTTTCGAGACCGGCCCGTTCAACCACTCCGGCACCCCTCCATAGCCGCCAAACCGAACGGTTTGGTAGTGCCGAATAGAGACTTTAGCACAACTTGCTGGCAAAGTCACCCTCAGGGCTGCGCGCGCTTCTGGGAGAAGAAGTCCCGCAGCAGTTTAGCCGATTCGCGCTCGAGCCAGCCCCCTTCCCACTCGAAGGGGGGTTTCATACGATGCACCGTCACCGCCCCGGCCTTCAGGTTCTCCACCGCATACACCACCCGCCGCACCTGGGCTTCCATCAGCGCGCCGAAGCACATAGGGCAGGGCTCGAGGGTTACATACACGGTAGCGCCGGGCAGCACCTTGCCGTGCCGTTTGTGGAGGGCCTGCTGGAGGGCCAGCAGCTCGGCATGGGCGGTGGCATCGCGGGTCTGCTCCACCCGGTTATGGGCCTCGGCCAGCACCTCACCATCCCAGACCACCACGGCCCCGATGGGCACTTCGCCTTCTTGCTGGGCCAGCCGGGCCTGCTCGAGGGCGCTGCGCATATGCTCCAGATCCTCCGACTCGGGCCAGAGGTTCCAGACCTCGCGTACCACATTGCCCACCGCGCGCACCGGCCAGGCCTGTTTGAGTTCGGGGGGAAGGCTGTGTTCGGTGAAAAAATCCACCAGCCGCACCAGGCCCCTGGGCAGGTCGATCAGGTCGCCGGGCAGGGGGAGCCTCGAGCCCCGCCAGGGGGGGAAGGTGTCTATCACCGGGGGAATCAGAAACAGGGTGCCATCGCGCCGGCGCACCTGCCAGCCTTCGGGGAGGGTAAAGGCTTCGCCCTGTAAGGCCCGCTCGAGCTGCACCACCCAGCCCATCTCGGGGCGCAGCTTGAGGTGCTCGAGGATCTGCCGCAAAGCCCGCCGGCGCAGACCCGCCGGGGCCTGGAGCAACGGCGCGATGCGGTAGGCCGGGCAGGGCCAGCGCCGGTCGCGCAGCAGGAGTTGTTCGGCCAGGGGGTCGAGGGCTTCGTCGTCGAGCTGGGAGATGGCGGCGAAGCGGGCCAGAGCGGTCTGGGTCTGGGGAAAACGCGCTTTGAGCCGGGGGAAAATTTCGTGACGAAGGAAGTTCCGATCCAGCGAGGTATCGGCGTTGGAGACGTCCTCGAGCCAGTCCTGCTGTTTGCACTTCAGATAAGCCCGCAAAGTGCTGCGGCTCAGCTCGAGCAAAGGTCGCACCACCTTCCCCCGCTTGGGGCGCATGCCCAGGCCCCGGCCGGTGCCCTGCACGAGCTGCAGCAAAACCGTTTCGGCCTGGTCGTCCTCGGTGTGGGCGGTCAGAATGGCCTGGGCCTGGTGCTTTTTGGCTACCTTAGCCAGAAAGCCATAGCGCAGCTCGCGGGCGGTGGCCTCGAGGTTCTCCCCGCGCTCCGCAGCTATTTTGGCTACGTCCAGCCGCTCCGATTCAAAGGGATAGCCCAGGCGCTCGGCCAGGGCTTTGACCCACAGCGCGTCCTGGGCCGATTCGGGGCGCAGGGAATGGTCGAGGTGGGCCACCACCACCTTGCGGGGGGTGGAGGTAAGCAAAAGCAAAAGCGCCACCGAGTCACCCCCGCCCGAGACGGCGGCCACCAGGCTTCCTTCGGGCACCATGCGGGTCAGGTGCGTAGCAAACTGGGCTTCAAGCTGGCTGGCCTCCACTAAATCCACGCCTATATGCTATAGGCTATGCCGACCTTGCCCAACCTCCGCTTCGACTTCAACGCCTATCCCTACCTGACCCCAGACCTGCCGGGGGTGGATGGGGTGATTCGCCACCAGCCCCAGGATTTCCAGGTGGACGAGGTACCGGCCTACAGCCCGCTGGGCAGTGGGGAGCACCTTTTCGTGCGCATCGAGAAGGTGGGCCTGACCACCCGGGCGGTTGTGGAGTTTCTGCGCGACCGCCTGCAGATTAACGAGGCCCAGATCGGGGTGGCCGGCCTCAAGGACAAGCACGCCCTGACCCGGCAGTGGTTCAGCATCCCGGCCCGTTACGAGGCACGCCTGGAGGGGCTGGCCGGGCTGGAGGGGGTGCGGGTGCTGGAGCGGGCCCTGCACCCCCACAAGCTCAAAGTGGGGCATCTGCGGGGCAATCGCTTCCGTATTCTGATCCGCAGCGGGGATGGGGCCGGCTTATCCCGGTCTCGAGCCGAGGCCATTTTGCGGGTGCTCGAGCGCCAGGGGGTGCCCAACTACTACGGCCCCCAGCGGTTTGGCATCGGAGGATTAAACCCGCTCAAGGGCTATGAGCTGGTCAAGCAGGGTAAGGTGCACGCCCCCTCCTGGCTAAAGAAATTTCTGGTCTCGAGCCTGCAAAGCCTGCTCTTCAACGACTGGCTGGCCCTGCGCCTGCAGATGGGACTTTTTGGGCAGGTGATCGAAGGGGATGTAGCCAAAAAACACGACACCGGCGGAGAGTTTGTGGTGCAGGACGCCGAGGCCGAGAACCCTCGAGCCCTGCGCTTTGAAATCAGCGCAACCGGGCCCCTCTACGGCAAAAAATACCGCGAGGCCCAGGGGCCGGCCCGCGCCCTGGAAGACCAGGTACTGCAGAAATACGAACTCGAGCGCCGCCACTTTGCCTCGCGCCGGGGGGATCGCCGCCTGATCCGCTTCCCCCTTACCGAGTGGGGTGTGGAAGAAGCTGCGGAAGGTCTCTGGGTGAGCTTTTTTCTGCCCAAGGGGGCCTACGCCACCGCGGTGCTGCGCGAGGTGATGAAGCGAAACCCCGAGGAGGGGGAGCTGGAAGCCGAAATGGAGGAGTAGGGGCCTCGGCCTTGAGCAGCCTTGATATTGACACGCTCAACCTTTTGCTGCTACCCTAGCGAGCGGCCTGCAAAACGTGGGCCAAAAATCGCAAAAACGCCTTTAGTGGTTTCTTGGGCATACTTATGTTTGAAAGCCTATCCCAGCGCATCCGAGCCGCAGTTGACAAGCTGCGTGGGCGGGGGCGTATCACCGAAGCCGACCTCAAGGCCACCCTGCGCGAGATTCGCATGTCGCTGCTGGAGGCCGATGTCAACTTCGAGGTGGCTAAAAACTTCGTAAACAAGGTGCAGGAGAAAACCCTGGGCCAGGCCGTGCTGGAGAGCCTGACCCCGGCGGAGCAGATCCTGAGCGTGGTTTACGAAGAGCTGGTTGAGATGCTGGGTGGGGAGGCCAAACAGCCCCTGCTCAAGAACGAGGGCAACCTGTGGTTCATGGTGGGGTTGCAGGGCTCGGGTAAGACCACCACCTCGGGTAAGCTGGCCCACTTCTACAAGTCCAAGGGGCGGCGCCCGCTGCTGGTCGCGGCCGATACCCAGCGGCCCGCGGCCCGCGAGCAGCTCCGCATCCTGGGGGAGAAAATCGGGGTGCCGGTTCTCGAGGTCGCCGATGGCGAGCGGCCCGAGACCACCCGTGCGCGCCTGCAACAACACCTGACCTTTGACTACCGCGACCTGGTGATTGTGGATACGGCGGGCCGCCTCCAGATCGACCAGGCCCTGATGGACGAGTTGGCCCAGCTCAAGCAGGTGCTGGGCCCATCCGAGACCCTGCTGGTGGTGGACAGCATGACCGGCCAGGAGGCCCTGAACGTCTCCAAAGCCTTCGACGAGCGCATTGGGGTCACCGGCCTGATCCTGACCAAGCTCGACGGCGACGCCCGGGGCGGCGCGGCGCTTTCGGCCCGCTACGTGACCGGCAAACCCATCTACTTTGCGGGGGTTTCAGAAAAAATCGAGGGCCTGGAGCCCTTCTATCCCGATCGGCTGGCCCAGCGCATTCTGGGCATGGGCGACCTGCAGACCCTTCTGGAAAAAGCCAGGCAGGCCGAGCTCGAGGCTCCGCAAAAAGACCTCAAGGAGATCACCCTCGAGGACCTCATCACCCAGATGCGCCAGATGCGCAAGATGGGCAGCTTCACCGAGATCCTGGGCATGATACCGGGTATATCCAGAATGCTACCCCCCGGCTTCTCGGTGGACGAAAAGCAGGTTAATCGCATGGAGGCCATCGTGCTCTCCATGACCCCTAAAGAACGCCGCGACCCCCGCATTCTGAATGCCTCGCGCCGCAAGCGCATTGCGGCGGGTTCTGGCACGACGGTGCAGGAGGTTAACCGCCTCATCAAAACCTTCGAGGACACCAAGCAGATGCTGAAAACCCTGGCCAAGCAGCAGGCTCGAGGGGGACGGGGTTTGTTCAGGAGATAGGTCTTGGGTTGCAGGCAGAAATACCAAAGCCTGTAACTGACAGTGCGTCCAGAGGGCGCTTCAGACAACACAAAGGAGTAGAACATGACCAAGATTCGTTTGTCCCGTTTCGGTTCCAAAGGCAACCCCCATTACCGCATTGTGGTGATGGACAGCCGTACCAAGCGCGATGGTGGCTACATCGAGCGCATCGGTTACTACGACCCGCGCAAGACCACCAAAGACTGGCTGAAGATCGACCAGGAGCGCCTTCAGTACTGGCTGGGGGTGGGTGCCCAGCCCACCGATACCGTAAAAAAGCTCATCAAGCAGGCCAACCCAGGGGCCTAATAGCAACCCAGCAAAAGCCGAAGGCCCAAAACCCTGGGCTTTCGGCTTTCGACTTAAGGCTTTAGGCTAATGTTTATGAAAGACCTCGTGGAGTACCTGGCAAAAGCAGTGGTCGACCACCCGGCCTCGATTCGCGTGGATGAGCGCCGGGGCCGCGAAGGGTTGGTGTACTACATCGAGACCCACCCCGAAGACAAAGGCCGGATTATCGGCCGGCAGGGCCGCGTAATCGAGAGCATCCGCACGGTGGTGCGCTCGTTTGCCAAGGGCCGGGTTTCGGTGGAAGTACGCTAAGCACCTCCTTACGGTATGCGCCGCATCGAAATTGGACGCATCGGAAAAGCCTACGGCATGGCGGGGGGCCTCAAGTTTCGAGGCGAGCTGGTGATTTTTGACCTCGAGCGCATCTACCTCGAGGGCCTGGGCTACCGCGCCATCGAAGAAATTGAAGAGCACAATGGAGAAATAGTGCTGTTTCTAACGGGCGTGGAGGGCCGCCAGGAAGCCGAGCAACTGGTGGGTTTGCGGGTCTATGCCGATCAGGCCGACCTACCCCCGCTGGAAGAGGGCGAGTACTACTACTTCGAGCTGATTGGCAGGCCGGTTTTCGTGGATGGACAGCCCTTTGGTGAAGTGGTGGACGTCGAGGATGGCGCGCAGGAGCGGCTTGTTATCAAAGCCAGGGGTGCTTCCTTGCGGGCCCAGCGCAAGACCTACATGGTGCCCTTTCAGGCCCCATACGTGAAGGTTGAGTCCGATGGTATCTACATTGAGGCCATACCCGGCCTGTTCGATTAGCCGCGCGCTATGAAGTACACCATCCTGACCCTGTTTCCCGATCTGGTGCGTCCCTGGACAGAGGAATCTATTATCCAGAAAGCCATCCAGAAGGGGCTGATTGAAGTAGACATCCGCGATATTCGCGCCTACACCGAGGACAAGCACAAAACCGTGGACGATACCCCCTACGGCGGCGGGGCGGGTATGGTGATGCGGGTGGATGTGGTGGTGCGGGCCATCGAGGCCGCCGGCCCCGCCGACGAGGTGATTTTGCTGACCCCGGCTGGCCGGCCGCTTACCCAGCCTCTGGTGGAGGAGCTGGCCGGCAAGTCGCACCTGGTGCTGGTTTGTGGCCGCTACGAGGGCATCGATGCGCGCGTAGAGCACTTTGTGACCCGCGAGATTTCAATCGGCGACTATGTCTTGATGGGGGGTGAGCTGGGCGCCCTGGTGATTCTGGAGGCCACGGCCCGCCTGCTTCCGGGGGTCATCAAGGAGGCCGAGAGCCATCGGCAAGACTCCTTCTCTACGGGTTTGCTGGACTACCCCCACTACACCCGCCCGCCGGTGTTCCGGGGCCTGGCGGTGCCGGAAATCCTGACCTCAGGCCACCACGCCAAAATTGCCGAGTGGCGGCGCAAACAGGCCCTCAAACGCACCAAAGCCCGCCGCCCCGACCTGCTCGAGCGGGCCGAGCTGACCCCCAAGGATCTGGTCTGGCTTGAGGAAAGCGACTTTGACAACGGGTGCCCTGGCTGCTAGAATCACAACTTGCTGACCTGTCCCGAGTATCTGCAGGGCGGATACGTTTGAGGGCAACCATCCATGAACCCGCAGTCTGGCCGCAATGGCAAAGGGCGCACAAGTAGGTTCCGCTGGAGCAAGGAGTCAGACCATGAACCGTGGCGCATTGCTGAAGGTAGTCGAGAAAAAGTACACCCGTACCGACATCCCCCAGTTCAAGCCGGGCGATACCGTACGGGTCAACTACAAGGTGGTCGAAGGCAACCGTACCCGTGTGCAGGCCTACGAAGGCGTGGTGATCAAGATTAAGCGCAACGGCTTCAACAGCGCTTTCACGGTGCGTAAAATCTCCTTTAACGAGGGCGTAGAGCGCATTTTTCCCTTCAACTCGCCCCTGATTGAAAGCGTGCAGGTGATGAGCCGCGGTAAGGTGCGCCGGGCCAAGCTGTACTACCTGCGCGAGCTGCGCGGCAAGGCTGCCCGCATCAAGGGCGACCGTAAGCGCCTCAACGAAGATGTCGAGGCCCGGGCTGCTGCTGCCAGAGAGGCCGCCGAAGCCAAAGCAGCCGCTGCGGCCGAGGAAAACAAAGAATAATCGGCCGGAATGCGTAAAACCGGGGAGGGACGACCTCCCCGGTTTGTGCTGTGGTTGCCTATCTGGTTACTCTGCCAGGAATACCCGGAAACCCTTCAGGGCGGGTTTGCCGCCGCTGGGGCGGAAGTTGACCAATAGCTTGTCGGGTGCCCCGATCGCCTCGAGCTTGGGGTTGGGCCCAAAGCGCAGGTTTATAACCACCCCGTCGGCCTGGGGGATGTCGGTGTACTGCTCGCCAAAGCTGGCCGCGACCAGCTTGTTGCCCTGGCTGTCCAGAAGCTGGAAGCTATCGAAGCCGGTCTTGAGCAGCGAGGTTTTGCCGCTGGTCAGGTTGCGCACCTCCACCCGCACCACATACCCCGGCCCCGAGCCGAAGAAGGGGTTGGTGCCGGGCGCTACATCCAGCACCCGCAGCCGCCAGGTGCCGTTGGAGAGCCACTCGCCCTTTTTGCCCTCGAGCAGCAGGGCCTGCTGCTGCCCCCCCACTGGGATAAACTGCACCCGCAGCTCGTCCCCCTGCAGGCTGGCCTGGGCCCCGGCTTTTTGCAGGGCCTCGAGGGGTACGTAGGTTTTGCCGTTGACCACAATGGCCGGGGTGGTCTGGGCCTGCCCGTTGACGATGAGCCGGTAGGTTCGCTGGGCGGCCTGGGCCAGCACCAGGGTCGAAAGGAAGATTCCCATACCAACCAGTAGTTTGTTCATACTGCCTCCTTGCCGGGCCCTTGTACGGCCCAGGCGGGTGGATGAGCTTGGAGGGCCCCGAAAGGCCCTCCAAAGCAGGCGCGAACTCCTAATCCACGGTGCAGCGGTATATCCGAATGGCGGCGAAACTCCGGGTGCTCTCGTTGTTCAAGGAGTCGCGGGCGACCAGCTCGAGGCGCACCAGTTGGCCGTTGTGGCAAGCGTTACCAGGTGCTGTGCTTGAGAAACCAACTAGGAGGTCGCTGGGGTTGTTGGTGCTCGGCGTCCAGCTCAGATTGCCGGTGGTGGTGGAGGTGCTCAGCACCACGTTGCTGCGCCAGACCACGCTGTCGTTGTCGGGGCGGTAGGAGGTGGCCCGCCAAATGTAGGTGATGGGGGTGTTGCCCTCGGGGTCGGTGGCACTGGCGGGGGCGGTAAAGGTGGTGGTCCAGGTGAATCCGCCAGAGTAGTTGGGTGTTGAAGGGGACAGCGGGCCGAAGGTGTTAATGTTGGGGGGCAGGTTGGCCGGCGGGGGCGTGATGTTGATGGTTACACTGGCAGTGCTGCTCAGGCCCTGCGGGTCGGTGGCCCGAAGCGTAAGGGTGCGCGAGCCGGTCGTGCTAAAGGTAACCGAGAGGTTGCAGCCGGTGCGGGGGAAACCGTCGGCGGCGCTGCCCTCCCAGCGGCACGCAATGGGGCCAGGGCCGGGGTCGGGGCCTTCGTTGAGGTCGGTGGCAGTGCCGACCAGGTTGACGGTCTGGCCCTGGTAGAACGAGTCGCCATTGGAGGGTGCGTCAATGCGAACCACCGGCGCGGTGTTGATGACGGTGACCTCGCGCGTGGCGCTGCCCTCGCGGCCCAGCAGATCGCGGGTGGTCACCCGTATGGTGCGGCTCGCGGCAGTATTGAAGCGATAATAGGCGGTGTTGCCAACGGTTCGGGTTGGGGCTGGGTCAAAGGTTAGCGGGCAGAAGACAGGGGGGCAGTTGTTCCCGGCAAAGTCGGTAACGTTGGCGGTGATGCTCCACTCGCGGTTGAGGTCGGCAGTGCTGGCAGCGCTCAGGGCCACGCTAGGGCCGCTGCTGCCTACTTCCAGCGCCCTGGAGACCGCTGCAAAAGCGTTTACCCGGCGCTCAAAGCCTCCGACCCCCACCCCCCCCACATGGGCGGTGTCGCGCAGAATAGCCCAGACCTGGCTGGCGCTCAAAGAGGGGTTGGCAGCCCAGACCAGCGCGGCTACGCCGGCCACGAAGGGAGAGGAGTAGCTGGTACCTGCTCGAAGCCGGGCCTCATTGGCAGGGCTCTCAGGATCCGGGCCGGCCCATACCCAGTAAGGCCCATAGATGTCTACGCTGTTGTCATCTCGCTTGGTTCCGAAGTTGGAGCCAAGGTCGCGGGCGGTGCTGTCGTGGGCCATCCCGCCTACGCAGATTACCGAGCGTAGTTCACAAGGGATATGGGTTGAACCCTCGATGCCACCACCGTTGTCTACGTCCTTACCCTCGTTGCCAGCAGCAGCAAAAAGGAGTTTGCCGGTTGCTGAAACTGCTACCGCAAAGCCATCCATCACCTCGCTGGGAGAAGGGCATAACCCTAAGCAAGCCACCTTAACTGCGATGTCCCAGCCCAGGTCAAGCTCAAAACCAAAGCTCATATTGATGATCTTGGGGTTCCCGAACAGGGTAGCGGTAATGATGCGCTCGAGGGTGGAGATGATACCAATAAAGTCTCCTTGAAAAGGAACTGCCAAAAGCTCTCCAACCGGGCCTGCTGGGCCAGCAACCCCGAAGCCATTGTCTGGACGACCCATGGCTGCGGTGGTGACGTGCGTACCGTGCCAAGGGCAGGAGTTGCCCCCGGAGCACTGGAGTAGGCTGGGCTCGTTCCAGCTCCCCACCACCTGACGGGTGGCGGGGAAGTCGTTGTTGAGTGCGAAGCCACCATCCAAAATCATGATGCGAACCCGGTTGCTCAAGCGTCCAGCCCGCTCTAACAGCCGCCAGGCCTCGCCCACCCCGATGTCCTGGGCGCTGCCCCGGTTCATGTAAGTCCAGTTGAAGGCATTGGGGGTGTAGGGAATATCGGCGGGGGAAAGGCTCGAGCGGGTGGGGGCCTCGGTGGTGATGCCGTCTGCAATGGCAGCAGGTAGCACCACAAAGTTAGGTGTGACGGTCATCTTTTCCTGGTTGGCTTCGCTCAGGGCTACTGCCAAAAGCTGGGCTGCTTCCGGGCTCGAGGTGCTAAACCTTCCCTTCAAATCTGGTAGCGACTGGTTGAGCCGCTGGAGTATGGCCTCCACCTGGGCACCGGAAGGGTTGAGGCGCACTTGATATGTTTTGGGTGCGTCACCCACCTTTTCGGTCTCGCTCAGCACCTGCCCACCCCAGCGGCTAAGGAAGGCGTTGAGCTTGGCAGGGTCGTCGGTGCTGATTATCAGCTCTCCAAGAACAAAATCCATTGCGATACCACTCTCACCCACCATGCGGGCCACCGGGCGTGGGCCGTCCGGGCCGGGTACTGTAGCCTGGGTAGGTGTAAGGGTATTGTCTACGACAATCTGAGCGGTTCCGTTTGGCCTTTGCCCGTTGCAGGCTGCTATCAGCACAAGCACGCTTACCAGAGCCAACTTCCAAAGATGTTTCATGGTCTTCCTCCTCAGGGGGCTTCGGGCTTCCCGAAGTTGCCCGAAGTGTAGAAGAGCCAGGTTGAACACCCCATGAACGCTTGTTGAATAGTTCGACTGTAGCAAAACAATGCCATGCGAGTGTTGCTAAATAACCAGCAACCCCCGACAAAGCGGGGGCCTTTTTGCTGGCTTACTCTGGGCATGACCAGACTATCCAATTTGCGCTTAAGAAAAGCAGCTTTTGAATCCTAAAGTGAATGGGCGAGACTCCCTTGTGACCGCTCCTATGGCAGCTTGTGGAAGAGCGGCAGGCCTGCCGGGGCTGGATAGAGGGCCAGGCCTCCGGCGCTACCGATGCTGCTGCTGGTGATGATGCGTTCGGGGTTGGTGGGGCTGCCCGAGGTGCTGCTGGTGCCTAGCTGGGCAGGGGAGAGCCGGGCAAACGTGCCTGCCGAGTAGCTAATCCACAGCCCGCCGCCCTCGTCAAAGGCCATGCCCTCCAGTACAGCTGAAACCGGAACGCTCACCTGGATGGCTGGGGTAAGGGTCTTGCTGCCGCTGCCGCTTTGGTCGGTGGGCGTGAGCCGGTAGAAGACGTTGGCCCCAAAAGCCATCACCCACAGGTTGCCGCTGGCGTCGAAGGCCAGCAAGTTGGCGTCCAGGGTGGTGATGACGGGGGAAGGCGTTTTAGACTCGATGGTCAGGTCGGGGCCGCTGGTGGAGGCGCCTAGCCGGCTGGCGTTGAACTTGACCACCCGCGCAGCGCCAGCATTGGCAATCCACAGGTTGCCGCTGGCATCGAAGGCCAGACCCTCCGGCGCGTCCAGGCCGGTGATTTCGACCCCCGGCGTAACCGTGCCCGAGGCCTCGAGCTGTCCGGCCGCTACCCGCACCACCTTGTTGGCGCAGGGGATGCTCACCCACAGGTTGCCGCTGGCGTCGAAGGCCAGCCGGGTGGGCCCAGGTAAGCAACTAAACCCACCAATGTTGATGCTGCGGTCGCGGGTCTTGCTGCCCGAACTGCCCAGGCTGCTGGCCGGGTAGCGCACCAGGTTGGGGTCTGCGGTGGTGCCCCCGATGCCCCAGAGGTTGCCGTCTTTGTCAAAGGTGAGGTCGCGCAGGTTGACGGTGCCGGCGCTCACGCTGGGGCTTTGGGTGGCGGTGCTGCTCAGGAGCGAGGCCGCGAAGCCCAGCAAGGGCGAGCTTCCGCTGGGCGGGTTGTCGTTGTCCATCCAGAGCTTGTTGCTGGTGGGAATCTGGGTATAGCTGACGTTCACGGTAGTAGCCTGTCCGTTGCGCACACAGGCCGGGCTGCTGTTTACGCTGGCGCTGTAGGCGGTGCGGATCAGGGGGTCGGTATTGGCTACCTTATCGGCTGTGACGGTATAGGTGCCAGCAGCGATGGCGGTGAAGGTCTGGCTGCCGGTGGGGTTCTGATTGAAGCCCGAGGGGCCGGTTACGCTGACCTTGGCACTCACCCCGCCCGGCAATCCGCTTACGTTGACCACCAAGTTGCCCGTGCCGTTGGGGTCGCAGCCGGCCCCGCCGCCCGGCCCGCACGCACTCATGAGCAAAGCCGCCGCGCCCAACAATCCCATCCAGGTTCTTCTCATTTTCCCCTCCTTTTTTCAGTTAGTGTGCCATACTCGAGCACGCCCGAAGATTAACGAAACACCCCTTAACGCTCCATGAACGGTCTGAGCACCACAGCCAGAAAGGTTGCCTTTGCGCTTTCCAGGTAGCACAACACGAACTGGCAGGCCCGAGGAAGGTGCGTCTTTATGGGCCGAAACCACAAACCCCCAGTGCCTAAAGTTCGGGGTTGCACCCTGCTCTTGTCAGCGCGGGTAAGTTTTTTGAACCGGGTATGCGTTATGCGTCGCCTGGGTCAGGTGCAACAGGGAAAGGTGTAATGCGAGTTTATTGTGGTCGTACCACAGCCTGGTGCGGGGTTTTTTGCGGTACGTGATGGGGTTCTGCATACTTTCCGTCCTTACCTCCATCACACAAGAGGGGAGGGGGTATGCGAACGTTAATCGCTTTGTTTCTGGCAGGAATTCTTGCAGCTTGCGGGAGGGGGCCTCAGGAGCCAGCATTCGGTGCTGAGCCTCGAGACCCGCGAGAGCCTCGAGGGCCTGGTTATCAACAACCTGAACGAGTGCCTCGAGTACACCAACCAAAGCCGCCCGCTGTGCCAGGCTACCCTAACCTTCAAGGCGGGGAGCCCGCAGTTGGGGGAGCTCGAGGTTGTCCCCAGCCTGGCCGCATTCTTCTAACACCTGCCCTGGGTACAAGCAGCAGTTCGTGGCCTACCTCGAGGTCTCGGACGGGGTTACTTCCAGCGCCTGGCCGCGACCAATAATCATGTCTCAGCGTTTAGAGCTTCCAGTCTGTATAAGAAGCCCGTTCGGCGGTAGCACCTTCATGACATCCACTTCGAAGCGTCTGCGCTTTTGTGAATTCTAGTGCGGCATTGTGGGACGCGCTAAACTACGCACATGCTCTACACCCTCGGTGGCCTACGGTTGGAGGACAGCAACTTTAGCAGGGAGAAACCCCTGCTGCTGCTGGCCTACCTGGCCCTGGAGGGCCCCAAGCCCCGGCGGTTTCTGGCCGAGCTGTTCTGGCCCGAGGCCGCCGACCCCCTGAACTCGCTGGCGGTGGCGCTGGCCAAGCTGCGCAAGCTGGGGGTGGCCTACAACGACGAGAGCCGGGCCTGGGTAGACCTCGAGTGCGACGCCTTGGCCCTGCAGGACGCGCTGCGGGCGGGGCGCTGGGAAGAGGGGGTGGGGCTTTATACCGGGCCGTTTGCCGAAGGATTCCGGGCCGAGGAGGCGGGGGCCGAGCTCGAGGAGTGGGTCTACGAGGTGCGGGAGCGCCTGGCCCGCGAGGTGCGCCAGGCCTACCTGGTGCTGGCCGAGAAGGCTGCTGCCCAGGCCAGCTTTGCCGAGGCCGCGGCCTACGCCGAGCAGGCCTACCGGGTGGCCGGGGCGCCGCCTTTGGAACCCGAGGAACTGCCCAGGGTCTACCGGCTGCTGCTGGCGGGCGAGCACCCCCTGGCCGAGGGCCTCGAGCGTGAGGCCAGAGAGCTGGGGATCACCCTGGGGGGCTCGAGCCAGGCTGCGCGGGGCCGCTTGCGCCAGGAGCTGGTGGGGCGCGAGCGCGAGCTAGCAGCGTTGCTGGCCCTGGAGGAGGGGGCCTGGGCCTGGGTGCGGGGCGGGGCCGGGCTGGGCAAGACCACCCTGCTGCGCGAGCTCGAGGTACGCACCGGCTGGCTTTATCTGCCGGCCCGGTCTGGGCTGCCCTATGCCACGCTCGAGCCCCTGCTGGAGAACCTACAGGGCGGCGAGGAGGCTTTGCTGCGGCGGGCTCTGGCCCTGCGCGAGCACCTGCTCCTGGACGGCTGGGAGGAGATGGACGAGGAGAGCCGGCAGCTCTTGGTACGGCTGCGGGGGCTGCGCCCGCCCATCCGGGTGGTGCTGGCGGGCCGGGGCGAGCCGCCTTTGGGCGTGGACAGACTGCTGGAACTCGAGCCTTTGTCCCCCGAGGAGCTGGCCGGCTTTCCAGGGGCTTACGAGGCCACCGGAGGGGTGCCGGCCCTGGTGGGGGCCTGGCTGCGCGGCGAGCCCATCCAGATGGCGCTCGAGGCCCGCTTGCGGGATCTGAGCGAGTCGGCCCGCCAGGTGTATATGTGCCTGGCACTACTGGAGACCCCCGACCTGCTGCTGGTGCGCCAGGCTTTGGGGCTGGGGGCCTCCGAGATGGCCCAGGCGGTGGATGCGCTGCTCTCGGCTGGCCTGATTGATTTGAATGGGGCCGTCTTTGGGCGCGAGGCCGCCCAGGGCTACTTAGCCGAGCGCAAGGCCCAGGAGGCCCAGCTCAGCCTGGGGCTGGCCCGGCTGCTCAAGCCCCAACAGGCCCTCCCGCTCTACCGCCGGGCGCGGGCCCTGATCGAGGAGGCCGACCTCCCCCAGGTGCGGCGGGCCTACCTGACCTGGGCCGCCGAGCTCATGCGGCGGGGTTTCCCTAAACGCGCCGCCGAGGAATTAAGCGAGGCCCCCAACCACCCCGAAATTGTGCTGCTGCGGGCCAGGGCTTTTGAGCGGGCCGGGATGTACAAGGAGGCCCTCGAGGCCATCCAGACCCTGCCCGAGACCCCCGAGCGGCTGGCCCTCGAGGCCACCCTCCACCACCGGCTGGGCCGGGCCGAGGCGGCCCAGGCCTGCGCCGAGCGGGCCCTGGCCGGCGGTATGGAGGCCCGGGCCGAGGCCCAGAACACCCTGGGCCTCATCCACCTGGCCCAGGGCCGCTTTGTCGAGGCAGCGTCGGCTTTCCGCCGGGCTGCGGCGCTGTGGCTGGGTTTGGGGGACGAGCCCCGGCGCATTGCCGCCCTGAGCAATGTAGCCATCGCCCGGGCCCGCATGCAGGAGGACGCCGAGCAGGTTTTCAAGGAGGTGCTGGCCCTCTGTCAGGACAACCCCCGCCTGCAAGCCCAGATGCTCATCAACCTGGGCAAGGAGTACGAGCGCAGCGGGCGGCTGACAGCAGCGCTGGAGAGCTACCGGCAGGCCGAGGCGCTGGCCCTGGAGGTGGGCAGCCTGCGCCAGGTGGCCCTGGCCCAGAACAACCTGGGGGCCATCTTCCACCTGCAAAACCAGCCTGGCCCGGCCCGAACCTACTACCATCGGGCCATCCAGGCCGCCCAGCAGGGGGGTGAGTTGCAGATTCTGGCCATGGCCCTGGGCAACCTGGCCGAGCTCGAGGGCGACCTCGAGGCCTGGCAGGAGGCTATCGCGGTGGCCGAGAACGCCGGCTACCTCGACCTGGCCCAGCAGCAGCGCACGCTTTTGCGGGCGTTCATGGAGCGTTCAGGCTAGATGGGGCATGCTACCGGTATGCCGAAGAGTGCATATTTACTCGAGGACATGCTTTGGCTGGAGGTGGAAGATGCGAGGGGGGATATTCCTGTTGCTGTTGGTGAGCTTGCTGGGTTGTGGCCCGACGGTTGGGCCACCGGTTTCTGGTACTGCCTACCCCTCCCCCCGCAGGGCGACCTGGGGCGAGGAAGTCCGGGTGACCCTGCCCTGGCGGGCTGGCCCGGGCCTGAGCGCTAAACTGGCCGGGGTGCCGCTCGAGGTACTGCGCACCGAGCCCGACCCTGCCGGGGGTAGTGGGGTGGTCTTCAAGGTACCCGATAACTTCTGGGGCGGGCCGCAGACCCTGGAGCTCCTCGAGGGGGCCAACCGGGCTACCGGCAGCCTCACCGTGCTGGGCCAGACGGTCTTCGAGCAGCCCGAGCCGGAAGCCCTGGCCCTGATCCGACCCGAGGTATCCGATAGCGACTTTGGTCAGAAGCTTGCGGTGGGTGGCCTGCGGATGGTGCCCATTGCGCCGGGGGTAACCTCGGTTCCGCTGGGCGGGGCCAGTGGGCCTTGCGAGGGCCGGCTGGCGCGGGTGGCCCGTGACCCGGCCCAGCTGACCACACCCCTTGCGGTAGGGGCTTTGCTCGAGCGCCTCGAGGAGGCAGGGGGTGAGCGGGTGGTGGACGTGGACGGAACCCTGGGCATTGACCCCATCACCGGCTACGACGCCGACCCCGGCCTGCTGGCCAGCCCCAGCCCCGATACCAAGCCCATCAACGCCCGCAGCGTGGTCAAGGTCAGGCCGGGCAGCAACTACACCGGGGCGGGCATCACCATCGCTGTCGTGGATACCGGAGTCAAAAACCTGAGCGGCCTCACCCTGCGGAGCGGCGGGGCCGACTTTGTTAGTCCAGACGCGCCCGACCCCCTGCTAGACGAGTACACCCGGGGCGGGGTGGTGGTGGGGCACGGCACTGCGGCGGCGGTGCTGGCCGCGCATGCGACCTACGGAATTGCCCCAGGGGCCGGTGTCCTGCCCATCAAGAGCTGCGACAAAGAGGGGAAGTGCCGGCTCGAGGCGGTCATCCGCGGTATCTGCCATGCGGTGGCCTATGCGGAGAAGAACCCCCAGGAGCGGCTGGTGCTCAACCTGAGCCTGGGCAGCGACACCCCCAGCGAGATCGTCTACATCATCCTCAAGGACGCCCTGATGAAGCGCAGCGTGAAGGGGATCTCGGTGGTGGCGGCAGCCGGCAACGACTGGGCCCTCCGCAGCACCAAGCGCGGGGTGCTGCACCACTTCCCGGCCTCCTTTGGCGGCAACCGGGGGCTTTCCGTGCGGCGCGAGCCGGGGCGCTCCATGACCGTGCTCAAGGGGCTGTTTAGCGTGGGGGCGGTGGGGGACTACTCCGGTACCTTGCGGGTGAGCGGGTTTAGTGGCCAGGGCGATTTTGTAGACCTGGTGGCCCCCGGCGAGCGGGTCTTGAGCCTGAGTCCTGCCGGCAGCCTGGGGGAGTATACCGGCACCTCGTTCGCGGCCCCCGTGGTGAGCGGGGCGGTGGCCGTAATTCGGCAGGCCACGGGCCTGGTGCCCCTCACGCCGGAGGCGCTCGAGCTTACCTTCCTGGCTAACTACACCGACCCGGCCACCCTCGGCGCACCCGAAGAGGCCCAGGGCCGGGGCCTGCTGGACATGACCCGCAGCCCCTAGATAAGCACACTCACCGACTGGTTGGTATGCACCCGCCGGATGGCCTGGGCCAGCAGGGGAGCGGTGGGCAGGATGGTATAGCCCAGGGCTGGGTTAAGCGCAATGGTATCGGTAAAGACCACCTCGCGGATGGCGGGGTGGGCCAGGTTTTCGCGGGCATTGCCCACCAGCACAGCGTGCGAGGCCATCACGATCACCTCCGGGGCCGCTCCCGCGGCAAGCAGGGCCTCCACCCCGCGCCGGATGGTGCCGCCGGTAGAGATAATGTCGTCAATAATCAGGGGACGCTTGCCGGCCACGTCCCCGATCACATAGCTCACCTGGGTCTCGCGGGGGCCGGTGCGGCGTTTGGCTAGAATCGCCAGCGGTAGGTTCAGGCGCTCGGAGAGCCGCCGGGCCTGCTCGGCCCGCCCGGAGTCGGGCGAGACCACCACCGCGTTTTCGGTGAGGTTTTGCTGCTCCAGGTACTCGGCAAAAAGCCGCACCGCCGAGAGCTCGTCCACCGGTTGATAAAAGAAGCCCTGAATCTGCGGGGCGTGCAGGTCTACGGTAATCACCCGGTGGATGCCCACATGCTCCAAAAGCCCCGCCACCAGGCGCGCGGTGATGGGCTCGCGCCCCTGGGTCTGTTTGTCCTGACGGGCATAGCCAAAATAGGGAATCACCGCGTTGATGCGCCCTGCACTGCTGCGGCGCACGGCGTCGGCCAGCACCAGGAGTTCCATCAGGTGGTCGTTGACCGGGGGGGCGGTGGACTGCAGCAAATACACATCGTCGCCGCGAATGCTCTCCAAAAGCCGCACCCGTACCTCCCCGTCGGGGAAGCGCTCGACCGTGGCTTGGCCTAGCTGGATGCCCAGGGCCTTGGCCACCGCTTCGGCCAGGGGACGGTTGGCATTGCCGCAGAACAGCTTGACGTGTCCGCCGTTGGTGTGTTCCAGATCCTTCGCGACCTCTGTCCCCAGCCGCTGCTCAGTTACGGATGCGCCCCCCATGCTTCCTCCTCCTCGAGTACACCCTATCCTCTTGAATTGATACCTCAGTATACCTGTGTAATGGTGTGACCCAAAGTTAACAGCTACCCAGTCCAATCAACTGCTCAGTACTCTGCCAATCAGCGCGGCCAGGCGCTCTGAAGCACTTTCTAAAAAGGTTTCGAAAGCGATAGGGGCTTCGCTGCCGGCCTGGTCGGTGATGGCCCGCACCAAGGCCATGGGCATTCCCATGCGTTTGGCTGCCCACAAAGCGGCGGCTCCTTCCATCTCTACGGCATCGGCGGCAAACACCCGACGCACCTCTTCGGCCTCGACGCGGTGAGCCAGGAAGCGGTCGGCGCTGGCAATTCGTCCTAGATGGATGGGCAGGCCCATAGCTTGAGCGGTGCGCAGTACCTTGGAGGTAAGTCCGGCATCGGCGGGGATGAAGCGTTCGCCGGTGGCCAGCTCGCCTGGAGCGCGACCAAAAGCCGTGATGTCCACGTCGTACTGTACGGCATCTTGGGCAAGAATCAGATCAAGCGTTTTGAGGTCGGGGTTCAAAGCCCCAGCCACCCCTACCCAGAAGGCCTGCACCGGATTGAAGCGGACTTTGGCATAGGCGACGGCTGCTGCTGCGGCGGCTTTGCCTACCCCGGTTTCGATGAGCACCACCGGGTAGCGCCCCAGCTCGCCCTGGTGAATGGCCCAGGGGCCGTCTAAGGCCTCTTGTAAGCTGAGCTGTTTGCGTAGAGCCTGGGCTTCGACTCCTTCCGCAGCAAATAGAGCAACCACTGACATACTGGGCTAGCCTAACATCCACACACATGAACATCCAGCGGTGTGGAACCGGGAAACAAGGCGTAGACGGTGCTATGACAAGGCACGAAATCGGTTAACCGGCAATCTCGATGGTTTCCTGGATGTGCAGGCCCGCGTTCAGCACCCGCTCGGCCCAGGCCTTGGCGCTTTGGGGGTTGTGGTCGCGGTAGTTGCCGCACTCGAGCTCACTCACCCCCGGCACCGGCTCGGCGTGGTTGACTACGTCCTGTAGCGTAGCCCGAAAGGCCTCCAGCACCTTTTGGGGCCCCGGCTCGCCAAGCACCACCAGGTAAAAGCCGGTGCGGCAGCCCATGGGCGAGATATCCACCACCCCGTCCAGGTGGCTACGGATATAGGTGGCCAGGAGGTGCTCGAGGGTGTGGATGGCCCCGGTGCTAAGGGCCTCCTGGTTGGGCTGGGCAAGGCGCAGGTCGTACTTCTCGATCAGGTCGCCCTTGGGGGTTGCCTTCACCCCCGCCAAACGCACGTAGGGAGCCCGAACTTTTTTGTGGTCGAGGCGAAAGGACTCGGGAACAACCAGGGGTCTGGACATGGCCTTAGTTTACCGCGCCGCCTAGCCGCGCAGCTTTTTCCAAAGCTCAGGGGTGAGCAGCGCAAACACCGGAATTAACTCGATGCGCCCGGCCCACATCTCGATAATCAGGATCACTTTGGAGAGCGGCTCGAGCCCGGCGTAGCTGCCCATGGGCCCAATTGCCCCCAGCCCCGGCCCAATGTTGCCCACCGCCTGAGCACTGGCGGTAAAGCCGACCACAAAGTTGTTCTCGAGCAGGGAAATGAGCAGGGCTCCGACCGCCACCAGAACCACGTAAAGGCTTATGAAAGCCGCCACCGAGCGCATCACGTCCTCCCCCAGGGTCTTGCTGCCCAGCCGCAGGGTGAGAACGGCCTGGGGATGCAGCGAGCGTATCAGCTCCCGCCGCACGATGGCCCCTACCACCAGCCAGCGAATCACCTTGATGCCGCCGGCCCCAGAGCCCGCACATCCCCCCACAAACATGGCCGCCACCAGAATGGCCTGGGCCGCCGGAGCCCACAGGGCAAAGTCGGCGGAGGCGAAACCGGTGGTGGTGACGATAGAAGTGACGTTGAAGAAGGCATGGCGGAGGGCATCACCCCAGGCGTAGTTCATGTTTTGGCTGTGATGGGTCATTAGAAAAACCGCCAGCGAAAGGCTAAAGGCCAGCACGATAAGGGTATAAATCCGCAGCTCCACGTCCTTTAGAAGGGGCCGGGGGTCTTTTGTAAAGAAAAGCCGGTACTGCAGCACGAACCCGGCACCGCCCAGGAACATGAAGACCGTACCGAACCACTGCGCCAGGGGGCTGTACTGCTCGAAGCTGCGGGGGTTTGGGCTAAACCCCGCCGCCGGTAAGGTGGTAAGGGCATTGCAGATGGCTTCAAAGGCAGGTACCCCGGCGATCCAGTAACACAGGGCCGCGGCCAGGGTCAGGGCGGTATACACCTTGAGGATGCTTTGCGCTGCGGTGCGAAGCCGGGGCGTGAAGGGTTCTTTTTGTACGCCGGTACTCTCGGTAATGAAGAGCTGCCGTCCGGCCACTGCCAGGTGCGAGAGCAGGGCCACAACCAGCACCAGGAAACCCACCCCCCCGAACCACTGCATCAGGCTGCGCCAGAAAAAGAGGCTATAACCGAACTGGGAGAAGTCGGCCAGGGCGGTGGCACCGGTGGTGGTGAAGCCCGACACGGCCTCGAACAGTGCATCCAGGTAGGGCATACCCCCCGAGATGTAAAAAGGGATGGCCCCCAAGGCGGGCACCAGCAGCCAGATGAGGGCGATGGTAAGCAGGGCTTCGGCCCGGCCCGGCTCGTGCTTGGGGTCGCCCAGGCGACGGAACCCAAAGCCCAGTCCCAGGCCCACCAGCGCACCGGCCAAGAAGCCCCAGGGCGACTCGCGGAGGACGAGCGAGAGGGCCTCGAGCCCCAGCATAACCGTGCCCAGGGCCAGGTACAGCACGCCCAGGAGATAGTAGGCGAAGCGCAGGTTGGTGATGGGCCAAAGGCCGGGGATTCTTTTCATAGCAGTTAGGCTCAGCTCCTGGTTTGCGCCCGCAGCCTGCGCCAAAGCTCGGGGGTAAACAGCGAAAATACCGCAATCAGCTCGATGCGCCCGGCCCACATCTGAAAGATCATCACGGCTTTGGAGATGGGGTGCAGGTCGCCGTAGTGGGCCATGGGCCCCACCGTGCCCAGCCCCGGCCCCACATTCCCAATAGCCGCGGCCGAAGCCGAAAAGGCCACCACGAAGTCTTCCTCCAGCATCCCCATCACCAGCACCCCCAGGGCAAAGAGGCTTACGTACAGGGTGATGAAAGCCGCCACCGAGCGCATTACGTCCTCGCCGATGTTCTTGTTGCCTACCCGCAAGGGCAGCACGGCCTGGGGGTGCAGGGCCCGCTGCAACTCCCGCCGCACCAGAGCCCCGATAATCAGCCAGCGGATGACCTTGATGCTGCCCCCCACGCTGCCGGCGCTACCCCCGATGAACATCAGCATCACCAGCAGGGTCTGGGCCGGGATGACCCACTGGGCAAAGTCGGCGGAGGCGAAACCGGTGCCCGTGATAATGGAGGTGGTCTGGAAGAAGGCGTGGCGCAGGGCTGGCTCGAGGGTGTAGTCGTGGCGCACGAACAGGATGCCAGCCATAGCCAGCCCTACTACCAGCACAATCAGGGCGTAGGCCCGGAACTCGGGGTCGCGCAGGGGGGCGGTGTACTCGCGGCCAAAAATCGCGCGGTACTGCAAGAGCAGGTTCACCCCGGTGAGGAACATCACCCCCGCAGCGATCCACTGGGTGAGGGGGGCGTAGTTGGCAAAGCTCTGGGGGTTGGGGCTGAAGCCGCCCGCAGAGACGCTCGAGAAGGTGTTGGTGATGGCCTCGAATAGAGGTACGCCAGTTAGAAGGTACGCGATCAGGGTAAACAGGGTAAGCAACAGGTAAACCCGCAGGATGTAGTTGGCGGTCTGGCGCAGCTTGGGGGTGAGCTGTTGCTTTTGTACGCCGGTGGTCTCGGCAAAAAACATCTGCCGTCCGGCCAGGGCCAGGTGGGGCAGCACCACAATGAACAGCAGGAGAATGCCCATGCCGCCAAACCACTGGCTCAGGCTCCGCCAGAAAAAAAGGCCGTAGCTGAACTGCTCGAAGTCGGCCAAAATGGTGGCGCCGGTGGTGCTGAAGCCCGAGGTGGCCTCGAACAGGGCGTCCAGGTAGCTGAGGCCCCCCGAGATCCAGAAAGGGACGGCCCCCAGGACGGGCACCAGTATCCACAGCCCGGCCACTGTCAACAAGGCCTCAGCCCGGCGCGGCTCGGCCTGGGGGCTACCCAGCCGCCGGAGGAGGGCCCCCAGCAATAGCCCGATGACCGCACCCACGAAAAACCCCAGGGCATCCTCGCCCAGCAGGGTATCGGCCAGCCCCAGAATCCCCATCACGCCCCCAAGGGCGACGTATACGGTTCCGGTCATGTAGGTAGCAACCGGGATGGGGTTGACGGCTTGGGCCTTAGCGAACCTGGGCCAGGACTTCATCGGCTACCTGCCGGTCGGTAAGTACCAGGAGTTTATCGCCGCCGGTAACGGCCAGCATGGGCGAGCGCAGATAGACCCGGGTACCGCGCTCGAGGGCCACCGCAATTGCGCCTTTGGGAAGGGATAACTGCTCAAAGGGTGTTTCGCGGAAATCAGGCGGTAGCTCAAATTCCAATAGCTCCACCTGGTCTTCAATCAGGGCCAGATGATCTACGTTATCGGGGGCGATCCAGTCCACCACCTCGCGCACCGCCGCGGCGCGGGGGGTGAGGGGGATGTCAATGCCCACGTGCTCGAAGAGGCGGCGGTTCTCACCCCGGTTGACCCGCGTCACCACCTTGGCCACGCCCACCTGCTTGGCTAAAAGCGAGACCAGCAGGTTCTTCTCGTCGTTTTCGGTAACCGCTACCATCACGTCCACGTGGTCGAGGCCCTCCGACTCCAGCAGCTCCAGGTCGGTGCCGTCGCCCTCGAGCACCAGCGCCCCCGGCAGGTGTTCGGCCAGCCAGGCGCAGCGGTCGGGGTTGTGGTCAATGATGGTGACCTCGAGGCGGTGCTTGAGCAGCTCTTTGGTGACCATGTACCCCACATTGCCGCCCCCCACCACCATGACCCGACGCACCCGTTCGCGCGGGGCAAAGCAGGCCTGGATGGCGTCGAAGCCCTGGGGGGTGGTCATGAAGAAGATGCGGTCTTCGGCCTCGAGGGCGAGCGAAGCAAACTCGGGGTCGGTGGCCGCAATAAAACGGCCCTCGCGCAGGATGCCGGCCAGCAGGCTACCCGGAGGCCAGTCCAGCAGGGCCAGCTGCTTGCCGATGTAGGGGCCGCCTTCCCGCACCTGATACTCCACAAAACGCAGCCGGCCACCGGCCAGCACCTCGGTGTCCACCGCGCCGGGAATCCGGATTACTTCCACAATTTCCTTGGCCAGCGAGCGCTGGGGCCAGAAGACCTGGTCGATGCGGGTGCCCAGAATTTCCACCGTGCGCGGGTCGGTGAGGATGTCCACATAGGACTGCTTCCCCACGAAGCACAGGGTTTCCCTGGCCCCCAGGCCCTTGGCCAGCATGCAGGCAATCAGGTTGACCTCGTCCCAGTTGGTGGTGGCAATGAAGGTGTTGCAGAGATCTACCTTGGCTTCTCGCAGAATTTCTGGGTCGGTGACGCTTCCTATAACCACCTGCACGTCCAACCCGCCCAGGCGCTCCTTGGCCTCGGGGTTGGTGTCCACCACCACCAGGTCGTGCTGGGTGTGCAGGGCTTTGGCAATCTGTGAGCCGATCTCGCCGCCACCGGCAATTACGATGTACATAGCTGGCTCCGCTGGAGTATGCGACGAACCTCGAGGACGCCCTCATGCTGAAGATACATAAGATGTGCACTCCCCGCGCAGACTTTGACAGGGAGGATAAACCCATACTCCCGATTTTTCGATATGTTCAGGCTCAGACCGACTCGAGAAGGTTCCATAACCCAAACTTGGCCTAGCTTACACCCGAATTGTTTCCGTGGCTACGTTGTTCATCACCGGAACATTGGGTTTCCAAGCTACCCGCCCCACCATCTCACCGTGCAGATCGTAGGCCTCGGCAAGGGTAATCTTGACCTGGATGATGTCGCCAATTTTGACCGTGCCGTCGGTCTCGGCGTAGACCAGCCCGTCAATGCCCGGTGCGTCGTACTTGGAACGGCCCACCACCAGGCCGGGTAGCTCGCCGTAGTCGTCCACGATGACCTCGAGGGTCTGTCCCAGCCGGGCCTGGTTCTTTTCCAGGCTAATCTGCTGCTGCAGGGCCATCAGGCGGGCCCGGCGCTCCTCTTTTATTTCCTGCGGTACGGCCCCTGGCAGGCTGTTGGCATCGGCCCCTTCCACCTCGGAGTAGGTAAAGCAGCCCACCCGGTCGAGCCGGGCCTCGGCGATAAAGTCCAGTAGCAGCTCGAAGTCTTCCTCGGTTTCGCCGGGGAAGCCCACAATAAAGCTCGAGCGAATCGCCAGGTCGGGCGCGATGGCGCGCCACTCCTGGATGGTCTTCAGGTGGCTTTCAGCACCCCCTGGGCGGCGCATGGCCCGCAGAACCCTGGGGCTGGCGTGCTGGAGCGGCACGTCCAGGTAGGGCAGGAGCTTGCCCTCGGCCATGAGCGGGATGAGGTCGCGCACGTGGGGGTAGGGGTAGACGTAATGCAGCCGCAGCCAGGCCCCCAGGCCGGCCAGCTCGTTGACCAGATCCACCAGATGGGCCCGTACCTGCTTACCCGCGTAGTCGGAGGCGCGGTGGCGGATGTCCACCCCGTAGGCCGAGGTGTCCTGGGCGATCACCAGCAGCTCCTTGGTGCCGGTGCCTACCAGCCGGGTGGCCTCGAAGAGAATCTCGGCGGCGTCGCGGCTTTGTTGCAGACCCCGCAGCTTGGGGATGATGCAGAAGCTGCACTTGTGGTTGCACCCTTCGGCAATCTTCAGATAGGCGTAGTGGCGGGGGGTGAGCTTGACCTGCGGAGGAACCAGGGCGGTGAAAGGATTTTCCTCCGGAGGAACCATGCGCTGTACGGCGGCCAAGACCCGGTCTACCTCGCCGGGGCCGGTGACCTCGAGCACCTGCGGGTGGGCCTGCTGGATGACCTCGGGCCGGGCCCCCAGGCAGCCGGTCACAATCACCTTACCGTTCTCCGACAGGGCTTCGCCGATGGCCGTGAGCGACTCCTCCACCGCCGGGGTGATGAAGCCGCAGGTGTTGACCACCACCACATCGGCCCCCTGATAGGTGGGCGAGGTTTCGTATCCCTGGGCCCGCAGGCGCGAGAGTATCTGCTCCGAATCCACCAGGGCCTTGGGACAGCCCAGACTGACAAACCCAACCTTGCCTGCCATTTAATCTCCTGCGCGCCAACGGCACGACAACAGCACCGAGTATAGCAGGTTTGCCGCTGGTTGGCTGTGCAGGCTCGAGGGGGCTACAAATCTTCTGCACATGGCGACGCTACGATGGACAAGGTTTCCTGAGAACTGCTTGTGTGGTTACTAGAAACCGGAGGATCGTATGGCAGGACTTACAGATTTGTTGGGCGCAGCTCTTTCAGAAGACGTCATTCAACAGATGGCAAAGCAGCTCGGCGCTGAGGATAAACAGGTGCAAAGCGCAATTGGGATGGCTTTACCAGCCCTTTTGCAAGGGTTACAGCGCAATGCCGCTGACCCGCAAGGGGCTGAGTCGCTGACCAATGCTTTGCAGCGCGATCACGATGGCGGAATACTGGATGACCTGATGGGCTTTTTGAGCAACGCCCAGCAGGGGCCGGGGGCCGGTATTCTGCGCCATGTGCTAGGAGATAGGCGCGAGGTTGTGCAGCAGGGGATTGGGCAAGCTACCGGCATCAACCCCAGCCAGATTGGGGGCCTACTGGAGATGCTGGCCCCGGTGGTAATGGGGGCGTTGGGCAAGACCACCCGCCAGCAGGGCGCGGACGTGGGCAGCTTGATGGATTTATTGGGGCAAGCCACTGGCCAGATGCAACAGCAACAACCTCAGGCCTTCAACCTGGTTAATATGCTGCTTGATCAGAACCGCGACGGCAACGTGATGGACGATGTGGTACGGATGCTGGGGAATTTCCTCAAGCGCTAGAGCCTGCTAGGAAGCCAAACGTAAACCATCCAGAGCTTTCGACAAAAGCAGAATGGAGAAAGCCAGCCAGTGAAAACCCTCGAGGGTCTCAGTAAGACGCTCGTAGCCACGGGCCAGACGGCGAAAACGAGCCATCCAGGCAAAGCTGCATTCGACCACCCTCGGGTAGCGGCTTTGCCGCTATCCCCTCTTGGGCAGCGGCTTGCTCAGCCTTGATCCACAAAGGCCACCTCGACTTGCTGGTTGGTAACGGCTTGCACCGCTTTTGAGAGTTCCGCTACCTGGGCACGCTCCTGCTCATCGGCCGGGGTGACCACCATCGCCAGCAGATGCCCCAGCGTATCCACGGCCATGTGCACCCTGCTCCCTTTGCGCTTTTTGGCCCCATCCTAGCCCGCTCGCCCCTGCAACAGGCGCAGCGTTTCCCGCAGGTCATGCACCAAATCCTCAGATACGCCCCTGTTCATCCAGCGCCGGTTCTTACGAGCCACCGCAGGGCGTTGAACACTTCCCGCAAGTGGTATTTGCGCTGCTGTGCATCCAGGGGCAACAGGGTCAGGTAGGGCACCACAAAGGCCCACTCCTCATCGCTCACGTCGGATGGGTAGGGCTTGCGTGTTGTCGGCTCCATGCCCTGAACATAATCTGCCTACCGCGTTTGGGATAGGTTCCTAGAAGCCTCTAGGGGGCCTGGGCTATTCCCCAAAACGCTGTGTGACCACCTGTCCCACATTGCCCATGCGGCCCCGATCCTGACCGTTGACGATGGCCCGCACCACCCCGGCATTGCCAACCCGCACCACCACCGGCAGGGGGTAGCTGAGCTGAGTTCCACTGGATACGGTGCCTTCATACAGCAGCCGGCCCGTGCGGCCATCGGTGACACGAATCCAGCTGGTGCCCTCGAGCCTCAGCACAAGACCTGTAGTGGGTGTGGGAGAGGTGGGATTGGTGGGAGGCACAGTTCCTGGAGCGGGGGGTTCAGGGGCGCTGGATGCGGGGGGAACGGGCGTCAGGGCAAAGCTTAGATTGCGGTCTGTTTGCAGGGTGAGCACCTGCTCGTATTTTTGATAGCCGGCTGCCTCGACGCGGAGGGTACGTTCTCCGGCTTCGACCCTGGCCTCCAGTGGGGCCTGGCCCAACAAGAAACCATCCAGGTAGACCCGGGCGCCAGGGGGCTGGGTGGCGATGCGCAAGCTAACCTGTTTGGGGGGTGGGGGCGTGACGGGGGCAGAGGGCGGGGGGGTGGGTGTGGACGTGCTAGGGCGGTTGAGGGTGCGGTACCCCCACCAGCCCAGGAGTACCAGCAGCACCGCTAAGGGAACGACCCAGAGCCAGCCAGGCCTCGAGGTAGCGGAGGGTTTGTCGCTGGGAGGAGATACGGGCTCTGAGATTTGCGGGGCACTGCTGGGATAAAGGGCCAGCAGGGGTGCGGGGTCGAGGCCCAGCAGTTGGGCATAGCGCTTGAGATAGCCTCGAGCCAGGGGCGGTTCGGGTAGTTCATCGAATCGACAGTCTTCTAGGGCTTCCAGAATGGCCCGCCGCACCTTAAGCACCTCTGCGGCCTGGGCTAGCTCCAGCCCCCTGGCCTCGCGGGCTTCCTTTAGCCGCTTCCCCAACTCACACATTTCGCTTTATTCTAAGCCACAAAGTTTGGATGCGTATAAGTAACGCAAAAGGGCCTATTCCTGGGTTAGAGCCAGGGCAATTTGGGCTGCTAGGCGGGCGTTTTCTTCCAGTAGCCGCAGATTGACCTCGTCGGTCTGGCCCCCACTCAACTCGGAGATGCGCCGGAGTAAGAACGGTGTGAGGGCTTTTCCGCCTACCCCAAGCCGGGCGGCTTCCTGGGTGGCCTGTTCCACCCAGCGCTGCACCTGGGTAAAGTCCAGCCCTTTGGAAATGGGGTTAAGCACCAGGCTGGCCCCCGGTAGCCCCAAGGTTCGGGCGGCTTTGTAAGCCCGGGCAGCCTCCTGGGCCGACTCCACCCGAGCCGGTAGGAGATAGGGGCTGGAGGGGCTGTGAAAGGCGGGCAGGTGGTTGGTTTTATAGCCTAACAGGGCTACCCCCAGCGATTCCAGGCGCTCCAGGGTGGCCGCGAGGTCGAGGATGCTTTTAGGGCCTGCCGAAACCACCACAATGGGGGTACGGGAGAGCTCGAGCAAGTCTGCCGATTCGTCGTAGGGGTGGGGGTGCACGCCGCCAATGCCGCCGGTGGCGAAAACCTGAATGCCGGCCTTGTGGGCCAGAAAGGTGGTGGAGGCCACGGTGGTGCCTGCGCTCCTGCCCTGGGCCAGCAGGGCCCCCAGGTTCCACAGGCTGGCTTTGTCGGCGGTGTCGTCGGTGGCAATGGCCTCGAGCTCGTCTGGGGTCAGCCCCACCACCACTTCGCCCCTCAGGATGGCAATGGTGGCGGGGACGGCCCCTGCCTGGCGCACGGTATCCTCGAGTTTGCGGGCAAGCTCCAGGTTCAGGGGGCGGGGCAGGCCGTGGGTGATAACGGTGGACTCGAGGGCCACCACTGCCTGGCGGTTTTGCAGAGCCTGTGTTACTTCGGAGTGCAGACGCATAAACCGATTCTGCTTGCAGCGGACTCAAAAGGCAACGGGGGAGACCCCCGCATGCGCCTGAGCCCGAAGCTAGCTTTGCGGGAATACCCGGTTCCGCCCAGCCCGCTTGGCCCTGTAGAGTTGCTCGTCGGCGGCGGCCAGGAGTTTTTCGTGGTTGGGGAGGGTGGGGTCACAGCTTACCCCGATGCTTACCGTTACCTTCAGATCGGGGTGCAGAGCGGCCCAGTGATGCTGTTCGATGCGTTGCCGTACCCGTTCGCAGGCAATCAGGGCTCCTGCCAGGTCGGTTTGAGAGAAGACCAGGGCAAATTCCTCACCCCCATAGCGGGCGGCAAAATCTACCCCCCGGCAGCCGGACTCGAGAATTTGTCCAACAATCCGTAACACGTCGTCGCCAACCTGATGAGAAAAGGTATCGTTGATTTGCTTGAAATGGTCGATATCTACAAGCGCTACGCTGAGGGGGAATTTGTAGCGCTTGGAGGCAGCAAACTCACGCTCGAGGTTTTCCTCCAGGTAGCGGCGGTTATGCAGTCGGGTTAGGGGGTCCTGGCGGGCCAGGCGCTCCAGCTCAGCCGACTGCTGACGTAGCTTATCCAGCAGGCGCGACTTCTCGGCGTTGGCCTCCCTCAGACTTTCTATAGCCAGGGCCAGTTCGCGGTTGGCACGGGCCAGCTCGGTGCTGCGCAACCGTTCAATTTCCGCTTCCTGACGGGCTTTTTCTACCTGAAACCCAGCCAGCAGGGCGGCGGTTCTTTGGGCCTGCTGCTCTTTGTGTAGCTTGCGCTCAATCTCGAGGGCCTGCCGCAGGTGGTACAGGGCCAATGCGGGTTTCTGCTCTGCCTCGAAAACGCCGGCTATGGCCTGGTGAAACTCGAGCAACAGCTTTTGCGTACCCAGCTCTTCAGCCAGCTCGAGGCCCTGTTGCAGAGCCTGAATTGCGATGTCCGGCTGCCCCTTACGGCCCAGCAGTAAGCCGATTTGCAGCAGCGTGCTCAGCTCGCCCAGCCGATGGCTTAGTTCCTGGTAGAGAGCCTTGGCGGCCTGAAGCAATTCCAGCGCCGTGTCCAAATTGCCCAGGGCCACGTGGGCGAGGCCCTGGTTCTCCAAACAGGTGGCCCGAATCTGGGGACTGCCTAGCTGGCTGGCAATCTGCAGGGCTTGCTGGTGGTAGTCCAGGGCCTCCTGGACGCGCCCCAGCCGCTGAAATACCACGCCCAGATTGCGTAGCGCGCTGGCTTCGCCCTGACGGTCGCCCAGTGCTTGCTGAATAGACAGGCTTTCACGGTAGAGCTGGGCTGCACCCGCAAGGTCGCCAAGCTCGAGGTACACCATGCCCAGGTTGGTTAGGGTTTCGGCTTGGCTGAGATGGTCGCCCAACTCGCGCTTGAGGGCCAGGCTGCGCAGGAAGTATTTGGCGGCCTCCTGGTGGTTGCCCAGGGTGTATTGCACCAGACCAACGCCATTCAGGGCCTCGGCCTCGAGCACTTTGTGTTCATACTTTCGGCTTACCTCGAGGGCTTCTAGGTAGTACTCGAGGGCCTTGGGAAAATTACCCTGAAAATAATGGAAGTGGCCCAGTGCGTTGAGAGCGCTGGCCTCGCCCCTAAACTCACCCAATCTGCGCAGAACCGAAAGAGCTTCTTCCAAACAGCCCTGAGCGGCGGGCAGATTGCCCTGACGAAAGTGGAAATCGCCCAGGTTTTTAAGCGCTAAGCCCCGCCCTGCTGGATAGGCTATCTCTTTCGAGAGGACGAGCATCTCCTCGACAACCTGTCCGGCCCGGCGCAGATCGCTATGCCGCAGGAACTGGTACAGCTCGTCGAGTAGACGCAGTTTCTCCGATAGGGCCTGGGTTTGGTTGAGCTGGGCCTCGAGGGCTTGGAGGGTCTGGTTCATAGCTTGCTGGCCTTATACCCAAATACTACGGGTTTATCGGACTTCTCACAATTGTGCAGGGGTCTTAGGCAGGGCCGACGTGCCAAATTGCACCGGAAACCGCAGTTGGACGGTTCGTCGTATGGCATTCTGCCTTTGTGGCAAGATGGTTGATGCTAGCCCTTTCTGGTTTTTTGCTGCTTTTAGCCCTGGCAGGCTGGGCCGCCTACGCACTCCTGATTCGTCCGGCCCAGACCCTGGTCAACGACTTTCGGCAGATCATCACCCTGGATCAGGGTGTGCTGCGACAGACCGCTTATACACCCCCTGAAAACGGGCAGCTCAGCCCCGAGCAGGTGCAGCGCTTTGTGAAGGTGCAACAAAGCGTCAAGCAACAACTGGGAGAGCGTTACCGGCGCGTGGAAGCCCGGCTCAATCAATTAGCCAACCAACAGGTAGGGCAGCTCGTACTGGATTATCGCACTGCGCTGGATTTATTCCGCGAAGGGGGTTCGCTGATGCTGGACGCCAAAAGAATACAGGTACAGGCTCTCAACCAGCAGGGCTTCTCTTCGGAGGAGTACGCCTGGGTGCGCGCGCAGGTCTACGCGGCGCTGGGCTATGGGGTGCCCAACCTCAACCCCCAGGAGCTTCTGCGCCAGATTGGGGCCAGGGACTTTAATCCCAGGGTGGAACTCGCCAAACCCGAAGCCCCGGCGGCCAACGTGCGGCTGGTGGAGCCTTTTCGCGATGAGCTGGTGAGCTACTATCCTTTCACCTGGTTTGGGCTGTAGGGAGCAAAACCAAGAAGCTGCTCGATGGCTTTGTGCGAAAAAAACACCGAATCTGCCCTGGTTTTTTTACAATATATAAATGCCAGATCGCAAGCGCCTGGCAAGGGCTTCGGAACCCCTCGAGACCGCCCCGCCTCGTGGCCGCCTCGAGGTGCTGGGCGTTCCGACTTTGCACATCCAGAACCGCCAGTTGCGCCCGCTCGAGCGCAAGACAGCGGGTCTGCTGGCTTACCTGAGCCTTGAAGGCTCCACCAGCCGTTCTAAACTGGCGGGCCTGTTGTGGCCCGAATCCACCGAGTCCACCGCCCGCAACAACCTGGCCCAGGCCCTGAGGCGGCTCAAGCAGGCCGCCGGGGCCGAGGTGGTGCGGGGAGGCGATGTGCTCGAGCTGCTGGGCCTGACGGTGGATGTGGCCCTGTTGCAGGTAGCCCACTTTGCGGGACGGCATCTAGAGCTGGCCGAAGCCCGTGGGGTGTTGCTGGAGGGCTGCGATTACGACGACTGCCCCGATTTCGACGACTGGCTCTTGGTGCAGCGGGAGAAACTGGCCGAGCTGCGACGGATGTCGCTGGCGGCCCTGTCCGACGGGCTCGAGCAGGCCGGGCAGTACCGTGAGGCCCTGGCCTACGCCGAACGGCTGCTCGAACAGGACCTGCTCTCGGAGGTGGCCCACCGCCGGGTCATGCGGCTCTTGTACCTGAGCGGGGATCGGCCCGCTGCGCTCAAGGCTTACGAGCGTTGTCAGACTGTTCTAAAGCGCGAGCTGGGGGTGGCGCCGCTGGCCGAAACCCAGATGCTGGCGGCACAGATTACCCAGGGTGCGGGGCTCGAGCAAAGCGCCCCCCCGCAAAAAAGCGCCATCCCCCTCAGTTTGTTGCGCCCGCCGGTGATGGTGGGCCGGGAAAAGCTTTGGGCCCAGATGGAGGAGGCCTACCAGAAAGGCCAGGTGGTGTTGTTGCGCGGCGAGCCAGGGGTGGGAAAAACCCGGCTTGCGCTCGATTTTGCAGCATCGAAGGGGCAGGTGGTGCTGTTGGCGGCCCGTCCTGGCGATGCCGGGGTGCCTTACTCGAGTTATGCCCGCAGCCTGCGCGAATCTTTTGCCGAGCGGCCCGAGCTGCTGCACAGCCTACCAGCCTGGGTGCGGCGCGAGGTGGCCCGTATCCTGCCCGAGCTGGTGCAGGATGCGCTCCCACCCCTGCTATCCGAAGCCGAGAAACTGCGTTTTTACGATGCCCTGGCCGAACTCACGCTTTATTCACACTCTGGGGACAGACCCAGCATTCAGGTTAGCGACGACGCGCAGTACCTCGACCGGGCCAGCCTCGAGGCCATGCAGTACCAGCTCAACAAATATGGCAGGGTGGGGGGCCAAGGACAGCCCCCCTTCACCATCGAGATTTATCGTCGGGAAGAGATTGCGCCCGAGGTCGAGCAGGGAATTTTTCTGCCCCTGGTGGAGGCAGGGTTGGCGGTGCTGCTGGACGTGGAGCCATTGCAGGCTGCCGAGGTCGAAGCCTTGGTACAAAGCCTCGAGGTGCCGGGTCTGGCGTCGCTCTCGCAAACACTGGTGCGCTACACCGGGGGTAACCCATTTTTTGTACTCGAGACGGCCCGGAGCTTGGTGGAGTCGGGGGCCTTGCAGAAAGGGGTTCCACAAAAGCTCCCGGCTTCGGGCCGGGTGCGTACCCTCATTAAGGCCCGCCTCGAGGGTCTTTCTCCGCCAGCCCAACGGCTGATTCGCACGGCTGCTGTGGCCGGGCCCGACTTCTCGCCCGAGCTGGCCGCTTCGGTGCTGGAGGCCACCCCCTGGGAGCTCTTGGAACCCTGGGCCGAGCTCGAGGCGGCCCAGATGTTACGGGGCAACGCCTTTACCCACGACCTGCTCTACGAGGCTACCCTGGGGGGTATACCGGCCAGCATCAAAGCTTATCTGCATCGGCAGACTGCAGCGTACCTGGAAGGGGTAGGGGCCGATCCAGCCCGCATTGCAGGTCACTGGCTGGGGGGTGAGCCTGCGCGGGCGGTTCCTTTTCTGGTACAGGCTGCCCGCAGGGCCGAGGAGGCCTACCGACTGACCGAGGCCGCCCAGTTCTACGAGCAGGCCCTCGAGCACGCGGGGGAGGCCCAGGCCTTCGACTTGCTGGAGGCTTTGAGCCGGGTGATGGTTCGCTTTGATACCGGCCAGCGCCACGCCAGGTTGATAGAGCGTATGCAGACGATGGCCGATACCCCCGAGAAGCAGGCCAGAGCCTGGCTGTGCGAGTCTATCCGGCAGGCCGAGCATGGCTATGGCCTCGAGGCTGAGGTGGCGGCCCGGCAGGGCTTGCAGGCTGCCGAGCAAGCCGGGCTGACCGAACTCCGCATCCGCCTGCTGGACTCGCTGGCCCAGTCGCTCTATGTGCAGCGCAAAACCCCCGCCCTGGTCGAGGCCCTGGAGCAACTCCGGCAGCTTCATCGGGAACGGGGCGATGTGCTTCAGGCCGCCATCTGCACCTCGCGTCTGGGCATCGCCTACGACCAGCTCGAGCGCCACCGCGAGGCCCTGGCCTACTACCAGGAGGCCGAACCGGTTCTGGAGCGCTCCGAAAACCGCATCATGCGGGTGGGTTTTCACCACAACCGGGCGGTCTGTCTGGCAGCGTTGGGCTATGGTGAGGCAGCCCTGGAGGCCCAGCTCCAGGCCGGGCGTTTATTAGAAGGTATGCAGGGCGCTACAGGCCGCGAGGTGCACCACCTCAACAACCTGGCCCTGCGCTACTACGACCTCGAGCGCTACGCAGAGGCCCAGCAAGCCCTGGAACGCGCACTGGAGATTGTTCCGGAGGAGTGGGGCTGGACACGGGCTTTTAGCGAGTACCAGATGGCCCGGCTCCACTGGGTGTGGGGGGCGTGGGATGCCGCCTCGGACTGGCTGAACCGGGCCCTGGGCGCACCCGACCTGCCCCGGCGCGACGAGGCCACCTACCGCATCCTGGGTCTTTTGCTGGCGCACCGGCGGGGAGAAGAAGTCGGTTCTTGGATAGAAAAGCTGGGTGAACTTTTTGATGGCCAGCAAGGCCAGGCCTATGGGCGCTTTTTGTTGGCCAAAGCCCGCATACTGCCCGATGAAGCACCTGTGTACCTTAAAGAAGCCCTGGCACTGGCCCAGGAAAGAGACCTTCCCGCCCTGCAAATATCCGCCCATACCCTCTTGGCCGAGACCTTGTTGTGTCGCTCCGGCTCGTCCAGAGGTGGTTTGAAGGAAGCTCAAGCGCACGCACAGGCAGCTATAAAGCTGCTGGAAAGCTACTGGCCGACGGGTTGCTCAAAACTCGAGGTGCTGTGGGTGCATTGTTGTGTCCAGACGGCCAGCTTGCCTGCTGATCTATCCTTGATAGAGCAGGTGCTGGGCTACTTGATGAGAATCGCTGAAAACGAAGTACCTTCCCAGCACCGATCCAGTTTCTTAAGCCAGAACCCTCTGAGCCAGGCGATTCTTCAGGCGGCTCGATCGGCCGGCCTCTCGATCCTCTAGGCTCCAGTCATGCTCCAGTCATGCTGCCCAGGCTACCGTGGGAGGCATGAAAGAAAACCAGCTCTCGAGGGTTTTGCTCCTACTGCTTTTCTTGGCTCTGAATAGCCTATCCCACGCCGCGCGGGCCTATTTCGACAGCACACCTGTGTCCGTTGGCACAGTATGTCCGGTCACAGGTAACGCCGTAATAGCGACACAAAATACCGTTGGGTACTTTACCGACCCTAACGAGCCATACCCAAAAACCGGCGACCTGGCTTATATACGGGCGAGTTCCACCAACGTCAGCCCTTGTACCAATGATGTGGTTGGTTTTGACTTTTTCCTACCCACTGGGGCCAGCTTTGAAGTAAGCGCCCAGAATCCAGTCTATTGTTACCTAATTAGACTTTCCGATGGCGCGGTGGTTGATTTTTCTGGTAACCCATCAGGGTTTCAAGGATATTGCGCACAGGCGGCACAACCTGGTAACGCGGGCGGAGTCTCGTTTGGGTTTGCCACTATACCCAGTGGTTGGCAACTGCAGATAAGAGTACCGGTGCGCTTCAATCAGCAGTTGCTGGGGCTCGCAGGCCCCAACACCCACCGCCTTACCGCCGTCGCAGTGACTGTTTATGGCAACGCTGCACCGGTGCAGCCGGTGACGGTCGTTTATCAGGCCAGCTTCCAGAACCTGCAAAGCAGCGGTATTGGCGCTACCACTGCAACCCTTGGGGTGAATCTTTTTAGCTATTTCAAGGGTGGCCTGCTGTATGTGGATTATGGAACCACTAACTCCTTCGGCAACTCGACGCCTCCAGCTACCGTGCCCAACACCGCCCTCAATTTTCCCAGCGTCAGCACCAGCCTAACCGGCCTTACCCCCAACACCACCTATTTCTGGCGCTACCGCTTCGTTACCGACGCGGGAACTTTCAACAGCCCTACCCAGACCTTCACCACCTCGGCTGCTCCCACCTTTGCCCTCACGGTCAATAAGAACGGTACAGGTTCAGGAAACGTAACCAGCAGCCCAGCGGGTATCAACTGTGGGGCTACCTGTACCGCCAGCTTCGCTCAGGGAACCACAGTAACGCTAACCGCGGCACCAGCGTCGGGTTCGGTTTTCGCAGGGTGGAGTGGAGGTGGTTGTAGTGGTACAGGTACATGCACGGTCACGATGAGCGCGGCCCAGAGCGTCACCGCAACCTTCAACACCGCGCCAACCTCTACCTTCAACCTTACCGTTAACAAAAGTGGCACCGGTAGCGGCACGATCACCAGCAGCCCAAGTGGCATCAACTGTGGAGCTACCTGCTCTGCGTCGTTCAATACAGGTACAGTCGTTGCCCTTAGCGCGGCTGCTGCCAGCGGCTCTACCTTTGCTGGCTGGAGTGGGGCCTGTACAGGTACAGGTACCTGCTCGGTTACGATGGACGCTGCCAAGACGGTCACGGCTACCTTTAACACCACACCGGCAGGAAGCCCGACCATTACCGCCGCCAAGCCCGCCAACGCCCCTACCGATGCCACCCGCAACAAGGGCCAGAGCAACGTCTCGATGCTGGCCTTCATCCTCAATCCCTCGCAAGCTACCCAACTCCAAAGCATCACCCTGCAGGCCACGGGTACCGGCCACGACGGCCTCGACCTCACGGCGGTCACGCTAATCCGCGATGCCAACGCCAACGGTCAAATTGACTCAGGTGAGACACCCATCGCCACTGGCAACTTTAGCGCTGACAACGGCACCCTCACCCTCAGCCTGTCCAGCCCACTGGCCCTCAATCCGGGTAACAGCCAGTTCTTAGTAGTAGCCGATATCGCTAGTACGCTGGCTGCTCGTCCGGTGGTGCTGAAAGCCCAAAGCCTCTCGGCCCTTCCGGCGCCCTTGCTGCTTGCCTTGCTGCCCTTGATGTTGTTTGGCGCGTGGCGGATGAGATCCCTGCGGGTGGGGTTCCTGGCGCTGGCCCTCGCCCTGACGCTGGTGGCTTGTGGTGAGGGCGGTCCGAACACCACACCGGTCAACAAGACCTATCGGATCGACCTGACCGCGCTGTCTGCACAGGGCAACCCAATTCTAAGCGGCCTGCCCATTAGCGGCGCTACCATCACGGTGCAGAAGTAGAACCTCGGGGTGTCGGCAGAGTGCCTCCTCCTGCCGACACCCACCCTCCCAAACCCCTAACCGAATGACCGAAGGAACTCTTGTGAATACACAGCCCAGCAAGATTTATGTGGTTCGCATCTGGTACGAACCTAGCCCCGAGGGCGAGGTCTGGCGGGCCACGGTGAGCCACGGTGAGGAGCGCTACTACTTTGCGGATTCCCGTAGCCTCACCGATTTTTTGAAGCAGGAAATGGAAGCCGAGCAAGAGGAGGCTCCAGAGTAGAGGGTTATGTGGGTTTCACTACCCCTGACACAAGGAGGAAAACGTGTACAAGGCTATTTTTTTACTGGCAATACCCCTTTTTTTAGCGGCCTGCGGTGGAGGCGGCAGCGGTAGCAATCCTCCCGGTGGGGGCAATCCCCCCACTGGCAGCTTTCCAGCCGAACTCAGCGGCATCTGGCAGGACACCCTGGCCAGCGGTGGAGAGTTCACCAACCTTTATACCGGGATTACCTTCAACATGACCCAGGGCTACTCGGCGCAGCTCAAGGTTAAGCCCAACGGCGAGTACTACTTTGCCCACTACTCGCAGGGTGTGTCATCAAACTGCGCGCTGGTCAGCTTCTTCGACCAGATGATCGGGCAGGCCGAATTGAGCGGCAGCCGCCTAATTCTGCGGCCCCGTCAGCGGCAGTTGGACGTGCAAAACTGTACCAGCCCTGCCACTCTCAACCTGCCACTCGATCCCGTGATCTTTGATGTAGCGCTCTCGAATTACGAGACTTTCCTGGACACCACTGTGCAGATGGTTCTCTCCGGTGGCCCCTATCCCCTCAAGTTTAAGCTGCTCAACCCCAGCCCACCCGCAGACCCTGCCCAGCCCCCCCAGCCCCAAGACTTCCAGTTGGGTACCAATGGCCCCTACGACGAGATGCTGGGAGTGTGGGGATACCGGGATACCCAGTTCTACAACCCGCAGACCGGGGCCTACCAGTTTCCTGAGGGTACCGGGCATCACAGGTTCATCCGCTGGCTACCAGGTGGCTACGAGCTGGCCTTGGCGTATGTCCGGTTTGACTTGGAGGGGGTCTGCAAAAAAGACCTCATCTACTTCGAAAAGGGCAACGCCCTGTTCAAGATCACCAACCAGCGCGATGATTACACCTACCAGGGGGATGTGCGCCTCGAGGCCACCCAGGCCAGGCTGATCGTGCGCATCCGTGAGTGTAGTTCGGAAGGTGGGGTGCAGGAGTACACCCTCAAGCCCCTCACCAGCTACCACCGCTGGAGCTATACCCTGCCGGCGGGCAGGGAGGACTTCATGCTGGGCTGCCATTACCCAGGCCACGCCTGGAGCCCCTACATTTGCTACACCAGCGGGCAGGGGCCCTGGTACAACCTCGAGCGCCGGCAATAGATAAGGGGCTGTTATGCGAAAGGCATTGCTCCTTGGCTGGGTTTTACTGACAGCCTGTTCGGGGGTGCCGGCGGTCAGTCCCCACTATGTGCTGGTGAGCCAGGCCGGCTCGAGTACGGTGGCCGTGGTAGACCCTGTGCAGGGCAAAACCCTCCAGCACATCACTGTGGGGGGTTTGCCACACCGGATGGTCGTGAGCCCGGAGGGAGACAGGGTATACGTGGTGCTGGTGGGCTCGCAGGCGGTGGCCGAGGTGGATGTGCTCACGCTATCGGTTCGCCGCACCTTCCTGACCGCCCCGGTGCCCGAGCGCCGCCCCGACGGTACGGTGATCCAGGCCCACCTCGAGCAGGATGCTTTCTCCCAGACCAGTTGCTTTGCCTGTCATAACCCCGGCGGGGCCAGGCCCTTCATCGTGGGTGAACGACCGGTGGGTATCGCCTTCTCGAGCGACTTTGCCAGGCTCTTCGTCTCCCACATCCGCCAGGGCCGCCTGAGCGAGATTGACCTGGACAGCGGGCAGGTGGTGCGGGCCGTCAACCTTCCGCCCTCGGGCAGCGCGAACGAAGCTGCCGATGTGGCGCGGGTGAACGCCCGGCTGGTGGTTGCGCTGCGCCCCCGCCAGCCCAGCACCGAGGCCAGCGCGGTGCGCTGGCTCGATGAGCACACCTGGCAAATCCTGGCCGAGGCCCCTACCGGCTCCGACCCGGCCTTTGTGTTGCCGCTGGGGGAGGGGGCTCTGGTCTCCAACTTCGAGTCCAACACCCTCAGCCTGCACGCGCCCGGCGCAAGCCCCAAAAGCTTCACCGTTACGCCGGGGCCGCTGGGGATGCTGGCCGTGGGCAAGGGGAAAATCCTATCGCTCAACTACTACTCCAACGCGGTCTCGCTGGTGGATCTGGACTCGGGTCAGGTGCAAAACTTCCGGCTCGAGCTCGCCAATAAAGTCTTTGTCAACCCCACCCACGCGGCCCTCTCGCCCGACGGCAGGCGGGTGTACATCGTGAGCAGCGGTACCGAGGGCCACCTGGTGGTCTTCGACCTGGAGCGCAAGCAAGTAACCCAGGCCATCCCGATAGATGGCCTCTCGTTCGATGCGGTGGTGGTTCGTCGGCAATAGGAGGAATTATGCGAAACAGACTATGGCTGGTGGCTCTGATCGGGCTCATTGGGGCCTGCAATGGCGGCGACAACAGTGGGGGTAATACGGCCCCCAGCGCCCCCAACACTGTGGTGGGGCTGGTAACGGATATTGGCTCGGGGGCGCGGCTTTCGGGCGTGACGGTGCGGGTGGTGGGCAGCAGCCGCACCACCACCACCGATGTGCGGGGCGAGTTCGAGCTGCGCGGTTTACCAGCAGGTCTGGTCAAGCTCGATTTTGAGAAAGCGGGCTACGCCCCCGGCCACGGCATCGCCGAGTCGGCCGACAGCGCCCAGACCGTGCTGGTGGCCCTGAAGAAAGACGGAACCGAGCAAAGCTACAACCCCACCCAGGCCCGCACCCTCTTCCAGCGCACCGAGGCCGGGCCCTATGCGGTCATCTTCCAGCCCAACAGCCTCGAGACCACCGATACCAGCCTGCGGGTGGTGGTCACGCCGCTCGACCCCACCAAGGAAGACGCAGCCCTGCCCGGCGATCTGGTGGCCGGAGGGGCCAGCCCCACGCCGCTGGCTCCGGTGACCTTTGCCGAGTTCAGCATCCTCGACTCACAAAACCGTCGCATCAACCTCAAGCCGGGCTCGAGCGCCATCGTCGAGTTGCCCATTCCCCCGGAGCTGCGCAGCCAGTATAAGATTGGCGACAAGATCCACTGCTACGCCTACAACCCCCAGACCGGGCGCTGGGAGGACTTTGTGGAGGGTACGGTGGAGCGCTCGAGCGTAGACGGCACCACCCCGGTGCTCCGGGCCAGCATCCGCCACTTTTCCTGGTACGGCGGGGCCCCCACGGTACAGGAACAGGAGTGCGTGGACGTAACCGTGATTGGGCCGGGGAATAAGCCGCTGGAAGGAGCGGTAGTCACGGCGCGTCCGGGGCTTCGGGCGGTGACCAACCGGCTGGGGCAGGCCAGCATCACCATACAGAAGGGGGTGCCGGTTAACTTCGTGGCGACCAAGACCTACACCGATACCTTTGTGGACTCGAGGGGGAACCTGATCCCCAAGCCGGGCGCAAAGGTGATTGATATTGGCAAGGTCTACGAGGACGACCTGATCGGCCTGGACGGCCAAAACTACAGCCGCAGGCCAGGGCCTTGCCCCGCCGAATCCAGCCAGTCGGTAAGGGCCGCAGCCACCAACCCGCTCCCCATCCCCGTGGCCCCGGCCCCCGAGGGCTTTTTCGAGGCTTCTGCTTTGTTGCTGCCCGGAGGGGCGGTCTTCGTACTGCTCGAGAAAGGTATCCCTAACGCCGACGGCGACCTGGAGGACGCCGAACCAGCTTCCGGTGCCCAGATCACCCTCAGCGACAGTTTGGGCAACACCGTAACCCTTGGCGAGCTGGCGCCGGGCACCTATATTGCCAGCAACTTCAACATCGTAGCTGGCAGGCGCTATTCCCTGAGCATTGATGCCGACGGCAACGGCAGCATAGACGGCAGCGGCTCGGCCTTTGCGCTGGGCAATGTGAGCTGGAGCAACCTGGCCGATGGAGGCAGCTACAGCGCTGCCAGCCTGACGGCTACCTGGAACGACAGCGCTGCCAGCCAGCCTGGCTACAGTGCGCTGTATCAGGTGATCTTCCAGCGCCAGGGCGGTTCGGGGGTTTCCGACTCTGCCTTTTACCTCGGCTCCGAACTCAGCTTTGCGCCCCGCGCCCAGACCGACCCGCCCACGCCGCTTGCGCCGGGCACCTATACAGTCATGCTCAACGCTTTTAGCGGCGCCTTTGATGGTGGTAATCTGGACATCACCGACAACATTACCGGCATCGGGATGCAGGGGAAGATCTTCAGCTTTCAGGCTATCAACCCGATCACCATCAACCTAACCCCCTAGTCAAAACCGAGAGGAGGCTAGATGAGAATTCCGGTTCTATTTTTCTGGCTGCTGGCTGCCCTGGCCCAGGCCCAGGCCCCGCGCATGGCTGCGCTGAGCGATTTGCAGATCAACATTGGCGCACAGTGTCCCAAGCCCGATTCGCTGGGCACCAGTTTCTCGGCCCTGACCAACCCCGACCGCGATGTAGAGACCCGCGGCGGCCAGGCAGCTTTGGGACAAAACATAATGGCGGGGCTCGATGAGAGTATCAGGGAGTTGGAGGAGGAACTGCGCGACCTCGAGGCCGACGACCCCAGCCGCCCGATGCTGCAACAGCAGTTGCGGATGCTCCAGGCCCAGCGACAGCAGCTACAACGGGTGGCCCCGTCGAGCTCTGGAACCCAGCCTGTGCCCACCCAGGCTGCTGCCCTGGCCAATCTGAAACGCGCCCTGAACGCGGCCTCGGGGCCGGGCAGTGTGCGGCTGTTGGAAACCCAGCCGGAGTACCGCGAGGCGGGCAACGCCAGCCGCACCGCGGCGCTGGCGGCTGTGATGGGTAAACCGCAACTGGCCCTGGGGTTGTTGCTGCGGGCGCAGGCCTTGGAGCCACGCAACCCCGCGCATCTGGTGAACCTGGCGGGCCTCGCCAACTACTACGGCCTCTTTGCCGAGGCCCTGGCCCTTATCACCGCGGCCGAGCGCCTGAACCCGCCCGCTGCCCTGCGCCCGCTGCTGCTCAATAACAAAGGCCATGCCCTGATGCGCCTGCGGCGGCTGCCCGAGGCCGAGGCCGCCCTGCGCGCGGCGGCCCAGGCCGACCCCAACCTGCAGGAGGCCCGGGTCAACCTTGCCTACACGCTGGGTGCGCAGAACAAGTGCGCCGAGGCCGAGGTGTGGGCACGTCGAGCCTGGTGGCGGCACAGCCTGCCTGGGGCCGAAAACCTCGAAACCCGCCCTCTCGCAGAGGCTTTTTCCATCGTCCCCACCGTACCTGCTTTGCCCAGCCTGGACTTCGTTCCCCCCGGCCAGACCAAGGGGGCACGGGAGGCGCTTGTAGCCCTGTTTCAAGAGATCACGAACCGCCGGCCCAAGCTGGAAGAATTTCAGGCCGCCCTGGCGGCACAGGGCCGTCGCCGGGTTGAGATCGCCTCGGAGCGGCGGGTGGGGGCCATCAAGGCCAAGTTCGTAACGTTCCTGGAGAATGCCCTGAACTCCGCAGCCAGCCTTAGCGACCAAAACAGTTACGCACCTGCGCAGGGCCGGGCCCTCAAGGCTGCCCAGGCCACCCTCGACCGCACTGTTTCCGAACTCGGCACCCGCTTTGGTGCCAACCTCGGCTGTGCCAGCGCCACTGCCTGGCGCGAGGCAGCCCTGCCCGCCTTCCAGGCTGCCGACCGCGCCCTTCGCGCCCTCTACGCCGAGGCCTGGCGCGCCAGCGCCACCCTCGCCACCCGCTTCTCCGAGCCGACCTACCGCGCTGTTGCCCTGTTGCGGCTGCGAATCCTCTACTACCAGGCTGCCGAGCAGGTTTACATGAACGGTGTACGCTACGTGACGAACCTCGAGCTTGTTCAAGGCCTCGAGGACTGCGTCGGGGGAAGCGCGAACGTCATCGGCAGCCTCGCCACCCCGCAGTTGCCCGCTGCCTGCACGCCCGCCGCCACGCCCGCGACGCCCCCCAAGGGCTGGCGTCTGGCGCTTTCCTGCGACCGCACCGATTTCAATTTTGCCAACCCACCGTGGATGGATCGTTACCAAATCCTGCGCGATAGCCTCTCGCCGGTGGTCTTCTCGCAGCTCGACGCCCGCCTGACCGTCTTTGTTCCTGGCGGTTTCGTGCGCCTCGATGCGGAGGGGGCGCTTATGGATGCCGGCCTCCTGGTTCCAAGTGGAAACCGCCACTGGAGCTTTGTGTGGAACGCGAGTAGTGGGAGCGTGGGGTTTGCCAGCAGCGAACCACAGTTTGGGGTGAAGTAGTGATACCGGATTCAAAAAGATAGTCATCAAACGAAAAACCTTATGAGGTTATCTTTTTGAATCCTAGAGCACTCCCGTTGGTCGGGTTAGTTCGCCACCGTTCGGTGACGAACTAACCGAATCTGGTATGATTCCGTTTCAGCTTGAAGCCTTCACCGCCATGCGCAGTTAGAGCTGAAGGATTCAAGCCGACCAAAGGGAGTAGAACAGCATTTCGGTAGTATCGTTTTGGCTTGCCAAAGTGAACGATACTGCCGAAATGCGTATGAAGACGTTTTGGATACGCCCGTAAAGGCCCCTAGCAGACCGAGTCGGTGGGCCTGGGGTTGGAGAGCCCAAACCAGGGGCGTAGCCTCAGCCCGGCGCCGGTGCCCAGCAAGGCCATGACCAGCCAGACCCAGCCGTGCAGGCTGAAGGAGGCCACCCCCCCGATGTAGGCCCCGATGTTGCAGCCGTAGGCCAGCCGGGCTCCGTAGCCCATCAAGAGCCCGCCCAGCACGGCGGCCAGCAAGGCTTTCCAGCCCAGGCGGGGGTTTTTGCCGAATACCCCGGCGGCGGCAGCGCTGAGCAGGGCGCCCAGCAGGATGCCCAGGTTGGTCAGGGCGGTGGGGTGGCCCAGGGGGGAGCGCCCCAGGGGCGACTCACCGTTCCAGAAACCCCAGAACGCCGGCTGGGCCAGACCCAGGGCCTCCACGGCCTGCGAACCCCACAGGGTCAGGCCGTAGGTGACGCCCCAGGGTCGCCCGCTCACGTAGAGCACTGCTGCGTTGAGCACGGCCAGCACCAGCGCAGCCACCCACAGCGGCCAGGTGCCGCGCAGCACTCGAGCCCAGCCCTGGGCACCTCGAGGCTGGGAAAGCGGCGGGGGTTGCCGCTTGCGGATGACCCACTCGGCCAGCAGGGCCAGCCCCCCCACCAGCGCCAGGGTAAGGGCCAGGGCCCCCCACAGGCCCAGGCGCTCGGCCAGCGAGATGGGCGGCAGGGTGCCTGCGGCCCCGGGCCCGGTTGTCCAGAACTCGAGGTTCCAGGCCCCTAGCACCGAGCCCCCCATAAAGCTCACCAGCGCCACCAGGCCCAGCAGACTGCCGCCCCCCGTCGCGTATAGCGTGCCCGAGGCGCAGCCCCCGGCCAGTTGCATCCCCACCCCAAACAAAAAAGCCCCCAGCAGCAGGCCGGGCCCGATGGGAGCCAGGTAGCCACTCAACGGCTGACCGCCCAGGCCCTGCCCCAGGGCAAACAGAAGGGCAAACAGGGTCGCGGTCATGCCCAGCAGCAGCATATGGGCCTGCAAAGCCCGTCCCTGCCCCACGCTCAAGAGCTGGCGGAAGGCCGAGCTAAAGCCAAAGCGGGCGTGAAAGAGGCTAAAGCCTAGCCCAATTCCCAGCAATAACAACAGCCCCTGGGCTGCAGGCAACTGTACGTACAACCAACCGGCTCCCAGCAGCCCCAGCCCAATCAGTGCGTACTGGGGCCGGGTGGTCTGTTGGGGTAAAGCCGAAGGAGCGGGTCTGGATGGTGAACCCTTACGCAGTAGCGACATCTATCCTCCCTATGGGTTGGGGTAGGCCTCGAGCCTTTCCAACAACCCGTAGAGGTCAGATTAGCAAAGTTTACAAATCTTGTAAACTAAAAATAAGCAGCCCACTGAATAGGACTACCTGTGATCTCCTCAGGACTGCTGCTTGTGGCGGGCCTCGAGGAAGGTCCAGAGGGTGGTTTCCATATCCTCGACAGCTTTTTTGCTACCCATCACCAAAAGCGGGGCGGAGTTGCCGTCGTAGAGGTACAGCACCCGGATGGGGAAGAGCAGGTAACCCAAAAGGGCGACTACCGCCAGGGCCAGGGTGCCGTACTCCAGGAGCGCAGGGTTAGTTTTTAGGAGCTGTGGGATGTTGAGCCAGCCCAATGAGCGCAGCCCCAGGCTTGCAAGCCCCACAAACAGGCCCACAAAAGCCACTGCCAGCAGCCAGTCGCGCATCTGGTAGGAGCGCTCGAGCCGCGTCAGCGACGGAAGGTTAATGCGAATCGAGACCGCGCTATTTTTGAAGCACAGCCAGCCGGTCTCGATGGTGGCTTCGCGGAAGCGCGAACCGCTGGCCGAGTAGCGGTGGGGCAGGGTGATTTTTTGCATGCAACCTCCAGATAATCAATGCCCTTGGGAAGAGCAAGGTGATCAGGACAGGCCCATTTTGTCATGGGAAAACGGGTTTGCGTAGGGTGGACAAATGGGCATTCCCGCGCAAACCCTGGGGGATGGCTGGGCTACAATTTCCCCATGGTTGGGTGGTTCCGGCGCTATTTTGCAGGTCGCCCCGTTGCACAGGTGGTGGTGGTGCTCACGGCGCTCAACCTGTTCGCGGTGCTGGCTTTTACCCTGCTGGTGCCGGCCAGGCCGCTCGAGGTACCCACCCTCCTGCCCTGGCAAGACCCGGCCCAGACAGCCTGGCGCCTGGGGGCGGCCCTGGCCTTGCTGGCGGCGGTAGTCTGGGCGGTACGGCCCGGACAGCGCCGGGCCTGGGAGTTTGCGATTCTAATCCTGATCGGGATTGCAGTGGTAGCCTGGCTCAGTCAGAACTACCTGCCTTTTCTGGCGCTGGGCCTGATTCCGGTGGTGGCCCGCTACTGGGTACCCCTGTGGGCAGTGCTCTTGATCGTGCTGGGTCTGGGCGTTTTGTCGGTTTGGTGGGCCCAGCGGGAGCCGCTGCAAGTTACCTTTGAGATTGTGCTGAGCCAGGGTCCCCAGGGCAACACGGCCTGGGGCGCACTGCCGACGCCCGCCGAGTACCCCAACCTGAGCCTGGCTTTCTTCATCTTTATCGGGTTTTTGTACTCGGGGTATGCCCTGTTTACCCTCGAGCTTCTGGTACGGGAGACCCGGGCGCGGGAGGAGCTCGAGCGCACCCGCCGCGAGCTCGAGCAAACCTCCCGTCAGGCCGGGGTTTTGGAGGAGCGCCAGCGCCTGGCCCGCGAGATTCACGACACTCTGGCCCAGGGGTTTGCCAGCATTGTGGTGCAGCTCGAGGCTGCCGAGATGGCCTCGGAAAACGAGACTTCCGCTGCCCACTACCTGGAACAAGCCCGCCGTGCAGCCCGCGAAGGCTTGTCGGAAGCCCGCCGGATGGTCTGGGCCCTGCGCCCGGAGATCCTCGAGAACACCTCGCTGCCCGAAGCCCTGCAGCGGTTGCTCCAGCGCTGGCAGCAAGAGAGTGGCATCAGCGCCCAGTTCACCCTGACCGGCGACCCCCGCCCGCTGCACCCGGAGCTCGAGGTGGGCCTGCTGCGCGTGGCCCAGGAAGCCCTGACCAACATCCGCAAACACGCCAAAGCCCGCCACGCCACCCTCACCCTTTCCTACCTCGACGACCTGGTCTTGATGGACGTACAGGACGATGGGGTAGGCCTGCTGCCCCCCACCTCGGGGAGCTTTGGCCTGCGCTCGATGCGCGAACGGGTAGAGGCGCTGGGGGGCCAGATGACCGTGGAGAGCGAACCCGGCCTGGGAACCACCCTGGCCGTGAGCCTGCCCCTGTACCCCCAGCCTTCCATGCCAAAGGCGGAGACCCTATGACAAATGCTGCCATTCGGATTCTGTTGGTAGACGACCATCCCGTGGTGCGGGCGGGCCTTTCGGGGCTGCTTTCTTCCCAGCCCGACTTTAGGGTGGTGGGCGAAGCCTCCAACGGCCTCGAGGCCCTAAGCCTGCTCGAGCAGATCGGGGCCGACGTGGTGCTGATGGATCTGCGCATGCCCCAGATGGACGGAGTCACGGCCATACGGCAGATTCGGGCCCGGTTCCCCAGGGTGCAAATCCTGGTGCTCACCACCTACGACACCGACTCCGAAATTGTACGTGCGGTGGAGGCCGGGGCCACCGGCTACCTGCTCAAAGATGTGCCGCGTGAAGAGCTCTTCCGGGCTGTGCGGCTGTGCGCCAGGGGCGAAGCGGTGCTCTCACCGCCGGTAGCGGCCCGCTTGCTGGGCCGGATGCGCGGTTCTGCCGAGGAAACCTTATCGGTACGGGAGCTCGAGGTGCTGGCGCTGGTGGCCAAGGGTTTCTCTAACAAGGAGATTGCCCGCAAACTTAAAATTAGCGAAGCGACCGTCAAAACCCACCTGCTGCACGCCTTCGACAAACTCGGCGTGGACGACCGTACGGCTGCCGTGACGGTAGCCCTGGAAAGGGGTATTCTCCGGCTTGAAGGCTAAAAACCCGGTATTGTAGAGAGGTATGAAGGGTATTCGACCGCTCCTACGCTATCTGGTGCCGGTGGGGATTGGTTTGTTGATCGCTTTGGCCGATCTCGGCAACGTGGATTTGCTCTTTGCCGGAACCCTGCTGCTCTTGATGGGGTTTGTGGTGGGGTGGTGGTGGCCCCGGCAGTGGTGGCTGAGCGGGCTTTTGATGGGGGGAATTCTGCCCTTAGTACAGCTATGGGCCTCGGTGGTGCAGTTTCCTATGCCTTATGTACCCGACCCGCTCCAGGGCTTGCTGTTGCTGGTTCCTGCCTTGCTGATGGCGGGGTTTGGGGCCATTGTACACAACAAAACCCCTTACACCCCCGCCACATTGCGCGCCCGCCTGCGCCGCGCCCGACAGGCCGATTACCACGACTACGAGCAGTCCTGAAACCGGCTGCTACACAGCCTCGGTGGCCTTGCGCACTTCACGCACGAACTGCTGGGTTTTTTCGTCCAGGTCGTGTACGGCCCAGGGAATGGTTTTGGCCCCCGGCCAGCGGTCGAACAGGGTATTGAGCCATTGCAACAACAGGTCGGGGGTCATGGGCCCCGAGGACTGGTAGTGCGTGTCGGCGTTGCTTAGCGTCACCTTGCCCAGGGCCTCGTAGTGGCTGGGGGAGGTGTGCTTGACGATAATACGAAAAGTATCGCCCGATTCTTGCCCCACGCACTCGAGCACCTGATGCTCGGCCAGACTGTTGATTTTATGTAGCGTAATCATACCCTTATGGTACGGGGCGGCAGGGCTGGTTTCCAGTGGCATTCGTCCAAGACTCAAGCTAAAAATCAGGGGCTATCTTGCTAAGTTCCCTCACGGGAGGCTTCGCCCCCTAGCCTGTCCCAGCAATTTTGCGCTTCCCGTGGGAGCCCCTTTATCCCTTTACCACAATGTTGAGAAGTTTGCCCGGTACATAGATTTCCTTGACCACTTCCTTGCCCGCGATATGCTGCTGCACGTTGGGCAGCTCCCGTGCGGTGCGCTTAATTTCCTCTTCGCTGGCCTGGGTGCTGATGGTGGCTTTGCCACGCAGTTTGCCGTTGACCTGCACCACCAGCTCGAAGCTATCGGCCACCAGGGCGCTTTCATCCAGGCGGGGCCAGGGGGCCTTGAACACCGAGTCGGTATAAAACTCGTGCCACAGCTCCTCGGCCAGGTGGGGGGCGAAGGGGGCCAGCATCTGGATGTAGCGCAGCACTGCCTCGCGGAAGACTGGGGTTACGCCGTGCTCTTTGCGGTAGTCGCCCAGGGCGTTGAGCAGCTCCATCAGGGCGGCAATGGCGGTGTTGAAGCGCAGGGCCTCGAGGTCCTCGGTCACTTTTTTGATGGTCTGGTGCAGCTTCTGGTACAGGGCCTTGTGCGGGCCTTCCAGCGTGGCGGGCTCGAGCAGGTCGGGCTGGGCCTTCAGCTCCACCCGCTGCTCGGCCACCAGCCGGTACACCCGGTTCAGGTAGCGCCAGGCCCCCTGCACCCCCTCCTCGGTCCAGATCATCTCGTTCTCGGGCGGGGCGGCAAACAGGATGGTCACCCGGGCGATGTCGGCCCCCTGCTCCTTGACAAAAGGCCCCACCATCACCCCGTTGCCCAGGCTCTTGCTCATCACCGCCGGTTTCCAGAAGTAGGTTTTGCCCCCTTCTTCGCGCAGCTCGGCCCCGCTCTTCTGGGCTTCCTCGAGGGTGAGGCCCTGCTCGAGCTCGAGCTTGCTGCGCCGGGCGTCATCCAAAAAGTAAATGCGCCCTTCGCGAACCTCCACCTCGCCCACGTTGGTCCAGCCCATCACCATGCCCTGGGTGAAGAGGCCCTCGAAGGGCTCCTCGGCTTCTACCAGGCCCAGGTCGTGCAAGAACTTGGTGAAAAACCGGCTGTACAGGAGGTGCAGAATGGCGTGCTCGATACCGCCGATGTACTGATCCACCGGCATCCAGTAGTTGGCCTTCTCGGGGTCGAAGGGCGCGTGGGGGTTCTGGGCATCGGTGTAGCGCAGGAAGTACCAGGACGAGTCGAAGAAGGTGTCCATGGTATCGGTGTCGCGCCGGGCGGTGCCGCCGCACTTGGGGCAGGTGCACTCGTAGAACTCGGGGTGCGCGGCCAGCGGGCTTTTGCCCCTGGGCCGGATGTCCTCCACGTCCTTCAGGGTGGGCAGCACCACCGGCAACTGCTCGTAGGGCACCGGCACGATGCCGCAGCTATCGCAGTGGATCATGGGAATGGGGGTGCCCCAGTAGCGCTGGCGGCTGATCAGCCAGTCGCGCAGGCGGTAGTTGACCTTGCCCTCGCCGATGCCCTTTTCCTCCATCCACTCGATGATCTTCTTCTTGGCCTCCTCCACGTGGAGGCCATTGAGGAAGCCGGAGTTGATGGCCGGGCCGTCCTCGGTGTAGGCCTTGCCCTGCCAGCCCGCGGGCGGCTCGACGGTGCGGATAATCTCCAGCCCAAACTTCTCGGCAAACTCCCAGTCGCGCTCGTCCTGGCCGGGCACGGCCATAATGGCCCCGGTGCCGTAGCCCGCGAGCACATAGTCGGCAATCCAGATGGGAATCTCCTTGCCGTTGGCCGGGTTGATGGCGTAGGCCCCGGTAAAAACCCCGGTCTTCTCGCGGTCTTCCATCTGCCGCTCGACCTCGCTCTTCATGCGGGCCGCTGCCACGTAGGCCTCCACGGCGGCTTTCTGTTCGGGCGTGGTGATGAGCGGTACCAGCTCGTGCTCGGGGGCCAGCACCATAAAGGTGGCCCCAAAGATGGTATCGGGGCGGGTCGAGAAGACCCGAATTTTGGCGGGGTGGCCCTTCACCTGGAAGTCGAACTCGGCCCCCTGGCTCTTGCCAATCCAGGCCCGCTGCATGGCCTTGACCTTCTCGGGCCAGCGGGGCAGCTTGTCCAGGTCGTTCAAAAGCCGCTCGGCGTAGTCGGTAATCTTGAGGTACCACTGCTCGAGCTCGCGCTTTTCCACCAGCGCCCCACTGCGCCAGCCGCGCCCGTCAATGACCTGCTCGTTGGCCAGCACGCTCTGCTCGACGGGATCCCAGTTGACCAGGCTTTTCTTGCGGTAGACCAGGCCTTTCTCGTACATCTTGAGAAAGATCCACTGGTTCCACTTGTAGTACTCGGGCAGGCAGGTGGTAACCTCGCGGCTCCAGTCGTAGCGGATGCCCATCAGGGCCAGCGACTCCTTGGACTGCCTTATATTGCCAAAGGTCCAGTCGGCGGGGCTCACCCCGAACTTGAGGGCGGCGTTTTCGGCGGGCAGGCCAAAGGCGTCCCAGCCAAAGGGGTGCAGCACGCTGTAGCCCTGCTGTACCCGGAAGCGGGCCAGCGCATCGCCCATGGTGTAGTTCTTGAGGTGGCCCATGTGCAGGTCGCCGGAAGGGTAGGGGAACATCACCAGGATGTAGGCTTTTTTGTTGCCCTCACCCTCGGTGGCCTTCAGAAGTCCGATCTCTTCCCAGTATTGTTGCCATTTGGGCTCGAGCTCGTGGGGGTTGTATTTGTCGGTCGTGATCATGACGCCTCTCCGGTCTCCAACGGGTCATTGTATTGTGACCCGGACAAAAGGGGAACTGTCCTAAACTAAAAAACTCCCCTACGCGTAGGGGAGCCTCCTTAATCAGGGGTCTCCCTTAGGTCTGAACTAGCTGAACACAGCCCTGCATGACCTTATGCTAGCACACCCCCAGGAAACCCAGAAGAAACCGGGGGCTATCGGGTGACTTGGCCGAATCCTGGGCCCCCACGGCGCTGCGTTAAAAGGGCCTCCCCGCTTGGGAGAGGCCCCAGATCCAGGACTTGTTTGATCAGGGCATCCGGGCCTGCACGCCGGGCTGCAAAAACTCGTTGGTGTAGAAGGTGCTGGCCGGCAGATCGGTCTTGATCCGGCCGGTGGATTTCAGCAGGTTGAGGCTGCTCACCCAGGCCTGGGGGTTGCTGAAACCCAGCCCATTCTGGCGGGTATAGGGCGACTCGTAGAGCCGGATGGAGGCTTGCAAAACGGCCATGCGCTCCTGGCCCAGGTTGGGTACGAAGCGCCGGGCGGCCTCGAAAGCCCGCTGGGGTTCGCGCAGGGTCAGGGCCAGGCCCTCCTGCGAGGCGGCCAGAAAGCGGCGCACGCGGTCGGGGTTTTCCAGCACCCGGTCGGTGGTGATGACGCCGTTGCCGGGGCTGCGGTTGTAGGGGCCGGCGGGTATCACGTTGAGTTTTACGCCTTTTTCACGCAGGAAGACCGGCTCGTTGTTGATAAAACCCATGGCCACATCCACCCGGCCCGAGACCACCGCCTCGGCCTGGGTAAAGCCGATTTGCAGAATTTTGACGTCGCTTTCCTTGAGGCCGGCAGCCCGCAGGATGGCCTGGAGCGAGGTTAGCGAGACCCCAAACATACCCGGCATGCCGATGGTTTTGCCCTTAAGGTCGCGCACCGAGCGGATGTTTTTCTCGGCCAGGGAAAACAGGGCATTGGGCACCGACTGGTACATGGCCATCACGTACTTGAAGGGGGTGACCTGGGGGTTCTGCGTGCGCAGTGCGATTACATCCTCGGCGTCCCCTACCACAAAGTCGAGCCGACCCTGGGCCAGCAGGGGATACAGCTCGCTCACGAAGCCGTGCTGAAACTCGACCTCGAGGCCCTGTCTGGCATACAGGCCCTCCACCACCGCTGCGTAAAACGGGGCAAACTGCACATCCGGGATATAACCCAGACCCACCCGCACCTTTTGGGTTTGGGCCATTCCGAGCGACAACAAGACCATTAGCAACAGTACAAGTTTGCGCATCTTCACTTCCTCAACACACCGTGCTACCTACAAAGCCGAAGCAGGCACGAACTGCGTCCGACCCAACCTTCTAACTGGCGTTGTGATGAGGATTTTAGGTGGTGTTACACATCCTGCTGCGCCCAGGCACAGGGGCACCTGGGCTTCACCCCTTCTCCCATCCGGACTGTTACCGTCGGCTTGCGATTTTCACGCAATCGGGCCTGGATGTACCGCTCGATTTCCAGGCTTCGCGGGCTGAGGCAGACCTGCCATCACCGCCGGTGGGGACTTGCACCCCGCCCTGAAGGAATCGGGCCATCTGGCCCAGGCCAAGTGTAGCGGGAAACCCGGCATTCGCAAAGTGGGTCAGGCCAATTTTTAGAGTGCCCGCTTGCAGTCTGCCCTTCGGGGCACGGTATGCTGAATCTATGCAGGCCCGGCATCTACCGTCCACCCCAGAAGAGCATCTCGAGCTGGAAAGCCCCCCCACGGTCATTCGGCTTTCTGGTCTCGGGGTTCAGTTCGATGGGCGCGAGGTGCTCAAGGGCGTAGACCTCGAGGTGCGGAAGGGCGAGTTTATCGCCATCATCGGGCCTTCCGGTGGGGGCAAGAGCACCCTTTTGCGGGTGATTGCGGGTTTGCAAAAAGCCCACCAGGGCCGGGTGGAGGTGGCGGGGCAGCCAGCCATGGTCTTCCAGGATTATCGGTTGTTGCCCTGGCGCACCGTGGAGCAGAACATCCGGCTTCCCATCGAGCTCACCGGGCGCGGAAAAATCGAGACCCATCTGGGCATGAAGCCCTACCTGAAGCTTTACCCCCACCAGCTTTCCGGTGGGATGAAGGCCCGGGTCGCCATCGCCCGTGCCCTGGCCCAGGAGGCCGAGGTGCTCCTGATGGACGAGCCCTTTGCGGCGCTGGATGCGTTGGTGCGGGAGCGCTTCAACCTCGAGCTCAAGCAACTGCACGAGCGCACCGGCAAAACCATTTTGTTTGTGACCCACAGCATCCGCGAGGCGGTATACCTGGCCGACCGGGTGGTGGTGCTGACCGGAGGCCGGATTGACACCATCCTGGAGACCAAAGACCAGGGCCGCATTACCGCTTTTACCGACGGCCTCGAGGCCGAGCTACGCGAGCGGCTGGGGGTGGTGGACTCCACCTTTATCGAGCCGCCGCCCAAGCCCCTGCGCCCGCCCTGGGAGATCTTCGGGGTGCTGGGCCTGGGTAGCCTGTTTTTCCTGATCTGGAGCCTTCTGGCCGCACGAATACCGCTGTTTGTCCCCTCCCCGGCGCAGGTGGGGCAGGCCATGGCGGCCAACTTCTCCTTGCTGCTGCAAAGCGCCTGGGCGACGCTCGAGGTGGCCTTCTTAGGCATCGCTGGCTCGCTTTTGCTGGGGCTGCCGCTGGGGTATGCCATGGGGCGCAGCCGGGCCCTGGAGCGGTTGTTTTCGCCTTTCATTGTGGCTTTGCAGGCGGTGCCCACCATCATCATCGCGCCCTTGCTGGTGATCTGGTTCGGTTATGGACTTAGCTCCAAGACCATCACCGTGATCCTCATCTCGATTTTTCCCGTTCTGGTGAGCACCATGGTGGGGGTGCGGGAGGTGGATCGGGTCTACCGCGAGGTCTTCCAGACCATGGGGGCGAGTGCCTGGGGGGTGTTTAGCAAGCTCGAGTTCCCCGGGGCTTTGCCGGTGGTGCTGGGGGGGCTGCGCCTCACGGTCTCGCTGGCCTTGATTGGGGCGGTGGTGGCCGAGTTCGTGTTTGGCGGGGCCGGCCTGGGCTACCTGGCCAACAGCGAGCGGCTCAACTTCCGCTACGCCAACGCCTTTGCTGCGGTGGGGGTTACGGTGGTGCTGGGCATTGCCCTGTACGGGCTGGTGGCCTGGCTGGAAAGCTACGTGCTGCGCTACCGGCGGCGCTAGGTTCGGCTTGCAAACCGGCGGGGTCTGGGTTGAGATAGTAGGGTGCGTCTGGAACTGGAAAGCCTGCTCGAGCTGGCCGATGAGGGGGTGCGGGCGCGGGGCGAGGCGCTTTTTTTGCGGGGGGCGGTGCTCGAGGCCGCTCGGAGCCGGGGCCGCCTGCAGGCGCGGGTACAGGGGAGCGCCCCTTTTCCTTACCGGGTCGAGATTAGCCTGGGCCAGGGCCGGTGGGCCTGTACCTGCCCCTATGCCTGGGGGCCGGTGTGCAAGCACGTGGTGGCGGTGGCCCTGGCCGCCTTAGAAGCCCCCGAGATCTTCACCCGCAAAAAGCTGGGCCGGCGCACACCCGTGAATCTGCAGCCGATGCTCGAGCTGTCCGACGACGAACTGCTGCGCTTCTTGTGGCAACTGGCCGAGGCGCGTCCCGAGCTTATGCATGAGTTTGCCTACAACCTGATGCAGCGCTTTGAGTGACAGCCATTGCCGAAAATTACAAAGGAAGCCAAGGTTGCTTAGTTCCAGTGCCCACCTTCTTGGAGGGCTCGGATAAACCACGCTGGAATCTGGTGCCCAAAGCGCTGGCCGGCAAAGTCCTGGGCGAAATCGCCGTAGTTACCGGCCTGGATAGCCGTGCGGGCGCTCTCCATCAGGCGGTGCAGGTAGCGCAGGTTGTGCAGCGAGATCATGCGGGGGGCCAGCATCTCCTCGGCCCGCACCAGATGGGCCAGGTAGGCCCGGCTGTAGTGGGTGCAGGCGTAGCAGTCGCACGTGGGGTCAATGGGGTGGGGGTCGTCGAGGTAGCGCGAGAGCTTGAGGTTGAGCCGCCCCTCGGGCACCAGGGCATAGCCAAAGCGCCCGGTGCGGGTGGGGTAGACGCAGTCGAACATATCCACCCCCAGGGCCACCGAGGCCACCAGATCCTCGGGGTGGCCCACCCCCATCAGGTAGCGGGGTTTGTGCTCGGGCAGCAGCCGGGTGGAAAGCTCCACCGCCGGGTACATCCCCTCCTTGGGCTCCCCTACGGCCAGGCCGCCAATGGCGAAACCAGGGGTATCGAAGGCTACCGTGGCCTCGGCGCTGGCTTTACGCAGGGCCAGGTCAACCCCGCCCTGGGCAATGGCAAACAGCGCCTGATCGGGCCGGGTTTTGGCCCTGAGGCAGCGCTCGAGCCAGCGCAGGGTGCGTTCGATGGAGGCCTTGAGGTACTCCGGGCTGGCCGGGTAGGGGGGGCACTCGTCGAAGGCCATGATGATATCGGCCCCCAGGGCTTCCTGCACCTGGATGCTGTACTCGGGGGTTAGCTCGATCAGGTCGCCGTTGAGGTGGCTGCGAAAGGTGACGCCCTGCTCGCTAATCTGGCGCAGGTCGCCCAGGCTCATCACCTGAAAACCGCCCGAGTCGGTGAGCCAGGGGCCGTCGTAGGCGGCGAATTTATGCAGCCCACCCAGGGCCCGCACCCGCTCGGGGCCGGGCCGCAGCAGCAGGTGGTAGGTGTTGCCCAGAATAATCTGTGAGCCGATCTCCTTAAGCTCGCGGGGGCTGATGCCCTTCACGCTGCCCTGGGTGCCAACTGGCATGAACAGGGGGGTTTGCACCACGCCGTGGGGGGTGTGAAAAAGCCCAGTGCGGGCCCGGCCGGACTGGGCGGTAATGGCGAACTCGAACACCTGGGTATTTTGGGGCCTGAAGGCGCAAAGTGCAAGCGCGCCCATCCCCACCCATGGCCGCGGGGGAGGGTTTTATCTTCAGTTGGCGGTGCAGGTGCTGGGGGCCTGGCAGCTAAAGATGCGGGCCTGTTCGATGCTGGGCCCGTTGTAGCTGGTCTCGAGCCCCTTCCCCAGCACCTTGAACCCGGCCTCGACCTTGCTCTGGCCGTTGATGCCGGTTTTGAGCCCGGCGGTGCCGTCGTTGCCGTTCAGGGTCAGGTTGATGAAAGGCTTGGCCTCGAGGCTGGGCCCGGCCACCCCATAGAACTTGATGTCCATGGCCAGCCCCGCGAAGGCATTGCCCGTGCCCTGCACCGGAACCGAGTAGTTGAAGGTGGGGTTGAGGGCAAAGCTGGCGGTAAAGGTGTTGTTCCATCCGCCGTTGGTGGTGCGGCTGCGGTTGTAGTCGAGCTGCAGGTTGGTGGTGAAGGTTGGGGCAATGCCCACCGTCACCGTCACCTTGCCCCCGGCGTTGCTGCTCACCCCGGCGATTAGCTTGGGCTGCAAGACCACCACCACCGGCACGCTGCCCACCAGAAAGGCCCGTTTGATGTTCCAGGAGGCCAGCTCCTTGTTCAGGCTAAAGGGGCTGTAGCTGGCGTTGGCCTGGATGGTGGCGGTAATGGAGGACTTGAGCGTGCCGCTCAGGCCGGCCTTAAACACCTCCACGCTGCCGCTGCTAATCTTGAGGTTGAAGCTGGGTTTGAGGGTCTGCTCGATAAAGCCGTTGAGGGTGATGCTCCCGCCGGGTACGCCCGGAATATCGAACTTGACATTGGTCAGGTTGATGCGCCCGGTGAAGTCCTGCACGCTCACGCCATCCAGGGCCTGCACCATGTTGGCCTCGCCGATGGTGAGGTCGGTCTCGAGGGTCACATCGCCCGAAGCAATGGCATCCTCGAGGCTCGCTTCCTCGGTCTGAATGTAGACTTTCCGCACTGCCTGACTGGAGACGCCGCCACCCCCAACGAACTGGGTGGAAACGCTCCTGACCTTTTGCAGCAAGCCATCGTTGCAATTACTCACAAGCACGTCTCCTGCGCTTGCACTGAAGGTGCTGTCGGTCACCACCACCTGGCCGGGGGCCACCTCGGTTTTGTCGGGGTCGAGCACTTTGAGCGTCGTTACAGGGGTGAGGCTGCCGGTCACGGTGCCGGTATCGGTTACGGGTGTGCAGACCTGGGTCTGAGGGCCCGGCGGGGTACAGGCAGCCAGTCCTAAAACTCCAGCCAATGCAATAATGAGCCAGCGTGTCATTGCACCGCCTCCATCCAGGTCTCGGCCACGTCGCGCACCGTAGCACCGCTCAGATAGGCCTGGGTGTGCTGATTGAAGGTCTCGTTGCTGAGTTTGCCTCTAAAAAGTTCCCGGTTGGTGGCCGGCACATTGGTATACAGCAGTCTGAAGCGCGAAGGCCCCAGGGGCGGCACCACCAGGTAGGTGGCCTGGCCCTGGGCGTTGCGGTCGGTGGCCAGGGGGAAGGTGTGGCGGCCTGCCGGCAACTGCACGTTGCGCTCGAGCACCACCGTCGTTCCATCGGCGTCCATGGTCACCAGGGTCACGTAGCCCGGCTGGCTCAGGGTAAAGCTAAAAAACACCCGCTCGCGCAGTTTGTACTTGCCGCCCTCGCCCCGGTCGGGGGCAAACTCGCCGATGATGGGCTGTAAGCCCCATTCCCGGCGCTCTTTTTCGCCAATCCCCACCTGGGGCGCACAGCCCACCAGCAACAGTAAAACCAATGAAAGTCCCAGAAATCTCATCCCCAGAGTCTACCCCTTACTTCCTGAGAACATCTCAGAGGACTGGATTAAGACGGGCTTTAGGGAAGATACTGTGCAGCGTGGAACGCTACCTGCTGGTCATGCTGGGCGGGGCCATCGGGGCCATGCTGCGCTATGGGCTGGGGGCCTGGGTGCAGGGCCTCTTGGGGCCGGGGTTTCCCTGGAGCACTTTTTTGATTAACATCACCGGCAGCCTTCTGATTGGGCTGGTGCTGCGCCTGAGCCTCGAGGGGGCCCTGAGCCCGGAGTGGCGGCTTTTTCTGGCGGTGGGGGTGCTGGGCGGCTACACCACCTTCTCCACCTTTAGCTGGGAGACCCTGACCCTGGTACAGCAGGGGGAGTGGCTCAAAGCCTTTTTATATGTGGCTGGCAGTGTGGTGCTGGGGTTTGTCTTGGTCTGGCTGGCCTACCGCTGGGCCGGGAGGTGGGTATGAAACTGCAGGGCGAAGCCAAACTGGTGCGCATTTTTCTGGGCGAGTCGGACAAGTGGCAGGGGCGGCCCCTCTACGAAGCGATTGTGCTCGAGGCCAAAAAAGCCGGCCTGGCCGGTGCCACCGTGTTCCGGGGCTTCATGGGCTTTGGAGCCCACTCCCGCATCCACACCGCTAAAATCCTCCAGCTATCCGAAGACCTGCCCATCTGCATCGAAATTGTAGACAGCGAAGAGAAAATACAGGGCTTTTTGCCTACCCTCGACCAGATGGTGCAGGAAGGCCTAATCACCATGGAAAAGGTCGAGGTGATTCGCTACCGCTCCCGCTAGGCATTGTACGTTTGCTTACGGGGCTGGGGCTCGAGCCCGGCTAGGCTAAAGCCATGTTCGGTAACTTCTTCAAGCCCAAGGTAGTGGATCAGCATCGGGTGCCCCCCGGCCAGGTGCTCACCGAAAAATTCCCGGTGCTCACCTACGGCCCCACCCCTACCGTGCGCCCAGAAGAGCTAAAGTTTGAAATCAAAGGCCAGGTTGAGGAGCCCAGAACCCTGAGCTGGGCCGAGCTGATGGCCCTGCCCCAGTCCAACCTGACCGCCGACTTCCACTGCGTGACCCGCTGGAGCAAGCTGGACGTACAGTGGAGCGGTGTCCGGGTGACCGACCTAATGCAGCAGGTTCAGCTCAAGCCGCAGGCCAGGGCGGTGCTGGTGCACTGCTACGGGGGCTATACCACCAACCTGAGCCTCGACGACTTTTTGCGCGCAGAGAATATCCTGGCCCATACCCTGTTCGGCCAGCCCCTCCCGCGGGATCATGGCGGCCCTTTGCGCCTGGTGGTGCCGCACCTGTACGCCTGGAAGAGCGCCAAGTGGGTGCGAGGTTTGGAGTTTTTGGATAAGGAGGAGCTGGGGTTCTGGGAGGTGAACGGCTACCACCGCCGGGGCGACCCCTGGAAAGAAGAACGCTTTAGCGACTAGGGGCCCCCTGGTCTTTGGGGGTCTGGGCATTTGAAGTACCTTTAAGTCAGGGCCAGTTGGGTATAAAATGCCCCAGTGGACTGGACAAACTGGCTCATCCTGTTGCTGGCTTACTTGTTTGGTGCGATCCCTGCAGGCGCATGGGTGGCCCGCCTCTACGGGATAGACATTCAGAAAGTGGGCTCCGGAAATACCGGCGCTACCAACATCCTGCGTACCCTGGGGCCAGGCCCGGCGCTGGTGGTGGCAGCCTTCGATGTGCTCAAAGGTGGAATCGCGGTGTGGCTGGCCCGGCTGGTGGGCATTGAAGGCTATTTGCTGGGTGGGGTGGCCCTGGCGGCGGTGCTGGGCCACAACTACTCGGTCTTCCTGCGTTTTACCGGGGGTAAAGGAGTGGCGACCAGCTTTGGCACGCTTTTGTTCCTGGATCCCGTACTGGCCCTCCTCACTTTTCCAGTAGGCGTGGCAACCATGGGACTTACCCGCTTCGTATCGGCGGGTAGCATGATTGGCGCGCTTACATCAGCCGTTTTGGCGGTGGCCCTGGGGCGGCCCTTGTGGGAAATCCTGACGGTAGCGGTGCTGGCGGCGCTGGTTTTCTGGACCCACCGCGAGAATATCAAGCGTCTGCAAGAAGGCAACGAGCGCCGCCTAGGAGAGAAGGCCAAGGTTTCGGACGACGCCGTTACGTCTTAGCGGGCTTTACGTGCCAATTATGTATGAGGAACCTCGAGCTTCCTCTAAACTGGAGGGGTGCAGGGGCAACCTTTAACCGTCGCTAAAGCCGGAAGACGGGCGGCTTACTTTTGGACAGTTGTCCTGGCCATACCGGTGCTTTTTTTGATTTGGCTGATGCGGCCCGAGGAAGGCTTTATCCGCTGGCTATACCCAGCGTTTATCCTAGTGTGTTTGGTCTGGGCTTGGCGGTTATATCAAGGGGCCCATCTGGGTCGTATAGAGCGCGAGACTATTGCCACGGTAACGCTTTTTTTTACCATCAAGCTGGCCTATTACCTGTTTTGGGGCGACCTCGAGCAGAACTGGGTCGAGATCGAGGGTACCTACTGGGTCATGGCTTTTATCATGATTCTGCTTTACATCGTATTCGATGCCCGCAAGGGTCTGACATACAGCCTGGCCCTGGCGGCGATTACCCTGATTCTGGGCTTGCTGCGCTTAGGTGGTGAGGTCGCACAGGACCTTTACAAAACTGAGTTTCTGGCCTTTGTGCGCTCGGAAATGCGACTTTTTGCGATGGCAGGTCTGCTGTATGCCCTGGCTATCGTCAAGGACCAGCTTGTCCTGGCCAACCGGCAGGTGGAAGAGATGCACGCCCTGGCCCGCACCGACCCTCTGACCGGACTGCCCAACCGCCTGGCCTTGAGTGAGTTGCTGGAAGAAGCCTCGCAACATACTCACGGTTTGTATTTGGTGCTACTGGATATCGACCGCTTCAAACAGATCAATGACCGATTTGGTCATGCAGCCGGCGACGAGGTGCTCAGGGAGGTGGCCCGTCGCCTGCGGGTTTCCATGCGCAAGGAGGATGTGCTCGGACGCTGGGGGGGCGAGGAGTTCATGATCTTGATGCGCGGTGAGAACCAGCAGGATGTGCTGGCAGCGGTGGAGCGCTTACGGGAAGACATCTCCTTCTGGCCGTTTAAACTGGTGGGCCCGGTTTCGGCGAGCTTTGGGGTGGCCGAAGGGCATATAGGTGATAGCATTCACGCTTTGGTAGAGCGGGCCGATCGAGCCCTGTACGAGGCCAAGCGTCTGGGTCGCAACCGGGTTGAGATGAGCCTGGTCTAGGGTTCGTTCGAGGCTATCTCATTCCCTGGTATCGGTGTTTGAGGCCCCACCTGGTACACTGCCCGCCAGGGTCGGAAATTGGAGTTGAGTTCATCTATTTGAACCTGACCGTTGGGACGGGTGATGGTACGGGTGATGCGGGTGCGGAAGCCATCCACGGCCCAGTCTACCTGCTTAATCTGCCCGGGGCGCAGGCTTGGATCCACGATGTACTGCGGAGGTGGGTGGGGGGTGCGGGCGAGGATAACGGGCTTGGAGACCACCACCTTGCGGCCGTCGGGAAGGCCGTATAGCTGCACTGTGAGGCTGGATCGGGTAAACGTGGTACGCACAACCAACGGGCCGGGGGTGTCGTTGCTGGCCCGAAGGTTGAGGTAGGGCTGGTACACTGCGGCGTCGTAGCCCACGATGGGGTCGTACCAGCGCACCCGGTAGGCGTGCTGATTGCGCTCGAGGATGGGCAGCCCGGCCTGGTACAAAGCCCGGAAGGCTGTGGTGGAGACCTGGCAGACCCCACCCCCCACCCCCTTGACGGTGCGGCCTTCGGAGATGACCAAAGCCTCCTTGAAGCCGTTTTCGGGGCTGATGCTGCCGATAGCGTCGTTGAAATTGAAGATGCCTCCCGCGGGCACCACATAGCCGTCGAGGTTGCGGGCGGCGGCGTGTACGTTGGCAATACGCTCGGGGCTCGAGCCGCCGTAGTGCGTGGTGGCTTCGGCCAGGAGCTGAAGATTCTCGGCTTTCGGCAAATCGGCGGCCCGCACCTGGGCGGCTTTGGGTACTACGGTCAGGTAGAACTCGCTCAGATCGGGTCGCAGAAGCGCCAGCTCGAGGCGTTTGCGGCTCTCGAGCTGGTTCATTTTCCAGCCATTGACCTCGGGCCGTACCGCGAGCTGACCCTTGGGGGTCAGGGTATAGCGGGCGTCCAGGGGTAGGCGGTCATGGCGGGTGGCAATTTGGGCCAGAATTTTGCTCAGGGCTCTGGAATCGACCCCGATTTCTTCTCCAACCTGCAACAAGGAGGCCACCTCAGCCACAGTTAAGGTGCGCGTGTACACCTTTCTTTCGCCAGCGGGGGGAGCTTCGGTATACACCAGGGTAATGGGCCGCAGGAGTTCGTTGGCCTTGCGGGCTACGGGCTCGAGCAAGCGGGCGGTAACGCGGGGGGTGATGGTTTTGGGGAAGAACTCGAGCACGGTCTGCTCGGGATATTTGATATAGGTCTCGATGGCGGTCTGGATATCCAGCTTCAAACCGGCCTTTTCGGGTGTGACGGTGTACTGCCCGTCCTTGAACACCACCCTAGCGTTGATGGGGGGATACTCGAGAGACTGCGCGATTGCTTGCAACCGCTTTTCCAGCGCGACTGGGTCTACACTGGGAACCAAAGGAATTTTGACCTGTCCGCGCAGGGCGGCGATACGCTCGGCAATGCGCGTACGACCCACCGCAAAAGCGCGAAGGGCCGTGGCCCTGGCGTCGGGTTTCCAGCCCAGCTCGCTGGCCGAGACCTCGAGGGCCTTGTTCCCCGCCTTGAGGGTGAGCCGGGGTGGGGCGATGTTTTGTGTTTCCGCGGCAATTTTGGCGGTGGCCTCCTCCAGGGTCAGGCCCCCAACCCTGACCCCGGCGGCCTCGACGCCTGCAAACACCCGGTTGTGGTGGTAGCGCTCGAATCCAGCCCAGCCCAGTACCAACCCAGTAAAAATGCCCAAGCCAATCAGCAAGTCCCGTCTCATTGGGTTTGAGTATAGCCGCCCTATGTTGGCCGGATGTGAAGGGAGTAACCCAATCGGTATGGACAAGTCTTAATAACCTCCCAGGTAGCCGGGCCGGGCCCCTGCTTGAGCCGCCATCCAAAGCGGGATAGGATGCCTTCTATGCTGCTATACGGGCGCGTTGAAACCATGACCGAGGCCGGTCAGGCCGAAGCGGTGTACCTGGAGGGCGACCGCATCGCCGATGTGGGCAGTCTGCAAGACCTGAGCGCGCGGTATCCCGGTGCTAAAAAGCAGTTTTTCGAGCAGATCACCCCCGGTCTGCACGAAGCCCACGCCCACCCGCAGATGTGGGGTCTGCAACTCGACAGCCTGGATCTGGAAGGGCTGACCGACCCCCAGGCGGTGGCGCAGCAGGTGGCCGGGAAGGCCCGCACCCTGCCCCCCGGCGGCTGGATTCGCGGGGGCGGCTATCTTTTTCGGGCCTATCCCACCCGCGAACTGCTGGATGCGGCAGCCCCCCACCAGCCCGTCTTCCTGCAAAGCCGCGACCGGCACTCGGCCTGGGCCAACACCAGAGCCCTCGAGCAGGCCGGTATCACTGCCCAGACCCCCGACCCGCCCGGCGGGGTTCTGGTGCGCGATGCCCAGGGCCAGCCCACCGGCTACCTGCTGGAAGCCGCCCAGGAGCTTGTGCAGCGGGTGATGCCAAAACCCGGCCTGGCCGAACTCGAGCGCGGCCTCCATGATCTGGCCCGCCGGGGCTACACCGCCGTGCACCATATGGGCTGGTGCCACTTTAGCCTGGCCGAACAACTGGCAGAATCGGGCCGCCTGCCGGTGCGGTTGTGGTGGGCCCTGGACCGCGACCACTGGCGGGAAGCCCGGCCCGGCTGGCGGGGCGACAGCCTGGAGATTGCCGCGGTCAAGTTTTTTGCCGATGGGGCCCTGGGCAGCCGCACGGCCTGGATGATTGAGCCCTACCCCGACGGCTCGCACGGGCTGGCGCTCGATGCCCTCGAGCTCATCCTGAGCGAAGGGCGGGCGGCCCTGGAGGCCGGCCTGGGCCTGGTGGTGCACGCCATCGGAACCCGGGCAGTGCAGGGGGTCTTGGAGGTGTTCCACCAACTGCAACCTGTCTCCAGGCGCATCTTTCGGCTCGAGCATGCCCAGCACGTGCGCGATGCCGAGCTGGCCCGGCTGCCCGGCCTCAAGCTGGCCCTCTCCCTGCAGCCCATGCATCTTTTGGGCGATGCCGAGCTGGTGCGGTTTCACCTGAAGGGCCAGGAACGCGAGGCCTTCCGCCTGCGCGACCTCTGGAACACCGGCCTGCCCATGGCCTTTGGCTCGGATGCCCCGGTGATGAAACCGCTCTATGAGCTGAACCTTCAGGCCGCTACCCAGCACCCCCTGAACCCGGCCCAGAGCCTGACCCCGGCCGAGGTTTTGTGGGCCCACACCAGGGGGGCGGCGCTGGCGGCGGGCTGGCCCCAGCACGGCCAGATTCGCCCAGAGGCCCCCGCCGACCTGACCCTGTGGGAGAACGGGCGTCCCGTAGGGCGGGTGTTTCGGGGCGGCCTCGAGCTTTAGGAGAAGGCCTATGCGTTACGTCCTGGGTATCGACGGCGGCGCCAGCAGCGGCAAATGGGCGGTGCTGGATGAGGCGGGCCGGCTGGTGGCCCAGGGCCGGACAGCCCCCATCGTGGGCCACCTGCTGGACGAAAAAGTAAAGGCCCAGACGCTGGCCTCGCTGGACGCGCTGCTTTGGCAGAGCCGGCCCTACGCGCCGGTGGCGGTGGTGGCGGGCATCACCGGCCTGGATGCGGGCAGCCTCGAGGCCCGGCAGCTCGGTGCATATATCCAGCAAGCCCTGGGGCTTCCAGAGAAGCGGGTGTGCGTCCTCAACGATATGGATCTGGTCTACCGGGCCCACTTCGCCCCTGGGGAGGGCATTGTGGTCTATGCCGGAACCGGCTCGGTGGCCTACAGCATCGCCCAGGACGGCACGGTCTACCGTGCAGGCGGGCACGGTTTTCTGATTGGCGACGAGGGGGCCGGGTTCTGGATAGGGAAAACCGCTTTGCGCCAGGTGCTGCGCTGGCACGATACGGGATTGGACACGGCTTCGTACCCGCTGGCCCGGCATCTGTATAGGGCGCTGGGGGGGCGCGACTGGCCGCACATTCGTGGGTATGTGTACGGGGGTGGGCGGCAGGCCGTGGCCGCGCTGGCCCCGGCGGTGGGCCGGGCGGCCCTCGAGGGCGACCAGGCCGCAACCCAGATCTTGCTTCAGGCCGGGCGTGCGCTGGCCGACCTGGCCCTGACCTTGCAGCAGCGGCTGGGGCCGTTGCCGGTGGTGCTGTGTGGTGGTGCTTTGCAGGTGAGCCCGCTTATCGAGCAAGGAGCCCGGGAATTGCTGGAACTGACCGTTCAACACGCCTCGAGCGCCGAGGCCGCCGCCCGCCTGGCCCTGGAGCTGCTCAGGACAGGGGTTTCCCATTAGAATCGCAGGAGCAGCTTATGAATAAACCGCACCTGACCACCGAGCAGATCAGCGAGGCCTTTCGCGACCTCGAGACCCGCCCTACCCCGGCGATCCTGCAGGCCCTGGTGGAGGATCAGCTCCGGGCGGTGGAGGCCGTGCAGCGGGCCATACCCCAGCTGGTGGATGCGGTCGAACAGTCGGCTGAACGCATGAAAGCGGGCGGCCGCCTGATTTACGTGGGCGCCGGCACCAGCGGACGCCTGGGGCAGCTCGATGCCTCCGAACTGCCCCCCACCTTTTCCTGGCCACGGGAGCGGGCCGTGGCCTGTATCGCGGGGGGTCGGGAAGCCCTGTGGCGGGCGGTGGAGGGCGCGGAGGACGATTTTGAGGCTGGAAAGCGCGACCTGCTGGCCTTGCAACCTACGCGCCACGATGTGGTGATCGCGATTGCGGCTTCCGGCACCACCCCCTACCCGCTGGGGGCGGTGGCGGCTGCTCGGGAGGTGGGGGCCCTGACCATCGGCCTGGCCAATAACCCCGAGACGCCGCTGGTGCAACAGAGCCAGATAGGAATTGTGCTCGAGACCGGCCCCGAAGTGATCTCGGGCTCGACCCGCCTCAAGGCCGGTACTGCGCAAAAGATAGCCCTCAACGCCTTTTCCAGCGCCCTGATGGTGCGACTGGGCAAGGTGTATGGCAACCTGATGGTGGATGTGCAGGCCACCAACGCCAAGCTGCTGGCGCGGGCGGTGCGCCTGACCGTGGCGGCCACAGGGGCCTCCGAGGCCCAGGCCAAAGCAGCCCTGGAAGCCTGCGATTACCACGTCAAGACCGCCATCGTGATGATCAAAAAAAGCCTGGACGCCCCGGCGGCCCAGGCCCTGCTCGAGCGCGTGGAGGGGAATGTGCGGCGGGCCTTGGCGGCGTTGCCCTAGCGATTTATTCTGCGCATCAAGAAGCGTTCCAGGGCCTGCCCGGCGTTGCGCACGTGGGTGCGCATGGCGGTCTCGGCGGCCTGAGGGTCTTTGTCTCGTACCGCTTGCAAAATGGCCTGGTGCTCGGCCCGGGACTGCGGCAAGCGCCCGGGAATGGCCGCCGAGCTATTGATGAGCATGCGAATCTGGCCGTCTATGGTCTCGGCGGTGGCCAGCAGGCGTTTGCTGCCAGCGGCTTCCCAGAAGGTGCGGTGGAAGGCCAGGTCGAGGTCGCCATAGGCCTCTATATCCCCTTGCTCTGCCGCTTCGCGCTGCTTTTCGAAGAGTCGCTCGAGCTTCCGCAACAGCGCCCTTCCGTCGTTTTCCACGGCCAGCCGGGCCGCCAGCCCCTCCAGCACCTCGCGCAGGCTGTAGATTTCGCGCACGTCCTCGAGGCTCGGCTCCAGCACAAAGTAGCCCCGGTGGGGCACCGCCACCACCAGCCCCTCCCGCTCCAGCGCGGCCAGGGCCTCCTTGACCGGGGTGGGGGAGAGGCCCAGCTCCTCGGCCAGCACCCGCACCACCAGTTTCTGGCCGGGGGGAATTTTGCGCCCCAGAATGGCCTGCCTGAGCGCCTTGTAGGCTTCGCGGTTCAGGGTGGTGCGGTTCAGGGTCATTCTTAGCCTCTCATACGCATTCCGGCTGTATCGTTCACTTTTGAAAGTCTAAACGATACTGCCGGAATGCACTCCTACTCCCTTCGGTCGGCTTGAACCCCTCACCTTTGATTACACCCAAAGGTGAAGGGTTCAAGCGAAACCGGTATCAGTTTAGCACATTGACCATAAAAGATTTTAGATATAAAATCTTGCAGAAACCAAAGGAGGGTCTGGTGGCACATAGGGCCTTAGCGCATAAAAGCACCGATGATGTAGCGATTGCAGTAGCCGACTTAAAAGCCGGCGAGGAGCTGGTCATTCACAGCCTCGAGGGCGGCAAAGCCCACAAGGTCAAACTGCTGGAGGATGTCCCCCTCGGGCATAAAATCGCCCTCAAGGACATGCCCGAGGGCCATGTGGTTATCGAGTACGGCGAAAAGGTGGGCCGCATGACCCAACCCGTCAAAAAAGGTGGCTATGTACACGTGCACAACATCCGCACCCTGCGCTGGGATTACGGCAGCAAGAGCAAGGGCCAAAAGCCCAGGGCCAAAGGGGGTCAGTGATGCCTAGGAAAGCAGCTTCCAAAGGCCCGCAACTGACCGGCTACCGCCGCCCGAACGGGGCGGTGGGGGTGCGCAACCACGTGCTCATCCTGCCGGTGGACGACCTTTCCAACGCCGCTGCCGAAGGGGTGGCCCGGCTCATCCACGGCACCACCGCCCTGCCGCACCCTTACGGGCGCTTGCAGTTTGGCGCCGACCTCGAGCTCACCTTCCGCACCCTTTCGGGCCACGGGGCCAACCCCAACGTGCACGGGGTGGTGGTGATCGGCATCGAGCCCAAATGGACTGACCGGGTGGCCTCGGCCATCGCCAAGACCGGCAAGCCGGTGGAGACCTTCTCCATCGAGCGCCACGGCGACCTCAACGTGATCAACGCAGCCAGCCGGGTGGCCTACCGGATGGCACAGGATGCCTCCGAGCTTAAGCGCGAGCCCATCCAGGTCTCGGAGCTGGTGCTCTCCATCAAGTGCGGCGAGTCCGACCCCACCTTAGGGCTGGCCGGCAACAAGGCCCAGGGCCGGGCGGTGGACCGGCTGGTGGATATGGGGGCCTCGGTTATCTTTGGCGAGACCTCCGAGCTCACCGGCGGCGAACACCTGATTGCCAACCGCTGCGCCACGCCCGCCCTCAAGCGCAAATTCATGCAGATCTACAACGACTACATCCGCATGATTGAGGCCCAGGGCGTCGACCTGCTGGGCTCCCAGCCCACCGAGGGCAATATCCGCGGCGGCCTCTCCACCATCGAGGAAAAAGCCCTGGGCAATATCCAGAAAACCGGCACCCGCCCCATCCAGGCGGTGCTCGACTACGCCGAGCCGGTCAAGCCGGGCCAGGGCCTGGTCTTCATGAACAGCTCTTCGGCCGGGGCCGAGCAGGTGACGCTGTGTGCGGCGGGGGGCAGCGTGCTGCACTTCTTCACCACCGGGCAGGGCAACATCGTGGGGCACCCCCTGATTCCGGTCATCAAGGTCTCGCCCAACCCCATCACCTGCAACACCATGAGCGAGCACATCGACGTCAAACTGCCGGATCTGCTGGTGGGCGATATCGACCTCGACCAGGCCGCCGACCGCATCCTCGAGGTCTTCGCCCGCACCGTCAACGGCCGCCTGACCGCGGCCGAGCTTCTGCGGCACAACGAGTTCGTGATTACCAAGCTGTACCCCAGCGCCTGAACCATGATTGTGGTTTGTGAGTTCATCACACCCAGCGGCCTGCAGCGCCTGCAGCGAAGCGGCCTCGAGGTGCACTACGACCCCCACCTCTGGAAAGACCGCGAAGCCCTCAAGGCCCGGCTGGCCGGGGCCACCGCGCTGATCGTGCGCAACCAGACCCAGGTCAACGCCGAGCTGCTGGCCGCCGCGCCCCGGCTGCGGGTGGTGGGGCGGCTGGGGGTGGGCCTGGACAACATCGTGCAGCCCGACCTGAAGGCCGCCGGGGTTCAGCTCTACTTTGCCCGGGGCATCAACGCCAATGGCGTCGCCGAGTATGTAATGGCCGCCATGCTGCACCTAGCCCGCAACATCGCCGGGGCAGCGGCCCATGTGGCCGAGGGCGGCTGGAACCGCGCGGCCTTTGGGGGGTTCGAGCTCGCGGGCAAAACCCTGGGCCTGGTGGGCCTGGGCGAGGTGGGGCTCCGGGTAGCCCGGCGGGCCCGGGCCTTCGGTATGCAGGTGGTGGCCTCCGACCCCATGCGCCTGCCCTGGGAGAGCGCGGTGGAAGACCTGGGGATCGAGCTGGTCTCGACCCCGGAGGTGCTGCGGCGGGCCCAGTTCCTCTCGCTGCACGCCCCGCTAACCCCCGAGACCAAAGAACTGATCCGGGCCGAGACCCTGGCCGCCATGCCCCGGGGCAGCTTTCTCATCAACACCGCCCGCGGTGAGCTGGTGCAGCAGGCCGACCTGGTGGCGGCCCTGCGTTCGGGCCACCTGGCCGGGGCGGTGCTGGACGTGGTCGACCCCGAGCCCCTGCCCCCCGAACACCTGCTGCGGGGTGTGGAGAACCTGTGGATAACCCCCCATGTGGCCGGCCTGACCGCCGAGGCCCAGGAGGCGGTGGGCCTGCGGGTGGCCGAGGGGGTTCTGAACATCCTGGGGGTGGCATGAGGGTTCCCTATCCCGTGCTCAAGCAGGCGGTCTCGAGCCACTTCCAGGGCCTGGGGCTGGCCCCGGATCAGGCCGAGGCCTTCACCGAGGTGATCCTCGAGGCCGAGCTCGAGGGCAACCTGGGGCACGGCCTGACCCGGATAGCCCAGTACACCGCCCAACTACAAGCCGGTGGGCTCAACCCCCGGCCGCAGATGCGTTTGGAACGAACCAAACCCGGCGTTGCAGTTCTCCATGCCGACGGCGCACCGGGGCCGGTGGCCGGGCTTTTTGCAGTGCAGGCGCTGGCCCCGATAGTCAGGGAGCAGGGGAGTGCCGCGCTGGCCGTGCGGGGTGCGGGGCATTCCGGGGTGCTCTCGGCGTACGTGGGCCGGCTGGCCCAAGAGGGCCTGGTAGCCCTGGCCTTTGCCAACACCCCCCCGGCCATCGCCCCGGGGCCGGTGCTGGGCACCAACCCCATCGCCCTGGGCGCGCCGGCTGAGCCCCAGCCGGTCATCATTGATACCTCCATCTCGGTGGTGGCGCGCGGCAAGATCATCGCCGCGGCTAAAAAGGGCGAGCCCATCCCGCCGGGCTGGGCGCTCGACAAGGAGGGCCAGCCCACCACCGACGCCCAAGCCGCGCTGGAAGGCTCACTGCTGCCGATTGGCGAGGGTAAGGGGTTTGCGCTGGCGGTGCTGGTGGAGATTCTGGCCGGGGCCCTGGCGGGCGACGTGCTCTCGCCCGAGCTGCCCCTGCCCTGGATGCCCCCGGAGCAGGCTGCCAAACCGGGGCTGCTGCTGCTGGCCTTCGACCCCGCTGCTTTTGGCGCAGGCTACGCGGGCCGGATGGCCCAGCTCATTGAGGCTCTTAAAGCGGTCGGAGGCCGGATTCCCGGTGCACGCCGGGCCGCTTTACGAGAAAAAGCACTCACCGAAGGCGTGGAGGTTGATGCGATGCTTCAGGCCGAACTCGGTAAACTAGGCGTGCAGCTACAAGGAGGAGGGACACGATGAAGAAGTTGTTTTGGCTACTGGTTGCTGTGCTGGTGATCTCTACGGCCCTGGCGCAGCAAACCCGCTTGCGGGTGTTTGTGGGGGGGCAGCAGCGCCCCGATGTCATGCGCAAAATTCTGGACATCTACCAGCAGCGCAATCCAGGGGTACGGGTGGAGATCGAGGTGGGTGGGGCCACCTCCGATCAGCAGCAGCAGTACCTCACCACCGTGCTGGCTTCGCGCGACCCCAGCATTGACATCATCCTGATTGACGTCATTCGCCCTGCTCAGTACCTGGCCAGCCGCTGGGCCGATACCCTGGACAAGTATCTGCCCGCCGCCTCGCGCCAGAATCTGCTGCGGCAGTACCTGCCGGCCTACTCACAGGCCAACGTGATCAACGGTCAACTGGTGGCCCTGCCGGCCTTTGCCGATGCAATGTTCCTGTACTACCGCGCCGACCTGCTGGAGAAGTACAACTTCAAGCCCCCCACCACCTGGGATGAGGCTATCCAGCAAGCCCAGACCATCCTTCAGCGCGAGAACAACCCCAACCTCAACGGTATCGGTTACATTGGCGCGCCTATCGAAGGGACGGTCTGCACCTTCTTGCTGCCCATCTGGGCCGCTGGTGGTGACGTGACCAACACCCAGGGCCAGTTCAGCCTCACCGTGGAACAGGCCCAGCGCTCCTTGCAGTTCTGGGTCAGCCTGATGGATCGGCGGGTCTCTCCGCCCAACATGGCCGAAAAACCCCAAGACACCATCCGCCAGGAGATGCAGGCCGGGCGCTGGATATTTGGTACCCTGTTTGCCTACGCCTGGAACAGGTTCCAGAACGATGCCGACAGCCAGGTCAAGGGCAAAATTGGGGTGGTGCCCCTGCCCGCATTCGCAGGGGGCCGCCAGGCTAGCTGCCTGGGTGGCTGGCAGTGGGCCGTTTCCGACTTCAGCCGCAACAAAGCACAGGCCCACCGCCTGGTGCGCTTCCTGAGCAGCCCTGAGGTCTCCAAGATTCTGGCCATTGATGCTTCCAACCTGCCGGTTTTCCCGGCACTGTACCGTGATGCCGACATCCTGCGCGTGAACCCCTGGTTTGGTCAGGCTTTGCCTGTGGTGCAGGCGGCCCGCGCCCGCCCCCAGCACCCCCGCTATGCCGAGATCTCTGAGGCCATCCGGGTTAACACCAACCAGGTGCTGGCCCGACAGAAAACCCCCGAGCAGGGTGCTCGCGACATCGTGAACCGCTTGCAAGCGATCTACAGCGGCCGATAAATAGCCGATTGGGGTAGGGGCCGGGCGCTCCTACCCCTAAACCAGCGTTTTTTGTTTACACAACACGAGACACGGCTCTTTTTCGGAACAACCCATGCACAGGTGGCCCAAGACCGACCCAAAAATCTCCAGGCATAGCAGGATGACGATGACCGAGTTGCTGGGCCAAGGATTTACTGGGAGATGCGCATGATCCAGCCCAAATACCGTCGCAGCTTTGGCGACCTGAGCGAGCGCGCGCTGGCCTTCTGGCTGCTGGTTCCGGCGGCCTTGCTGTTGGCGTCGGTGGCGCTGTATCCGGTCGCACGCCTGGTTTACACCAGCCTTTTCCAGCGCCGCCTGACCGATGAAACCGGCAGTAACCCGGTCTTTGTGGGTTTTGCCAACTTTGCCCAGGCCCTCTCCGATGAGCGCTTCTGGACGGCTTTGTGGAACACCCTTCTGATTGTGCTGGTTACGGTGCCTGGGGCATTGGTGGTGGGGCTTTTGCTGGCCCTGCTGGCCAATCTGCCTTTTCGCGTCAAGTGGCCGGTGCGCCTGGGCCTATTGCTACCCTGGGCGTTGCCGCTGGTGTTCGCGGGGCTGATTTTTAGATGGTTTTTTGACAGCCAGTATGGGGTGGTCAACGATGTGATCGTGCGCTTAGGAGGCGAGCGGCTGCTGTGGGTAACCACGCCGGAACTGCTGTTCTGGGCCATTTGCTTCAGCATCATCTGGAAGAGCAGTTCTTTTGTGGCCCTTATCTTGCTGGCCGGGCTGCAGGTGATTCCTAAAGAACTCTACGAATCGGCCTCGGTGGACGGGGCCAACCGCTGGCAGAGTTTTTGGCGGATCACCCTGCCGCTCCTGACCCCGGCCATCCTGGTGGCGGCGATTTTCCGCACCATCACGGCTTTCCAGACCTTCGACATCCCCTTTGCTATGCAGAATGGGGGTAGCTCCTTCGAAACCCTGGCTATGTACGTGCGTACCATGAGCATCGAGAACCTCAACTTTGGCTATGGTTCGGCCCTGGCGGTGCTGATGTTCCTGATCAGCCTGGCGGTCACGCTGGTCTACCTGCGGTATGTGAGGGGGGCCGATGATTAGGCTAAAGTCCCGCAGTCTGGGGTATGGGTGGGAGGAGTCTGGCCGGCCCCTGGGTGCTTTTGCTCGAGCTAGGAGGGCTTTGTGAAACTCAACAGTCCTCGTATATGGCTCTGGATTGCGGCGGGTATCGTTGTTATCAACGGTTTTTTCCCGGCGGTCTGGATTCTTCTGACCTCGTTCAAAACCGAGGTGGAGCTCACCCGCATCCCCATCACCTGGCTGCCCGAGAACCCGACCCTGCAAAACTACGTGCAGGCCCTTACCAGGGCCCCCATCGGGCGCTATTTCCTCAACAGCCTGATTGTGGCCGTGGGCGCAACCTTGCTGTGCGTGTTCGTATCGGCGTTGGCGGCCTATGCCCTGGCCCGTTTGCGCATCCCCTACAAAACCCTGATTTTTTCTCTGCTGGTGGGGGTTTCGATGTTTCCCACCGTCACCTTGCTGCTGCCCTTGTTCGAAATGGTGCTGGGACTGGGGCTGCGCAACACCTATATCGCTCTGATTTTGCCCCATGCCGCGCTGTCTATTCCGGTAGCCACGCTGGTGCTGGTCAGTTTTTTTCAGGGCATCCCCAAGGACCTGGAATCGGCCGCCATGGTGGATGGCTGCTCTCGTTTGGGCGCGCTGTGGCGCATAGTGGTGCCGCTTTCCGCACCGGGGGTCTTTACTGCCAGCATTCTGGCTTTCGTCAACAGTTGGGATGAGTTCCTCCTGTCGCTGACCCTGCTGCCCTCGCAGGCCATGCGCACCCTGCCGGTGGGCATCCAGTTCCTGCAGGGCGAGTACAGCTTTCCCTGGCCTCTGATCTCGGCGGCGCTGATCATCGCGCTGGTGCCGGTGGCCCTGGTGATTGCGATTTTCCAGGAGCGGGTGGTGGGCGGCCTGACCCAGGGGGGGGTGAAGGGCTAGACAGCTGTGTCCTGCAAGCGAATGCTAAACGATATGTCAAATCTACGAGTTGGTTTAGTCCCCATCGTGCGGCCCCTGTTTAGGGGTTCCAAGCTGGGCCTCGAGCCCACCACCCGCCAGGCCCTGGAGGCCCTGGGCCCCAAGCTGGGCTTCGAGCTGGCCTATGTGGCCGAGCCGGTGGCCGACGCCGCCCAGGCCGAGGCGGCGGCCCGCGCGGCCCAGGACGCCAGGCTGGATCTGCTGCTGGTGCAGCACGTGACCTTTGCCACCGGCGATGCCTTTTTGCCGCTCCTGGAACTGCCCATTCCGGTGGGGCTGTGGGCTCTGCCCGAGGTGTGGGATAACGGCCCGCTGCCGCAGAACGCGGTCTGTGGCCTCAACCTGGGGGTTTCGCTGGCCCCGAAACCCACCAAGTGGTTCTATGGCTCGGTGGAGGATGCCTGGTTTCAGGCCCGCCTCAAGCTCACCCTGCAGGCCCTGCGGGGTGTGAAGGTGCTGCGCGAAGGCCGGCTGCTCTGGCTAGGCGGCCACGCGCCCGGCTTTTTTGCCTTTGGGGCCCTGCCCGAGACCGGCCTTACCGTGGAGAAAGCCGAGCTGACCGAGCTGTGGGAGGCCCTGGCGGCGGTCTCGGAGGCCGAGCTAGAGGCGCGGGTCGCAGAGTTCCGCGAGCTTTCCGAGTACCCGCTGGAGCAGCTGCGCGAAAGCTTCCGCCTCGAGCTGGCCCTGGAGCAACTGGCCCGGCCCTACGACGGGGTGGCCCTGCGGGAGTGGCCGGAGATCCCCGACCGAACAGGGGTGATGGCCTATGCAGCCATGGCCCGCCTGGCCGATGCGGGCTACACCCTGGCCCCGGAGGGCGACGTGATGGGCCTGGCCAGCCAGCTAGCCCTGAAGGCCATCTCGGGCCAGCCGGCCATTCTGCTGGACATCTCGCACTTTTCGGCCAAAGGGATCATGCTCTGGCACGGGGGCGAGGCGCCTCTGGCCTGGGCCGCGGGCCCCACCCGGCTGGTGCCGCACTTCAACCGCCACCTGCCCGCGGTGCGCGACATGGCGCTGCGGGCCGGGCCCATCAGCGGCCTGCGCCTGCTGCCGGGCCGCAAAGCCGTGGTGCACGGGGGTGTGTTGAGCGGTGAGAAAGGCTACGACGGGGACTCTGGCTACCTCACCCGCCCCACCTGGGCCGCCGAACCCCTCACCCCCCGGCAGTTTTTGGCAAGCTGGTTCAACCACCGCATCCCCCACCACCTGGCCGTAGGAATGGGCTCGCATGAAGAGGCCCTGCTGGAGATGTGCGCCTGGCTGGGCCTGGAGGTGCTGCCCGCCCGGCCCGAGGAAAACCGACTGGTATGGTGAAGATCCTGACCGTGGGCTGGGCCAACCTGGACCAGCGCTACTACATCGAGACCTTCCCACCCCGCGCCAGCCGCACCGGGGTGCTGAGCTACCGCGAGACCATCGGGGGGCCGGCGGCGGTGGCCGCGGTGGCGGCGGCCCGGCTGGGGGCCGAGGCCCATCTGGTGAGCCGCCGGGGCCACGATGCCACGGGAGAACGCCTGCAGGAGATGCTCGAGGTCGAAGGGGTTAGGGCCCACTTCCAGCTGGGCGCGGCCACCCCGGTCTCGGCGGTGCTGGTCACGCCGGAGGGTGAGCGCTACATCTTCCCCTACCGGCCCGAGCTGCCCGACGGGCTGGTGCTGGGCGAAGAGCGCCTGCTCGAAGGCGCCGGTGCCCTGCTGCTGGACGGGCGCTGGGCCTCGGCGGGGTATGGCCTGGGCCAGGCCGCCCGCGCGCGGGGCCTCCCGGTGGTGCTGGATCTGGATCGCGACCGCGACGACGACTGGATGCTCACCCAGGTGGCCACGCACGTGGTGGCCTCGGAGGAGCTGGCCGTGCAGAAAGGCGGCGTGGACGCGCTGCTGGCCCAACTGCAAGCCCTGGGGGTGTTCGCCGCGGTGACCCTGGGGGCCCAGGGGGTGGCCTATGCGGGCGGACACCTGCCGGCCTACCCGGTGCAGGTGCGCGACACTACCGGGGCGGGGGACGTCTTCCACGGGGCCTTTACCCTGGCCCTTGCCGAAGGGCAGGACGAGGTGTCGGCGCTGCGGTTTGCCGCGGCGACCGCCGCCCTGCACTGCGCCCAGGCCAGCCCCCCGCGCCGGGACGCGGTGCGGGCCTTGCTGGCTTCCTTGCCCTGAACCCCAAGCAAGCTAGATACACGAGGAGAAGCATGAAAACCACCCCAGCAAAAGCCCGCGCTTATGCCCGCATTGGCGATGGGGCCATGCGCTTTGGCACCCTGGCCATTGACCAGCGCCCGCCCCTGATGCAGATCGTCGCCCAGGCCCTGGGCCGCGACCCGGAGAGCGTGGGGCCCGAAGTGACCGAACTCAAGGGCCTGCTGGCCGAGACCCTGGCCCGGGGCGTGACCGGAATCCTGATAGACCCGCACTACGCTTTCCCCGCCGCCATGCCTGTTCTGCCGCGCGAGACCGGCCTGATGCTGACCCTCGAGCACCACCGCTTCCTTACCGTAGAGGGCGGCTGGCGCAAAAGTGCGATTATTCCCGGCTGGAGCGTGGAGCAGGCGGTGCGCATGGGGGCCGATGGCCTGAAGCTTCTGGCCTGGCACCGCCCCGATGCCCCGCCCGAAATTACCGAGCACCAGCTGAACTTTGTGCGAAGCGTGGGCGAAGCCTGCCGAAAGGCCGACCGCCTCTTCATCTTCGAGGTGCTGCCCTACCCCCTCCCCGGCGAGGATGCCCCTACCTACAACGCCAGGCTGCGCGAGATGTCGCTGGAAATCGCCGCGGCCTTCGCCGACCCCGGTTTTCACATTGACCTTTACAAGCTGGCCTTCCCCGGCGCGGCGGGGCTGGTGCGGGAGTTTGGCGGCAAGGGCTACTCGCTGGACGACCTCGAGGCCGATATGAAGGAGTACAGCAAGCTCCCGGCCCCCTGGCTGCTGCTCTCGGGCGGCCTGAACGCCGACCAGTTCGTGCAGGTGCTGGAAGCAGCGCTGCGGGCCGGTGCACGGGGCTACCTGGCGGGCCGCGCGGTCTGGCAGCACCCCCTGCGCTTCTACCCCGACCGCTCCCGGCTGCGCGAGGCCCTGCGCGAAGAGGGCCTCGAGACCCTCCACCGCCTGAACGAACTCCTGCACACCATCAAGCCCATTCACCCCGAGGTGGACTGGCGGCTCGAGGGCATCGCAGGCTAAAAATTATTCCCGCACCAGCCGGTAGTGGATGCCCTTTGCATCTACCCGGATCAGGTGCAGTATGGGCCCGCTTGCGGTCATCTCGAAGTAGGCCTCGAACACCTCGGTTTTGTTGTTGAAGCGGTTGGTGAGGCTCATCTGCCAGCCGTTCAGGGTCGCGCGGCCCTGGTATTTTTGCGAGTAGAACTGCTGCGAACCCACAAAGCCGCTGGCCCCGCTATGGGCGGAGCTATAGGTTCCATCCCGGTTGAAGGTGAAGCTATCGGCCATGCTCACCGCGTTCATACCGGCATACGCGCCGGTGACGGAGTTGTAGTACTGGGCCGCGGCACCCGTGCTGGAGGTCCATTTGCCGGTCAGGTCGGCGGTTTTGACCGCGAACTTGTTGTAGCCGTACATCTTGCCAACGGCCTCGATGTTGGGGAATTCCTTCTGGAAGGCGGCAAAGCTGGGGGCCACCACCTGGATGGCATAGCCGAGGCCCTTATCGAACTGCACGTACAGGGCCACGTGCTTGCGCGCGCCGGTGGCGATCTCGGTGGCGCTGCCCTCGCCGAAATAGAGGCAGAAATAACAGATGTCGTTTTTGAAGACCTTGAGCTCGTCCACCCGGTAGCGGGGGGCCACCAGGCGGTTCCAGTAGTAGCCCACCCGCTCCGGCTCGTTGCCGGTCACCCACATGTTTTCCGGCATGGGCAGGCCATAGTGCAACAGCACCACCACCTCGCCCTTGGCCACCCGCACAAAGCCCTGCTCGATGGTAGCCACCCAGCCATCGTTGAAGCGGGTGGTGGGGGTGGAAATGGTGCGGGTGTTGGCTGGGGGGCGGGCTGCGCTGGCGGGTGGGGCCTGGGTAGCTCTGGGCTTGGCGAGCTTGAGGCTGCTGTTGAAGCGGTCGAAGAGCTCGAGGTGCTGTTCGGTGGTGGTGATGTAGAGGATGCTGGCCACGCGCCCGTTGCCGGTGAAGGTGGAGAGCAGCACCACATAGTCCAGCCCATCCTTGGAAACGGCAATCCCCCCGGCCAGGTTCTGATAATCCCCGTTGGGCGGCCCCATCTCGGTGGTGGGTTCCCCGGAGAGCTCGAGGCCCTCTTCCACCAGCCGCTTCCACTCGCCCCTAAAGTTCTGCTCGGGGTTGTTGCCCGCGGGTATGCTGGCATACAACACGATGCTGCCAAAGGAATCCTTGGTCTGCAGCGCCAGCATCACCCCGCCTTGCAGGTTGCTCTTCTTCCACCCCTGGGGTGGGGTGTACTCGAAAATGTCGAAACTATCGGCCAGGGCTACCCCCAGGCCGCACCCCAGCAGCAGCACCGCACCCAAAAACCCAGCCAGCCGTTTCATGCGCCCACCTCCTATGGTTCACAGCTAGCTTACATAGCCCAGGATGACTGGGGCATGACTGGCGGGAATAGACCGGTGCTATTTCTGTGCAAATGACTTGGCGTATGGTTTTGGGATTGCGTAGCATAAAGAGCAAACATGCTCACTGGGCGAACTCACAGCCCGCAACCACCCCACGAGGTAAACCATGCCGAGGCGAAAATCCAACCCGCAACCCACCCCAACCACCGCCGCCACCGTCGGCTACGAGGCCGAACTCTGGAAGATGGCCGATGCCCTGCGTGGCAGCATGGACGCTGTCGAGTGTAAACACGTTGGCCTCGGTCTCATTGGTGCGCAAGCCAAGGGTAATTGCAATGGTGGCAAGGCCAACATCGCGCTCTACGGTCAGGAGTCGAACTACATCACCTGGCGATTCGCCGAGATGAACCTTGCCATTACTGCCCGCGATAAGCGCGGGCAACCCTCACAACCCTCACCCCGGCCCGGCGGCCACCCCACTCCCAGTGGGTGAGGGGCCGGGAGTGCGTTTTATCGGCTAGATACTGCAAATCGTCGTCCGCAAACTCGACACCCCTATTGACTCCGTCCTGTTCCACTTTTCTAATAAAGGACATCTTATGCCGGACAACTTCCAACCAACTTTCCTGGAACGCGCTCTCGCCGACGGCCATGTCAAATTTACCGGTGAAGGTAAAAACGAGCGCATCCACTATGTCGCTGCCAACCACTCAGAACGCTGGGCCGACCCCGAAGAAAAAGTCCGCGCCGAGTTTTGGGCGGAGCTCATCTATTTGTACGAATACCCCCCCGAGCGCATCCGCTTTGAGGTCAAGGTGCCCCGCCGCACACCCAACGACCGCGCCGATCTTGTCATCTACGATGACGACGAACTGAAATCCCCGTGGTTCGTCATCGAGTGCAAACGTGCCGATGTCTCCGATGCCGAGTTTGCCCAATCTATTGAGCAAGCCTGCGGCAACCGCGCCAGCCTCGGAGCCAAATTTTCCGGTGCTGTCGCCGGTCTCACCCGCCGCTTCCTGTCCTTCGAGAAGCATCCCCCCGGCGAGCGCGACAAGAACCACATTCAAATGCCCGTCCGCTACGGCAAGCCGCCCGCCTGGCGCTTCTACAAGGGCGGCTGGCGCATTGAGGGCGGTAAGAAAGTCGCCGCTTCTGACCTGCCCGCCATCCCGCGCGAGGAACTCCGCGCTGCCATCCGCAAATGCCATCAATCCCTCTGGGAAGGCGGACGCCGCAGCCCCATTGCCGCCTTTGGTGAGTTCTGCAAAATCATCTTCGTCAAGTACCGCGACGAAAAAGACCCCAACCGCGAGGAAGGCCAGCCCTACGCCTTCCAGCGCAAGAGCGGGGAATCCGCCGAAGAACTTGCTGCCCGCATCCACAAACTCTATGCCCACGAGCAGGAGTTGGAGCCCGACGTCTTTACCGACAGAATCAACGTGGACCCGCCCGTCCTCGCCCAAGTCGTTGAGCACCTCGAGGGCATCTCCCTCGACCGCACGGAACTCGACACCAAGGGCGTTGCCTTCGAGGAATTCATGGGCGGCTTTTTCAAGGGTGACTTCGGCCAATACTTCACCCCGCGCGAACTCATCGGCTTCGCCGTCGAAATGCTCAACCCCGACCGCAAACACCTCATCCTCGACCCCGCCTGCGGCTCCGGGGGCTTTCTCCTTTACGCCCTCGACCACGTTCGCCGCGAGGCCGACCGCCGTTTCCCGAACCACCTTTCCGACCCGAAGCAAAGGCTCGACCACTGGACCTACTGGCACGACTTTGCCGAGAAAAACCTATTTGGCATCGAGATTAACGAGGAGCTGACCCGCGTCGCCAAGATGAACATGATCATCCACGACGACGGCCACACCAACATTGTCGGGCACGATGCACTGGATTTCTTCCCCAACATCAGCAGCAAGAACAAGAACATACAGCCCGGCAAGTTCGACCTCATCCTCACCAACCCGCCCTTCGGTTCCGTGGTGAAGCGCGCGGAGAAAGGCGAGGGCTACCTCGAGCAGTTCGAGCTGCGCCACTACATCGGCAAGAGCACCACCGGCACCGAGCCGGACGAATCCGCCAAGAGTGAAGCAGATGTCAAACGCGGCGCCAAGGCCGTAAAAGACCGCGCCAGTATCAAGACCGAAATTCTTTTCCTCGAGCGCATCCATTCCTTCCTCAAGCCCGGCACCGGCCGCGCCGCCGTCGTCTTACCCGACGGCATCCTCACCAATTCCTCCCTGCAAGGCGTGCGCGACTGGCTGCTCGCCCATTTCCAGCTCCTCGCCGTCGTCTCCCTCCCACAGTTCGCCTTTGCCCACTACGACGCCGGTGTGAAGGCCAGCCTCGTCTTCCTCCGCCGCCTGAAAGACGGCGAGACCGTGCCCGATGACGCCCCTATCTTCATGGCCCTTGCCGAAAACATCGGCTACGACGCCACCGGGCGGAAGACCTTCACCGTGACCGTGGAAAAAGAAGTCCCGGAAAAGGAAAAGGTCGAAATCCAGTCCTGCGACCTCTTCGACTACCGCGTTTACTACGAGTGGAGCACCGCCAACCCGAAGAAACCCGGTTGGAGCGAACGCCACCGCGAAATCATCCCCAACACCGGCCTCGTCGCCCAATGGCGGGCCTTTGAGAAAGACCCGGCACCTTTTTTCGTCTGAGCCCCGCTGACTTGGCAAAGCCGGAGTGCTTTGCAGTTCAGTGGGGCGGAATCAGAAAAACGCGGTGCGACGTGGATTTCCACCATCCTGAATTCCGTCAGCTGCTAAGAAAAATCGAGCAACTGCCGAAAACCGCAACCGTCGAACAGATCATTCGCCTCCCTTTAGTCACTGGTTTCGCTGCGGGTAAAGGCGACCGCGCGGATTTGGGTGATGACGCCATTCCACAAATTCGACCGACACAGATTTTGCCCATTGGCGAGATTGATTTGAGCGATGCCTACGGCATCCGAAAGGCAGACACCAATGAAGGTGATTGGCTCGAAGCTGGAGAAGTCCTGTTCAACAACACCAACAGCACTGTCTGGGTTGGTAAATCAGCAGTCTTCCGAGGAACAGCCCCCGCAGTTTGCTCCAACCATGTAACAAGGCTCAGGCTCTTGGAAAGCATCCAGCCGGAGTTTATCGCCGAAGTTCTGAACCTCCTTCGTGACCGCGGCTACTTTGCACGCCTCTGCACGAATTTTAATAACCAGGCGGGAGTAAACACTGATGCACTGGCGGCTGTGAGGCTACCGCTACCAGACGATGCCGAACGAACCAAGCTGCTCGCCGCGATGGACGCGGCGCGGGCGGAGCGGCGGGCGAAGCTGGCGGAGGCCGACACGCTGCTCGCCGGACTCGACGACTTCCTCCTCGCCACCCTCGGCCTCACCCTGCCGCCCAAAGACGACCGCAAAGTATTTGCTGCGTCCCTTCGTGCGGCCCGCGAACAGTCACACCTCAACGCCGACTACTTCCATCCCGAGCGCATCCTCGCCTTGCGTGCGATGACCGCCGCCCGCGACCGAGTGCCCTGCGCCAAGCTATCCGAAGTCGTGGACTTCATCCGAGAGCAAATCAAAACACCAACCGCGAACTACCTCAGCCTTGCCCACGTCCAGAGCCACACGGGCGAATTGGTGGACGCGGACGAAGAAGCCAGCGGAGCATGTTCCGTGTTCAAGACCGGCGACGTGCTTTTCGCGCGCCTCCGCCCGTATCTGAACAAGGTCTATCGCGCCGAAATGGATGGCTGCTGCTCGCCCGAGTTCCATGTCCTGCGCGTGAAGAACGCCAAAGAGCTACTGCCGGACTACCTCGCCGCCATACTACGCAGCAAGCTCACGCTCGCTCAAACGCGACACATGATGACGGGCAACACGCATCCCCGCCTCACCAACGAGGATGTCGTCAACCTCGTGATCCCCATTCCCAAGGACATCGAGGCACAGAAGGCCATCGCCGCCGAAGCCCGCCGCCGCCGCGAGGAAGCCCGCCGCCTGCGCGCCGAAGCCGAGGCCGTTTGGCAAGCCGCCAAACGCTGGTTTGAAGAACAACTCCTAGGAGGTGCCGAATGAGCCTCCAGCATTTGATGCCCGAAGTTGAAAACGGGCTTGAGATTCTTTTCACCGGAAAGTCAGCAGGGCAGTATTGGAAGACGGCCTTTATATTGTGCGACAACTACTCCGAGTTGACCGCAAAGTTGTTCCTATCCTCGAAGGTCGCAGGCTGGTCCGACGTGAAGGGTGGCGGGAAGTTCAAGAACTATCACGATATCCTCAACGATGTGGAGGCGGCGCCACAAATCACGGCGGTGGCAGCGACCTTATCCGCCGTCAAGGCCCTGCATGTTGATTTGAAAGCCCGCCGCAAGCAGCGGAACGAATTTTTTCATTCCGCAAACCTGCTTAAGCTAAACGTCCACTTCCTTGACACGCTGAAAGCGTTTTGTGGTTTGCTCGACTATGGGAAGTTGTTGTTTGGCGCGGATTGGGAGACCGAGATCGCCGGCAGGCCAGCGCTCGCCAATCTCGCCCTCTTGGTGCGGGTCGAACACAAGGCGCTCACTACCGACCCTTCGGCGTTGCACAAGCTCGACGAGATTTTCCGAAAATGGGGTCGCATCAAAAACAAGACGACCGTCCCCGCGAAAGGCGCGTATCTCACCGAGTTCCCCGAAGACATGCATCGCCGAATGGTCATCATCAACGGCGGCACGAAACTGGCGGAGGAGCTACGAAAGTTAATTTAGAAGTAAGTCAAAACTGCAATAAACAGATGCAGGCCGCAACGGAAAACCAGTTCCTCCAACTCACCTTCGGCCAATACGTCGGCCTCAATCAGCGCCCGCCCTTCAAGGACAAAGATCTCCTTGCGCTCATCCGCGATCAGGCCAGCTACGACTCGCTCCGCGAAGAACTGGCCCGCCAGCCTGTTGAACACGAAGACGATGCCATCCTCCTCGCCAGCCTAAAAGAGCGCATGGACGCCATCGAGAAGATGCGCAACGCTGTTGCCCACAACCACCGCCCGCCCAAGAAAACGACCGAAGCCTACCTGAACGTCCTCCCGCTGGTGAACCAAACCCTCGACAACTACCTTAGCGCCCTTGCTACCAACTGGCCTGATTCCCTGCTAGGTGATGACAACACGAGCACGCCGGACGACTGACCCTTTTCCTAGCTGCATCCGCAGCGTCGCGCCCACTCCCAGCCGCCCAGCGGGGGCAGCCAACCACAGTTGCGGACGCTCCTCAAGCGCATTTTGCTATCCTCCGGATGAGCAGGAGAAGGCGACCCAGGCGGTACTCGAGCAGTTTGATTTCGACTGGCGTAGCAAGTGGGGGCATGTTTGGTGTCCCTTACGCGCAGAGCTGGTACCAACTTGATTGCAAGACTGACAGTGCTAGCAGTGATATCATGATAAGGGGGTGAGCATGGCCAGCTTGATTATTCGAAACCTCGATGAAACCACCAAGCAAGCCTTGCGGCTTCGCGCGGCGCAGCACGGCGTTTCGATGGAAGAGGAGGCGCGCCGCATCTTGCGGGCGGCTTTAGGAGTTACCCGCTATCCCGCGAGGCTTGGCGGCCACCTGCGTGACCGTTTTCAGGCAGTTGCCGATGAGGATTTCCACCTTCCCGAACGGCACAGACCACGCAAACCGCCACAACTGGGATAAGCTCGCATGATTCTGCTCGATACCAACGTGCTCTCCGAGTTCATGCGACCGCAGCCTTCGGCGCAAGTGGTTGCCTGGCTGGATGAGCAGCCCGCTGAAACGGTATGGGTCAGCGCCATCAGCCGCGCCGAGATTGAACTGGGTCTGGCGCTTATGCCGAAAGGCAAGCGGCAAATGGCACTGGCGCAAGCAGCTCAGGCGATGTTCGACGAGGACTTTGCCGGTCGCTGCCTGCCGTTTGATGAAGCCGCCGCTGTCCACTACGCGCGCATCGTAGCGGCGCGTATGCAAGCAGGCCGACCGATCAGCGTGGAGGATGCCCAAATCGCCGCGATCGCGCTGGCGCACGGCATGGTGTTGGCTACGCGCAACACCGCCGACTTTGAACGGATCGAGGGGCTTGATCTGGTTAATCCTTGGGCAGGTGGTGCCTGAGCATCTATGTGTTTTGGATGGCGGCGTTATAAGTGTCCCAACCCATTCGCCTCGAGCAACCCCGCGCACCAAGCGATCGAGCCGTGGAACCAAGGGAAGGGCCGTATTGCTATACAGTAAAAGTATGATTATCATACTTTTATGGAATCAAAAAGCACCTCATTGCTGCCGCGGGCAGCGGTTTCGGTGCTGGACAGGGCACTCGGCGTGATGCCGGTGGTGGTTCTGCTCGGGGCCCGCCAGACTGGGAAGACTACCTTGGTGCGGGCCCATCCGGGGCTGGCGGGTCGGCCCTACCTCACCCTCGACGACCTTGCGGTGCGGCTGCAAGCAGAGGCCGACCCGGAAGCGCTGGTCACCCGTGCGCCCACCCTGGTGCTCGACGAGGTGCAGCGGGCCGGTGATGTGCTAATCGCTATTAAGCGGGCCGTGGACGGCGACCGGCCCCGGCGTCCGGGCCGCTTTGTGCTGACCGGTTCGGCCAACCTACTGATGCTCAAACGCATCGGTGAGTCGCTGGCCGGGCGCGCTGTCTACGTTACGCTGTGGCCGCTCACGCAAGGGGAGCTGAGGGGACAGGGTCGTACCGGCTACTGGTCTGCCTTGCTGGGGGCTCGAGCCACCCGGTGGCCGCAGGTACTAGCCGAAGCTCAGAGCACCCCCGCCGATTGGCGCGAGGCCGTACGGCGTGGTGGTATGCCTGTACCGGCCCACGAACTTGCCACGCCCGAACAGCGGGCGCTCTGGTTTGCCGGCTATTTGCAGACCTACCTCGAGCGCGACCTGCCCGACCTGCGGGCGGTGGAAAACCTCGGCGACTTCCGACGGCTGGCCCAGGCGGCCTGCCTGCGCATCGGCTCGCTACTCAACCAAACCGAGATAGGCCGGGACGTGGGGCTGAGCCAGCCCCAGGTGCACCGCTTCTTGAACGTGCTGGAGGCCAGCTTTTTGGCCCTCCGGTTGCCGGCCTATTCGGTTAACCGCACCAAACGGCTTATCAAAGCGCCCAAAATCTACTGGGGAGATACCGCCTTTGCCCTGTACCTCAGCGGTGAGACCGAGCCGCGCGGCGCGCATCTGGAGAACCTGGTGCTTCTGGATTTGCTGGCCTGGCGTGAGCTGCAGATGCCCCGGCCCGAAATCCTGTACTGGCGCACGGCGGGTGGTATGGAGGTGGATTTTGTCGTCGAGACGCCCAACCGGCTCCTGCCCATCGAGGTCAAGGCCACTACAAGAGCAGTGCCGACGGATGCCAGGGGCCTGGAGGCCTTTCTGGACGAGTATGCAGACAAATGCGACGGTGGGCTCCTGCTCTATGGTGGCGACGAGGTGTTCCCGCTAACCCGGCGGGTGCTGGCTGCACCATGGTGGAGCGTGCTCTGAATGGACCACCCAGCGCACATTCTGGACGCAACCTACACCAACTGCCCCAACCCATTTGCCTCGAGCAGCTCCTTCACCCACACCTTCTCCCCTCGCTTCACCGATTCCTCGGCGGCCACCCCCACCACCACGCTCCAGAAGCCCTCTTCGGCGGTGGCGGCCTTGCTGGGTAAGCCGTCCATGGCCTCAATCCAGCGCAGGTGCTCGTAGTAGGTGGCCCCGCTGTGGCCGCTCTCCTCGATCAGGGCGGGGTAGCTGGGGGTCATGGTGCGGGAGGTGCGGTCGGGGAGGCAGATGACCTCGAGGTAGTTTTCCCACTTGGAGTAGGCCTGCCCGTTCACGCCCTCGCTGGCCTTGAGCCGGCCTTCGTCGCCGCAGATGACAATTTCCTCGTAGACCATGGGCGCAAACATGCACAGATTAAAGTTGGCCTGGATGCCGTTGGCGTACTCCACAATCACAAAGGCGTTGTCCAGGATGTCCGATTTCTCCCCGCCGTACTCGAAGTCGCGGAAGTTGACCGCCTGGCTGCCCGAGGCGTACACGCTCACCGGGCGCGACTCGGCGAACAGATTGAACAAATCGAAGTAGTGGCAGCACTTCTCCACCAGGGTGCCGCCGGAGTACTTGGAAAACTTGTTCCACTGCTTCACTTTGTCCAGGAAAGGCTCGCGGTGCTCGAGGATGGTGATGGTCTTGATCTCGCCCAGGCTTTTGCGTTCCTTGGCCTCGTGGATGGCCTCCACGTAGATGGGCTTGAAGCGGTACTGCAGGCCGATTTGCAGCACCCTGGGGTAATTCTGCGCTAGCTGCCAGATCTCGTAGGCGTCCGGTAGGTTGGTGGCCATGGGTTTTTCCAGGAGGATGTGCTTGCCCGACTGGGCGGCCACCTTCAGCACCTCCAGGTGGGTGTGGTTGGGGGTGCAGATGATCAGCCCGTCCACCGCGGGGTCGTGGCAGGCGGCCTCGAGGCTCTCGTAGACCACCAGGGGTTCCTCGGTGAACTGGGCCTTGATGCGCCGGGCGGCCTCCACGCTACTGGGGTTGGGATCGTAGACGCCGTGCACGGTGCAGCGGCCCTCGAGCAGCGTCACCCGGATGTGCTCCTGCCCGTTGACCCCCACCCCAATCACGTTGAAGCGGTACTTGAGGGGGCCGGGGTTCATCAGGAAGCGGTCTTCCTGCGGGATGTAGGCAAACTTGGGCGTGAGCGCGTGGAGGCGGTTGGCAAACTCCTTGTTGCGTTTCATAGTTTTTAGATTATAAATCTAAAATCTGACTAATGATAGCAGCCCGGCCTGTCTAACTGAACAGGGCGGCTCTTTTTGCTGTACCAGCCGTTACAGGAAAGGGTCGGCTGAGCCCGACCCCATACTGGATAAAACTGAGCAGTGCTGGTGTTACCCTAAATCAGGCGCAGGGGCTGGAAATCGCCCCCCAACACCTGCTGGGGGTTGGCGGCAATCCACTGCAAGGCGGTGGCGTAGACGTTGCGGAAATCGGTCTGGTACTTGAGCGCGTTGAGCTCGAGGTCTTCCAGGTTGGGCTCGCTGCCGTACAGTCCGCCCCGAATACCACCGCCCAGCACCAGCATCAGCCCACCCTCCCCGTGGTCGGTGCCAAACGAGGCGTTTTCCGCCACCTGGCGCCCGAACTCGCTAAACACCATCACCATGACGTCCTTATCCCGGCCAATGGCCCTCAGGTCGGCCCTGAAAGCGGCCAGGGCCTGGGCCACATACCCCAGCAGCTCGGCCTGGCGCGGGGGCTGCCCGGCGTGGGTATCCCAGCCCCCCAGGGTGGTGTAGTAGACGCTGCTGCCCAGCCCACCGGCAATCATGCGGGCGATGTCGGCCATGCTGCGGCCAAAGGCGTTGTCGGGGTACTGGGCCTGGTTCCGAACCAGGCGTAGCTGCCCTACCTTGTCCAGGGCGCCGCGCAGCGAGAGCATGGCCCGGCGCACCTCTTCGGCGGTGCCGCTGCGCACCCGCTGGGCTTCCCGGTCGAAGGCCTCCTCGAAGGGCCGGGGCAGCCGGATGCTGAAGGTATCGATGCTGCTGATGGCCGGTGCGCTGCGGCGTTCGCCCATCTGGGCCTGGGGGGTGGCCCCCCCCAGAAAGGTATCGCAGAAGGGGTCGTCCTGCAGGTCGCCCCAGCGGCCCAGCCAGCCGGTTTCCAGCCGGCGGCTGGGGTCGGCAGTATGCCAGATGGAGGTGGAGATAAAGTGGCTGCGGTTGGGGTTGGGGTAGCCCACCTGGGGAATAACCGCCAGCTCGCCGTTGTTCCACATCTGCATCAGGGGTCTCAGGGCCGGGTGCAGGCCCAGGCGTTCGCCGTTGGCGCCCAGGTCGAGCACCTCCTCTCGCCGGATGGCGATGTTGGGGCGCAGGCGGTAATACAGCTCGTTGCGGTAGGGCACCAGGGTGTTGAGCTGATCGTTGCCGCCAAAAAGGTTCACCACCACCAGGATTTTTTCTTTGGACTGGGCAGCCAGGGCGGTTCTCGAGAGCAGCGAAGGGGCCCCCTGGCCCAGGGCCAGCGTGAGCAAGGACTTCTGGATAAACTCGCGTCGGTTCATATCGGCCTCGCAAAAGCAGGGTTACAGGAGTTGTGCTTCTGGTTTGACCAGGGACAAAGCCCCATCGGCGTTGTCCCTGAAGACCTCGAGGTCGAGGCGGCGTTCGCGGCCAGCGAAGCCGGCCAGCAGGTTGAGCCGGGTCAGGAAGGGCGACTCGGCCAGCCAGGCCAGGCCCCCGTCCCATCCGGCCACATTGGGCGGGTCGAAGGGAATCTGACCCATGGCCGCCAGGGATAGGTAGAGGGCCCGTCCAGGGCGTTCTTCAAAGTTCACCCGTTCGATGCCGGCGGCGTACCACAGCCCAACCAGGTATTCCAGGGGGCTTTTGATGAGGGCGTTGCGGTAGGCCGGGCTATAAAACGCCTCGTGGGTGAAAAGCCAGCGCAGGAACCCTCGAGTACCCTCGGCGCGGAAGACCCGGGCCCCCTCCTGCACCAGGGCCTCGGGCGGCTCGGGGCACAGGTAAAAGCGCAGCAGCTTGCGGGCCACAAAAAGGTAGGTCTGGGGGTGCTCGATCAGAATTTCCAGCACCTCCTCGCCGCTGCGGACGCGCCGGCCCAGAAAGGTTTTTTCGCCGGGGTCGTGCCAGTTGCGGTTGAAGACGAACTCGAAAGCCAGGTTGGCGCTGGCCTCGCGGGGCCGCTGGTTGCCGGGGAGGCGCACCGTCCAGCCGGTGAAGGCGCGGGCGGCCTCGAGGATGTCCTGCTCGGTGTAGTGGCCGGGCCCCAGGGTGTAAAGCTCCAGAAGCTCTCGAGCCCAGTTCTGGTTGGGGTGTTCCTTGCGGCTCTGGGCGTTGTTGAGGTAGAGCAGCATCACCGGGTTGCGGGCGATGGCCTTCAGCAGGTCGCCGTAGGGGCCATACCCCAGTTGCCGGAAGGTGGCGAACTGCTGCCAGAAATCGATGCCCTGGGCCCCCATGGTCTCGCGAAACTCGGAGGTCAGGTGGCCGTGCCAGAACAGCACCAGGCGCTCGGCGGCCGGGGTGGGGGTGGTGAGCCAGTGGTTGAGCCAGAGCTGGCTGATCTCGCGGTGCTGCTGGCCGCGCTCGTTGCGGGTGGCCGCGGTGCGGTAGCTGGGGGCCGGGGCCGGGTCGCGCAGCAGGAAGTCTACGGCAGGCTCGAGGCCCATTTCGGCCAGTTGCTGGGCTTCTTTCCTGCGCCCCCGTGCAGCGGCGCGGCGTAGCAGGTGGGCGGCGTTGGAAAAACTGAGGGGACGGGCCATAGCAAAACTCCAGATGTCTCCAACATAGCCACCCAAGCTGAAGCCAGCCTTAAGCCACACAAACCCAGCCGACACACGCCGCTCGAGGTCTCTTTGCACCGAGTCCGACCGCTTTCGTATGGGCTTGTCTTTGTCAACCAGAGCAGGGTATTTTGGTTGACGTGTCCGCTTTGCTCGACTACCTCCACGACCGCTTCCAGAGCGGCGAGGCCCTGGCCGCGGCGCTGGGAGTAAGCCGCACGGCGGTCTGGAAGCAGGTAGCGGAGCTCCGTAAGGCCGGTTATCCGGTGGAGACCCAGAAAGGCCGGGGCTGCCGCCTGGCCCCCGGAAGCCCCACCCCAGCCGCCCTCGAGGCCCTGCGAAAGGGGGGCTTCGGCGCTTTTTACGCCTACCTGGGCACGGTGGATAGCACCCAGGAGGTGCTCAAAAACTGGGCCCTGGACGGGGCCGAAGAAGGGGCGGTGGTGCTGGCCGAGCGGCAGCTCAAAGGCCGGGGCCGCCGTGGACGGGCCTGGGCCAGCGAGCCGGGCAGGAGCCTCACCTTTTCGGTTTTGTTGCGTCCTGCGCTGCCATTATCGGCGCTCCCCTTGCTGCCCCTGGCCGCGGGCCTGGCCCTGCGCGATGCCAGTGGTGTGGGGGGGCTCAAGTGGCCCAACGACCTCTTGAGCCCCGATGAGCGCAAGCTGGCGGGAGTGCTGCTGGAGGCCCAGGTGAGCGGGGAAGAGGTGGCCTGGGTGCTTTTGGGCATCGGCCTCAACGTGCACCGGGGTGCGCTCCCGGATGGCGCGGCGGCCCTGGAGGAGTTCCTCGAGGTGAGCCGGGTTCAGGTTTTGGCGCGCCTGCTGGAGCGCCTCGAGGCCCGCTACGCCCAGCTCCGCCACCCAGAGGCGCTGTTGCAGGACTACCGCACCTATAGCTACACCCTGGGCCGGCGGGTGCGGGTGACCACGCCGCGGGGTGTGCTCGAGGGCCAGGCCACCGATATCGCCCCGGATGGGGCCCTGGTGCTGCAAAGCGCAGACACAACCCACCACATCGGGGCGGGTGATGTGGAACTGATCGGTTTTTTAGGAGGAAGCAGATGAACCCAACCCAAAGCCTACCCTATCTACCCCTCTCGAAGTCGCTTTTTCCGGCCCGGAGCTGGCAGCGCGACCTGCTGCTGGTGCTTTTAGGCAGCTTTTTGCTGGCGCTGTTGTCGCAGGCGGTGATCCCCTTGCAGCCGGTGCCCATCACCCTGCAAACCCTGGGGGTGCTGCTGGTGGGGGCCGCGCTGGGCAGCCGGCTGGGCTTTCTGGCGGTGGTGGCGTACCTGCTCGAGGGCCTGGTGCTGCCGGTGTTTGCGGGGGGGGCCACCTGGTTCCACCCGCGCATCGCCTTTACCGCCGGTTACCTGCTGGCCTTCCCCCTGGCGGCCTACCTGGTGGGCTACCTGGTTGAGCGCTACGGCACCGACCGCAGCGCGCTCAAGACCTTTGGGGCCATGCTGCTGGCCAGCCTGCTGATCTACGCCATCGGTGTGACCTGGCTGGGCTTCGCGCTCTCGGGCGCGGGGCGCTACAGCGGGGTCTGGGGGGTGCTGCAGGCCGGTATGATTCCCTTTCTGCTGGGTGACCTGATTAAAGCCGCCATCGCTGCAGCCCTGCTTCCTACCGCCTGGCGTCTCTTTCGTCGGTAGCCTCGAGGTTCTGCCCCTCCCCTTCGAGCGGGGGAGGGTTTTCTTTGGCTAGCCCCCGGGCCGCCCAGCGGAGAACCCAGGGCATCAGCAGCCCATAGGCCCCCCCGGCCAGCAGGGCCACCGGAAGACCCAGCCACAGCGCACCCCAGAAGCCCACCTGCGGAATCTGGGCCACCAGGGTGAAGATGCCGGCGATGGCTGCGACCATCGCCACCTCCTGCCACTGCACCCTCATGGCTGGGCCTCGAGCAGGTCGGCCAGGTAGACCAGCGCCATCCTGTAGGACATGGGTCCAAAGCCCGATACGATGCCCTTAGCGCCCATGGCCGTAACCGAGTGGCGGCGATACTCCTCGCGGGCGTGGATGTTGGAGAGGTGCACCTCCACCACCGGCAAGGTCTGGGCGCGCACCGCGTCCAGCAGTGCAACTGAGTAGTGAGTGAGGGCCCCCGGGTTCAGCACGATGGCCCGGAAGCCTTCGTCGGCGGCCTGCTGAATCCACTCCACCAGCTGCCCCTCGAAGTTGGACTGGCGGCAGGCCACCCCCAGGCCCAGCTCGGCCCCCCAGGCTTCACACATCTCCTCGAGTTCCTCGAGGGTGGTATGGCCGTAGATTTCGGGTTCACGCCTGCCCAGCAGGTTCAGGTTGGGGCCATTGAGAATCAGGATCATTTGACCCTATGGTAAAGGCCCCGCGGGCCATCGGGCAACGCTTGCTTGGTATACTCCTGCCATGCGTGAACGCATCCTGGCCCGCATCCGCCGGGCCCTGGAGCACCGCCCCCAGATTGCCCTGCCGGAGCCGCTGGTCTTGCCAGCCCGCCTACCCGAGGAGGCCCTGGCCCTCTTCACCCAGCGCCTTACAGAGAACGGGGGAGAGGTGGTGCGGCTGGAGAGCCTGCAGGCCGCTCAGGAATGGCTTGGCCACTTTGCCCAGACCTTTGCTGGGGTGGCGGTGGGGCAGACGGTTCCAGAGGCGTTGCGCCCCCAATTGCCCCTCCTACCGCCCGAAGAAGCCCCCCTCGGCATCTCCTGGGCTTTGGGCGCGGTAGCCGAGACCGGCACGGTCATCCTCAGCAGCCAGGAGGGCCGCCGCACCCAGCTTTTGCCACCTGCGCACCTGGTGTTCGTGCCGCAAGAAAAAATGTACCCGACCCTCTTGGAGGCCCTCCAAGCCCTACAGCCCTCGCTCCCCTCGGCTATCGGACTGCATTCGGGTCCCAGCAAGTCCGCCGACATCGGCCAGATTATGGTCAAGGGGGTGCATGGGCCGGGGCGGTTGATTGCAGGGGTGATTGCCGGAATAGAAGGCTGAAACCTCGAGGGCCACAGACTCAGACAAGAAAAATGCGGGGGATACTAGGGAATACCCACCTACTTTACATAATCTGAGGGCAAATCCGACTACACTCGAGCCATGACCAAGGCCCGAACCCTCGGAGAACTCAAGCGCACCTACCCCCTGGAGAAACTCCGCCGCAGCGTAAAGGACGAGGCGCGGGAAAACCTGATTGCCAAATTACGCTCCGGCGAGCGTCTTTTTCCCGGTATCCAGAGCTACGACGACTCGGTAATTCCCAACCTGGTCAATGCTATTCTGGCCCGGCACAACTTCATTCTGCTGGGCTTGCGCGGGCAGGCCAAAAGCCGCATCTTGCGCCAGCTAACCGAGCTGCTGGACGACGAGGTACCAGCCCTGCCCACCGAGATCCGCGACAACCCCCTCTTCCCCCTCTCAGCCGAGGCCAAGCGCCTGCTGGAGGAGGCCGGTGACGACGCCCCCATCGTCTGGATTCCCCGCGCCGAGCGTTACGTGGAAAAGCTGGCTACCCCCGATACCACCGTGGCCGATATTCTGGGCGACATTGACCCCATCAAGGCCGCCAAGCGCGGCACCGGGCTGGCCGACCTCGAGGCCGTCCACTACGGCCTCTTGCCCCGTGCCAACCGGGGTATTTTCGGCATCAACGAGGTGGCCGACCTGGCCCCCAAGGTGCAGGTGGCGCTTTTCAACATCCTGCAAGAGGGCGACGTGCAGATTCGGGGCTATCCGGTGCGGTTGATGCTGGATGTCTGGATTGCCTTCACCGCCAACCCCCAGGACTACACCGCCCGCGGCAAGATCGTCACGCCCCTCAAAGACCGCATCGGCTCGGAGATCCGCACCCACTACCCCCGCACCCTCGAGGAGGGCCTTTCCATCACCCGGCAGGAGGCCTGGATTGCTCGAGAGGAAGGGATGTACATCCCCGCCTACGTGGCCGAGGCTTCGGAAGCGGTGGCCTTTGTGGCCCGCGAGGACAAGCGGGTGGACAAAACCTCGGGGGTCTCGCAGCGTCTCTCCATTAGCTTGCTGGAGCTGGTGGCTTCCAACGCCGAGCGGCGGGCGCTGCTGATGGGGGAGCGCCCGGTGGCCCGGCCCCTCGACCTCTACGCGGCGCTGCCGGCCATTACCGGCAAAATCGAACTCGAGTACGAGGGCGAACTCCAGGGAGCCGAGCGGGTAGCCAAGGACCTCTTGCAAAAAGCCTTTGGCCTGGCTTATGGCGAACGGGCCCGGGGTCTGCAGGTAGACGAGATCGTGCAGTACTTCGCCGATGGCAACCTCCTCACACTGCCCGAGGGCAGCGCCAAAGCGGTGTTGAAGGAGATGGAAAAAGTACCGGGGCTGATCGCGGCTGCCCAGAAGCTCGAGCCCCAGACCACCCCCGAGGCCCTGGTGGCCGCCGGGGAGTTTATCCTCGAGGGCCTGGCCGGCCGCCGCAAGATCGCCCGCGGCGAGGAGAGCTACAGCGCCCCCATCGAGCGAGAGCGCGAGCGCTGGGGGAGCGGCAACTGATCGGGAGTAAACCCATGCGCGTCCGATACTCCAAATACGAGCCAGGCTTCGACGACCTCACCGGCGCCGACCTGATGGACATGATCCAGGACTTCCTGATGGACTCGGGCTTTTCGGACCCCTACAACCGCTACCAGCCCGACCCCAACCGCGGCCCCACCGCCGAAGACCTGATGGACGCCCTGCTGCAAGCCCTGCTGGAGCAAGACCGCATCCCCGAGGAGTGGCTGCGTGAGGCCCAGAACGCCCGGAATTTTCAGGAAACCCGACTGGGCCAGGAATTGCAGCGCCTGATGCAACGCCTGCAAGACGAGGGCTACATCCGGCTGCCCGGCCAGGACCCCACCAACCCGCAGGGGCAGGGTATGCAGGGCGAAGCCCAGGACACCCGGTTGGAACTCACAAATAAGTCGGTGGACTTTCTGGGCCTCAAGAGCCTGCGCACCCTGTTGGGTTCCCTGGGAAAAAACGCCCCCGGCGCCCACCTCACCCGGCACTTTGCCTCGGGGGTGGAGTCGAGCGGCGAGACCAAGCCCTACGAGTTCGGCGACCAGCCCAACATCAACATCGGCGAGACGCTCAAGCAGGTGGTGATGAAGGGGCTGGAGAACATCGAAGAACGCGACCTGACCATCGAGCTGTCCGAGTACACCGCCGCCATGAACACCGTGGTGCTGCTGGACTGCTCCCACTCCATGATTCTCTACGGCGAAGACCGTTTCACCCCGGCCAAGCGGGTGGCTTTGGGGCTGGCGCACCTGATCCGCACCCAGTACCCCGGCGACCAGGTGCGCTTCGGGGTCTTCCACGACAGCGCCGAGGAAGTACCGCTGGGCCGCCTCCCCACTGTGCAGGTTGGGCCTTACCACACCAACACCGCCGAGGGCCTCAAGCTGGCCCGCAAAATGCTCAAAAAGATGAGCGGGGAGATGAAGCAGATCATCATGATTACCGATGGCAAGCCCTCCGCCCTCACCCTGCCCTCGGGTCAGATCTACAAAAACGCCTGGGGCCTCGACCCTGTAATCCTGGCCGAGACCCTCAAAGAGGCCACCCTGGCCCGCAAGGAAGGCATTCCCATCCATACCTTCATGCTGGCCCGCGAGCCCGAGCTGCTGGCCTTCGTCAAAAAAATCACCCAGATCACCAAGGGCAAGGCCTACCTCACCACCCCCGGCAACATCGGGCGGTATGTGCTGATGGACTTTTTGAACCGCAAGGTGAGCCGGAACTGAGTGACGACAGACCTGCGCTAACTCATCCTTTACCCTTCGTCGCAAGCTACACTACCCCTTGTGAAAGCAGCCCGAACCTGGGGAATTGCGGCCTATCTGGCCCTCCTCATCGAACGCCTCTCCCAGGCTGTGCAGTTCCGGCCCAGGCCGGCCTTCAACCCCGCGCAGATCCGCCGCTACGAAGGGGTGCGGCGGGAGCTGAGCCTCGAGGTGCCCTATTACCCCGCGCGAAGCTCGAGGGGCTATGTGCTGATTCCCAAGGATGGCTACTTCCAGCAAGCCGAGGAGGTTCTGGAACGTCTTTAGGGCGCGCTCGTACTGGCAGTGTCATGGTGTACTGCATCCTATCTGAACTCAACCCTTCCCCAGTACCCTGTAGCCATGCACCGGGTATGGGCTGCAAGGCGGGCTTGGCGGGTGCGGCTCTGGCTGGCTATAGGGCTGGCCTTGCTGCTGTTTCCGCTGGCCTGGCTGGTGCATCCGGCCTGGGTGCTGGGGTCGTTGCTGGGTTTGCTGTACCCCTCCCGCTGGGAGGAGCGGCGCGCCCTGGCCGACCTGGATCGGCAGTACGGCCTGGCCTACCGTAGCGCGCTGGAGGCCCCTCCTAACCACCCCTGGCGCAATCAGTTGCAGCTCGAGGCGGCGGCCAGCCTGCGCGGAGCCCGGCTGCCGGTTTTTCCTTGGGCTTTTGCTGCTCTTTACGTGCTATTGCTGGGCTTGGTCTGGGTGCTGCCACCCCTGCGCCTGCCCTCCTCTTCACCTGCGGTGGCCTCGAGCCCCCCTCCCATATCACAAACCACCCGTTCAACCGATCCAGCCCAGCCCAGCCCACGGCAAGCCGAGCCTCCACCTCCGCAGGGGAACCCATCCGAAAGCCAGCCACCTGGTTTGGAGCCGGGGGCAGCCCCCACCCCAGCAGAAGAGACGCAGCCCACGCAACCAGACGCACCTATACAGGAAGCACAGGGAAGGGATGCACAAGGCCAGAACCAGCCGCAGGACGCGGTCGGCCAGGATGCAACGCGCCCCGGTCAAACGGGTGAAAACCTGCAAGGCCGCGAACAGCCTTCATCCAGCCCAAACGGGCAAGATCCCGCGCAGCCTGGGCAGAATTCACCCAATCCGACAGGACAGCCGCAGACCGATCAGCCGGGTCAAGCACAGCCTCCTCAACCTGGGCAAGCGCAGCCACCTCAACCTGGGCAAGCGCAGCCAGCTCAACCGGGCAACTCATCCCGTCCAGGGCAAGCACAGCCATCCCAACCTGGACAAGCACAACCCCCCCAACCTGGGCAAGCGCAGCCAGGACAACAGCCAGGGCAGGGCCAGCCTTCGAGAGATAATCCGGGCCAGGGTCAGGCTCGAGGTGGTGAAGGCGGTAGCCCTCAGGGACAGACCCCGCAGGCCCGCCCACCCCAGAATCTGCCCTTGCGTACCGAGCGCCCAGCAGGCGAAGCGCCGCTCAGCCGGGGGGAAAACCGACAGGGAAGGCCCGCCCCCCTGCCCAGCCCCTGGGCCTCGGGCCAGCCCCCGCAGAACGTGCAGCGCCAGGCCGAGAAGTACCTCGAGTCCGAACCCCTCCCCCCCGAGGTGCGCGACGTTTTGCGGCGCTACTTCGAGCTGCCGCCGCCATAAAAAAACCCGCTCAGGGACGAGCGGGTTTTCTCTAGCAGGCTGTTAGAAGCGCAGGATTCCCTGACCGCCGCCCCAGGTGATGGTCATGGTGCAGCCAGCCAGGTCGGGGTTGCTGGTGGTATTTACCGTTCCGCTTAGACTTGCTGTGTTCTGACCACCAGTTTGCAGGATATCCAGCAGGGTTTGCAGGTTGGAGAAGCTCAATGTGGCGCTGAAGTTGGCAACGGTATAACTGCTACCCGACTGGTTCAGGGTAAATTGCACATTGTTGGCAGTGGCAGAGGCCTGCCGTGGCCCAGATGGAGGGTTGTCGGAGACCGTGAGGCTCAAATTCATCGAGACGCTAATGCTGGAGGGTAGGGGGGAAGGACAATTACTACCACTCAGTGTAACTCCTGAGATAGCTAGGCTGTAGTTGAATCCGGTGGGCGTGACCGGAAGGTTGAGGGTGGTGTCGTTGAAGGTGGCAGCGACGCTCAGGTTGCCGGTGGCAGCCGAGCTGGGGCCGAGGTTAATGGTGGTCTGTTGACCCTGCAGCCCAAAGGGGTTATCAATGGGTGGGCTGCTAATGAGCCCGCAGCCAGCAAAAGCCAAAGCCAAAACACCGCCGAGTAGTGCTACACGTTTCATAATTTCCTCCTGCTCGCTCTTTGAAGCAGGGAAATTGTACACCCAAGCCCGGGAGGAACTCAGATACATTTGACCGAAAATGGGTTTTTGGGCCTTATGCAAGGGTTTTGCTGGCTAAACAGTCTTGAAGCTTTCGAAGGGCTCCTGGCAGTTGTTGCAGACGTAGATGGCCTTGCACAGGGTGGGGCCAAAGGTGTTCTTAACGGATGTGTTGAGTGAGCCGCAGCGCGGGCAGGGGGTGGGGGCGGCCTCGAGCTCTATCAAAAAGTCCTGCGCGCCTCTGGGTTTGGGAGGTGCAATCCCATACTGGCGCAGGCGCTCCTTGGCTTCCGGGGTGATCCAGTCGGTGCTCCAGGCCGGCGATAGCACGGTTTTAACCTCGACCGGGTCGAAGCCCAGTGCGCGCGCGGTGCGCTCGAGCTGTTCTCGGATGAGGTGCAGAGCCGGGCAGCCCGAGAAGGTGGGGGTCATGGTGATGGTGGCCTTATTGCCTTCGATCTCCACATCCCGCACGATGCCCATCTCGACCACGTTGATCACCGGGATCTCGGGATCGGGAATCTGGGCCAGGGCTTTCCAGACTTGCTCGGTGCTGGGTAGGGTGGTCATGTTACCAAACCTTGGCTTCGGCGTCCCAGCGGGCGGTGGACTGCATCTCGGCCAGAATGCTCCACAGGTGCTCGGTGTGGTAGGTGCGGGAGGTGGGCTGGTAGCCGGGGTTGATGGGCAGCCTGAGGCCAGCGGCTTGCAGGTGGCGGGTGCTGTGCTCGAGCCAGCGTTCTTTTACAGAGGCCAGGTCGGGCACAATGCCCTCGGCTACCAGCAGTTCTTCGCCAGGGATGGACACAAAAAGCTGCTGGGCATAGCCCCACTGCATCTCCAGGGCCTGCTGCAAGCGCCGGTTGGACTCCTCGGTGCCCTGGCCCAGCCGCTCTATCCAGGCCTGGGTGTGCTGCAGGTGGAAGCGCTCCTCACGGATAATCTTCTGCACAGCATCGGCCAGGGGCTGGTAGGTGCTGTGCCGGGCGGCCTCGAGCCAGAACGCCTCGTAAAGGTCGAACAGGTACTGCCGCAGCATGGTGAAGGCCCAGTCGCCTTTGGGCAGCTCCACCAGCTCGCAACAACGGTACTCGTTGGCGTCGCGGAAAAAGGCCAGTTGGTCGGGGTCGGAGCCGTCGAGTTGCTGGCGCAGGCCGTACCACAAGGTGGCGTGGCCCAGCTCGTCCTGCACGATGTTGGCCAGGGCAATGTCCTCCTCCAGGATGGGCCCGTGGCCGGTCCACTCGCTGTTGCGGTGAGCCAGGATGACCTCGTCGTCGGCCAGCGCGGTCAGTTTGGCGATCAGGATCTCCTTAGCAGCATTCGTCATCTTCCACCCCCCGCCCCACCTTGTGCTTGCTGATGTGGGAACCCACCGTGGCATAGAACTGTTGCTGCTTGTAGGTTTTATCCCTGGCCGGGGCGAACCAGCTTTCCACCGTCTCCTGGCTGGGGTCGCTCTGGTAGACCTTATCGGCGGGCACAATCCACCAGGCCAGGGCCTCGCTGTCGGTAAACCGGGCCTGGGCCTGCTGGAGGGCCTCCTCGGGGCTTGTGGCCTCCACCTCGCCCACATGATCCACAAAGGTCATGGAGCGCTTGTGTGTGGTTTTGCGAAAGACCAGGTATCGGCAGGCCGCGCCCAGGCCGGTATCGGCTTTGGCGGTTGCCAGGCCCTCGAGAATCTCCTCTCTGGTCCAGGCGTAGATGTCTTCGGCTCGAGCCACCCACATACTCACCGCCTGGGGTCGCCGGGCAAAGACGTTACGGGCGGTCAGGAGGGCGTGTTCGGGGTCGGCGGCGTGCACCGAGCCCACCGCCTGATGGGGTTTGTGGGGGGTGTCCTGCTTGAAGACTTCCCAGCGGGGCCACTGTGTATCCATAGAGCCTCCTCCGCAGCACTACACCGCGACGGCGGTCTTTTGCTTCTTGGCGGCGTAGGCCTCCAGGGCCTCGCGCACCCAGGCCCCCTCGGCATGGGCCCGCCGACGGGCTTCCAGGCGTTCTTTGTTCATGGGGCCGTTGCCAGCTACCACCTGCCAGAACTCATCCCAGTTGATGGGGCCGTGAATCCAGTTGCCCGTAGCCTCGTCGTAGCGCAGCTCGGGGTCGGGGATGGTGAGGCCCGCTTCCAGGATTTCGGGCGCGTGCTCGTTGATGAACTCCTGGCGCACCTGGTCGTTGGTCTTGGTCTTGATCCCCCAGCGCACCAGAATTTCGGTGTTGGGGCTGTCCTTGTCGTGGGGGCCCATCATCATCAGGGCCGGCCACCACCAGCGGTTGATGGCGTCCTGGGCCATCTGGCGCTGCTTGGGCGTACCCTTGGCGTAAAGGAGCACCATCTCCTTGCCCTGCTTGTGGTGGAAGGTTTCCTCGGCGCAGATGCGCACCATGGCCCGGCTGTAGGGGCCATACGAGCAGGCCGCCAGCATGGTCTGGTTCTTGATGGCGGCCCCGTCCACCAGCCAGCCGATGGTGCCGATGTCGGCCCAGGTCAGGGTGGGGTAGTTGAAGATGGAGGAGTACTTGGCCTTGCCCGAGAGCAGGGCTTCCAGCATGGCCTCGCGCGATATGCCCAGGGTCTCGGCGGCGTGGTAGAGGTACTGGCCGTGGCCGGCTTCGTCCTGCACCTTGGCCACCAGGATCATCTTGCGCTTGAGGGTGGGGGCGCGGGTGATCCAGGCCCCTTCGGGCAGCATCCCCACCACCTCGGAGTGGGCGTGCTGGGAAATCATGCGGATGAGCTGGCGGCGGTACTCCTCGGGCATCCAGTCGCCGGGCTCGATCTTTTCTCCGCGGGCGATGCGGGCCTCAAACTCGCGCAGGCGCTCGTTGTAGTCGGGGTCGCTGGGTACTCCGTACTTGATTGGCATATCTCCTCCCACCTACCAAACTAACGCTCGTTAGTTTTTGCTAGTTTAGCTCGAGGCACCTCAAAAATCAAAGTGATTTGCGCACAGACCCAGAACGGTCGTGATATTGATGGCCTGCTAGGATGACCTCTGGGGATACCAAATGATCCACTACCCGACGGGACAGGTTGTGCGCATCGAGTTCTGGAAATACCCGGCCCACACCCTGCACTACTGGTGGGAGGCGCGGGTTCACGAAACGCGTGAGGGCGCGGTGCTGGTGCACATGCCGCTGGGCTTCGAGTTTCACCACGAGAGCAAGCGGCGGGTGCTGCGGGTGAACCACCAGGCCTACGTCGCCTTTTTTGTGAACCGTTGGTACTCGGGCGGCCCCGACCTGGATGCGGAGGGAAGGGTACTCGAGTACTACTGGAACATCCAGACCCCCCCGCGCTTCGAGCCCGATCGCATCTGGCAGTACGACCTGGAAATAGATGTCAAGTGCAAGGCCGACCACACCTGCCAGACCTTCGACCTCGAGGAGTTCGCGGCCAAGGCCCCGCTTTACCCGGCTGAATGGGTGGAGCAGGCCCTGCGCGCGGTGCAGCAGGTTGAGCGGCACATGCGGCGGGGTGCTTGGCCGGTGAAGCCTCCGGGGCGGGCAATGGGCTGGCTCGAGCGGCTCTAACTGCCCTTGACCTGGGGCCCCAAACTTAGGACAATCTACGGATATGCGAGGCCTCTCCAAGCGCGTTAAAACCATGAAGCCGTCCTCCACCGTGGCGGTCAATGCCAAGGCCCTCGAGCTGCGCCGCCAGGGCGTAGACCTGATCGCCATGACCGCGGGCGAGCCCGACTTCGATACCCCGCAGTTCGTCAAGGATGCCGCCGCCCGGGCCATGGCCGCTGGCAAAACCAAATACGCCCCACCAGCGGGCATCCCCGAATTGCGCGAGGCCATCAGCGCCAAGTTCAAACGGGAAAACGGCCTCGAGATTCCCCCCGACCAGACCGTCGTAACCGTGGGCGGTAAACAGGCCCTGTTCAACCTGTTCCAGGCCATCCTCGACCCCGGCGACGAGGTAATCGTAATTGGCCCTTACTGGGTGAGCTACCCCGAGATGGTTCGCTTCGCTGAAGGGGTGCCGGTGGAGGTCAATACCGGCCCCGAATCGGGCTTTATTCCCGACCCCGCCGAAATTGAGCGCAGGATAACGCCCCGTACCAAGGCCATCGTAGTTAATTCCCCCGGCAACCCCACCGGGGCGGTGTACCCCAAAGAGGTGCTGGCGGCCATTGCCGAACTGGCCAACAAGTACGACTGCTACATCGTCTCCGACGAAATTTACGAGCACCTCATCTACGAGGGTGAACACTTCTCGCCCGCCCACGTGGCCCCCGACCGTACCATCACCGTCAACGGCGCGGCCAAAGCCTACGCCATGACCGGCTGGCGCATCGGCTACGCCGGCGGCCCCAAAGACGTGATCAAAGGCATTATCGATGTCTCCAGCCAGTCCACCACCAGCCCCGACACCATCGCCCAGTGGGCCATGGTGGAAGCCCTGAACAACGTGGAGGAAGCGCAAAAGTTCATCTCCATGGCCCGCGAAGCCTACCGGGCCCGCCGCGGCATCATCGTGGATGGCCTGAACGCCCTGGGCCTGCCTACCCCCAGGGTCAATGGGGCTTTTTATGTCCTCTCCGATGTTTCCAAAATCGACCCCGACGAGAACAGGGCAGCCCTCAAGCTGCTGGATGAGGCCCGGGTGGCGGTCGTACCGGGAACCGATTTCGCCGCACCCCACCACGTGCGCTTCAGCTACGCCACCAGCGAGGAGAACATCCGCAAGGCCCTGGAGCGCATTGCCTCCATTCTGTAGAAACTTCTTGGCACCCGGCCCAAAGACCGCAAGAGTCGCTCCCACCCTAAGGACGATGGGTGTTGGATGAACTGTTTCTGGGCGAGGCCCTAGATTAAGACTGAAAGCATCTTTTGTAACGCTTGCGTAACGCCTTGCCGTTTAGCATTGACGCACGGTGTAAACCGGTAACACCGAATTGCCTACCCGGTGGTTTGCGCGCAAAAGTACACTGGGAGGAGCGGAGGGTGTATGACCGAGGAAGCCCTACAAGCGCTGATCGAGCGGCACACCCCCAGCCTGATGTCCCTGCCCAACGTGATAGGGGTGGGGTGGGGGGAAGAGCAAGGCCGTCGGGTGGTGGTGGTGCTGGTAAGCCGCAAACTTCCCCTCGAGGCCTTACAGCCACACGAGCGGGTGCCTAAGAACCTCGAGGGGGTACCGGTTCGGGTGCGCGAAGCAGGTGCGCTCGAGGCCCAAAGCAAAGAGTAGGGTTTTTTCGGCGAGTGAAGCGTCGAGGCCATCGGCTACAAGTTGCTTCTAGCTACTAGCTATTTGTTTACCTTCGCGTTTGCAGGTGTGTATTTCCTAACCGCAGGGGGTAGGTATGCCTATTAATGAAGCTAAAGCCATGCTTTCGGCCAGCGCCCAGGCCGAGGTAGAAAAGGCCAAAATGGCCACGCAGGACGATTTTCTAGCACCCGAGACCATGCGCGCTAATGTGCGCGGGGTGGGGGTGGGTGTCAAGTGGAAGAACGGTGAGCCGACCGGTGAACCGGCCCTGGTGGTGCTGGTGAGCCAGAAGCTCGAGCGCAATCTGCTGAGCCGCGCCGATTTAATTCCGGCCAAGCTGGGGGATATGCAGACTGATGTGCTGGCTATTGGCGAGGTGTTTGCAGGGAACGCCGAAGAACCGGGGGTGCAGACCCTGACCCGGCGGGTACGGCCTGCAGAGGGCGGCTACAGCGTGGGCCACTTCCAGGTTACCGCCGGTACAATGGCCACGGCTGTCTACGATTTTCTGCCGGGGGCAACTGTAAGCCCTCCCGCGCACGGTCTGGGTATTCCGCCGCGCTTTTACATTCTCAGCAACAACCACGTGCTGGCCAATTCCAACAATGCCAGCCCTGGCGACCCGATCCTGCAACCAGGGGTGTTCGATGGGGGCACCCTGCCAACCGATCTGATCGCTCGCCTCAGCCGCTTTATCCCCATCACCTTCGAGCCCCCGGTGCCACGGGGCCTGCACCGCAACCTCGTCGATGCAGCAATAGCCGAGGGGCAGTTCCACGATCTCGACCGGGAAATTTACTGGAATGGTTACGTGCAGGGCTGGCAGCCCCGCTCCAAGACCCTGGTGGGGCAGCGGGTCAAGAAAACCGGCCGTACTACCAACATGACCACCGGCCGTATTACTGTGCTGGGAGCCACAGTAGATGTCAACTTTGGCGGCGGTCGAGTAGCCCGGTTTATTGACCAGATTGTGACCACCAACATTTCGGCGCCGGGCGATTCGGGCTCGTTGGTGCTCAGCGAACGGGGTAACCTGGCCCTTGGGCTGCTGTTTGCCGGTTCCTCGGTGGCAACCATTGTCAACCACTTCGAGCACGTGCGCTCGTTGCTGCGCATAGAAGTGGCCGAAGGCATCGGCTGATTTTCGACTGAAAAGACTCCAGCGTACGCTTATTTACGCTGGAGTCTTTTGTTTTACCTGGATGTAGCTGAATCGCTATTTTCGTGCAATCCAGGTGCGAAAGATACTACCGGTATCCTCGGCGTAACCGCTCAAGGCCAGCCCTACCCGTTGGATCTCGAGGCGATCGGCACCAGGGTAAATATCGTGAAGGGCTCGGTACAGCACGGGCTCATCGTCGAGATAGACTTGAAATTGCATACCATCGCAGACCACCCGAAGCTTTACCGGCACGCCAAGATAGAGCTTGCCGGGTACGTGGGTCCAAACTTTGCTGTGAGGATCTTCGTAGCCTGCAAACCGCAACATGCTGACCACTGCGTGCTCTGTTTTGTCGAGCCACAGGGTCACCACCAGATGGTGCTGGGCGTCCTGCCAGAAGCAGACCCCGGCCCGGCATTGTGATTGGCGCTTTTTATGCTGCTCGGGAGGAAGAATCTCGCTTTCCAAATCGGCGAGCTGGGGATGATCCCAAGGGATGGTGTAGATGGTGCGCTCGAGCCCAGCGGCTTCGATGGTCAGGCCACCCTCGGCGGGCATCAAGGTGCCAGATCCCATGGTAGGCTCCCAGGTAATTAGCAGGTCTTCGGCAGCCTGATTAAGGTAGGGTGCAAAAACAGTTTGCTGTCCTTTAATCTGCCAGGGTTGGCCTAGTTCCAGGGTAGGGGGCAGCTTTATTTCTCTAGGGTGCACCTCGAGGTCGGCGGCCTGACCCCTCAACCCAACCCCCGTTTCCTGGCCCAGGCGGGACTCGAGCAGAGGCCTTTCACCGAAGAGCGGGCTACCGTCCAGGGTGATATTGAGGGCATGCCCATTGTCCAGCACCTGTACCCAGTGGGGCTCTTGGGTGTTGAAGTTGTGGCGCTCAGCGACCAGCACGTGCTGCTTCCCCCCCAACTGCAGGCTTAGCCGGGCTTCTCGGAGGGTGAGCTCGAGGGCCAGGTAATGCTCAGGGTCGCGATAGCGCCAGATCAGGCTGGCCGGGGCTGTAAGTCGCACATGGAAGAGCCCGCCAGGCTCATCCGGCCGTAGTAGCATGCCTGGGCCATCTAGCTGCCATACACCCCCCAGGGTGGCCTTGCGTCCGAGTTGGGGCTGAGGATCCACGACCAGGGCGGTACCGTGTCCTTGCCACCCGGGCACGGTCGCTACGCGTACTCCGTAGACGCGGGTGTCCACGCGGTGTCCGTTTTCGCCCAGGATGGACTGGTAAATACCGGCATACACTTGCTTGGCTCCCAGATCGTAGGGGTCTATGGCCAGCGGTCGTAGCCTGGGTAGCGCGGGTAGGTGCCGGTTGCCCTCGAGCGAACCTGCATAAAAGGCCACTCCCTTGGCACGCAGCACTATCAGGAAGTAGATGGGCACATTGGGCATGTCCAGCAGCAGATGGTGCAGGCCCTGTACTTTGGCTACACACAACCTGCCGTTGGCGGTAGGGTGTCCTTGCATCACAAAAGCCTGGCCAGTCTCGAGGGGACGTTCGGAGGCGGGATGATCGAACCAGCCCACCGCCAGATTTTCGAGCAGTTGTTTGGAAGAAAAATGCGCCCCGAGGAGCATGTTTGAGGCGGGGCCAGAGCCTCGAGGAAAACTTTGAGAGTTGTTGTGCCCGTTGAGCATAAAGACCCCAAAAGCCAGACCGGCCTGCCAGGTAAAAGGCCCATAGGCAATGCCTTGACGCCCCCATCCCGGGGTATCCAAGGGCGCAAAGCGCAACCCCCCAGCCTCTACCGAGATTTTGGCCTCCGCGTCTACCCCTAAACGGATAACCCCGCAGTCGCTGGTGCTGCCCACCACCTCGCCGTACAGCACTTCCTGTGTAAAGCGGTCTAGAATTTCAGCGATGGTGGGTTTGGAGCTTTTCATCAGAACCCCATGTGTCATTCCGACTTTATGCGACCTTGCATAACGTCAACGTGAAGCCCAGTAATCTCTGCGCCTAACAATAGGCGTTTCGGAATGTTACGCCCATGCGCGCGATGGCAGAAGACGAAACGGCGACATAACACCTACAGGTTACGTTCTAATTCTGGTTGAGCGTATTTGGGCTTATGGCGGTAAGCCATGTACCCTAGGGTTATGCGGCTCAGGACGAAATTCTGGCTCGAGTCCGAATCGGGCGACTTTATGCTGGGCCCCGGCACCTTACGCTTACTACTGGCGGTGGCTGAGCAGGGCAGCCTCAAGGCTGGGGCCAGGCTGGTGGGGCTTAGTTACCGGACAGCATGGGATCGACTAAAGAAAGCCGAGGAAGGCTTGGGGTTTGCTTTACTCGAGCGCTTTTCAGGGGGTGAAAGGGGGGGTGGCAGTTCCCTTACCAGCGATGCCCTAGAGCTGGTGGAGCGGTATCGGCGCTTTATGTCGAGCGCGCAGGGGGTGCTCGAGGCCCACTTTGCCGAGGCTTTCGAAGGCTGGCAGGAATTCAAAGCGGATATGCATAACGAAAATAAGAAAACCAGGAAATAGCAATTTGTGCGCGTAACCTGTAAAAGCCCCAGGAGCTCGCCAAAAAATCGGTTGTATGATACACAAAGCACGACAGACGAGGCATTAAGCTCTCTGACCGGCGACCAAAAAACCGAATCCGGCATCACACGAAGGCTCGGTACGGCGCGCCTGATTGGAGTCGGTTGGAATGGCTAGAGCCAGCCCGGATGATCCTATTTGCTGGTAGGAACTGTGCTTTGGGGCGAAGCCTTCAGGATCTCGGGATAGGGTATGGCAACGATGAACTTGCCTCCGCCTTGCAGGTAGGCTTGGTACTCTCTGGCTACTTCGCTGGATGGGTCGCCCATTAAGAGTAAGTAGTCGGGCTGCTCCTCCAGCAGCTTTTTGGGCCCATAGATGGGGATATGTACCCCGGCCAAATAGCGCCCATGTGTGCCAATGTTGGGGTCTACCACAAACTCGATTACCTCGCGACCCAGTCCAACATAATTGAGCAAGGCCATACTATGAATGTTGGCCCCTAGAGCGGCCAGCCTTCGCCCGCGTGCACGCAACTCGGTGAGTAGGGCTACCAGGGCTTCACGTACTGCGACTACGTGAGAGGTGAACTCGATGTAGTAGGTGGCGTCGGTCATACCTAGTGCCCGTTCCTCCTCCAGATACCAGCGGGTCGAATTTCCGATATGCTGGGCCTTGCCAAGGAAATAGCGTAAGTAGCCTGCTGCTAGGGGTTCGACGTTTTGGAGCTGCAGGCCATGACGGTGAGCCAATTGACAGACGGCGTGCACCGAGAAGTAGTTGAGCTGTTGGTGCGAAAAATGCTCAAAATGTCGCGCCTCGAGCAATGCCCGCACATAAGGTAGCTCGACTACCGCTACGCCCGCGCTGCCAAGAAGAGCAGCCAGGTTCTCGAATAGTCCGTTAAGATCGCTGCTATAAGCAGGCAGTGGATTGACCAGCACTACATCGGCTTGTAGGCCCTCCTCAAGTAACGCTTGGGCGCTACTGCGACCGAAAGGCACTGGTCGGACGTGGATACCCTGACCCGCAAGCGCTTTGCTTCGTTCTGGGTTGGGCTCGAGCCAAACCACTTTAGCTCCTGCCCGAACGAACTCTTGTAACTGAATAGGGCTACTACCTTCCAGGGCCAAAACCACGGCGTGCGGGCCAAGCTGGTGGCCAAGCCCTTCGAGCACCCCACCCACCTGAGGCGCTAAAACCACTGGGGGCGTGGAAAGGCTATCCTCGACGAGTTGAACCAGCGTACAGCGTCTACAAAAAGCGACCTCGATGCTGCGGCGTTCTTCCGGAGTGGCCAGCTGATCGCTGCTCAGGATGCTTGAGAGGGGAATCCTGCCCAGGCTGAGAAAAAGCAATAGCTCACCCGAGCCACACGAGCGACAGGTCTTGGGTTTTTTCATGCAAATCCCCTGGGCCACGTATGCGGCTGTATGACAAAAAGGGTACGAATCTAACCGTAATTGTAGCGTTATCGGAGTTTGTTTGCTTTGGTTGCGGGTTGCTCCGATTCGTTAAGGGTGGCTGGGGGTTCTGTGGCGAATACAACGTACCTGTAACGGACGCATTAACGAGACTGGGTCAAAGCTCGTGCAAAAACTTCTTGAGGGCCTGCAAGGTGGGGCCGATGGTCAGCACGCTGGTAGGACGGCTATAAAGCGCTTGCAGCGCTGGCTCGCGGGGGGGTTCCTGGCCCAGGGCTTTCAGCACCACATCGGGGAACTTGGCCGGATGGGCACAGGCCAGGCTGATGAGGGGGGTGGGGTCGGCGGTTTGCTGGCGGTAGCGGGCCTGGGCCTCCAGGCCCACCGCGGTATGGGGGCAGGCCATGTAGCCAGTGGCCTCGTAGGTTTTTTTCATGCGCTCGAGGGTGGCTTCATTCGAGACCGTGGTACCCCAGACCCACGCGCGCAGCTTTTCCGGCCCCAGGAGGGTGTACAGGCGCTCGAAATTGCTGGGGGCACCCACGTCCATGGCGTTGGAAAGGGTGGCAATGGTGGGGTGGAACTGGTAGGCCTCCACCCTGCCTTGCAAAAAGTCCGGGAAGAAGTGGTTGTCGTTGTGGGCGGCGATGAACCGGTGGACGGGCTGCCCCATCAGCGCGGCTAAAATACCGGCCATCAGGTTGCCCAGGTTGCCGCTGGGGACGCAGAAATTCACCTCTGTGGCCTGGGTGTGGCGGTGAAGCTGTGCGGCGGCCCACAGGTAGTAGAGAGCCTGGGGGAGCAGGCGCCCAATGTTGATGGAGTTGGCGCTGCTCAGGGGCAGGTGGGCCAGTTCGGGGTCTACGAAGGCCTCCTTGACCATGCGCTGGCAGTCGTCGAAGGTGCCCTCCACCGCAAAGCTGCGCACGCCGGGGCGCTGGGTGATGAGCTGGCGCTCCTGCACCTCGCTCACCTTGCCTTTAGGATAGAGCAAGACCACCTCGATGTTTTCCTGCCCGGCGAAGCCATCGGCCACGGCGCTACCGGTGTCGCCCGAGGTGGCTACCAGGATGATGCGGCGCTCGCCCCGCCGGCGCAGGAAATACTGCATCAGGCGGGCCATGGTGCGGGCCCCAAAATCTTTGAAGGAAAGCGTGGGGCCGTGGAAGAGCTCGAGCACGTACAGGTCGTCCGATAGCTTTACCAGCGGACAGGGGAAGTTCAGGGCATCGTGGACAATGGCTTCCAGGTCGGAGACAGGAATATCCCCCTTGAGCCATTCTCCCAGAACCGCCACGCCCACCTCGGCAAGGGAGCGGGCGCCCAGCCAGGCCTCCGGCGCAATTGGGGGAATGCGGTCGGGGATGTACAGCCCCCCATCGGGGGCCAGCCCTTTGAGCAGGGCTTCCTCGAAAGTTACCAGTTTTTTATGGGGGTCGCGGGTGCTGTAGTAGCGAACCATGATGGGTATTTATGATAACTGGAAGCCCCATGCTCCGAACCGCTCAATCGCCCCTGAGCGGTTTGGGCCTGGGGTGAACGGGGCATGTATTCCCTGGCATTCGCACAGAACATCTCGAACATACGGGTTCTCGGCCCGCGGATGTGCATGGGTAGCTCCGGCTGGTAAAACGCCAACCAAAGGTCTCATACCTCCTCGAGCTGCTCCACGGCTTGCTGGGGTAGGGGGGTCGCGCTGGGAATGGGCAGGTGGCCGGGCGTACCGAGCAGAACCCGGTACAGGTCACCCAGCACGGCGCTGGCCGTCACACCCCCGCCGGCCCCGGCCCCGGCAAAGACCAACTGCCCGACCGGCTCGCCCCGGTAGACCATGGCGTTGCGCCCGCTGCCCATGGTAACCAGCGGGTGCGACTCGGGCAGGCGCACCGGGCGTACCGCCGCCACCCATTCGCCATTTTCGGGGTAGAGGCTGGCCACCAGCTTGATGGCGTAGCCTTCGGCCCGGGCTTGCCGGAGCAGCTCCGGGGTGAGGTGCTGGATGCCTCGAGTGCGCCGCAAGACCTTTTCCCAGGAGAGCCCAGGGTCTACCGTGAGCCGCCCCAGCACACAAATCTTGTGGGCCGAGTCAATGCCGCCCACGTCCAGGTTGGGGTCGGCCTCGAGGTAGCCCAGGTCGCCCGCTTCCTTGAAGGCCTGTTCGTAGGTAGCGCCTTCTTCCATGCGCCGGATGAGGTAGCTGCAGGTGCCGTTGACAATGCCGTGCATCTCCAGGGTCTGGTTGCCCCACAGGCTTTGCAAGGCCCCGATGATAGGTGTTCCGGCCATCACGCTGGCCTCATAATGCAGGTCGCCCTGCTCGGCGTATTCGCGCAGCTCGTTCCAGCGCTCGGCCAGCAGGGCTTTGTTGGCCGTGACCACCGGCAGGCCCATCTCCAGGGCCTGCAAAACCAGATCGCCGGCGGTGGTGGTGCCCCCGGCTACCTCCACCAGCACGTCTACATCATCCAGAAAACCCTCAGGGTTGTTGGTCAAGAGCCTCGAGGGAATGCCAGGGCGGCTTTTCTCTATGTCGCGCACCAGCACTCGAGCCAGCTCGACCTTGACGCCCAGCGCACTAAAGCGGGCCTGGTGCGCGGGCAAAAGCTGTGCAAAAGCGCTCCCGACTGTTCCGCCCCCCATCAGGGCCACACGCACGGTTTCCATAGGGGTAAGCCTACCTTTTCGAAAAGCGGAATGCCAGCCTCTGGTGTAGGGGTTGGTCAACACGCATTCCGGCAGTACCGTTCACTTTTGAAAGCCTAAACGATACTGCCGGAAGGCACTCCACGACGGCATCGGGAGCCGTTTAAGCAGATGTTGTCTGGGAAGCCGTGGTTGCGTTCAGCGCCTTTAGCACGGCCTGGGCGCTGCGCTTATCGAGGCCTGGCAGTTTGGCCAGCTCCTCCACGCTCATGGCCTTGAGCTCTTCCAGGGTCGAGAAGTGGTTCATCAGGGCCAGCTTGCGGGCCGGGCCAATGCCCTTTATATCGTCGAAGATGCTCTTGAGGGCTTTCTGGCTGCGCAGCTTGCGGTGGAACTCGAGGCCGTTGCGGTGGGTCTCGTCGCGCTGGTAGATGAGCAGTTGCAGCGCAGGATGGCTCAGGGGCAAGGCGATGGTTTTTCCGTCGGGCAAGACCAGGGTTTCTTCACGCTTGGCCAGCCCCACCAGCGGAATCTCCAGCCCGGCCTGCTGTAGGGCTTTTTGCGCGGCCCGCACCTGGCCCAGCCCGCCGTCGATCAGAATCAGGTCGGGGATGGGCATCTGCTCGGCCAGGCTGCCGGTGAAGCGCCGGAGGATGGTCTGCTCCATCGAGAAAAAGTCGTCGGGCTGGCCCTTCAGGCCCCTAATTTTGATGCGGCGGTACTCGGCTTTCTTGGGGCGGCCCCCTTCAAAGACCGTGATGGAACCCACCACGCTTTCGCCCAGCAGGTTGGATATGTCGTAGCCCTCGATGCGGTAGGGGCGGCGGGTGAGCCCCAGCACCTCCATCAGCCCCTTGAGGCCGGGGTGGTCGCCCTTGCGCTCCAGTAGCTTGAGTTCGGTCTGCAAGGCGGTCTGGGCGTTGTGCTGGGCCAGCTCGATCAGGCGGGTTTTGTCGCCGCGCTGGGGGACGCGCACCTCCACCCTGCGCCCTTTGGAGCTCAGGAAAGCCGAGAAAGCCTCTTGAGCCTCGAGCTCGAACGGTAACAAGACCAACGGGGGTAGGGGAGTGGCCTCGAGGTAGTAGTCGCGCAGGAAGGCTTCCAGCAACTCGGCGTCGCTGGCCTCCTTCACCCCCTCCACAAAGCGGCTGATGCGCCCCAGCATCTGGCCCCCGCGCACCTGGTAGTGCTGAATGAGGGCATAGTCGCCTGCGCGGGCAAAGCCCAGGAAGTCCAGGTCGCCCAGCTCGGGGTCGTAGGCTTGCTGGCTGGTACCAAAAAAGCTGCGCACCGCGCTGATCTGGTCGCGGATTTCTGCAGCCCGTTCGAAGTCCTGATTTCTGGCCGCCTGGCGCATCTGCTGCTCGAGGCTCTCGTAGAGGGCCTCAATTTTGCCATCTAGCAGATTTTCCACCTGCCGCACGGCCATCTGATACTGCGCCGGGTCGGCCTGGCCCACGCAAGGCGCCAGGCAGCGGCCCATGGCGTGGTTCAGGCAGGGGTAGCGCCTCTTCTTGAAGGGGAAGCCGGAGTTTTTGCGCAGGGGGAAGAAGCGGTCCACCAGGCGCTTGATACGCCGCACCGCCGAAGCATCGGGGAAGGGCCCCCAGTAGCGGGCCCCGTCGTCCTGTACCCGACGCACCACCATCAGCATGGGCCACTCCTCCTGGGTGAGCTTGAGGAAGGGATAGTGCTTGTCGTCCTTCATCAGGACGTTGTAGTGGGGGCGGTGGTGCTTGATGAGGTTGGCTTCCAGGAGCAAAGCTTCTACTTCATCGCGCACTACGATAAAGTCGAGGTGGGTGGCCTCCTGGCAGATGCGCAGGCCCTTGCCCTCGGCGTGAAAGTAGCTGGTTACGCGGGCTTTGAGGTTTTTGGCCTTGCCCACGTAAACGATGCGCTCGCCGGTTTTCCAGAGGTACACCCCCGGCGTTTCGGGGAGCGGAGGTAGGTCTTCGAGTCGCATCTGAGCCCTATCCTAGTACAGCCTTCCGGGCTTTGTGTGACCTGGCGCTGCTCTAAGTTCTCCACGGGCAGCTTTGGCGCCTGGCTCGTCGCGGCAGGCAACGGATATGCGTTTCCTGTGGAGGCCCCGAAATTGATGGTATGGCTTGGAGCTGTGCGAGGCCGATTTTAGACTTTATGCCCCCAAACCGATAAACTAAGGGCCATGAGTGCTGCGCACGACCACCACCATGACGAGATGCTCTACCAGGCCTGGGTGCAGGTTATCGAATGGATGAAGGAATACGCTGCTGAAAAAGGCGTGCAATTTAGCAAGGAGTCCGACTTCCCCGACTTCATCTACCGCATGGAGCGCCCCTACGACCTGCCCACCACCATGATGGCGGTTTCGCTATCGGATGAGCGAGGCGAACCCTTCTTTTTCGCCTCGGTCTCGCCCCGTCATGCCAAGCTCAAGCACGTGGCCTTCCGGGTGCCGGGCGGCCATGTGCACTACCATGCCCACTGGGAAGACGGCAAAGGCTTGGTGCTCGAGGGCAAGTTTTCTCTTACCAAAGAAAAGCTCTACCAGATGGCCGACCGGGCCAGAACTGCGCTGGCCAAGGCCTAAGGAGCAGGCCTAACAACCATCCCCTTACGGCTGCTGCCAAAACCTGGCCGGTACGACGAAAAGGGTTGGCCGAGTTTGCTAAAGCACATCCCCCCACCAGAAAAACCTGGAACGGCGGCAGACTTTTTTGTCCCCGCTGATACCGTTTCCGCTTGAATCCTTCACCGTTGGACGTAGGCAGAGGTGAAGGATTCAAGCTGACCGAAGGGAGTAGAAAAGCATTTCGGCAGTATCGTTTAGGTTCAACAGTGAACGATACTGCCGAAATACGTATGAAAGCGCGGGGAAAAATAGCCAGAACTGCCACAACCTTGGGACAATCTGTCCCATGGGTTGAGTGGATGATGGATTAGGGAGACGGGATGCTCGAGCTGCTAAGAGAAAACCCTTTACTGCTACTCTTCCTAGTCGCGGCCCTTGGCTATCTAATCGGCCAAATTCGCCTGGGAAGCTTTAGCCTGGGGGTTTCGGCGGTTTTGTTTGTGGGGTTGGCCTTTGGGGCCCTCTCACCCGAGCTAAGACTGCCGGATTTTGTCTATTTGTTTGGCTTGGTGCTGTTTGTCTATACCATTGCACTGGCCAGTGGCCCGGGGTTTTTTGCTTCGTTTGGTAAGCGTGGGCTGCGTTACAACCTGTTGGTGGCAGGGGTAATAGGGGTAGCGGCCATGACGATAACAGCGGTTGGCACGCTTTTGAGCTTGAATGGTGCCCTAAAAGCCGGCCTATTTGCGGGCGCACTCACCAATACCCCGGCCCTGGCAGCAGCTCTAGAAGCCCTCAAGGGAAGAGGGGTCGCCGAGGCAGTGCAGGGCTTGCCGGTAGCGGCCTACGCGGTGGCCTACCCCGTGGGCGTGATTGGGATGCTGCTGGCCTTTCATATAGCCTGGCGTTGGTGGGGAAACCGGGAGAAAACCCAGATGGCCGAAGCGGAAGGTCTGGTTACCCAGACGGTAGAGGTAACCCAGCCCAGGGTGGTGGGCTGGACAATCGAGCAGCTAACCCGTGCGCATCGGTGGCGGGTGGTGTTTGGACGATTGCAACGCGACGGAAAACAGCAGGTCATGACCCCCGATACCGAGTTGCAGCTGGGTGATCGCCTAAACGTGGTCGGCACTGCCGACGAACTGAAGCGCGTGGTGGAGACCCTGGGGGTCGCGGTGCCGGAGCGGCTGGAAGAAGACCGCCACGCCTTGGATTTTCGCAGGGTGTTTGTGAGTAACCGGGCAGTTGCTGGGCGCAGCCTGGCCGAGCTCGAGCTGCCCCAACGCTTTGGCGTGGTGATTACCCGGGTGCGCCGGGGCGAGGTGGAGTTTTTGCCGGACAAGGAGACCATCCTCGAGCTAGGCGACCGGGTGCGGGTGGTAGGCCCCAAGGATCGTATCCGAGAGGTGAGCCGCTATCTGGGCGACTCCTACCGGGCCCTGGCCGAGGTAGATGTGGTCAGCTTTAGCCTAGGGATAGCGCTGGGACTGCTGTTGGGCAGCCTACCCATTCCATTGCCGGGGGGCCAGACCTTCGAGCTGGGCTTTGCCGGGGGGCCTTTGGTGGTGGGCCTTCTGCTGGGTGCGCTGGGACGTACTGGCCCCATCTTGTGGCAGATTCCCTTCAGCGCCAACCTAACCCTGCGCCAGCTGGGACTCATTCTGTTCCTGGCCGGGATCGGCACCCGCTCGGGCTATGCCTTTGTGCAAACCCTGACCCAGGGCGACGGCCTGAAGCTTTTCTTTATAGGCGCCGCTATTACCCTGGGGGTGGCCCTGCTGACCCTATGGATTGGCTACCGCTGGCTCAAGATTCCGCTGGATGTGCTAGGCGGCGTGCTGGCAGGGCTTCAGACCCAGCCTGCGGTGCTGGCCTTTGCCCTGGAAAAAACTGGAAACGACCGGCCCAACCTTGGCTATGCCACCGTCTACCCTTTCGCCATGCTGCTCAAGATACTGCTGGTGCAGTTGTTGCTGCTGAGCAACTAATACCCGGTCTGGGGTTGTGGTTGGCCTGCGGAAAGCCTTTCAGGGGGCCTGGCTGGGGCTTATGGGGGACTGCGAGGTTTCTTTCCAAACGGCCCTCAGCCTTCGCCACACAGTGAACCCCAGTAGAGATGTAATCCCTGCGGCAGTAACCCCTATGACTAGCGGGTTTACTCCCTGAACCTGCATGGCAAAAAGATTGAACACTAGGGTTATGGCCCACAAGGTGACAGTGGTGCGGCGTTGTGAGAAGCCCTGGGCCAGGAGCCGGTGATGGATATGGTCTTTGCCGGGGGTAGACAGGGGGTTTTGCTGCCTGAGTAGCCGACGAATAAACACCTGAGTTGTGTCCAGGATGGGCAGCAGCAAAAAAAGCGCGGTGGGAACCAGCGAGAATACCGTGGTAACTTTGAGGCTACCCAGTAGGGCTGTGGCAGCCAGAACGTAGCCGAAGAAGTAAGCCCCGGCATCGCCCATGATGATCTTGGAAGGGTAGAAGTTGTGTCGTAAGAAGCCTAACGCGGCCCCGGCAAGCGCAGCCAGAACCAGCGTGGCCGCAGCCCACTGAGGGTTCTGGGCCGAGACAGCCAGCAGGCTCATGGCGGTAATAAAGGCGATGCCACCGGCCAGTCCGTCAATGCCATCTATCAGATTAACTGCGTTGGTGACGCCAATGATCCACACCACCGTCAACATCGCGCCCAAAAGAGGGTCGAGCGCGGTGCCGAAAGCAGCGTGAAAGCGGATATCCACTGCGACCAGCAGCAAAGCGGCGAGCAACTGCACCAGAAGCCGAAACAGCGGCGGCAGGCCGAACTGGTCATCCACAAAGCCCACCAGCACCAGGATGGCCCCGCCTAGCAAAATAGCCAGCACCTGCACCTGCACTTCCTGGATCAGAATGGGGCGTAGGGTGGTGGCTACAATCAAAGCGGCGACCACGCCTGAAAAGATCGCCAGGCCGCCCGCGTTGGGCAGGGGTTCTTTATTCAGGCGGCGGGCATTGGGCTGGTCGGCCCAGCCCACCTTAAGGGCAAACTGCCGCACCCTGGGCATGAACCGCCAGGTGACCACCCAGGCCACCACAAAGGTGAAAATCACAATCAGCCAGCCCGAACCGCTCGGGTTGGCAATGCCGATGGACTTCAGAAACTCGATCATCCCAATTGACTCAGCCTACTGCGAATGGGTGAGGAATGTAACTGCTTTATTTGGTGCCGTAAATTCGGTCGCCGGCATCGCCAAGGCCGGGCACGATATAGCCGTGGTCGTTGAGGTGGCTGTCCACCGCGGCTACCACAATCTCGACGTCGGGATGGGCCTCCTGTACCCGCTTGATCCCCTCCGGGGCGGCGATGATGCTCATCAGTTTGATGTGGTGGGCTCCCTTGGCCTTCAGGATCGAAAGAGCGTGCACGGCGCTGCCTGCGGTGGCCAGCATGGGGTCGGTGAGGAAGACCCGCCGCTCGGCGATGTCGGAGGGTAACTTGCAGTAGTATTCCACCGGCTGCAGGGTTTGGGGATCGCGGTAAAGGCCAATGTGGCCCACTTTGGCCGCGGGAACCAGCTTGAGAATGCCATCTACCATGATGAGCCCGGCCCGCAAGATGGCAACCACAGCGAGCTTTTTGCCCGAGAGCATGTGGGCGGTCATGGTGGTGAGGGGGGTTTCGATGGTGACCGGGTCGAGCTCGAGGTCGCGCATGGCCTCGTAGGCCATGAGCATGGTGACTTCTTCCATGAGTTCGCGAAACTCTTTGTTGCCGGTGTTCTTATCGCGAATGATGGCCAGCTTGTGCTGTACCAGGGGGTGGTCTACCACGGTCAGTTTCATGCTGAGTGAATCGTAACACCGGGGTAAGGGTGGGGGCAAATCACGTCAGGCCAGCTCCGGGCGAAACTCCTGGTAGAAACGCAGGGCTTTGGGCATCTTGTCGGCGACGGCGGCCTCGAAGCCCGAGGGTTCTTTGGTGCGGAACCAGTGCATGTCGTGGAGGTAGGTGAGGGGAACCCAGAAGCGTAGGCGGCGCCACAGGGCTTGCGGCTCTGGGTAGCACGACACGATGTACTGCAAGGCGGCCAGCGCCTGGGCTTCGCCCAGCATCACCAGGGTTCCGGTGGTCAGAATGGCCAGGTCGCGGGCGGGGTCGTCGGGCTGGGCCCGTATCCAGTCCACCACCAGGGCCTCCGGCACCCCCTGGGCCTCGGGGTGCCTGAGGAGAATGTTGCCGGCGTGGGGGTCGCGGTGGCAGAAGGCCTGGGGGGTTCCGGCCACCTCACCGATGTGCTGCCCAAGCCAGCCAACCAACTGCTGGGCCTGGGGCAGGTCGTGCAGGGTGCTGCCAAACTGCTGGAGGCGGTCTTGCAGGCGGGTGCGGCTGATCACGCCGGGCTCCGGGATGGCGTGCAGGCGGACGAAAAACCGGGCCAGTTCCTCCAGGGCGGCCTGACTGAAGCGCTCGGGTGTGAAGTTGGCCCCTGGGTAGCGCTTGGTGACCAGGATGCCACACTGATTAAGGCTGTAGGTCTCCACCACCCAGTCGCCTAGCCCGGCCTTGGTCATATTGAGGGCCTCGAGCCGCGCGGCGTAGATGCCGCCGGGTTGGGAGGTGGGAGGATATACCTTGAATACCAGCCCATCACCGGCAAAGGTGCGGGCCTCAGCGCCCCCGGCCAGGGGGGTCAGGCGCATCTGGTAGCGGGCCTCGAGGGCCGATAGGATCTCCACCTTGCACAGAATACCCGCACCAGGTCAGTCGGAGGCAACCTGCGGGGGTGGGATGGGTGGCTCGGTTTTAGGGGGTGGTGTGTGGGCCAGGGCTTTGGGCCAGGGGAAGCGAACCATCCAGAGAGCCGCCGAAAGGGTCAGCAGGCCCATAATAGCCACCCCCACGCGAGCGCCCAGGGTGTCTATCAGCAAGCCAGAGATGTAGGCCCCCAGGGGGCCCGAGCCCAGCAAAACCATCGAGTAGACCGACATCACCCGGCCCCGGATGCGGTCGGGCGCCAGGAGCTGCACGGTGGTGTTTGAGTTAATCAGGGTGGTGATCATGCCCAGGCCAGCCAGACCGAAAATAAAAGCCACCCAGCTCGTAGGCAGGGGTAGGGCCAGGGCGATAAGGGCCAGGCCCAGCAAGGCGCTGCCCAGCACCGCGCGCAAGGGACGGGCCCTGGAAGCCAGAGCCTGGATGAGGGCCGCCACGATGGAACCCAGCCCTACCGCCGACATCAGGAAGCCGAAGCCCTGGGCATCGAGCTTGAGCTCGAGCCGCGCGTAGGCCGGCACAATAGTCTGGAAGTTCATGCCCAGGAGGCTGGTCAGGCCCACCAGCACCACCACCTGCCGTACCAAAGGATGCCCCCAGACAAAACGCATGCCCTCGAGGGCCTCTTGCAAGACCCCATCGCGCTTGGCCTCCACTTTGGGATTGGGTGCACCGAACAACACCACGATAAGCGGCAAAAAGGAGAGCGCATTGGCCAGGTAGCTCCAGGACAGGCCGAAGCTTGCAATTAGCAAGCCCGCCAAGGCCGGGCCCACGAGCCTCGAGGTGTTGAAGCCAAACGAGTTGAGGGCAATTGCCCCCGGATAGCGTTCTTTGCCTGCCAGCTCCACCGTGAAGGCCTGCCGCACCGGCAGGTCGGCGGCGTTGAACATGCCGTATAGAAAAGCAAACACCAGCACATGCTCGTAACGCACCCAGCCACCGGCGATGAGCCCAAACATACCCAGGGCCAGCAAGGCCATGCCGCCCTGGGTGATGAAAAGCAGGTTGCGGCGGCTGTAGCGGTCGGAGAGCACACCCGCGGGTATGGAGAACAACAGCGAGGGCAGAAACTGCAAGGCTACCACCAGACCCAGCCGTTCGGCGCTGCCGGTGAGCTCGAGCACCAGCCAGCCCTGGGTGGCAGCCTGCATCCAGGTGCCCAGTTGGGAGAGAAACAGTGCGATCCAGTAGGTGCGGTATCTGGGGTCACGCAACAAGGCTAATGCAAGCACCCGTTCATCATACCCCCAAACTGACTGACGGGTCAGTTTATGTGCGTCGCATAGGCCTTTGCCTTAAGGCGGCTGTGTTGCCTTTATCCCTTGACTTGTTGGGCGCACAATGTAAACTGTCCACAGCCGGAAGCCAAACCCGTGGTCGCATCGGCCTGTATTGGGTTTTGGGTGCGACCCAATGCTTGCTCCCGAGCCGTTTTAGGAGGTTCTTTAATGAAGTTTTGGAAACTAACCATCGTTGCCTTGACGCTCCTGGCGGGTATGGCTGTGGCCCAGCAGCGTCCCAGGGTGGTCATCCCCACGGGGAGTACCGGCGGGGTATTCTTCTTTTACGGGCAGGCCATTGCCAAAATTCTGAGCGAGACCGGGGTGGCCGACGCCACCGCCCAGCAGACCGGGGGCTCCTACGACAACCTGCTGCTGCTGCGCGACCGCACCGATCCCACCTCCCGCACCTACTACTGTGCACTGGCCACCACCGACTCGGCCCTGGTCACCTTCACCGGCGAAGAGCCTCGCTTTGTCCAGCGCAAGGCCGATATGCAGCGGATCATGTTTTACATGTATCCGAGCCTCATTCACATTGTGACCACCGAAAAGTCGGGCATCAAGTTTGTGGGTGACCTGCGGGGCAAGCGGGTCTCGACCGGCCAGCCCGGCTCTTCCACCGAGAACCTGGCCCTGCTGGTGCTTAAGGGGGCGGGGGTGGATCCGCGCGAGTTCGCCAAGCGCGAGCGCCTGCCCGCTGCCGAGTCGGCCAAGGCTCTTTCCGAGGGCACCATTGATGCCTACTTCTGGGTAGGGGGTGTGCCGACCTCGAGCGTGGTCGAGCTGGCCCAGAGCCTGGCCCGCAAAGGCGACCAAATTAAACTAGTTGACTCGCCCCGCACCGGCCCCACCGCGCAGCTTTTGCTTAAGGAGTTCCCCGGCATCATCACTACCGGTAAACTGCCCAAGAGCGCCTATGGCACCAAAGACGACGTCTTCGCCCTTTATACGGGCAACGTCTTCCTCTGCCCGGCCTCCATGCCCGACGACCTGGCCGCTGCCATCATGAAAGCGGTGTTTGGCAACCTGCAAACCCTGGTCACGGCCACCGCCGCCGCGCGGGACACCACCCTCAAGAACACTGTAGATCTGTACAACCAGAAAACGGTGATTCCCTTCCACCCTGGCGCCATAAAGTACCTGCGTGAGGTCGGAGCCATCCGCTAAACCAGTCCTAACCCTAAAAGCTCCCTCGAGTCTGGGGGAGCTTTTTCATAGGTGCTACAGCCCCTTATGAACTCGGTATAATCGCTCAACAGGTTTTTGGGAGGTTTGATTAATGGAAATACCTCGAGACAGCGCAGGTAGAACCACCCCGCTGGGACGCCTTATCTGGTGGATCCTGCTGGCAGCGGCCCTGTTCAGCCTGTACCTGGTGCTTCACCCCTTTACGCCCTTGAGTCGGCTGGATCTCAGCATCCTGGATCAGGTGCAGCTACGGCGGGCTACCCACGTCCTGCTGCTCTTAGTGGCGGGTTACCTGATTACCTCGCAGCTCCAGGCCGCCCGTCCCACCATAGGGGCCTGGGTGTTTGCGCTTTTGTCGCTGCCCTTCCTGTACACCTTCTGGGTGCCCAATGTGCCGGGCGTGGATATTCCGCTCGCGGGCAAACTCATGGGCACCCTGGCCTGGGCCCTGGCGGTGGGGCCCAACCTGCTACCCGGCTTACGGCGCTACGCCGATATCGCCGCGGCTTTGCTGGCCATCGCGCCCTGGGCCTACCAGGTGCGCTACTACGAGGAGCTGGTCAACCGGGCGGTGATTCCCGCGGGCTGGGATATGGCCATGTCCTTTACGGTCATCATCCTGGTGTTGGGGCTGGTCAGCCGGCTGCTGGGCCCCATCATGCCCTCGCTGGTGCTGGTCTTCCTGACCTACAACATGTATGGCCAGTACGTTCCCGGCACCTTTCGTGGGGCTAAAAACGGCATCGACCTGATTCTGGGCAAAACCTACAACGAAACCGAGGCCGGCATCTACGGCCTGATTACCGGGGTTTCGGCCAAGTACCTGGTCTACTTCACCATCCTTTCGGGCCTGATTGGGGCGTTGGGGCTGGGCAAGGTGGTGGCGAACATCGCCCTGGCCATGGTGGGCCGCACCCCCCAGACCCCGGGCCGGGTGACCGGCATCGCCTCGGTGTTTATGGGGATGTTCAGCGGCTCCGGGGCGGCCGATACCCAGTTTGTGGCCACCCTGACCAAGCCCCTCTACGAGAAGGCCAACTACGACAGAATGATTGCCGCCGGCCTGGTGGCCACCGCGGGTACCATTGCCCTGATTACGCCGCCGGTGCTGGGTTCCATCGCCTTTGTGATGGTGGAAATCCTGCAAATTAGCTACCTCTGGGTGGTGATCATGGCCCTGGGGCCCATGTTCTTGTACCTGCTGGGCATTCTCACCTTCAACGAGTTTTATACCCGCAAGGTCAAGCTGCCGCCGGTGGGCGCAGACATTGCCCTGGGAAAACGCTACGCCCTGCGCTACAGCACCATTTTTATCCCGATTGTGCTGATTGTGGTGCTGCTCTTTTTGGGCACCGAGGTAGCCACCGCGGTGTACCTGGCGGCGCTGGCCTTTGTGCTCATCTGCTACCTTGACCCCACCCTGCGGCCGGCCCCTCTGGCCGAGGCCATGCAAAGCCCCGCCTACAAGGTGGGCCTACCCCTGGGCATTGGGCTGGCCATCGGCGGCGCCTTCCTCCCGCTCTTGGCCGGGTGGAACCTGGGCAATATCCCGGTGCTGCCCATAACCCTGGCGGTGCTGGGGTTGCTGCTGGGCACGTTTGTTTATCCGGCGGCTGCCTCGGGTAAGCTGCGGGGGGCCCTCCTGCCCATCGCCCAGGGTTTGGTGGAGGGTTTCCGCCAGCTTATACCCATCGGCTCGGCTATCGTGGCGGCCAACCTGATTTTCGGGATGATGGTGATCACCGGCCTGCCCTCCAAGTTCTCCATTTTTCTGGGGCAGGTCTCGGGGGAAAGCCTGCTGCTGGCTACCCTGGTCACGGCCATCTTCAGCCTGATTCTGGGGATGGGCGTGCCCCCGACGGCCACCTACGTGCTCACGGCCTCGCTCACTGCGCCGGCCATCATCAAAATTGCCGCGGCCAACTTCCAGGGCTTTGGCCTCGAGCCCCAGCAGGCGGTGCTGGCGGCCACCCTCGCCACCCACATGTTCCTCTTCTACTACGCGGTGCTGGCCGACGTGACCCCGCCGGTGGCGCTCTCGGGCTATGCGGCGGCCTCGGTCTTCAAAACCAACCCCATCCTGACCGGGGTGTATGCGGCGCGGGTGGCGCTGGCCAAGTACATCATTGGCTTCTTCTTCCTGCTCTCCTTCACCGGCACCGGCCTGCTGATTTTGCCGGTTTTGCAGAACCTGCCGGGCCTCGAGGGATGGCTGATCATCCTCGAGCGCTTCTTCTTCACTGCCACGGCCATTGTCTTCCTGGCCGCGGCCACCGTTGGCTACACCCGCCGCCCCTTGCGGCGCTGGGAAAGCTGGGTGATGGGGCTTCTGGCCCTGGCCCTGTTCTACCCCTACCCCAACCTCTGGATGGCCTTTATCCCCTTTGTGTTGGGGCTGCTCTTCTTCCTGCGCGGTGAGGGCAAAGCCACCGCCTCGCCCCAGGCCACCGACTAGCGCAACTTACGGTCGAGCACGGCTTTATAGAGGGCCAGGCGCTCTGGGCGCACGAGGGGGATCTGGTTCGCAGAAAAACCCCAAAAAGCGGGCGGAGCCCCGGCGGGCTCTTCACCCTGGCGTAGTAAGGCTTCCAGCCGGCCCTCCTGGGCGGCCTGGCGCAACCGGGTGCGGTAGTTTTGCAAAGTCTCCACGCGCAGGTGGGGCCTGGAACCTGCATCACCCGGCAGAAAGCCGAAAAGGAGCTCGAGGTCGTTGTCGAAGCCATCCCGGTCGGAGTCCAGCCCGTCCTGGGTCACCTGCTGCAGGGCCTGGCGGATCTGCACTGCGCTTAGCTGAAAGATGCTGCGCGACTCGGGGCTGTCGGGCCCCACGGTTTCGTCCAGGAGCCGATGGACGATGGCCTGGTAGTCCTGGCCGAAGGGGTTGAACTGCTTGCTGCCCAGGGGGCCGAGGTGGCAGATCGAGCAGGTAGCCCGGGTGGGCTCGAGGTGGTAGCGCACCGCGAGCTCCTGTAGCGAGGGAACCCCAAAGCGAAGCGGCGGCGTGGCGGCGGGGATCAGCCCCAGGGCATCGGTGTAGCGCCCGCGTTCGCGAAAGACCTCGCCCAGGCCGCGCCAGCTAAAAAGCGCAAAGCTGCCCAGCAGGAAGAGCACCAACAGGAGCCGCAGACGGTTGTCCACCGGTACCCAATCTATCCGAAAACCGAAGGGCCGAAGGTGGGATGGTGAAGGGATGGATGCCGTGCTACCCAGATGGTCAGAAGCACCGCGGGAGGGCCCCCGAATGGATAAACTCAGGTTATGTTGACGCTCATGCGCCGGGGTGGTTTTCGCTTTTATGTTAAGTCGGGCAGCGCCCAGGAAAAGCCGCACATCTTTGTAACCCGCGACGGGGACACCTGGGCCAAGTTCACCTTGAAGCCGGTGAGTGTGGTGATCAACAACGGCCTGGCCCGCAACGAGCTCACCCGGCTGCAGGGAATGGTGGCCGACCTCGAGCCCCAGCTTTTGCAGCTCTGGTGGGAGTATGCCATTACCCAGGGGGTCAGGCCCGAGGCCGAGAAAGAAAAGAAACACGGGCCTGCCACAGCTCCCCTCACGGAACCGGCGGTGCTCGAGCCCAGCTCCGAACCGGCGGCGCTCGAGGGGGTTTGAGCCGGTATGCGGGGCTTCTAACGGTTGCGGTTGAAATTGGGCACAATGGAGGCAGCCTATGCTGCGGCTGGAACTCCTAGGCCCCCCCAGGCTGGTGTACGTGGGGCGGGAGCTGGTGTTGCCCCGCAAGGCGGTGGCGCTGGTGAGCTACCTGGCCCTCGAGGGTCGCAGCGAACGCAGCCAACTGGTGGAGCTGCTGTGGGGTAGCCAGCCCGAGGCTGAAGGGCGGCACTGCCTCCGGCAAACCCTTTACCAGCTCGGCAAAACGCCGTTGAGTGGGTATCTGGGCATCCGCCGCAACTGCCTCGAGCTCCTGGGCGGTTTTACCCTGGACGTAGCGGAGTTTCGGGCGCGGCTCGAGGCGGGTCGGTGGGCCGAGGCGCTGGGTCTTTACCGGGGGGAGTTTCTGCAGGGCTGGGAGCTGGAAGAAGAGGCTTATGTCCTCTGGCTGCGGCACCAGCGGGAAAGGCTCTGCGAAGGGCTGCAAGCGGCCATGCAGGGGCAGGCCCGGGCGCTCGAGGCCCAGGGGGCTACCCAGCAGGCCCTGGAGCTTTACCTCGAGCTGCTGCGGCGCGACGAGCTACAGGAGCAATTGCACCGCGAGGTGATGCGGTTGTACGCAGCCCTGGGCCAGCCGGAGCGGGCTCTGGCCCAGTACCGCCAGCTTCAGACCCTGCTGGAACGGGAGCTGGCCCTGGAGCCGCTGCCCGAAACCCAGGCCCTGGCCGAGCAGATCCGCTTGCGACACGCTGTGTCCGCTCCGAGGGCGCAACCCTTGCAAAGCCTCGCCTTCAAGCCCCCCTTGGTGGGCCGGGAAGAGGTACTCAAGCGCATGGAGGCGGCCTGGCAGGCCGGGAAGATCCTGCTGCTGGCAGGCCCAGCAGGCATCGGCAAAAGCCGGCTGGCAGAGGCTTTTTTGTCGCTTCACGGCCCATACACGGTGCTGGCCGGCCAGCCGGAGGAAACCCAGACCCCCTATGCTTCCATGGGCCGCTGGCTCCGTCAGGCGCTCTGGGCCCACCCGAACCTGAGGCTCGAGCCCTGGATACGCCTGGAGGTGGCCCGTTTGCTGCCCGAACTCTCCGATACCCCACCGCCCCCCCTGGAAGAAAGCGCCCGGACGCGGTTTTATCTGGCCCTGGCCAAGCTCCTTACCGCAGCCTACGGCAGCACGGCCTACCTGAGCGAGGACGAGCACTACAGCGACCCCTGGAGCCTGCGGGCCCTGGTGGTGGGCCTGGGGCAGGAGGTGCCGCCGCCACGGATGATGGCCACTTTTCGCCCTGATGAAGTGCAGGCCGAGGTAGCCCAGCGCTATGCAACCTGGTGCCAGCAAGGGAAGGCCGAGTGGTTCGAGCTGGAGCCGCTGAGCGTGGCTCAGGTGGAAGAGTTGATCGCCCGCCTCTCGGGGCGGCCTGCCAAGCTTTTTCCCCAGCGCATCTACCGGGCCACCCTGGGCAACCCGCTTTTTGTGCTCGAGACCCTGCAAAGCCTGTTCGAGTCGGGCGAGCTGCGCCTGGGGCCCGGCGGGGTTTGGGAGACCCCCTACGACGAGGCCACCCGCGACTATGCCGAGCTGCCCATCGCGCCCAGCGTGCGCCAGACCATTCTGGGCCGTCTCGAGCGCCAGGGCGCTGCGGTGCGGCGCAGCCTGGAGGTGGCCGCCCTGATCGCCGAGCCCGACTTCGACTCCAGAACCCTGGCCGAGGCCACCGCCCTCTCGGACTGGGAGGTTTCCGAGGCCCTCGAGCGGGCCTGCCAGGCCCGGCTGCTCGAGGCCAGCGCCCAGGGCTACCGCTTTGCCCACGAGCTGATCGCGCGTGCGCTGATGGAGTCCCTCAAGCCCGACCGCAGGCGCCTGATCTCGGCCCGGCTGGCCCAGCACTACGCCGGTCGGCCTGTGCACCCGGCCCAGGTGGCGGGCTATTTTCAAGCGGCAGGCCAGCCCGAGCAGGCCGCCGGGTGGTGGTACAGGGCTGCGCTGCAGGCCCGCGCGGTGCTGGCCTTCCGGGAGGCCGACGCCTACTACCAGCGGGCCCTGGAAGCCCTGCCGCCGGCGCACCCCCAGCGCTTCGAGCTGCTGAACGAGCGCTTTTATCTGGGTCGCCAGACCGGGATGACCAGCCTGGAGCAACAGCTAGAGCTGCTCGAGGTGATGCAGCAGAGCGCCCAGACCGCCCAGGAGCGGGCCAGCGTCTGGTTTTACCGCGGCATGGTGCTCGACGACCAGCAAGACCTCGAGGGCGCGATGGAGGCCAGCCGGCGGGCCCATGCCTTCGCCCTCGAGGTCTCGGCGGCCGAGGCCTTCTATCCGCTGGTCTTCGTAACCCATTACCAGCGCGACCTGGGCTTGCTCGAGGCGGCGATGCAGGATGGGCAGAAGGTGCTCGAGCTGGCCTCTGGGCTCGCGCCTTTCTACACCGTGGAGGCCTGGCTCTGCCACAGCCTGACCCTGATGCTGCTGGAGCGGCAGGATGAGGCCCTGCGGTTGCTCGAGCAGGCCCAGGCCCTCATGGAGCAGCATGGCCCCGCCCCCACGGGGTTCTGGCTGCTGCAAGAGCGCATCGGGGGGGTGCGGGCACGGGTCTTGAACAGCCTGGGGCGGTTTGCCGAAGCCGTTCCGGCGCTTCAGGCCCTGCTCGAGCGGTCGCGCCTGGGCGGGGTGCAGCGGCAGGAGCTGATCGCCCTGCTGGTGCGGGCCGAGGCCTGGCTGGGCATGGGCCAGACCGCCGAGGCCACCCAGGACCTGGAACGCGGCCTCGAGCTAGCCCACAACCTCAACTGGGGCTGGTCGGAGGTGCGCCAGTGGTACGCCGAGCTCGAGCTCAGGCAGCACAACCCCAAAGCCGCGCTGCGCCAGGCCGAACAGGCCCTAAAGGCCGCTGGGGGCCACCCGGTTCACCGGATCAATGCCCTCTACAGCCGGGGTGGTGCCTGGCTGGCCCTGGGCCAAGGGGAAAAAGCCCGGCGAGACCTCGAGCAGGCCCTGGCCCTTCATGCAGGTATCCCGCGCTTCCGCAGCGTTCGCGCCGAACAGATCCGAACCCGCCTGGCAATGACGATGCAATGACGCACCCCCGGCTATCCTCGGTGCCGGGATGGATCAGCCGAAGAAAGCACCCCTGGATGTTTTGATTCACCTCGAGCCCCTGGGGCCCGACCAGCCCTGGCGGGCGGTTTCGTTTGTTCCCAAAACCCAGGAGCACCGCGAGTTTAGCAGTCCGCTCGAGCTGCTCCAATACCTGGAGCGGCTGTGCCAGGAGCTGGGCGGGCGGGTGGTGGGGATTCGGTAAAGGAGAACCTATGCGAAGAAAACTCGGTCAACTGCTGTTGTTTGGGCTGGTCTTGCTCGCCCTCGCGGCCTGTGGCGGCGGGGGTGGCAACAGCGGCGGCATCTGGGACAGAAGCAACTGGGACTCGGCCACCTGGCAGTAGGTAAAGGGAGATGGCCATGCGCGGAAGAAACCTGTTCTTTTTTATGTTGGGTGCAGGTGTTGTGGCGGCGGGGCTATGGGGCTGGAGCGTGGGCCCCCTAACCAACTTCACCGCTGGAACGCCCATCCGGGCCAGCGAGGTCAACGCCAACTTTGCCGCGCTCAACAACGCGCTGCCCGGCGTGGCCCAGACCGCCGCCGCCGAGGCTGTTGCCATCAGCGATACCACCCCAGCGGTGGCCAGTGTGACCATCAACGTTCCAGGGCCGGGGTTTGTCAAGGTCGGCGCCAGCGCCCAGCTCAATATCGAGTACAGTGGCAGCAGCAGCGCGGTCTTTACGTTTGCGCTGGCCGATGCCCCCGATGCCATCCGCCCCGATCAGGACAGGCGCATCTCGTTGCCTGCAGGTTTGCCGGCCTGGACGTACAGCTACATTGTCAGCAGCGAGCGGGTGTTTCCGGTGGATAGCGCCGGCCCCAAAACCTTCTACCTGATTGTCGAGGAAAACAGCGGCGTGCAGGGCAGCGTCTCCAAACGCACCCTCAGCGCCACCTACCTAACCGCGATGGGTGCGGTGCAAAACCCATAGGTGTCTTATGAAGGCGAGCAAATTATTGGTCGGATTCGTGGTAGTCGTGCTGGGGCTGGGGCTGGCCCAGGCCGTGCAGCGGCAGCTCAACCTGGTCATCAACGGACAGCCCAGCAGCGCCAAGGCCATTGTGGTCAACGGGCAGAGCTATGTGCCGGTGAGCGCCCTGCGCGACCTGGGGATTACCGTCACTACGCAGGGCTCCACCCTCACCCTGAACACGCAGGCCGCGGGCGGGGCCGGCCAGAGAACCAGCCTCGAGGCCTGCATCAACGAGTTTGCTTTCAACGGTATCTGGCGGGCTCGAGTCACCAAGGTCGAGGCCATCGAGGTGTTTGGGCAGAAGGGCTTGGGTGTGACCCTCGAGCTGCGCAACGGCACGGGCCGGACGCTCGAGCCCGGCCAGACCGGGGTGCGCGACGCCTCGGGCCTGAGCCTGGCCTTTGCCGATGGCAGCACCGCCGGCATCAAAGCCAGCGCCCTCAGCCGCGAGTACGAAAGCGAACTTCGCAACAAGCAGATCGCGCAGGGTGCGGCGGTCATCTATCAGCTCAAGTTCGACACCCCGCAAGCCGAAGCCCCCACCAAACTGCTGCTGGAAATTGACCCCAGCCGACTCCAGCGCAACCTCGGGGTGAGATACACCACCCCCAGCCCCAGCTTCCGCTTCAAGCTGGACTGCACCAGGTGACCTACGACTATTGCGCAAGTTTATGTCGGGTAAAAAGCCCCACGTGCAAGGCTCGAGGAGCGATCTGGATGAAAAAAATAACGCTGATAAGTCTGGTGCTGCTTGGGTGGGTGGCGTGGGCCCAGACAGCCCCCTTTACCGACCAAGACCGCATCATCAGGTATCTGAACGCCAGGCACCCCACCGTACTGGAAGGACAGGCCTACATCGCCGTGCTCGAGTCCACCAAGGTCTGGGTGGTAAACCCCGGTGAGAGCTTCGACTGGCGCAGGCCCAGCTTCGTCTACGCAACCGCCTGGTACGACCCTGACCACAACGGACCAGATGCCATGCAGCGGGTCGCTTTTAACGGAATGCCGCTCGAGCGGCTCTCTGGCCCCTTCCACGTCTATGCGCTGAAGCAGCCCATCACGGCAGCGGAGTACGAAAGCTGGATCAGCTGGTACGCCTTCTTCAGTTTCCGTAACTTCCCACAGTACGTTTCAGCGGATTCAAACTACGGCGAGCCTCGATTCAGCCTGGCCTACCCCCCGCCCTATCGCCTCAGCATCCCTGACCCTCTGAGAATCGGGGCGGTGGAGTGGAGTTTTGAAGTAACCCCCGCCTATTCGATCTCAAGGGAAGATGTTCCCATGTATACCAGACTAACGCTGTACCCGAGCCGCACAGTTTTGAGCCACACCCCCCTTGTAATCCTCACGCCTGATCCGAGCAACCCTCGAGGGGGGGTGCAGCGCACTCCCCCTGGCTCGCTGGCTGGCAGTTCTGGATGGGAAGAGGGCCGCCCGCTTCAAGGCTATGCAGGGCTCGGCGCTTGCAACGAAAAAAGCATAAACTTCGAGGGCCGCAGGGGGGTGGATAAAGTCTTGGTCAAGGCCTGCACCCTGGTGGTTATGCCCGTAACATTTGTGGTGGTGGCGCGGTAGTGCGGGGTCTGTGCTCTGCTTGGCAACTGCACCGGAACCACGCGTGTTGGCTTTCTAAAAGCCTGGCCTGCTTGGGAAGCACCTGGGTCAGGTTCTGTTATCCTTCTGGTGGATGATTCAGGTCTTTACCGGCGATAGCTTTCTGGCCCGAGAGGCCCTGCTCCAGGAGGCCAGCCTGCAGGGCCTACCCCCCCGCCTGATGCCCCCGGAGCCGGCCCTGGTGGCCCAGGAGGCCAGCGGCGGGCTGTTTGGCCCCGGTGGGGCTCTGGTGGATATGCGTGATCTCAGCGAGGCCGAGTGGAAGCCCCTCAGGGAGGTGCTGGAAGGCCTGCCGTCCGATGCGGTGGTGCTGCTGCTCGACCCCCGGCCCACCGCGGCCCGCAGCAAGTGGTACGCCGAAAAAGCCCAGAAGCGCGACCACCCCACCCCCGGCCCCAAGGAGATGACCAACTGGGTGGTGAACCGCGCCCGTCACCACGGCCTCAAGCTACCGGGGGCGGTGGCTTCGTACCTGGCCGGCCTGGTGGGGGGCAAAGGCAGCGCCGAGAACCCGGCCATGGGCCTCGAGGCCCTCGACCAGGAACTGCGCAAACTCTGCCTGGTCACGCCCCCCATCACCCTCGAGAAGGTGCAGGCCCTGGCCGCTCTGGACACCCCCGTCTCCGGCTTCGACCTGGTGCGCTCGATTACCGAAGGTAAGGCCACCCTGGCCTTCAAGATTGCCCGCGAGCTACTGGAGCGTGGGGAAGACCCTTTGCGCATTCTGGGTGCGCTCTCCTGGCAGTATGTGCGGGTGGCTAAAGCCTGGGCTCTGCTGCAGGACGACCCCCTGATGGGGGAGGGGGTGGCCGCCAGCGCCCTGGGCATGCACCCCTACGCCGCTAAACAAACCTTGCTGCTGGCAAAGTCAATGTCGGAGGGGGCAATCATACGGGCCCTGGAGATCCTCATGGAGGCCGAGGAAGCAGCCAAAACGGGCCGGGATATGCGCCTGGCTCTGGAGCGGGCTTTGGTGGCACTGGCCGGCTAATACCAGATTCGGTTAGTTCGTCACCGAACGGTGGCGAACTAACCCGACTGAAGTGAGGGCGATACCGCCTCTTGGAACGGGAGTGCTCTAGGATTCAAAAAGATAGCCGCTCAAAGCTTTTTGTTCGATGACTATCTTTTTGAATTCGGTACAACACAGGAAGACTGGCGCAGTTTCCACAAAAAAGCAAACCCCCGGCCCTGGCGGGGGTTTGCAGAAAAGCCAGCTAGACTCGAGTTACCGAGCGGCTGTCTTTGGCAGTTGCATGTCCGATGGCCTTTTCTTGGCCGTCCACCTCAAAAGCATGAAGCTTGCTGGTGTCTACCAGCAGCTCAACTGAGTCACTGGGCAGCACCATGGCGTGACCATCCACCTTGGCGGTTATCATATGCCCCGCTACATCGGCGTGTACTTCGGTATCGGCCCCCAATGGCTCGACCACCTCAACATTCCCTTTAATTACATTTTCCCCTTCGGGGATGGACGTCCAGCCTTTGAGGCCGATATGTTCTGGGCGGATACCCATCCAGACCTCTTTACCGTTGTAGGGCATCAGGCTGGCGCCCAGGATTTCATTGGCTTTGACCTTAAAGCCCTCGCCCACAAAATAGGCTTTGCCGCCCTCGACCTGCACCCTCGAGCGGATGAAGTTCATGGAAGGAGAGCCAATGAAGCCCGCCACGAACTTGGTTTCGGGGAAGTCGTAGAGGTTGAGGGGGGTGTCTACCTGCAAGACCTCGCCGTCCTTCATCACCACGATACGCTGGCCCAGGGTCATGGCCTCGACCTGGTCGTGGGTCACATAGACGGTGGTTACCCCTAAGCGGCGCTGGAGCTTGGAGATTTCGGCCCGCATCTCCACGCGCAACTTGGCGTCGAGGTTGGAAAGGGGCTCGTCGAACAGGAACACCTTGGGCTCGCGCACGATGGCCCGGCCCATGGCTACTCGCTGTCGCTGGCCACCCGAGAGTTCGCGGGGCTTACGGTGCAGGAGGTGGTCAATTTTGATGATACGGGCCGCCTCTTTTACACGACGGTCAATTTCATCTTTGGGAACCCGGCGCAGCCGCAGGCCAAAGGCCATGTTCTCGTAGACGTTCATGTGGGGGTAGAGGGCGTAGTTCTGGAAGACCATGGCGATGTCGCGGTCTTTGGGGGGAACGTCGTTTACCAACCGGTCGCCGATGTAGAGCTTGCCCTCGGTGATGTCCTCCAGGCCGGCAATCATGCGCAGCGTGGTGGTCTTGCCGCAGCCCGAGGGGCCTACAAACACCACGAACTCGCCATCTTCGGTCTCGAGGTTGAAGTCCTTGACCGCTGTAACCTTGCCGCCGTACCGCTTGTATATGTGCTCCAGTCGGATTTTTGCCATTACCGGCCTCCAATCTGATGCCAGGCCATTGTGTAGGCTTGGCGCGTACCGCGTTCCCGCGCTGTGAGACCTCGCCCTAGCGAGCCCATCGGGGATTCGTCTGGTACGCGGCCAGTTTACCCAGTTTGCGTAACGAACTTCAACACCTGGGGTGACTCTTACACCCCCGCTCTGGAAGCTTCGCAGCTAATCACCAGCCGGGCTGGTCTGCTTGCTTTTTAGCTGCTGCACCACTAGCTCAGAGATATCCAGTACCCTGGGGGCCTGGCCTTCGGGTTCCTGGGCGGTCTCGAGGTTCATCATCTGCATGCAGAAGGGGCAGCCCACCGCGATGGTCTCGGTGCCAGTGCCTTTAAGCTCACGGTAGCGGTTGGTAGAGACCCGCTCCTGACCGGGCTCCTCTTCCTTCCAGAACTGGGCCCCACCGGCCCCACAGCAGAAGCTATTGGTGCCGTGGCGCGGGGGTTCCTGGAGCGCAAGGCCGGTGGCCTGGATGACCTGGCGGGGTTCTTGCAGCACCCCGTTGTGTCGGCCCAGGTAGCAGGGGTCGTGGTAGGTGACCGCCCCGCTCATGGGAAGGAGCTCGAGCCGCTTAGCATCAATCAGCTCGGCGATGAACTCGGTGTGGTGCTTGACGGTGTAGCGGCCGCCGAAGTCTTTGTACTCGTTGGCCAGGGTGTGGAAGCAGTGGGGGCAGGTGGTCACGATGGTCTTGGGCTTATCTGCCATGACCGCGTTCAAGGTCTCCACATTTTCGGTGGCCAACTGCATGAACAAGAACTCGTTGCCGGCCCGCCGGGCCGCGTCCCCCGTGCATTTTTCCTGCTTGCCCAGCACCGCCCAGCTCGTACCGGACTCGTGCAGAATTTCCGCGAAGGCTCGAGCGGTCTTCTGGGCACGGGGGTCGTAGGCCGGGGCGCAGCCCACCCAGTAGAGCACCTCGGCCTCGGGGTTCTCACTCACGGTCTTGACCGGAAACGGCAGCCCTTCGGCCCAGGCCAGGCGCTTATCGGTCCCCAGGTTCCAGGGGTTGCCGTTGCGTTCCATGCCCTTAAAGGCGTTGTTGAGCTGGGTTGGGAAGGCCCCCTGCATCATCACCTGCTCGCGCCGAACGTCCAGGATGTGCAGCATGGGCTCGTTGCCCACCGGGCAGACCTCCACGCAGGCGTTGCAGGTGGTGCAGGCCCAGAGGGCCTCTTCGTTCAGGGCAAAGTCCAGCAATGGGCGGGGGCTCTCCTGGCCCGCGGCAAAAGCCGGCAGAATCTGGTTCAGCTCGTAGCGCTCGTTGATGATCAGGGCCGAGGGCGAGAGGGCCTTGCCGGTGGTGTAGGCCGGGCAGACCTCCTGGCAGCGGTTGCACATGATGCAGCTATAGGCATCCAGCAGGCGGGGCCAGGTGAAGTCCTCCAGCCTGGCGACCCCGAACTTCTCCAGTTTTTCCAGCTCTTCAAAGTCCTTGGCGATGGGCAGCAGGGCCCCTGGCTTCTCCTTCTTGAAGGCCAGGTTGAGGGGGGCCAGGAACAGGTGGATGTGCTTGGAGCGGGCAAAGTAAGGGATGAACAGCAGAATCGAGCCGATGGCGAACCACCAGAAGAGATGCTCGAGGACGATCAACCGGTCTACATCCACCCACAGGAACAGGTTGCTGGCCAGGCTGGCTACCGGCTGGAAGGGATCGGGGCCGTACTCGAGGTTGGCGGCCTGGGCGGCCTTGTGCAGCAGGCGGCTCCCCACGTGAAAAAGAATGAACCCACCCACAATGGCGCTATCGGTGGGGATTCCCTCGCGCACCCGCTCATGCAGGGGGGTCTTCTCGTTCCAGCTAAAGGTCTTGCGCCCCGCCCCGGAGTAACGCCGGATGAGCAGTCCGGTAATGCCGACCAGAATGAGAGCCGTGAGGATGTCGGCCACCAAGTTGTAGCCGCTCCAGAAGCCCCCCCGGGCCTTGAAGGGGAAGAAGCCCTCGAGCACGTCCACCAGGTTCACGCTCAGGTAAAACACGAAGCCGTAGAACACAAAAGCGTGGAGCAGGCTCACCAGAGGCCGCTTCTTGAAGACGGTCTGCATGGTGAGGGTCTGCCACAAAGCCCGGCCCGCTCGAGCCGGCAGGTTGTCGAAGCGGTCTTCGGGCTGGCCCCGGCGGATGGCCTTGTAGACGCGGTATAGCGCTCCCCCGCCAAAATACAGCGAGGCCAGCACCAGCAGCAAGAAGAGGACTTTTTCAGGTGTGCTTAGCATGGAACTCCCTTCAAGCGGTCAAAATTTATACTGAGTATAAGTTTATTGGTCGGCTGGGCGGATATCAAGTGCGGGCTTTGCCTCAACCCATCGTACAATGCGGGGCGATGAGTACCTTCGTGCTGGCCTGGCTCTTGTTGCTGGTGTTTGCGGCTTTCAACAACTACATCATCTACCGGCTCCTACGGGAGCGCAACCGCACCGACCTGATGTGGATCGGCGTGGTTGCCACGGTCATTCCGGTGGCGCTTTTTGCTCTGTGGCCTGGGGCGCTGACCCTGATGTCGTTCCCACTTTTGCAGAGCATCGGGATGCTATTGATCATGCGCCTGGTGCAGCGATAGCCCTAGCGTGGCTGAGCCAGCACCACTGCCCAGGCGTGACCGACCCTGGAGAGCCCCGCACCGGCCTCGGCGTAGTGGGGGTTCATGATGGCCCGGCAGTGCACCGGGGAACGCAACCACCAGCGCACGGCCCGCGCCGGGTCGCTGTTACGGCCCTTGAAGATAATTTCCGACATGCGCAGGTAACCGTAACCGGCCCTGGCAACCCGCACCCGCGGCCCCACCCCCCGGAAATAGTGCGACATAAAACCGTAGCGCCCCATATTGAGGGCATGGCTTTTGGCCACCTGCGCCAGGGTGGCATTAAAGCGCAGCGGTGGAAGGCTGTATCCGCCCCCACCCCCCCGACAGGCCACACCCCTGGCCCGCGCATCGTTCAGGAGCGAAAGAACTTGTGTTTCCAGCTGGGCCGTGGTCTGGGCCAGCGCAAATGAAAGGCCAAATAGAAAAAGTAAGAGCAATGTGGGTTTCATGGGGCTCGAGTTTCAACTTACCACAATCCTCGAGGCAGCAACCATAAGATAACGTGGCCCTCGGGCCGTTATCCCTTCCTGGGAACGATCCGTGCAGGATCCGAGTAGATGGTTTGACTCAACTTTAATGGCGCTTCATTAAAACAAAGCAAAGCTTGCCAGCGAAAATAGGATGCCCAGGGTAGCCCCTACGCCTACCTCGAGGTAGGTATGGCCCAGCAACTCTTTGAGCGGCTCGGGCCGGGGGCCATGCGCAAATACCGCGCGAAACTCCTCGAATAGGTCGTTCAGCCGCTCGGCATGCAGCCCTGCAGCCCGGCGAATGCCGGTAGCGTCGTACATGACGATGGTAGCTAGCACCACCGCAATGGCGAAAAGGGGACTCCCCAGGCCCTCGGTAATGCCCAGCCCAGTGGCCAGGGCCGCCACCGTCGCGGAGTGGGAGGACGGCATTCCACCCGTCTCGGCCAGACGCTCCCACTCCCAGCGGCGCTCTACCAGGTAATAGATAAAGAGCTTGAGGAGTTGTGCAAAAACACTGGCCAGAATAGCTGTCCAGAGGACTTGATTGGAGAGCAGTTCGCTCATAGCTAGGGCAACTATTTAGATTCTAACCTGATATAAGCTCGCCTGGCTTTGCCCGCCGCCGCATGGCTGCCAGTACGGTATTGCGCAACAGCATAGCTACCGTCATGGGGCCCACTCCACCCGGAACCGGGGTCAGGGCCGAGGCCACGGTAGCCACCTCGGGGGCCACATCCCCCACCAGGATATCGCGGCCCTTCTCGCTCTGGCCCACACGGTTGATGCCCACGTCCACGACCACCGCTCCCGGCCGCACCATCTGAGGCGTGATGAGGCCAGCTTTCCCCACCGCAGCTACCAGCACATCGGCCCGGCGGCAGACAGCGGCTAGGTCGTGGGTACGCGAGTGGGCTAGGGTTACGGTCGCATTTTCCCGTAGCATCAGTGCGGCGAGGGGTTTGCCCACCAGGTTGCTTCGGCCCACAATCACCACTTCTTTACCGGCCAAGGGGATCTGGTAGTGCTTCAGAATACGTATGACCCCGGCGGGTGTGCAAGACTCCAGTGCTTCCAGCCCCATCCACAAGCGCCCGGTATTCACCGGGGTCAGGCCATCTACGTCTTTCGAGGGATTAATGGCTTCCAGCACGGCGTTGAAATCCACGTGTGGAGGCACTGGTGATTGCACCAGGATGCCATCGACCTGAGGGTTGGCATTGAGTTGAGCGATATGGGCCAGCAGCTCTTCCTGGGAGGTGTGTTCGGAGAAGACATCCACCTGGCTGGATAGCCCGAGTTTTTTGGCCTGGCGGTCTTTCAGGCGCACATACGAGACCGAAGCCGGATCCTCGCCCAGCCGTACCACCCGCAGGTGGGGCACGTAGGGCAGGGTAGAGAGCAGGGCGCGCAATTCCTCATAAACAGCCTCGGCAACAGGCGGGCCGGATAGTTCTAGCATGGCGTACCTCGAGGTCGAGCGGAAAATAAAGTTTTTTTCTACCGTTGTCTAATCGCTTTTGGCCACTGCCAGTAGCTCGCCCGCTTCGATGCGCTTGAGCAAGCGGGCCAGTACCCCGTTTACAAACCGCCCCGAGTCTTCGCCGCCGTAGCGCTTGGCTATCTTGACCGCCACTTCGATGAGCGGAGCGTAGGGCGTGGGTTCGTACAGCATCTCATAGGCGGCCAACCGCAGCACGGCCAGATCGGTTTTGGCCATCTGACCAAAGCTCCAGCCCTCAATGGTGCTGGCCAGCACCTCGTCCACTTTCTGCTGCTGGGCCTGATACCCCAACACCAGGCGATGCGCGAACGCAAGCCCTTCGCTATCGAGTACGTCGGCGTCTTGATCAGACTCTTCGGGCTCGACCTCCTGGGTTGCATGTTGCCAGGCTGCCTCGAGCGGAACCCCACCCACCGCGTGCTCGAACAGCACCTTGAACGCTAGCTCACGCGCTTTACGCCGCATGGGCCCTCCGGCACAAGTCTATACCGACAGACAAGGAGCCCTTACCTTCGAAAAATGGCGTCTGCTCCATGGTTCTACTTATACGCGCGACCGAGCTTCTAGCATTATGCTGCATGGGGCTCCTTATACTCCACAGCCACCACCGTAACGTTGACAGCTTTTACCTTGAGGCCCGTAGAGGCGATCAGGACATCGCCAACGATTCGCTGAGCTTCCTTGGCTGACTCGATTACAGACTTGCCGTAATCCACGCACACGTTAAGGTCAACCACCAGGGTATCCCCCTCGCGCTCAATGCGCACGGGACGCGAGCGACGCCCTGAAAGCACATCGCCCACACTGCGCCCACCTGCCTGGGCCAGACGCAGCCCCTTTTGTCCTTCCAAGGCCAGTGTGACCAGACTGACCAGGGCCGATTCGGACAGGTCGTAATCCACCATGTCCGTAGTTTACCCGCTAATGGGGTAGAGCACAAAAGCAAAACGACACGCCGTCCAGAGGGCAATTCTTCAATAAGGCAGCGGCCAGGTTCGGAAGTAGTCGCGAATGCGGCCCCACAAACCCACCAGCCCCCTGGGTTCTAAGATCAGGAACAACAGAATTAGCACTCCAAAGGCCACGCTGCGCCAGGCTGAGAGCTGAGCCACGTACTGCGGCCCAAAAGCGCCGGCAATCACGCTCAGGGTTTCGGGAATCAAGACGATGAACAAAGACCCCAAGACCGCACCCAGCACCGTTCCGGCCCCACCCACAATCACGATGGCTAGGTACTGAATGCTAAAGGCGAGCACGAAGTTCTCGGGGGTCACTGCCCCAATCAGGTGCATCAGAATACCTCCGGCAATACCGCCATAAAAAGCCGAGAGGGCAAACGCCGTGAGTTTGGAGCGCACCAGATCTACCCCGGAGAGCTGGGCCGAGAGGTCGTTGTCGCGCACGGCAAACCAGGCCCGGCCCGCGCGGGTTGAAAGCAGGCGCTTGGCATAAAAGAACATCGGGATGGCAAAAGCCAGGCCCAGATAATAAACCACCCGGTCGTCGGCCAGGGGCAGCCCAAAAAGAGTACCTTCGGCTGGCACGGTTCGGCCTGCTACCCCTCCGGTAAAAGCGGTCCAGCGCTTGAAGATGTAGTCGGCCAGGAACTGAAAGGCCAGCGTAGCAATGGCCAGGTAGGCCCCCTTGATGCGCAGCGAGGGAATGCCCAGCACAACCCCAATCAGTGCGGCCACCAGCCCGCCGGCTAGGATACCCAGGGGGGCCAGGTCGCCCGAGAGATGGCTCGAGACATAGGCACCAATGCCCACAAACGCCGCCTGACCCAGCGAAATCTGGCCTGCACCCCCCACCAGCAGGTGCAGGCCCAGGCCGGCCAGGGCCGCCACCAGAATCTGGGTGGTCACAAACATCGGGTACTGCGGCAGCAGCAAAGGCAGGGCTAGCACGCCAACAATTGCCACGGCCAGCCAGAAGCGCCCCTGCGGGGTACTGGCGTAGGCCTCGTCCTGGCGGTAGTCTTCGCGTACCGTGCGGGAGAAACGGCGGCTAAAGGCATCGGTTAAGGTTTGGCTCAGGCGGTACATGACGGGTTTCCTCGAGGTTCAACGGAAGGGTCTAAAGTCATATCTCGCTTCCTTAGGCGCGTACTTTTGCTTCATCCATCGGCCTGCCCACATCGGCAATCTGCACCTCGGCCTCGAGGGTGCCCTGGCCCTCGAGGTAGCGGATGGGCAGCGTCAGCTTCACCTTTTTGGAGCCATCGTACAGCGCCGCTAGCAAAGCAGCATAGCGGGACTCCACCGTGCCCCGCTTGACCTTGCGGGTGCGGGTAATTTCCTCGTCGTCGGCGTGCAGCTCTTTGGGCAGGATGGCAAAGCGGCGCACCTTAAGCTCTTCGGGTAGGGTTTCGCAGGCCATGCGCAGCTCTTCGGCAATCAGCTCGTAGACCTGCGGGTTGGAGGTCAGGCTCTGGTAGGTGGAGAACACTATGCCGCGTTTGCGGGCCCAGTTCTGGGTGTTCTCGGGGTCGAGCTCAATCAGGGCGGTCACAAACGGCTTACCGTGACCTATCACCACCGCTTCGCGAATATAGGGCGAGTATTTGAGGCGGTTCTCCAGGAATTGCGGCGCAAACCGGGTGCCGTCGGCCAGCGCCCCCACCTCCTTGAGCCGACCCAGCAGCACCAGATGGCCGTTTTCGTTGAAGAAGCCCGCATCGCCGGTGCGGAACCAACCGTCCTCGGTGAAAGTTTCCCTGGTAGCGGCCTCGTTCTTGAAATACCCCGCAAAAACCTGCCCGCCCTTGACCTGAATCTCGCCATCCTCGGCGATGCGCACCTGGGTATTGGGCAGGGGCTTGCCCACCGTCTCGGGCGGGGTGTCGCCGGGCAGGTGGGCCACGCTGGTGGCCGCGGTCTCGGACTGGCCGTAGACCTGGCGGATATCAACCCCCAGCGCACGGAAAAAGGTAAACACCTCGGGGCCCAGGGGAGCTCCCCCCGTGGCGGCAATGCGACAGGCCGCCAGGCCCATGCGGGCCCGGAGCGGGCGGGCCACCAGCGGGTAGGCCAGGGCCCGGGCCAGGTTGAGCCCAAAGCCAATGGGCTCTTTGCGGAACTCGCGCTGGGCGCACTCGAGCAACACCCCCATGCCCCAGCGGTAGACGGCCTTCTTGAGGCCATCGGCGTCCTCCATCCGGCTGCGTACCAGCGCCGCGGTATCCTCCCACAGCCTTGCCGGGGCCAGATAAAAGTCGGGCTGCACCTCTTTGACATCCTCGCGCACGGTGATCACATCCTCGGGGAAGTGCACCACCGTACCGTCGGTGAGGTTGCGCACCACCGTGAGCATCTGCTCGCCAATCCAGGGCAGCGGCAGGTACGAAAACACCCATTCCCCGCCCCGGATGCTGATGGTCTCGCGGCCCGCCTCGGCCCCGGCAATCAGTTGGGCGTGGGTCAGCATGGCCAGCTTGCTGCGGGCTGTGGTGCCGGAGGTGGGCGCCAAAAGCGCCACCGTATCGGGCCTGACCTGGGCTTTCGCGGCCTGCACGGCTTGGCGGTTTTTCTCGGTCTGGCCCAGCTCCAGCACGCTGCTAAAGGGCCGTACCCGCTCGTTCCAGTACTTGCTCATGCCGGCCTCTTCCCAGACCAGCACAAACTTTAGCTTGTCCAGGTGGGGCAGCACCTTATCCAATTGTTCTTCGTCCGAGACCACAATCCCCGCGCACTCGGAGAACTCGATGAAGTAGCCCACCTCTTCCGGCATAGCATCGGCATAGATGCCCATGGGCATGGCCCCTACGGTCTGGGCCGCCAGTTCGGATATGACCCACTCCGGTGCGTTCTGGCCCAGAATGGCCAGCACCCTACCCGGCTCCAGGCCCAGTTCCAGCACCCCCCCCGCGAGCTGCTCGACCTTCTCTTTGAGGTGGGCCCAGGAGGTGGTCTCCCACACCCCCAGGCGCTTGACCCGCAGGGCGGGGGCCTGGGGCTTGGTCTGGGCGTGATGGGCCAGGAATTCAATCAGGGTCTGACTCATGCACTCCTCCCCAGATAGGCTTCGGCCACGCGTGGGTTCTCCCGCACCCCAGCCGGGGCTCCCTGGTATAAGACCTCTCCGTAGGACATCACCAGCACCCCGGTCGAAAGCTCCAGCACGGCCTTAAGGTCGTGTTCCACCAGGACCAGCGTAACGCCCCACTCGCGCCGGGCATCCAGCAGAAAGCGGGCCAGATCTTGTTTTTCTTCCAGGCTGAGCCCGGCCATGGGCTCGTCCAGGAGCAGCAGCTTGGGCCGCCCGGCCAGGGCTCGAGCCACCTCCACCCGCTTTTGCAGGCCGTAGGGCAGGGCCCCGGCAGGCACGTGACGGTACGGCGAGAGGTGCAGGTAGTCCAGCACCTCTTCGGCGTGGTGGCGAATCTTCCATTCGATCTGGGCTTTGGGCATCAGGTCGGTGTAACCGCCCACGGCCAGCTCAGCCCCCAGCTTCACGTTGTCCAGCACGGTCATGCCGCGGAAGAGCTCGAGGTTCTGGAAGGTGCGCCCCAGCCCCTTGCGCACCCGCTGCTGGGGGCTCTGGCCGGCCAGGTCTTCACCCAGAAACACCACCCGGCCCTGCTGGGGCTTATACAGCCCCGACAACACGTTGAGCAGGCTGGTTTTGCCCGCGCCGTTGGGGCCAATCACCGCGAATAGGTCGCCTTCCGACACGCTAAAACTTACGCCCACCAGCGCCTTGACACCCCGGAAGGAGAGGTGCAGGTCGTGGGCTTCCAGCAGTACCTTAGACATGGACAACCCCCGTGCCGATGCGTCCTTTAGGGCTCGGGTTCAAAGGCGAGACAAGGGGAAAGAGGAAAGAAAAAAACAACGGCAGTACGTCTCCTATTCTTTTCCGCAGCTCCCCAAACCCTCTTCGATTTACTGTGCGAACACCCACGGTTACACCCACCTTTTCCGTCGCCGATACCGCTTGGCCTCCGAGAAACCTCCGGCCACCGCACCCCCCAAGTAAAACTCCATCACGTCGGCGTCGGCCTGGGCTTCCTGGGCGGTGCCCTCGAAGACCACCCGGCCCTGTTCCATCACATACACCCGCTCCACGATGGAAAAGGCTGCCCGTGCGTTCTGCTCCACCAACACCAGGGTAAGGCCCTTGTCGCGGCGCAACTCGTCCAGTACCCGCATGACCTCTTCGGTCAGCTTGGGCGAAAGGCCCAGGCTCGGCTCGTCCACCACCAGAATCTTGGGCTCGGTCAGGAGGGCCATGCCCAGCAAAAGCATCTGCTGCTCGCCGCCCGAAAGGTAGCCCCCTTGTTCGAAGCGGCGCTCGTAGAGGCGGGGGAAGCGGGTAAAAATCTCGTCGGCCAGCTCTTTATGGCGCTGCGGGGTTAGCTTGTGCCCCGCGGCCCGCAGGTTTTCGATCACGGTGAGGTAGCGAAAGATGGGGCGGCCCTCGAGGATGGCGGTCACGCCCAGCTCGGTCACCTTAAGGGCGGGCAGGTGGTGGGTTTCCTGACCGTTGATGGCAATTTTTCCGTCCAGTACCCGCCCATCATACTGCGGCAGGAGCCCCGAAATGGCCCGCACCAGGGTGCTTTTGCCTGCACCGTTGGGGCCCAGAAGCGCCACCGCCTCGCCGGCCCCGGCCCGCATGCTCACCCCCTGCAGGGCCAGGATGACCCCCCTGTAGACCACTTTTAGGTTTTCAACGTTGATTTCGGCCATTCAAACGCTCCTTGGATAGTGGGGATGTCCTCCCTTCACACCCGCTCGATGCGGTGCTGGCCAAACAAGCCATAGGGGCGGAACAGCAGCACCAAGAGCACAATCAGGAAGGGGATGGCCTGGGTGATGCCGGGCAGCAGGGACTCGAGGTAAAGTTGCGAGAAGGCCTCGATCAGGCCAATCAGCAGGCCTGCCACCACCGCACCCGGTACCGAGTCGAAACCCCCTAGAATAGCTACCGGGAAGACAATCAGTCCGAGCAGAATCAGATGGTGGCCGGGGCCGCCACCCCCCGCCGCGCCCGCCAGAAACGCACCGCCAATGGTAGCCATCACGGCCGAGATGCCCCAGGCCACCGCCACCACTCGAGGCGCATTGATGCCCATGGCCAGCGCAGCGGTTTCACTCTCCGAGACCGCCCGCAATAGCACCCCGTAGCGGCTGTATTTGAGTGCCAAAACCAGCAAAATAGCCAGGGGTAGGGCCAGAATCAGGCTCCACACCGCTTTAGAAGAAAGAAACACCCCCCCCAGGCTAAAGGCCAGGTTGGGCATCTCCTTGGGTAACTGGGAGATATCAGCGGCCCCCATGGCTTTCTGGTCGGGGCCCCACAGGATGAGGGTGGCCCCGTCCAGGGTGGCGGCCAGACCAATGGTTGCCATAATCACCGCCACCACGTTTCGCCCCAGGAGGGGCCGCACAAACCCCCGTTCGACCAGCACCCCAAAGATAAAGGCCAGGGGCAGGGCCAGCAGAATGGCCAAGAGCAGCGGAAAAAAAAGCGACATGGTGTAGGTCAGGTAAGCACCAATGAGCATGAACTCCGCTATGGCAAAGTTGACCACGCTGGTTGCGCGGTAGACCAGCACAAACCCAGCGGCAATCACCGCATACAGCGCACCATTGGCCAGGCCGTTGAGGGCGGTTTGGATGACTAAGGCCAGATCCATGTTTTCCTTTAGGCGATTCTTGCGACAGGCTCGAGGGCCCGAGCCAACCGTCGGTTAGCTCCCGACCCTCGAGCCACCCCAGGTAATTTAGAGCTTAGAGCCGTCTACCCAGTCGGTAATGGCATCGAAGCGGCCATCCCGCACGTTGGCTCGCCAGAGCTTGGTAAAGGGCAGACGGTGGTTCACCCAGCGCATATTGCGCACCTGGCCGCCGGCGTTGTAATCGCCCAGGCTCTCCAGGGCCTCGATCATGCCGGGGCGGGTTAGCTTGCCCGCAGCATGCGCCCGGCGCATGGCCTCGGCGATCACATCCACAGCCATCCAGGAGCCCATGTAATAGGTGGTGCGGTACGAGAGATCGCGGCCTTTGGAGCGGCGTAAGGCCCGGATCTGCTCCACCGCCGGCACCGTGGTGTCGTAGTAGTAGGCGTTGTGGTAGGTCACGATGAAGCCATCGGCCGCCGCCCCGGCCCGCTGCATCAGGGCCAGCTCAGCCGAGTAGTAGGTGCCCATGAAGGTAGCCCGAATGCCCTGCTCGCGGGCCGCCCGCACCACCAGCGGCTCCACGGTGAGCACGTAGCCGTGCATAATCACGAAGTCGGGCTGGGCCTGGCGTAGCTTGGTCACGATGGGGGTGGCATCGGCGATGGCCAAGGGGGTTACCTCTTCGCCTACTATCTGGAAGCCCAGCCGGGCCGACTGCTCCTTGATGAAAGGGATGGGGTCACGCCCGAACTCGGAGTTGGAGTAGCACAGGAAAATTTTGGCCCCGCGGCCTTTCTGACGGCGAATCTGCTGCAACAGAGCCCCGGCCATGTCGTTGTAGGTGGGGCCAAAGACGAAAATGGTGGGGTAGGTGTTGGGGTCGGCCAGTTCGTTGGAGAATGAGGTGGCGGTATAGGGCAGCCGCAAGCGGGTAATCTCGGGGGCCAGGGCCTTGGAAAGACCGGTGGAGTCGCCGTAGACAAACACCAGCTCCTCCGGGCTTTCGCGCTGAACGATGCGATTAAAGACGGCCGTTCCGCGGGCTACGTCGTAGCCGTCATCTTCGACCACCAGCTCGAAGCGCCGACCACCAATGCCACCAGCGTCGTTGATGCGGTCGGCGGCATCGCGGAAAGCATCCAGGGCCGCATTGCCCGCGAAGGCAAAAGCGCCCGTGAGGGGGAGAATGGCCGCGAGTTTGACCGGCCGGGCCTGTGCACGGGCGATCATCCAGGGGCTGTATACGGTAGAAGCAGCTAGACCAGCTTTGAGCACTTGACGGCGGTTCATTTTCATGCACTTCCTCCTCGAGAACAACTTCGGTTGTGTTGTGCCCCCAGGATACTATGACCCCTCGAGTTTTGTGTACCCGGTTCAAAACCGCCTGGCTTATGATGTCCACCGAACGATCTAGCACGGTAGTGCGTCAGGATGAGCCCCCTTTCTCCTGCAGAGGCTATTGAACGCTCGAGGCCGGATCCCCGCGTTTTGTCAGGATGCCTATTGGCAAGCCCTTTACTGGAGGCTAGGCTAGTCGAATGTATCTACCCCAGCACTTTGCCGTGACCGACCCAGCGGTGCTGTTTGACTTAATGCAGCAGTTTGGCTTTGCCACCCTGGTCTCGGTGCATGAAGGCAGGCCCTTTGCCACCCAGATACCCTTTACGCTCTACCCCGAGCGCAACCTGCTGGCCAGCCATATAGCCCGTGCCAACCCGCAGTGGACCAGCTTCGACCAAAACCAAGAGGTGCTGGTAATCTTCCAGGGTGACCACACCTATATCTCGCCAAGCTGGTACGAAAAACATCCCAGCGTACCGACCTGGAACTACATGACCGTCCACGTCTACGGCAAGGTGCAGATTGTTGAAGAGTCCGCTGCAGTGAAAGCCCTTTTGCGCGACCTGGTTGTGCAGTACGAGCAGCAGTGGAAGATGGAGGAACTTCCCCAGGACTACCTGCACGGCATGATGAAAGGGATTGTGGCCTTCCAGATCGAGATTACCCGGCTTTTGGGCAAGTTCAAGCTATCGCAAAACCGCAGCCAGGCAGACCGGGAGCGGGTTATTGCAGCCCTGGAGCAAAGCCCCAACCCCAGCGACCGGGCTGTTGCCCGACAGATGAAAAAGCATTCAGAACAAGTATGAACCCCCACCTCACCCAACCCATCACCCTCGAGGGCAAGCTCGTCCGGCTCGAACCTCTCACCATGGCGCACCTGCCCGCCCTGCTGGAGATCGCGCAGCTCGAGGAATACCCCTACACCACCGTGCCCAGGTCGGAGGTGGGCATGCGGCGCTATATTCAAGCCGCCCTGGACGAGCAGGCCCAGGGGCAGGCCCTGCCTTTTGCAACGGTGGACAAACGGGCCAGTTGCGTGGTGGGCAGCACCCGCTTTATGGCCTTTGAGTACTGGCCCTGGCCCGAGAACAGCCCCCACTACCGCCCCCAGCGGCCCGATGCGGTGGAGATCGGCCACACCTGGCTGGCCCCACCGGCCCAGCGCACCGGCCTCAACACCGAGGCCAAGCTCCTGATGCTCACCCATGCCTTCGAGGGGCTGGGGGTGCGTCGGGTGACGCTCAAGACCGACGCCCGCAACCTGCGCTCACGCCGGGCCATCGAGCGGCTGGGAGCGCACCTCGACGGGATTCTCCGGGCTCACCGCCCTGCAGCTGACGGCGGCATTCGCGACAGCGCGATGTACAGCATTCTGGCCAAGGAGTGGCCGGCGGTTAAAGCCAGGCTTTTGGGCCTGCTGGCCCAGACACGCCAAGCTGGAGAGCCGCCCGATCTGCTTTAACCCGCCTCCACATACGAGGCGATGTACTCGAGCTCCTTCAGATGCCGCAGGTCGTGGCCGGCCAGCATCTTCACAATGAACGAGATGGTCTCGGGGCCGCGTTGGGGGTGGTAGGCCACCCTGTTCCAGTCCTGTGGCTCCAGGTTGCGCAGGAGCTCGAGGTTCCACCGGCGCAGAGCACAAAAAGCCTCCAGGGCCAGCCTGGCCGAGTAGCTCTCATAGTTGCGGTAGCGGATGCCCCAGCGGTCGTGGTCGAAGGCCTGGGCCTCTTCGGTGCCGGCCAGGGCCTGGCGCAGGCGGAAGCCGTAGCCAATCTCGAGGTCGGCCAGGTGGCAGTAGATTTCCCCCGCCGTCCAGTGGGTCAGTTCGCAACCCCGGCGCATATCCAGCTGGGGGAATAGCTCGGTCAGGAGATCGGGCGTCTCTGCCAACACCTCCAGGGGGTCACGGTCGCCCAGGGCCTCGAGGTTCTTCTGGACGTACTCGAATTTTTCCATGTACCTATGGTAGAGCCATTGCCCAGGTACAGAATTCCCCCTCAAGCCCCAGCAAAGGACAACTCCGCCACCTCGACCATGGGCGAACCCACGATGCCCATCATGGGGTTCCACTCGAGCTCGCTGCCCAGGGCAGTGATGCGGTTGAGCAGCTCCAGGAAGTTCCCCGCTACCGTGAAGTTCTCCACCGGGTAGGCCACCTCGCCCCCCTCCACTTTAAGGCCCAGGGCCTGCAGGCTAAACTCCCCCGAGATGGGGTTGGCCCCGGCATGCAGGCCCATCAGGTCGGTGACCACGATGCCGCTGTCCATCTGCACACCCGCGCCGGGCTCTACGAACAGGTTGCTGGGCGCAATGCCCAGCACCCCCTTGTAGTTGCGGGCGGCGTGGCCGGTGTTCTCCACCCCCATCTTGCGGGCGGTCTCGGAATTGTGGGCAAAGGTGCGCAGGATGCCCTTCTCGATGAACACCGTACGGCGGGCCGCGGTGCCTTCGGCGTCGAAGGGGCGCGAGGCCAGCCCGTCCGGCAGGGTGGGGTCGTCTACCAGGGTGAAAATTTCTGAGGCGATTTTCTGCCCCACCCGGCCCGCCAGCAGGCTCTTGCCCTCGAGCACGTTCTTGGCCGAGAGCAAAAACCAGCCCATCATGCCCAGCAGTTGGGCGAAGGCCTTGGGTTCGAAGTAGGCTTTGTAGCGCCCGGTTTTGAGGGGGCGGGCCCCCAGCAGGCGCCCGGTGCGGTGCAGGTACTGCTGGGCGGTGCGGCCCGGCTCGAGGGCGTGGAACTCCTTGGAAAGGTCGAACTCGTAGCCCTGCTTGAGGCTGCTCCCCTCGCCCATCACGGCGCTGGTCAGAAGCAGGGCGTAGCCGTTGCGAAAGGCCCCCGAGACCCCCTGGGTGGAGCCCAGGGTGGCCTGGGTTTCGTTCTCGGAGTAGCGGGTCATCTGCACCTGCCGCACCCGGGGGTCGGCCCGCAGGGTGGCCTCGAGGTTCAGAGCCGCCTGGCGCTTTTGCTCCAGGGGGGCCGAAAGCCCCTCGCCCAGCAGGTCGTGCTGGCCCAGCGTGCCCCCCGCCGGCAGGAACCCCCCGGTCTCGGACTGCAATAGGGCGTTCTCGTGGGCCTCCTGGAGCACCCAGTCCAGCGCCGCCGGGGTGCGCTCCTCGGTGTAGGCATAGCCGGTTTTGCCCTCCACCACCACCCGCACCCCCACCCCGCCCTGGGTGGCCTGGGTGATCTCTTCCACCCGGCCGCCGTGGGCCTGGATGGTGAGTTCGCGGGTGTGGGTCGCCAGCACCTCGGCCTCGAGGCCCAAGGCGCGGGCTTTTTGCAGTAGATAATCCCTGGCTTCTTCAAAGGTCATGGTTCTTCCCCCATTCGAGAGCCGGCTCAAGCCTGGCCCCCCACCACAATCTCGGAGATCAAGAGGTGCGGCTGGCCCACCTCCACCGGCAGGCTGCCCGAGAGCGAGCCGCACATACCGGGGCCCATCTCGAGGTCGTCCGAGACCGCCACAATTTTCTGGATGCTCTCGGGGCCCTTGCCCACCAGCATGGCCCCCCGCACCGGCTCCTCGATGCGCCCGTGGCGGATGATGTAGCCCTCCTTGACCGCAAAGTTGTACTCACCGGAGCCGGGCCGCACCTGCCCCCCGCCCATATCGGCGGCGTAGAGGCCGTACTCGATGCCCTCGAAGAGTTTTTCCTTAGGGGTAGTGCCGGGGGCGATAAAGGTATTGCGCATGCGGCTGGTGGGGGCAAAGGTGTAGTCCTGGCGCCGCCCCGAGCCGGTGGGCCGGTAGCCGGTGAGCAGGCTGCCCAGCCGATCCACCATGTAGCTTTTGAGCACCCCGTTCTCGATCAGCACGGTGCGCTCGGTGGGCCTTCCCTCGTCGTCGAACTCCTGCGAGCCCCAGCCGTGGGGGGTGGTGCCGTCGTCGATGTAGGTCACGCAGTCCGAGGCCACTTTTTCGCCCAGCTTGTCGGAGAGCACGCTGGCTTTTTTCGCGACGGAAGTGGTTTCCAGGAGGTGCCCCAGGGCCTCGTGGAAGATCACCCCGCCAAAGCCGTTGCCAATTACCACGGGCATGGTGCCGGCGGGGGCCGGTTTGGCCCGCAGGTTGGTGAGGGCCTGCAGGCCGGCCCTGCGCCCGACCTCGGCGGGGGGGTAGCGGTCGAAGAGCTCGAGGCCCACACTGAGCCCCGGCCCCATCACCCCGGTCTGCATCCCGCTCTCGTCCTGGGCGATGGCGGTCACGTAGAGGCGGGTGCGCACCCGGCGATCCTCGGCCCAGGTGCCCTCGCTGGTGGCCACGAGCACCTCCTGCTCCCACTCCATCAGGTTGGTCTGCACCTGCTTGATCTGGGGGCCGACCTGGGCCCCGGCCTCGGCCTCGCGGAGGCGCTCGAGGCGGTAGCGCTTGTCTTTGGTGCTAAAGGGAACCTGGGGGGCGTGCAGCCCCTGGGCCACCACCTTGCGAAAATCGAGGCCGCCCCGGCCCAGCGCGTCCACCTGGCCCGCCTGGCCCTTGAGCTGAACCAGGGTCTCGGTGACCTCGAGCAGGCCCTGGGGGCTCAGGTCGTTGGTGTAGGCATACACCACCTCGGTGCCGTAAAAAAGCCGCAGCCCGGCCCCGTACTCGAGGCCGCTGGTGGCCTCCTTCACCTCGCCCGAAAGCACCCGCAAGGCCCGCCGCCGCCAGCGCTCCACATACAGCTCTGCGAAATCGGCCCCACCCTGCCGGGCACGGCGGAGCACATCTCCCACCAATGCTTCGTCTAACACACAACCTCCTTGTAGCCTCTACAGCCTAGCAGGCCTGGCCCCACCCCAAAACCCACCCTGGTTGCATTTTGTACCCACAGGGCATCCGCTGGTTGGTGAAGACGCCAGCGCCTAAAACTCATCCTGAACTTTTGTGCCGCAATAAACTGAGGCTGTTTTGAAGATGCCTCGCCTGCATTTGCGTTTACTGATGGTTGCCCTCTTGAGCACCGGCGCTCTGGCCCAGAGCCTGCCGCCCCCCCGCATCGGCGACCAGCCGGGGTTTACGCGGGTGGTGCTGGACTTACCCAAAGAGGCGACCTACCAGATCGAGCCGCTGGGCGCTGCGCTGCGGGTGACCCTGCCGGGCCAGACTGTTGCGCCCGGGCTGCACTTTGTGAGCCTGCCGGAGCTGGCCGGGTATGTGCTCGAGCAGCACGAAGACAAAGCGGTACTGATCCTGTTCACCCCCCAGGGGGTCACGCCCCGCTCCGGTTACAAAACCATGACCCTGGCCGCCCTGCAGGGCGACGGGCAGCGGCTGGTGATCGACCTCTCGGGGGCCTTTGTGGATACCAGCCCGCTGCCGGCCTTCCCGGAGTTTCGCTTTATCAGGTCGGGCGGGCGGCGCTTTTCGGTGGTGGTGGACGCCGGGCACGGCGGCCCCGACCCCGGCGCTTTGGGGCCGGTGGTGGAAAAAGCGGTGAACCTCGAGGTGGCCCTGCGGGTGCGCCGCTTTTTGCAAAACGCGGGCGTGGAGGTCGTCCTGACCCGCGAAAGCGATACGGCCTTTTCGCCCGATAAGCGCACCGACCTGGCCCAGCGCGTGGCCCTGGCCGAGGGCAAAGATTTGTTCGTCTCCATCCACGCCAACGCCACCGTACCGGCCCGCGCCGACGGCTGGTGCGGCCTCGAGGTCTACTACTACAGCCCCGACACCACCCGCCCCTTTTTCCCCTCCCCGGCGCCGCTCCTGCCCGCCCCACCCCCCCTTGCGCTCAACCCGCTGGATGCGCTCGAGGCCGCCCGGCCTACCCCAGCGCAAGGGCCGCTCGACCCAGGCACCCAGCCCAGCCCGGAGGACGTCAACCCCATCCCGCCGCAGGGCCTGCCCACCCCCACCCCCCAGATGAACTCGCTGCGCCGCATGGAGCTTTCACGTACCCTGGCTACCCGGGTGCTCTCGTATACGCTGGGGGCCACCGCTGCCGTCAACCGCGGGGTGCGCAGCGCCGACTTCTTCGTGATTCGGTATTCCAGCGTCCCGGCCATCCTGGTGGAGATGGGCTACCTGAGCCACCCCATCGAGGGCCAGAACCTGCGCGAGGCTAGCTACCTCGACCGCATTGCCTACGGCATCGCCAGGGGGGTGCTGGAGTACCTGGAAAACGACCAGCCGCTCGAGTAGCCGCCTTCGATGCTCTGCGCTGCAACGAACGACGCATGGGATGGGTATGGAAGCGGCTTCCCAGATAACCGCTCTGAGTACGTAATAGGTTTAGGTGGGCAGTCTGGAAAAAGAGGATCTATCCCGACCGGAAGAACATTACTGTAGCGACCCATCCCGTACACCAAAGTGCCTATCTCGGCACGCCCCGCACAGCGCCCGACCGCAACCGTTGCAAGAACTTAGCCTCAGACAACCGCCCAGCCAGGTAGTCGCTTACATCGGGGGCCGCCTTGCCGGTCTGAATCATCTGGCTTAGCACCCAGAACTGTTCCAACCGAATCTTGCCCTCGCGCCGCAATGAGCCGATTTTTTGCAGACGCCTATCAATGGAGGTCTGCGCCGGAACCCTCGGAATGGCTCCAGCCCGAACCAGATTCACAAGCTGTCCACCGGTCAGGGCTCCCGCCAGATACAGTTTCAGGTCATCGGGCTGCCTTTTGACCTCGAGCCAATCGGCCAGCGCATCAAACTGCTCGCCATTGATATGGCCCGAGAGCTTCAAGTTGGCCAGACGGCTTAAGGCCACCGCAACAGGGTTGAGGGCCAGGGTGTAGTCGTCGGGGCCATAGAGCTTGGGGGTCTGGGGGGTGCCTTTGCGCGAGCTGAACGCTTCAACGCGAACTGCAGCATAACGGTAAGCCTCCCCAATGGTTACATAGCCATCCCCGTTCTCATCGGCTTTACCCGAGATGGCTTCCAGCAAATAGGCAGTAAAAATTCCACCCCCCAGCTCAGCGTCCTCCCAACTCGGCTCGGAGTCGGCAGAAGAAGCCAGCAACACATCGACCCCGCTCATGTCGAGCTTTTGCGGCTTGGGAAAGTCCTTGCGGCCCGGCATGGTGAAGCTGCGCGAGCCCGCTTGAGACTGCCCACTAAAACAGGCATCCAGTATCAGAATCAGGCGGCCCCTGCCCTGGCTGGCCTTGCGTACTTGTTCTCGCAACCCATCCAGGGGCAGCCAGGTTTCCTCGTCGTTGATTTTGGCGTCGCTGGGCATCAGGGTAGCCTGCCCCAGGTGGTTCAGCATCCCGTGGCCGGAGTAGTAGACGATCAGGGTATCGCTCACCCGCATGCGCCGGGCCAGATCGCGCAACTCGGCCTCGATGGCGGTCTTGCTGGCCTCGGTATCCAGCAGCACCCGCACCTTGCTTACCTGACCCTTGTCGGAGTCGCGCAGGGCCTGGGCCATTTTGCGAGCGTCACTCTCGGCGTAGCTAAGAGGCGGCAATGTGGGGGTTTCGGGATAGGGGCGATAGTTGTTGACGCCAATGACCAGGGCGTAGGTTTCGGGCTTGGGTATGGGCTGACCCAACCCAAACCAGCACCCAACGCCCAGCCCAACAAGCCAGGCGATTGGCCGGCCCCAGCAACGTTGCATAAAACACCATCAGCCCAGGCCCCCACCCTCCATTCCCTAAAGTTAGACAGAGATGAAAGCAGACTAAGCAATGCGGGAGGCAGCGTTAACCCAATGGAAAAGGTAGATTTGTAGTATATCACGGTACAAACCCTTTTTTCACTCGCTTTTTGCTGTCTAGAGGAGTACAACTCGTAGTGCAATTGATGAAAGTTTCTACTAGATGTTGTGTATTTGAGATGCTAGGTTTGCTAAAACACGGTTTTAATATCCACAAAAAAGGGAAAAGCCTATTCAGTACCCCTCACATTCAAAGTTATGTAGAGCTATGACCGTCCCCACCGCAGCTCCCACACTGACTCTGTACGCGGGGCAGGGTGATTTACCCATTCTGGGCATTCGTGGAAATTACCCTATTTGGCTTGCTCAGAGATTCCTGAATCCGGGCCGGGATAGGTGGGTGCGCAGTGGATAAACTACCCCGTCAGCGAACCTTTTCACCCCACGCGCGTAAAGCCCTATGGCGCACTGGACTGGTGGTGCTGGTGATGGTGGCCTCTTCCTATATTTTGAGCAACAACCTGCTGGGGCCATTTGGCGCTTTTATCAAGGGTCCGCAAGGAGTCTCACTGGATCGGCTGACCAAAGTGGTGCACCGCTGGGGTTCGCCGGTGCCTGTGCGCGATTTTCCACTGGTAGTGCTGGTGGAGCTCGAGCAGAGTAGCATCCAAGAACTCAGCCCCAACAGCAATGTTTTTCACCGGGGTCAGCTTGCCCGCATCACCCAGAAAATTCTCAGTTACCAGCCCAAAGGTCTGTTCCTCGACTTCGATTTGCGCTACCCCAGCAACGAGGGTGGGATACTCTCGGAAGGGGACGGGCGGTTACTGGAGGTGTTGGGTCATGCCCAGGTTCCCATCCTGCTACCCGATAAACAGATTTTGGGTCAACCCCTCAGCAGCCTCAACCCCAAGTTGTTTGCTGTGCAAGCCCAGGTGCTCTATGACGGCGACGGGCTAACCCGCAAGATTCCCCGGCCCCTTCCTGGGCAGCCTGTAGCTGCCTCGCTGGGGCTGTACTGCTTAGGACTGGGCATAGACTTGCAGGATGGCCTCCGCTGTCCGCAATCGGTTGCGCTTGGCAATCCCCAGTCCGATGGGAAGCGTATCGTCTACCGCGAGATACGGCGCTATGGAGCCCACACCGAAGGGCGGCAGCTCTGGCCCAATCTGGTGGTGATGGGAGGGCTGCAATTCTTGAACGATGGCCTGGTGAAATCGGAAAAAACCCAGGGGGCTTTGTTCCTGGTGGGGCGCACCTACCCCAGGGCCGACGATGTACATTTCACGGCGATTGGGGCAGTACAGGGCATTGATATTCATGTAAACGCTCTCCTAACCCTGGCGACCTACCGCAGTTTTTCCGAAACCCTGGCCTGGGGGCCGGTGTTGTTGTTGGTGCCGCTGGTGGTTTTTTTGGCCCTCTGGCTGACCTACTCCATCACCGACGGCTGGCTGAGGGCCAGCCACTTCCAAGGCTTTGTGCAGGCCCTTATCGAGACAGCGGTGGCGGCCTGGTTTTTGTTTTTCGCTGGGGTGCTCATTTTGCAGTACACCGGGCATTTTCTGGATTACCTGTATCCCATTGTGGCCTTTCAGATGGGAGCCTTGCTTCTCAAGCTGTTTGCTGGAGGGAAGAAGAATGAGAGCAAAACCGACGATTCAGGGCAGGAAGTGGCGGATAAACTCAAGGAAATCGTGGAGGGAACCGGAGGGGATCGGTAGCGTGTGGCAGGCCGCACTGAGCGCGGTAAACCCTGCTGGCCGAATGGTCAGACTACTGGCTGGGAGGCTTGATGCTTCGGTACAGGGCGAGCCGAGGAAAGCAGCACCCACGCCCTGGAAGCATTTGTTTGTGGGGATCGTCCTGGTCTTTTGTTCGCTGGCCCTGGCCGGGCCGGCCCGCCTCGAGCTCAGTGGAAAAGCCCGCCTCCTTCGCACCGACCAGAGTGTGCAAACCTACACCCGCAACGGTGGCCCTGCTTTGCTGCTCAACCTCGAGGCCGGTGACCGTCTGTGCCTTACGGAAGGCAAAGGACGTCTCCTGTACGGGGTGCGGGCCTTTGCCCTCGAGGCCAGAGGCACTGCCTGCTTCGAGGTGGCCCGGCCCAGGTCGTTCTGGCAAAACCTGGTAGCCAGCTGCCAGGACATCGGGGTATGCAAAAAACAAGCCGAGGTCGCCTTTATCAAGGAGGCCAAAAGCCGCAACCTGGCGGGCAGCGCCCCGATCCTCTACCTGCCTACCGACTATAGCCTGGACACCCTGACCCTCACGGTCACCGATGGACAGACCCTGCGCTTGTTGAATGGGGCCAGCGAGTTACAAAAAGTAGAGGCCCAAGGAGTGGGGGTTTTTACCATTGCAACCGAATTGCTGCGGAAGACCGGGCGCCTCGAAGTACAGAGCCGCTCTGGGCTGGTGGTATATGCAGCCCCGGTTTACTGGGTGAGTTTTGCCAGTGAGATCGCGGCCAATGCCCCCCTCGAGGCTGCGCTGGCCCTGTGGCTCACCAGCGAGATCGGCTACGCCCCTGCTGCCTATAGCTACCTGCTGGCGGCTGGAGCCAGCGAGCTGGCTACTATCCTGGAGGCACAAATTCGCCGGGAGTTTCGCGGTAGCGCGCGCTAGCGGTTCTTGTGGTATGGGAGGGAACTGCCTGCAGCGGTTCCAAGTTAGGCTCCATACCAGGCAACCCATGGCATTTTCCGGTGTGCAGTGGGCGGCTGTGTCCGTTGAAGCCGATTCTTGCGGGATACTGGTTGTTTTCGACGGATAGAGAATCTGAACTCGAATCACATAGTTATAGAAGCATCGATGGGTTTTTGTTACCCTACTCGGCATGGAGTTTGTACTGAACTTGCTGCTCATTGCTAGCGGCATCGTGCTGTTGTACTTTGGAGGCGAGGCGCTGGTAAAAAACGCGGTGGTGCTGGCCCGCAGTTGGGGCATCAGCACCATGGTGGTGGGCCTGACGGTGGTGGCCTTTGGCACCAGCAGCCCCGAACTGGCCGCCAGCCTGGCCGCTGCGCTCACCGGTAGCCCGGCCATCGCCATTGGCAATGTGGTGGGCTCAAATATCCTGAATATCCTGCTCATCCTGGGGGTTACCGCCCTGCTGGCACCCATCCGCGCCCAGGCCCAGTTCATCAAGCGCGAGGTGCCCATCATGATTGGGGCGGCCTTGCTGCTTTTTGTGTTTTTGTACTTCGACCAGCAGATAACCCGCTGGGAGGGGTTGTTTTCGATGGCCTTGCTGGGTCTGTATATCTGGTTTTTATACCGCAGCAGCATCAGCGAGAGCGCCGACGTGCTCGAGGAGTTCGATCAGGAGTACGGCCAGCCCGCCAAGACTGGCTGGCAGACCTACGTGGGTTTGGTGCTGGGGCTGGCGCTCCTGGGGGTGGGGGCTCGCCTGCTCACCATCGGGGCGGTGGAGCTGGCTCGGGCTTTTGGAGTGCCTGAGCTAATCATTGGCCTGACCATTGTGGCGCTGGGCACCAGCCTGCCGGAAGTGGCCGCCTCCATCACCGCTGCCCTGCGCCGCGAGCCAGACATTGCGCTGGGCAACATAGTGGGTTCCAACGTATTCAACATCCTGGGGATCCTGGGCCTTACTGCCCTGGTGCAGCCGGTGGGCCTGCCCTGGGAGGGCATCCAGCGCGATATGTGGGTAATGTTGCTGGCCAGTGTGTTGCTGTGGCCGTTTCTGGCGACTGGATCCCGTTTGGGACGGAGGGAGGGCGGGGTTTTCCTGGGGCTGTATGTGGCCTATGTGGTATTGCTTGTTCAGAGCACCGCCCAGCGTAGCATGGGATAAGCCCTTGTGGTTACTGCGCCTGCTACCAAAAACTCTCCAAAAGGCTGCTTTTTTTGAATCCCATGGTTGCTGCGCTGGGCGAAGAAGCGCTTTCTTTCAAAAAACACCACTTTCTGGTACGGGGATAACTTCGGTCAGGAGGTGTTAGCCGAACCGCTCCCACCAGGCGTGTAACGGTTGTTCGGGCGGGCTGGCTCCCTCCACCGTGCAGGTGATGGCGGCCAGGTGGCAGGAGGAGGCCAGGATAACCGGGAGCTGGGTTCCATCCCAGGTGAGTAACTCCATCCTCGAGCCAATCTCTTGCTTCATCATCCCGTAGATCAGGCCAGCTGTGAAAGCATCCCCGGCTCCAATGGTGTCTAATACCGCTACCTTGACCCCTGGAACCCGCATCATTCGGGTACGGAAAGCGCCTATGGCCCCGGCGGCGCCCAGGGTCAGGATTGTGACTGGCGCGCCCAGCTCGACCAGGTGCTCGAGCAAGACCTGGGGGTCGTTTGGGGTCTTGGGGAATAAGTACCGGGCATCATCCAGGCTGGCTTTGAACACCGAAATGAAGGGCATGTAGCGCAGGAGCTGCTCCCAGTAGGCTTCATCGGGGCTTGCGTGCAGATTGGGGTCGAAGCTGACCAGCACGTCGAACTCGAGGGCGATCTCCAGTAGGCTTTCGATGCCTGGGATGTTGCGGGGGGCAAAGGCCGAGAGGGAGCCAAAGTGGAACCACTTAGCCCGGGCCATAGCTGCGCTATCCGGACGAAACTGGGTATCGCCAAAGGCCCGGTAGAAGCTGAACTGCGCCTCACCCTTTGTGTCTATCTCGGCCAGACTCAAAGGGGTGGGTATCCCCGGTAACTGCTGAATGAAGCGAGTTTCGATCTTTCGCTCGCTAATGCGGGCCAGGGCCCAGTCACCCAAAAAATCCTGCCCGAGTTCGCCCACAAACCGCGTGGGCACTCCAAGGCGGGCCAATATGGCGGCAGTGTTGAGGGCTGATCCGCCCAGCGTCCCGTTGTAAGACAATGTAGGCCGCGAAAGAGCATTGCGCCCGATGAGGTCGACCAGAATTTCGCCGGTGAGCACCACCATGTTCGTCGTACACTCTAGCAAATCCCTGGGCCGGCAAAAGTCCTCCGGTTGTACGGATTGTGGGGCCGGTTCTGGCCCGCTCGAGCCTACCCAGGCCCGGCCCCAGAGCGTATGATTGGCTTTGTGAGTCGGGCTTTTGTGATTGGAATTGCCGGTGGAACCGGTAGTGGAAAAACCACCGTAACCGAGGCGGTGATTAATGCGGTAGGGTCGGAGCATGTGGCCCTGCTGCCGATGGACAACTACTACAAAGACAACGCACATCTATCTTTTGAGGAGCGCCTCAAACAAAGCTACGATCATCCCGACGCCTTCGACCTCGAGCTCTACCTTGCCCACATCCGGCAGATCGTGGCGGGCCAGCCGGTAGCGGTTCCGGTCTACTCGTTCAAGGAATACACGCGTTCGCGCGAAACCATTTTGGTAAAGCCAGCCCCGGTGGTGGTGCTCGAGGGTATCATGCTGCTGTTAGACGCTACCCTTCGAGCCCAGATGAACCTTAAGGTCTTTGTGGATACCGATGCCGATGTGCGCTTCATCCGGCGTTTGCAGCGCGATATTGTCGAGCGCGGACGCACTGTGGAGAGCGTTATAGCGCAGTACCTCGAGCAGGTTCGCCCCATGCACCTGTCCTTTGTGGAACCGTCCAAACGCTATGCCGACGTGATTATTCCCCACGGAGGCCATAACCAGGAGGCCCTGGCCATGCTCACCGCGCGAGTACGCAGCCTGGTGCAGGACAGGAGAGTGGGGCAGGGGGGGTGACTGTGAGGCTGGGTAGCCTTTTGCGGATAACGGTGTTACTGGCGGCCGTGCTGAGCCTGCCTGCGCTCTGGCCCCGGATGCAGGCCGAGCACCCGGGGCCGGTGGTGCTGATCATGGACGGCGAAGAAGTGGCCGATCAGGCCCGCTTTACCGACAGAACCTTCCTGCAAGCGATGCAAGAGTACCGATCCCTGGGGGTAGAGGGGGTGGCGCTCTATGAGCAGTCGGTGCGCAACTGGGTGAACCGGGGGCTTCTGACCTACCACCCGGCCAACACCCTGCAGCTGGTCTATCCCAATGCCCAGATCAGGCCGGGGTGGTTCTACCTGACTGGCCCCCAGGCATTCCTGGAGGCTATAGTCGCCCGCTGGAGCATCCCCATCGAAAAGGTTGTGATTGGAACCCAGCCCTGGCTGGCAACCCCAGTAAACGTGGAGTTTTTTCCGGCTGGCTACGACCGGGCCCTGGCCCGTGAACTCAAGGCCCAGGGCTTTTACATCGCGGCCCGGCCCTTCGACCATCCCTACCGCAAGTACGATGTAGAACTGATTCCTCCCGAGGCCGATGTGGTGGTGTTTGCGGGGCTGGATGTGCTGGGGTACAAGGACAACCTCGAGGCCGTCGCAGTCGGTCTGGAGGGCAAACCAATCGCCTGGATCGAGGGCACCCCCCAGCGGGGCTTTGCCCAGCTCGCCCAAACCCTGCCGGTCAAGCGGCTTTTTAGTATCCGCCCGGAATGGCAGGACAAGCTCACCCCTGCCGAGACCGCCGACAAGTTTGTGCTGGCGGCCCGCGAGCGCGGCCACCAGTTGCTTTACCTACGACCCTACCGACAGCCTGGTGACACCCAGCAATTCCTGACCATCCTAAAGCGCGACCTGGAGCGTTCGGGCGTTCCTATCGGCGAACCCACGGCCCGCGACTTTGACCCTTCACCGCTGCGCTACATGGCCTTTCTGGGCATTGCGGCGGGGTTGGCGCTGCTGGCCATTGGGCTACCAGCGCCCTTTGGTATTCCGGTAGCCGTGCTGCTGGTGCTCTTTGCCCTGGGGGTGGCCCGCGGGGATGCGGCGCCCTTGCTGGCGGCGATGGTGTTCCCGGCTCTTGGTTTTCTCGAGCGCCAACTGTCCGGTTTGCGCCTGTGGCTGGCCGCGGTTCTCTACTCGCTGGCCGGGGTGGTCTTTCTGGCTGCGCTGGGCAGCACCCCCCAGAGCGTGCTGGGCCTGGATCCTTTCCGGGGGGTATCGCTTACGCTGGTGGTGCCGCCCCTCTTGGTGGCCCTCTCGTTCTTGCCCACCGACTACAAGCCGGCCCTCAACTTCTTATATAACTATCAGTTCAAACTTGGCGAGGTCGCGATCGTCTTGGTGGGGCTGGCGGTGGTGGCCCTGGCCGTCTTGCGGCGCGGCAACGACGCTGCCCCCTCCATCGTGCCGGAATGGGAATTGCAGCTCAGGGCCTTTTTGCAGGACGTAATGGTACGCCCTCGTTTCAAAGAGATTTTTGCCCATGCCCTGGCCCCCATGGCCCTGCTGCTGCCCTGGCCGACCTGGATGAGGAATGCGTTGCTGGTGCTGGTGGCGGTGGGTATGGGTTCCATACTGAACACTTTTTCCCACTACCATACCCCTTTGAGCATCTCTTTTTTCCGGGTGTTGAATGGAATTCTCATCGGCCTGTTGCTGGGCCTGGTGGGGGTCTGGGTCTTCCGCCGCCTGCGCGAATGGTGGCTCAGGTAGAAGCATCTAATGCCCGGCCATGCCAAGATGGAAAGGAGGGTTTATGCGCGTCGGGGTTAGCGGCTATTACGGCTTTCAGAATGCGGGCGACGAGGCCATCCTCGAGGCCATCGTGCAAGAGATCCGGGCCCGTGGACACCAGGCCGTGGTGTTTTCCAACAACCCCGCCGAAACCGCGCAGCGCTACGGGGTAGAAGCCGTCAAACGCACCCATCCCCTCGAGGTCTGGAAGGCCCTGGGCCAGATCGACCTGCTTTTATCGGGCGGCGGGGGTCTGTTGCAGGACAAAACCTCTGGCCTGAGCCTGTGGTACTACCTGACCGTGATGGGCCTGGCCCGGCGGCGGGGTAAGGCGGTGTACGTGTTCAACCAGTCGCTGGGCCCCCTGAGCAAGCGCGGCGAAGGACGGGTGCGGCGGGCCTTGCGGGGGGTGCCCTGTTACTTTCGCGACGAGGGCTCGCTCGAGTACGGGCGTGGCCTGGGTCTGGAGGTGCACCTGGGGGCCGACCCGGCCCTGCTGCTCCCGGTGCCGCCGGTGGAGCGCGAGCCCAACATGGTGGTGCTGGTGCCCAAGTACGGCACCGAGGAGGCCAACACCAACCTGCACAAGCTGGCCGACCGGCTGCGGGTGGAGGGCCTCGAGGTGGTGGTTCTGGCCCTGCAACCGGGCTTCGATGAACCGGTGCTGGAAAAGTTCAGCAGCTTCACCCGCGAGCTGGCCTGGGACCCGCGCCGGGTGAGCTACCTGCTGGCCCAGGCTGGCTACGTGATCTCGGTGCGCCTGCACGGGGCCATCCTGGCGGCGGCGGCCGGAACACCCTTTGCCGGCATCGCCTACGACCCCAAGGTGGCCGGCTTCTGCCGCGACGCCGGGGCCGTGTACGTAGATATGCCCGGCGACCCCGATCTGCTGGCCTCGGCGGTGCTCACCCAGCGCCAGCCCAACTGGGCTGCCATCGAGGCCATGAAGGCCCGTGCCCGTAGCAGCTTCGACCAGGTTCTGTCGGGCCGCCCCCAGGGGCGGATGCAGCGCTCGAGGTAGGGCTACAGCGGGATGTTCCCGTGCTTCTTGTAGGGCCGCTGCTCTTGCTTACCGGAGAGCATCTCGAGGTGCCGTATCAGGAGCCGGCGGGTCTCGGCGGGGTCAATCACATCGTCAATATAGCCCCGGCTGGCCGCCACGTAGGGGTTGTCGAAGGCTTTCTTGTACTCGGCAATTTTGGCCTGTCGTGTCGCTGCGGGGTCGGGTGAGGACTGGATTTCCTTGCGGTAGATGATGTTGGCGGCCCCCTCTGCCCCCATCACCGCCACCGCCCCGGTGGGCCAGGCCAGCACCACATCGGCCCCCATGTCGCGGGAGTTCATGGCCAGGTAAGCCCCGCCATAGCTCTTGCGGGTAATCAGGGTGATCTTGGGCACGGTAGCCTCGGCGTAGGCGTAGAGCATCTTGGCCCCGTGGCGGATGATGCCCTGGTGCTCCTGGGCCACCCCCGGCAGAAAGCCGGTGACGTCCACCAGGGTCAGGATGGGAATATTGAAACTATCGCAGGTGCGAATAAAACGGGCCGCCTTGTCCGAGGCGTTGATGTCCAGCGCGCCGGCCATGAAGCGGGGGTTGTTGGCGACAATCCCCACACTCTGACCCCCCAGGTGGGCAAACCCCACGATGATGTTTCTGGCGAACTGGGGGTGCAGCTCCAAAAACACCCCTTCGTCCACGATGGTCTCGATGATCTGGTGCATGTTGTAGGGGCGGCGGGGGTCGGGATGCACCATATCCAGAAGCTCGGGGGTTTTGCGCTGCTTGGGGTCGTTGTTTTCCCGTAGCGGGGGTTTTTCTCTGGCGTTTTGCGGCAGGTACACCAGGAGTTTTTTGATGGTGTCCAGCACCCCCTGGTCGCCCTCGCACTCGAGGTGGGCTACGCCCGACCTGGTAGTGTGAATCTCCGAGCCTCCTAGTTGTTCGAAAGTGACCTCCTCGCGGGTCACACTCTTGATCACCTCCGGCCCGGTGATGAACATGTAGCTACTGCCCTTGCTCATCAGTACAAAGTCGGTGATGGCCGGGCTGTATACGGCCCCCCCGGCACAGGGGCCGAGAATAGCCGAGATTTGCGGTACCACGCCCGAGTAGATGGCGTTGCGGTAGAACACCTCGCCATAGCCCGAGAGGCTGTCTACACCCTCCTGGATGCGTGCCCCTGCCGAGTCGTTGAGACCGATGATGGGTGCCCCCACCTTGGCGGCCATATCCATCATGCGTGCAATTTTTTGCCCGTGGGTTTTGCCCAGACTCCCGCCCAGCACGGTAAAGTCCTGGCTAAAAACGAAAACCGTGCGGCCTCCAATCTGACCATAGCCGGTAACCACCCCATCGGCAGGGGCCTGGATTCCGCGCATCAGCTCACTTTCGGGGTGCTCGGCGAAGGGCTGTAGCTCAACAAAAGTGTCCGGGTCGAGCAGGTATTCGATACGCTCACGGGCGGTCAGCTTACCCGCTTCATGCTGTTTTTTGATTCGCTCTGGCCCTCCACCGGCGGCGATACGTTTGCGCCGCTCCTCCATCTCGGCCAAAAGCTCTTCCATCAAAGCCCGCGTGTTGTCTGCCATAGCGCATGTATCTTACCAATGTATTTGTATGTCATTCGTACCGAAGCGATCTGCCATCAAACCCAGGGACTGGAGAGCACTGCCAGCTTTTTTGCAAAGCCCTATCCGGCAAAGGCTTGACTAGTTTGCGCCTGCCCCCTATACTTTCCATTGCTGTTTGCGGGGCTGTGGCGCAGTTGGGAGCGCGTCTGAATGGCATTCAGAAGGTCAGGGGTTCGAATCCCCTCAGCTCCACCAAGTCAGGGACGCAAAATCCGGGGGAACCAAACCCCCGGATTTCTGTTTATGGTGCAACCGCCCCAGCCGCTAGCTTCCTACCCGATGTGCCAGAAGGCGCAGGCCAACCAGCACCACAAAAACCGTACCGCCTTCGTGGGCAACCACTCCCAGCGGCAGGGGTACCTGACCGGCCAGGGCAAAAGCACCCACCACAACGATTACACCAAGGGCAAAGCTCAGGTTGAAGTACACCGTGCGGGCGGTAGCGCGGGCTAGCTGCTGGGCCCCTACCAGGCGATTGAGGTCGTTTTTCATGAGCACTAAATCGGCGCTCTCGAGCGAGACATCGGAGCCTGCAGCCATCGAGACCCCTACATCGGCGGCGTTGAGGGCAGGGGCATCGTTAAGGCCGTCACCCACCATTACCACTGTGCCCTCTTGGCGGAGTTGCTTGATGCGCTCGAGCTTGTCCTCGGGCAGCAGCTCGGCATAAACCTCTGAAATGCCCACCTGTGCGGCGATGTGTTCGGCGACCGCCTTGCGGTCGCCGGTGAGCATGATGACCCGCGCGCCCTGCCGCCGGAGCTTGGTGATGGCTTGAGCGGCTTCTGGGCGCGCAGTATCGGCCACACCCAGCAAAGCGATAGGTTGATGGTCACTTCCCAGCACGGCAGTAGTTAGGCCCTTTTGCTCCATGGCCTGCAATCGGCGCTCTACCTGAGGTGGAAGGGTTACCCCGAGGCTGCCCAATAGGCGACGGTTACCTACCCAGACCTGCGTTCCGTCGGCCAGAACCCCAACCACCCCATGGCCCCGCACGGCCTGTATCTTGCTAACCTCTGGAGTAGGGCCATCCCAGCTTTGAGCGATGGCCTGGGCGATGGGGTGCTCGCTATAGCGCTCAATTCCGGCGGCCAGGGCTCGGGCCTCAGCCTCGCTACCTTGCAGCACGACGACCTGCACCAGCTTCATGCGCCCTTCGGTGAGGGTGCCAGTTTTATCAAAGACAAAGATGTTGGCTTTGGCCAGGGCTTCCAAAGCCGCTCCGCTTTTGAATAGTGCCCCGGCCCGGGCGCCGGCAGCCATAGCCGACAGCACCGCGGCTGGCGTGGCAATGACCACCGCACAAGGGCTGGCTACAACCAGGAAAGTCATGGCGCGGTACCAGGCCTGGGCAGCCTCGAGGTCAAATACAAAGTGAGCCACTGCAAAAACTACCGGAGCCGACAACAGCACCGCAATGGTATAGGGGCCTTCGAAACGCTCGGCAAAGCGCTCCGTACGGCTTTTGCTGGCCTGGGCGCTTTCGACCAGTTTTATTAGTTTAGCCAGGGTGCTTTCACTGGCCGGACGCTCAACCCGCACCCGCACCACCCCGTGTCCGTTGAGGGTACCGCTTCTTACAGGATCACCGGGTTTTTTGTCTACCGGAACGCTCTCGCCGGTAAGGGCGCTTTCGTCGACGTCGGTGTACCCATCCACCACCAGGCCGTCGGCGGCGAAACGCTCACCGGGGCGCACGACCAGGATGTCGCCGGGCGATAGAGCATCCAATGGCTTCCACTGCTCGCTTCCGTCGGGGAGTAATACATTGGCCCCTTCGGGGTGCAGGGTCATGAGGGCCTCGATGGCCCGTCGGGTACGGTTCATGGCCCAGCTTTGTAGAGCATTGGAAAGGCTGAACAAAAAAAGCAGGATGGCGCCATCCCCCGCCTGACCTACTGAGGCTGCCCCCAGGGCGGCGACCACCATCAGCAGATCTACGTCAAGTTTGCGCTCTTGAATTAGGCTGCGGGTAGCCTTGATGGCCGATGGAACCCCGCCTGCTAAAAAGGCCAGTGCCCAAAGGGCATTTTGTAGCCCGATCAGCTCATAGTGTCCAGCGGCATAGCCCCCCACCAATCCCAGCAGGGTAATTCCGGACAGTAGAAAACCGCGTTTAACTTCGTGACTCCAAAGCAACTGCCAGGGGGCTCGAGCAGGTATAGGAGGTGTGATGGTTGTACTCATCGAATCTTCCTTTCAAGCAAGCCGGTTATTCTGCAAATAGTAATCATTACTAATAAGAGTATTCCATAACTTGCAAGAACCCACAACCCCAATCCAGAGCAGCCTTGTGCAAACTATTTCTGTTACACACGGCAATTGTAACCCTAACAAGTCAGGACATTGGGCACCCGAGCATCCAGCAAGTCACGGCCAGATGAACAAGGGTATTCCAGGCGTGGACATATACTTAGCTAAGGTTACAGACATGGTGCGTATCGTATTAGTGTGCTTTTTTTTGCTGGGGCTCGCCCAGGCCCAGCAGGACTTATTGCTGCGGGTTTTGCTTGCCGAGGCTACCAACGGCACGGTTCAGCTGGGCCCTCATCAGCGGCAAGGCGCCTACGGTATGCGCGATTCTGGTTCGGGCGCTTTCCGTATTACAGTAGGCTCGGGTGAGGTGTTGGTAGACGGCCAAAGTGCAGGCCCCTGGGTAGAGTTCGTGCCCGCGGATGGTTTTACCTTCGGAGGGCGAAGCTATCGAGGCAACCTGCTGGTGGTCTGGCAGGCTGGCCGGGCCTTGTTTATCAATCGAGTCTGGCTCGAGGACTACCTGCTGGGGGTTGTGCCCGGCGAGGTTCCGGCCTCCTTTCCCGACCCTGTGCTCCAGGCCCAGGCCATTCTGGCCCGCACTTTTGCGCTGTATCGCCTGAACCCCAAGGGCCTCTACGATCTATGTGCAACCGAACGCTGCCAGGTATACCTGGGGCGTTCGGCGGAGACCCCCCGTCATACCCAGGCAGTGTATGCCACCCGCTCTCTTATCGTAAGCTACAACCAAAAGCCAATTACCGCCGTATACCACGCCGACTCGGGCGGCTACACGGCGGCCTCCGTCGAAGTATGGGGCAACAATGTGCCCTATCTGGTTGCGCGGCCCGATCCCCTAGCGGTAAGCCCAAGCAGTAGCTGGAGCCGCACCCTGACGCCCGAAGCTGTGGCGCGGGGCCTGGCCGGGCTGGGTATGCAGATTGGGGCGGTGCAGTCCATTACCCCGTTATTTATAAGCGAGAGCGGCCGCCCCCTGCGCCTGCGCATCGTGGGAAGCAGCGGTAGCGTGGAGCTAGATGCACCGCAATCCACCCGTCTGCTGCGGGGTTTGGGGCTGCCTTCTACCCGTGTGCGCTTCGATGGCTGGCAGGTGTTTGGGCAGGGCAGCGGCCACGGGGTGGGCATGAGCCAGTGGGGGGCTCGAGGGCTGGCATTACAGGGCTGGGACTTCCGTCAGATTCTGGGCTATTACTACCCCGGAACCTTCCTCAGCAGCTTTGAGGTGGTGGCGGGCCTGAGGGAGCAGCTCCGCCTGGCCGGGTACCCGCTGCGGCCGCTCGATGGGGCCGATGCCTTTTCAGGTGGGTTTAAGCTACACCGCATAAAGTGGTATGAAGCCCGGAGCTTGTTGGGGGCTCGAGCGTCCGCTGGGGAGGGGCAGAGGGGCGATTGATAGAGCGAAGCATTGGGGGCGGTACATTGGTGCTGCGGGTGGAGGCGGCTTGAGGCGCTGTTTTTTTCTGCTGCTGTTGGGGGCTTGGGGCTGGGCGCAGCCGGGCGAGCCGGGTGTGCTCGAGCGCTGCCAGGGGGTTTTTCAGGCCCTGCACCTTCAGTTCGCCTACGCTGAGCGGGTAGCCCCCCAACGCTTCTTGCTGCGGGTGGTATTGGGCACTGGGGAAGCTTCCCTGACCCGGTTAACCGTCAACATCGACCTGCGGCCGGTTCCGCTGGGCCTGGAGGACATTGCGGTGGTGGCGCTCGAGCGTCCGGTGCAGGACGCCGTGCGGTTGCGCAACCGGCTGGCCCAGCGCCTGGAGGGCGTGCCGCAAAGCCTGAGCCTGGGCAACTGGTACGTGGCCGCTCCCACCGGCTACCGCTGCTTTTTGACCTACCAGGGCCGGGTGGTGGGGGTGTTGCTGCTGGGGCAGAACCTCGAGCCCATCCCCAACCCCCGCTGGCGGGCGGTCTACCAGCGCTCGGCGGTGCGGTTTCCGCCCGAGCTTCGCTAGTACTTCTCGAGGCCAGGGGCGGCTCGCTATAGTGAGGCTGTGCACCTCCTGGTTGGCCCCCCGGCTTCCGGCAAAACCGCCCGCCTGCTCGAGCTGGCCCAGACCTATTTGGCAGCCCGCAAACGGGTCTGGTGGGTGTGCCTGCCCGCGCAAAAAGCCTACGTCTACCGCCGGGCCACCCAGCAGGGCGCGGTGCTGGGCCTCGAGGTGCTCTCCTCGCAGCAGCTCTACTACCGCTTGCTGGCGGCCAGCCATGGCCTGAAGCCCATCCTGCCCGGGCCGGGCCGGGTGGCGCTGGCGGGGGAGGCCCTCCAGGAGCCTAATGGCCCGCCGCCCAAGCCCGGTGAGGCCCGCCTGTTTGCCCGCGCCATCGCCGAGGCCAAGCGCAACGGGGTAAAACCGGAGGAGATTCCCGCCCAGGGCGAAAAAGAAGAAGCAGAGCGCTTGCGGGAGGTCTACCAGCGCTACGAGAAGCTTAAGAACGACTGGGGCCGCTGGGACTACGACGACTTTCGCCAAGGGGCGCTGGAACTGCTGGCGCAGGGGCCGGTGCGGCTCGAGCCCGACCTGGTGGTGGTGGACGGCTTCCGCGAACTGGGGGTGCAGGAGTTGCGGCTGTTGCAGGCGCTGTCCCGCCATGTTCCGGTCTGGGTCGGCCTGCCCGAAGCCCCGCCCGGACTCGCCCCCGATGAGACACTGGAATCGCGCCCAATTCCGGCCCAGGTTTACCGCGCCCAGAACCCGGTGAGCGAGGCCCGCTGGGTGTTGCGCGCCATCAAGCGCGACCTGGCGCAGGGCCTGGCGGCCCTGGATGTAGCCGTGGTAGCGCCGGAGTCGCGGATTCCTGCCCTGCTCACCCTGGCCGACGAGTACGGTCTGCCCCTGGTGGATTACCGGCCCCGTACCGCTGCCGACACCCCCGAGGGGCGGCTGTTGCTCGAGCTCCTCGAGCTGCCCGACTACCCCACGCCCACCCGCCTGATGGCCGTGCCCGACCTGGCCCCGCTGGGCCGGGCGGCGCTCGAGCGCGGCCTGGTGGGCCTCGAGGCCACCACCCGCCTAGCCGCCGAGCTGGGGATGCAAGACCTGTGGGCGGCCTGGCTCTCGCGCCTGAAGGCTCCTGGTGAGGCGGGTTCGCTCTTCGAAGGCCGGGAGCTGGGAACCGACACCCGCCCCGCGCTGGTCTGGGCCGAGGAGCTGCTGGACTCGCTGCCCGAGGTGCGCCACAGCCCCCGCCGGGCCAGTCTGCTGGAACGGGCCTACGAAGCCCACCGCATTGCCCTGGGCCCCGATTTCCGCCACTGGTGGGCGGCCTTGCTGGCCGAGACCTACGAAGCCCAGCGCCCGCCGGGGGGGGTGGCGGTGCTCACGCCCAACCTGGCCTCGGGGCAGCGCTGGAAGAAGCTCTACCTGACCTATGCGGTGGAAGGGGCCTACAGCACCGGGGAGCAGGAAGACTATTTCGTCCCCGAGGAGTCGCGGGTGGGCCTCGAGCAAGCCTTTGAAGCTGCAGGGCTACCCAAACGCTTTTTGGGACGCGACCGCCTGCTCTTGCAGGAGCTCAAAACCCGCGCCGACGAGGTAATCATCACCTACCCCGAGGCCAGCCAGGAGGGGCCCCTGGAACCCGAGCCCATGCTGGTGGGCAGCGTACCGCCTTACCTGCCAAAGCTGCCCCCGGCCAGCCGGCTCGAGCTGGCCCAGAACGGGGGCTACCGGGCCCCCTTTGGCCGGGTGAACCTGAAAGCACCCAGTGTGGAAAGTTTGCGGCGCTACCGCGAGTGCGGCTTTCAGTTCTGGGCCCAGCAGTTCATCCAGGAGGGTTCTTTGGAGTGGTGGCAGCGGTGGGTACGCGAGCTGCGCGAGGCCGAAAAACTGGTACCGGCCCGGCTCGAGGCCCTGGCCCGGCAGTTCCCCCAGACCGAGGGCTGGATGCGCCACCACTACGCTCTTTTGAGCAATCTCAGCCTGGGTTTCAGACTGAATGGTGCGGGCCTGGAAGCGCGGCTGGACGGGGTTTTGCGCAAAGGCGGCGAGGTGCACATCTACCGCTTTGTAGCCCCCGAGACCCCCGCAGAAAAGGCCGACCAGCAGGTGCGCGAGCGCTGGAGCGAGCGCTGGGCCGCCGGTTATCTGCTCTCGGCTTTTCCGAAGCGCATCCAGCGCGTTTACCTGTGGGCCTGGCCGGTGCTAGGCGACCCGCTGCTGGTGTATGGCAAGCCCATCGAACGGCTCTGGGGGGCGCTCGAGAACCTACTGGCCAAAGCGCAGGAGACCTACGCCCAGTACAAAACCGGGGTGGTGGAACCCAGCCCCGGTTTCCGCTGCCGTAGCTGTGGCGTTCGAGATGCCTGCCGCGAGGCGCAGTACGGCTAATTCAGAAGCGGAAGGACAGCGAAAAACTGAGCGGTGTGGACAGGCGGGGCGTGGCATATATCTCGTCTGGGGGCAGTAAAAACAGCGAGATTTCCGGTGCGGCCACGAACCGCCCCAGGTTGAGGTTGACCCCGATGCTAAAGCCGGGGTTCAGACGCAGCCCACTGCACTGCACGGGAGCGTTGTTGGTGCTCTGGCACTGCACGTAGCTGTATAGGCGGGGCCCGATGTACCCCTGGCCGGTCTCGAGGGCGATGGGCCAGTAATACCCCGTGTCCAACCCTATACCGCCGCCATTGAGGGTGTAGGCCACGTAGTTTGAACCGTCGTAGCGGTAAGCGATATAGGTTTCCCAGGTTACGCTCAAGGCAGCAGCCAGACCATCTTGCACATACGAACCCCGGGCAAAAGCCGAGGCCCCCGGGCGCGGGGGCAGCAACAGGTCGGCCCCCCAGGGCCCTACCGTGTACTGGAACCCGAAGCCCTCCGGCCCGCTGCGCAAGCCCAAGGCGGCGGTGCCGTCGGCGGACTGAACCCGAGCAGCCAGTGGGGCCGATAAAAAGGGAGCAAAACTGCTGCTATAGCCGATGGCCCCCGGCGGTGCCACGTTGGAGGGCGCGCAGGCCGAGAATAGCAGCGCCAATGCTGCGAACAGAATGGGATGGGTTTTCATACACCCACATTCTAAGTTAGGTTTTTGCTCCCGCAAGCCCAAATGCCCGTGAGAGCACTGAAAGTATGCAACCCTCCCAAGCCCCCCTGCGCTCAGCGCAGCACCGCATGCTGGTTCAGGTAGGCCTCGAGGTGCTCCTGGAAAGCTTTAATCAACTGCTGGCTGTAAGGCCCTACCTGCCCATCACCCACCCGCCGATCTTCAATCTGGGTGATGGGCATAACCTGCCGGGTGGCCCCGGTCAGCAGCACCTCGTCGGCGGAGTAGAGCTCGCTCAGGGTGATGGGCCGCTCCTGGATGGGCAAAATCGGGCGGGCTACCTCCAGCAGGTGCTTGCGGGTAATGCCCGGTAGCACGCCCGCCTGGGCGGTGATCAGGGTGCCCTTCTGGATGATCAACAGGCTGCTGCGCCCGCCCTCGTACACGGTTTCGCCATCGTGGTAGATCACCTCGGTGGCCCCCTCCGCCCGCACCCGCCTGGCGAGTCTCACCGCGACCAGGTAGTCGGTGGTTTTGGCCTCGGGTAGCTCGCGCAGGTTCTGGTGCAGGATGACCTTGCCCCCCTGCTGGTAGAGGTGGGCTGGGGGTGGGGTGACCGCCATGGGCGCAATAACCAGGTTGGGCTGGCCGGGGGTAAAGGCATCGGGGGAGTAGCCCCCGGTGAGCAGCATCTGGATACCGGCCTCCCGCAGGTTGTTGAGCTCTATCAGTTCCCGAATCAGGCCCTCGAGCTTTTCCCGTCCAAAGGGCGGGGTAAGCTCCAGCAGCCGGGCCGAGCGCTCGAAGCGCTCGAGGTGATCCTCCAGAAACACCGGAACGCCCCGCAAAATGCGAAAAAACTCGAATACCGCATACCCCCGCCGCAGGCCCAGGTCGGAGATGTGCAGGCTGGCCTTGTCGTGTTCGATGATGGTTCCGTTGATGCTAGCGTATTTCACAAAAGCCCTCTATAGCTCGATATTCTAGCAAAGTCTGACATCCTATCCGTTGATAGGAGTGCAATGGCCACTAAGCAGATCAAAGCCGGAAAGAGCCCCAAGTCTGCCCTTGTAACCAGGGGCGGTCGTGCAAGCACAGAACAGATTCTCGATATGACATTGGCTGAGGCCCAGAATTCCGCGCGTACAATCGTCAAGAAGCATTCGAAAATTATTCATGCCCTCTCCAAACTCTAAAGAAAAGTACTGGTATCGCTACCGTGGTCACCAATACCCGACGATTGCCTACGTCGAGATCCTCCACGACGCGGTGATCAAAAAGGCTGGAGGACTGCCCGGTATCAAGGATCAGGGGCTGCTCGATAGCGCGATGCATGCGCCTGTGCGCGCTGTAGATGGCGAAGATCTACCCGACTTTCTTCGCAAAAGTAGCAGCCCTGGGGTATTTCATTGCCAGAAACCATCCTTTTGCTGACGGGAACAAGCGAACCTCCTTCGCGGTGATGGCCGATGTACTGGAAAAGAACGGTTACTATCTTCAGTGGGAAGTGTCCACGGCTACGCTCATAATGCCCCTGCTGGCCGCTGGTCATCTTGAGATCTCCGGTTTACGCTTCGCTCTGCTCCACGGTTGCGACCTGGATACCGCTGACGATAGCCTTTAGACGTGAAAGTCCGCGTCGCCTCCGCCGGAACCGGCAAGACCGCCAGCCTGGTCTTGCGCTACCTCGAGCTCATCGCTAAGGGTACGCCGTTGCGCCGCATTGCCGGCGTCACCTTTACCCGCAAGGCCGCCGACGAACTGCGGGTGCGGGTGGCGGCGGCCATCGAAGAGGTGTTGCAGACCGGGCGGCACCTGAGCTTTGTGGCTTCGGGGGGGAGCCGGGCCGCTTTTCAGGAGGCGGCCCGTGAGATTGCCGGGGCCACCCTCAGCACCATTCACGGCTTTATGGCCCAGTGCCTGCGGCTCTCGGCCCCGCTCCTGCACCTCGACCCCGACTTTTCCATGCTGGGCGACTGGGAGGCCCAGGCTATCTTCGAGGAGGAGTGGCAGACCCTGCGCTATTTGGCCCAGGATCCCCACCACCCGCTGTTTGGCCGGGTCTCCGACGAGCTCACCGAGCCCCTTTTGCACCTATTTTCTAAGCGCTCCCTGGCCGAGGTTTTCGAGCCGGCGGCGGGGGAGGCCAACCAGCACCTGCTCCAGGTGTACCAGACCGTGTACGCCGCCTACGAGGCCCGCCTGGGGGCCAACCTGCTCTCGCCCTCCGAGCTCGAGCGCAAGGCGCTGGAACTAACCCGCCACCCCCTGGCCCTAAAGCGGGTTCGGGATCGGGTAAAGATGCTCCTGGTGGACGAGTACCAGGATGTGAACCCTCTGCAAGGAGCTTTTTTTGCGGCCCTCGAGCAGGCCGAGCTGCCCATCGAGATTGTGGGCGACCCCAAGCAGTCCATCTACGCCTTCCGCAACGCCGACGTCTCGGTTTTTCGCAAGGCCCTGCGGGAAGGCAAGTCTGAACCCCCCCTGACCCATAGCTACCGGCACAGCCGGGTGCTGGTGCGCTTTCTGAACGGTCTCACCGGGTATCTGGCTAAAGGGGGGCTGGGCTTTGGCCTCGAGGAAGCCCCCCCGGTCGAGGGGGTGCGGCCCGAGCAGGGGCGGCTGGAGGTGCACTGGGTGGTGGGGGAGCTCCCGCTCGAGGAGCTGCGCAAGCAGGAGGCGCGGGTGCTGGCCGGGCGGCTCGCGGCCCTGCGCGGCCCCATCGAGTACAGCCAGATGGCGGTGCTGGTGCGCTCGTACAACAGCGTGCACTTTTTGGAAGAGGCCTTGGCCGAGGCCCAGATCCCCTACGTGCTGTTGCAGGGGCGGGGCTACTACGAGCGGCAGGAGGTGCGCGACCTGTACCATGCCCTGCGGGCCGCCCTCGACCCCAGGGGCCTGTCGCTGGCGGTTTTTTTGCGCAGCCCCTTCGGGCAGCACACCGAGGCCGGTCCCCTGAAGCCCCTCGAGCTTCCCCAGATCGAGGGGGTGTTGCAGGCCGACGACCCCCTGGGCCGCCTGGCCCAGCACTGGCCCAGCGTCTACGAACGCCTTCGCCAGATACAAGCCCAGGCGCGCCTGATGGCCCCGCTCGAGGTGCTCAAGTTTCTGATCCGGGCGCCCCTGATGGATGGCCGCCCCTACCACGACTTCCTGGAGCCGCGCGCGCGGGAGAACGTGGACGCGCTGCTCTTCTACTTTGCCCCGCGCCCCCCGCAGAACCTCGAGGGGCTTCTGGAGCGGCTCGAGCTGCTCTCGCGGCAGGCCGACGCCGGCGATGTGCCCCAGTCGGGCGAGGGGGTACAGATCCTGACCGTCCACCGCGCCAAAGGGCTGGAATGGCCCCTGGTGGCGGTCTTCGACCTGGGGCGGAAGCATGTGCACCAGGCCCAGCCGCTGTATCTGGGGCAGGGGAGGGAAGAGGGGCTCTTGAAGCAGTGGGTGGCCCTGCCGGAAACCCCAGCCTTCGAAGGGTTCAAGGAGCAGGTAAAGCGCCTGGAGGAAGAGGAGAGCTACCGCCTGCTGTACGTGGCGGCCTCGAGGGCCCGCGATACCCTGCTGCTCACCGCCAGCGCCAGCCATGGCCAGCCCGAGGGCTGGGGCAAGGTGCTCGAGGCCATGAACCTGGGCCCGGCCAGCCCGCCCTACCACCGCCCGGATTTTCACCTGCAAACCTGGCCCTACCGACCAGCGCCGCCGGTGCGCGTGCCGAGCCAGCCGGAGCCTTCGCAGCCCTCGCCCTGGGTGGACGCCCGCTTCGAGCCCGAGCCCTTCCCACCGCTCTTTTCGCCCTCGGCCTACAAGCGCCTCGAGGCCGAGCCCCTGCCCCTGCCCGACCCCGAGGAGGGGGAGGCCGTTCCAGGCCGTGCCCGGGCCATCGGGACGCTGGTGCACTATGCCATCGGGCAGAACTGGAGCCCCGACAACCCCCAGCACCTAGCCAACCTCGAGGCCCAGGAGGTGATGTTCCCCTACGACCCCCACGAACGCGAAGGCATTATGGCCGAGGTTAAGGCCCTGCTGGAGCGCTACCAGGAACTTCTGGGCCGCGCACTTCCCTGGCCCCGCGACGAGGACTACCCCGAGTTTGCCGTGGCCCTGCCCTGGGGCTCTACGGTCTGGCAGGGGGTGATTGACCGGCTGTACCGGGTGGGCCAGCAGTGGTACCTGGAAGACTACAAGACCGACCAGGAGATGCGACCCGAGCAGTATTTCGTGCAGTTGGGAATCTACCTGACCGCCATTCGCCAGGCCTGGCAGATCGAGCCCGAGGTGCGGCTGATCTACCTGCGCTATGGCGAGGTGATCCGGCTGGACAAGGTGGTTTTGCAAGCAGCCCTGGTCGAACTATCTTCCAAAAAGGAAAGCCCTGCTTGAAGTGGCCTTATACGCATTTCGGTAGTATCGTTCACTTCGGCAAGCCTAAACGATACTACCGAAATGCTTTTCTACTCCCTTCGGTCGGCTTGAATCCTTCACCTCTGACTGCGTCCAACGGCGAAGGATTCGAGCGGAAACGGTATTACCAGTTACAAACGGGCTTGGGGGGCAGTTTTTTGCTGTAGCTAACCGTGAGACGGCAGGCCAGGTCGGCGTAGATGGCCCGGATGACCTCGCCCTCGAGATCCAGCAGCCAGCGCCGGATGGCCTGCGGCGTGTTGGCCATGAGCCACTTTTTGGCCTCGTCGGCCTGGCCCGTAATCAGTCCACGGCCATAGTAGCCCAGGGCCGCGCTGCGGGCGTTGACCTCGTCTTTTTGTACCAAGGCATCCTGCAGGGCCGTGCGGTAGTACGACAGGGTGCGAAAACCCAGAGTGGGGAAGCGGGTGGTGGCGTCCACGTAGCGCACCCCATCCCAGGCCAAAATATAGGTCAGGCGCGGATATACCTCCCTGGGTAGCCCTCCGAAATCGGCAAATACATCGGTGCCCACAATTATCTCGGGCCGCCGGTCGTTGTCCACGTCGCGTATCTCCAGCACCCCCGCGGTGCGGCCCCGGTAGATGAGCAGGTTGCGAAAGCCCTGCTCCTGGGTAAAGAAATAGCTGGTGGAGTGTGGCCCCGAGGTCTCGTTGATCCAGAGTTCGGCGGGTGCCTGGCCGGTGAGTTCGACCTGCTTAACCTCGAAGCGCTCGCCCTTGATCTCTACCTGGGTGCGGTCGGCACGAATGATCCGAAGCAGGCCCGGTTCCTGCCGAACGGTGTATGAGCCCCAGGCGATGGGAGAATTAGAGGCGGGCTGAGCCAGGACTAGACCAAATAAAACCAGTGCTGAAGCTGAAATTTGCACCCTCATACCGCAACGCTACCAGAGCCTTGCATGAGAGTGCGTGGGGGTTTGCTCTAGGAAAATTTACTGTTGCTGCTGAAGCTGCTGCGTTTCCTGCCAGGGCTCCACCACTACACGGGTCTCGATATGGGCATTTAGGGTGGCCGAGACCGAGCAGTACTTGGTGTGCGAGAGCTCCACCGCGCGCTCGAGGGCTTCTTTGGTGACGTTGGGCCCTGCGCCATAGTGCGTCACCACGATGCGGGTATAACGCTTGGGGTGCTCCTCGGCCCGCTCGCCCACGGCCTCTACCCGGTAGCGGGCCAGGGGCTGACGCTTTTTCTCCATGATGTCCACCACATCGTAGGCGGTGCAACCGGCCAGCGCGGCCAGCAGGAGCTCCATAGGGCGCATACCGGTAGAGGGCTGGTCGCCGTCCACCATCACCTTGTCGCCCTGCTCGTTGATGCCCACGAAGCGGTGTCCTACCAGACGGTGTAATACCACTTTTTTCGTTGCCATAAACCTCCTCAGCGTGGCGAGGCTACCAACCTACGGCTGGCGAAGCCCTCAGAGAGCCACTCCGGTTGAATCATATTGGATGTACGGGAGTAAAATGACCCGATTCCTGCACATTCTGCTGAATGTAACCTTAAAGACAGGCGTTCGGAGGCTGGCGCAGATAATTGAGCTATGCAGACGTTGGAGGGCAAAGTATTTATTCTGACCGGCGGGGGTGGCGCCATTGCTGGGGCAATTGCCAGATCCTTTACCCAGGCCGGAGCCAAGCTGGCCCTAGCCGATGCCTATGAAACCACCATCGCCGAGCGGGCGCAGGAACTGGGTGGACGGGCTTTTGTAGCCAACCTGACCCACTACCCTGATGCCGAGATGCTGGTGCGTCAGGTGAAAAACCACTTTGGCCGGATAGATGGCCTCATTCACACAGTGGGCGGCTTTGCCTATGCTCCCGTCAAAGATACCGATCCCAACCTCTACGATCGCATGTTCGACCTTAATATGCGCACCCTGTTCTACACGACACGGGCCATTATCCCCGAGCTGCTTAGCCAAAAAGATGGCTTTATTGCGGGAATTTCCGCGGCTGCTGCCTGGCATGGGGTAGGGCCTGGGGTAGCCCTGTATGCGGCTGCCAAGGCTGCCGTGGCTACCTACCTACGCTCGCTGGATGCTGAGCTGACAGGTACCGCGATACGCGTAGCTGTCGTATACCCGATGGGGGCCGTCGATACACCGGCCAACCGCAAGGAGATGCCCGAGGCCGACCCTATGGCCTGGGTAGACCCCGCCGAGATTGCCGACAGCCTGGTGTATGCGGCCAGCCGCAGTCCCAGGGGTCGGGTGATTGAATTGCAAATTTACCCACCCCGCTAGTGGCTGCGCGGTGAAGAACCTTCTGAATTGTATCAATTTCCACTATGCTTTATAATATAAAGCAATATAGAGAAATATAGTAGCCTACTGTAGGTGGTGACATGACCTCTAAGGAGGTGATGTATGGAGCTGCTTTTCTGGATTGGATGAGCCTTGCTAGGAGGCTTCTTCGCCCTGAACGGCTTCAATCACTTTGCCATGAGCAAGCAAATGATCCTCTACGCTCAGAGCAAAGGTGTGCTCATGCCTGCTTTGGCTGTCTACGTCACGGGCTTGATGTTGCTTTTGGGGGGCCTACCTATCCTAACGGGCTTATTCGTCCAGGTAGGGCTTTGGCTGTTGGTGGTGTTTTTGCTCTTTGTAACGCCCTGGATGCATAACTTTTGGGCCGCTCGGGATACCGTGCAGCGCATGCTAGAGATGGTCAACTTCATGAAAAACACCGCGCTTTTGGGAGCGGTTCTAATGCTGCTCTACCTGTGGCCCCAATAAAGCTCCTACAAACACTCAACGTTCAAGGTGGGTGTTGGGATCTTTGCCAGCAGGCCTTCCCGCCAACCCCGGCTTGGCCGGGGGTTCGTGTTTTTGGGGTAGAAAGGTGCGAAATTGCATGGGCCTGCTTGGTGCCTGGGTTAGGTTGGGTGCACCGTAGCTACTTACCTGAGTATCTGCTCTTTAGAGCCCAAGCTACTTAGCCCCTTGGAGCCTGTGCCGAAACAGTCACGCTAAATTCAAATAGTTCAAATTTGCTTGCCTATTTGGTGTCTTTTGTCTTAGGGTGAAGCTTATGGACGTTACCGCGTATGTGCAGGCCGTGGGGTACCTGGGTATTTTTGCCACGGTATTTGTTGAAACCGGCCTGCTGGTGGGGTTTTTCTTGCCCGGCGACTCACTTTTGATTGCGGTGGGACTCTTGGCTGCAGCCAAAAAGCTTCAATTGTCCATCGCGCTGCTGGCGCTTTTTTTGGGCTCGGTGCTCGGTAATAATCTCGGCTACTATCTGGGCTACAAGGTGGGGCCGGCGCTTTTGAACAAGGCCAAGGTTAGGTCGGAAGACCTCGAGCGCACCCGGCGCTTTATGGCCCGCTTTGGCCCGCTCTCGATTCTGATTGGCCCCTATGTGCCGGTTTTTCGGGCGGTGGTGCCGTTTATGTGCGGCACGGTCAAGATGCCCTGGCTGCGTTTTTTCGTGCTGAGCCTGCTGGGCAGCCTGCTCTGGACGCAGGGCCTGACCCTGCTAGCCTACTACGTGGGCTCGAAAATCCCGCACCTCGAGCGCTACATCTACCTGATTCTGCTGGCCGGGGTGGGTTTTGGCGTGGCCCTTGCGGCCTGGCGGGCCTACCGTTCGGGCCACCTGCGCTGGCCCAGCCGCCGAACGGGATAGCTCAGGTGTGGGCCTCCACCAGCTCGACCAGCACCCCACCCGACCATTTGGGGTGAATAAAAGCCACCCGGTGGCCCCCAAAACCGGGGCGGGGGGTGGTGTCAATCAATGGCGCGCCTTCCGCGGCCAGGCGCTCTAGCTCGGCCTGAATGTCTGGGGTGGCGAGGGCGATGTGGTGCAGGCCCGGCCCGCGCTTCTCGATGAAGCGGGCGATGGCCGAGTCGGGGCGGGTGGCCTGGAGGAGCTCGAGCCGGCTTCCCCCGCTCCTGAGCATCCAGACCTCGACCCCCTGGCTCTCCACGCTGCCCTGGGCCTCGAGCGCATACCCCAGGCCCAGGTAGGGCTGGGCGGCCTCCTGTAAATCCTGCACTGCGATACCGATGTGGTGAATCTCCATACCCCCAAACTACCCCAGGTTTGGCCGAGGGGCCAGGGGCCTACTCCACCGGGATAAAAGCCAGCCCGGTGATGCGCTCCGGGAAGCTGCCCAGCGAAGAGAGGCGAACCCCCGCGCTGGTAAGGGCGCTGGCGATGTTCACGGTCAGGTCTATGACCAGAAGCGTGGGGGTGTCCAGGTCGGCCAGGTAGAGAAACTGGTCAATCCCCACGCTGGCGGTGCTGTAGCGGCGCGCGCGCGAAAGCCCGGTCTCGGTCTCGCGGGGCAGTTGGAAACCCCCCTCGAACCGGGCCAGGCCGGTGCCCAGCACAAAGACCGGCGGGGCCCCTCGAGCAAACAACCGCGCCGCGATATTGCTGTCCCGGCTCAGCCCTACCTCCCCGGTGGCGCTCAGGTTCCAGGCGGCCAGGGTGGTGTCGGTGCTGGTGGGGTCGTTGTCGTCGAAGAGCCCCAGGGCCTGGCCGCTCACAAAAATCAGATCGCTGGGGCTCGAGGTGCTCAGGCTCAGGGGCCGTTCAATGAACGGGGTGACGAAATCGTACTGGCCGAACTGGGTGGGGGTCAGGTAGAGCAGTTGGTCGTTGGGGCCCAGGGTGAGCCGGGCCGGGGTGCTCAGGCGCACCAGGTTGGGATTCAAAAAATCAATGGGGGTGGGGAGGGCCGTGGCCGTAAAGGGGATGATCCAGGCCCGGTACTCCTCGATGGGGCGCGGGGGGGTGGTGGGGGCGGGTGGGCAGACCAGCAGGATGCTGCTCTGCCCCTGGCGTAGATAGCCCCCGCTACAGTCCACACCCAGGGCCTCGTCGAAGCCGTCGAGCTGGGGGGTGCCCACATCGTCTACGGTGAGGTTGCTGGCGATGTAGCGGCGCAGGCGGCTTGGGGTGAGTACCCAGAGCTGGTCGTTGCCCACCCCCAGGCTGCGGCGGTAAAGGAGCGTTATGATGGGCTCGCCGATATCCCAACTACCCACCCGGCGGGGCGGGTCGAAATTGCCGGGCTGGAGGGTGCTGCTCTGGAAAAAGCGAACCTGGTAGGTGCTGCTGCTGGGGTTGTTGACGCTGGCTACCAGCAGGGCGCGGGTAGGTTCTTCGCTGCTGCCAGTGCAGGCCGAGAGGGTGAGGAGCAGGCCAAGGGTTTGGATAAACCGCTTCATCTAACGTCCTCCAGGGCTGGGGAGTTTGAGGCCGCCGGGCAGGACGATGTTGTTCTGGTTGAACAAAAACTCGGCGGCCTCGCCCCCTAAGGCAAAAGAAAACTTGAACTCCTGCTTGAGCGTATCGAGGCTGGCCCGGAAGGCCCAGCAGCAGCGGTCAATAATCAGGTCGAAGCGGGGGCGCAGGATGGTGCCCTCGAGGTTGGGCAGAAAAAACTCCCTGGGGTTTGTCCCGCCGCTTTCGGGGGCGTTCCAGACGATGCGGTAGAACAGGCGGGTTTTTTCCTGGCCCATAAAGCTTATGGTGGGGCCAAACTCGCGCAGGGTTACGCGGAAGCGCCCGCTGTTGCCCGAGAGGCGCTCGAGGGCCACAAACCCCTGCAGCGAGAGGCCGGGCGGGTCTTCCGGGCGCAGCGGCGCGGGGAGAAGCTCCAGCTCGCCGGTAAAGCGCAGAAAGCGCAGAAAGGCCTGGGTGTCGTCCTCGAGGGTCAGGGGGTTTTCGCTCTCGGGGAAGTGGAACTCTGCCGAGACCTCGTTGATGAAAACTTCGGGCTCGCGCACCGCTGCCCGCACCGCCAGGCGGGGGTTGCGCAGCAGGCCCTCGCGGTAGTTCCACAGCAGGTCGGCCTGCAACAGGTCGGCGCTGTACTGGTAGCCCAGCCGGAAGCGGGTCTCGCTGCCGGGGCTGAAGCCGATGGTATGCGCGAACACGAAGGTATGCAGGCTCAGGGTGAGCTGGGCCAGCCCGTCCAGCAGGGCCGGGGTGGGGGCGGGGTTGGGGTTGGCGAGGGAGGGCAGGGGTGTGTAGAGGTGGGTAAAGCTCTGGCGCAGGCGGAAGCTGTTGGGGGCTTCCTGCAAAACCACGCTCAGCTCGGTGCGGATGGCCTGCCCGTTGTTCAGGTCGCGGCTGTGGGTGAGCGAGGTGGTGTTGCCCGGGGGGTTGTAGCTGGCGGAAAGCTCGAGGGGGTCGTAGCGGGCGATGAGGGGAATCTGTTCGGGGGGCCGGGTTTCTTTTTCCTGCACGTCCCAGTAGCGGTAGCCGGTGCGCAGCGAGAAGTTGAAGGGCAGGGGGTTGTAGGCTGCGCTCAGGGTGAGCAGGCGGTCGAGGCCCAGCTCGAGCTGCCGTTCATGGGTCAGATTAAGGCTGAAGGGGGCGGGTGAAAGGCCCAGGCTGCTGCGCAACAGGCCCCAGCGGCCCAGCTCGATATCGCGGCTGGCGCTGGCGCTAAGGCTGAGCCAGGGGAAGGGGCGTGAGGTGAGGGTGAACTCGGCCAGCGGGTCGAAGACGCGGCGCTCGAGGTCGCGGCTGGCCCGTGCGGTGAGGGAGAAGAGGGGGTCGGGGTTGAAGCTTACCGAGCCCTCGAGGCGGCTGTTGCGCTGGGGCCGCTCGTAATCGAACTGGAAAGGGGTCTCGCCCTCCACCACGCTGCGGCTCACGCGCAGGTTCACGCTAAAAGCCCCCAGGGTCTGGCCCAGACTGGCGCTGGTGCTCCAGCGGATGAGCCGCTCGAACTCGGTGGGGTTGCCCTGGGGGTCAAAGTTCTGGGTGCTGTAGTAGCGCCCGATGAAGGTGTTCTCGACGCTAAAGCTCAGGCCCGGCCAGGGCGGGGTAGCAGGGCGGTAGCTGCTGCGGTGCTCCACCCAGAGCCGGCCCGCCCCGATGTAGGGCCCCAGCCGCCGGGCGCTGCGGTTGAGGGGGTTGGAAGGGGCCTCGTAGTAGCCCAGCAAAACCCGCCCGTTCAGGCGGAACTCGCCCTCGAGGCCCCTGGGAAAGGTAACCTCGGCCTCCGGGAGCCGCTGGGGGGTGGTGCGCTCGTTGGGCAGGGCCAGGGGGTTGTGGTCGATGTAGCCGTCCAGGGTCAGGCGGTAGAGGGGCTCGGGGTGGCTGGGGGTGGCCCGGGTGGCCCCCTCGATTAGAAAAGTGGTGTAGTCGGCCTGGCCCCCCGCCCCCTGCAAAAAGCGCGGCTCGTCCAGGGCGCTGTCGTCGCGGACGGCGAGGCCTTCGATCCGCCAGTCGGGTTCTTCCAGCTTGTAGCTAAAGCGGTACTTGAAGATGCCGTCCTTGCGGGGGTCGCTGTCGGGCAGCACCGGCCCGGCCGGTGGGGGCAGGTACAGAAACTGGTAGCGCTCGAGGGCGGCCCCGATGCCAAAGTGGTCGAAGCCAAACCCCCAGCCCCGCCGCTCGAAGTAGCGCAGCAGGGTAAAGCCCAGGCCAAAGTCGGAAACATAGGGCAGGTCGGCGGTAACGAACACCCCATCGCTCTCGCTCTGGCCGAACTCGAGCCTGGGTCGCCGGTCGTTCAGGAACAGCAGCAGCACCGGCAGGTACAAAGTGCGCTCCCCGCGCAGCAAGACCCAGACCCCCCGGGCGATAATCCGGTCGCCCGGGTAGAGCACCACCTCGCGGGCCTGGAAGGCGTAGTCGGCCTCCTCCTGCTCGCAGCGCTGGCAGGGGGTCAGGTAGCCCTCCTGCAGCAGAATCTGCCCGGCGGCCCGCTGGCAGATGGGGCCGCTCAGGAAAAACTCGCCCGACTCGATCTTCACCTCCAGGGCTTCGAAGCTCTCGTCGTCGGTGAAAAGCTCGAGCTCCCCGGCCTCGATAAGCTGCCCCTGCTTGTCCTGATAACGCACCCCGCCCATGAGCAGCAGGCGCTTGCGGGTGCGGTTGTAGATGACCCTGGGGGCCTCGATGCGCTCCCCGTCCCGTTCCATCTTGACCGGACTGCCCACCAGAATCACCAGCTCCTCGCCCGCCTCGTTGCGCAGTTCCAGACGCTCGGCCTCGAGGATTTTCAGCTTTTTGCCCCCTGCTTGGGGCGCTTCGGTTTCCTGGGCAAAGGCGGGTATGAAAAACACCAACAACAAGAACACGAGGGGCAGCAAAGAGATGGGGGGGCGTGTGCGCTGCTGCCAAAGCCTCGTCGCCCGCATGCTTACCTCTTCCCCAGCCGCAGCAGGGCCAGTCCGGCCAGCGCGTAGAGCAGGTTGGGCCCCCAGGCTGCCAGAATGGGGTGCAGCGCTCCCTGCTCGCCCATGATGCGCCCCACGCTCCAGGTGGCGTAGTAGATGAAGGTCAGCACCACCACCCCCAGCATGCCCAGGCTGCGGCTGCCACCCAGCAGGAAGAAGGCCAGCCCCACCGCAAAAATGGCGAACGAGTACACCGCCGCGGGCTCGGCCCACTTGCGGTGCAGGGCGGTGAGTTCGGCGTGGTAGGGTAGCCCCTGGGCGCGGTACTGGGCGATGCGCTGGCGCAGCTCGGCCACGGTCAGGCTAAAGAGGCCCCCCGGGGGCTCGAGGGAAAGCTCCACCAGCGGCACGGTGGCTCGCTCAAACCGGGCGACGGTGCGGGGCCGGGCCCCGCCATAGGTCACCCGCATGCCCTCGGAGAGCACCAGCGCCCCTTGCTCAAAGCGGCCCTTTCCGGCTACCAGAATTTCTTCGGCGGTAATTACCCGCACATTGCCAATGCCGGTATCGCTGACCTCACCCACATACACAATACGGCCATAGGCGTCCACCAGCCGGGTGCCAGGCTGCAAGAGGGCCCTGGGTTTTTGCAGCACGGCCTGGCGCAGTACGTTCTGACCTTGCTGTAGGCTGCGCGGTACCAGGCTATCGGCGGCCACCAGACACACCACAAACAAAGCAGTGCCTAGCAGCAGCAATGGGAACAGCACCCGCAGCTTGGAAACCCCCCCGGCCAGCATGGCTTTGAGCTCAGACTCCTCGCCCATGCGCGAGAGCACCAGCAGCAGGGCAAACAAAAAGGCCAGCGGTGCCCCGCGTACCAGCGCCTCGGGCACCCGGAAGGCCAGGTACTGGCTTACCACCCAGGGGTCGGCGCCGCGGGCCAGTAGCGGGGCCAGCACCTCGTACAAGGCCCCGCCCAGCAAGGCCAGTACTACCACCGCCAGGGTGCCCAGCACATAAGCCCCTACCTCTCGGCTCAGATACCGATCAAGCACGGTCATGACCACCTCCAGAATTGGGGAGGTCTTTTAGGTTTTAACCCCCCGTCTCGCGGACTCCAAAGGTGTCTTGCGGCACCTCGGCTCATCGGGCCAGCCTCCAGGTTCCCAATAGGGCCAGACCGCCATACACGATGTTGGGTAGCCAGGCGCCGTAGGCTCCCAGCAGGTCGAAGCGGGCAAACTGGGCCGAGAGGGTAAAAAGCGTCCAGTAACCAAAAATAAGCCCCACTACTGCAATAAAGGCCCAGGCCGCCTCGCGCAACGAAAGGCCAATCACGATGGCCAGCCAGGCCAGCACCACCGTACCGGCGGCATTGGCGTAGCGCCGGGCCAGCGGGAAACGCGCGGCAGGGTCGGCCTTGGCTACGGCGTGCAGGTCGGGCATGCGCATGGCTTCATAGGAGATGGCCTTGGGCTGTACCCCTATGGGAAAGGGCAGGGGGTGCTTGGCTTCCTGGAAGATTTTGCCGTTGGGGTCTACGCGGTACGCGTTTTGCAGCTGCCAGGCTCCGTTGACCCAGACCCCCCGGTCGGCGCTCCAGATCGAACCGCCCGGCTCCACCACCCGGACGCCCTCGAGCCGGGAACCCTCACCCCCCTTGGCGGGTGGGTAGATGCGCTGGGCGTAGTACACTCCCAAGCCCTGGGGCGTGTAGGTGCGGTCGGTGAGTACGCCCGATGGCTCGGAGCCGTAGTAGATTTTGTACTGCAAAGCCTCGAAGCGTTCCTGGGCGATGGGTTTGAGCCAGCCCTCGTTGAGCAGTACCACAGCTCCCACCACCAGCGCCAGCAGCAGCACCGGCCCAATAAAGCTACGGGGGGGCACGCCTGCAGCATAGGTGGCCTTGAGCTCGGACTGGCGAACCCAGCGGGCTAGCGCTACCAGCAGCGCGAACACCAGACCCAGCGGCAGTGCGATGCCCAGGGTATAGGGCACCCGGTAGGCCACCATCTGGGCAATCTCAGTCACCGGGGTTTTGGCCCTCAAGAAGGCCCCCGACAGCGAGGAGAGCAGGTCGAACGTAATCAGCCCGACGAATAGCAGCACGCCCAGCAGATACAGCGACAACGTTTCGCGCAACAAATAACGCTGCAACATCCCAGAGCGAAGTATACGTTGCTGTTTGGTGAGAAGCGGTCAAGTTTGCCGCTTCGCAGCTGGCTTCAAATACCCGCGGGAAGCTTCACCTCTTGGCCTGCTGCAGTGCATTTGCGTTTCCCGCGGGAACCCACGATGAGGGAAATGAGTGATGGGGCACTTTTATTGTCCGGTCTAGATTAATCCCTTCAAAAAACGCCTAGCTTAGGGACTTCTCCACGCATCACCCCAGGACGAAAAAAACAAAAAGCGTCCCCGGCTCCCTGACGGCACCCGCTCCGTGGCGCTTAGGGCTGCTGCCTTCCGGCCCTGACCCGGTTCACGCTGGTGCGCCGCGTCAGACCGAGGACGCGACCTCGAGAATAACACAAGAGAGCCTAAAGGCAAAACAGCTGTATTCCTACCTTCCGACCACCCCTACAGGCTCCGAAAAGCTCGACCCAACCAGCTTGACGGCAGGCTATCAAACATAGAAACTTGCTCCATGTCGCCATATGAAGCCTTTCAGCTCCTCGAGCTGCGCGTTGGACGTATTCAAAAAGCCGAACCCCATCCCAAAGCCCGCAAACCTTCCTACCAACTGTGGATAGACCTGGGTCCACTCGGAGTCAAGCAGAGCAGCGCCCAGCTCACCGACCTCTACACCCCCGAGACCCTGGTGGGGCGGCTGGTCATCTGTGCGACCAACCTGGGCGAACGCAGCATTGCCGGTTTCAAGTCCGAGGTGCTGGTGCTGGGCCTGCCCGATGAACAGGGGCGGGTGGTGTTGCTTTCGGCCGAGCGTGAGGTGCCGCTGGGTGGGCGCGTTTACTGAGATAACCCTTCGTGGTAGCGAACCACGCCTCGAGCTGTCGCCATCAGTTGCAGCAGACTGGCAGCCACAAAGCCATCGGGGTTGGGCCAGCGCAAACGCCCGAGCAGCTCATCCCACAGGTCGGGCGGTTCAGCCGGAGGCTGCTTCAGGTCGCCAGGCCAGCGTTCCAACCAGGGGTAAGGGGTATCGGGCTCGAGGAAGGCGCTCTTACCCAGCCATGTACTGAGCGCCTCTATATAAGCCACAAAGCCGGGGAGTGCCCACGAAAGGAGGATTACCTCGATATCGAAGCGGGCTTCGTGGGGGTCTGTAAAGGCAGGGGGGTTGGAGAGGCGCAGGGCCGCTGGGGCTGGAAGCTCGGCCTCCACCAGTGCGTACAACCGGCCCCATTCCCGCCGCCAGATGGCGGTCTGCAAGCTGTGCGACCAAGGGCTATACAGCTTTTGCGGCATCAAAAGTATTATGACTGAGTGCCCTGCCATTGGATTTTCCCTCATCCTGGGGCCCCCGTGGGAAGCGCATATAGCTATTCGAACAGGAAAACGCTGCTTGCTGCGACGGGCCAAGGGGGGATGCTTCCCGTGGGGTACTTCGCAGGAGTCCAGTATGCCAGAGCCCATTCCCATTGCCAAAGGTGAATCCGAAGTATTCCTCTATCCCAAGATGGCCAACCGCCACGGCCTGATTGCCGGGGCCACCGGCACCGGCAAGACCGTGAGCCTGCGGGTACTGGCCGAGCAGCTTTCTCGCATTGGCGTGCCGGTTTTTATGGCCGACGTGAAGGGCGACCTCTCGGGCTTGTGCAAGCCCGGAGGCGAGCACCCCAAAATTGCCGAGCGGGTAGAAAAGCTGGGCCTTACGGATTTCCGGTTCGAAGCCTGCCCGGTGGTGTTCTGGGATGTGTTTGGCGAGCAAGGGCACCCGGTGCGCGCGACCGTTTCGGAGATGGGGCCGCTCTTGCTGGCCCGCCTGCTCGACCTTAACGAAACCCAGAGCGGGGTGCTCACCCTGGTCTTCAAGATTGCCGACGACAACGGGCTCTTGCTCTTGGATCTCAAAGACCTGCGGGCCATGCTGCAGTATGTGGGCGACAATGCCGAGAAGTTCAAAACCGAGTACGGCAACATCTCGGCGGCCTCCATCGGCACCATTCAGCGCGGTCTGATTGCCCTGGAAGAGCAGGGGGGGGATCGGTTTTTTGGTGAGCCGGCCCTCGAGCTCGAAGACCTTATCCAGACCCAGGGCGGTAAAGGGGTCATCAACATCCTGGCCGCCGATAAGCTGATGCAGTCCCCCAAGCTCTACAGCACCTTCTTGCTGTGGATGCTCTCCGAACTGTTCGAGCGGCTCCCTGAGGTGGGTGACCTCGAGAAACCCAAGCTGGTTTTCTTCTTCGACGAAGCTCACCTGCTCTTCGACGAAGCTCCCAAGGCCCTGCGGGAAAAAATCGAGCAGGTGGTGCGGCTCATCCGCAGCAAGGGCGTGGGGGTCTACTTCGTGAGCCAGAATCCCCTGGACATCCCCGACGAGGTGCTGGGGCAACTGGGTAACCGCGTGCAGCACGCGCTTCGAGCCTTCACCCCGCGCGACCAGAAAGCGGTCAAGGCCGCTGCCGAAACCTTCCGACCCAACCCCAAACTCGACCTAGCGACCGTCATTCTGGAGATGGGGGTGGGTGAGGCCCTGGTCTCGACCCTGGATGAAAAGGGCATCCCCAGCATTGTGGAGCGGGCCCTCATCTACCCACCCCGCACCCAGTTGCCGCCGCTCAGTCCCGAAGAGCGCCGGCAGGTGATCCAGCAGTCGCCGGTGTACGGGCACTACGAAAAGGTCCTCGACCGCGAGTCGGCCTACGAAATCCTGCGGGCCCGCGCCGCCGAATCGGTGCAGCCGGCCCCTTCGGGCGCCAGACCTCAAGCCCCGGCCCAGCCCGCAGGGGGCAATTTGCTGGGCGACCTGGCCAAAGGGGCAGTTGGCTTCCTAGCCAGCCGCGAGGGGCAGCGCATCGTGCGGGGGGTGCTGGGGGGGCTGTTGGGCGGCAGTGGTAAGCGTAGACGATAGCTGAAGCGCGGTAATAAAGGCGTTCACCCCGGCTTTGGTGTATCACCGGAAGAGGGCTTGAACGATTTCTCGCCGGACCGGCTGGCCTGCTGGCGGGCTTGCTCGAGCAGCAGCCGGTCGGCCACATCCTCGGCCCAGGCCTGCACATCCTGCCAGCGCCTGAAATCGCCTTTGGGCAGCCCCTTGCTCAATACCTTGACAAGCTGGTGGGGCTCGAGGCGGTCGTAATCCAGCGAGCCAGCAAAAATACCCACTTCCCAGGGTTCCGCCATCGCTCGAACCTCGGACAGATACCCGTAGACCTCATGAAAATGCTCGGGTGTAGGGTTGCTCATCAAGCCCGAAACCGCGAAGTACACCAGGGGTAGCTGGCGCAGGGCATCGCGGTGTGTCTGTACGAAATCCCTGGCTTCTGGGAGCCACTGCCCTTCGCGGATTGGGCTGCCCACCATTACGGCCTGGTAGCCCTCGAGGTGCTCTACTTCCTCCACTGGCCGTACCTCCACCCCGATGCCCCGCCGGGCCAGCACCTTCCCGATTACCTGGGCGATCTCGCGCGTGCTGCCCAGGCGGCTGGCATAGGCAATCAGGATACGCCAAGTCCCCACATTCTAAGGCTAGGCCCGCCACTCCCCGGACTGTAGAGACATCTGCCCCCTGCCTTGGGGAGTAACTTGAACTCGAGGTGATAGCAATGCTGGTTAAAGATTTCATGACCCCCAACCCCGACGTGGTCACACCGGATGTGACTGTGCCCGAGGCCGCGCAGATCATGAAAAAGGGGGGCTTCCGCCGCTTGCCGGTGGTCAAGGAAGGCCGGGTGGTTGGGATCGTGACCGACCGCGACCTTAAAGAAGCCATGCCCTCCGATGCCACCACGCTTTCCATCTGGGAGCTCAACTATCTGATTTCCAAGCTCACTGTGGGCGAGATCATGACCCGCGACCCCATCACTGTGGCCGACACCATGCCCCTGCAGGCCGCCGCCAAGCTGATGCTCGAGCACAAGGTGGGGGGCCTGCCGGTGGTGCACGAGGGTAAGCTGGTGGGCATTGTGACCGTCACCGATGTGCTACGGGCCTTCTTGCAGCGCGAGGCCGAGCTTTTGGTGGGCGCTGAGAGCAACCTCTAGCCCATCTTCTTTAGCGCCATCACCCGCTCGGCGGGCCAGGTGTTCACAATCCGATCGGGGTGCAGGCCTGCTTTGTGGGCGTAGAGCAGGCCGTACTGGATATCCGAAAGGCCCTCGAGGCTGTGGGCATCGGGGCCCAGCGAGAAGTTGAGGCGGTCGCGCCAGGCCAGCATGAGCCGCCAGTCTAGGTCGAGGCGGTAGGGGCTGCAGTTGAACTCCACCGCCTTGTGGTTGTTCTGGGCACGCTCCAGCACCGCCTCCCAGTCGGCCTCGGCCCCTTTGCGCCGTAGCAGCAGCCGCCCGCTGGGGTGGCCCAGGATGCTCAGGTAGGGGTTGTCCAGGGCCCGCAAGAGGCGCTGGGTCTGCTCGGCCCTGCCCAGACTCAGGCCCGCGTGCAGGCTGCCCACCACCACCTCGAAGCGGGCCAGCAGTTCGTCGGGGTAGTCCAGCGAGCCATCGGGCAGGATGTCGGACTCGATGCCGCGCAGGATGCGGAAGGGGGCCAGCTCGGCGTTGAGGGCCTCGATCTCGGCCCACTGGCGCAGCACGTCCGGCGGGCGCAGGCCCCCGGCGTAGGCCGCGGTCTGGGAGTGGTCGCAGATCACCATGTACTCGAGGCCCTGCGCCATGGCGGCCTCGGCCATCTGGCGCAGGGTGGCGCTGCCGTCGGAGTAGGTGGAGTGCACGTGAATCAGGCCCCGGAGCTGCGGGGGTTGCAGCGTGGCCTGGGGTGCTGGCAGACCCAGGTGCTCCTTTTCTCGCCAGTAGGCCGGCACAAAGGGCTGGTTCAGGGCCTCGAACACCGCCTCTTCGGTTGCAAGCGCAGGGGGAATGGCGCCCAGGGCTTCCAGCCACTCCCGCGAACCCGTGGCCTGCACCAACACGCTGCCAAACGAGGCCGCATCGGTGCAGAACACCCGCAAAGGCAGGCCCTCGAGCCGCCCCAGCAGTATGTCTCCCTGCGCCTCCTCCACGAAGCGGCCCAGCGCTGAGCGCACCTGCTGGGGGGTGCCCACCACCACCAGATCCAGATTGCCCACGGTTTCCAGCCCCCGCCGCACGCTGCCAGCCAGTTCGGCTTTCAGTCCGGCGTTTTCCAGGTCGGCCAGTAGCAGCCGGGCTGCCTCCAGCCCCACCGGTAACAGCACCCGGCGCATATTGCTCAGGGCGTAGCGGGCCGCCTCGAGCAGGCTGGCTTCGCTCTTGGCCCCAAAACCCGGCAGGGCGCGGATTTTTCCCTGTTCGGCCCAGAGCACCAGTTCTTCTAGGCTATTGACCCCGTTCTCCCACAGCGCCCGGATGCGCTTGGGGCCCAGGCCCTGCACCCGGAAGAGCTCGAGCACCCCCGGCGGTACCCGGCCCTCGAGCTCGGCCAGGTAGGGGAACTCCTGGGTCTGCACAATCTCGGTGAGCAGGGGGGCCAATGCCGGCCCCACCCCCGGCACCCCCTTGAAGCCCTGTGCGGCCAGCTCGGCCAGTTCGGCCTCCTGCTGCTCCAGGTTGCGGGCGGCGTTGCGGTAGGCTTTGGCCCTGAACTCCCCCTCGCCCAGCACCTCCATCAAGTCGGCAGCGTACTCGAGCATCCCCGCCAGGTCTTTACGGTTCATAGCTGTAGCCTAAAGCATAGGGCCGGGGCTGGCCTGCTTGAAACACCACCGCCTCGGTGTACCCCACGCTGCGCAGAATCCCGATGGCGTCGGAAAAGCGGTGGGCCACGTCCTCCGGGCGGTGGGCGTCGGAGCCCAGCACCACGGGAATCCCCAGGGCGCGGGCCCGCCCTAGGAGCTCGGGGCTGGGGTAAATTTCGCCGGCTTTTTTGCGCCATCCGGCGGTGTTGACGTCCAGGGCCAGCCCCTCACCCGCAATAACCTGCAGGGCCTCCTCGGCCAGGTCGGCGTAGCCTTCGGGGGGGCGGTAGCCCATCACCTTGGGCAGATCCAGGTGCCCAATCGCGTGAAAAAGGCCCGTGCGGGCGGCCTCGGCCACCAGCTTGAAGTAGGCCCGGTAGACCTCGCGCAGGTCGCGCTCCTCGAACTCGCTGGCATAGCGCGGGTTGTCGAAGGGCCAGGCCCCCAGGTAGTGCACCGAGCCGATGATGTAGTCGTAGGGGTAGCGGGACAGAAGTCTTTCCACGAAGTACTCGGTGCCGGGGTGATAGTCGGCCTCGAGGCCAATCCCCACGTAAAAATCACCGGCCTCTGCCCGTACCCGCTCGAGCAGGGCGTGGTAGAAGGGCAGCTCCTCCAGCTCCATGCGCACCTCGGGGTCGAACCAGGCCGGCATGGGGCTGTGATCGGTGATGACGATGCCCGCGAGCCCGGCGTCCTTGGCGGCCTGCACGTACTGGGTGGGCGTGCCCACGGCGTGCTTGCAGAGGGGGGTGTGCATGTGACTGTCGTACATCTACTTCTCCTATACCACCCGTACCACCCGGCCCTGGCTGGCCCAGACCTTGACTGCGCGTCCCAACACCTGACTGGCCTGCGTCGAGAGTGCCTCATCCAGAACTAGTTCATCCCCTGCTGCTTGTACCAGGCTGGCCGCCTCGGGGGGGGCTAGCTCGGGCCCCCGTAGCAGCACCGCGTCGAGTTGCCAGCGGCTGGCCCACAGGCGCTTGAGTGCCCATAGAGCTTCTTGTTTGCCGGCCTCGAGGCCAAAAGGAGCCTCGCCCGCGTAGCGCACCAGCACCGGGCCTTCCGGCAAGGCCGCGCGAACCTCGTCGGCGCGTTCGGGCAGCAGGTACGACTCGCGCAGCAGCTTTTCCGCAAAAGCACAGGCCTTTTCCAGCTTTTCTTCGTCCAGGCGTGCGCCAAACACCCCTTCAAAGGCCCGCCGGATCTGCTCGGCCAGGTTGCCTAGCTGGTAGAACTCGGTTTCTACCCCCTCCAGCACCAGGGTAGGCGTTACGGGCAGGCCGGCTTTGAGGAGCTGTTGTAGATCGGCCACTTCGCCCAGGGGTTGCCTTGGGGCTTGCTCGAGCGAATAAATCACGTCTCACAGTCTACCCCAACGCTCAACGGTGCTCGTGGGGCACTCCAGGTTAAGGAGGGGCCACAGGTGAACATATCCTGGCGCGTTACGCGCGTATAATCGCACCCATGAGTGAAGCTGAGGTCAGCAGCACCCCGGGAGCCGCCCTCGAGGCCGAGCGGCTGGGGAAAAAGTACGGACGCAAACCCGTGCTAGAAAACATCACTTTCGCCGTACAGCCGGGCGAGGTGTATGCCCTGGCCGGGCCCAACGGCTCCGGCAAGACCACCCTGATTCGCCTGCTCACGGGTCTGGCCTTTCCTACCTCCGGGGTGGTGCGAATGCTGGGGCAGGACGTCTACAACGGTGGCTATGTGGCAAGACGGGCCCTGGGGGCGGTGGTGGAGGCTCCGGCGGCCTTTTATCCACACATGACCGGAAGGCAGAACCTGGAGATGATCGCTTTCCTAACCGGTATGGCCGACGCGGAAGCCCGTATCCGGGAGGTGTTGGTGCGGCTCGAGCTTTTGGCCGTGGCCGACCAGCCAGTGCGCACCTACTCACTGGGCCAGCGCCAACGCCTGGGACTGGCCTCGGCTATCCTGCACGAGCCGCAAATCCTGATTCTGGATGAGCCGACCAGCGGCCTGGACCCCCAGGGCATCAACAAGGTGCACGAGATTCTAGCAGAGCTGGCCTGGAAGGGGGTGGCGGTGCTGCTTTCTACCCACCACCTGCGCGAAGTCTCGGCCTATGTGGATAAAGTTGGCATTCTGGGAGGTGGGCGGCTTTTGGAGGAGGTTAAGCTCGGTACCAAGGGTGAGACCTACCGCCTGCGCGTGGATGACCCAGCCAAAGCTGCGGCCTTCCTGAAAACAGTGCCAGGCGTGCAAAACGTGAGCCTGCGCGGCGTGAATGTGATTTTTGAGGGTTCGCCCAACGTGGCCTTGGCCGCCTTGGTGCGTGAGCACTACCAGGTGCAGTTCTTGGAACCCGACTACTTCGACCTCTACGACTACTACCGCGAAAGGGTAAAAAATGCTTAGAGCTAAAATCAGCATACGAATGCAAGGCCCTGGGCTTCTTATCGGGAGCGAACCATGCTGCGCGTATTGATCTGGGAGTTCGGCAAACTGATGCGGCTGCGCTCGGTGCAGATTGGCTTGCTGGCCGCCCTGGTGCTACCCCTGTTGTGGGCCTTTGCACCTGGTTTGCGTGCTCAGTACGGCCTCGAGCTGGTCTCGGGTTGGCAGGTGCCGGCCTTATCCCTGCTGACCGGGATGGATTTTTTGTTCCCCTTTCTAACCGCCATGGCTGCAGCGGAGGTGCTGGGCTCGGAGGTCTCGATGGGCACCCTCAAGTCGGTGTTGCTGCGGCCCAGTCCCCGCAGCCGCCTGCTTTTGGCCAAAATTATCGTGGTGCTGGTTTACCCCTTCATTCTGCTGGCGGTCAGCTTGGTGGGTTCGTTGCTGGCAGGCCTACCCTTTGGCCTGGGGAGCTTTTTTGGTGGAACCGGCCTGGGCGCGGGTAGCTTTGCCGGCGTGGGCCAGCTTAGCCCTGTAGGGGCCCTGACGGAGCTGCTGCGGGCCCATGCGCTGGCCGGTGTGGTGCTCTGGCCACTTTCGGCGTTGGCCATGCTCTACGCGGTCATTTTCTTGAGTACCACTTCGGCGGCTTTGGCGGCAGTCTCGACGCTCCTCCTGATGCGCCTCCTAATTGCCTTTCCGGCCATCCAGCCGTTCTTGCTGACCAGCTACCTCGACCTGTACATCCGCCCGGCGGCAGTGGGGTTGGGACTGCCACTGCTCATCATCTACACCGTAGGGTTTTCTGTGCTGGCCCTGCTAATTTTTGAGCGAAAGGACATTTGAAGTAGGCTTGGTATATGGGGAAGCTCACACACTTTGAAGACGGAAAGCCGCGCATGGTGGACGTAAGCGAGAAAGCCGCCACCCTGCGCTCGGCGACTGCTGAGGCGACCGTGTTGCTTACCCCGGAGGCAGTGGAAGCCCTCCAGGAAGGTGGGGTGGGCAAAGGCGATCCCCTGAGCGTAGCCCAGCTGGCCGGGATAATGGCAGCCAAAAAAACTGGAGAGCTGATTCCCCTGTGCCATCCATTGCCCATCACCAGCGCCGACGTGCGACTGCAGTTCCGGCCAGAGGAAGCCCGCGTTCACATTACCGCCACTGTCAAGACCAAGGCCGAGACCGGGGTGGAGATGGAGGCTTTGACGGCCTGCGCGGTGGCTGCCCTCACTGTCTACGACATGCTCAAGGCGGCCAGTAAGGGCCTTGAAATTGCCAGCCTGCGCTTGCTACACAAGTCGGGGGGTAAGTCGGGAGAGTGGCGGCGGGAGGGGTAGAATCGGCCATGGCTCGCTCGAGGCTCCCCAGACTCCAGGTCGACTTTGCTGATGCAGTTATGCGAAAGCTGGCCCACCAACACGGCCCGGCTCCCTTTGCACCCCACCCATTTCCGCGGCGCGCACCCTACGAGGTGCTACTCAGCTCCATTGTTGGCCAACAGCTTTCGGGCAAGGCCGCCGATACTATCTGGCGGCGCTTATCCAGCCGCTTTGCCCTCGAGCCCGAGGTGCTGTACCGGGCTGCTCTCGAGGACTTACGGGCGGTGGGGCTATCCAGCGCCAAAGCCCGCTACGTGCAGGACTTGTCGCGCTTCGCGCTGGAAGGGGGGCTGCGGGAGATCGAGCACCAGCCCGACGAGGCACTTATTGCGCACCTGACCCAGGTAAAGGGCATTGGGGTCTGGACGGTGCAGATGTTTTTGATGTTTGGCTTAGGCCGCCCCGATGTCTGGCCAGTGCTGGATCTGGGTATCCGTAAAGGCGCCCAGAAGCTGTACGGGGTGGCCGAGCGGGACGAGCTAGAGGCGCTGGGCGAGCGCTTTAGGCCCTACCGCTCCCACGCAGCCTGGTATCTGTGGCGGGCGCTGGAGTGAAAGCGGCTAGGTGGCAACACAATCCGTCCCACCCACGAACACTTTCCATAAGGGCAGATGCCCCCAGCGGTAGAGGCCCTCGAGCGCCTTCCTCGAGTTCAGCACCACAAAATCGGCCTGTGCCCCCACCGCAATCCGGCCCAGGTCTGCCCGCCCCAGCGCGAGGGCGGCGTGCGCGGTATGGGCCACCAAGGCTTCCTCGGCGCTCAGGCCGCCCAGGCTAATAGCGAGCTGCATCCCCAACCAGGGGCTAAAAAGCGGGCTGCTGCCGGGGTTGTGGTCGGTGGCGATGGCGACTTTCACGCCCGCATCCCAGATGGCCCTGGCGTTGGGGAAGGGCTTGCGCAGGATCACCGCCGCGCCCGGAAGGACGGTGCCCACGGTGCCGCTTAGGGCCAGGGCCTGCCAGTCGGCGGAGGTGGACTGCTCCAGGTGATCGGCCGACAAAGCCCCCAGTTCCGCTGCCAGCCGGGTGGCCCCGGTGTGGGCGATCTGCTCGGCGTGGAGCTTAATCTTTAGGCCGTGGGAAAGGGCGGCCTCGAGGATTTTCCGGGTTTCCTCGAGCGTAAAGGCTCCCTGGTCGCAGAAGACGTCCACCGCCCCGGCCAGCCCGCTGCGGGCTACCTCGGGGATGAGTTCCCGACAGAACATCTCCACGTACTCCCTGCGTGCCCAGCCCTGGGGGATCACGTGGGCCAGCAGGGTGGGGAAGACCCGCTGGGGCAGGGTTTCTTTGAGTTTTTTGATAACCCGCAGCATCTTGAGTTCGGCCTCGGGCAGGAGGCCGTAGCCGCTCTTGATTTCCAGGGTGGTGACCCCCTGGGCCAGGAAGAGCTGCGCTCGAGCCCGCGCTTGCCCGTACAACTCCACCTCTGAAGCTGCGTGGGTGGCCTTCACGGTTGAGTAGATGCCCCCGCCCGCGGCCAGGATGGCCTCGTAGCTTTCGCCCCGTGCGCGCTGCAGGTACTCGCTCAGCCGGTCGCCGCCATACACCAGGTGGGTGTGGGCATCCACGATGCCGGGCACCACCCCGCGCCCGCCCAGGTCGGTTTGGGGCCAGCTTCGATATTCGCTGGGTAGATTGGACTCAGCCCCCACCCAGACAAACTGCCCGTCCTGCACGGCAAAAGCGGCCTGCTCGAGCCTTTCGTTGGGCGTGTATAACTCGGAGATACCGACGAAGACACGGCTCATAGCTGGGCCTCGAGCTCGTCTCGCAAGGCGGGGCTGGGGTTCTGGGCGATTGCCTGCCGGGCCCGCTCGAGCAGTTCGGGTTCGCGCAGCTGGGGGCCGATGGCCCCCAGCACCGCCAGAGCCTCGGAGCGGCTGGCCTTGGACAGCAATTCCAGGAGGAAGTCCAGCGCCTCGGGTGTGTGCGAACTGGCAAGCGCGGCAATCATGGCCTTGCGCGAGCGGGGGTCGGTGAGGGTTTTCCAGGTGCTGGTGGCCAGGTTCACGGCTTCGGGCAGGCTCGAGGCCGCCAACGCACACACCGCTTCCAGACGAACCGCGGTATCTTTATGCCCCAGCAGCTCCCGCAGAAAAGGCAGAGCCTCGGTGCGGGCAAGGTGGAGGAGGCCTTCCAGGCAGGCCCCTACCACACGGGGCTCGAGGTCGCCCAGGAGCACCTTTAGCTTGAGCAGGGGTGCGCCCTGCGGGTAGCCCAGGCTGGCAATGGCCTGTGCAGCGCCGGCCCGCACGTTCCAGGCTGGGTCGGCCAGCAGGATTACCAGCGCGTCTATCGCGCGGTCGTAGGAAACACCGGGACACTCGGCTAGGGCCTGCGCCGACAGAGCCCGTAGCGATGGTGCGCTGTCCTCCTGACCGCCCCAGACCGGCTCGAGCTGCACGCAGCGGCAGCCCAGCAAATACACCTCGGGGTCGTGCCAGCCCAGGGTTCGCAGGGCCTTAATCAGCGCCACCTTGCCCCAGCACTGGGGGTCGGCTTCTGCGCCGCCTGCCAGCAGCCGTTTGAAGGCCTGGGCCAGATGGGCCTGCTGGTCGAACAAACCCCACTCCACCATGAGTTCGGCGGCCCTGGCCACCGCGGCGCCCTCGTCTTTGGCCACGATGCTTTGAAGGGTCTGGATGGCGGCGGGTGTGGGTTCACCTCTCCGCAACTCGGCAATCTGGGCTAGTTTTTGCTCGAGCCTTTTCGCCACGCTACTTCTCCCACCCTGCCAGATCGAGCCCGCGCTCCCGCGCGACTTTTTTGGCCTGTTCGTAACCGGCGTGGGCGTGGCGCATCACCCCGGTGCCGGGGTCGTTGGTCAGGACGCGCTCGAGGCGGTAGGCGGCCTCCTCCGAGCCGTCGGCCACAGTGACCTGCCCGGCGTGCAGGCTGTAGCCCATCCCCACCCCGCCGCCGTGGTGGAAGCTGACCCAGGCCGCGCCCGAGACTGCATTCAGGGCGAAGTTCAGGATGGGCCAGTCGGCCACTGCGTCGGAGGTGTCCAGCATGGCCTCGGTCTCGCGGTAAGGGGAGGCCACGCTGCCCGCGTCGAGGTGGTCGCGCCCAATTACGATGGGAGCCTCGAGTTCGCCCTTGCGTACCATCTCGTTGAACAGGAGCCCGGCCTTATCGCGCTCCCGGTAGCCCAGCCAGCAGATGCGGGCCGGGAGGCCCTGGAACTTGAACTTCTTGACCCCTTCGGTGAGCCAGCGGCGCAGGCCCGCGTCCTCGGGGAAGAGCTTCAGAATGGCCTGGTCGGTTTTGTAGATGTCCTCGGGTTTGCCCGAGAGCGCCACCCAGCGAAAAGGTCCCCGCCCCTCGCAGAACTGGTCGCGGATGAAGGCCGGTACAAAGCCGGGGTAGCTGAAGGCGTCCTCGAAGCCCCCCAGCCGGGCGAAGGCCCGCAGGTTGTTGCCGTAATCAAAGGCCACCGCGCCTTGCTTTTGCATCTCCACCATGGCCCGGCAGTGGGCGGCCATATCGGAGAGCACGCGCTTTTTGTAGCCCTCGGGGTCGCGCTGGCGCAGCAGGGCCGGGTCTTCGTCGGCTTTCAGGATGGGAATGTAGCCGTACAGGGGGTCGTGGGCGCTGGTCTGGTCGGTGACCAGATCGGGGGTGAAGTCCCGCCGCACCATCTCGGGCAGCACCTCGGCGGCGTTGCCCAGCAGGCCGATGGAGAGGGGTTGGCCTTTGCGTTTGGCCTCCTCGGCCAGCCGCAGGGCCTCGTCCAGCGAGTCGGCCCGCACGTCCAGGTAGGCGGTGTCCAGGCGGCGCTGGATGCGTTCGGGGTCTATCTCCACGCAAATAGCCACCCCGCCGTTGAGGGTGACGGCCAGGGGCTGGGCCCCGCCCATGCCCCCCAGCCCACCCGTCACGGTGATGGTGCCCTTCAAGGAGCCGCCAAAGTGTTTGCGGGCCGCCGCGGCAAAGGTCTCGTAGGTGCCCTGCAGAATGCCCTGGGTACCGATGTAGATCCAGCTCCCGGCGGTCATCTGGCCGTACATCATCAGGCCCAGCCGATCCAGCCGGTCGAACTCCTCCCAGGTAGCCCAGTTAGGCACCAGGTTGGAGTTGGCGAGGATGACCCGGGGGGCCAGGGGCTGCGTCTTGAAGACCCCCACCGCCCGCCCCGACTGCACCAGCAGGGTTTCGTCGTTTTGCAGGCGCTCGAGCACCGCCAGGATGCGCTGCAAGTCCTCGTGGCTGCGGGCTGCCTTGCCGCGTCCGCCGTAGACGATCAGCTCCTCGGGCTTTTCGGCCACCTCGGGGTCGAGATTATTTAAGAGCATCCGTTTGGCGGCCTCCTGAATCCAGCCTTGGGCCGTGCGTTGGTTTCCTCGGGGGGCTTTGTAGCTCATGGGCGTTCTCCTTGGGGGATAAAGGTGTCTTCCAGGTAGTAGCGGTCGGCCCGCATCAGGTACTCCACCCAGGTGACGGGCTGAAGGAGGGTGTAGGTGACCCGCTCGAGGCGCAGGGCCGGTGCGCCCTGGGACTGCTGGAGCAAGCGGGCGACTTCCTGCTCCAAAGCCACCGCCTCCAGCCGCTGCCAGACTTTGGTCAGGGGCAGGCCCAGGGTGTGGACGAGCAGATCGTGGATGGACTCGCTGGTGAGGTCGTGCTCGAGGATTTCCCCACACAGCTCGGCATTCAGATACCGCGCTTCGCGCTGCACCGGCTCCTCGTCCAGAAAGCGCAGCCGTTCCACATAAACCGCCTGCTTTACCCCCAGCCGGGCCTGTACCTCTGGGGGCGTGGGGCGCAGCTCGGCGGCCATCACCTGGGTTTTGGGCCTGGCCCCCTGGGCCTGGGCGAACTCATAGAAGGGGCGCACCCGCAGGAAGCCCTGGCTAAAGCGCCGCGGGGCGGGGGTGCTGTGGCGGCCCTGGGTGCGCTGGAGCCATCCCTCCTGCTCGAGCTCCTGCAAGGCCCGGCGGGCGGTCATGCGGCTCACCCCGAAGCGGCGGGCCAGGCTGTTCTCCGATAGGGGAAAGCCGGGGCTGGGCTTGCGCAGCTCCTGCAACACGGCTTCCTTGACGCGCAGGTATTTCACCGTTTATCCTCTCGCTTGTATATACAACCTTGCCCGGCAATGGGTCAAGCGAGGAAGCGATGCTAGAACTGGATACAGAACTGAGCCTGGCCGATTTTCGCCGGGTGGTGCGGGAAAAAGCGCCGGTGCGCCTGAGCGAAGCCGCACGGGGGCGCCTGCTGCGCTGCCGGGCCTTTGTGGAGCAGCTCGTCGAGCAAAACCAGCCGGTCTATGGCCTCAATACCGGCTTTGGCAAGCTGGCCACGGTGCGCATCGAGGCCAAAGACCTCCGGCTGCTGCAACGCAACCTGCTGCTCTCGCACGCCATTGGGGTGGGAGCGCTGTTCCCCCCCGAGGTGGTGCGGGGGATGCTTTTGCTGCGGGCCCAGAGCCTGGCCCTGGGCTACTCCGGGGTACGGGTGGAGGTGGTGGAGCGGCTTTTGGACTTTCTGAACCACGACCTGATTCCAGTGGTGCCCTCGCAGGGCTCGGTGGGGGCCTCGGGCGACCTGGCCCCCCTGGCCCACATGTGCCTGCCGCTGATTGGCGAGGGCGAGCTTACCTACCAGGGCCAGGTGCGGCCCGCAGCGGAGGTGCTGCGGGCGGTGGGCCTGGCGCCGCTGGAGTTGCAGGCCAAAGAAGGGCTGGCGCTGATCAACGGCACCCAGGCCATGGCCTCGCTGCTGGCGCTGCTGCTTCTGGATAGCGAGGTGCTGCTCAAAACCGCCGATATCGCGGTGGCCATGAGCGTGGAGGCCATCAAAGGCAGCCATCGCCCCTTCGACGAAGCGGTGGCTCGCCTGCGCCCCCACCCCGGTATGCGGGTGACCTGTGCCAACGTGCGGCGGCTGTTGCAGGACTCCGAGATCATGCGCTCGCACCAGGACTGCGACAAGGTGCAGGATGCCTACAGCCTGCGGGCCGCCCCCCAGGTGCACGGGGCCAGCCGCGATGCGCTCGAGCACGTGCGGGCCGTGCTGCTGCGCGAGCTCCAAAGCGTCACCGATAACCCCCTGGTGCTGCCCGAGGAGGGTCGCACCCTTTCGGCGGGCAACTTTCACGGCCAGCCCCTGGCCCTGGCCGCCGACTACGCCGGCATGGCCCTGGCCGAAATCGCCAGCATCTCCGAGCGCCGCATCGAGCAGATGCTGAACCCCTCCCTCTCGGGCCTGCCGGCCTTCCTGGCCGAGGGCAGCGGCCTCAACTCCGGTCTGATGATCAGCCAGTACACCGCAGCGGCCCTGGTGAGCGAGAACAAGGTGCTGGCCCACCCCGCCTCGGTGGACTCGATTCCTACCAGCGCTAACCAGGAAGACCACGTCTCGATGGGCACCATCGCCTGCCGCAAGGCCCGTAGCATTTTCGAGAACACCCTCTGGGTGCTGGCCATCGAACTGGCCTCGGCGGCCCAGGCCCTCGACTTCCACGCCCCGCTGCGCCCGGGCCGGGGGGTGGAGGCGGTCTACCGCCGCATCCGGCAGGAGATCCCCCACCTCGACCGCGACCGCTACCTCAAGCCCGAGCTGGCCCGCCTGTGCGAACTGATTCGTTCCGGCGAGCTGGTGCGGGTGGCCGAGCAGGCGGTGGGGGGGCTGGAATAGAGTTTGTGTTGTGGCCTGCTTGTTTGCTGCGGGCTAATACCCAAACAAAAGCCCCCGCCGTTTGGCCGCACGCACGGCCCGGCTAAAGATCAAGAGGCCCAGCCCCAGGTAGCAGAGCCCGTTCAAAAAGGCCAGGCCCAGCAGGCCCCAGTCCAGGCCGGTGCCGGCACTCATCATCTGTCGGGCCAGGTGGGCGCCGGGGGCCAGGGGTAGGAAGTAGCCCAGTTTAGCCAGCCAGCCGCTGCCCTCGAGCGGCACCTGCAACAAAAAAATCAGCAGAAACTGACTGATCCCCAGGATCTGCTGCACCCGTTTGAAAAGCAGGGCCAGGCTGGCCATGGCAAAGCCCAGGCCGTAGCTGCCAATCAGTACTGTAAGAATAGGCAGCACCACGAAGGGAGGGAAGCTCAGGCGGGCCCCGGTCAGGAGCATTAGCACCAGGGCAATGCTGCCCAGCATCAGGAGCTGGGTTCCCAGGCCGGCCAGGTTGCGCAGCAAAAACAGAGGAATGGGGCCATAGGGGGTGAGGAAGAGCTGCTCGAGGGTTCCGGTCTGGGCCTCTTCCGAAAGACCAAAGGAAAGTGAGTTGTAGGCGAAGATGGTAAGCGTCCAGAGCAAAAACCCCACCAGGAGGGCCTCGGTTCGCTCGCCGAAGTCGGCCCCCGGCCCGGCCAGGAACCGGGCCCCCAAAAACAACAGCAAGAAAAGGATGCTGAGGCTTACCACAGCCCCCACAAACTCGCTGGGGTAACGGCGTAGATAAAGCCAACTGCGTTTGAACTCCACCCAGAACAGATCAAGCACGGCCCACCACCTTCAGGAAAACCTCGAGCAGATCGACCTCGGCCCGCGCCACCTTCTTGAGGGGTGTGGGCTTGAGGGCCTCGAGCAGCCGCCACAGCCCGTCGCTATCGCCATGGTACACATATGGTGGCCCCTCGCCCTCGAGGCCCAGCGAGCGCAGGTGGCTGAGCTGCGCGGGTGAGAGCGGGGTTTCCGTTTCGATCAGGTAGTGCTCCCCGGCAAAGCGGCCCAGCAGCTCGGGCGTGCGGCCCTCCAGCACAATGCGCCCTTGCTGGATGATGGCGATGCGGCTGGCCAGGCGCTGGGCCACCTCGAGCTGGTGGGTGGTCAGGAGGATGGCCTTGCCGGCCTGGGCCAGCTCCCGCACCATGCTTTCGACCCGCAGGGCGCTCTCCACGTCCAGCCCCAGGGTGGGCTCGTCCAGGAGCAAAAGCTCGGGGTCGTGCATCAGGGCCACCGCCAGCGAGAGCTTTTGTTGCATCCCGCGCGAAAGGTGGCGCACCTCGGTGTGGCTTTTGGCGCCAAGCTCGAGCTGCTCGAGCAAAGCCCGCGCCCGGCGCTGGGCCGCCTGGTAGCGCAGCCCACGGGCCACCCCAAAATAGACCAGGTTCTCCAGTGCGGTCATGCGCCAGTAGACGTTGCGGTTGCCTTCCAGCACCGCCCCCAGGTGACGCAAGGCCCAGGGGTTTTGGTGAGGGCTCTGGCCCAGCAGTTGCACCTGGCCCCCATCGGGCCAGAGCAGCCCGGCCAGCATCTTGATGGTGGTGGTCTTGCCCGCCCCGTTGGGGCCCAGGAAGGCCAGCACCTCCCCCGCCGCCAGATGCAGGCTCACCCCATCCACCGCAACCAGACTGCCAAACCGTTTGCGCAGGCCGGTGGCCTCGAGCACAGCGTTCATCAGGCTTTAGATTATCATCAGACGCTTATTCAAGCCTACCAGAACCCTGCACGGCCCCTGTTCAGGTGGGGCATAGACGTGCCCTCGCAGGCTACTTTTGTCCGCGAACCCAGGTGCCTGGCAAATTCAGAGCCTACCGCAACACCCCCTGCAAAACCTGCACCACCGGCCGATCCAGGATGCCCGGAATGCGGGCCGTAAGCCCCAGGTCTACGCTCACACCCCCCAGCCCCGGCAGCCCCGACAGACCCAGGCGCAGCTCGCCCCGGTTGCGCCCATTGGGCCCGAGCCCCAGGTTGAACGCGCTCTCGGCCACGCTCCGCCCGCCAATCAGGAGGCGCAGTGGGCCTTCTAAGGTAAACCCGATGGGGTTGGGGTTCTCTACCTCCAGCACCAGCCGGACGGCCAGCCCGTCCAGCCGGATCTCGACCAGGCGGATGGTGGGGAGCCGGAAGGTAAACTGGATGCGCACCTCGCGGTCCAGGAGCGTCACCGGCCCAATCGGAACCACTGCCGGGCCGAGCTGCACACGCAGCTCACCCAGGAGGCGGAAGCGGGTGCTCTGGCCGCCCACCAGGCTGGCCAGGGCGCGGGTGCCCTCCACCAGGGGCACCACCAGGTGGGTCTGGGCCTCGCGGCTAGCCCCGGCGGGGATTTCCAGAGCGGGCAGGGTCAGGCGGAACTGCGAGCCCCCCAGCTCGGCGGTGAGGGTGCTGTCCAGCAAGGGCAGGGTAAAGGAGTTGGTGTTGGTCAGGCGCAAGCGCACGTCAAACTCGCCCCGTCCGCTGAAGGGGTCTATGGAAACCAGACTAAACTGCAACAGCTCGACCTGGGGAGGCTGGGGCCGCACCGCCTGGGGTACGCAAGCGCTTAGCAGCAAAGCCAGTCCGAACAAGAGCCACCGTGCGTATCGCTTCATGGTTGTCTCCCAGTTGAGCTTACCGAATTTGCGGCAGCCTAACACCGAATTGCTCACTTGGCGAGCCTTAACCCACTGTCCAGCCCCGTTCTTTGAAGGCTTCCAGAAGGGGCTTGAAGCTGGGCCAGACCGGGCTTTCGGCGGGGTAGGGGGGACGGGGGTAGCCTCCGGGCAGGCCCAGGTGGCGCAGGGCCTGCTTCAGGAGCACAAAGCCCCCCTGGGCCAGCACCCGGCCAAAGGGCTCGAGTTCGGCTTGCAGGGCCTGGGCCTCGGCCACCTGGCCGGCCCGCCAGAGCTCGAGCAGCCTTTTATAGGGTTTGGGGGCCAGGTTCGAGACCGCCAGAATACCCCCGTGGGCCCCATGCGCTAAAGCCCCCAGAAAGGTGGGGGCGTGGCCGGTGTAAAGCTGGATGCCCAGGTTTTGCGAAGCGTAGAAGGCCATGCGGGCCAGTTCCCCGCTGGAGTCTTTCAGTCCTCCAATCCTGGGGTGCCGGGCCAGCTCGGCCACCACCGGTAGGGGTAGCGGGGCTTTGGTATTGGCCGGCACATGGTACAGCCAGACCTCGGCCCGGCCCATATCGGCAATCCCGCCGAAGTAGCGCAGCAGGCCGTCGGGGCCCAGGTTGGCCTCGTAGTAGCGGGGGGGTGTGACCAGCACTTTGGCCCCAAGGCGGGCGGCCTCCTCGAGGGCGATGGCGGCCTGGGCCAGGGTCTCTTCCATCAGGCCCACCATGGCGGGCTTCTGAGGGGTCTGGACGGCCAGGCCCGCTGCTCGTTCCTCACGGGTCAGATGAACGCCCTCGCCGTTGGAGCCGTAGAACAGCAGGCCGTCCACATGGGGTTCGATGGCCTGGGCCAGTGCGCGGAAGGCTTCGGTATCGAGGCGGCCGTTGTGGTCGAAGGGGGTGGGGAGGGGTGGGATGATCATAGGGCTGTTTTCCTTTTTATAAAGCCAGGTGATTGTATCGCAAGGCCAGGGTTAATTGAAAAGGCTATCCCTGAGTGCTTTGGCTCGATATACTGGGGTTTGTGCAACGCTTGCTCGATCAGGCCGCGGTGTTTATTCGGGATGCCCGTGAGGCCCCGCTCGAGCAGGCGGTGGGTTTGCTAAAGGAAGCGGTGGCCTTGCTGGAAGCTGCCCGCCCCTCCAAGGAGCGCGACGGCTTGATGGCCCTGGCCTATCTGCGGCTGGCCCAGTTACAGCGCCAGTTAGGCAAGCGTAACGAGGCCGAGCGGTTTTTTATGCTGGGCTATAGCTATGCCCGCAGCTCGAGGCAGGAGCGGGTACGTCGGTTGGCGGAAAAACTCAACAGCGAATTTGTGAGCCAACGCCAGGGATAACTAGTCCGCAGACCCCTACACTACTCGAGCATGCCATAGGAGAACCCTGTGGCCCAAGTGAGGAGCCGATTTAGATGGGAGAGTTACTGGGAGATATCGCTGCGACGCTTATTGCGCTTTCGGGTTTGGCGGTGGTGGTGGGCGTGATCTTGATCAAGCGAGGGGATCGGGTCTGGCACCCACGGGTCATGCTGCTGGCAACGGGTTTGGCCGCTTTGTTTTTGGTGTTTTACCTGCTCAAATGGGGGCTGTATGGCACCACCCGCTACGTCGGGCCCGAGGAGTGGCGCGGTGCGTACTATGCCTTGCTAATCAGCCACACCATCCTGGCCGCCCTGAACGGCCCGCTGGTTTTGTGGCTGCTCTACAACGCCTTCAAGCAGCGCTTTACTATCCATAAGGCCTGGGCTCGCTGGACGGTGCCGGTCTGGTTGTATGTGGCGGTGACGGGCTGGGTGATTGACCTGGTGCTCAAGCGCTACGGGGAGTCGGCGGGGGGGATTGGTTTTTAGAGCCCCCTGGCCCGTTGCAGTCAACCACGTATTTGTCCTGGGGTGAGGGAAAATTACCTGGGCTGCCTAGCGCTTGCCCCAGGCTTCCAGCACGATCTGGCCATTCACAACCCTGGCCCGCTCGGGGTTGCGCGCGCTGGCCTCGCCGGCCGGGGCCTGGGCCACATGATGGGCGATGCGGATCTGCTTGGCCTCCAGGCTCATGGCCCAGATGGCGGCCTCTTCCTGGCCGGTGGCCCCGGCGTGGGCCAGGCCGCGTAGCTTGCCCACCACGATGATGTCGCCGGCGGCCACCACTTCGGCCCCGGCGTTTACGTCGCCCAGGATGACCACCGTGCCCGGCGACTCGATGCGCACGCCCGAGCGGACGGTTTGGTCAATCACCTCGGTGTAGGGGATGTATTTCTCGCCCCGCGGCGGCCTGAGCTGCAAGCCCCGCTCGCGTCCGAGCTCGAGCAGGGCCTCCAGCACCCCCTGGCCCACCACCCCGGCCACCTCGACCTCGAGGGGCAGCGGGGGCAGGTCGGCCAGGGCTTTGTGCAGCAGTTCCGGGGTTTCGTTGCCGTCGAGCCGGAGGGCCAGGGCGTTTAGGGTCGCACGAATCCGCATGCAAGGCAGTTATACCAGAAAGCCTAGCGGTTGGCGATGTGGATGGCCTGGCGGTGCAGGTGCTCGGCGGCCTCCATGATGCCCTCGGAGAGCGTGGGGTGGGCGTGCACGGTGAGGCCCACGTCGGTCACGGTGGCGCCCATCTCCAGGGCCAGGGCGATCTCGGCGATCATGTCGGAAGCGTTGGGGCCCACGATATGTCCCCCCAGCAACAGGTCGGTCTCGGCGTCGCCGATGAGCTTGATCAGGCCGTCGGTGGCTTCCAGGGTCATGGCTCGGCCCGAGGCCGAGAGCGGAAACTTGCCCACCTTGACCTTGTAGCCGGCCTTGGTGGCTTCTTCCTCGGTCAGGCCCACCGCGGCCCACTCGGGGCTGGTGTAGACCACGTTGGGAATCTGGTAGTCCATCACCGCGTTGCCCCCGGCGGCGTTCTCGGCGGCAATCAGGCCCTCCTTCATGGCTTTGTGGGCCAGCAGGGGCGGGCGGGTGACGTCGCCGATGGCGTAGATACCAGGTACGTTGGTCTCCATTTTTTCGTTGGTGGGGATGTAACCGCGCTCGTCTACCACCACCCCGATGGCCTCGAGGCCCAGCCCCTTGCCCCGCGGCCTGCGCCCGGTGGCCACCAGAATCTTGTCCACCACCAGCGTTTCCTGCTGGCCGGTCTGGGTGTGCTCGAGGGTGACGTGGAGGCCGTCTTTCTTGCGCTCGACCTTCACGCCCTTGGTGTGGGTTTTGATGGCGATGCCCTGCTTGCCCAGGATTTTAGCCAAGAGGCCCGCGGTCTCGGGGTCGGCGGCGGGCAGAATCTGGCCCATGAACTCGATCACTGTGACCTCGGCCCCCATGCGCTTGTAGACCTGGGCGAACTCGAGCCCAATCGCCCCCCCGCCGATGCAGAGCATCCGCTTGGGGAACTTATCCTCGACGCGCAGGGCCCCGGTGGAGTCCACGATGTCTTTCTGATCCACCTCGAAGCCGGGCAGGGTGTTGGGCTCCGAGCCGGTAGCCACGATGAAGGCCTTGCCCTGGATGCGCTCGCCCCCTACCTCGATGGTGTTTTTATCAACAAACCTGGCAAAGCCGGTTTTCAGATCTACCTTGTTGCCCTTCAAGAGCTGCGAGACCCCGCCGGTCAGCTTCTTGACGATGCCGTCGCGCCAGCCGCCCAGCTTTTTCAGGTCGAGCCTGGCCTCCTTGACTTCCAGACCGAAGGCGCTGCCATGCTTGGTGCCCTCCAACTCCTCGGCAGCATGCAGCAGGGCTTTGGTGGGAATGCAGCCCACGTTCAGGCAGACCCCCCCCACATACTCGGCCTCTACCGCCAGCACCTTCTTGCCAAGCTGGGCGGCCCGGATGGCCGCATGGTAGCCGCCGGGGCCGGTTCCGATCACGATTACGTCGTAGATGGTGGACATAGACACCCCATTCTAGTCGGGCTAGGTGTGAAAAACAAAATCCACAGAGCAAAAAACTACAGCGCTTCCAGGAAGAGCCGCTCGGGTTTTTCCAGGAGCCGGATGACCTCTTTGGTGAAGCGGGCCGCCTCGGCCCCGTCTACCAGCCGGTGGTCGAAGGAGAGCGAGAGGTACATCATCTGCCGCACCACAATTTCGTCGCGCTCGCCAACCACCGGGCGCTTCTGGATGGAGTGCACACCCAGGATGGCGGCGTCCGGCACGTTGATGATGGGGAAGCTGAACAGCGCCCCAATCGAGCCGATGTTGGTGATGCTAAAGGTAGAGCCGCTCACCTCCTCCGGGGATAGCTTGCCGCTGCGGGCTTTCTCGGCCAGGTCGTTTATCTCGCGGGCGATTTGCAGCAGGCTTTTGCGCTCCACGTCCCGTACCACCGGCACAATCAGACCGTTTTCGGCGGCCACGGCCATGCCGATATTAACGTAGTGCTTGAGCACCACCTCCTGCCGGGCCTCGTCCAGCGAGCTGTTGAGGGCCGGGAATTTTTTTAGGGCCACCGCCACCGCCTTGAAGATGAAGGGCAGGTAGCTGAGCCTGACCCCCTGGGCTTCGGCCTCGAGCTTGAGCCGGTTGCGCAGGGCCACCAGCTCGGTCATGTCGGCTTCGTCCACCGAGAGGGTGCGCACCGTGTAAAGGTGCGAGGCCATCATCTGCTGGGCGATGGCCCGCCGCAGGCCGCGCAGGGGTACGCGGGTCTCGAGTTCCTCGTAGCCCCTGGGGGTCTTGTACTGCACCGGCGCCAGGCCCAGCAGGGGCGCACCGCGCTCAGGGGCCGAAGGTGTGGCACGGCTTTTTTGCTCGGCGTAGGCCTTCACGTCCTCCACCCGCACCCGCCCGTTGGGCCCCGAGCCCGGTATTTGGGCGATGTCCAGCCCCAGCTCGCGGGCCAGCTTGCGGGCCGCCGGCACCGCGATCACCCGTCCGGGGGCCTGAAGCGTAGCGGTGCTTGGCCCCGATGCCAACGGCGCGGCTTTGGTGAAGGGGTTTTTGACCTGCTCTGGCCGGTTATCCGGCTTGAACAACGAGAGGCTGGCCCCGTCGTCTTCTGCTACCTGGCCCGGCTCCACAATGGAGCGCTCCTCCTGGGCTTGCAGGCTGGGGGCTGGGGCGGGCTTTTTATCGCTAACCACCGCGCTTACCTCGCCAGGCTCGGCGATCAGGGCGATGGGGGCGTGCACCGGCACCACCTGCCCCTCCTTGACCAGCTTTTGCAGCAGCACCCCTTCGTAGGGGCTCGGTAGCTCCACCGTGACCTTGTCGGTCATGACCTCCACAAAAGGCTGGTCTTTTTTCAAGGCATCGCCTTCATTCACCAGCCACCGCAGAATTTCACCTTCTACCACCGACTCTGCCAGCTCGGGCAGCACCACTTCTTTAGGCATGATTCCTCCCTAGTAGTCCAGTAGACGTTTGGCTGCAGCCAGGATACGGGTAACAGTTGGCATGTAGAGCTTATCCTGCGCCAGCGGGTAGGGGGTGTCGAACCCAGTGACCCGCAGGGGCGGGGCCAGCAGTTGGTCGAAGAGTTCTTCCGAAACGGTAGCGGTAACCTCCGAGGCGATGCTGGCCGTGCGCGGCGCTTCGGAGATCATCAGCAGGCGGCCGGTTTTGGCCACCGAGGCTAGTACCGTTTCTTTGTCCCAGGGCATCACCGTGCGCAGGTCGATCACCTCGGGGTCAAGGCCCGCGGCCGCCATCTCCTCGGCGGCTTTGAGGGTCTCGACCATCGGCCCCCCGTAGGAAACCAAAGTGATGTCCCGGCCCTCCCGGCGAACCGCCGCCTTGCCGATGGGCAGCAGAAAGTCGTCGGCGGGTACCTCTTCTTTTACCGCCCGGTACAGGCGCTTAGGCTCCATGAAGACCACCGGGTCGTCGTTGCGAATGGCCGCCTTCAGGAGCCCTTTGGCGTCGTAAGGGGTCGAGACCACAATGACCTTCAGGCCGGCGGTATGGGCAAAGTGGGCTTCCGGGCTTTGCGAGTGGTGGTGCCCGCCCTTCACGCCGCCGCCGGTGGGCATGCGCACCACCATGGGCGCGCTGAACTGGCCGCCCGAACGGTAACGCAGTTTGGCGGCCTGAGAAAAAAGCTGGTCGATGCCGGGGAACACGTAGTCAGCAAACTGAATTTCGGCCACCGGGCGCATCCCGTGCGCGGCCAGCCCCACCGCCGCCCCGATAATGGCGGCCTCCGAGAGGGGGGTGTCCATCACCCGGTCGGGGCCGTATTTTTGCTGGAGGCCCTCGGTAGCCAGGAACACCCCGCCCCGTTTGCCCACGTCTTCACCTAGCAACATCACGCGTTCGTCGCGGTTCATCTCTTCGTCCAGGGCCGCATTTATGGCCTGGATCAGGGTCATGGTTGGCATATATCCTCCGCTTTCAGGACTGCAGTTCCTCTGCTACCAGGCGCCGCTGTTCCTCCAGATGCCAGGGACGGGCGGCGTAGACATCGTCGAACATCTCGAGCGGGTCGGGTTCACCGGCCTGCAGGGCTTCTTGCAGGGCGGCCTCGAGGGCCTTGGAGATTTCCAGCCGTAGCTCGTTGGCCCACTGGGCGTCCCACAGGCCCTGTTGCTCCAAGAACCGCTGGTAGCGCAGCAAGGGGTCTTGCTGCCGCTCGGCGGCCAGCTCCTCGCGCGAACGGTAGCGGCTGTCGTCGTCGGCGGAGGAGTGGGCCCCAAAGCGGTGCACCACCAGCTCCACCAGGCTGGGCCCCTGGCCGGCCCGGGCCCGCTCGATGGCTTCCTGCATCACAAAGTAGCTGGCCAGTACGTCCAGGCCGTCCACGTAGTAGCCGGGCATGCCATAGGCCTGGGCCTTGATGGCGATGTTTTCTGAAGCGGTCTGCTTGGAGATGTTCACGCTGATGGCGTAGCGATTGTTTTCGCAGACAAACACCGCCGGAGCCCGCCCCACGGCCGCAAAGTTGATGCCGGCGTGCCAGTCCCCCTCGCTGGTGGCCCCGTCGCCAAAAGTGCAGACTGCTACCTGGCCGGTGCGGCGCAGCTTCATGCTCAGGGCCGCCCCGGTCGCAGGCGGGATGTGCGAAGCGATGGCCGAACAAACCGTGAACACATTGAGAGCCTTGCTGCCAGGGTGCGAGGGCATCTGGCGGCCCTTGGCCGGGTCGGCGGCGTTGCCCAGGGTCTGGCCGAAAATTTCCACCAGTGGCACCCCCAGCGCCAGCACCAGCCCCATGTCGCGGTAGTAGGGAAAGAGCCAGTCGTGGCCTTTGCGCAGGGCATGGGCAATGCCCACCTGGGCGGCCTCGTGGCCGGCGTGGGGGGCGATAAAGCTGGTCTTGCCGGTGCGAATCAGAATGACCAGTTTTTCATCCAGCAGCCGGGCGGCCAGCATATCGCGGTAGAAGCGTTGCAGCCGATCGGGCGGCAGCCCGTGCTCAAACGGGGCGATCCAGCGGCCCTGCTCGTCTATCAGCCGGATGGGCTCGCTGCTGAAGGGTTGGAAGCGTACTTTTTCCTGAATCATGCTGCCTCCTGGCTTACCGGGGTGGCCGGCTCGCCTCTTCTGTGGGGCCTTGGGTAAAGGCCCTCGAGCGCGGGTCGCCCTGGGTAAGGGCTTCCGCGGGGAACCACCCGGCCAAAGCAAAAGACCCTCCAGACCGGAGGTGCACACAGCAGCTTTGGTATACCGGGCCAAAGGTTTTGGGTGCGCCCAATCCTGTCACCAGCTCTAGGCGCGTCTCCATAGGAACCTCTTGGTATTCAAGATTATAGCGGTTTTTGCGCCCATCGCGGTTAGCTATATGTTTACCGCCAGTTATTGCGGCAAAAAAACGAATTCAGCCCATTTTTTGGCTCTAAAGGCTGGCGACACCTTTGCGAGAGCCGCTCTGGGTTGCTCACGATTCTGTCGGCGCAGAGGATCCCCCCGCACGTTGCCCGGTAAAAAAAAGCGCCTCCCTTCCGAGGGCGGCCTACCTCGCTTTGCTGATAACCTTCGGTCGGGTACTACTCGCCAGACTCGAGCGTGGGCTCAATACGGTAGCGACAACAGTCGCCCCCGGCAGCGATACGTTCTTCGCGGGTGATGGGGACACCCAGAAGCTTCTGATACATCTCGAGCTCGGTCTGACAAAACTCGTTGTGCTCGAGGGAAAGCGCCAGCTTGGGGCAGCGCGCCTGCTCTAAGTACCAGGCCCCGTTGTCCTGGTAAAAGCTGGCCTGGTAGCCCTGCTGGGTCAGAAACTCGGCCAGGCGGTAAATTTTTTGCTCGAGGCTCAGACCCTCCATATGCGGGGCTAACTCCTCGAGCAGCTTGTTGTTGCGCCGGGTCAGCACCTCCAGCACCAACCCTTCCCCAAAAAGCTCTTTGAGATGGGTAAGCACGTCGGCGCACATGCGGGCATACGGGGCCTGCTCGTCCACAGCCTGGTAGACCTGTTTGGGGCGGCCCCGGCCCTCGTTTTTCTCCAGGCGGGCCCGTACCAGCCCTTCGCGCTCGAGGTCTTCCAAGTGGCGGTGTACGGCTACCTTGGAAATGCCCAGCGACTCGGCCAGCGAACCCGCGCAGCTGGCCCTCGAGCGCAGGGTTTCCAGAATCCGTAACTTGGTTTCACCCATCCCCAAAGCCATAGTTCCCCTATGCCATCGGCAGCAGCATGTAGGCCTGCACCGACAATCGACCTGCTAAATTGCGCGCCACCTGACGGAAAGCCAGCGCTTCGGGCGAATCGGGCGCTCCTATCACCACCGGTACACCGCTGTCGCCCCCCTCGCGCACCGAGAGCGCGATGGGGATTTCGCCCAGAAAGGTGGTGTTGTACTGCTCGGCCATCTTGCGGCCGCCCCCCTGCCCAAAGATGTAGGTCTTCTGCCCGTTTTGTTCGAAAAACGACATGTTCTCGATGATGCCCAGGATGTCGACCTGCACCCGCTTGAACATATCTAAAGCTCGCTCAGCGTCGATGCGAGCCACATCCTGCGGGGTAGTCACGATCACACCCCCCGAGAGCCGGGTGAGCTGCGCGAGCGAAAGCTGCACATCCCCTGTGCCGGGCGGCAGATCCACGATGAGATAGTCGAGATTGCCCCAGGCCACCTCCTGAAGGAATTGCTTGATGGTACCGTGCAAAATGGGGCCACGCCAGACCATGGCCTGGCCCGGCGGCACAATATTGGCGATGCTGATGAGCTTGATGCCGTAGCGCTCCAAGGGAACCATCCGCTTTTGCTCGTCTACGCGTAGCTTCTCGCCCTGCGTGCCAAACATCTGGGCCTGGCTGGGGCCGTAGATATCGGCGTCCAGCAAGCCTACCCGTGCACCATCCTGGGCCAGCGCGACAGCCAGGTTGGCAGCCACGGTGCTTTTGCCCACGCCCCCCTTGCCCGAACCTACCGCCACAATGTGCTGGATGCCCGGCAAGGGCAGGTTCTGGGGCCCGCGCACCTGGGCGCCAAAATGCACCTCAACCTCGGTAGCGCCAATCTTACCCAGGGCCAGCCGCACATCCCCCTCGATTTTTTCTTTGAGGGGGCAGGCCGGGGTGGTTAGGTTGATCTTGACCGTGGCCTTGGCTCCTTCCACGGCGATTTGTTCGATCATGCCGAGCGATACCAGATCCTTGTGTAGCTCGGGGTCGTGGACGGTTTTCAGGACTTCCAATACCAGAGCTTCGGTGAGCGTACTCATCTCGTATTCAGATTATGCCTGGAAATATGCCAATGAACGGGGCAAGGCTCACATTAGAGCTGACCCAAACACAGTCTTGTCAATCCACCCAACGGTGGATTCGTAACTTCCTGTCTGTTGGTGATGGTCAAAACGCACAGGGGCAAGGCCTGGGCCTGAATATACTCCGTAGCAAGATGAGTGCGGAAAAGCTGCGCGAAGAAGATCTCAAGTTATTGCAATTGCTCGAGCAGATGCAAGGCCAAATTGCCCAGTCGAGCAGCAACCTGGAGTCCCTCAAGGAGGCCCTCGAGTTAGCCCTGCGCCTCGTGGAGGAACGTAACCAGAGCTTGCTCAATGCCCGCAGCCCCCTGTTGGAGGGCTATGGAGCCGAAGACGACGACAAACTTACCGGACTGCCCGGAAAAATAGCCTTCGAGAAGGCCCTCGAGCGGGTTTTCGCCAGCAGCGAGGCTTTCAGCGTTGTAACCTTCGACATCGATGGCTTCCAGGCGATCAATGAGCGCTTTGGCAGTGAGGTGGGTGACGAGGTACTGCGCCGCATCGGCCAGCTGGTGCGCAAAGCCCTGCGTGCCTCGGATGTGGCTGGAAGAATAGACGGTGAGGAGTTTGCCCTGATCCTGCGCGGCATCACCGGCGACCGGGCCTTCGGGGTGTGTGAGCGGTTGCGCTTGGCTGTGCTCAAATACCCCTGGAACCAGCTCCACCCCGAACTTAAAGTCACCATCAGCCTGGGCTTTGCTTGCCGCGACGACGAGCTTTCGGCCCAGGAAGTACTTGCACGCGCAGACCGCTTCCAGGCCGAGGCCAAAAGCTCGGGCCGCAACCAAACCTTCCCCGGACTTTATTACTAACGCAAGGAGTGATTCGCCATGATCAGCCCCGCCCACAATCCCCTCGAGCGCCTACTAGGCCGTAGTGAAATCAAGAATAAAGCTCCTGTGCGCTACAGGGTAGCGGTTTTCTCGGCGATGCTCTTTTTGGGCTGGCTTATTTTGGAGCTAACCCAGGCCTTTTAGCGGCGTGCATATCGCACTTCCTTTTGCTAGTCCTGGCGGCAGAAACACGTTCCGCGCAGTTTCTTTTGAGGATTGCCGGGTTCTTTCCGAGAACTGCTCTGGATTGCTGTATACTAGCTTAAGGCGTAGACCGGGAAGAGTAGGCTGGTTGCGCCCACAGAAAGGATGCTCCACCGGCTGAGAGGGCATCTGGAAACGTACCAGCCGAACGTCGCCCGCGAGCCCGCAGGAAGAACAGCTGCCTGGCCTAGTAGAACCTGCCGGGAGTGCCCGTTATAGCACGTCTGAGTGCCTGAGGTAGCCGTAGCCGGCTATCCGGGAAGCGCGGTGGTACCGCGGGGTTGTCCTCGTCCGTGCAGCAAAGCCTGCAGGGGCGTTTTTGTTTATAGGACGAGGTGAGGATGAGGGATGCCAAAGGTTTTAGGGCTTTTCGGTGGAGCAATCTCATTTTTCCAGACACGCTGAGGAGGTGCTGTGAACAGCATTCCCAGGGAATGGCGGCTCGAGCCTCATTATGAACCCGGCCTCTACTGGTTCAGCCGGGAGGCCCGGCCCTTTGAGCTGCTAAGGGAGGAAATACCGGCCAAAGAGTCGGAGGAGTACCCCGGCTGGTACTTTCTTCAGCGCGGCGATTCCATGCGAATTGTAGATAGCCTCGAGGAGGCCCTTGCCGCCCTAAAGTCCCGCCTCAAGCACTGGAAGATGAAAGACTTGCTGGGTCAACCTGCGCCCATTGAGGCCAGCGGTGCAGCCCGCAAGCAGATGGTCATCGAGCTGCTCGATGAGGACTATCTGGATGAAGACGACCTCGAGCCCCTCGACCTTCTGGAGGACGACGAAGGCTTTGAAGAAGAGGAGGAAGAGCAGGATTGGGAGGAAATTGCGGTGGGTATGGTGAGCCTCGAGGGCAACCGCCTGACCGTGGGTTTCTGGAGCCATACTTTCGATGAAAACACCAAAGTGATTGGGGTGGCCTACGAGGAAGCCAGTACGAGGAAGCCAGCTTTGAGGACAAAGAAAAGCGTTATTACCTGTCACCGAGGAGAAGCCATGACCGAACCTAAGGAACTACCCAAAACCTACGATCCCCAGGCGGTGGAGCCCCGCTGGGCCCTGGAATGGGCCCAGAACCCCCTCAAGCCCGAACTCAACGCCCACAAGGGCAAGGGGCCTTTCACCATCGTGATCCCACCGCCCAACGTGACCGGCAACCTGCACCTGGGCCACGCGCTGGACAACACCATCATCGACACCATCATCCGCTTCAAGCGCATGCAGGGCTACGAGGCCCTGTACCTGCCCGGCACCGACCATGCCGGCATCACCACCCAGGTGCTGGTGGAAAAAGAACTGGCCCAGGAGGGGCTAACCCGCCACGACCTGGGCCGGGAGAAGTTTTTGGAGCGGGTCTGGGCTTTCAAGGAGAAAAACGGTGGCGCCATCCTGCATCAGCTCCGGCGCATTGGGGCTTCGTGCGACTGGAGCCGCGAGCGCTTCACCATGGACGAAGGGCTCTCCCGCGCGGTGCGGCGGAGCTTTGTGGAGTACTACCATCAGGGGCTGGCCTACCGGGGTAAGCGCATCGTGAACTGGGATCCGGTGGCCCAGACGGTGGTGAGCGACCTCGAGGTCAACGTCGAGCCCACCCCCGGCAAGCTCTACACCCTGGCCTACCCCCTGGCAGGGGGCGGCGAGATTCAGATTGCCACGGTGCGCCCCGAGACCATCTTTGCCGATGTGGCCGTCGCAGTGAACCCCGCCGACGAGCGCTACCGGCACTTAATTGGGCAAAAAGCCCGCATTCCCCTCACCGAGCGGTACATTCCCATCATTGCCGATGAAGCGGTGCTGATGGACTTTGGCACCGGGGCCCTGAAGATCACCCCGGCCCACGACCCCACCGACTTCGAGATCGGCAGCCGGCACCACCTGGAGATGCCCAGTGTAATTGACCTGAAGGGCTGCCTCGCGGGCGAGCTGGTGCCCGAGCCGTTCCGGGGTTTGGAGCGCTTCGAGGCCCGCCGGCGGGTGGTGCAGGCGCTGGAAGAAGCCGGGCATCTGCGGGAAGTCCGCGACTACACCATCGCCCTGGGCTACTCCGACCGCACCAAGGCCCCGGTGGAGCCCCTCCTGCTCGAGCAGTGGTTCGTGCGGATGAAGCCGGTGGCCCAAAAGGTGCTGGAAGGCCTGGATAGAGGCGAGATGCGCTTCGTGCCCGAGCGCTGGGAGAAGGTTAACCGCGACTGGCTGGAAAACATCAAAGACTGGGCCATCGCCCGGCAGCTCTGGTGGGGCCATCAGATTCCAGCTTGGTACGACGAGGAGGGCCACATCTACGTGCCCGACCCGGACAACCCCGACCTCGACTGCGACCAGGATCCCCGCTACGCCCACCTCAAGCTGCGGCGCGACGAGGACGTTTTCGACACCTGGTTCTCTTCGGCGCTGTGGCCTTTTTCCACCCTGGGCTGGCCCGATGCCACCCCCGACCTGAAGAAGTACTACCCCACCGACGTGCTGGTGACGGGCTACGACATCATCTTCTTCTGGGTGGCCCGTATGCAGATGTCGGGTTACCAGTTCACCGGTCGGGCCCCCTTCCACACCATCGTGCTGCACGGGCTGTACCTGGACGCCAAGGGCCAGAAGATGTCCAAAAGCAAGGGCAACGGCATCGACCCCCTCGAGCTGATTGATAAATACGGGGCCGACGCCTGCCGCTTTGCCTGGGATTATCTGGCTACGGGCGGGCAGGACATCCGCCACGACGAGCGGCGCTACGAGCAGGGGCGTAACTTTGCCAACAAGCTCTACAACGCCGCCCGCTTCGTGCTGATGAACAGGCAGGCGGGCCTCTCCAGCGCCCTGGCCACCCCCACCCTGGCCGACCGCTGGATGGTTTCGCGCCTGAACCGGGGCATCGCCGAGATTACTGAGGCCTACGAGGCCTTCGACCTGGGCCGGGCCGCCCGGCTGGTCTACGAGCTGGTGTGGAGCGAGTTTTGCGACTGGTACCTGGAGGCTGCCAAGCCCGCGCTGCGCGAGGGCAACCAGGCCACCCTGCACACCCTGGAATCTACCCTGGCGGCCCTGCTCAAACTGCTGCACCCCATCATGCCCTTCATCACCTCGGAGCTGTACGAGGCCCTGACCGGCGATACCACCCAGCTAGCCTTGCAGGACTGGCCCCAGGCCGGTGTGCGCGACCTCGAGGCCGAAAAAGCCTTCGAAACCCTGCAGGCCACCATCACCGCCACCCGCAACCTGCGGGCTGAGCTGGGCATCCCGCCCCAGCAGGAAGTCGCGGTGCATCTGGATGGGCCGGGGGCCGCGCTGGTGATGGAGAACCTGGCGCTATTCCGCTTCCTTAGCAAAGCCCAGGCCTCTATAGGTAGCCCCGAAAAAGCCATCGCCCAGGTGACCGCTAACACCACCGTCTACCTCAAGCCCGAAGGCGACCTGTCGAGCTTCCTGGAGCGCCAGCGCAAGCGGCTGCTCGAGCTCGAGAAGCAGGTTGAGCAGGGGCAGAAAAAACTCGCCAACCCAGGTTTTGTGGAGCGGGCCGACCCGGCCATCGTGCAGGCCGAGCGGGAGCGGCTGGCCGAGAACCAGGCCCAGCTCGAGCGCATCCGACAAAACCTGGCCCGCCTGGGGTAGGGGGGCTTACAGCTCCTTTGGGTCTGGCAGATGGGGCTCGAGGCCAAAATAGCCCAGCTCGTATAACCGCTGCCAGACCCGGCTCACGGGTAAGCCCATCACGGTGTAAAAGTCGCCCTCGATGCGCTCCAGCAGCACCATGCCCAGCCCCTGTGCGCCGTAGCCCCCGGCTTTGTCCAGCCCCTCGCCGCTTTGGATATACCACTCGATCTCCCAGGCCTGCAGCGGGCGGAAGGTGACCTGCGCCAGGGCCACCTCACGGTGCAGGCCTCCGTCCGGTTTGAGAATGGCAAAGCCGGTGTACACCGTGTGCTGCCGCCCCGAGAGCTGCTGCAAGAATCGCCGGTTCTCCTGGGGGTTGCGGGGCTTGCCCAGGGTTTCACCCCCCAGCGCCACCGCGGTATCGGCCGCCAGCACCCACTGCCCTGGCTGCCAGACGGCCTGGGCTTTCTGGGTAGCCAGCTCCAGGGCCATCTGGGCGGGCTCGAGGTGCCCCAAGGTTTCTTCGTCAATGTCGGCAGGGCGTGCTTCAAAGGGCAGGGCCAGCCGCTGCAACAGCTCGGCCCTGCGCGGGCTTTGTGAGGCCAGAATCAGGGTAGGAAGGTTCTTCATACACAACGCTCCAAAGTATGACGATCCATCAGAGCCCTGTACAGGCCCATAACCCAGTGCCCCATTCATAATCGAGTGCCCGCACGCCAGACGGCCTCCACTTCGCGTTTATAGCGCTGGGCCAGGGTGCTGTCCCGCAAAATTAGCAGGTTTTCGTTGTTACGCCCAAAGCCAGAATTGGTGAAGTTGTAACTGCCCGTGATCACCCATTCGCCATCCACAACAATAATTTTGTGGTGCATAGTGTAGGGGTTGCCGTCCTTGCGTACGTCAATGCTGGCTTGCTTTAGGGTTTCGTCACGGGAGTTCGACAGGTTGCGTGCATCGATCACCACCCGAACCTGCACCCCGCGCCGATGGGCTTTTACCAGAGCCTCTACAATGCGGGTATCGGTCAGAACATAAGCGGCCACCCAAATTTCCCGCTGAGCCCGTCCCAGCAGCTCGAGGATGGCGTTGCGGGCTTTTTGTCCACCTGCGGGGCTAAAGTAAACCGCGCCCAGGGTGCTCCCAATCTGGAAGCGTGCAGAACGACCCAGCCCATTTTCCTGACCCGCGAACAGGGCCTCGAACTCGGCCCGGTAGACCTGCACCAGGCCCGGCACCGGCAGCCACAGGCTATTTTCGTTGTTGCGCTCAAAGGCGTTCCAGGTCAGGTTGGTGCTGCCCGTCCAGACCCCCAGGTCGTCCACCACTACAAACTTGTGGTGCATCAGGGCGTTGGGGCGGCTGTCGTAGCAGACCTGTATCCGCTGTAGGGTTTCGCAGCGGGCCGGGCTGCTGCTGCTTACGCCCAGGCTTTCGTGGGTTTCGCGACGGTAGTCGCTATCGTTGAGCATCCGCACCCGCACACCTCTGGCCGCGGCCTGTACCAGCGCCTGCCCAATTTCGCGGTCTTCGAGCTCGAGCGCGGCTACCTCAATACGGTTTTGGGCAGCACCGATCAGACCAATCAGGCGACCCTTGGCCGCACGCCCCTGCTCGGGAGCAAAGTACAGCTCGAGGCCGCCGGAAGCTTTGTACACTGGTGGAATTGGGCGAAGGTAGGCATCCCAGACCAGATAGCCCACCACCCCCAAAAACAGCAGAAACAGCCATATTTGGTCACCCCTGCGGCGGCCTCGGCTGCGGCTTGCTTTGGGTTGGAATAGGTTCCATATGGCCCACAGCAGGCTGAATTGAGAACGACGACGCATAACAAATGTTTACTGTACAACGCAACGGAAGTTTTATCGGTTTGCCTTGGCGGGGCTTTGTTTGAAACTACTCCACTGGGCTTTACCAGATGCCCTGGAAAGAGATATTCTCAGCCTGAGCTGACTAGCGCAACTTATTGGACTCGGGTACAATCTCTTCATGCTCACGCTTCGGGAAAGGCAGAAACAGCGCCGTCGAGACCGCATTTTCCGTACCGCCATCAACCTTTTTCGTGAGAAGGGGTTCCACCAGACCACAGCCACCGATATTGCCAAAGCCTCGCACGTTTCAAGGGGCACTTTTTTCAACTACTATGCTTATAAGGAAGCCGTTCTACTCGACTTTGGGGCACAATTGCTGGGCGAGCTGCGCGAGCAGGCCCTGTCCGAGCTAAGCCAAGGTGTGCCGCCGCTCGAGGTGTTGCGCCGGCTATGGAGCCGCCTGGCCGAGGTTAGTGAGCGGGAGCGGGTTTTGCTCTCACCGCTAGCCTATGAGCTTTTGAACCCGGATCCTGAGCGGGCCAAGGCCGCCTTTGAAGCCCTGCCCCTGGGCGACTTGATCGCGGAAATTCTAAGCCCCCTAAAAAAGGAAGGCCAGCTACGAAAAGATATGTCGCTCGAGCGCATCTCCCGTTCAATCGCCGACGTGTACCTGCTCTCGGCTTTGCGCTGGGCCGCCTATACACCGGGCCGACAACTCAAGGATGAGATGACCAAATTCCTTAACCTGATGCTGGAAGGTGCCTTGGCTAGAGAAACCGGCAAGCCTGTAAAAGCTGCACGGGGCTAGAGCAAGTCCATGTATAGCCTGCTGATTCCTACCCCCATTGGTCCGCTCTACGCCAAAGCTGGTGCCCAGGGGTTGCTGTCGGTGGAGCTGCTGGTTTTGGGGGAGGGCTTTCCCGAACGTCCCAACGCCCTGCTCAACGACCTGGCCCGGCGGGTAGAGGCCTACTTTACCGGTAAAGGTGAAGCTTTTTTGGAAGTACCCCTGGATTACGGCGGCCTCGAGGCCCGGCGAATAGCCCTTTACGAAGAGGTGCGGCGTATCCCCCTGGGCCAGACCCGCAGCTACGCCCAGATGGGGCGCTTGTGTGGCCTCACGCCTCGGGCAGCGGGAGCGGGTATGCGGGCCTGTCCGTTTTTCCTGGTGGTTCCGGCTCAGCGCGTGATTCATGCCGATGGGCGACTGGGGGGTTTTGCAGGGCGGGAGGGCGTGAAGGAGTGGCTTTTGCGATGGGAGGGAGCTCTGTTGTCGCCTTGAGGGGCTTTGTGCTATTGTCCCCCCATGAAAAAGTTGCTCATCCCTCTGCTGGCGACACTGGGGCTGGCCCTGGCCCAGCCGCTGGGCAATGTGGCGATGGTCTTCAGTGAAGGGGCCAAAACCGACCCCACCTTCAACGGCGTGGCCTACGGCGCCGCCCTGCGCACCGTGCAGCAGTTGGGCGGCCGGATGTTCGACTTCGAGCCCGCCGACCCTTCCCAGATTCCCTCGGCCATACGGCGCTTTGCCAGCGAGGGCTTCAGCCTGATCATCGGCCTGGGTTTTGCCACCGAACCGGGGGTCGCGGCAGCGGCCCGGGAGTTTCGCGAACAGCGCTTCGCCCTGATTGATACCGCGACCGAAGCGCCCAACGTGGCCTCCTATGTTTTCCGCGAGAACGAGGGCACCTACCTGGTGGGTTATATTGCCGGTCGCCTCAGCCAGACCGGGGTGGTAGGTTTTGTGGGCGGGATGGACATCCCCCTGATTCACAAATTCGAGGTGGGCTACCGCGAGGGGGTTCGGCGGGCCTGCCCGACCTGCCGGGTGCTGGTGAACTATGTGGGCAACACCCCGGCGGCCTTCTCGGATCCGGCCAGAGCCAAAGAGATTGCCGCCGCGCAAAAATCCCAGGGGGCCGACATCATCTACGCCGCTGCTGGGGCCTCGGGGCTGGGGGTGTTCGACTACGTCAAACAGACCCGCTGCCTCAAGGCCAGCGAGCTGCCCAGGGGTCTGCGCTTCCGCAGCAACCCCTTTGCCAGCGTGCCCAAGTACGAGGCTTACACCCGGGAGTGCGCGGGGGATGCCCGACCGATGTTCTTCATCGGGGGCGACGGCAACCTGAACTTTTTGGGCGACACCGACAACAACCCCGCCACCCTCAACCACGCCCTTACCTGCATGCTCAAGCGGGTGGATGTGGCGGCCCAGCGCGCGGTGGAGTCGGTGGCCCGCAACACCTTCCAGGGCGGCCTGATCAGCCTGGGGCTCAGGGAAAACGGCCTGGGCTACGCGCTGGATGCCTACAACCAGGCCCTCCTGCCCGAAAGCCTGCGCCGCGAAGTGAACGCCATCCGCCAGGCCATTGTGACCGGGCGGATTGTGGTGCCAGACAAACGCTAGGCCCCGTAGGGCACCCAGATGTTCTTAACCTGGGTGGCCTGCCTGAGTGTTTCGTCTAAGTCGGGCAGGGGGCCGCTGGCGGGTAGCGTCCAGGTGCGCTTCATATTGCCGGCGCTGGCCTTTTCCACCAGGGCCCAGCCGGCCTGGGGGCCGGCATACCAGAGGGCGTCCACGTCGTCGTGCTCGGCCAGGGTCTTGGCCAGTTCGTCGCGCTCGCCGGTCACAAGGTTAAAGGTTCCGGCGGGGATGTCGGAGGTTTCCAGCACCTGGTAGAAGTCGGTGGCCGTGAGGGGGGCCAGGGGGGAGGGCACCACCACCAGGGTGTTGCCCATGGCCAGGGCGGTTGCGGCCAGCCGGGCCAGGGCCAGGAGGGGCTGGTCGTCGGGGCAGAGGATGCCCATCACGCCGATGGGCTCCGGGACGGCCAGGGTCACGTTGCGGATGGGGGTGTTGTGCACCACGCCCTCGTACTTATCGGCCCAGGCCGCGGCGGTGAAGAGGGCCTCGAGGGCCGCCTCGACCTCGGCGGCGCCATCCTGTCCGGTCTGCTGTGCGATGCGCCGGGCGAACTCCTCGGCCCGTTCGGAAAGGTTCTCGGCCAGGAAGTACAGGATCTGGGCTTTGTTGTGGCCGCTGGTTTTGCGCCAGCTCTCAAAGGCCCCTCGAGCGGCCTCCACCGCGTTGCGGATATCCTTGCGGTTGCCCAGCCCCACCTCGCCAATGGGGTGCCCATCGGGGTCGTAGACCACCTTGCTGTAGCCGCTGTCGGGGCGCACCTGCTTCCCGCCGATAAAGAGTTTGGCGGTGCGGTCAATGGGGGGCACAGCGGGCGCCGGCTGTGCGGCCCTGGTTTTCCCGGCCACCGCTTTTGCCCTTGGCGCTCTGGCGGTTTTCTTGACGTACTCCCACAGCCCTTCCTTGCCCCCCTCGCGTCCAAAACCGCTCTCGCGGTAGCCGCCAAAGCCGCTGGCGGCGTCGAAGAGGTTGGTGCTGTTGATCCAGATGGTGCCGGCCTTGATCTGGGTGGCCACATCCAGGGCCAGGTTGATGTCCTCGCTCCAGATGGAGGCGGCCAGGCCGTAGCGGGTGTTGTTGGCCAGCCGGACGGCCTCCTCGGGGGTGCGGAAGGTGAGGGCGGCCAGCACCGGCCCGAAAATCTCCTCCTGGGCGATGGTAGAGGCCGGGGCGACGTCTGTGAAGAGGGTGGGGGGGTAGAAACAGCCTTCAGCGGGGACGGCCCAGCTCGGCTGCCAGAGCCGGGCTCCTTCCTCCACGCCTTTTTGCACCAACCGCTGGATTTTTTGCAACTGCACCGGCGCGATGATGGCCCCGATGTCCACCGCCTTGTCCAGCGGGTCGCCGACCCGCAGTTTTTCCATGCGGGCGCGGAGCTTGGCGTACATCTTTTCGGCGATGCTCTCCTGTACCAAAAGCCTCGAGCCCGCGCAGCAGACCTGGCCCTGGTTGAACCAGATGGCATCCACCACGCCCTCCACCGCGCTGTCGAGGTCGGCATCCTCGAAGACCACAAAAGGCGACTTGCCCCCGAGCTCGAGGGAGAGCTTTTTGCCGCTGCCGGCGGTGGCCTTTCGGATCAGGCGGCCCACCTCGGTCGAGCCGGTAAAGGCGATTTTGTCCACCCCAGGGTGCTCCACCAGGGCCGCGCCGGTCTTCCCGTCGCCGGTGATAATGTTGACTACCCCCGGCGGCAGGCCAATCTGCTGGCAAATTTCGGCGAACAGAAGCGCGGTCAGGGGGGTAAACTCGGCGGGCTTGAGCACCACCGTATTGCCCATGGCCAGCGCGGGGGCAATCTTCCAGGCCAGCATCAGCAGGGGAAAGTTCCAGGGGATGATCTGCCCCACCACCCCCACCGGCCCATAGCCCGCCAGCTCACTTTCCATGAGCTGGGCCCAGCCCGCGTGGTAGTAGAAATGGCGGGCCACCAGGGGGATATCAATATCGCGGGTCTCGCGGATGGGCTTGCCGTTGTCCAGGGTTTCCAGCACGGCAAACAGGCGGGCGTGCTTCTGAATCTGGCGGGCCATGGCGTACAGGTAGCGGGCCCGCACGTGGCCTTTGGTCTGGCTCCAGCTTGCAAAGGCTTTGCGGGCGGCCTTGACCGCCTCGTCCACGTCGGCAGCGCTGGCCTGGGCCACCTCGGCCAGGGGCTGGCTGTTGGCCGGGTTGAGGGTGGTGAACCATTCCTGGCTGGCCGGCTTGCGCCACCGGCCTGCAATGAAGAGCTGAAACCGGCCCTTGTGGGCTTGGATCCAGTCCAGGGCGGGTTGGGCCGCCTCGGGGGCGGGGCCGTAGGGGAGGGTTTCCATAAGTTCAGTGAGGGTCATGATGGACTCCTGGGCTCGAGGGGCAAGGCTGCTAGCCCAGCGGCTGGTACTGCATGGAGGCATAGCGACCGTAGGCGAAGTGCTCGAGCTGCCGTTCGATGTCGTTCAACAGGGCGCTGGCCCCAATCCGGAAGAGGTGCGGCTGCATCCACTCGTGGCCCAGCTCCTCCTTCATCAGAATGAGCCAGTCCAGGGCCTGCTTGGCGGTGCGGATGCCCCCGGCGGGCTTGAAGCCCACCTTGTAGCCGGTCTGCTCGTAAAAAGCCCGGATGGCCCGCACCATCACCAGGCTGTTTTGCAGGGTGGCGTTGACGGCCTCTTTACCGGTGGAGGTTTTGATGAAATCCGAGCCGGCCTGCATGCACACCATACTGGCCTTGTAGACGTTTTTGAGGGTGCCCAGCTCGCCCACGGCCAGGATGCTTTTCATGTGGGCCGGGCCGCAGGCCTCGCGGAAGTCGCGCACCTCCTGGTAGAGGGCTTTCCAGTTACCGGTCAGAACGTGACGGCGCGAGATTACAATATCAATCTCACTGGCCCCGGCAGCCACCGAGGCCTCGATCTCCTGTAGCTTGAGGCGGTGCGGGGTGAGGCCCGCTGGAAACCCGGTTGAGACCGCGGCTACCGGAATGCCGGAGCTCTCCAGGGCCTCGACCGCGGTGGGCACCATCTCGTGGTAGACACACACCGCCCCGGTGGTGAGCCGCAGGTGGGGTATGCCCAGGTCGCGCAGCAGCTCCGGGCGCACCGGCTGACGGGCCTTGGCGCACAGCCGCCGCACCGTGCCGGGGGTATCGTCGCCCGAGAGGGTGGTGAGGTCGATGGTGCGGATGGCGTGCAGCAGCCAGGCGGCCTGCCACTCCTTTTTGACCGTGCGGCGGGTGGGCAGGGTGGCGGCCCGCCGCTCGACCGCGCTTTTGTTGACCAGCGCGCCCTCGAGGGCGCCGGGGTCGAAGGGGGTGCCGGGGTTGCGCTCCGGCAGCGGATGGGTGTGGGGTAGGGTTGCGGTTGCCATAGGATGGCCTCGAGTACAGCCGATTATAGCGGTTTTGCAGTGATGGAACCTAAAAAGTTCCGGCAGCGGTTCCGATGGACTGAGGTTGGCGTACAATGCCTATGCCGCAATTGTTGCTCGGGGCGGTTTATAGGGAAGAAAGACGGAGTAGAGGACATTCGGCCTCCCTGCGAACTGCCATGCTGGTAGTGCGCAGGGTGTTGCGGATTCGACAAAAGCTCCGGGAGGTGAGAGATGGAAACCCTAGAGGTCTCGAAATGTCCGGTTTGTGGTGAGCTGGTCGAGGTGGCCGATGCCAGGGTGGGCCTCGAGGTCGAGTGCCCGGAGTGTGGAGAGGTGTTGCGGGTGGTGGGGACGCACCCGCTCAAGCTGTACTACGCTCTTGACCCCGACGAGGAGCCCCTGCCCGACGAGTAGACTTGAATGTCAAACGGGCTTCGCTTCAAGTTGGCCCTAGCACGATGATCACATCGTAGCCCCTGGGCTCGAGGCGGATGCGGGTTTGCAGTGGCAGATGCAGCAGATCGGCGTAGTCTCTAGCCAGCACGAAAGCCGGGGACTCGCGACCCACCACCGAAACACCACTGCGTACCAAGACCACGCTCGAGCCCCCTGCCTCTCCAAGCTGCACTTCGGGCGGTGGCAGGCCCATCTCGATAAAGCCCTGCCGGTAGCGCTCGCCTTGCCCGGTTCCACTCTGGTCGAGTAGCAGGGTTTTGAGGCCCAGGGCCTCGGCCTGCACCAGCCGGGCCATCACCTCGGCATCGGCGGTCTGGCCCAGCAGCCCCGCGACAAAGGAAGGCATGGCGGCCGGATCGGGTATCAGAGAGTTGCCCTCTTCCAGGGTGGGTAGGGTGGCGCTTTTTAGGGTCAGGTTACGCAGGTTGGGCAGCAAACGCAGGGCTTCGCTCGAGGCAAGACTGGTCTCGAGGGAGTTCCACACCGCACTGGCGACCCCCGGCAAGCGCGACCAGTAGCGGGGATTCTGGGCTTTGCGAAGCGCCAGCCCCATCACTTCCTTGATGCGATCCAGCCGGCCCAGGTCGGAGCCCTCCCAGCGGCGAAAGCGCATGTATTTGACAGCGTCTTTCCCATCCAGATGTACCGGGCCGGCGGGAAAGTCGATGTACAAACCAGCCGCCCGGTCGGTGTACTTCATCGGATAGGGCAGTACCACGTCCACCCCGTCCACCGCATTCACCAGCTTCATGACGGCTTCAAAGGTCAAAATCACGTGGTGCTCTACCGGTACGCCTAGCAATTCGGACACGGCCAGGCGCAGACCTTCGGCTCCGCCTCGTTCGTAGACGGTGTTGATTTTGCCCTCGAAGTAGCCCTTGGGTGTTTCGCCAACGTAGCGTAAATCGCGGGGAATGGCTACCACGGTAGCCTCCGAGCCGCGCAAGCGGATGTAAAAAATGGTGTCGGTGCGGAGCCCCGGCCCACAAGCGGTATGGTAGCCGCAGTATTCGGTGTCGCGGGCTGCTACCACCAGGCTAAGTTCTTCGGAAAGGCCCCTGTTCTGATATTCACCCAACAACCCGGCCCGTGTCTTATTAATCTGCGGCCCATAGGCCAGCGCAAAAGCCAGGGTAAGCAAGGCCAGTCCGAGCAAAACCAGCGAAAGCCGTGGCCCAGAACGACGCCCATACGCCCAGGCACTTGAACGGGTACGGTGGCGACTTGGCGGCTGTGCCATGAGCACTAGATTACAAAACTTGCAGCCGAAAACGCGCCGCCAGGGTCTGCTGGGCCTGGCGTATCCGCAAAAAAACCTGGCGCAGCACCTGCAGCTCGCGGGGGGTGAGGGCGGCCTGGGCCACCCGGTTGGTGGGGGGCTGGCCCTGGGCCAGGGCCTGGAGCTGGTGGCGCAGGCGCAGGTGGGACAGGAACAAAAAGGCTTCGCTCAGGTCTTCGGCTTCTTCTTTGGAGATCACCCTGGCCAGCGCGGCGGCCCGCAGGCGCTCGAGGGTGGGGCGGGTCAGGCTCTGGGCCTCGAGGCCATACACCCGCGCCAGCGCCACAATAGCGGCCAGGCCCCCTTTCTTGAGGTTGATGGTGCCCTCCTCGAAGCGGAGGCGGCCCAGCAAGCCCAGAGGCGGGGTGAAGACCAGGGCCGAGCGGGCCAGCGCGGTAAGGAAGGGCCGGTTTTGCGAGGCCCGGCGCAGGCGGTCTGTGAGGGGCTCGAGGGAAAGCCCCCCAGCAATGCTGCGAAAGTCGAGGAAGATCTGGGCTTCCAGCAGGTTCTCGCCTTCGGGGTTGGTTAGCCACCGGTCGAAGCGGGCTTCCCACTCGGCCAGGGGAAAACCCCAGCGGTCGGCCATAAAACCCCCAGGGCAGGGGGGGAGCCCCGCTTGCAACAGCCCGTCCAGCACCTGCCGGGCCAGAGCCTGAAAGTAGCCAGCGGCGCTTTGCTCCTGGTAGGCCAGGGCGTTGTCCTGGTCGGTGAGCAGGGCCTGCTCGGCGCGGCCCTCGGAGCCCAGGGCCAGCCAGGCGTAGGGGCAGGGCGGGGGGCCCAGGGCTTGCTCGGCCCGGCGGAGGAGGCTGCGGGTGAGGGCGTCGTTGAGGAGGCTCACCTGCCGGGTGATGGCCTGTACCGCGAACCCCGCCGCCAACATCTGCTGCACGATGGCCTCGAGCTGCGGGCGGTAATCCGAAAGCGCGCGGGGGTCGTCGGCTTGCGAAAGCCGGCGCAGCAAGGCCAGGGGGGTCTGAAGCCAGCGCCGCAGGAAGGCCCGGTCGGTCAGCAGGCCCACCACCTGATGGCCCTGGGTGAGCGGCAGGTGGTGGATGCCCTGTTGCTCCATGTAGGCCAGGGCTTCGTAGAGCGGGGTGCTGGCAGGCAGGGTTTTGGCCGGGGCGCTGGCTACGCGGGCGGCGGGGGTGCTGTAGGCGAGTTCCTCGGCCAGCACCCGGTTGCGCAGATCGCGGTCGGTAAGGATAGAGAGCCCCTGGGGCTGCTGGAGGAGCAACGCGCTCACCCCCCGCTCGCGCATGAGCCGGGCGGCCTGGGCGACGGTGGCGCCGGCCTCGAGCCAGACCGGGGCTTCGGCGGCCTCGCCGGCCGGCTGCCCCAGGTCGGGCAGGTGGAGGGCCACCGGCTGCAACAGCCGCAGCCGCTCGGCCAGCCGCGCGCTAAAGAACAGGGCAAAGCCGGGTTTTTGCAGCAGTTGACGGAAGGCCCCTTTGCTCAGGCGCAAGCAGATGGCCTCGCCTTCGGCCCGCACCGTCAGGCTGGGGGGTTGCTGGCCCAGCAGGGAGGGGTAGCCAAAGGCCTCGCCGGGCTCGAGCCAGGCCACGGCCTGCCCGTCCTGCTCCAGCCGCACCGTGCCCTGGTAAACCACGTACAGGCCCTCGGCCTCCTTCCCGGTGGGCTCGAGGATCACTGCCCCTGGGGCGAAGCGATGGAGGGTAAGGGCCCCCTCGAGCCCTACCCAGTCGGCCTCGGTGAGCTGATCGAAGGGGGGATACTGCCTTAAGAAGGCCCGGTAGCGAGAAAATTCCGAATCCAGCCGGCCACCTCCTTGGCGCTGGGCTCCAGAGCAAAGCTGGCCTTGGCCTCGGCGTAGCGTTCCGGCCCAACCCAGAGGCGTCGCTGCTCCAGGAGGGCCTCGGCGAAGGCTTTGGGGAACTCCGGGTGGGGCTGTATACCCAGCACGTTGAGGCCTATCTGAATCAGGGCATGGGGGCTAAACGCGCTCCCGCCCAGCACCACTGCCCCTGGCGGCAGCTGGGTAATCTGATCCTGGCAGGAGAGGATGAGCCGAAACTCCTCCAGGAATGGCTCCATCCAGGGGGCCCGCCGGTAGACCGAAAAACGGTGGATTCCCACCCCCCAGCCCAGGGGCCAGCGCTCCACCCGCCCGCCCAGGGCCTGCCCAATCATCTGATGGCCGAAGCAGATCCCCACCAGCTTGCTGGGCGAGGCGGCCACGGCCCGCACAAAATCTTCCAGCGGGGGAATCCAGGGCAGGGGGTCGTAGACCGAGGCCCGCGAGCCCGTAATCAGATAGCCCTGAAAATCCTCCACCTGGGCCGGGTACTGCCCCGCCCGCACGTCGAAGGGGGTGAGGGCCTGGCCCAGCAGCCGCTCGAACATGGCGGGGTAATCGCCGGCAATCCCGCTCAAGCCCGGCGGGGGTTCGTCGCAGACCAGTACGGCGAGTTTCATGGTTTACGCAGATGATACGACTTGGGCCGGGTGAGCTGCTCGTAGCCCAGCACCGAGAGCGAGCAGCCCCGCCCGGACTCCTTGACCCCGGTCCAGGCCAGCGCCGGATCGAGGTAGTCGCAGCGGTTGAGGAAGACCGTGCCAGTCTCGAGGCCCGCCCCGAGCCGCAGGGCTGCGTCCTCGTCCTGGCTCCAGATGGAGGCGGTGAGGCCGTAGGGGGAGTCGTTCATCAGCAACAGGGCCTCTTCGTCGCTTTTGACCGGCATAATGCCCACCACCGGGCCAAAGCTCTCCTCCACCATCACCCGCATCCGGTGGTTCACGTTCACCAGCACCTGGGGGGCCAGGTAGGGCGTGCCGGGGGCGTCGGCGGGGAAGTCCTTGGGGTTGATGAGGGCCTGGGCTCCCTGGGCGATGGCCTCGGCAATCTGGGCCCGCACGAACTCGGCGGCCTCGGTGCGCACCATGGGGCCCAGGGTGGTCTCGGGCTCGAGGGGGTTGCCCAGCCGAAGCCGCAGGGTCTCGGCCACGAAGGCCTCCACGAAAGGCTGGTAGATGGACTCGTGTACGTAGATGCGCTCCACCCCGCAGCACGACTGGCCCGAGTTGAACATGGCCCCATCCACCAGGTTGACCGCGCTGTACTCGAGGTCGGCGTCGGGCCGCACATAGGCCGGGTCTTTGCCGCCAAGCTCGAGGGCCACCCCCTTGAAATGCCCCGCGGCGGCCCGCTCCACCGCCCGCCCCCCCGCCACCGAGCCGGTAAAGGCCACGAAGGCCACCCGCGGGTCGGCGATGGCCTGGGCGGTGAGGTCGTGGTCCATGTGCAGGTACTGGAAGACCCCCTCCGGCAGCCCGGCCTCCTGAAAGGCCCAGGCGTAGCGCTCGGCCACCAGGGGGGTCTGGGCGGAGTGCTTGAGCAGCACCGCATTCCCGGCCAGGATGGCCGGTACGATGGTGTTGACCGAGGTCAGGTAGGGGTAGTTCCAGGGGGCCAGCACCAGCACCACCCCCAAAGGCTCCCGCCGGATGAAGCGGGTGAAGCCCGGCAGGGCCTCGGCGGGGATGTCCTGCAGGGCGGCCGGGGCGATGCGGGCCATGTAGCGGGCCCGCTCGGCAAAGCCCCCCTGAATCTCCTTGGGGCTGTAGCGGATGGGCCGGCCCATCTGCCAGGTCAGTTCCTCGGCTATTGCCTCTGTGGCCCCCAGCATGACCTCCACCATGCGGTTCACCACGGCCAGCCGCCCGTCCAGCGGGGTCTGGGCCCAGGCTTTCTGGGCCCGGGCGGCCAGGGCCAGGGCGTGCTCGAGCTCCGCTGGCCCGGCCAGGGTTCGCTCGACGTACACGCGCCCGTCTACGGGGCTGATGGTTTTTTGAATCTGCATGGCCTCACTCCGGGGTGACGTAGGCGGCGGTGATACCCCCATCCACCAGCAAAGCCGCCCCGGTCATGAACGAAGAGGCCGGGCTCGCCAGGTACAAAGCGGCCTGGGCAATCTCGGCGGCCTGGCCGAAGCGGCCCATGGGGATGTGCACCAGCCGGCGCTGGCGCTTCTCGGGGGTGTCCAGGTATTTCATCAAGAGCTCGGTCTGCAAGGGGCCCGGGCAGAGCGCATTCACCCGGATGCCCTGCCGGGCGTGGATGACCGCCAGCTCGCGGGTCATGGAGAGCACCGCCCCCTTGCTGGCGGTGTAGGCCAGTTGGGGGGTGGCGGCCCCCATAAAGGCCACAAAGGAAGCGGTGTTGATGATGCTGCCGCCCCCGGCCCGCTGCAAAGCCGGGATGCCGTACTTGCAGCCCAGGAAGACCCCCTTGACGTTGACCGCGAAGGTCAGATCCCAGACCGCCTCGCTGGTGTGGATGGCGTCGTCGTCCTCGGCGTGGGAGATGCCCGCGTTGTTAAAGAGGATCTCCAGCCGCCCAAAGACCCGTTCGGCCTCAGACACCATCCGCTGGGCGTCCTCGGCCTTCGAGACGTCGGCCTGCACGAAGTGGGCCTGGCCCCCCGCGCTTCGAATGGCCTCCACGGTCTCGAGGCCTTTTTCCGAGAGATCCACCGCCACCACCCGGGCCCCCTCACGGGCAAAAAGCAGCGCGGCTTCGCGGCCAATCCCGCTGGCGGCTCCGGTAATCAGGGCTACTTTGTCGGCTAGTTGCATGCAAGACCTCCCTCAAATCCGCTCATAATACCGCTTGCGCTCCCAGTCGGTGACGGCCCGGTTGAAGGCCTGCCACTCGCTTTTGAAGAAGTGGGTGTAGTGTTCGTGGGCCGCTTCGCCCAGGGTGGCTTTGGCAAAGGTACTCCGAGCAAACCCCTCGGCGGCCTCGCCCAGGGTGTAGGGTACCCGCGGCAGGTGGCGGGCCTGGTAGATGTCGCCCTGGAAGATGGGGGGCGGGGTGAGGCCCTGCTCCAGCCCATCGAGCCCCGAGGCCAGCGCGGCAGCCAGGGCCAGGTAGGGGTTCAGGTCGGCCCCCCCAATTCGGCACTCGATGCGCAGCGAGGCCCCCCGCCCCACCACGCGGAACCCGGCGGTGCGGTTGTCGTAGCTCCAGGCCAGCCGGGTGGGAGCCCAGGAGCCGTCCTCGTAGCGTTTGTAGCTGTTGACGGTGGGGGCGTAGAAGGGCATGAAGTCGGGGACGTGGGCAATCCAGCCGGCCAGAAACTGCCCGAAGACCCTCGAGCCCTGCACCGGCCCAAAGGCCTCCTCGCCGGCGAAGGCGTTCTGGCCGTCCTTCCAGAGCGAGAGGTGGATGTGGCAGGAAGAACCGGCCTGGCCGTGGTGGGGCTTGGCCATAAAGGTCACGGAAAGACCCATGGACTCGGCCACCTCTTTCAGGCACTGCTTGAAGAGGACGTGCCGGTCGGCCATCTCCAGGGCCTCGGCGTAGCGCAGGTTCACTTCGTGCTGGCCCAGGCCCCACTCCCCTTTGGAGTTCTCCACCGGGATGCCGGAAGCCTTCAGGTGCTGGCGCACCGCGCGGGTAAAGGGTTCCTCGCGGGTGCCCTGGAGCAGGTGGTAGTCCTCGAGGTAGTACCCGGCGGGCTCGAGCCCGGCGTATCCCTGCTGCTGGGCCTGGCGGTAGGAGACCCGGTAGAGGTAGTACTCCAGCTCCGAGGCCGCCTTCACGGTGTAGCCCAGGGCCCTGGCCCGCTCGAGCTGCCGTTTGAGCATGGTGCGGGGGGCCACTTCAATCAGGCTATGGCTGCGCTCGTCCTCGAGGTCGCATAGCACAATAGCGCTCTTCTCGAGCCAGCTCGCAGGCCGCAGAGTGGCCAGGTCGGGCACCAGGTGAAAGTCGCCATAGCCCAGCTCCCAGTTGGCAAAGCGGTAGCCCTGCACCGGCTCCATCTCCATGTCGGTGGTAAGCAAGTAGTCGCAGCCGTGGGTGCCGTGCTGGGCCACTTCCTCCAGAAAGTACTCGGCCTCAAAGCGCTTGCCCATCAGCCGCCCGTAGTGGTCGGGGAAGCCCACCAGAACCGTATCAATCTCGCCTGTGTTTACCTTTTGAGCCAGCCAACTGAGATTTCCTGCGGCGTTTTCCGCCATCTGTACCTCCTAGGGTTTAGCGAATCTCCCGCTGGGCCTCTGCGATCAGAGCGGCCTCTTCCTCGGGGGCCTGGGCCACCAGGCGGAAGCGGCTGTAGAACCAGTAGTAGGCCATCATCAGCACCACAAAAACCGCCGTGCCCACCACCCCAGGCCGGTAGCTTTCCACCGCAAAGGTGGCGCCCAGGCAAATCAGGGCCAGAATCGCGCCCACCCAGGCCCCCGGTACGCCCAAAGGGCTTTTGTAGGGGCGGGGCAGGTCGGGGCGGGAACGGGCCAGGCGGATGTAGGCAAACATCACCATGGCGTAGGAGATCACCGCACCGAAGACCGCCATGTTGAGCAAGGCCGCGCCCACGCTGTCCGAGAAGGTGCTGATCAGCACGCACATCAAAAAGCCCACCACCGCGCCCAGAATCAGGGCGAAGTGTGGGGTGTGGTAGCGGCTCACGATGGAAAGCCCGGTCGGCAGGTAGCCGGCCCGCGAGAGGGCGAAGATGAGCCGCCCGTAGGCGTAGATGATGGCGTGGAAGCTGGCCACCAGGCCGGTAATGGCAATCAGGGTCAGGAAGGTGCTGGTAGCGGCGTCGCCGAAGACCGCCTTGAAGCCCAGTTCCAGCGGCGCGCCCGACTCGCCCACCTCCTTGGCCCCGGCCACCCCGGTGTTGAGGATGAGGGTCAGCACCGAGAGCACCAGCAGGGTGATAATACCCAGGATGAGGGCCCGCGGCATGTCCCGCACCACGTCGTGGGACTCCTCGGCGGCCAGGGGAAGCTGCTCGATGGCCAGATAGAACCAGATGGCAAACGGCAGCGCCGCAAAGACCCCATACCAGCCAAAGGGGAGGAAGCTCGAGCCCCCTTCCTGCGGGGCGATGTTGAAGACCTTATCCCAGCTAAAGGCGCCGGAGAACCCTGCCGCTATGTAAAAGACCACCAGCACCGCCAGCGCCAGCAGGGTTACGATCAGCGAGACCCGCAGGGTGAGGGCCGTACCCCGGATGTTGATGCCCACAAAGAGGGCGTAGAAGGCCGCCCACCAGATCCAGGCCGGCACGCCGGGGATCAGCGCGTTCATATATCCGGCGATGCCCACCACGATTACTGCCGGGGTAATCACGTACTCAATCAGGTCGGTGACCCCGTTCAGGAAGGCCCAGTTGGGACCAAAGGCGCTGCGGGTAAACGAATAAAAGCCCCCCGCGTGGGGCAGCGCGGTGGAAAGCTCGGCGATGGAGAGCACCATGGTCACGTACATCACCGCCACCACCAGCGTGGCCAGCAGCAGCCCGCCAAAGCCCCCGGCGGCCAGCCCGAAGTTCCAGCCGAAAAAATCGCCCGAGATGACCGCGCCGACCCCCAGGCCCCACAGAAGCACCCAGCCCGCGCTCTTGCGCAAGCGCCGCTTCTCTAGATAGGTGTTGTCTACGTCTACGTAGTGCGCCCCGCGCACCGCTTTGGGTTTGTTTTCCATAACAGAGCTACCTCCCATCCGCTCGTTTCAAGCCGGTTCTTGTGCAACCCGCGCACGGATCAGTTTGGCCAGTTCTTTCACCCCCTCCTCCAGGCCCTCGGCAGTCTGGGCCCCAAAGCACAGCCGGAAGTGCATGGTCTCGTCGGTCTGCACTAAAAAAGCCTCGCCGGGGGTAATGGCCACCCCCTGGGCCAGGGCCTGGTGATGCAACTCCAGGTTGGAAAAAAGCCGGGGCAGGCTCACCCAGCAGGAGAAGCCCCCCTCCGGACGGCTCCACTCCACCCCTTTGGGCATGTAGCGGCGCAGGGACTGCAAGAGGGTATCCCGCCGCTTCTGATACAGAGGCAGTACCTGCTTGAGGTGCTGTTTCAGGCCGCCCTGGCGGATGAAGCGGGCGGTGGCCCGCTGCAGGAGGGGTGGGGGGCCGGTGATGTCAGAAACGTTGTGCAGGGGGAGGAAGCGCTCGAGCAAAGCCGGCGCGGCGACCAGGTAGCCGATGCGCAGGCCCGGCATCAGCACCTTGGAGAGGCTGGCCAGGTGTACTACCTGGGCCTCCAGGCCCATCCGCTGGGCCAGGGCCAGGAGCGGGGTGGGCGGGGTTTTCTCGTAGGACAAGAGGCCCAGGGTGTCGTCTTCGACCAGGGTGAAGCCGTAGGTGCGGGCCAGCTCGAGCAAACCCTGTAGCCGCCCCTCCTGGAAGCGCAGCCCGGTGGGGTTGTGGTAGCTGGGGATGGTGTAGTAAAAGCGCGGGCGGTGGCGCTTGAGCAGGGCCTCGAGCACCTCGAGCCGGGGGCCTTCGGGGTTCAGGGGCACCGGCAGGGGCTTGAGGCGAAACTGCTTGAGGATGCCCAGCAGGCCCAGGTAGGTGGGCTCTTCCAGCAGCACCTCCTCGCCCGGTTCGGCCAGGGCCCGGCAGACCAGGGCCAGTCCCTGCAGACCCCCTACTGTGACCAGCACCTCCTTGGGGTCGGCCCCGATGCCCCGCTGCTCCAGCAGCTCGCTAATAGCCACCCGGAGTTCGGGCTCGCCCATCAGGGAGCCGTAGCCAAAAACCTCCTGGGCCAGGGGTTTCAGGCTATCCAGGCAGGCCCAGAACGCCGCATACGGGAACAAAGCAGGGTCGGCGGTGGCTAAGGCCAGGTTGTGTAACACCCGGGCGTGTTGCAGGCGGTGCAGGTCGGAGAGCACCGAGTCGGGCTCCAGCCGCTCGCCGAAGCTGAGCGGGACGGCAGGCCGGGCTTGCGGGCTCACAAAGGTGCCCCGCCCCACCACCGACTCGATCAGCCCGTCGGACTGTAGCTCGCGGTAGGCGTTGTGCACGGTAAGGCGGGTGGTGCCTACCTCACGGGCCAGGGCCCGCACCGTGGGCAGCCGGGTGCCGGGGGGTAGCTCGCCCTTGGCGATGCGGGTGCGGAACTCCTCAGCAATATGGCGATACAAAGCCATATGTTTGTCATGCCGCAGCTTGACCCGCACCCCCATGCAACCTCCTTGGTGATGGAGGGCATTATATGCACAGGGCTCCAGCCGGGAAAAGGTACAAGTTGCCGGATTGTGCTAGGACAATCGGGTGGGGGGTGACGGCGCCCTTACAGGGCTTCCAGTCGCTCTGAGACCTCGGCCCAGCGGGCGAAGGCCTGCTCGAGCAGGGCTTGGAGTCGGTGCTGTTCCTCGGCAATCCGGGCGTACTCGAGGTGGTGCAGGCCGGGCTGGTTGGCCTGGGCCAGCACGGCTTGAAGCTGGGCCTCGAGCCCGGCTATCTCGGCTTCCAGCCGTTCTTTCTCGCGCTCGAGGTGCCAGCGGCCCTTAACCCTGCCAGGCCTGGCGGTGGGGTTCTGGGGCTTGGGGTCGGGGCTTTTCTCGGGCGCTATGCGCACATTCCGGCGTTCCAGATACTCGCCGGGCGGGGCCGGGTAGTCGGCGAACTGCCCGTTATGGACGTGCCAGGTGCGGGTAGCCAATCGGTCGAGGAAGGCCAGGTCGTGCGAGACCAGCAGCAGCGTACCGGGGTAGTCCAGCAGGGCCTGCTCGAGGGCCTCCACGGTCTCGAGGTCGAGGTGGTTGGTGGGCTCGTCCAGAACCAGCAGACTGGCCTGCTGCAACGAAAGCGAGAGCAGGGCCAGCCGGGCCCGCTCCCCACCCGAAAGGTGCTTGACCTGCTTGAACTGGGCCTCGTAGGGAAACATCCAGGCCCCCAGCGCGGCATGGGCCTTCTCGCCCAGCATCCGGTAAAGGGTCTCGAACAGGGTGAGCTCGGGGTCGAAGCCGGAGAGCTTCTGGTCGTAGTAGCCCACCCGCACCCCCGGCCCGGTTTTAACCCGCCCCGCCGGATGGTCGGAGGGCAGCAGGCCCAGCAGCACCCTGAGCAGGGTGGTCTTGCCGGCCCCGTTGGGGCCAATTAGGGCGATGCGCTCGCCCTTGCGCACCAGCAGGTGGGGTATCTGAAACAGCGGGCGGCCCCCCAGGGTTTTGTGTAACTCCCAGCCCTCGAGCACCCGCTCGGCGGTGGCTTCCTTCTCCAGGGGGAAGTGAATCCGCAGGCTGGGGTCGTCGGCCTCGGGCGCCTGCACCGCTTCCTCCATGAACTGGGCCATACGGGCTTCCAGGCTGTGCAGGCGCCGGGCGTGCTTGGCGCTGCTGTGGGCCCAGCGCTGGGCCTGCTCCAGAATGCCCTCGCGCCGCTCCTTCTCCTTGAGCCAGTTGGCGTATTCGCGGGCTTCCTGCTCTTCCTGAAGCGCCCGCTCGCGGCGAAAGGCCGAGTAGTTGCCCTCGTAGAGCCGGATCTGCCCGCGGCGCAGCCAGGCCACCCGCTGGGTTACCTGGTCGAGGAAGCGCCGGTCGTGCGAGACGGTCAGAATGGCGCCGCCGTAGGATTGCAAGAAACCCACCAGCCAGGCCGTCATCTCGAGGTCGAGGTGGTTGGTCGGCTCGTCCAGCAATAGCGCATCCGCCCCCGAGAGCAGCAGGGCCCCCAGGGCCAGGCGACGGGCCTCGCCCCCCGAGAGTACGCTGGCCTTCTCCTGCTCACGCCCCTCGAAGCGCAAACCCTTGAGAACCGCCTCGTAGCGGGCCCGTTGCTGATAGCCGCCAATGGCCTGATAACGCTCGTGCAGCGCCTCCCAGCGGTGGTAGATGCCAGGGTCGGCCAGATGGGTTTCCAATTGGGCCAGCCCGGCCTCCATGGCCTGTACCCGAGCAAACCCCCGCTTGAGCACCGATTCCACGGTGTCGGCGGGGCCGTACTGGGGGTCTTGGGCCAAAAGCTCCAGATGCACCCCCTCACTCCGGTGAATCCGGCCTGCGGTGGGCTCCAGCGCCCCCACCAGCAGGCGCATGAGGGTGGTCTTGCCCGAGCCGTTGGCCCCTACCAGGGCCAGCCGGTCGCCGTGGCGCAATTCCAGGTTTACCCCCGCCAGCAGGTCGCGGGCCCCCAGGGTGTACTCGAGGTTCTCGGCGTATACAATCCGCACAAACCTCAGTTTAGCAAGGGAAGTGTCCTGGCCTGCTCGAGCACAACAAACCTTTTGGGCTGCTCATCGTCCATTTCTGACCATGCGCAAACCCCGTAGCGCCACCACCCCACTCACCCCCAGAAAGGCCCAGAACCCTATGCCGGTGGGCCAAAAGGCGATGAGTGCATAAATATAGCCAACCAAGGCGCCTACCGGGAAGGGATACCAGCTTTGTCGGTGACGTTTCCAATAGAGTTGCCAGTAGAGGCCTGCGACCCCCAGGCCGATCGCTGCCGCAATAAAGGTGATGGTGGGGTACAGAAAGCCAAAAAAACCCAGGGTTGGGGCAATTCCACCCCCTCCGCGAAAACCAAAAAAGATCGGCCAGTTATGGCCCGCCACCACGGCCACACCCATCAAAACCACGCTCCAGGGCTCCTGACCAAACTGGCTCAGGTAGGCCACCAAAACCCCTTTGAGCACATCGGCCAGCGCCACCGCAACCCCCCACCGGGCTCCCAGTTGGCGAAAAGTGCCGCTAGCACCGGGTGTATCCCGGTCGGCCAGGTTGAACCCTTTGATCACCCCTGCAATCTGTCCAAAAGTTAGTGAACCTACCAGATAGGCCACCACCACCCATAGAAAGTCCATAATCTACCCCCATGCTATCGCGACAGGCTTTTTTGCTGACAGGGCGTAACCCTAAGCCTTCCCTTGCTTTTGGGCAGTACTATGGGTGTGGGAGCCTGCTTAATGGTACAGATTGTGTGATAGACTATGTTTGGCTTACGAAACGAAAACGCTTCCACGCAAAAGAGGAAACCCACGTGGCCAAACGCAAACCTACCATCCACGAAGTTGCTCACCTAGCCAAGGTTGGAATCGGAACGGTAAGCCGGGTGCTCAACAACCACCCCTCGGTACGACCGGAGACCCGCGAACGCGTGCTGGCCGCAATGTCCAGCCTGGGGTACAGCCCCAACCCCCATGCCCGGCGGGTGGCGGGGGGGCGCAGCTACACCATCTCGCTCATCCTCCCGGTAATCTCCACCGAGTTTTACAACCGACTGCTCGAGGGCATCGAGCAGGTGTTGAGTGAAGAGCGCTACGAAATTGCGCTGTTCCCCATCTTCTCGCCGCAACGGTTACAGCGCTATTTGGAAAGCCGCTCGCTGGCCTACCAGACCGACGGACTGTTGGTGGCCTCGCAGGGCCTGGCCCACCTGTTGCCCGACCAGAAATTTCCTACCGAGCGGCCCGTGGTGCTGGTGGATGCCTACAGTCCTCGCTACGACTCAGCCTACGTGGACAACCGTCTGGGCGGGCAGATGGCAGCCCAGCACCTGGCCCAGTTTCCCGGTGAGATGTTTGCCATCCAGATGCAAGAAGAGCTCGACGAGTTGATGCGCAATACCGTGGGGCAGGAGCGGGTTGCGGGGTTCCGAGAAGGACTCGAGCAGGCTGGGCGGAAACTGCCCGATAACCACGTGTTTATCTCGCGGTTCTCGGCCGAGGGCGGGCGGCTGGCCCTGCAGCACTTTATGCGGCAGTCCAAGCCCCCTTACAACATCTTTGCCGGGGCCGACCTATTGGCCTTGGGGGTGCTGGAGGAGGCCGAGCGGCAGGGGCTCGAGGTCGGTGAGGAGGTGCGCTTGCTGGGCTTCGATGGGCACCCCTGGACCGAAGCCCGGGGTCTCTCGACCCTGGCCCAGCCCATCGAGGCCATGGGGGCCGAGGCCGCCCGCCTGTTGCTCGATCGCATCCGGGGCTACAGGGGCAGCCCTCGAGCCCGGCGCTTTGAGCCTACCCTTATTGTCCGCCAATCGACCCAGCCCCCACGCACACGTAAAAAAAAGTACCAGAACGAATACCAAAAGCTGGCTAAACTGGGTAGTGCTCAGATAAAACGCTGATCCAGGGCGGTGTTTCCGCAGCTACGATATATCCAAGCCCCGTACCCAGAAGGTTTCATGGCCCAGGGCAAGCTCGAGGTCGTACTCGCCCTTTTCTGCAACCTTTATCCGGAAGCTTCCATATTCACTGACAGGGCTGCTGTAGTGCTGGCTGGGGCCATGGAGGGTTATCTGCCAGGATGATGGCTTTTGGGTCTCGCAAATCACCTGCCCAACCAAGAAGGCACCGCTTTCATCGCCCTTGAGGGACAAGTCGAGATAAAAATGCCCCACTTTATAAAGCCTGTTCCACACACTAAAAGAGCCCTGATACCGCAGTGTGGTACCGGGCATATTGCGCGAATCCAGAATCAGGATTCCTTCACTGTGTGACGAAGACGGGCTTGAGAGCATGACTTACTCCTAACCTGACCTTGTGGTGCTGGCTCGAGCCAGCCCATCCGTAAAGTCCAAATTAAAGATAGCCACCCCTTTCCCATGTCAAGTTCAAATTTGACCGTTACGTCTCGTTACGCCCAATGCAATTAATGCCATTACTGCGCACAGTAGGGCCAAGAAACAGTTAACATTAATCTAGAGTGGCCTCGGCGAGAAGGACAGACTTCCAGCGTGAGAAGTGCTTTTCCGAGCTTGCTTTTGCCTCAGGAACCTCGAGGTCGCAGCGGCCTCCGCTGGCCCGAGCAGCGGCAAAAAGGAGAGAAGCTGCTATAAAGCAGAGCAGCTCGTCGCCGATTAGCGACGAACTGCTCGAATCTGGTATCACACCTCGAGCCAGACCTGCCCGTCCTCCAGCCGGGCCTTGTAGGCCTTCACCGGACGGGGTGCGGGCAGGGTGGCCTTGCCGGTGCGCAGGTTGAACTTAGCCCCGTGGCGGGTGCAGCGGATGGTCTCGCCTTCTACAGGGCCATCGGAGAGCGGGTTTTTGTCGTGGGTGCAGATGTCCGAGATGGCGAAAATTTCCTCGCCGGCGTGGATGAGCAGCACCGGGGTTTTCTCGCCCTCCACCCGCACCACCAGGCGGCCATTCTGGAACTCCTCGAGCTTGGCGACGGGAATCCACATAAGCTTATTGAGGTCTAAAGACAGCTTCTATCACGGGTTTTCCCCACCCTGGGGCTCCCACGGGAAGTGCACTCAGACCCGCACCTTCTCCTCGATGATGCTCTCGATGTACTGCCGCAAGGGCTCGATGGGGATGCGGGTGAGCACATCGGTCATGTGGCCCTTGACCAGAATCTGCTGGGCCATGTGGCGCGGCAGGCCCCGGCTCATCAGGTAGAACAGCTCCTCGGGGGCCACCGGCGCGGTGGAGGAGCCGTGGGAGCACTTCACGTCGTTGGCCCCGATCTCGAGCTGCGGCACGCTGTCGCTGCGGGCATCTGCGGATAGGAGCAGGTTGCGGTTGGTCTGGTAGGCGTCGGTTTTCTGGGCCCCCTGCTCCACCTTGATCAGGCCCGCGTACACCGTGCGACTCTGGTCTTTGGCCGCGCCCTTGTAGAGCACGTCGGAGTAGGCGTGGTCGGCCACGTGGTGCTGGAGGGTGTAGTGATCCACGTGCTCCTGGCCGGTGGTGAAGTACAGGCCCAGCATCTCCGAGGACGAGCCCGGCCCCAGCATCTCCGACTGCACCTCGGCCCGGCTGATGGAGGAGCCCATGTTCACCACCAGGTCGTTGAGGGCGGCGTCGCGCTGGAGGTGGGCCCGCTGGCGGTGGAAGTGGTAGAAGCCCTGGCCCAGAAGCTGGATGTGGGCGTGGCGCACCTTGGCCCCGTTGCCCACGATAATCTCGGTGGAGGAGGTGTTCACCGAAGGGGCTACCTTGGCCGGCGAGATGTACTCCTCGATGTAGACGGCCTGGCTGTTCACGTCGCCCACAATCAGGGTGCGCGAGCCGGAAAGCCTACCGCCTTCCAGGTACTTGAACACGCCGATGGGCTTGCTGAACTCCACGTTCTTGGGGATGTACAGGAAAACCCCGTGGGTGAAGAGGGCCGCGTTGAGGGCGGGGATTTTGGAGTTCTCGGGGCGGTTCTTCTGAGTGCCGACCAGGTCGTGCCAGTTGACGGCCTTGAAGAGGTTGGCCTCCACCAGCTCGGGGTGCTGGGCGATGGCCTGGTGCAGGCTGGTGAAGATAACGCCCTGCTGCCGGTACTCCTCCGGTAGCTCCACGTGTACCAGGTCGGCCCCCACGAACACCGCGTAGCCCGAGAGCTGGGCCTGGGCCAGGCGGTCTTGGACGGCCTGAGGAATCTCGCTTACGCCGCCCCTGGGTAGCTCGAGCGGCAGCTCCTCGAAGGGTACCTCGGTGATGTCGGTGTACTTCCACTCCTCGGTGCGGGTGGTGGGGTAGGGCAGCTTGACGAAGGTCTCCCAGGCCTCCAGCCGCTTGGTCTGGAGCCACTGGGGCTCGTTGAGTTTTTTGGAGACCTCTAAAACGAGGTCGCGGGAAAGGCTCGAGGTGAGTTCCATACTAGCCCACCGATCCTTCCATCTCGAGCTCGATCAGCCGGTTCAGCTCGACGGCGTACTCGAGGGGCAGCTCCTTGGCCACCGGCTCGATGAACCCGCGCACAATCAGGGCCGCGGCCTCGTCCTCGGGCAGGCCCCGGCTTTGCAGGTAGAAGATCTGCTCGTCGTTGAGGCGGCTCACCGTGGCCTCGTGGCCCACGGTGGCGGTGTCGTCCTCAATCTCCATGTAGGGGTAGGTGTCGGTGCGCGACTCCTCGTTAATCAAGAGCGCGTCGCACTCCACGTTCACCTTGACGTGCTTGGCCCCCTCGTACACCTTAATCAGGCCCCGGTAGCTGCTGCGCCCCGAGCCTTTGGAGATGCTCTTGGAGACGATGGAGCCGCCGGTGTGGGAGGCTGCGAAAATCAGCTTGCCGCCGGCGTCCTGGTGCTGGCCGGTGTTGGCAAAGGCGATGGAGAGGATGTCCGAGCGGGCCCCTTCCTCCACCAGATAGCTGCTGGGGTACTTCATGGTCACCTTGGAGCCCAGGTTGCCGTCCAGCCACATGTGGTAGGCATCCTTCTTCACCAAAGCCCGCTGGGTGACCAGGTTGTACATGTTGTGCGACCAGTTCTGGATGGTGGTGTAGCGGCTCTTGGCCCCCTGGTTCACCACAATCTCAATCACACCCGAGTGGAAGGAGTCGGTGGTGTAGGTAGGGGCGGTGCAGCCCTCGATGTAGTGCACCTCGGCCTCTTCGTCCACCACGATGATGGTGCGCTCGAACTGGCCCAGCTCGGCGGTGTTGACCCGGAAGTAGGCCTGCAAGGGCAGGTCTACCTTGACCCCCTTGGGCACATACACAAAGCTCCCACCCGACCAGACCGCCGAGTTGAGGGCGGCGTACTTGTTGTCTTCGGGCGGAATGACCGTGGCGAAGTACTCCCGGAAGAGATCCTCGTGGTGCTTGAGCCCCTCCTCGATGGAGACGAAGATCACGCCCAGGCGCTGGAGTTCTTCTTTAACCTGGTGGTAGACCATCTCCGAGTCGTACTGTGCGCCCACCCCGGCCAGCACCTTGCGCTCGGCCTCGGGAATGCCCAGCTTCTCGTAGGTGCGGCGGATCTCCTCGGGCACCTCGTCCCAGCTGCGCGCGTCGCGCTTCTCGGTGGGCTTGGCGTAGAAGTAGATCTCGTCCATGTTGAGGCCCGAGAGGTCGGCGCCCCAGGTTGGAACGGGCTTGGACTGGTAGATTTCCAGGGCCTTGAGGCGGAACTCGAGCATCCAGGCCGGCTCGTCTTTGTGGTAGCTGATGGCCTCCACCACCCGCCGGTTGAGGCCTTTTTCGGCTTTCCAGACCGGCTTTACCTCGTCTACAAAGCCGTACTTGTATTCATTCCCAATGTCTTCGATCAGGATGTTATCGGACATACTGGCTCCTTTGCGCTTCGGGTTCTGGCAGGGCAACCCGCGCCATCAGTTCGACACGGCCAGCTCTTTGACCCAGTCGTAGCCCTGCTCCTCGAGCTTCATAGCCAGCTCGGGGCCACCCGAGGTTACGATGCGGCCATCGATCATCACGTGCACCATATCCGGCACGATGTAGTTGAGCAGGCGCTGGTAGTGGGTGATCAGGAGCGCGCCAAAGTTGGGGCCGCGCATGGCGTTGACCCCCTTGGCCACTACCTTCAAGGCGTCAATGTCCAGGCCGGAGTCGGTCTCGTCCATGATGGCGTAGGTAGGTTCCAGCACCATCATGTGCATGATCTCGTTGCGCTTCTTTTCGCCCCCGGAGAAGCCGTCGTTGAGGTAGCGGGTCAGGATGCTCTCGTCCCACTCGAGGGTCTCCAGGGCCTTTTGCAGCTTGCCGTAGAACTCCATCATATTGACTTCGCCGCCCTTTTTGGCCTGCAGGGCCAGGCGCAAAAAGTTGGCGTTGGAAACCCCCGGAACCTCCACCGGGTACTGGAAGGCCAGGAACAACCCCTTGCGGGCGCGCTCGTCGGCTTCCATCTCGAGGATGCTCTCCCCGTCCATCAGGATGTCGCCCTTGATTATCTCATAGCTGGGGTCACCGGCGATAATCTTGCCCAGGGTGCTTTTGCCAGCCCCATTGGGCCCCATGATGGCGTGTACCTGGCCCTTGGGCAGCACCAGATTAACCCCGTTCAGAATGGTCTCGCCGTCTACGATTCTGGCATGCAGGTTGCGGATTTCCAGTTGATTTACCATGCTTGTTCCCCTTGTTGTATTCGCTTGGCCTAGAACTCTTAATGCGAATCACTCGCAATAAGAGTATAGGTCTTGTATCCAAGAATGTATAGTAGTTTAGTCGGGATTCTGCTGCATTAGGTTACAAAGGCCACAACTGCCGCTTTACACCTCCCAGTAGTCGTCGGGATAAGGCAGACCTACCGCTTGAGCAAAGGTTTGTAAGCCAAGCCGGTCGGGGGCCTCGAGGTGGTAGCGGAAGTTCCACAAGTAGTGCTGCATCAGCCGTTCAGGCACGCCCAGACGCTGGGCCTCGGTACCGGCCACAGCGGCCAGGTTGCCCAGCCCCAGTGAGCGAGCAGCCCGCAGCCGGCGGACAACCTCAGGGGGGGGTGGGGCATTGTTGCGGGTGGCCCAGACCCCAAACACAAAGGGCAGCCGGGTTCGCTCGAACCATTTCATCGACAGGTCGGTGATGCGGATGCCTTCGATCTGGTTGGGAACCTGGTGTACCGACTCGGGGATGACAGAAAGCAGGCCGTAGTAGGTGGTGATGGCCCGGTCGCCGATCAGGAGCACAGCGTCGTACTGCTCCAGCAGCTCCAGGCCCCCCTGCGCCGGGGTGTACTGGGCCTGGATGCCATCGGCCTCGAGCAGGTACTGCAAAAGCCGCACCGAGGTGGCGCTTTCGATGGTCAGGGCAATGCGTTTTAGATCTTTCCAGGGGATGCGGTGAAATAAATTGACCGAATACACCGGCCCCAGGTCGGCCACGCTAAAGTCGGGCAGGGGGCGTAGCTGGTGGGCGTGCTCGAGGTAAAAGTACGACGAGACCAGGCTCAGGTCCACTGTGCCCTCCAGTAGCCAGCGGTTAAGCTCGGTGGGTACGCCGTAGCGAAAAGCTACGCCATCCCCTTCCTCTAGAAAGTGATAGAGCGGCGCGGTGTTGGCGTAACGGGGAACACCCAGGATGTACATAGCGGTGTTGAGGTCGGGGGCCTAGTGGGCGGCCGCCCGGGGGGCGCGGTTTCCGCTGGCAATGGGCGCCTCGAAGACGCGCAGCTCGTTGTACAGCGCATCCCGTTCTACCGGTATCCGCCCGGCGGCCTGGATGAGCTGCACCATCTTCTGGCGGGAGAGCCCCAGCGGCGAGGTGGCCCCCGCGGCATGGGCGATGTGTTCCTCAATGATGGTGCCGTCGATGTCCGAGACCCCCCAGTCCAGCGAGACCTGCACCAGGTCAGAGGAGATCATCACCCAGTAGCCCTTGATGTGGTCGAAGTTGTCCAGGTAAAGCCGGGCCACCGCCAGGTTGCGCAGGTCGTCGAGGCCGGTGGTGAACTCGGTCTTGCCCAGGTTGAAGGCCAGGGCGTTGGCGTCGGGCTGAAAGGCCAGGGGGATAAAGCTATAAAAGCCACCGGTCTCGTCCTGCAGACGGCGCAGCCGGTCCATGTGGTCGAGGCGTTCTTCCAGGGTCTCGATGTGCCCATACAGCATGGTGGCGTTGGTGCGCAGGCCCAGGCTGTGGGCTTCCCGGTGGATTTGCAGCCACTTTTCGGCCTTGACCTTGTTTTTGGCGATCTGCTTGCGCACCCGCTCGGCGAAGATCTCTGCCCCGCCGCCCGGCAGGGCTACCAGGCCGGCCTCTTTAAGCTCGCGCAGCACCTCGAGGGTGGGCTTCTTGCTGATTTTCGAGAGGTGCTCGATCTCGGCGGCGGTGAAAGCCTTGACCTGAATGCCGGGGAAGTTTTCGTTCAGAGCCCGCACCATCTGGGGGTAGTAGCTCCAGGGGCGGTTGGGGTGGTGGCCGCTGGACATGTGCAGCTCGGTCAGGCCCGGCTCCCACTTCTCCCGCACCTTGGCGACCACCTCCTCCACGCTGTAGTCCCAGGCCCGCGCCTCGCCCTTCCTGGCGGCAAAAGCGCAAAAAGTACAGCCCACATAGCAGATGTTGGTGAACTCGAGCCGCAGCGAGTGCACAAAGTAGGTTTTGGAGCCGTGCTTGCGCTCACGTACCCGGTTGGCTAAGCGCATCAGGGTGTTGTAGTCCGGGGTGTGGTAGAGCACCAGGCCCTCTTCGAAGGTGAGGCGCTCGCCAGCCTCTACTTTTTCAACAATCGGAAGTAGCCTGGGGTCGCGCACGGGCGCATATCGCCAAGTCCCAGCGGAGGAAGAAACCGCGTTCATCGCCCTCAATCCTAACACTGCCCTCCAAAAAGACCATGTGCCTGGCTAACCATTGCGAGCAACCTTGAAGCCGTGTTTGCCTGCAAAGGGTTTCACGGTCGCCTGTGGGGTATTGAAGCTCATCTGGGGCGTGAGGCGCTTGACATTTACGCGTAACGGTTATATGTACCCTCCAACCTGAGAATGGTTTTTATTGTGAGAACAGCCATTGGTGAATGGCGTAGGCGCTCGAGGAGAAACCAGTATGACACCAGATACAATACCCCAGTATGGTGAAGCTATTTTGATTATGGACTCGCGCAGCGCACCCGCTATAGTTCGCAGCCACAGCACCTGCGAATCCTGGAACCGCCTGTACAAGCTGGACAATCTCTACCTCGACTTGAGCCTAAAGATAGATGAGTCGGGGCCGCTTCTGATGGGCAAACTGCTGACACCCAACCCCCTGGAAGGCAGGGTTCGGCTGGTGGCCGAAAACCAGGATGTGCTGCAGGATGCCGAGCTGAGGGCCATGAGAGCCTGGCATTTTCGGGTTCCTGCCGGTGGGGTCTGCCGCCTCGAGATGCACCTGGGCGGACATTCGTTTGTAGTGCGTTCGCTGGATATACCTTGATTTTCTCCAAAGCCTCTGCAACCGGAATTTGGTATACCATCCCGCGCTCTGATACTTGATAAACACCTTCAAGCGAATTGTCTGACAAAGGTACTAGTATGTCTGAAGAACGTTTGCCGCGCCGTTTGCGCTTGCCTCGAGTACCCTCGGGTGCCAGAGCCAATAAAGCACGCCCTGCGGTTCCTGCTGCCCTGATTGACCGTCTGTTGAAGGGCAGTACAACAGCATCCTTTGAGCTGACCCTGGACGAGCTGCTGCACGAACTACCGGGGATAGCGCAAGCCTTTTTTTGGGTTCGCCAGGGCCCCCATCAATTTTATTTGCAGGCTGCTCGAGGTGTGCCTAAAGGAAGCCTCGAGGAGGTGCTGGAGTCTTCCCTCAAGTCGGCCTACTTGGGCTCAGCGGAAGACTGGCAGGGTGGGGTAGCCCACCTTGACAATCAGCAGCACATCCTGGAGCGGGTTCTGGGGCTGCAGCCTGCCGGGCTCTCGGTAGAGGAGCCGCCAGCCAACCTAACCCTGCCCCTGGTGGCGGATCGGCAGGTGTGGGCGGTGTTGCAACTCCATGCACAGGCCCAGCACCTTGGCCCGGACGAGGCTGGCTGGGTGGGGCAGTTTGTTTCGGGAATTGCGCCAATTCTGCGCGAGGTGTATCTGCGTGAGCAAGCCGAGCGGAAAGCGCTCTGGCTATCGGCCATCAATGCTCTTCTACAAACCTCACGCGAACAACCGCTCGAGCTAGTCTTGCAGGATGCCATCGAGGAAGCCACCCGGCTTTCCGGGGCCGAAGGCGCACGCCTAATTGTGTTTGAAGGACACGCTATCCGCACCATCGCCCAGGCCGGCTGGGGCTCGGGGCTGGTGGTGGAGGCGGCCATTACCCGCCAGCTGGGCGAGCGTCTGCGCAGCGGCCAGCAGGTGGGCATACCGCGCTACGACCTCTACCCCAACCGGCGCCCCGAACTGTTCGAAGCTGGGCTGCGTAGCCTGTTTATCCTGCCCATTCTGCGCCAGAGCAGCGAAACCAGCGCACTGCTGCTGTTCAGCACCCAACGACACTGGTTGCCCGACGCCCAGACACAAGAACTGCTGGGTGATATGGCAGCGGCCATTGGGGTCGTGCGGGCTGAGTGGGCCTTGCGGCGCGAGCTGGCCTGGGCTGCCTACACCGACCCCTTGACGGGCCTGGGCAACCGCCGGGCTTTTGAGCGCGACCTAGAAAAGCTGACCGCCCGAACCAATGGCCGGATGGTGGTGCTGATGTTGCTCGACCTGGATGGGTTCAAGTCCATCAACGACACCTATGGCCATATTCACGCCGATCATCTGCTGGTGCGGCTGGGCGGAGTGTTGCGCGCCAGGGCCAGGGCCGGCGACCGGGCCTACCGCCTGGGGGGCGACGAGTTTGCTCTGCTAATCGAGGGCTCGAGCACCCTGGATCCCCAGCGCATTGCCGAGCGCTACCGAGCTTTGCTAGAGGAGATTCGGGTTTCGGACAGTACATATCTAAAAGTGAGTCTTGGCTATGCGGTTTTCCCAACCGAGGTCACCGACGCCCAAAACCTTTGGCGACGGGCCGACGACCAGATGTACAAAGACAAAGCCTTGCGCAAGGGCCGCACTCCGTTATTTGCACCCGTACTCGAGCCAGCCCAGTGGGGCCTACAGCTGGATACCCCATTGTTTCGCCTGGCCGACCGCCTGGCGCAGGTGCTAAAACTGGACTGGGAGGAGCAGCAGGTTTTACAGGCCAGTTGCTATCTGCTCGAGCTGGCCCTGGGGCGGGCCATGCCGACGACGGAAGCACAGCTCCCTGAAGCCCTGCTGCGCGAGGCCGCAAGGGTGTTGATGTATCTTCAGAGCCCCTGGGATGCCCGGGAATTGCTGAGCGAGTCGATTCCGCGAGCGGCACGGGTACTGCAGGTGGCTTTACACTACATCACAGCCACCCAGCCGACAGAAGGACGGGCTGCCCGAAGCCCGGAGGAAGCCTTAGAGGAGATTGCTGCGCAAGCCCACCAGCGCTTTGATCCCGGAGTAGTAGAGGCCTTATACTCTCTGAAGGTATGGCTAAGTGATCAATCGGCAGCTTAGAACACGCTTCAGAAAGAAGCGAAGACCGCTATAGCTTCTACAATCCGCAGGACTCACACCTGGTACGAGCTGCTACGGGAACTTTAGGTGAGCACGGATCGATTTATTTGTAAATTACTCTAGAATTCGCGATATTCATGACCCCTTACGACCTGGCCCAATACATTATGAACGAGCCCGATCCGGCTAGGAGACAGGCCTGGTTGCAACAGCTTACATCCGAGGCCGAGTACGCTCACCTGATTGAAGCCCTCAAAGCCGAGGTTGATCGCCATAAAGATGTGGATACAGCCAGGGCCCTGCAAGCGGGCGAGCGGGCATTGGAGATAGCAGCTTATGTGCAGGATGCTCGAGCGCGTTGGTTGGCTTTTTGGGCCTATGCAGTTGGTCTCACTGTGCGGGGACGGTTTGCCGAAGCATTGCCGTACTACGCGGAGGCCCGCCAGGGTCTGCAAAGTCTGGGCCACAAAGAAGATGCGGCCCGCGCGGGCATGCGAGAAATTCAGGCCCTGGCCATTACGGGCAACATGGCTGGCGCTCTAGCCCTGGCAGAACAGATTCGCGAAGCTTTTATCGAGCTGAAATTGCTGCACGATGTGGCGCTGGTCAGCATAAATATCGGCATTGTCCATTACCGTTCGGGCCGTATGCTCGAGGCCGAAGGGGCCGTGCGGTATGCGCTGGAACAGCTCGAGCGGCTGGGTGATTTAATTGGGCAGGGCAAGGCCCACAGCAACCTGGCCCTCATTTACGAGGCCCAGGATCGCTACTCCGAGGCCGTAGAGCACTATCAGCGGGCGCTGGAAACCTTTCGTTCCCACAACCAGACCGAAGACTTTATCGGAAACAGCGTCAACCTGGCCCTGCTGCACCGCAAGCAGGGCCGCCTGAACCAGGCCCTCGAGCTTCTGAGCCGGGTTCGACTCATGTATGGGAACCTGGAAGACTACCCCAACGCTGCTTTTGCCCAGCTCGAGGAAGCCCGTATTTGCCTCGACCTCAACCTGCTGTCCGAGGCCATTCAACTTTCTCAGGTGTTGGTGGAGCTCTTTTCTGCACGGGGGATGCAGATGGAACTGGCCGAAGCCCTGACCACCTTGGGTGGTGCACAGGCCAAGCAAGGCCAGCTCGAGGAAGCCCGACAGACCCTAGAGCGCGCGCGGGCGGGCTGGCTGGCGCTGGACAATGTCATCCAGGTTGCCCTAGTGGATGTAGCGGTGGCGTCTTTGTTTTTGGAGTCGGGCCGTAAGGGTCAGGTCGAGGCCTTGGAGCAGGCGGTGCTGGTGGTGGGGCAGGCCCTCGAGGCCTTGACCGAGATACCCTCGGCCAAGGCCCTGGGTCTGAGCGTTATGGCCGAGGCCTTGCTGAGCCTGGGCAACTACACCGAGGCCAAACGCTACCTGGAGGAAGCGGTCTCGCTGATGGTGGGGCTGAATATTCCCGATCTCACCATTCGCATCGAACGCCTGCGGGGCCAGATGGCCCTGCTGGAGAACCGCACGCAAGCTGCCGAGTTGCATTTTAAGCAAGCCATCGAGCGCCTTGAGAGCATGCGGGTAAGCCTGAGGGTGGACGAGTTTAAGTCGGCATACCTGGGCGATAAGCTGGAAGTGTACGACTGCTTGGTCGAGCTGCTGCTGGATAAACAGCGCCTGCCCGAAGCCTTTGAATATGCCGAGCGGGCCAAGTCGCGGGCTTTGGTAGACTTGCTGGCCCAAAGGGGTGAACAGCCCCAAACCCTGCTTGATCCTGAAATAGAACGACTGCAACAGGAGCTAGCCCAGACGCGCCAGGAATTGAACCAGCATCTCCTGATCCTGGAAACGGAAACCTCGGGGACCCCCAGCAGCCAGCGGGAGAAAATGATGAGCCTCGAGCATCGGATTACGCAGCTTGTTCGCGAGATCGAGCGCCTTCAGCCAGAAGCCGCGGCCTTTGAGCAGGTGCCGGGTATTGGCTTGTGGGATGTGCGGAAAGCCCTCGAGCCTGGCGCTGTTCTGCTGGAGTACTACAATACGCACCGCGGACTGGTAGCTTTTTTGATTGAAGAAAAGCGCATTGAGGTGGTGCGCAACCTTGGCTCGCTTGAGCAGGTTCGGCAGCACCTCGAGCAGCTCGAGTTCTTTCTGACCCGCGTGGCGCAGGGCGGCATCATGCTCAAAATTTATGGCGAAGAAGCCCTTCGGCGCGCGGTGGACGAGCACCTCCAGGCTCTGTACCACCTGCTGATCGAACCCCTCCCGCTCCAGCTCACCGGCCAACCCCTGATTATCGTGCCGCATGGGGCGCTGCACGCCGTGCCCTTTGCCGCCTTGTTCGATGGTGAGCAGTACCTGCTCGATCGCGCGGAGGTCTCTCTAGCCCCCAGTGCGGCGGTGTACACTTTGTGTCGTAAGCGCAGCTACCTCGAGACAGGCCCCCTAACTGCTTTTGGTGTACCGCTTGCCAACATTCCCTATGCTGTTGAAGAGGTGGAGCAGATTTGCCGAATTGTACAAAACACCCAAAAGTTTGTGGGCGACGAGGCTACCTTGCAGAATTTCTTTGCTGCTGCGCCCCAGGCAGGGGTTTTGCACATTGCAACCCATGGGGCGTTCCGTCCCGATAACCCTATGTTTTCCGGCCTGCGTATGGCCGATGGATGGCTGGCGGCCCGCGACTTTTACAACCTTCGCCTCCAGGCCGAATTGGTGGTGCTCTCGGCTTGTGAAACAGGGCTGGCTAAACAGGCCGGCGGCGACGAACTGATGGGTCTGACACGGGGCTTCCTGTATGCCGGCGCGCCCTGTCTGATTGCTAGCCTGTGGCCGGTTCGAGACGATGTTACGGCTCAGTTTATGACCACCTTTTACACCCATCTACGGTTGGGCCAGCCCATAGCCACAGCGTTGCGTGCGGCACAGCTTGCTGTGCGCGCGGTCTTTCCCAACCCCTATTTTTGGGCGGCTTTTGTCGCCATGGGTGACTCATATCGTACGCCCCAGCTCTGAGGCGTTTCATCCAGCCTTACCAAAACGGGCTTCTTTCCAGGCAGGAATATAGCAGGCAAAGTTGTTTTAGAGTTTCCCCACAAGAAAGGGGCTTACCGAGCTTGGAGGATTGGCCCCCACGCTGCCGATGGGCTGGTCGAGGGGGGTGTGAGATGAATCTTGGCGCATATGCAATTCGCCTTGACAATCCGGCTATGGGCATAGAATAGGGTGACGCCTAGGAGGAAGATGTGAAGCGTTGGATGGCTTCTTTGGTTTTGATGGCAGGATTGGCTTCGGCCCAGACCGAGATCTCTTTCTGGCACAGCATGGATGGCCCCGCCGAGCGGGTGATCGCCCAGTTTGCCAGTGCGTTTAATGCCTCGCAGCGGAACTACCGGGTGACCCCGCGCCTGATTGGCGACTACCGCGAGGGCGAGACCCGTCTGCTGGCGGCATTGCGGGCGGGTGGCGCGCCAGTGCTGTTCCAGGCCGAGATTCTGCTGTTCCCGCGCCTGGTGGCCGAGGGGGTGGTATTACCGCTGGATGAGCTGGCGAATACCCTACCCAAGTCTTTTACCGATGACTTGTTCGAGGCGGCCTGGGATTACGGTCTGATCAACAACCGCCGCTATGGATTGCCTTTCAATACCTCTACGCCGGTGCTCTTCTTCAACGAAAACCAACTGCGGGCCAGGGGACTAAAAGTGCCTACCAACTGGCGCGAGTTTGAACAGGCGGCCAAGGGCCTGACCAGCCGCACCTCCAAGGGCTTTATTGCCCTTTCGGAGTCCTGGACTTTTGAAGCCCAGGTGACCAGCCGGGGCGGCAACCTGGTAACAGCCGACGGACGGCCCAATTTTACCTCCCGTGAGGTGGTGGAGGCGCTCGAGTTTCTGCAACGCCTGGGGCGCGAGGGCAGTACCAGCGTGCGCAACCTCTCGGAGAGCTTTTTCGCCCAGACCGACTTCATCCGTACCAAGGGCATGATGGTGATGGCCTCGATTGCCAACTGGCCCGCCGCCGAGAATGCTTCCTTTGCCTTCAAGCTGGGGGTGGCCCCCATCCCACGCGAGCCAAACGGAAAAGTGCCGCTGGGTGGGGCGCAACTGGTGGTGCTGCGCGGGGCCAGCGCCGAGCAGCAGCGCGGGGCCTTCGAGTTCTGGCGCTTCCTGATGGAGCCGCAAAACATCAAAACCTGGGTGGAGGCCAGCTACTACGTACCCTTGCGTAAATCGGCCACGCCGCTGCTGGAAGCCTTTTACCGCGAAAACCCCTACCGCAAGGTGGCCTTCGAGCAGGTTGCGGTAGCCCAACCGCGCCCTCGAGTGCCACAGTTTGCCATCTGGCGCAACTTCCTGGAAGAAGCCCTGGAAAAAGCCCTCAAGGGCAACGTACCGGCTCGCCAGGCCCTGGAAGAGGCCCAGCGCAAAGCCGAAGCGGCGCGCTAAGCTTTGACTGTAATTGCCTTGGTAGGGCGGGTTATCTGCCCAATGGTGGTGCTTTATGCCCATTCTGGTATGGTTCGCTCTGGAAAGCGATACTGCCGCAGAGGTAAGGGTTCAGGCCGAATCAGTATTAAACCGTTTTTGCTTGAATCCTTCCCCGCCCTGCGCAGTCAGAGGTGAAGGATTCAAGCCGACCGAAGGGAGTAGAAAAGCATTTCGGTAGTATCGTTCAGGCTTGTCAAAGCGAGCGATGCTACCGAAATGCGTATTATTTCTGCCAGAATAGCCCCTGACGCTAGAAGGTGAGGTAAGCCCCTGAACTTCTTGTGAAAAGAAGTACAATCAAACAAGGGGACAAAAGTCCTCAGCGGGTTGAGGCGGAGTTCCCAGGGAGGCATTGGATGGCGAATAAACACGTGGTGGTGCTGGGGGCTGGCTTTGCTGGCTTACACGCGGTGCGCGAGCTTTCCCGCGAACCAGGGGTGCGGGTCACGCTGGTAGACCGTAATAACTATCATCTGTTCCAGCCGCTCTTGTACCAGGTAGCCACCGCTGGCCTCGAGGCTCCCCAGATAGCTTTTCCCATACGAGCCTTCCTCCGCAAACACAAGAACGCCCGCTTTTTACTGGGCTCGGCCGAGGGTGTAGATCCCCGGGCCAGGGTCTTGTGGGTGGAAGGCCGGCCCATCACCTACGACTATCTGATTGTGGGCACCGGCGCCCGCACCAACGACTTTGGCCTGCCGGGTGTGGCCCGGTATGGTTACGGCCTTAAAAACCTCGACGACGCCATGAAGATCCGTGATCGGATTCTCTCGGCCTGGGAGGAGGCGGTGCGTACCCCCGACCCCGCGAGGCGCAAGGCACTACTGACCTTTGTGGTGGTGGGGGGTGGGCCCACCGGGGTGGAGCTGGCAGGGGCGCTGGGAGAACTGCGCCGCCACGTGGCCTCGAGGGACTACCCCGACCTCGACCTGTCGGAGTTTCGGGTTGTGCTGATCGAGGCCGGCCCCCGCCTGCTGGAGGCTTTTGCGCCTTCGTCGGCCCAGTACGCGCAGCGCTTCCTGGAAAAGCTGGGGGTAGAGCTGATGCTGGGCGAGCAGGTGGTGGAAGTGACCCCCAATGCCGTCCGGCTGCGAAGCGGCCTCACCCTGCCCAGCTTTACCGTGGTCTGGAGCGCCGGGGTAACGGGGCAGGCGCTGCCCGGGCTAACCCCGGCTCGAGGGAACCGCATAGCCACCACCCCAGCGCTTTACGTGCCCGACTACCCTTCGATCTACGTGGCGGGCGACTTGAATTATTTGGAATACCGCGATGGCCGCCCCCATCCCCAGGTGGCTCCTGCGGCCATGCAGCAAGGGGCGCTGGCTGCTCGCAATATCCTGCGTGAGTTGCACGGCCAAGAGAAACTCCCCTTCAAATACAAAGAAAAAGGCAGCATGGCTACCCTGGGACGCAGCCACGCCATCGCCGAGATCGGCAACCTGAAGATGCGCGGCTTCCTGGCCTGGGGGGCCTGGCTGGCGGTGCACCTTTACTACTTGATTGGTTTCCGCAACCGTATGATGGTGCTCTCCAACTGGGCTTACAGCTACTTCACCTACGACTACGCGGTGCGGATTATGCATAACCGCCACAGCTTTGCAGAGCAAGGTGAGCCGGTGGGGGATTCGGTGCGGCTGTAAATATAGACTGGCACGGTTGTATTAGGGTTAGGATGGTGCCTGCAACAACCCCTTAGCCCTGGCCCTTTACTTGAGGAGCGAGGTCGGCCAGTTCGAATATGATCTTGCTTCAATAAGCTCAGCGACGTGCTACGAGGTTGTTTACAAACCGATATTGAGAAACAACAAGAAAGGCCCACTGGCTGAGGGTGGGCCTTTTGCTGAGATTTGCAGGCTGTTGGTGCTGCGTTACTGTCCGCTGAATCCGGCGGGGATCTCGCTCAGGCGCACCTCGTCCAGAGCGATCTCGCAATGGAACAGCCCGCTTGGAGCCTGGTGCATAGCCCCCATCCAGAGGGCGATGGCGTTGGTCAGGCCGGTGGGGGCGGTAAAGGTGCCCGCGGGTGTTCCGTTTACGAAGAAGGCCCCCAGGCTGCCGTCCACCCTGACCTTTAGTTCCGTCCAGGTGCCGGTGTTATTGTTGGGGTCATAGTTGGCGGGGAAGGGTGTTGTTCCGGTGAAGGTCATGCCATTCAAACGCACCACCGGGCGCACCTGGCCGGGGCCCACGCCTTCCAGGTAGAGGGTGTAGCCCGTACCCGTGCCGGGATCCCACTTGTCCACCACCGGGTAGTAGGCCCCTGCCCCGCACTGCACCGGGGCCACCCAGGCCTCGAGGACGAACCGGGCCGGGGTGAGGTCAGGGGTGCTGGGCACCTCCACATAGCTATCCCCGTTCCCTGGGAAGTACAGCGCGCCACCGGAATGCCCAGGCACCCTCCAGGGGCCGCCTGGGTTGAAGAGGTTTTGCACAGCCCCGGGTTTGGGGAGGCCCGTGTTGAAGATGGGGTTCTGCACGACGTCGGCCACGCTGGTAGCCCCCGAGGGTTCGTCCAGGGGCCAGCGGGCTACGGGGCAGGTAGGGCCGGTGCAGACCTGGGAGGGGCCGGTGCAGGCCACCAGGGCAGCGAGCAGGAGCAAGGCTCCGTGAACTTTGATCCAGGTGTGGATGGACATACTACCTCCGGATGTCCTTTTTCTCAATGCCCCTAAGAGCCAACCCGCGGAAGGTGAGCCCCAGCATGGCATCGCCGTCCACTCGGTCTTCGATGATGAAGGAGACGGGAAGGGTTCCGCACGGGGGGCACTCGATGCTACTGGGTTCGCCCACCCGGTGGCGGGCTACTGTCTCTCCAGTTGTAAGATTCTGGAGCACCAGGTAGTACTCGGGCTCTTCCCGCACTAGCTTTGCTTCAGCAAGCAAGGAGGTATTCCCTTCTTCCCGCCAGTAGAGGATTCCTAAGGGTTGGCCCAGGTAGTCCTCGAGGGAGGAACTGCTCGGGGCATTCGTGTAGGGAACCAGAGCTACTTGAATATCCCGGCGGAACAGGAGGGCCATTTCGCCGTTATTGATAAGGCCCTTCTTGGGGCCGACTTCAATAAGGGCCTTCAGACGATCCTTGAAGTTATCCAACGCAGGTAGGTTCAGGTTCATTGGTTGGAGGGGCAGGTCGCTGGGCAGCTCGCCTTCAACATGGGCAATGACCCGCGCGGGGTTGAAGTACTGGCACCCATCGAAGACGTAGGTGTTGCCCCACTTTCTCCAGCTCACCAGAGGCCCGGTGAAACAAGGGTGGATTTGGGGCCCAGCCGTGGGCACTCCCGTGGTTAGGCCGAGGGGTAGGGTTTGTACGGCCCGACCTCCTTGGCCTTGGGCACCGTACCAGTTCATTACCCGTTGGCCGTTCGTGCTCGAGGGTTTGCCGATTGCCGAGCCCGGGCTGCTGCACTTACCGGTGCTTGAACACTTGATGGTGATGGTTACGATACCTCCCAGGCCGTAGCCGTTGGCGTCCGAGTCGTTGGGCCCCAGGTGTGCTAAGACCCGAGTTTCCTCGCTATCGGAAACCACGGTAGTGACGGTGGAGTAGTTCGAGGCTTGGGGGTGGAGGCTGACAGGTACCACATCCGAGAACGCGGTAAGCACCTGCCCGACGAGGGTTCCAGCCTCCTCTAAAGTCGCCTGGGCATTACGTTGGACATCCTCAATAGAGCTTGAGCCGGCGGGGTTTGAGCAGCCTCCCAGGACAAGGGCCGCGGGTAACGCGAGGGCTATAGCCATTTTTCTAAGCATCCAGGACTCCTTTCTGAAGCTTTTGAAGCCTCGAGCCCGAATGTAGCAACCCCCCTCTTAACCAAGCCTGAACCGGCCATGAACCCCCCTCGGTCAAAAAGCATCCTGGGAGCCTCGAGGCTCCCAGGATAGAAGGGCTCTGTTCAGGGTTTTTGGGAAAGATCCACCATCCCCTTGCCCACCTCCTGGGGTGGGTAGGGCAGGGGCCTGGCGTGCTGCTCGAGGCTCTGCTGAAGCTGGGCGGGGGAGAGGTTTGGGTCGGTGGAGAGCCACAGGGCCATGGCCCCGGCCACGATGGAGGTGGCGAAAGAGGTGCCGGTGCAGCTTCCCAGCCCTCCGCCCGGGGTCACACACTCGAGGGCCGTGCCCGGCGCCGCCAGATCCACATAGGCCCCACGGGTGCTGTAGGGGGCGGGCTTCAAGCCCCCCTGGCTGGGGTTTTGCTCCAGCGCTCCCACCGCTACCAGCCCCGGTAGGTCGAAGGCCGCCGGGTAGTGGGCGGGGCTGCCCTGGTTGCCCTGGTTGCCCGCGGCGGCCGCCACCGGAATCCCCTGGCCCAAAGCGGCCTGCAGGGCGAGCTTGAGGGCTTCCACCGGGGTGTCGCCCCCCAGGCTCAGGTTTAGCACAGTGGGGCCCTGGCGGTTCTGCACCACCCAGCACACCCCCCGCACCACCCGGCTGGCCCGGCAGATCCCATTCTGATCGCAGACCCGCACCGGTATAATCTCCGCTCCAGGGGCGATCTCCCGCACCAGCCCGGCTGCACCCGTGCCATGACCACCGGGGAAGGCATCCTGTGGCGTGGTATCGCCCTCTACAAAGTCGTAACCGGGGAGCTGGGGGATGGCCCCGTCCACCCCGGTGTCCAGCACCGCTACCCGCACCCCACGGCCCTGCACCCCCCGGCTATGGGCCAGCGGGGCTCCTACGGCCTCGCCACCCCAACTGCTCAGGCTCCACAGGCTTTCGGGATCGGCTTTGTAACTGGGATCCTGGGCTTCCAGCTCCTCCAGGGCCTTGCCCAAAGTATCGCCGCTGTAGCCCAGTTCAGCCAAGGCAAAGCCGCAGTCCTGAAGATCGTCCCTTTGAAGCAGCGTAAAGCCCGTGGGCAGGCGGGGGGTCTGGCCTAAAGGCAGCCGCAGCAGCACCCGATCAGGGGCCACCTGGCCCAGCACCCCCAGGGTGGCGCGGGCCTCCTGCGCCCCCCGCACCACCCGCACCTCCTGAGGGCCGCCGGGAAGGTTGGCAGGCACCTGGAAGCGCAGGGTAGCAGCCTCACGAAGGGTGACCGCGGCCTCGGTCTCGCCCACAAAAACCCGCGCCCCCTCCGCACTCATCCCCCTTAGCTGGGCTTCCACCTCCTCCCCCAGCGCGGCCCGGCTGGGGGAGAGGCTCAGGCTGGGTGGTGGGGATGTGCAGGCTGGAGCCAGCAGCACCAGAAGATAGAGCCATTGACGCATGAAACCCCCCATCGCTGTATAAAATGCTACACCCGCTCAGATCCAGGATCCAGGTGGGCATGGCTAGGGCAGGTTGATGTTACCGCCACCCACGGTGTAGCTACTGGTAAAGGCCCGGGCCGACCGCAGATAATCCCCGGCTGCAAAGGAGAGCAGGGCGCTGTTATCTGCCGCCAGAATGGGTTTGTTGCTTAGCAAGGCCGTTACCTCAAAAGTACCGCTGCCCGAGGACGGTGCGGTATAGCCCAGCAGACTGGGGGCCGAAAGGTCGGGCAGGGTGTAGGTTGTTGCACTTCCCAGCCAGCTTTTGCCGATGATGGCGGTGTAGTAGAGTTGTGCGGTTAGCTGGAGGTATATCTGGTAACCCCGCAGGTCGTTATCGCTCCGGCTCAGACCGCTGAGGCTGGGGTGGGCCGTCTGGTTCACGCCGAGGCTTCCGGCGTTCCACGGCGCGGGGAAGGCCAGGCTGGGTGTGCCGGTGAAAAATTGGAAGCTTTGCAGCTCGCCGCTGGATGCTGAGGCCATGAGTAAAGCTACATAGCGATCCCCACTGCCAAACCCGCTCACGGGCCGGTAGCTGGTGGGGGAGGCGTTCACACCACCCCCGCCCGTGTTGCTGGCGCTTGCATAAAAGATCGGGGCAGCGGGGAAGCTGCTGTAGCCCGAGGGCGGGGTGGGCAGGGTAAAGCTGACGGGGTTGAGCTGATCGCTCGCGGCTAGGCTGACGTTGGTGCTGCCGCCACTGCTCACGTTCACGCCCTTGACCACCTTGGCCACCTTGACCATATTGCTACTATCGGCCAGGGCAATCAAAAGATCCCGGGTGCCAGCCTCGAGGTTGAGGGGGATGGAAACAGTATTGCTTGCGCTCTGGCAATTAGTGCTGTTCACGCACACCCTGTCCCCGCTCGCCAAGAGACCTGCATCGATGCTCACGTTTACGGTAAAGGCGACGGTGGAAGGGGTGCTACTGCTACTGCTGCATTCCAGCTTGGGGTTGGGAAGTTCGCTCGCCGTGGCCTGGATAACCTTGACCACCAGGCCGCTGCAGCGCACCGCCACGCCATACTTGCTCTGCCCGTTCAGGCTGAAGCTGGCGGTTTTGGTGGTGGTGCCGGTCATGTTGAGGGCCTGCCAGCTCCCCGAGCCCACCTGGTAAGCGGCGGCGTTAAAGCTGCCCAGGGGGTCTTCCACAGTGAGGGTGATGCTGCTGGGCGGTGGGGTGGAGCCGGAACCACCACCGCCGCCGCAAGCGGCCAGCAGGGTAACCAGAAGACCTAGAGAGAAAAGGCCTATCACTCTTGAGGTGTGCATCGATATACCTCCTTTCTTTAGTACGTGCCCACGACAAGACCAGGCAATGGACTGTGGAATACAGGGTCGTGCTATGGTTTGGGCCTGGCCAGGCCTGGCCTGCCGTGGGCAGCGGTAGGTTAGCAAAGGAGGTCTTAACTAGGTCTGAATTCCGCCAACCGGTTCCGGTAACGCTCGGCCAGCACGGTGTAGCGGGCTTCCTCCAGCAGGGTGATGGCCTCCTCCAGGCTGGCCCGCTCACCGGTGAGTTCGGCCAGGTTGGCCAGCACCGCTGCGGTCAGCACCCACTCCTGGCCCGCCCGGGCCAGCCGCAGGGCCTCCTGATAGGCAGTTTTGGCCTCGGCGGCTTTACCCTGGCGGTGGTAGAGGGCCCCCAGGTTGTTCCAGGCCCGTCCCATGGCCTCGAGGTTGCCCTGGGCCAGGGCCAGCGACTCGCGGTAGAGCTGTTCGGCCTCCTCAAGCCGCCCCTGGCGCTCCCGCACCACCCCCAGGTTGAGGTAGACCCTAGCCCGCAAGCCCTCCCGCGCTCCAATGGCTGCCAGAACCTCGGCAAAGGCCTCCTCTCCCTGGCCCAGCTCGGCCAGCGCCACCGCCCGGTTGCTCAGGGCCCCCAGGTGGCGCACCTCCTCCCCAGCCATCAAAAAGCGCACCGCCGCCCGGCTAAAGGCTTCAGCGGCCTCCTGGAAGCGGCCCTGGCCCAGGAGCATCATCCCCTGCAGGTTGAGCCCCTCGGCCTGGGCGAACAGGCTGCCTTCCGCGGTGGCCTCGGCCTCGGTGCGGGCCTCTGCTAGGTGTCCCAGCCGTAGCAACACGCTCCCGCGCAGGGCGCTGCGATCGGGGCTGGGTGGCAGTTCGTCCAGAAGTTCCAGGGCTTCGCGGTAGCGCCCCAGCCGCTCCAGGGCTCGAGCCCGCAAGAAAAGCAGCTCCGCATCGGCGGCTAGATCGGCCAGCAAAGCCAGCGCCTCCTGGGGCCGCTCATCCACCAGGTTGCGGGCCAGGCGCAAAAGCGCCAGGCGGCCCCTGGCGCGGTCGGCTTTTTCCCAGTGTGCACGGGATGCTTTATACAAAGGTGCGGCCTCGACCAAAGGAAGCTGGCGGGCCAGCTCGAGGGCCACCTTGCGGGCCTGCAGATTGGGGGGGGCTGTTACCAAAGGCCGCCCCTGGGCATCCAAAAGCCCCTGGTTGATTAGAAAATCCAGCGCTTCTACCGGTATACTCAGGAGTTCTATGGCCTTGCTCAGGCCCACCCACTGCACCGCGAAAAAGGCCCGCTGAACTTCGGGCGGGAATGCCCTTAGCTGGGGCTTCTCATCCACCACCTCGAGCACACCGGGCAGCTCGAGGGCGCTTTGTAGCAAAGCCTCCCCCTCCTCCGACCAGCCCAGACCAGCCAGCGCCTCAGCCTGTCGCTGGTGCGCCTGCCAGAGGGTCAGGGCCAGGGCCTCGCGCTTGCTCCAGACCCACTCCTCGAGCTCAGGGGAAAGCCCCTCGTCTGCGCCTTCCAGGAAACGGCCTCCATAAAGCTGGCGGGCCTCATCCAGCTTCCCCTGGGCCAGGGCTTTTTGCAGCTCCAGCGCATCGCAAGGTACCGCGGTACTGAGTATCTCCTCGCCGGTTACCGGCAGGCCGGCCGAGCGCAGCCGGCTCAATGCAACCGATAGGCTGTTCAGACCATCGCTGGCCCCCGGCCAGAATAGCTCGGCCAGGTGGCGGCGCGACCGGGGCCCCTCCAGGCATAGATAAGCCAGCAGCAGCAGGGGTTTTTTTTGAAAAGGATTGCGGTGGTTGGGCGGGTTGTGCTCGAGCGCTAACTTCCCCAGGGTGCGCAACATGGCCTCTCCAAACCATTAAAAACTAAAAACGCCAGCCAGAGGTTCGCACCAGCCAGCTAAAATCCACCCAGACACCCCACCGTCCTGCGCCTGAATCCCCGCTGCTAACCCTACCTTGACTCAAAGCAACCACCTCCTTGGGTTTGGTCGGTACTTTAACGCATTTATTACCATATGCTTTTTGATCCCTCTGCGCTGTTCGTATGCACCATACCTTGGCGGGCCGAACTGCCCCGGCTCGAGCTTTACCCCGACTTTGCCGCAGCCCGATGGGGGTGATGGGAACCCACCTTTTCAGCCGGTTCAGCGGGGCTGGAGCTTCCCGGTGCTCCTTTCTTTGCGGGCGCGCTGGCAGTTGGCGTTGGCCTACCGGGTGCTAAGGTGAACCACCGGTTGAAGGGCCTCCTGCCCGACAGGCTATAGTTCGTCTTCCAGCAGGGCTTCCCAGCTTTGCCGCCGGCGGATTACCTCCCAGCCCTGGCCCGTCCACAAGAGCTCGAGGGGGCGGGGGGTGTCGAGGTAGTTGCTACTCATGCTACCGGCATAGGCTCCGGCTTGCAGTATAGCCAGCAGATCGCCCTCCTTGGGTTCGGGCAGGGTGATGTCGCGGGCCAGCACATCGCCCGACTCGCAGGCGGGGCCGGCCAAGTCGTAGGTGGCTTGGCGGGGGTTGTGGTACAGCGGCTCCACCGGGTGTATTGCACCATAAAGCATAGGCCGGATCAGCTGGCTCATACCGGCGTCTATCAGCAGGTAGTTGCGCCGGGTGCGCTTGGTGCCCCAGCAGCGCGTGACCAGCACCCCGGCCTCTGCGACCAGGTAGCGGCCCGGCTCGAGCCACAGCTCTGCGCCGTGTTTGTGGGCCAGGGCAGCCGCCTGTGCCCCCAACGCATCCAGGTCGAGGCCCAGCCCAAAGCCCCCGCCCAGGTTCATGACCTGGAAGGGGCCGTGGGTGCGGTAAAGCCCGTCCATCACCCGGTAGCCCGCCTGGTAGTCTTCGGGGTGTTCTAGGGCCGAGCCCAGGTGGATGTGCAGGCCCAGCACCTCGAGGCGGCTCCGGCGGGCCAGTTCCAGGGCCGGCCCCACTTCCTCGGGCAGGATGCCAAACTTGCTCTCGCCACGCCCAGTAGCCAGGTGGTCGTGGGTGACGATGGGCAGGTCGGGGTTGACCCGTAAGAGGACGCGGGCCCTGGGCAGCACCCTCGAGGCTCGCTCGAGGTCGGCCAGCGAGTCGAGGCCCAGCATCGGAAGGCCAATGCGGTTCAGCGCTTCCAGCATGGCCGGTGTTTTGACCGGCCCATTCAGCAATACCTCGTTGCGGCGGAAGCCGGCCCTGTAGGCCCGCAACACCTCCCCCAGGCTGACCGCTTCCACAAAGACGCCCCGCTCCAGAAAGCGCTTGAGGAGGCCCAGGCGGGGGTTGGCTTTGATGGCATAGAACAGCTCGGCCTGCGGAAAGGCTTTTTGCAGGCGCTCGAGGCGCTCTTGGATGGTGGGCCAGTCGTAGGCGTAAAAAGGCGTCTCAAACTGAGAGGCGGCTTCTAGCAGGGCCTCTTTAAACTCAGGCCTCAAGGCGGTGTAGGATTGGGACATGCTCATTGGCGTAACCCCTCAGTCGCGCAACACAGAAGGTCTTTTTCGCACCAGAATCTGGGGCCTGCTCGAGCCCTATGTGCGGGCCCTGGAAAGCCAGGGTGCCAGCATTGTAATCCTACCGCCCCAGGCGGGCGACAGGCTGCCCGCTTTGCTACGCCAACTGGATGGCGTGTTGCTGCCGGGCGGCGTGGATGTGGATCCGGCCCAGTTTGGCGAAGAGCCCATCCCCGAGCTGGGGGAGGTGAGCCTCGAGCGCGACGCCCTCGAGCTCTTTGTGGCACGTTATACGGCCCAACACGGCATCCCCACCCTGGGGATCTGCCGGGGTATCCAGGTCATGAACGTGGCCCTGGGCGGTAGCCTGTACCAGGATCTGCCCGCCCAGGGCTTCCGCACCGTGCAGCACAGCCAGAAAGCCGAACCGCCGGTGCTGGGGCATGGCCTCGAGCTGGTTGGGCATAGCCCTTTGGACAAACTCTTCGAACCTCGTTTTCGGGTCAACTCCTACCACCACCAGGCCATTAAAGACCTGGCCCCCGGCCTGCGGGCGGTGGCGGCTGCGCCCGATGGCATCGTGGAAGCGGTGGTGCTCGAGGGCCACCCGTTCTACCTGGGGGTGCAGTGGCACCCCGAGCTGCTGCCTGCGCAATGGGGTATTTTCCGCTTGCTGGTCGAGGCGGCTACCGGTCAGCGGGTTCGCTAACCAGGAGAATTGCGCCGGGTGCTTCAGTATGGTTGGGATGCCTGGGCTTGATGTAAATCCGCTGTACAGACTGGCTGGCTGTAGGTTTGAACCACCTAGCAGCACGATTCACGATACACTGGGCAGAGAACGGGTATCGTATGGTTTTGACGGGAGGTCAAGGCTTGTCGCTGTATCAGACTCTCAGTAAATCCCTCGAGCCGGTGCTGGGGGATCGGGCCCGGGTGGTGCTGGAAGAGGGGGTTCGCCGGCTGGGTACCAGCCCGGATAAGCTCGACGCATCCGAGGCCGAGACCATTCTCAAGCGCCTGGTGTACCGTGAACTTCAGGCCAAAATGAGCCCCAGTGCGGCCCGCAGCCATATCGAGGAGCTGCTTAAAACGCTGGGGCTGAGTGGGGAGAAAACCGCCAAAGCCGCCACCGGCGGATTGTCGGCGCATGCCCAGGGGGTGCTGGCGGATCTCGAGGCCGGCCTGAAGCGCTTTAGCCTGTACCTGGACTGGCCCGAGGTTGGGCGCCTGCGCGGTCTGGTCAACGCGATTAAGCAGGATCCCGAGGCTGCCGCGGCGCGCACTTTGTTGCGTGAGGGGCAGGAGGTGCTGGCCCAGCTCGAGGAGAAGCTCCAGGCGGCTTTGCTGCGCCAGACCCGGGATATTGCCGAGCTGGAGATGAGCCTGTCACGAGTGCAGAGCGTGGGTGGGGCCAAGGTGCGCCGCCTGGAAAACCTGATCCGGATTATCCAGGAGGCCCACGCCCAGGAAACCCTGGCCACCGCCGAGGTGGAGCGAGCCCGTGCCCTGGCGGCTGATATGCGCAAGCTGGTGGAGTCCTCGGTGGTGCAAAACCCCACCGGCGAGGCCGCTATTACCCTGGACACCATCGAGGAAATCGTACCGACCGAGCCGCAGGTGGTGCTCAAAGACCCCACCATCGAGGCGCCGGTGGTGCTGGAGGAGGCCAGCGACGGCTTCGACGACGAAGCCCTGGTGATCGACCTCGACTTTGAGGCCCTGACCTCCGAGCAGTTGTCGCGCATCCGCGAGATTGACGTGGCCGAGGACGCCCGCCGGCTGGAGTCGCTCAAAGAGCGCTATGGGGCTGTGCTCAACCAGACCCAGGTGGCCGGTGAGCTGGCCGAACTGGAAGCCGAGCTGGCGGCCGGCAATCCTTTGGGCGAGCGTCTGGATGCTTTTGCCGAGCTGCTCAAGACCGCGCACCAGGAGGCCTTAACCGAAGCCCGGGTGCGCTACGAGTGGCTGGCCGACCGCCTGGGCCGCCTCGAGCTGCCCTCCGAGCGAACCGCCCCCCTGCAGGCGCGCCTGATGGTAGCCCTGGAAACCTTGCAGGCTGGCGGGATTCCCCAGGAGCTGGCCGAACTGGAGCGCAGCCTGGAGAGCCTCGAGGCCGAAGAGAAGGCCAACCGCGAAAACCAGGCCCGCCGGGCCCGCCTCGAGGCCGCACTGGCTACTTTGCGCACCGAGGCCGAGCATGCCCTGTCGCCCTTCCGTGGGCGGGCCCAGGTGGAGTCTTTCCTGACGGCCCTGGCCGCTCCGGATATCTCCGAGGCGGCCTTGAGCACCCTGCGCCAGGAGCTTTCCGACCTGCTCTCCCAGCTGGCCCGAGAGCGCGAAGAAGAAAGCCTCAAACGCATGGGCCTGCGGGCCACCTTACAGGCTTTGCCAAGCCTCGAGCCCCTCGATTCCGACAAGCGACACCTGATGCAGCAGATCGAGCAAGGATTGGGCAGCCTGGATGAACTCGAGTCCGCGGTACAGGCCCTGGCCGAGCGAGCCAAGACGTTGGTCGCTAGCAAGCTGGATGATCTCGAGGCCCGTATCCAGCACCTAGGGCGCATACTCAAGGAATCTCTGATCGAACTCAAACAGCCCCTACAAGCCAGCCGCCAGGCCCTGGCCCAGGGGCGCATTGCAGACCCTGCCCCGCTGGAGCAGGCCCTGAGCGATTTGGTGGCGGCCCGTCGAGCCTCGATAGCCGAGGAACTTACACGCTACGAAGCGGTAGCCCGTAGCCTCAAAGGCCTGGGCGGTGAAGAACTCGAGGAAAAGGTAGCCCAGGCCAGGGCCTATCTTCAGGCTGGCGAACTGCCCGACCTGACAGAGATTCACGAGCTTCTGGGTCGCCTGCGCCGCGCCCAGGAAACCCTGCGGGCCGAGCTGGGCGCACGGATAGGGGCTTTGCTCGAGGCTTACAACACCCATAAAGGGGTGGGGGGCGAAACAGCCTTGCGCCTCAAACCCCTCTGCGACTTCCTGCAATCTGCCACTGAGCGCCTGCCCCGCCTGGGGGTGAGCGGCCTCTTGGAGGTGCGGCGGGCTCTGGAGGAAGCTGAACGCCTCGAGGTTCAGCTAGCGCAAGAATATCAAGCAGCGCAAAGTGTGCTTCAGCAGTTGAAGGGCGCGGATCTCGAGGCCTTGCTCGACATCTTCGAAACGCCGAGCCCGGCTCAGACCAGTCCCCAGACCGAACCTGCCAGAACCACAGGCGAGCCCTCAGTGCTCCAGCAATTTCAGATGCGCGGCGTAGAAGCCATAGCCATTATCGAGGCGGGGCGGATAGCGGCAGGCAGCCTGCCCTTTGCGCCCAAGAGCGCCCAGGTGATTTTCGATGACCTGCTCAGCCTGGCCAACGAGCTATCGGGCCGGTCGGCCCAGCTATCGGTTATTTCCTTGCCGCAGTGGGTTTTGGTGCTGGTGCCCTTGAAGCAAAAAGGACTGGTCATCCTCGCTGAAAAAGCCCTGCTCTCCCGCCTGCTTGTGCTCATCGAGCGCCACCGCGACGCATTGGAAGCCCTCTAGTCGCCGCTTCCATGCACATACTGCAGCTCGTACAGCTTGGCGTAGTAGCCGCCCTTCTGCAGTAGTTCGTCGTGGCTGCCTTCTTCCAGGAGCTTGCCCTTGCGGAAGACCAGAATCCGATCCACGTGGCGAATGGTCGAGAGACGGTGAGCGATCACAATCGAGGTGCGACCCTCCATGACCCGCTCGAGCGCGGCCTGAATCTTTTGCTCGGTCTCGGAGTCCACGTTGGCGGTGGCCTCATCCAAAATCAGCAGGATGTCGGGGTTGTGCAGGATGGCCCGGGCCAGGGCCAGCAGCTGCTTCTGCCCCGTGGAAAGCCCCCCGCCGCGCTCGTGCAGAACGGTCTCGTACCCCTGCGGCAGCCGCTTTATAAACTCGTCGGCCCCCACAAAAGCGCACACTTCCTCGATGCGCTCGAGGGTTATGCGCTCGTCGCCCAGCCGCAGGTTCGAGGCAATGGTGCCGCTAAACAGGAAGGGCTCCTGCAGCACGATGCCAATGGCCCGGCGCAGGTCGCGCTGCCGGTAGTCCCGCACGTCCAGGCCATCAATCTTGACCGCACCCTGCTGCACATCGTAGAAACGGGCAATCAGGCTAATCACGCTGGTCTTGCCCGCACCGGTAGCCCCCACCAGGGCCACCTTCTCGCCGGGCCGCACCCGGAAGCTCACCCCCCGTAGCACCCAGTCCCACTCGCCCTCTTCTGGGGTGGTGGGCTCGAGCACCTCGAGGCTCGAAGCTGAGGGGAGCGCATCGGCCGCGTCTTGCTCTGCCGACTCGCTGGCCTGGGGTTTGGCCTCGCCCCGCCGACCATAGGCAAACCAGACGCCCTCGAAGTCAATCTGGCCCCTAAAGCGCTCGACCGGTATCGCCCCCGGCTTGTCGGCTACCTCTTCTTTGGCGTCCAGCAGCCCAAAAATGCGCTCTGCCGAGGCCATGGCGGCCTGGAAGATATTGAACTTCTCGGAAAGGTCTTGCAGGGGTTGGAAGAGCTGGCGCACATAATCGGTGAAAGCCACCAACAAGCCCAGGGTAATGGCCTGCTGTACCACCTGCCCGCCCCCGTACCACAGCACCAGGGCCACCGTGACCTCCCCCATAAAGCCCACCAGGGGGAAGAACAGGGCAAACCATTTGATAATCTCCACCCAGGCCCTGCGCAAATCGCTGGAGAGCAGGTTGAACTGCGCTTCGTTCTTGGGCTCCCGGTTGAAAAGCTGGGTGGTCTGAACGCCGGCCAGGTTTTCCTGCAACGAAGCATTAACCCTGGACAGCCGCAGCCGCATGGCCCGGTAGGCCTCGCGCATCCCACCCCGGATCCAGGTGGTCACGGCCAGGAAGATGGGCATGATGGCAAAGGCCACCAGGGCCAGGCGCCAGTCCAGCACCAGCATAAAGGTCATCAGCCCAATCATCAGGGCGAAGTCGGCAATCAGCCCCACCAGCCCGCCGGTGATGAACTGGTTGATGGCGTCCACATCGGAGGTGATGCGGGTCATCAGACGGCCCACGGGGTTGCGGTCGAAGTAGCCCAGGTGCATGCGCTGGAGCTTGGCGAAAATCTCCGAGCGCAGGTCGAAGAGGATATGCTGCCCCACCCAGCTAATCAGGTAGGTTTGCGCGTAGTTGGCGATAAAGTCCACCACCCGTACCGCTAGAAAAACAGCGCAGACCAGCAGCAGGATCTCGTAGCGCTGGGCCAGGGGTAGCACCTCGCGCGGCACGATGGCGTTGTCAATAGCGTACTTGAGGAAAAGCGGGGTCGAGGCGGCGGTGAGGGTGCTCACCACCAGCGCCAGCAGGGCCAGCCCCACCTGCTTCCAGTAGGGCCGCACATACTTCAGGATGCGCCGGGCCAGCTTGGCATCAAAACTCTTCTTAAAGGCTTCTTCTTCGTGCATAAGGCTCCGCTGATAGTTGAGTACAGATGGCCGATCGCAGGTTTGTTAAGTGCTCTACCGCTAATTTTCCCTCAGCCTGGGGCCTCCACGGGAAGTGCAGGTACGCTGTTTGCTGCCGATGAGCCAGGGGCTGAAGCTTTCCCATGGGGGTTTAGTCCACCTCCGCTTGCAGGCGCTGGATGCGGTCGAGTTCGGCGTAGATGCCGCCTGCGGCCAGCAGCATCTCGTGGGTGCCTTCCTCCACGATTCTGCCGTGATCCAGCACCACAATCCAGTCGGCGTACTGCAAGGTGGAGGTGCGGTGGCCGATCAGGAGGGTGGTTTGCTGTCCCAGCACGCTTTTGAGCCCGGAGAGAATCCGCGACTCGGTCTCGGTGTCCACCGCGCTCATGGCATCGTCCAGGATCAGAATTTGTGGCTTGCGGGCTAGGGCCCGGGCCAGGGCTACCCGCTGGCGCTGCCCACCCGAAAGGGTGACGCCGCGCTCGCCCAGCGAGGTCTCGTAGCCTTTAGGAAAGCCCATGATGTCGTCGTGCACTCCGGCCAGCTTGGCGGCCCAGATGGCCCGCTCGAGGTCTACCTCCGGTAGTCCGAAGCAGATGTTCTCGGCCAGGGTATCGGAAAACAGAAAGGGCTCCTGTGGCACCATCCCGATAGCCGCACGCAGGGTGGTGAGGGGCAGTTCCCGAACGTCGTAGCCCCCCACCCGCACCCGGCCCGAGGTGGGATCCAGGATGCGTGGAATCAGGCTCACCAGCAGGGTCTTGCCGCTGCCAGTGCGCCCGGTGATGCCCAGGGTAGTGCCCTCGGGGATGGTCAGGGTGATGCCATCCAGCACCTTGCGCCCCCCCAGCTCGAGGCTGACCTCTTCAAACTTGACCTCCCCCACTAAGCTAAAACCTTCAGCCGCCCCGCTCTCCTTTGGTGGGGGAGAAAGGGCGGGGGAGAGGGGGCTAGGTTCGGTAATCCGCGCCGGTTCGCGCCAGAACTCCTCCAGCCGCTTGTAGCTCGTCGAACCGCGCTGGAAGATGGTGAGCGTCCATCCCAGGCCCACAATGGGCCAGCCCAGCATCATCAGGTAGGCGTTGAACTGCACGAACTGCCCGGCGGTCATCTCGCCCCGGATGACCATCCCGCCGCCCATCCACAGCACAATGAGCGCGGCAAAGCCCATCAGCAGACCCATCAAGGCCCGTACCGGCCCATCCACACGGGTCAGGGCCAGGCTTTTGGCGATGTAGTCCTTGTTGAGGGCCTGGAAGGCCTCGAGCTCGCGGTCTTCCAGGGCAAACCCCTTTACCACCCGGATACCGGAGAAGTTCTCCTGTGCACGGGTGGAGATCCGATCGAAAGACTCCTGGCTTTCACGGTAGCGCCGGTCAATCAGGCGCAGCACGTAGTACATCACCGCAAAAATGATAGGGAAGACCAGCGAGAGGGCCAGGGCCAGCGGCACGCTCACCAGGTACATGGCTGCAATGGCGAACACCACAAACATCAGCAGGCGGCTGCCCATGTTGATGCCGCCGCCCAGCATCTCGCGCACCGCGCCCAGGTCGGTGGTGAACTTGTTCATCAGGTCGCCGATGCGGTTTTTGCTGTAAAAATAGCTATCCAGCGAGAGGGCTTTTTTGAACAGATCCATGCGCAGGTCGTGCTCGATGTAGCGGCTGGCCACCACCAAAAGCTGCCGGTTGGCCCAGGAGAAAAAGGCCGAGGCCACCGCCGCGCCCAGAATGGCCCAGACCCAGACCAGATAGGCCTCCCCGGCCCGGATGGCATCAATGGCATGGCGCAAAAAGTAGGGCGACAGCGAGGCCACCCCCACCGAGGCAATGCCGGCCAGCATGCCCCACAGGTACTGGGGGCCGTAGCGCCGCAGGTAGGGCATCAGGGCAAACAGGGGGCCAAAAACTGACCGGTCAGTTCTAGGAGACGACTCAACAAAATCAGAAGACTGCATCCTTACCACTTTATTCCTCCCCAATAACCTGACTGTAGTTTATTCGACCAAAAAACTAGGGCCGAAGACCCTGGGCCAGCTCGGCGGCCACCTGGGGCCAGGGGGCCTCGAGGCCCGCCACCCGCCAGGGCTTAGGGGGTTCCGATTTTTTCAGGAGCTTGCGCAGGGGGTTGGGCAAAGGCAGGTACTCGGGGTCGTGCACATACAGCAGCCCCTTGACCTTGCCCAGCCTCGAGAGATAGCGGTGCATGCCGGCAGCCTCGAGGTCGGTAGGAAGCTCGAGGCCTAGTTCGAGGGCAGACCCCTCCTGCCGGAGTTCGCTGGGTGCTTTGTCGGCCAGGAATAGGTGCAGCCCGTACTCGGCCAGCCCGGCCCGCAGATTGTTTAGCCAGTCGGTGTCGCTTAGCAGCATGGGCTGGGCCACCACTCCAACCAGATGGACTCCAGACTGCTTGGGTGGCGTAAAAGAGCTGTTCAACTGGTGCTTGGTACGCTCCAGTGCCCGCCGGGCCAGCATGGGGTTCTGAGTCAGAAGCTGCCCAATTTTCGCAGCAAGACCGGCTACCTCTGGCGAGAGCTCGGCGGGAACCACCAGGGTAGGGGGCAGGCCCGGTACCAGCCGCTCCAGGGTTGCACCCAGGTCTACCAGCCAGGGCGAAGGGTTGCCCCTGTGGGCTTCGACGCCGAGCTGCACATCTGGTAGCAGCAGAAAGTCTATCCCTTGGCTCTTAAGGCTAAAAACCTGGCTGAGCACCCGCCGAATGGGTGCGGGAACCGGCAGGTTTACCGAAATTTCCTGGGGACGAACAACCTCGACCTCTAAAGCCTGTAAATAGGACGCCCAGAAGGGTAGGTAGCGATCGGCAAGCCAGCTATTCAAGACACCTACACGCACCCGACTATCCTATCGCACTCTTGGGCCCCGTGTGCACCGGCTCGAGGCTAGGTGACGGGGATGGTTCAGCTTCTCGCGACAAAAATTGGACAAGCGCCTCGAGGCTCTCGAACTGGTGCAGTAGCCCGCAATCCTCATCCTTGAGCACGGCCCAGATGCCCCCTGGGTCTTGCCAGATTTGCAGCAAAAAGGTTTTGTTTTTGGACATAGCCCTCTCCTTGCGCCAGAGGATAGCAAGGCCAACGTTACGAAGCCGTTATGTTTGGAGGAGCTGTCGCACAAAGCTTCGGAGCGCGCGCAGGCCTAAGCGCAGGGAGTCGGGCTCCACCCATTCTTCGGGGGTGTGGGCTCCGCCCCCCTGGTAGACGCTCAGGGTAATGGCGGGAATACCTACCTCTACCCCTGCCGAGGCATCGGTGGAGCCAGTGGTGAACTGAGCCTCGAGGCCAATCTCCAGCAAAGCCCGGTGGGCGGCTTCCAGCATGGCCTGGGTGGCTGTCATGCCAGCAGGGCGCTCGCCAAGTACATCAATTTCCATTCGAAGACTGAACCTGCGAGCGGCTTCCATCAGAATTTCCCGCACCTGGACAACCATCCGGCCCAGCTCTGAGGCGTCTGTGGCTCGTAGATCAAGCTCAAAGCCTACTTCTTGCGGGATGGCGTTGATGGCCTCACCTCCCCACAACCTGCCCACATTCAGGCTGGTGTTGCTGCTGCGCTCGAGGGCATACATCTGGGTGAGCGCATGTCCCAGGGCCGGTACCGGAGATGGGGCCCCTCGGTCACCCCAGGCATGGCCGCCCGGCCCAATCAGCCGGGCCCGCATCCGGTGCGAACCTGCCGAGCGACTTACGACACCGGGTAGGTATCCATCCACTGCAACCATCTGCTGGGGTTGTAGGTGCCGAACCAACTGCCGTGCTCCGCGCAGGTTGCCTAACCCTTCTTCGCCCACGCTGAAGGCTACCGTACAGCCCAGGGACACCAGCTCCGCGGCCAGAGCCATTAAAACAGCTACCCCGGAGGAATTGTCCCCTACCGCCGGGCCATACCAGCGGTTTGTCTCCCGCCGCAGGGGTGTGGGGGTCAGAACGGTGTCGATGTGGGCGACCAGCAGGGTAGAGCCATGGCCGGCCCAGACGTTGCCCAGCTCGTCGGTATGGGGCTCCAGCCCCTGGGCCTGCAGGTTCCGGGCTACCCAGGCTCCGCGGGCGGCGTCGCCGCCAATCTCGGCAATCTCTCCCAGCAGCCTCACAGGATCGAGGGCAGTATCGGTGGTAAAGTCGCTCATTTACTGCTCGTCGCTCTTTTCTGCCAGCCCCTCGCGCAAAGCGTAGAGGGCCGCCTGGGTGCGGTTGTTGAGGTGGAGTTTCTGGAAGATGTCCGAAAGCCGGTTGCGCACGGTTTTTTCCGAAAGCGACAGCTCCGAGGCGATCTCGAGGTTGGTGTAGCCCTGGGCTACCAGGCGCAAAATCTGTACCTCGCGTTCGGAAAGCTCGGCGTGGGCTTTGGGGGTGGTTTCCTGTTTGGCCTTGAAGTCCTGGATAATCTGTTCGGCCATCTCGGCATCCAGCAAGACCTCACCCTGATACACCCGCCGAATGGCGTCCAGCAGTTCCTTGGCGTCGGCGTCCTTGAGCATGTAGCCCCGTGCCCCGGCTTTCACTGCCTCGAAAACGTAGCCGTCCTGGCGGTACATGGTCAGCATGATCACCTTGGCCTGGGGCCATTCCTTGAGGATTTCCTGGGTGGCCTGCACGCCATCGAGACCGGGCATCTGGATATCCATCAGGATGATATCGGGGTGGGCCTCGAGGGCGTGGCGCAGGGCCTCACGCCCATCCTTGGCCTCGCCCATGACCTTGAAATCGGGTTCCGCTTCCAGAAGGCTTTTAAGCCCCTGGCGAAAGAGGGCATGGTCGTCGGCAAGTAAGATGCGAATCATTGGTATGTATTGTAACAGTAGCCCGACTCAAACGAGGGTGTAGGCACTGGGCATAATGTAATCTGGAGCAATGATGAACGGTTGGGCTTTACTGCTGCTGGCGATTGTCTCCGAGGTGGTGGGTTCCACTGCGCTCAAGGCTTCCCAGGGCTTCAGCAAGCTGCTGCCTTCGCTGGTGGTGGTGCTGGGGTATGGATTGGCGTTTTATTTTCTGAGTCTCTCCCTCAAGACCATCCCGCTCAATACCGCCTATGCGGTCTGGTCGGGGCTGGGTACGGCCCTGATTGCGCTGCTGGGCTGGTGGGTGCTCAAAGAGCCCATGAACGGCACCATTGCCCTGGGTATTGTGCTGATTATCGTGGGGGTGGTGGTGTTGAACCTGGCCTCGAGGGCCCAGGGGTAGCGCCACCAGACCTAACCGGCGTATCGCGTTGCCCACAATCGCTCCGCACCACGTGCGGAGTTATTTATCCAGTACATCAAAACCGTTGTGCGGGGTATGCGCAGGAACTGCCCTCATACGCATTCCGGCAATATTGTTCACTTTCGAAAGTCTAAACGATACTGCCGGAATGCGTATTATCCGTCGGTTGGGGTGCTGGGGCAAGTAAGCCCGCCATCGGAACGGGGTACAGGGGTATTTTTCCTTTTCCTGATACGGAGAATCTGTGCCCCTGGTGAGCTTCACTGCCTCGGTGTACCCTGGGGCCATGAGCGACCCCGCCCTGAAGGTTCTGCTGGTTGATGACCATGCGGTGGTACGCCAGGGGTTGCGGATGTTTCTGGCGACCGATGGGGGGCTTATTGTGGTGGGCGAGGCCCAGAACGGCCAGGAAGCCATCCAGAAGGTGGCCGAGCTGCACCCCGATGTGGTGCTCATGGATCTGCTGATGCCGGTTTTGGACGGGGTACAGGCAACCCGCGAGATCAAGGCCCGCTATCCCGAGGTGGAGGTGGTGGCCCTGACCAGCGCCCTGGAAGACCAACTGGTGGCCGAGGCCATACACGCAGGTGCATCGGGTTATCTGCTCAAGGACACCAATCCCGAAGAACTGGTGGAGGCCATCTATGCAGCGAGCCGGGGGGAGGTGCGGCTGCACCCCGAGGCAGCCCGAAGGCTGGCCCAGGAGGTGCGTACCGCCGGGATGCGCGAGGCCCTGACCCCCAGGGAGACCGAGATTCTGCGGCTGGTGGCACACGGGCTTTCCAACAAGCGCATTGCTAAGCAGCTCAACCTGTCCGAGCTAACTGTCAAGACCCACGTCTCTAACTTGCTTTCCAAGCTGGGGTTAGCTTCGCGTACCCAGGCCGCGTTGTTTGCCATCCGGGAGGGGTTGGTGGGGCTTGAGTAACTTTTTACACCGGCTCGAGGCCAAGATCCTGGCCGGATTTTTAGAGGCGACCCGCGACGCTATCCTGATTGCCTCCTCCGAGCACAAACTGGTTTATGCCAACCGCGCGGCTCAAGATTTACTGGGCTATGAGCTGGAGGAACTGCACACCAAAGACAAGCTGGATTGGATTGCGCCCTCCCACCGCGAATGGTTTGCAGAACGTATCCGGCCCAGCAGTACTGCCCAGCCCGATATTTTCGAGATTGATCTGGTGCGTAAGGATGGGAGCCTGCGTACTGTGCATGGTTCGATCGTGCGCCTTGAACTTGATGGCCAGATTTACGGAATTGTGATTGCCCATGACCTTACCGAGGCCCGCCAGACCCTGCGCCACCTCGAGGCCCTCTACCAGGCCGACGAAAAGCTTTATGCCTCGCTCGAGCTTGACCAGGTGTTGCAAGCCCTGGCCGATGTGTGCGTGGATCTGCTGGGAGCTGACAAGAGCTGCATCCTGACCTGGGACGAAACCCGCCAGTACCTGATTACCCGTGCCCAGCGGGGTTTTACCTCCCAGTTCGTGCAGATCATGAACGCCTATTCCGGACATGGCCTGATTGTCCATGCCGCCCGCAGTGGGGAGACGGTGGTGATCCAGGACACCCACAAAGATGAGCGGGTGGCCCGACACATCACCGACGCCGAGGACATTCGGGCTTTCATGCATATTCCGATACGCCTCGAGGGCCAGGTGTTTGGGGTTTTTAGCGTCAATAACCAGCATCCCCACACCCTGGGTCCCGAGGAACAGCGGGTTTTTACCTCGCTGGCGCAGCGGGCTGCCATCGCCATTCGCAACGCCCATCTGTATGCCCAGGCCCAGGGCAAGGCCGCCCTCGAGGAGCGGCAAAAGCTGGCCCGCGACCTGCACGACTCGGTTTCCCAGACCATTTACGGCATCGTCCTGGGCGTGCGCAGTGCCAAAGCCCAGCTAGCCCAGTACCCCGAGCAGGTTCCGGCGACGCTGGACTTCGTCTTGAAGCTGGCCGAGGCGGCCACGGCGGAGATGCGGGCCCTGATTTTCGAGCTGCGACCGGACTCGCTACAGCAGCAAGGGTTGGTGGCAGCGCTCTCCAAGCAGGCGGCGGTTATGCGAAGCCGGCACGGCTTCTTGGTCGAGGCCCACCTGTGCGCCGAGCCACCCCTGGCCCCGGAGGCCAAGGAAGCCCTGTACCGGGTGGCCCAGGAAGCCCTCAACAATATCGTCAAGCACGCGCAAGCCCGCAAAGTGTACTTGCGCTTGCAACAACAAGAAGGCAGGATCGAGCTCGAGGTTCGCGACGACGGGGTCGGCTTCGACAGCGAGCGTGAGTACCCCGGCCACCTGGGCCTGGTTTCCATGCGCGAGCGTATTGAGCGTCTGGGAGGGCGCTTTGGTATCACAAGTAGCCCCGGCTCGGGCACTACCGTGCGGGCCGAGCTAGACCTGCCTGAGCAGCCAAGCCATGCGCTACCAAACCCGCAAAGCCAGTCGCCCGGTACGTCTTCGTGAAGCCTAAAAGGGTTTTTGTTCCCTTACAAACGTAGTAGCGTAAGGGGGTGCAAGACGCTTTATGGCATTTGCTGGCCGCCACCCTGATTGGTTTTGCGGTGGGCCTCGAGCGCGAGCGCGCCAAAGTCGAGCGCCAGGGCTCGACCATCGGAGGGGTGCGCACCTTCACCCTGCTGGGTCTGCTGGGCGGGGTGGGCGCCTTCGGACAAAACCAGTGGTTGCCCGTGGTGGGGCTGGCTGCGGTGGCCGGGCTGGCAGTGTACTCGCTCCGAAACAGCCGCGATGCTACCAGCCAGGTGGCCGCCCTGGTGGTGTATGTGCTGGGCGTGCTGTGTGGCCTGGGGATTGTGCTGCCCGCGCTGTTCGCCGGGGCTTTGCTGTTGGGCTTTCTGGCCTTCCACGACGAGCTGCACGCCTTCGCGGGTGGAATAGAGCGAAGCGAGGTGGAAGCGGCGGTGTTGCTGGCCCTGCTCCTGGGGGTGGTCTATCCCTTGCTGCCCGACGCCAACTATGGCCCCTATGGAGTATGGAACCCCCAGGAAATCTGGCAGGTGGTCTTGCTGGTGGCGGGGGTTAACTTTGTAGGTTATCTGGCTTTGCGCTTGCTGGGCTCGAGGGGCTTGTGGGCAGCGGCCATTCTGGGAGGATTGGTTTCTTCCACTGCCGTCACCCTCTCGATGGTGACCCAAAGCCGGGCCAACCCCGGCAAAAACCTGCTCTGGGCCAGTGGGGCGGTGCTGGCTTCGCAGATGATGTTGGGACGAATTCTGGTTTGGAGTGCTGCCATAGCACCTGTTTTGCTGCAAAGATTGTGGCCTGCGATGTTGCTATGGTTGGTTTGGGGGCTGCTGGTGGCCTTCTGGCTGACCCGGCGCGACACCAGCGAAGCCCAGCCGGTCTCGGTGCAGAATCCTTTACAACTCCAAAGCGCCCTGCTTTTCGCGGGCGTCTATGCCCTGGTCAAGCTGCTGGCTAGGGCGGGCCTCGAGGTCTTTGGTAGTGCCGGGGTGTTTGTGGTGAGCGCTTTTTCGGGGGTGGCCGATGTGGACGCCATCACGCTCTCGCTAGCCCGGCTGGCGGCCAACGAGCAGCTAATGGCGTCGGTGGCCTCCATCGCCATCGTGGTTGCTGCGCTGAGCAACACCGTGTTCAAAACCGCCCTGTCGTTTGGCGCTAAGGGATTGGGAGCTTACGTGGCCCTTGGCCTGATACCGGGGGGTGTGCTGGCCTTGCTTGTTTTGCTTCTGATTTGACCCCATCCAGTGCGCTACTTACCAAACCTGCGCTCCCGCTTCTGGTAGTCGCGCACCGCCCGCAGAAAGTCCACTTTGCGGAAGGCGGGCCAGAAGGCATCGAAGAAGTAGTACTCGCTGTAGGCCGCCTGCCAGAGCAAAAAGCCCGAGAGCCGAATCTCGCCCGAGGTGCGGATGATGAAGTCAGGGTCGGGCACGCCGGCGGTATAGAGCCGCTCGGAGATGTGCTTCATGTCCAGCTCGGCGGCCAGTTCTTCCGGCGACTTGCCGGTCTGGGCCGCTTCCAGCAACAGGCTCTTGACGGCATCTACAATTTCTTCCCGTCCACCGTAGCCCATGGCAATGTTCAGGAGCATACCGTTGTGGTGCTCGGTGGCCTTCTCCAGTTCTTCCAGGGCCTCCAACACCTTGGGGGGGAAGCGGTCGTGCCGCCCGATGACCTTGACCCGCACCTCGTTGGCATGAATGCGCGGATCCTGGGCCATGCGCTTGGCTTCCTGCACGAAGAGCTGCATGAGGGTCTCTACCTCGGTCTGGCTGCGATTGAAATTGTCAGTAGAGAAAACCCAGATGGTCACAGTGGGAATCCTGAGCTCGAGGCACCACTCCAGGACTTCATAGGCCTTCTGTACCCCGAATTCGTGCCCTTGGTGCCCTTCCAAACCCAGCTCCCTCGCAAAACGACGGTTGCCATCCAGAATTAAGCCCAAGTGCTTGGGGGTATGTCCCCTCCGCACCTCGGCTTCGATGCGCTTTTCATACCACCAGTACAGCGGCTTGAGGGCTGTGCTGAATAACTCGATCATTTGTTTTCGCAAAGAAGGTTTCGGAATGCGTGCAGGGGAAGTTAGGGCCATGAGCCACCTCAACACTAACATCTTAGCCGGAAGCCGGGCTTTTTCGATGTGCATATGGTGCAGATAAGAGCGAGAATCGCTGTGATTAGCAAAAGCAAGCCTGGTTCTAATGCCAAGTCGGGCCCTGCACAACCTACAGCCGTTCCCTGAAATAACCGGTTTCCCGGACGCACTGACTTCGACGGGTAGTGTCATCCCCTGTACCGGATAACACCGAGAAGCACCCCTGGCAGCTTCACCTGGAGCTGCCACAAGCGTTCTGCGGGTGCGCTAGAGGCGCAGAACAACTTGGAGTGCTTGAGGGAAATATCGGAGGATACCTGCTGATGAAAACTTTTGTGGAAAGGTGCCGACACAAATTCTATTCAAAGGGGCTGTGCTTGCTGCCGCGAACGCACTTTCTAGACGAATTACCCTTGGTTATTCTTCGCCTTGCGCCGCTCGGCTAGCTCGAAGAGCTTTTCCTTGGTCAGCACCCGCTTACTCATGGCATAGGCGAACACCGCGATAGCCGTCGTCTGCAGCAAGCCCGAAGTAACCAGTAGCCAAAGCAGCTCGCGGTTTCCGCTGAAAAGAAGCCAGGGTTCGACAATCAGACGCAGAAGCAGCCCGGCGTTGAGGATAAAAAAAGCCAGCGCTTCCAGCCTATCCTGACGAATCTGGCCAGGCCTGGGCATCATCCAAAAAGCCACTCCCATGACCATGCACAAAAAAAACCCCACCAGTCCGGCGTGCACATGACTGGGTTTGAAGTAGGGTATCAAGCCGGGCCAAACATAGAAGGCCGTTCCGGTGAGGGCTGTATAGAGCAGATAAAAAAGACTGCTCCGGACAAAGAGATGCTCGTAAAAAGACATAGGCGTATGCTCTTGGGCGACGGATTTCCTGAATCTGGTCTAAGCAACCCAGTGTCTGAGGTTTGCCCGCCAGCGCGCGGTGTTGGGATTTTAGGCCTGTGGTAGGTCTTCTCCGGGAAGGATGGCTTCTACCAGGCAGACGCTTGCGCACAGCCCACAGTCGATGCATAGGTCAGGGTCGATAACAGGACGGGGTTCGGCTGGCCTACCCACGAAAGCATCAGCAGGGCAGACCCGAATACAGGGTTGTTCCTTTGGGCCTGCGCAGGCTGCTGTAATCACGTACGCCATGCCTAGCTCTCCCGAAAATGTAGGTTGGGCCCTGCCGAAAGCCGCCGGTTTTTCTCGATGTAGCTATGCCACCGCTCGGGCAGGTCTTCTTCAGGGAAGATGGCCGAGACGGGGCAAGCCGGTACACAGGCTCCACAGTCGATACACTCATCGGGGTGGATGTAGAGTTGATCGCCTCCATCGTAAATGCACTCCACTGGACAAACTTCCTGACAGCTTCGGTCTTTAACCCCAATACAGGGCTCGGCTATGATGTGCGGCACTTCCCCTCACCTCTTTTCAATGAGCAAATCCACTCGGTTGGGCCCAAGGTCGCGCAATTCATAGGGCGTACCTTCTTGCTCGAGCCGGGCCAGCAGGTGCACCGGGCGGCGCACGTGGTGCACCAGCAGCCGCTGACCGGGTTTGAGCTTAGATAGGGCTTCCAGCACGGCCTGCATCGGCAGGGGCGGTTCCCACTGGGCCTCAATCTGTACCACGGCATCAGGTCGGTTCCAGTCGTCTTGGCTGAACTGGGCTGGCTTGCTTGGGCTTTGGGCCGGGGTTGTTTGGGGCCGGCGGGGTGTGCGGTAAAAGTGCACCCGGTAGTGTTCATCTATCTGCTCACACCAGGCCTCGAAGCCTCTCCTGGACATTACCTGATAGAGCGGCAGGGGTTCGAAAGGGGCCTCCAGCACCAGCCGCTGCCCCGGTAATACTTCGCGGGCTGCCCCCATAATGGCCTGGAAGGGTTCCCCTCCTGCCTCTAGAATGGGCCGCACATCCAGATGAAAGCCGATGGCCGTTTGGAGCCAGGTGGGGCTGGGGGTGCCCAGCTTACTTTGTGCTTCCGACACGCTTTCCGGGCTGGGCTGGGGTGTCTGGTTTGCCGCCAGCCCCAGGGCCCGATTGAGCCGATTGACCAGTTCCTGAGGCTCCAGGCCACCCATTCGCGCGGCCTGCGCCAGGCTTACCAGCCGGGGCATGGTACGCCGCAGCAGGGGGTTTTTCAACTTGGCGAAGGCCGGACTGGCGGCAATCAGCTCATCCAGCAGGGCTGGGTAGCGCTGCAAAACCTCGCTTACGCGCATCTCGGGGTGTACCATCTTCAGCCTCGCTTGCCGATCTCGACCCGCCAGACCTCGGGGCCGGCCTCGAGGTAATTCCAGGTGAATTGATTGGCACGCTCGGCGGAGAACTGATAAAACAGCGGCTTCGGGTCGTGATCGTTTACCAACACGAAGGCCTCCCCCGGCTTCAGTCCATCGAACAGGGCGAAGATCTGGGGGTGCCGGTCACGGGGGGCCAAGGTACGAACGTCTAGAGTGTGCGCCATGGGTTCACCTCGAGGCCAGGATGCATCCGAAACCCCCCCTGCGCCATGACTTAAGTCATGGCCCGGGCGCGGAAGCCCTCCGTAGGCTTGAACCATGGTCTCGCTGGCCCCCAAGAACGCAGTCGTACCCCTGAGCCTGCCGCTCTCGTTTGTGGGCCTGGCAGCTTTATATCTGCTGTTGGCTGTAGGACTGGTCGCGCTGGAACCCCAGGCCTTGGGGGCCTATCGGCATCCAGTACTCCTGGCCGCTGCCCACCTGTTTTTTCTCGGTTTTGGGGTGGGGGTGCTGATGGGGGTCATGCACCAGTTGGTGCCGGTGGTTTTGGAGGTGCCACTGGCTCGAGCCAGCCTGGGTTATCTGGCGCTGTTTTTTTGGGGGTTGGGCACACCGCTTCAGGCGGTGGGCTTCCTGCAACAGAACCCCTCAGGAATTGCGCTGGGCGGTGGGCTGGCCTGGGTGGGTTTGGGGGTCTTTACCCTGGGAATGGTGCTAGCCTTTCGCCAGGCACCTCGATGGAACCCTGTGGCTACGGCCCTGTCCTGGACGCTGTTTTACTTGATGTTGACCCCTTTGCTGGGCCTTTTACAGGCCCTGAGCCTGCGATACGGCTTTTACGACCCCGCCCGGCTGGGCTGGCACGCTGCAGCAGGCTTGGTGGGCGTGTTTGTGCTGTCCATTCTGGGGGTGGGCCATCTTTTAGTAGGCATGTTTAGCCTCTCTCATGGGGGGTCTGTTCGGTGGCTGGGTTTGCAGCTCTGGGCCTTTAACCTGGGCCTCCTGGCGCTGGTCTTCCATCGAGGGCTGGGGGCGGCGCTTCTCTGGGCGGGGCTGGCCCTAGCTATGTTCGATACCTGGAACATTCTGGCCCACCGCAACAAAAAAGCCCTCGATATTGGGGTGCAACACTACCTGGCCGGGCTGGGCTTTCTCCTGCTTTGCGCTGGAGCCTTTGGCCTGGGCCATTCCTTGGTAGCGGGCTTGTGGTTTGCCTTGGGGTTTGTGGGGCTGGTGGTAACCGGCATGCTTTACAAGATCACCCCCTTCCTGATCTGGACGCACCGCTACGCCCCTTTGGTGGGGAAGCAGAGGGTGCCGCTGCTCAAAGATATGCTGCCCGACTCAGCGGCCCGGCTGGCCGGGCTGCTGTGGGGGGTGGGGGCATTGCTCACGCCTTTTGCGCCCCAGGCTATAGCGCTGCTGGTGCTGGGGAGCCTGATGTTTGTGCACAGCTTGCTGGAGGTGATACGGAGATGAACGAACCGGAGATCCACAGGGTGCAAATCCCCCAGGAGGTGCAGGAGGAAGCCCCGGATGATGAAGTGGTCGCGTCTTCTTTTGAAGCCCAGGCCTGGGAAGCCCTTCGACAGGTCTACGACCCTGAACTGGCGCTGGATGTGGTCAACCTGGGCCTGATTTACGAACTGCGCGTGGAGCCGCCGCAAGCCTATGTGCGCATGACCCTGACCACCCGCGGCTGCCCCTTGCACGGCGCTATTCAGAGCGGTGTCGAGGCGGCCTTGCGAGCCCTACCTGGCATTCGGCAGGTGCATGTCGAACTCACCTGGGATCCCCCCTGGAGCCCAGCCCGCCTCAGCGCAGAAGCCCGCCTGGTGCTGGGGTGGAGGTAAGCATGGAGACACCGGCGTACTATTACCCCGACCTGCTGAGCGAAGCCCCCATTCCAAAGGGGGGTATCCTGAGCCGCACCCTGCAAAGCGCACAGGGGTACAAGGTGGTGCTTTTTGCCTTCGATGCTGGGCAGGAGCTTTCCGAGCATACCGCTTCGCGTCCTGCGCTTTTGCAAATTCTTTCGGGTAAGGGACGCTTGAAGCTGGGTGAGGAGGAACTCGAGGCCCAACCTGGAAGCCTGGCCTACATGCCCGCGGGTCTGGTACATGCGGTGCGGGCCGAAAGTCCCTTGGTAATGTTGCTAATCTTGTTACCTAAAGAATGATGAACACTATCTCGACGCCCAAAGTTTCCCTCAAGGCCGTGGCCCTCCCCAGCGAACATGGAGGCTGGGGCTTCACCCTCGAGCCCGTCCTGCTGGGCCTGCTGGTGGCCCCGAGCGGGGCCGGGCTGGGCCTGGGGCTTTTCGCGCTGGCGGCCTTTTTTACCCGCCATCCCCTCAAGCTCTGGCTTTCCGACCTGCGCCGGGGTAAAAAATTCCCTCGCACGGCCCTGGCCCGAAACCTCGCCCTGCTGTACGGCCTGCTGGCCCTGGCTGGTCTGACATTGGCGGCGTGGTGGGCAAGCGGGCCTTTCTGGCTACCGCTGCTGCTGGCGCTGCCGTTGGTGGGGGTGCAGCTCTGGTTCGATGCCCACAACCGAGGGCGAAACCTCCTGCCCGAGCTTTCTGGCGCGGTAGCGATGGGTGCTATGGCTAGCAGTATTGCCCTGGCCGCGGGTCAAGACCCACGGCTGGCCTACGGGCTTTGGCTGGTGCTGGCGGCCCGTGCGGTGGCTTCCATTTTCTACGCTCGAGCCCAGGTGCGCCGAACCCGGGGAGAATCAGTCAATCTGGTAGCCGTCTACTTTGCGGAGACTCTCGCAGTTGTGGTGCTCATCGCCGGAACGGGGTTGGGCTTGGTTCCCTGGCTGAGTGTTGTAGCCCTGGCTATTCTCATTCCACTTTCGCTTTATACCTTTAGCAAGCCTCCGGTTCCGGCCAGGGTGGTGGGCTGGAGCCAGATGGCGTTGGGGTTATGGGTGGTGCTGCTCACCGCGCTGGGGGCTCGAGGGGGTTTATAGCTTCAATAGCCAGCGGGCCACACTCAGGTACACCACCAGTCCGGTAACGTCGGTGACGGTGGCAATCAGGGGGTTGGAGATTAGGGCCGGGTCTAGCTTCAGCCGGCGCAGGAGCAGGGGCAGCATGGCCCCCACCACGTTGGCCAACAGCACCACCAGGCCCAGCGAGATACCCACCACTGCCAGTAGTTGAACCTGGCCATCGATCAGAACCTTGATGGTGAGCAGGCTGGCCAGGGTCAGGCCCAGGAGCATACCTACCCCGAGTTCTTTGCGCATGATGCGAAGCCAGTCACCTAAGGCCACATCGCGTGTGGCCAGTGCCCGCACGATCAGGGTACTGGACTGGTTGCCGGTATTGCCCCCGGTGCCCACTAACACGGGTACGTAAAAAGCCAGGGCTGTAACGGCCTCGAGCACCGACTCAAAGCCTTGCAAAATAGTGCTGGTGATGCTGCCCGTTACAATCAGAATAATTAGCCAGCGCACTCGAGCACTCCACAACTCCCACACGCTCGACTTGCTGTATACCAGCTCAGGCGACTCCACCGCACCCAGCCGATAGATGTCCTCGGTGGCTTCTTCCTCAATTACGTCTATGACGTCGTCGATGGTTACAATCCCGACCAGCTTTTTGTCTTCGTCCACCACCGGCAGCACGGTGAAGTTGTAGTCGGCCATCAAGCGGGCTACTTCTTCCTGGTCGGTGTCGTCGCGCACGTAAATTACGTCGGGGTTCATTATCTCCGAGACACGGGTTTTGGGGTCGGCCACAATCAGGTCGCGCAGGGTGAGCACCCCTTGCAGGTGCTCCTCGGCGTCTACTACGTAAATCACGTAGATCTGCTCTGCGTCGGGGGCTTCGCGCCGCAAAAAGCGGAACACCTCTTCCACCCGCATGTAGTCCCGTACCGCGATGTACTCCGAGGTCATGATCCCCCCGGCTTCGTCCTCGTCGTACTCGGCCAGTTCCTCTACTTCGGCCCGGGTCTCCGGGTCGAGCTGGCGCAAAAGGGCCTGGGCGGCCTCGGGGCTGTTTTCCTCCTCGACGGCGTTGATAGCGTCGGCCAGGTCGTCCAGCGACAGCTCCTCCAGCAGCTCCTTGACCCGCCAGGGGGGCAGGGCCTCGAGCAGTTCGGCCTGCTCGGCTTCCTCGAGGTGACTGAAGACCTCCGCCGCCTCGGCAGGGGAGAGCAGGGTCAGGATGGGCAGCCGGTGCTCCGGCGCAAACTCCGACCAATGCTCCAAAATTTGCGCCGGGTATAGCTCCTCCAGCGCCGCCTTGACCTTGAAAGCGTCGCTATCGCGCAGGGCGTTTTTGAGGGCTTCCAGCCCAACCAAGCTTTCAGTATCGTACATATGCGGCCTCCTTCGGTTTTCGGCCAAGGCCGAATCTTGGAAGGAAGCTCCGCAGGGTACACGGTTTGTCGAGGATTACTCGGTGTGGGAGCACACCGGGTAAAATCTTCGACTAGAACTGTGATCTTCCACGGTGCCTCCTATGTGCTCGCAGCCCGCAGGCAAACCCGAGTGTTTCCTGCTTGGCAAAGCCTAAAGTAGCCTAGCACTCGAGGCCCTCTAAAGCAAGCAAAGCGGGCCTTGCTTGTTGTGTTTAGGGAGTGGGAAGGCGCAGTCCCAACCAGCGGCTCGAGAGCCGCAGTCCAATGGTGACCAGAGCGCCCAGTAGCACTGCCAGGGCGGAGTAGGCGGGTAAAAATGTGTAGATCAAAAAAACCACTGCCGCCCCGCCACTAGCAGCCGAGGCATAGAGGTCACGGTTTCGGTAAAAAATACCGGGGATTTCTCCGGCCAGCACATCGCGCAAAACCCCGCCCCCCACGCCCGAAACCGTACCCACGAACACACTACCCCAAAACCCCAGACCAAACGCCAGAGCCCGCTCGGCGCCCAGCGCGGCAAATAGCCCGAGTCCGATGGTGTCGAGGTAGTAGATGGGGCGCTCGAGCCGGCCCAGCCGCCGGTTGAACCGCCACACCAAGAGAGCTATCAAAAATACCAACCACAACACTGCTTCGTTACGGAGTGAGCCGGCCGGCAGCGAGCCTACCAACACATCCCGAATGGCCCCTCCGCCGATGGCTGTAACCCCGGTCAAAACAATAATGCCTACTAAATCGAAACGCTTTTGAACCGCTACCAGAGCGCCCGAGACCCCAAAAGCCAGGAGGCCAGCCCAGGCCAGAATGTCGAGCAATTGCCAGTGCTGCATACCCCCTCAACGCTGCTTACAAAGGGCACTAAACGGATATCCTTTGCCGCACTTGGTAAACTCCAGTTTTACGCTTCTTTGTCGGGAAGAGGTTCGAGGTAGACCACCGCCCGGCACTGGGCGTGGTCGGGGGCCAGCCCTTCGGAGGTTTTGAAGGTAAGGCCCACCCGTTTTTCGGGTAATCCGGTCAGAAGGGCCAGGTGTTGCTGAATGGTCGCGCGGTGAGGCCCCAGCTTAGGCCGGTCGAGCACCACCACCGCCGAAAGCTGGCTTAGCCTATAGCCGCTCTCCCGTACTTTCTGCAAAACCACCTCGAGGATCACCCGGCTTTCCAGGCCTTTCCACCTGGGGTCGTGGTCGGGAAAGTAGCTGCCGATATCGCCCAACGCAAAGGCGGAAAGCAAAGCATCGGAGAGGGCGTGCAACAGCACATCGCCGTCTGAGTGCGCTATGGCGCCGCGGTCACTTTCGATTCGGACGCCCCCCAGCCATAACTCGCGCCCCTCACCCAGACGGTGCGCGTCTTCGCCGTAGCCCACGAGCAGTTGTGACCAAGTAGAAGGCTTCTCTGCCACATTCATATCCTATCGTGTTTTGAAGCAATGCCCAACAACGTTGCGTGTTCTAGCCTGTCATGATGGTAAACCTGCCAAACCACTACCACCACACCGACATAGACTTCCTCGAGCGGCCAGAGGCTTGAAGCCCGAATCACTTTGCCATAAACTTTGACTCAGTATAACTTTTAAGGAGCAACCATGAAGGAAGCGGTTATCGTCAGTGCAGTTCGTAGCGCAGTTGCGCGCGGTAAAAGCGACGGTTCTTTGGCTACTGTGCACCCCATCGACCTTTCGGCTGAGGTGATGAAAGCGGCGGCGGCCAAGGCCGGTGTAGACCCCGCCCTCATCGAAGACATTCAGTGGGGGTGTGCAATGCCGGAGGCCAGCCAGGGCCTGAACGTGGCCCGGCTCTCCATGCTGCGGGCTGGTTTCCCCGTAGAGGTCTCGGCGGCGACCATCAACCGGTTTTGTTCCTCGGGCCTGCAGAGCGTGGCCTATGCAGCCCAGGCCATTATGTCGGGCATGAACGAGGTGGTGCTGGCCGGGGGTGTGGAGATGATGAGCCAGGTGCCGATGTCGGGCTACCATACCCAGCTCCACCCCGAACTTACCGAAGCCTATATCGGGATGGGCTTCACCGCCGAGCGGGTGGCCGAGCGCTGGGGCATTAGCCGCGCCGACCAGGACGCCTGGGCCCTGCGGAGCCACCAGAAAGCCCTGGAAGCCCAGGCCCGGGGTGCTTTCGACGAGCAAATTGTGCCCATCCCGGTCAAAAAGGTGCACTGGAAAGGGAGCAAAAAGCAGGTAGAGGAAGTGTTGTTTGCTAAAGACGAGCTTCCCCGTGCCGATACCAGCCTCGAGCGCCTCGCCAAGCTCAAACCCGCCTTCAAAGAAGGAGGTACTGTGACCGCCGGTAACGCCTCCCCCTACTCCGACGGGGCAGCGGCCTTGCTGGTGATGAGCGCGGACAAAGCCAGAGAGCTAGGCCTGAAGCCGCTGGCCCGGTTCGTCTCTTTTGCTACGGGTGGGGTAGACCCGGACATCATGGGTGTAGGCCCCATCAAGGCAGTTCCTAAAGCCCTGGCGAAGGCCGGCATTGCCCTGGACGACCTCAAGCTCATCGAGTTCAACGAGGCTTTCGCAGCCCAGGTGCTGGCGGTGATGCGGGAGTTGCAAATGAACCCCGAAAAAGTCAACGTCAACGGTGGGGCCATTGCGCTGGGCCACCCCCTGGGTGCGACCGGAGCCAAGCTCACCACCCAGCTTATCCACGAACTTGGCAAGCGTGGGGGCGGGCTGGGTATGGTGACCATGTGCATTGGTGGTGGGATGGGGGCTGCTGGGGTGTTTGAGGTGTACCCACAAGCCTGATGCCAGATTGGGATGCACAAATTCGGGTCAAAGTCTGCTGGCGACAGCCTTTTTCAAACAAGGCAAGGAGACCCAGGTTTGAGAGAAAAGATGTCTGCTTTCAAGAACGTTGTGCAGATGACGCCTCACCGAGGGTGAGCGCATTCGCGCGCTTCTAAGCTGAACCAGCGGGGTGCATATGTTTGAGCCAGGAATTTTGAAGGATAAGGTGGTGCTGGTTACGGGTGGCGGCACGGGCCTCGGTCGCTCGATGAGCACACGTTTTTTGGAACTAGGAGCCAAAGTAGCCATTACTAGCCGCCGGGCCGAGACCATCGCCCAGGCCGCCCAGGAGATGATGCAGCAAACCGGCGGGGAGGTTTTCGCCACACCGGTGGATGTGCGCGACCCCGAGGCGGTGCGGGCCATGATAGATGCGGTGGAGGCTCATTTTGGCCGAATTGACGTGCTGGTTAACAACGCTGCGGGCAATTTTATTTCGCCCACCGAGCGGCTTTCCTATCGGGCCTTCGATGCCGTTTTGAATATCGTGCTGCACGGTACGGTGTACTGCACTCTGGAAGTGGGTAAGCGCTGGATTGCCAAGAAACAAAAAGGCACCATGCTCAACATCGCCACCACCTACGCCCAGACCGGCTCGGGGTACGTGGTGCCCTCGGCCACGGCCAAGGCCGGGGTGGTGGTTCTGACCAGATCGCTGGCCGCGGAGTGGGGCAAGTACGGCATCCGCCTCAACGCCATCGCGCCGGGGCCTTTCCCCACCGAGGGGGCCTGGACGCGCCTGATGCCCACCCCGGAAATTGCCCAGATGTTCGAGAAGAAGATTCCCCTGGGGCGGGTGGGCCAGCACATCGAACTCGCCAACCTGGCTGCGTATCTAATCTCGGACTATGCCGGTTTTATCACTGGCGACGTTATTACCATTGATGGGGGCGAGACGGTCTGGAACGCCGGGGAATTCAACGTGCTGGACGCGGTAACACCAGAGCAGTGGGATATGCTCGAGGCCATGCGTAAAAAGGGTTGAACCGTTCGTCCAGCCTGAGCGTGGCACAATAGAAACGTGGAACTGATACAACCGTACATCGGCCAGCTCACCTTTGGGGGTGTAGCTGGCTTTGCCGTAGGCTATGCCATCAAGACCGTGGGGCGCTGGGTAGCTATCATCCTGGGCCTGATCTTTGTGGTGGTACAGGTGCTGGCCTCGATGGGCTACATCAACGTAGACTGGACGCGTATCCAGCGCGACGTAGAGCCTTTATTGCAACAGGATCAGATCAAGAGCGCCTGGGATGCTTTGGTTCGGGTGCTCACCACCAACCTGCCCTTTGGGGGGGCCTTTGTGGCGGGTTTGCTGCTGGGCCTGCGGCGGGGCTAGGCGTACTGGGTTCTAAGCAAAAGGGCCCGGCTGGAGAGTTCCCCTAACCGATTCAGGTCAATCCCAGTGACCCGGCCCTGCTCGGCCAGATAAGGCAAGACCTGCTCGGTGGCCAGGTTGCCTACCAGGTCGTCGCCCGCAAACGGACAGCCGCCAATTCCGCCCAGGGCCCCCTCGAGCCAGCCCACCCCAGACGCCAGGGCCACCCGCACCTTGTCCAGGGTGTGTTCCGGGCGGCTGTGCAGGTGCAGCCCCAGGTGCTCATCCAGCCCGCCGGCCTGGGCCACGGCTTCCAGAGTCTGGGCGATGGTCTGGGCCGAGGCCACCCCGTAGGTGTCGGCCAGCACGATGCCACTCAGCCCAGGTAGCGCTCGCATGCGCTGCACAAACTGTGCCGTCAGGCCCGGTGTCCAGGTATCGCCGTAGGGGTTGCCAAAGGCCATCGAGAGGTAGACCACAAACCTGAGCCCCTGGGCCTCGGCCAGGAGCTGTTGCAACACCGGCCAGGACTCCTCAATCCCCAGGTTGAGGTTTTTGCGCTGAAAGGTCTCGGAGATGGAAAAGGGATAGCCCACCGCGGTCAGGTGGGCGGCCTGTCGGGCCCGCTCGAGGCCCTTCAGGTTGCCGATGATAGCCAGGTACTCCCGCCCTTGCGGCGCGGGCAGGGCGGCCAGCACCGCCTCGGCATCGGCGTGCTGGGGCACCCATTTGGGCGAGACAAAGCTGGTGAGGTCGAGGTTTGTAAAACCGGCCTCGAGCAGCTCCAGCAGATAGCCCACCTTTTCTTCGGTCGGGATAAACCGGGCAAAACCCTGCCAGGAGTCCCGTGGACACTCCACCCACCTCACAGTTCCTCACTATACCGGGCGATGCCCTCCGGCTGCACCACGTAGAGTTCGCCCCAGAGCGGAAAGCCCAGGCGAAACACATCGCGCAGGATTTCGCGCATCAGTTCGGGGTCAATCACGCCGGGGCGCAACACGATGCGCGGAAAACTCAGGGGAAAGCGCACGGGGTCGGAAAAGTCCAGGTCGAGCGTGACCAGCACGTAGTTGTGGCGCTCGGCGTAGGCGTACAACACCGGATCGGAGCGCCCTGTAAGGCCCACCTCCCGGGCTGTGACCACCTCGTGGCCCTCGCCAATGAGCCACCACAAGACCCGCTGGGGGATGTTTTCGTCGAGCAGAATTCGCATTACTCTTCGTGCAGGGCGATCCACTCGTAGTTAGTCGAGCGGGCCCCGTACAGCAAGGCTGCCTGGATATCCTGGCGGGTGAGTTCCGGCCATTGCAACAACACCTCTTCGATGGACATCTGCGAGGCCAGGGCTTCCAGCACCATGTGCACCGCGATGCGGGTTCCCTTGAGGCGGGGCCTGCCGCGCAGAACGTCGGGGTTGGCGCTTATGCGGGAGAGGAGTTCGCTTCGAGCCTGTGCGCCGAGCTTCATAAAGTACCTCCCTCGAGGCGGGGTTACCGACTCATCATAGCGGGTTTTATTCCGGCGGAGAGTGATTTAACAGCCCTCAGAAATTCACACCGGGCACCTGCCGGGTAGCCTCGTCGACTTCGAAGAAGGGCTTGGGTTTCTTGCCCATGAGCTGGGCGACGAATACGCCGGGAATGGTGGTTACGGTGTTGTTGAAGTCCAGCACGGTGTCGTTGAAGAACTGGCGGGAGTAGGCGATCTTGTTTTCGGTCTCCTCGAGCTGCCCTTGTAACTCCCGGAAATTGGCATCAGCCTTGAGCGCGGGGTAGGCTTCGGCAATGGCAAAAACGCTGCGCAGGGCCTGGGTGAGCTGGTTGGAGGCCGCCGATTTTTCCTCGATGCTGCCAGCCGATAGCATCCGCTCGCGGGCCTGGGTGACCCGGTCGAAGACCCCGGTCTCGTGGGCGGCATAGCCCTTGACGGTGTTGACCAGGTTGGGAATCAGGTCGTTGCGCCGCTTGAGCTGCACGTCTACCTGCGAGAGTGCGTTGTTCACCCGATTTTCCAGGGTGATGATGCGGTTGTAGTACAGAACGAATAAAGCCACCACCAGCAGAACCAGGATCAACAGGATTTCCATACCTTATTCCTCCCTGGGCTCCATTATCGAGCCCCACTCGAGCCGCCACCACCAGAAGAACCTCCCCTCGAGCTACCCCCAAAGCCTCCACCGGAGCCGCTCGAGGAGGGCCTGAGGGCCCGCTCGAGGCTCTCCAGGTTGCGGGCGATCTGCTCGAGTCCTCCCGCCATCTGACTAATTTGCTGCAGCATGTCGCCGGAGGCCATCACCGACCCTGCCTGGCTCAGGTTTGCACCTGGAATCCAGCGGGGTACTGCCAAAACTTCGGGGCGTTGCTCGGCCACTCGACGCAGGTTTCGTAAATAGCGTTCGGCCACGCCCAGGGCTGCTGCGTACACAAAGTGGTAGTCCCACATCTTGAAGTGCTCAGCGGGGGCCTGCTCCATCTGGGAGAAGTCGGCGAGAAAGTTGCGATAGGCTTGCCAGCGCTTGGCATTGAGCAACTTATCCGGCATCCAGCGAGCCAGTGCCCCGAAAGCCAGAAAGCCCAGCACCAAAAAGCCGATACCGGCCAGTATCCCACTGAGCATCAGCACCCCCACCCACAGGGCACCGTTTTGGGCATCTAGCAGGCTGGGCCCGGCGGTAAAAGTGAGCAGGAGAGACACAAAACCCAGCCCTACCAGCCAGCCCCCCCAACGGACGGCGGCCTTGCTGCTCTGGGGGTCGAGTAGTTTGCCGTAGGTGGCTTCGTAACTGGCGCGGGGGCGGCGGCTCAGGCTGGTCAGGAGGCTGGGGTGTTGCTGAAAGTACTTCTTAAGCTCATCGGGCCGGAGTACGCTGTCCTTTCCTGCTGCGGCCCGCAGTACATTCCAGACTTCCATCTCCAGGGCGGTGGCATTTTCGGGCGGTGCCACCAGTTTGAAATGGGTCTCGGTGCTTGCAAATAAGCCCAAAATGCCTGGGTTCTCGTGGCGAATCAGTTCTACCGAGCCTCGGCGGGCGAAATCCAACAAGGTAGCCGAGATCAACCGGCCCAGCATGCTCTGACCAGGGTCGGCCTGGGTCATCACGTAGGGTACCAGGCCCGGTGGAATTGCCTCGGCAGGCTCGCGGTAGTAGCGTCCCACTTCCTCGATGCGGGGTTCGCGGCCATAGCGTTGATAGGCCTGCCAGAAAAAACCAAACAGCACAATCAGCAGCAAGCCTGGCCCGGCAGCCAGCGCCCAGGCCCAGCCGGGTATCTGCTGATTTTCAGTGAGCTGCCGGGAGCGTTCGCGGAAACTACGGGTTTCTTCCTCGGTCTCTTGCAGCCACTGCTCCAGGCGGGGCTGGTTCACGCTGCGGAAGGCAAAAGCCTCGGCATCCAGGATGACCCGGGCCCGCACAAACTCGTTCTGGCTGACCGGGGACAGCCGTACGGTGGCAACCTGCTTGGCCTGGTCGAACTCGAGCGTGCCAATGCGCCCCCGTCCGGTGAAAACAAACACCCTAAACTGCTTCGGTGCAGGTTTTGGGGCATGCAGCCGCAGTAGATAAGTGTCCACGGCGGCGTGTTCGGGCTCCAGCACCTGCCGGTCGAAGAGCGCTGCGTCGCGGGCCACGGTGATCTCGTTGCTGAGCGTATAGCTGATTCGGAAGGTGCGGCTCTGGTTTTCGGCCAGCACCGGTAGGTTGCCCGACCGGTCAGGGGGGCCTGCGGTCAGGCTGATGCGATTGCCCTGTACTTCGTAGCGAATAGGGGGGCCGCTATCCAGTGCCTGGGCCTCCTCAAAGCGCACGACGCCGCCTTGGCGGGGGGTAATCTCCAGGAAGACCTCGCGAAAGGCACCCTCAAAGCGCCAGGTACGCACATCCACCACCCGCACCAGCCCACCGGCCTCCAGATATACATCCTGCTCGACGTGCTCGAGGCTGTAGCTTCTTCCCCAGGCCAGCGCCAGAAAAACCAGCGCGACCAACCCGGAGCGCAGGAGGTTCACGCCATTAGCCTACTGTAAATCTTGCTTCGGCAAGGGTTATCCCAGCCCCAGCCGCCGGGCATCGGCTTTCATGGCCTCGAGCACAAAGGCCATGTGCTCGTCGAGGTCGACCCCCAGCTCCTGCGCACCGCGCACGATGCCCTCCCGATCCACTTTGGCGGCAAAGGCTTTGTCTTTAAATTTCTTTTTAAGGCTGGATAGCTCGAGGCTGTGGATACTCCGATCGGGTCGCACATACACCGCTGCCGTGATCAGACCCACCAGCTCGTCCACGGCAAACAGTGCCTTGGCCATCAGGGAATTGCGGGGGTGCTGGGGGCTGTCCACATGGCCCAGAATGGCCTCGAGCACATCTTCGGGATAGCCCATCTCACGCAACATCTCCACCCCTTTGTAGGGGTGCTCCTCGGGGAATTGCTCGTAGTCAAAGTCGTGCAGAATGCCGGTAATGGCCCACTTCTCTTCGGGCTGACCATATTTCCGGGCGTAGGCCCGCATGGCCGCCTCGACCGCCATCATGTGCCGTTGCAAGCTTTCAGAGGGAGTAAACCGCTGCATAAGGGCCAATGCATCTTCGTACACCATGTAGATCGCCATATGCCCCATTCTCGGGAGCCGGGTTTGCAGGGTCAAGGGCAATAGAAATACGAATCACCCGTGCCCATCTTTGTGAAGCCCAGCCTAGATCCTGCAATTTTAGATAGAGTTTGCCCTGACTGCAGGGCATTACTCGCCTGGTTTGCTATGTGATATGACCGATTGACGACTCCAGACCTTGACGCTAAACTTTGACTCAGTATAAATTTATAACGAGTCAAAGAATGGTGTGGAGGTAAGCGGTGATTGCAGACAAAAAACTCTCAACCAAAGGCGGCGGCTGGCTCCTGGAGAAGCCCGAGCAGATCTTCACCCCGGAAGACTTCGATGACACCACCCGCATGATTCAAGAGACCGTGCGGCAGTTTGTGGAGAAAGAATACCGCCCGGTGGCAGAAGCCCTGGAGCACGGCGAGCTCGAGCACAACATCCCATTGCTCCGGAAGGCTGGTGAACTGGGCCTGTTGGGGGTGGAGGTCGGCGAGGAGTACGGCGGCCTCGACCTGCCCAAAACCGTCAGCACGGTGATTGCCGAGGCCCTGGCTGGCACCGGTGGCTTCAGCGTGACCTACGGGGTGCAGACCTCCATCGGCCTGCTGCCGCTGGTCTACTGGGGCACCAAGGAACAGAAAGACAAATACCTGGCCAAACTGGTCTCGGGTGAGCTAATCGCCGCCTACTGCCTGACCGAGCCGCAGTCCGGCTCCGACGCCATGGGGGCCAAGACCCGCGCCGAGCTTTCCGCCGATGGCAAATACTACATCCTGAACGGCACCAAGATGTGGATCTCCAACGCCGGCTTTGCCCACCTCTTTACCGTCTTCGCCAAGACCCCGGAGGGCCTGACCGCTTTCCTGGTCGAACGCGACACCCCCGGCCTGCGCCTGGGCGGCGAAGAGAAGAAGATGGGCATCAAGGCTTCCAGCACCCGCCAGGTCTTCCTGGAAGACGTGAAGGTGCCGGTCGAGAACGTGCTGGGCGAGCTGGGCAAGGGGCACAAAATCGCTTTCAACGTGCTCAACGTGGGGCGCTACAAGCTGGGGGCGGGGGCCATTGGCGGCGCTAAAGGGGCCCTGGCGCTCTCGGCCAAATACGCCCAGGAGCGCGTGGCCTTTGGAAAGCCCATTGCCCAGTTTGGCCTGATTCAGCAAAAGCTGGCCGAGATGGCCGCGCGCATTTTTGCCGGCGAAAGCGCGGTCTACCGCACCATGGGCATGATTGACCAGGCCCTGAGCAACCTGGACAAAGCCAACGCCGCCGAGGCGGTGCTCGCCGGCATCGAGGAGTATGCCATCGAGGCCAGCATTATCAAGGTGCTGGGCTCCGAGGTGCTGGACTACGTGGTGGACGAAGGCGTGCAGATTCACGGCGGCTACGGTTACTCCGCCGAGTACGAGATCGAGCGGGCCTACCGCGACAGCCGCATCAACCGCATCTTCGAGGGCACCAACGAGATCAACCGCCTGCTGATTCCGGGCATGCTCCTGCGCCGGGCCATGAAGGGCGAATTGCCCCTCTTCGATGCGGCCATGAAGCTGCAAAAAGAGCTGCTGGAGCCTAGCTTCGAGGAGCCCGAGGACAAGGAGCTGGCCCAGCTCGAGGGCCTCAAAAAGCTGGCCCTGGCGGTGCTGGGCCTGGCCGCCCTCAAGTACGGCAAGCAGATCGAAGAAGAGCAGGAGGTGCTGGCGGTGGCCGCCGACATCCTGATTGATGTGTTTGCTGCCGAAAGCGCCCTGCTGCGGGCCCGCCGGCTGGGCGGTGGGGTGTATGCCGAGATGGCCGCGCTCTACCTGTACCAGGCCCTCGACCGCGCCCAGGCCGCGGCGCTCTCGATTCTGCCGCGCCTGGCCGAGGGCGACGATATGCGCCTGATGGCCTCGGCGGCCCGCCGCCTGACCAAGCACGACCCCGCCGACCTGGTGGCGCTGCGCCGCCGGATTGCCCAGAAGGTGCTGGAAGCGGGCGGCTATCCCCAGCCCAGGGCCTGAACGGGTCAGATTTCCAGGGGCGCACGAGCTGCGCCCTTTCTTGCTTTAAGTTGGTACACTGGGGCCAAATGACCGCACAAACCACCGACCTGGCGCTGGAAGTTCGCAGGTTCCTCGAGGCCGAGGTGCTGCCCCTCGAGCCCATCTTTCTGAAGCACGGCTTCAAGGATGTTCTGCCCGAGCTAGAGCGGGTTCGGCAAAAGGTAAAGGAAAAGGGCTGGTGGCTGCCCCCGCTGCAAAAGCCGCTGGGTATGGGCCTGGGCCTGGGGGCCTTTGCCCGCTTGAGCGAGGAGCTGGGCCGCAGCCCCCTGGGCCACTACGCCTTTAACACCCAGGCCCCCGACATCGGCAATATGGAGGTGCTGCTCAAACACGGCACGCCGGAGCAGAAAGCGCGTTTTCTGGAGCCTTTGGCAAAGGGCGAGGTTCGCAGTTCCTTTGGCATGACCGAGCCCGAGTACCCCGGTTCCAACCCGGTCTGGATGAACACACGGGCGGTGCTCGAGGGCGGCCAGTGGGTCATTAACGGGCACAAGTGGTACACCACCGGCTTCGAGGGCTCGAGCTTCTGCATCGTGATGTGCATCACCGACCCCGAGCAGCCCAACCCCTACGCCCGGGCCAGCCTGATCATCGTGCCCACCGATGCCCCCGGCTTCCAGCAGGTGCGCAAAATATCGGTGATGGGGGAGGAGGGCGAGGACTGGATGAGCCACTCCGAGATTCGGCTTGAAAACGTGCGGGTGCCCCAGGAGAACCTGCTGGGTGCGCGCGGCAAGGGCTTCGCCATAGCCCAGGAGCGGCTGGGGCCGGGGCGCATCCACCACTGCATGCGCTGGATTGGCATCGCCCAGCGCAGCCTCGAGCTGATGTGCGAGTACGCCGCCCGGCGCGAGCTTGCCCCCGGCAAGCCCCTGGGTTCGCGCCAGGCCATCCAGCACCTGATCGCCGAGTCCCAGGCCGAGATTCACGCAGCCCGGCTGATGGTGCTGGACGCCGCCGAGAAGGTCGAGCAAAAGGGGGCCGAGGGGGCTCGAGTGGAAATCTCGCTCATCAAATTCTTTGTGGCCGGGGTGCTGCAGCGGGTGCTGGATCGGGCCATCCAGGTGCACGGGGGCCTGGGGATGTCCGACGACCTGCCGCTCTCGTTTTTCTACCGCCACGAACGGGCCGCCCGCATCTACGATGGGGCCGACGAAGTCCACAAGACTGTGGTGGCTCGAGCGCTGCTCAAGGACTATGGCCTGGATATCTCGCTCTGACCCAAGCGTACTGCCATGACCGACCAACCCGCCCCCACCCGACCCGGTGAAGAGCTGGACATTGCGCGGCTGCAAGCCTACCTGCTGGAGCACCTGCCAGGGGCCGAAGGCCGCCTCGAGGTGCTGCAGTTTCCCAGCGGTTTTTCCAACCTGACCTACCTGCTCAGGCTGGGCGGGCAGGAGCTGGTGCTGCGCCGCCCGCCGTTTGGGGCCAACATCAAGACCGCCCACGACATGGCCCGGGAGTACCGGATTCTCTCGGCCCTCAAGCCGGTCTACCCCAAGGTGCCCCGGCCCTTGCTCTACTGCCCGGACGATTCGGTGATCGGTGCGCCCTTTTACCTGATGGAGCGCCTGCACGGGGTGGTTCTGCGCACCCAGCCCCCGCCCGACCTGACCCCCGAGCGCATGCGCAGGATTTGCGAGGCCGCGCTCGAGGCCCTGGTCGAGCTACACAGCCTGGACTATCAGAAAGCCGGCCTGGGCGACCTGGGCCGGCCCGAGGGCTATGTGGAACGGCAGGTGCGGGGCTGGACGGAGCGCTACCAGAAGGCCCGCACCGAGGCGGTGCCCGGCATGGAGCAGGCCATGGAGTGGCTGGCTGCCCACATCCCCCCAGGCTCGAGCGCCGCCCTGATCCACAACGACTTCAAATACGACAACCTGATGCTGAACCCCGCCGACCCAACCCAGGTAATGGCCGTGCTGGACTGGGAGATGGCCACCCTGGGCGACCCCCTGATGGACCTGGGCACTACCCTGGGCTACTGGGCAGAGCCGGACGACCCGCCGGGCTTGCGGCGCTTTGGCCTGACCCACCTACCGGGCAACCTGCGCCGGGCCGAGCTGGTCGCGGCCTACGCGGCCCGCAGCGGTCGCAGTGTGGATAACATCGTTTTTTATTACGTGTTCGGATTGTTCAAGGTCGGTGTGATTATGCAGCAGATTTTTGCCCGCTACCAGAAGGGCTACACCCGCGACCAGCGCTTTGCGGTGCTGATACACCTGATCCGAGAAATTGGTCAGAAGATACAGAAAGCCATCGCCACGGGCGAGATTTAGGCGTATAAGATACCTTGTAGGGCGTGTGGATGGGCGCTGCTATAAAAGCCCAGCGATGCAAACCAGGGGTATGTCTTATGCGATACACAGAACTCTCCTTTACCGGCCCGGCCACCTTTTTTAAGGCACCCCACCAGCCCCTTACCGAGCCCTGGCAGGCCGAGGTGGGGCTGCTGGGCCTGCCCTACGACTTTGCCGTGGGCTACCGCCCCGGCGCCCGTTTTGCCCCCAGTGCCCTGCGCGAGGCCAGCGGGCGCTATGCGCCGGGGCCGGAGGGGTGGTTCGACCTCGAGACCGAGACCTACCGCCTTAAGGGGGTGCGCCTCGTGGACGCGGGCGACGTAGACCCGGCCCAGCTCGAGTACCTCGAGACCTTCCGCCGCATCACCGAGGCGGCCCGTGCCCTGCGCGGGCGGGTAAAACTGCCGGTGTTTGTAGGGGGCGACCACTCGGTCACCTACCCAATTTTGCGGGCCTACGACGACCTCGAGGAGCTCCACGTCGTCCAGCTCGACGCACACCTGGACTTCTCGGATAGCCGCAACGGAACCCGCTTTTCCAACAGCAGCCCCTTCCGCCGGGCGGTGGAGGATGTTCCGGGACTCAAGCACATCACCGTGGTGGGGCTGCGCGGCCTGCGCACCAGCCCCGAGGCCTACCAAGCGGCCAAAAACCGGGGCCATACCCTGATTACCGCCTCCAGGGTGCGGGAGAACCTGCCCTGGGTACTGGCACAACTTCCCAAGGGCAAGAAGGTTTACCTGAGCTTCGATGCCGACGTGCTCGACCCCTCAATTTTGCCTGGCACCAGCAGCCCCGAGGTGGAGGGCCTGAGCTACGGCGAAAGCCTACAGATAGTGCGACGGACGCTCGAGCAAAACCAGCTTGTGGGCCTCGATTTTGTCGAACTCGCGCCCAACCTGGATAGCAGCGATTTATCAGCCTTGGTAGGGGCGCGCTTGCTGGCCGAGGTGCTGGCCTGCTGGGCTGTATAAAGCGTGCATTATGCGGTTTTGCCGCCCCGGTAGACCAGCAGTACCCACAGCAATAGGTGCATGCTCAGGGCCGCACCGGCCAGAACGACCCCCCAGCCATTATCCTGCCGCCACAGCCATAGGCCACCCGCAAAAGCCAGCAGTACCAGCAGGCCCCAACCCTGGTTATAGGTAGGACTTCCGGGGAACAGGAGCTGCACAGTACGCCGCCAGGCCAGGTTGTCGGTGGTGCTTTGAGGCTTGGGCAGAAAAAAACAAAGCATGTGGTATAGCGTGAACACAAGAATCGCAGCAGCCACAGTCCAGGCCCAGAACGCACTGGGCCAGATGGGCAGGTCTCGCCAGGTAGCAAAAAAATCCGAACCCAGCCCTTGCAAGCTGCTCAAACCCACCGAGGCAACAATAATCCTGGGTGTTGGAACGGCTTCCCGCACCACCCCTGCGTCGCGGTACACAGGCGTCCAAAAGTCGCCACCCAGACCCAGGGCTTCACGCACGGCTGCCAGGGAAGGCGCTCTTTGGTAGGCCTGCGCCAAAGCCTCTGGAGTGCCCCGTCCCAACAGAACGTAAGTCCAAGGCGGGGCTTCCTGGAAAAGTCGCTGGGACTCACCAGGATTTTCTTTGGCCAGGGCGTAGGCCAGCAGGCCCCGTAATGGTGCGGTGTTGGCAAAACCGCGCAGGGCTTCTGCGGCTGCACTCGAGCGTAGCGTGCCCCGCATGAGGCTATCCTGCGCCAAGAGAGCCTCAGAACGGGCCATGAAGCCCCAGCTCAGCAAAGCCAGGGCTGCTAATGCAAACAAAACTAGAAGTATGCTGCGCTCACCAATGGTGGTATAGGCCAGAACACTGTGACGTAGGCGCAGCAACGGGTGTTGAAACCAGCCGACCAGCCAGCCCCCGCTAGAGCGCAGCCCACGTAGCTGGGCTGGTAGGTAGATTAGAGCCAGATACAGGAGCATTAGGCTGTACAGCCCCAGCAGCACCCAGGTGGCTGCAGCCATATTGGCTGAGGTAAGCGGGGACTGCCAGCCTGCGACCTGACGCAAGGCTGCACGGTAGCGTTGTCCTAGATCCGGACGGCCCTGGGCCTCGAGCCAGCCAACCTGCTCCCACAACATGGCTTTGGCGCCGGGTACTTGGGGTAGATACTTCAAAAAAAAGTCTGACCAAAGCAGACTTTGCTCAATCCCCTGCTTGCGCGCGACCCGTACCTGCATCAGCCAGGGTTCGAGCCAGCGCATTACCCCCGGCCCCCAGGCCAGTTCGGGGCGATGGCCGCGCTGGAGCAAATCCCGCCCGATGGACTCGAGGTCGGTTGGGTGAACGTTGCCTACCCCGAGGCTAAAAAAATACCAGTACGGGCGGTTGGAGGAAGGGCTTTGGTCGAGCGCGCCTGTACTGGTAGCCTTCAGTGTATCGAGGTACTCGCGAATTACTGCCAGGCTTTCCCACCGGCCCTCGTAGGGCTTACCGGCAAAAGCCCCCAGGCCCAGCCGTCGGCCATCCTCCAGTAGCACAGTGAGTTCGGCATCGGCCTCCAGGGCCCGCACCTCTCCTGGGGGATAGTGCTGCGCGACCACTTTGGGCGATTGAAGGTCTATTTCCAGCACCAGCGGGCCCCGGGCAATAAAAGCCCGCTGCCCCAGCACTCTTGGGCCGACCCACTCACCCTTAAGTGGCAATTTCCAGCTACCCAGTACCAGCCCTTCGGGCGTGAAGGTCGGTAATGCCTTTGGGGGTTGAGCAGGGGTGGTGGATTGAGCTGCTGGTGGCGTAGGGGGAGGAGCAGAACGCACCTGCGTCTCCGCCTGTATGACGCGCTCGCCTACCTGAATGCTGATTTTGTACGTACCCTCTGCCGGTGGCGTCCAGGTTGTGGCCAGGCTGCCATTGAAGGTCTCGAGGTCTACCTCGGTGGTAGCTGCTTCCGAAGCGATTTTTAGGGTATAACGGCCTGGAGGAAAGTCAGCCCCCCGTATTTCAAGGGTCTGCCCAACCTGGGCCTCGGGGGATACGGCCAGGCTCTGGGCCAGCGCCATACCCCAAAGGAGAACACCCGCTATCCAGCGCATGGCGTCATTTTATGCTACGGAAAAGTGAGATCGTAAAACCCATTTCGGTCAGCTAAGGCATCCAATTACGATAAACTCGGGTAAAACCTGCGCTTAAGCTAGTCTGCTCTCGGCTGTACTATACTGAAGCTGGGGTCTACCTTGAGTAGACTCTTGGAGGTTTTACTGAATGTCAGATAAAAAACCGGTATACCTTACCGCAGAAGGCAAGGCGCGGCTCGAGCAAGAGCTTGCCTATTTGAAAACCGAAAAAATGCAGCAGATTGCCGATGAGATGGGCCGGGCCATCGCCGAGGGCGATTTGCGTGAGAATGCTGGCTACGATGAAGCCCGCCGGGCCATGTGGCAAAACAACAGCCGTATTGCCGAGCTCGAGGACATCCTCAGCCGGGTGCAGATTGTGGAATCGGGCAATGGTGTTCCCACCGAAGTACAGCTCGGGGTAACGGTCGAACTCGAGACCCCCAGCGGCCAGCGTATGAGCGTGACCATGGTCGGTAGCCACGAAGCCGACGTGTTCAGTGGCAAAATTTCCAACGAATCCCCTCTGGGCCAGGCCCTGATGGGCAAAAAAGTAGGCGATGAAGTGCAGGTCAAAAGCCCTAAAGGCAGCCAGACCTATGTGGTTGTTGAACTAGTGTACGCGTGATTACCAACCCGGGCTGCACTCGGGAATATAGGTCAAAGATTGCAAAACCCGATAAAGGTTGACTGAGGCGGATGGCTGGCCTCTATCTTTTGCCCTGCTTTGCACCCCGACACTTTAGGATTAGGCTAGTCGAGTATGCGAATTTTGGTTGCTAACGACGACGGCATCTTTTCTCCTGGGATCAAGGCGCTGGCTTTTGCGCTACGTGAGCTGGCCGAAGTAAACGTGGTAGCACCCGATGTAGAGCAGTCGGGCGTAGGGCACAGCATCACATTTCGCCGCCCCTTGCGCTTCAAGCACACCGCCTCGGCGGGGTTTGGCGAGATTCCAGCCTACCGAGTAGATGGAACGCCAGCAGACTGCGTGGTTTTGGGCAGTCGCCTGTTGGGCTGGCCCGACCTGGTGGTTTCCGGGATTAACATTGGCGTTAACATGGGCCTCGACCTCACCCATTCGGGTACGGTGGCGGCGGCTCTGGAAGGGGCTTCGCTGGGTATCCCCTCCATCGCGTTTAGCCTGGATGCTTCCGGCGAGGAGCTGCGCTTCGAGGAAGCTGCTCAGTATGCTGTGCCAATTGCCCGCTGGGTTTTGAAGCACGGCCTGCCTAACAAAACCCTTCTCAACGTGAATTTCCCCAACCGCACACCTCAAGGGGTAAAGATTACCCGCCTTTCCACTCACCGTTACGAAGACTCCATTGTCGAACGGGAAGACCCCGAGGGGCGGCCTTACTACTGGGTAGCTGGTAAACCTACCGCCGAGCTAGAGGAGGGTACCGATTACTGGGCAGTTCAGCACGGCTTTATCTCCGTGACCCCCATCTCGCTCGACTACACCAATCATGCTTTTGCTGCCGAGCTCGAGAAAAAATTCAGGGTGCGCACCCCCAAAAGTGTGGCCAGGCGCTGAAGTACTGTTGTGGCCGGCTCAGGCCAGTTGAGGGTGGGGAGCAGTGGCTTTTTTGAGGGATATGCTAAAGACCGAACCCTTGCCTGGCTCGCTCTCGGCCCATACGTTGCCCCCATGGGCTTCAACAATTGAGCGCACAATCGCCAAGCCCAGCCCGCTACCGCCGCGTTCACGGTCGCGGGCCTTGTCAACCCGGTAAAAACGCTCGAACAGATGGGGGAGATGCTCTTTACTAATGCCTTCGCCGTTGTCCTCCACCCGAAGAACCACTCGTTCGGCTAGGTCGAGCACAATGAGCTTGATCCGGGTAGAATTGGCCTTAATAGCGTTGGAAACTAGATTGGCTACTACCTGATGGAGCCGTTCGGGATCGCCCAACACCCAGACATGGTCGGGGGCCTGCACCTCAATTTGTCCCTCGAAACTTTTGCTGTATTCTTCCTCAATCTCGTTGAGCACAGTTTTTAGGTGCACCGAGCCCAGCTCAACCTTCCAGCTCCCGCCGGTTTTGGAGAGCTCGAGCAAATCGCCTACCAGCTTTTGCATCCGCTCCGACTCGCGCTTGATGATCTCCAGACTTTCCTTCTGCTGCTCGGTAATTTGCGTTCGTCGTAGCAAATAGTTAACGTGCCCCAGAATGGCCGTTACGGGCGTGCGCAACTCATGGGAAGCGTCGGCCAGGAAGCGACCCTGGGTCTCCCAGGCGCTCTCGAGCCGCGCGAGCATGCGGTTGAGTGACTTGACCAGTGAGGCTACCTCGTTGTGGCCCTCGAGTTCAGGTAGCTTTTCGGGCTTGCTACTGACCTGCTCGGCCTTTTTGGCTACCCACTCGAGGGGCTCGAGGGTCTGTCGTACCAGGCGAAAGGCCAGCAAACCGCCAAAAATTAGCACCAGTAGGGCCGTCGCTGTATAGGTGCGGGCGAAATCGGTGAGGGTACTCTGGATGCCCTCGGTGGACTTGCCCACCATCAGGATGACCAATTGGGGGCCCTGGGGAATACCGGCAATCTCGGTCATCAGGCGTTCGGCCCGCACGCGTAGGGGAACCTGGGTGCCATCCGGGCGAATGAGGGCGGTCTGGGTATAGAAACCGCCCGAGCGCAAAACCTCTAGCAAGCCCTTTTCTGAAAGGGTCAGCGTGGCATCACCCATTGCCAGAGACTTGGCGATGGGAATAGCAGCCCCTTGCAGGATATCGCTGGGGGTGGGGTTGGGGAAAGGCACCCACAGGGCCTGGCCGTACACCGTGAGCGGTAAGCCCTCCAGGCTGCCTTGCTCGCGGATGAGGCGCTGGGCTGTCTGGGAGGTTTCAACCAGTTCGCGCCGGAGGTTGTCGTAAAGGGTGAATTGCAGGCTGCCATACACCGACCCCCCGATGAGCAACAAGGAAAAAGCCAGCAGGGCCAGCGTCAGCAGGGTGATTCGGGTGCGAAGGGTCATGATTTTGGTTTCTTAGGGCTCGTACGGGGATGCCAAAGCCAGAGCTGCCACAGCGAGAGAAAAATACCGGCGTCGTTTTGGGCCAGAGCCCCCTGCCCCCAATGAGGCCCAACCCAAGAAAGCTATACAGGATACCTTCTTCAAATCGCTCATTGATAGCAGATGATCGTTCGAAAACCGCACTGCCCAACTACCATAATAGAGGCCTTGTATGATTCGAACAGGGCTTGAGTACTGGCTTAATAGCACAGCGGAACGGGTTGATGCCCGGCCTCGGATGATGGCCTTGTGGCTCAGTCCTCGCGCAGCACGTAGCCCACACCGCGCACGGTGTGTATCAGGCGGCGCTCGCCGGTGCCCTCGAGCTTCTTGCGCAGGTAGCCGATATACACATCCACCACGTTGGAGCCGCCCTGGTAGCCGGGCCAGACCTTTTCTTCGATCTCGAAGCGGCTAAAGACCTTGCCGGGGCTCTTGGCGAGCAGCTCCAGGAGTTCGAACTCCTTGTTGGAGAACTCGATGCGCCGCCCACCCCGGTAGACCTCGCGGCCCTCGAGGTTGATGATCAGATCCGAGACCCGAATCTCGCCGGTAATGGCGGGGGTTACCCGGCGCAGGTGGGCGCGGATGCGGGCCAAAAGCTCCTCGATGCTGAAGGGCTTGACCAGGTAGTCGTCGGCCCCGGCGTCCAGGCCCTCCACCTTGTCTTCCACCCGGTCTTTGGCGGTCAGGATCACGATGGGCACATTGGAGGTCTTGCGAATCCGGCGGGCGACCTCGAGGCCGTCCATTACGGGTAGCATCAGATCCATCACCACCAGGTTGGGGTTGGTCTCACGAAAGCGCGATAGGCCGGTAATGCCGTCGTAGGCTACCTCGGTGCGGTAGCCCTCGGCCTGGAGCTCGAGTTCGATAAAGCGGGCAATGTCCTTTTCGTCCTCGACGATCAGGATCAGGGGTTGTTCCATGCCTTCCATACCAGCAGGGTAGCCGGATTTCTCATGAGAAATATGGCTAATCTACTAAGAAATAACTCAGGATTTGCACCCTGGATGAGACCGCGAGGGCCTACTAGCATGTGCTAGACGCGCAAATGCACCACGGTGACCCCATGGCCGCCCTCGTAGGGCACCGCGTCGTGAAAGTGCTCCACCCGGCGGTCGCGCTTGAGCGATTCGCGCAGCGCATTGCGCAAGGCCCCGGTGCCTTTGCCGTGCAGCAGACGAACAGGGGTGGTGGCGGTGGCCTTGGCCTCGGCCAGGTAGTCGTCTACGGCCAGCAAAGCCTCCTCCACGGTCAGGCCGCGCAGATTAAGTTCGGTGGGAATTTTAGCTTTGTGGGCTACGCGGCCTGCCGAAGGCTCGGGCTGTGAGGTGGGTTTGGGCTGTAGACGCGCAACCGGCAGGGTAAGGCGCACCGCGCCCATCTGCAAGACGGCCTCCTGACCCCTTAGCTCCACCACGGTGGCCCGGCCCCCGTACTCGGGCACCTCTACCACCGTGCCTACTTGCAGGCCGGGTTGGGTGGGGGCGGGTTTCTCGGGGCGCTGGTAGCGGCTCCGGAGCTGGATGAGCTCTTGCAGGGCCTGCCCCTGGCCCTGGGTTTTGCGGCGCTCGCGGGCCTGGCGGATGCGCTCCTGGGCTTCTTTGACCACCTGCTCGGCCTGGGCCTGGGCCTCCTCGAGCAAGCGTGCTTTGCTCTGAGCCAGCTCGGCCAGTTGCCGGGAAAGCTCTTGTTGAAGGTGAGCGGCCTGCTCCCGTTCTGCCTGGGCGGCCTGGCTCTGGGTACGCAGGCGTTCCCGTTCGGCCTCGAGCGAGGCCAGCAGGCGCTCGAGCCGCCCGCCCTCCGGCCCCAGGAGGGCCTCGGCCCGCTCGAGCTGTTCTTGGGGAAAGCCCAGCCGCCGGGCGATGGAGAGGGCGTAGCTGCGCCCTGGTGCGCCTACCACCAGTTGATAGGTGGGGCGCAGGTGCTCGAGGTCGAAGCGCATGGAGGCGTTTTGCACGCCGGGGGTGTCCTGGGCAAACGCTTTGAGCGGGGAAAGGTGGGTGGTGATCAGGCCGCGCACCCCTTTGGCCAGCAGCCCCTCCACAAAAGCCTGGGCCAGCGCGGCTCCCTCCTCGGGGTCGGTGCCTGAGCCCAGCTCGTCGATGAGGGCCAGGCTGTGGGGTGTGGCCTTTTCCAGTACTTCCTTCAGCCTCAGGAGGTGTGCAGCAAAGGTCGAGAGGCTCTCCTGAATGGACTGCTGGTCGCCGATATCTACAAACAGCCTGTCCGGGAAAGCCAGCTCTGCACGCTCGGCAGCCACAAAAAGCCCGCACTGGGCCATCAACACGGCCAGGCCCAGGGTTTTCAGGAGGGCGGTCTTGCCGCCCATGTTGGGGCCGGTGATGAGCAGGATTCTGCGCGCTGGGGTGAGCTCTATGTCGTTTGGAACAGGATTGTCAATCAGCGGGTGGCGGGCGGCCTCGAGCCGGTACAGCCCTTCCCGATTGAGGCGGGGCCGCACCAGTCTCCAGTCTTCGGTCAGGACGGCAGCAGCCCGGGCTATGTCGAGTTCGGTGAGGGCCTGCAGGGTCTGGTCGAGTTCCTGGTCGTGGCCCAGCAGGGCCGACAGCTCGAAGAGCACCCGGTTGACCTCGGCTTCTTCCTCGAGCCGCAGACTGGCGAGCTGGTTGTTGAGGGGAACCACCGAGGCGGGCTCGATGTACACCGTAAGCCCCGAGTCGGACTGGTCGAGCACAATACCTGGAATCTTGTTCTGGTGACTGGCCCTGACCGGTATCACAAAGCGGTCGCGCCGGAGGGTGATGAAGCGCTCCTGGATGGCCTCGGGGTGCCGATCCATGAGCTGGTGCAGCCGATCCTGAATCTGTTCGCGCAAGGGATTGACCCGCCTGCGAATCTCCCGCAGCCGGGGGGTGGCCTCGTCGCGCACGTTGCCAGCCTCATCGAGAGACTCCCGGATACGCCGCAGGAAGAAGGTGTGCTCGCCGATGTGGCCCGCCAGGGCCTTGAGGTGCTCGCCTATTTCCAGCAGCTCGTGCCGGAGGGCTACAGCCGCCTCGAGGCTGGCCGCCACCTCGCGTAGCTGGGGCCCCTCCAGCCGGAGCCCTTCCCGCGCTGCTGCCAGGGCCGGTCGCAGGTCGTTGATGCCCCCCAGCCGGTAGGGATAGGCCAGGGCCTCGGCCACGGTGGCCTGCTGGGCCTGGGCCTCCTCGAGGGTGCGCTTGGGCTCAAGGGCCAGAAGGGCCTCCCGCCCCATAAAGGTGGAGGCTCGCTCGGCCAGAGCCTGGCGAATACGGTCAAAATCCAGCGATTCGGTAACCTCCTGCATACCCAACCCAAAGGGCCAGTATAGCCCAGGCGGCTGTGCGGGATACGACGCAGGTTACTTATCGCAAGCGAAATACCCCCAGCCCCGAGACCCAGGTAGCGCCCTCCAGGGTCTCGCCGGTCAGCAGGTTTTCCGATCTGGGCAGCAGAACCTGGGTGGGCTCGAGGGCGGCATACACCCAGACCTCTTCATCTTCGTACTGCCGCTTGTAGGCCAGCAGTTTTTCCGAGACCTGCAAGGGCAGCAACCCTCCCCGTCGCAGGGCCGGTACGCTCTTTTTGAGCCGGATGAGGGTTTTGACCCAGGCCAGCACCTCGTGGTTCCAGCGGCGTTCATCCCAGGGAAACGTACCCCGGCACATGGGGTCACCGTTCCAGTCGTGGTAGGGGTTGGTCTGGTCGAGCCCGATCTCGTCGCCGTAGTAGAGGCCCGGCGCACCGGGAAAGGTGAGCAGAATGCCCAGGGCCAGCTTGAAGCGCTCCACATCCCCCGAGAGCCGCCACAGGGCCCTGGGAATATCGTGGCTGCTAATCAGGGTGTACATGCTCTGGCGGAGCTGCAGGGGCAGGGCGGTGTAATGATCCCACAGGGTATCCCACACCGCCTGGCTCGAGACCGCCACCTCCCAGCCATACACGTTTTTGCCCGATAACCATTCCATCACCGGGTTGGCAAACCCGGCGTAGTGCATAGAGCCATCCAGGGTGTGGGCCCGCAGGGTGGGTAGGGTGTCGAAGAACAGCTCGCCAAACACCAGGGCCTCGGGGTTTTCCTCCATGCTGTTGTGTTTGATCAGGCGCAGGATTTCCGCGTTGCGCCGGTCGGTGCCCCCTTCGCCCATCTGGTGGGCCACGTCCAGCCGCCAGCCATCGGCCCCCTTGCGAATCCAGTGCCGCACCGGGGCGTGGTAGCCGTCAATCCAGCGCTCCACTGTGAGGGGGTTGGCGTAGTCCAGCTTGGGCAGGGTCTTGACCCCGTAGAAGGCCGCATACGAGCCGTCGGCGTAAAAAGTAAACTGCCCGGCCTCGGGGGAGGTGGGGTCTTGCAGGGCTTTCTGGAAGTCGGGGTGGGTGTTGCCAATGTGATTGAAAACCCCGTCCAGCACCAGCTTCATACCGCGCTGGTGCAGGGCCTCGACCAGCTTTTCGAAAGCCTGATTGCCCCCCAGGTGGGGGTCTACGTTGTGGTAGTCGCTGGCGTCGTAGCGGTGGTTGGAGCCCGAGGGCAGGATGGGGTTAAGGTAAAGGGCCTCGATGCCCAGCCCCTCGAGGTAGTCGAGCTTCTCCAGAATGCCCTCGAGGTCGCCCCCATAGTGCTGGATAGGCCCCTCGCCCGGCCCGTAGCTCACGGGTTCGTCCCACTCTTTGCGCACGATAGGCCGGCCCATATACACCCATTCACCGCTCTGGGGGTCGTTGTGGGGGTTGCCGTTGCGAAACCGGTCGGGAAAGATCTGATAAAACACCGCCCCCACCGCCCAGTCGGGCACGGTGGGCTGGGCCAGCAGGTGAAAAAACTTGTCGTAGCGGGGCATGGGGCCCTGTAGCCCATCTGCTACGAGGTAGGCCTTTTCCTCGGTCAGAAAAAAGCAGTACCGCAAAGGGGAGGTGTGAAGCGGGAGCCTGATTTCCAGCCCGCCCGGCACGGCTTTCATGGGCCGCCGCTCCACCTCGCCGTAGCGCTCGAGGATCAGGAAACCAGCCCGGGCCGGGGTGCGCAGGCGCAGGGTGATTTCCTGCCCCAGCTCGGGCTTCAGGGGGTCTACGCAAAAAGGCTCCCAGTCGTGGTAGTGTCTCATTCCTTCACCGAGCCCGCGGTATACCCCGAAACAAAGTAGCGCTGGAAGCCGTAGAAGGTCAGCAGGATGGGTAGCGAACCCAGCACCGAGGCCGCCGCAAACAGCCCCCAGCGGGTGGAGAACTGCCCGGTGGTGAAGTTGCGCAGGCCCATCCCCACCGTCCAGGAGTCCACACCGGTGAGGAACAGGTTGGCCACGATGAACTCCGAGTAAGTACCCACAAACTGCAACAAGAAGATAAACACGAACATGGGGGCCGAAAGCGGCATCAGGATTTTGGTAAACACCTGCCACTTGCTGGCCCCGTCAATCAGGGCCGCTTCCTCCAGGCTTTTGGAGATGCTCTCCAAAAACCCCTTGTACACCCAGGTGCCAAAGCTGATAATCCCGCCCGAGTAGGCCAGCACCAGGCCGGTAAAGGTGTTCAGCAGGCCCAGGTTGGAGATCAAAATGTAGGTGGCTACCAGCCCCAAGAAACCGGGGAACATCTGGATGAAGATAAAGACCAGCAGCATGGGGTAACGGCCCGGAAAGTTGAAGCGGGCGAAGGCATAGCCCGCCGTGGCCGTGAGCAGCACCGCCAGGATGCCGGTAATGCCCGAGACAAACAGGGTGTTGCGCACCCAGAGCACAAATTTGGCCTCGGTGCCCTGGCCCGTAAACTGCGCGGGCGAGAGAAAAATGACCAGGGTGAAGCTCAGGAGGGCAAAGGCCGTCAGGCTGCGCCCCTGCAGCATACCTAAACCGCTGTCGCTATCGACATCGCCAATAAGGCGACGGTAGCCCGCCAGCACCAGCACCAGCAGCAAACACAGCGCCGCGGCCACGAGCAAGACGGCCTGGTAGGGGTAGAGGATAAAACCATCGAATAGCTTGGCGTAGTTTTCCCAGCTTAGCTGGGAAAAGTCCGGTATCACTCGAGCCCGCACCAGCAGGTTGTCGCTGGCGGGGGGCAGGATGCGGTACAGGGTGTTGCGGGGGTCGAAGGAGGCGGCCAGAATCTGCAGCACCGGGTAGTAGGCAAAGACCAGCACCAGGAACATAAACAGGTGCGTGAGCCCCTGCCCCACCAGCGGCCAGAAACTGCGCTTGCGCTGGGTTCGCCGGTTGGCCAGCAGGGTGGCCAGCCAGGCGTACAGCACAATCAGCCCCACAACCACCAGAAGACCGCCCAGGGCATAGACCCAGCCGTTCTCGATACGGACGAAGCCGGGGGGGGTGTTGGGCTGGATGCGGGCCAGCAGGCCGGGGAAGTAGACAAAAAGCACCCAGGCCACCAGCAGCCCAAACAGGGCCCAGCCGAGGTGGCGCAAAATGGCAGCCATCAGCGCACCTCCCGCAAAGCCCCGGTGAAGCGGAAGTTGATTAAGCTAATGGCAACGGTGAGGAAAAAAATCAGGATGGAGATGGCCCCGCCCAGGCCATACGCCTGCCCCCCATCGGCCTGGAAGGCGGTTTTATAGGCCCAGGTGATCAGGATGTCGCCGGCCTGGGCGGTGGAAGGCCGTCCTTCGACCCCTGGCTGGGGGCCCATCAGGTAGATCAGGCCGAAGTTGTTGAAGTTGAAAGCAAAAGATCCCAGCAACAGCGGGATAAAGGGCTGGCGCAGCAGGGGCAGGGTGATGCCGGTGAGGGTCTGAAAGCCGTTGGCTCCATCAATTTTAGCTGCTTCGTAGACATCTTCCGGAATGGTGGACAGCGCGCCCAGGGTGGCCGTCATCCAGTACGGGAAGCCCAGCCACAGGCTAATCAGCAGGGCCGATACCTTGAACCACTCAGGGTCGGTGAGCCAGGGAATGGGGTAAGCGCCCAGCAGTCCCAGCAGGCGGTTGATGGGGCCAAACTGCACGTTGAGCATGGCTGTGAAGATCTGCACGCTGATGACCACCGGGATGGCCCAGGAGATAATCAGGGCTGTGCGATAAAAACCCCGCAAGGCCAGGTTTTTGTTGTTTAGCATCAGGCCCAGGATGAGCCCAGGGATGGCCCCTACCACAACCGCCCCTGCCGCAAAAATGATGTTCCAGAGTAGAACGGGAATCAGCACCGTACCGGCACGGCTGAAGATTTCCACAAAGTTGCGGAAGCCGATGAACCGGAACTCGTTGATCTTGTAGACGAGGGTGGGTGCGAAGGGTGGGGGCGCGGTGAGGGTGATGGTATTGCCGCTGGCCTGCTCGACCCGGACGCGGGCCCGCTGGGTACGGGTGGTGATCTCCAGGGCCTGGCCGGCGCAGTCGGGCTGGTCGCAGCGCAAGAGGTCGTGGGCGTTGCCCTCCACGAATAGCTCCCGCCCCTCTACCCGCACGATGGCGGTTTCGGTGGAGCGGTCGGGTTTGCCGTTGCGGATGCCGGTGTAGTCGGTAAACGCGTAGTAGATGGTCAGGATGATGGGGAATACGGTGAAAGCCAGCAAGAAGGTGATGGCCGGAAGCAGATAGTACCAGTCGGTGAGGTAGGGCACCCTGCGCCCCAGTACAACCAGGATGGGAATCAGGACGAGCGTGCCAAAAATCAGAATCAGGTAGCCCGGATAACCTTCTTCTACCGGCCTGGGGAAAGCTGCCTGCAAGGCCCAGAACAGCAGGAGCCCCGCCAGCGCAGCCACCGTCAGGGCCCCGCCCAACAGCCCAATAGCGATCAAAAAACCTCGAGCGCCAGGTGGAGAACGATACATTGCAGACCTCCGTCGTGGGCGTTGCTTGGGATGGCCCAACCAACGTACCTTTTTGAACGCCCCTAGCATATACTCGAAGGCTCCATTTTGTAAGCCTGCGGATGCCCAAATAACCCCATTTGGTCGGTGTGGAAGCGCTTTTATGCTTTGCCGATCTGGGCGTAGGAGGGGTATTGACTCGAGGATTTTTTCGGCCCACCATGGGTTTTAAGATGATTGAAACGGGACGGTTGCGGGTAATTAATCCCCCACGGGAGACCCCTCAGTTTACCCCTGAGCTGCTGGAACAACTGGCCCGGCGGGTCTTTTTGTCGGGTCAGGGCACCCCGCATACCCTGTACTCTCCTTTCGATGGAAAAGTGCTGGGGGTTATACCGTTGTGCAGTCCCGAGGACGTGCACCAGGCCGTGAAGCGTGCCCGGCAGGCCCAGCCGGCCTGGGCCCGAATGGATGCCAGGTCTCGAGCCCGCATTATGCTGCGCTTCCACGATCTGCTGCTAAAGCGGCAGGCCGAGATCCTCGACCTGACCCAGTACGAGACCGGCAAGGCCCGCCGCGATGCCCAGGAAGAACTGCTGGACTCGGCCATTGTGGCGCAGTATTACGCCACCCGTAGCCCCGGCTGGCTGCGCCCCCGGCGCGTGGGCGGTACTTTTTTGGGCCTGACCCAGACCTGGGAGTACCGCCACCCGGTAGGGGTGGTGGGGGTTATCTCGCCCTGGAATTATCCGCTGGTGATGGCGGTGAGCGAGCCCATTCCCGCGCTGATGGCGGGCAACGCGGTGGTGCTCAAGCCCGACCCGCAGACCACCTTTACGGCCCTCTGGATTCAGGCCCTGATGGAGGAGGCCGGACTGCCGCGCGATCTTTTTCAGGTTGTGACCGGGGGCGGCGAGGTGGGCGAGGCCCTGGTGGCTACGGCGGATTTTATCGCCCTGACCGGAAGCACCCCCACCGGGCGCAAGGTAGCCCGCCAGGCCGGAGAACGGCTGATTGGGGTGAGCCTGGAGCTGGGCGGCAAAAACCCCATGCTGGTGCTGGAGGACGCCAACCTCGAGGCTGCTGTAGACGGCGCTATCCACGGGGCCTTTGCCAACGCTGGGCAGCTTTGCGTCTCCCTCGAGCGCATCTACGTGCACGAGAAAGTCTTCGAGGCTTTCACCCGGCGCTTCGTGGAAAAAACCTCGAGGCTGCGTTTGGGGGCCACCCTGGATCACCGCTCGCAGATGGGTTCCCTCACCGTCCAGCGGCAGTTCGATACCGTGCTGGCCCACGTGCAGGACGCTGTGGCGAAAGGGGCCAAGGTGCTCACCGGGGGCCGGCCCCGGCCCGACCTGGGGCCCCTGTTCTTCGAGCCCACCATCCTGACCGATGTAACGCCCGAGATGCGGGTGTACCACGAAGAAACCTTTGGCCCGGTGGTCAGTCTGTACAAGTTTAGCGACCTCGAGCAGGTGCTGGCCCAGATCAACGCGAGCGAATATGGCCTCAACGCCAGCATCTGGAGCAAGGACTTGCGCAAAGCCCGCGCGCTGGCCGCCCGCATCCAGGCCGGCACGGTCAACATCAACGAAAGCTACGCCGCGGCCTGGGCCTCGATGGACGCGACCATGGGGGGGTTCAAGGCCTCGGGTCTGGGGCGAAGGCACGGTCAGGAGGGACTTTACCGCTTTACCGAGCTACAGACCATTGCCATTGAGCGCCTCATTCCCGTCACCGGCCCGGCCTGGCTGCCCAGGGGCTGGTACGGGCGCATTGTGACGGCTCTACTCAGAGCCCTCAAATGGCTCTATCGCCTGTGGTACCGGCTATGAAGTAGGCACCCGGCCCAGCGGCAGGGTGGGTGAAGGGCTACCGCCGGGGGGCTCGAGGCTTACCCCCATCAGGTCGAAGCCTTCGTAGTTGGTCTCAAAAACCCGCCCCGTGAAGACCCCCAGCGAGACCGGGGGTGCGCCGTGCTTGCGGCCCCAGGCCTGATAGACCTTGCCTCGAGGCGGCGGCTCGCGCAGCACCATTAGGCAGGGCCCCTCTTCCCGCCAGAGCATGGTGCCAAAGGTCTGGCCCTGGTCGTTTCGGATGAGCTGCCACTTGACCTCAGGATCGCTCAGCCAGCGGGCCAGCTTGGCCTGCTCCTCGGCCAGAGCCTGATAGCGGCGGTACTGTTCCACCCCGAAGCCGCCCAGCCCCAGCAGGATTAGGGCCGCCGCAGCCCAGCGCAGGAAATCCCGCCTGGGAGAAACCCTGCGCTGCACCTGGGCCCAGACCCTCGGGGGCGGCGCAACCGGTGGGAGGCTTTCCGGCAGCTGGTACAACACCGCCCTGAGTTCGGAAAGTTCCGCCTGTAGTTCGGGGGAGCTTTGCAGGGCCTGCTCGAGCTGGGCTTTCTCCTCGCCTTCCAGAAGGCCCAGGGCGTAGTCGGGGAGCAGTTCGCGGAGGTCTTTCATGCTTCCTCCGAGACCGCTTTTCCGCCCAGATACTCGCGCAGTTTGAGCAGGGCCCGCCGCAGCCGGGTTTTGACCGTGCCCAGGGGCAGGTTGTGGCGCTCGGCCAGCTCGCTGTGGCTGTAGCCGTCGAAAAAGGCTTCTTCCAGCAGCTTACGGTCGGTGGGCTCGAGCCTACCCAAGGCCCGCCTCACCAGAATCCGGTCGGTGGGGTCGTCCTCCCGCCAAAGGCCCAGCTCCTGCTCGGGGTTGTGCAGGTCGAGGTCGTCTATTTTGGGGGGTCTGGCCTTGCGGTTACGCAGACGCGATAGGGCAAAATTGCGCCCGATGGTGAACAAAAAAGCCGCCACACCCCCGCGCTCGGGCTGATAGCGGGCGGCTTCTCGGTAGAGCTGAACAAAGCTGTCCTGCAAGATTTCTTCGGCCTCCTCGGGGCTTTGGAGCATCCGCAGGAGAAGGGCGTACAGCGAGGGGCTATAGCGGCGGTATAGCTCTTCCAAAGCTCGCTCATCCCCTTTGGCGAGGCGCGACATCAGGGCAATGTCTGGCTCCACGCCTCTATTCAACACTACGTTTGGCGCTAGCGCTATAGATGTTCAAGTGAGATGGATACTCGAGCGCCTCCTGGTTTAGCTGTCCGGGCCGGTTGAAGCCTGGCCGTAGAGGACACCAGTTGTGTACGAAGGCGACTGAAAATCTGCGAAAGATCAGACCAGCTTTGCCTCCAGGGTTATTTCAGGCACCGCGGCCAGGGCCTTGGAGATGGGGCATTTGGCCTTGGCTTCCTGGGCCAGCTCCTGAAACTTTTCTGGGCTAATGCCAGGCACCTTGCCCTCGAGGTGTAGCTCGATTTTGGTTACGGTCGGGCCCTCGCCCAGGTGAACCTTGGCGATAGCGCGTAGCTCTTCGGGGGGGGTGTTGTTGTTGGTCAAGAGGGCCGACAAAAACATGGCAAAACAGCCAGCATGGGCCGCCCCAATCAGCTCCTCGGGGTTGGTGCCGCTGGCCTCGGCAAAGCGTGAGGCCCAGGTGTAGGGCCCTTGGTAGACCCCACTCTCCAGCTTTAGCTGTCCCTGACCTTCTTTTAGCGTACCTCTCCAAACCGCACTGGCCGAACGTACAGGCATAAAAGCTCCTTTCAGCTTCTATCATGCAACCGGTGTTACCGGTCTGGCTGTGTCGCAGGTCGCAAGTTGGCACGCGGTTTGACCTTTCTGACTCGGGGGGGGCACAATGCCTTCGTGCTGGCTTTCCTGTTCGTGGATGGGCTGGGGCTTTCCCACGACCCCCGCAGCGCCCCGAGGCGCCTGAACCTGCCCACGCTGAAGGCTTTGAGCGGCGGGTTCAGCCAGGAGCCCTTTAGCCGGCCCAACCTGGCCTACCGCGTCCTGGATGCCCGGCTGGGGGTGGAGGGCCTGCCCCAGTCGGGCACTGGCCAGACTGCCCTGCTGACCGGGCTCAACGCGGCCCAGATGCTGGGATACCACCAGGGGCCGCACCCATTAAGCAAGCTCCAAACCCTCCTACGGCAGGATAGCTTGCAGGTCTGGGCTACCCAGCGGGGTTTGCGGGTGTTGCACGCCAATGCCTACCGTCCGGAATACCTGGAAAGAGTACAGAGCAGCCGCCGCAACCTGCTCTCGGCTTTTGGATTTGCGGCCAGGGCAGCCCGGCTCGAGCTTCTGCCCATGCACCACCCTCAGGCCCTCTTACCGGCTTTCTGGCCCGAACCCGAGGCTGCCGGCGCACGCTTTGCCCAGATAGCCCAGCAACACGACCTGACCTTCCTGGAACACTGGGCGCTGGATTACTCGGCCCATCGCCTCCCGGAAAAACTCGACGAGCGCTGGCTCGAGCTGGATCGCTTCCTCGAGGGCTTCCTGAACGCCAACCCCACTGCCACCCTGGTTCTTACCGCCGACCACGGCAACGCTGAAGAACCCTGGCATACCCAGCACACCCTCAACCCGGTGCCCCTCATCGTCTATGGGGCCTTGGCGGGCAAGGTTCCGGCCATGCACTCGCTGACTGACCTGGCGCCCTGGATCAAGCAACAATTTCTGGGGTCAATTTGAAGCGAAAACGCAAACCCGAGGATTCGCACCCTCGGGTTTTTTGCGTCCTGGACTGGAGCCGGTGGTCGGATTTGAACCGACGACCGCTCGATTACGAATCGAGTGCTCTACCGCTGAGCTACACCGGCACGCCTCGGTTATTTTAGCGGCAAGAGCGCATGTGGTAAAGTCTCGGCGATGAAACGCAAGGATGGCCGCACGGCCCAGGAGTTGCGCCCCCTCACCCTGCGCATGGGTTACACCCATTACGCCGAAGGTTCCGCGCTCGTTGAGCTGGGGAATACCAGGGTGCTGGTGACCGTCTCGCTCACCGATGGAGTGCCCCGCCACGTCTCGGGCCGCGAAGGCTGGCTCATGGCCGAGTACAGCCTGCTGCCCCGCTCCACCAAAGAACGCAAAGAACGCGAACGCCAGAAAATATCGGGTCGCACAGCGGAGATTCAGCGTTTTTTGGGGCGGGCTTTCCGTGCTGCGCTGGACTTAAGCCTGTTGCCCAATAAAACCGTGGTGATAGACGCCGACGTAATTCAGGCCGATGGCGGAACCCGCGTGGCTTCGCTATTGGGGGGCTATGCGGCGCTGCACATGGCCATGGATCGGCTGGTCAACCAGGGCAAGCTGGACGAATGGCCCCTCACCGAGTTCGCTGCGGTGAGCGTGGGTTGGATGAGTGACGGTAGCCTTTTGCTCGACCTAACCCACCTCGAGGACGAGAACGCCTGGGCCGACCTGACCGTGGTGGCGACGCAGTCTGGCGACATTATCGAGCTGCACGGGGCAGGGGAGGGGCGTCCAGTGCCCAAGGCTACCTACCAGGCCATGCTGGAGATGGGACTGTCGCATATTCCCGAGATGGTGCGGCGGGTTCACGCCCAGCTCAAGAACCGGGTTTGAGTGAAGTCTACAGGTAACCCCTCTACTCGGCTTTTTGTGGATAAGATGTTCTAGATGCGTCTGCTGATTGCTACTTCCAACCCCGGCAAGTTCCGCGAGATTAGAGACGGGCTCGCGCCTTTGGGTTGGACGCTGTTTTCCCTGCTCGACTACCCCTTCAAGATGCCGCCCGAGGAGGGCTCTACCTTCGAAGACAACGCAGTGCTGAAGGCGGCTTTTGCCGCTAAGCACAGCGGTATGCCCACCCTGGCCGACGACTCGGGCCTCGAGGTCGCCGCTTTAGGGGGCGAGCCAGGGGTGTACTCGGCCCGTTACGGCAACAAAAAAACCGACACCGAGCGCAACGTATACCTGCTCGAGCGCCTTAAAGGAATTCCCCCCAGCGAGCGCAAGGCTAAGTTTGTGGCCGTGCTGGTAATTGCCTACCCCGATGGTTACATGGAACTTTACCGAGGTGAGACCGAGGGAGAGATCCTCGAGGCCCCCCGTGGGGAGTGGGGTTTTGGCTATGACCCCTTGTTCTACCTGCCCGAGGTAGGCAAAACCTTTGCCGAGATGACCCTGGAGGAAAAAGCGTTGTACTCCCACCGGGGCAAGGCCCTGCGGATGCTGGTAGAGGCCCATAAATTCGGACTTCCCCGCAGGGAGCAGCCGCTGCAGGAATAACCCTACCCGAAGCCCGTCTGGCCTCTGGGCCTCGTACAACCGAATAGCCCGTGAATCCGTCCTGGCTACCCATGCGTAAACATGGGTGGAGGTGACATATGAGACCGAGCAGGCCACCTTGAGGGTCGGGGTGCGAAGTTTGCCGGATGCTTTTCGATGAAACGCGTACAATAAGACCATGCGGTGGATTGGGTTGCTATTGTTGGGCCTGCTGCTTTCCTGTCAACCTGACACTCCCAAAGCGTGTGTTGTAATCGAGGCTGTAAGCATCGAGGCGGGCTTCAGGGTTAGGGGTACCAACAGTGCAGATGTGACCATCCGGAGGGGCGAGTGCATTGAGTTCGTTAACCAGGACAGCACGGCTCACATCGCGCAGACCAGGCCCGGCTCCGGCGCGCCCGAGGACTTTAGTACGCAAAACCTTATCCCTGACCCGGCATACAGGGTAAAGATAGTGCTCAACATCGCAGGTGAATACGAGTACATTTGTTCGATAAACACAGGCAATACGGTACACGCGAGAACCATGTTCGGCAAGATAACGGTTCGCTAGAGGCGTGCCCCTAAGGAGGGCTCGAATGAGAAAACTAGGTTTTTTGGTGCTGGCCTTGGCCGTTGTGCTGCTCCCATTGGTGCAGGCTCGAGGGCCCTATCGGTTGCAGGCCATTACGCAGTTCAATCTGGTAGCCGATAACGGCGATGTGCGCACGGTTACCTGTCAGTACTGCCACGTAAACCCCAACGGGGGTGCGCCCTGGAATGCCTTCGGCAACCAGCTCCGGGCCAACTTCAAGGGCAACATCGGCGAAGCCCTGTACGAAACGCTCAAGGCTATGAAAGACTCCGACGGCGACGGCTACGCCGACGTGCTCGAGGTGTTTGCTGGAACGCTGCCGGGCGATGCCAATAGCAAGCCCCTGGTGACTGCACAGTTCCTCACGCAGAGCCTGGAAAAAGCTGGTGGGGTGGACATTTACAAACCCAAGTAGATATAGATGAATCGTGTGGGCGAACCTTGTGTTCGCCTGCATTTTTTGTGCAGTATTGGCCTATGTCAAAGCTGCAAGGAAAAGTAGCACTGGTTACCGGAGCTTCCTCCGGGATTGGCCTCGAGATTGCCAAACAACTGATTTCGAACGGTGTGAAGATTGGCCTATTTGCCCGCAGCCAGACCAAGCTAGCCCGCCTTGCGGACGAGCTGAGTGGCAGCCTGGCCCTGCCGGGTGATGTGACCCGCTACGAGGATCTGGAGCGGGCTGTGCAGCAGCTCGAGGTCCATTTTGGCGGACTCGACTTCCTGATTAACAACGCGGGGGTGGGTATTTTCAAACCCGTGCACGAGCTAACCCCGGAGGATTGGCAGCAGGTTTTGCAAACCAACCTAACCGGCCCCTTTTACGCGACCAAGGCCGCGGTACCGGCCATGCAAAAACGTGGTGGGGGTCATATCATCAACATCGGCTCGCTTGCCGGGAAAAACGCCTTTGCCAACGGAACTGCCTACAATGCCAGCAAGTTTGGCCTGCTGGGCTTTTCTGAGGCCTCTATGCTGGATTTGCGCTACTACGGCATTCGGGTGAGCAGCATTCTGCCTGGTTCGGTGGACACGCCCTTTGCCGGCAACAGCACCGGAGCATCCTGGAAAATTCAGCCGCAGGATATTGCACAGGCCGTGCTGTACCTTCTGCAAAGCGACCCTCGCGTCATCCCAAGCCAGCTCGACCTGCGTCCGAGCCAGCCACCCAGGAAGTAAGGCGTGATTTTTGGCTAGCATCGGACAAATGTCCCGGGGGTGGATTGCGCGATGCCTTTATTGCCAACTCACTCAAGATAAATCCTGGACGCTGGTCTTGACGTGCCCTTTAGCTTTGTCTTGGGGGGATACCAGACTCTTTACGTAGTCTACGAATGTAGTAAGATACCTGGTGACGCAGAAGGCAGATAGTCCAAAAGTAACGTTTAGAACACTGTGGAAACGCTGCCAGAGTCTGCTGTCGATGTTCAAGGCAAGCCATGCCACAAATTCTTTAGGCAATGGCTTCAAACCAGGAGGAAGAAATGAAAAAAGGCTTTTTGATTGCTGCCGTAGCAGCCCTAGGTCTACTGGGCTCGGCGATGGCACAGGGCAAACTCACAATTTGGACCCACTACGGCGGCCCCGAGCTGGCCTGGCTCAAGCAGACCGCGGCCACCTTTGCCAAAAGCAGCGGCACCCAGGTTGAAGTGGTCGAAGTGCCTTTTGGTGATATTCAGAACAAGTTCATCCTGGGCGCGCCCCAGGGGCAGGCGGCCGACCTGGTGGTGAGCATTCCCCACGACTGGGTGGGGGCGATGGCGGCTGCGGGGGTGCTCGAGCCCATGGGCAAGTATGCCACCAGCAGCTACATTCAAAGCCTCTCGGATGTAGCGGTGGATGCGCTCACCTACCGCAACCAGCTTTTCGCACTGCCCATGTTCGCCGAGTCGGTGGCCCTGATTTACAATAAAAAACTGGTTAAAGAAGCCCCCAAGACCTGGGACGAGTTCCTAAAAATTGCACAGGAAAACACTAAGGGCAACTCCTACGGCTTCCTCTACGACCTGGCCAACCCCTACTTCAACTATGGCTGGTTCACGGCCTATGGAGCCAGCGTGTTTGGCCGCACGGCCCAGGGCGTCGATGCCAGCCAGACCCGCCTGGGTGGAGATGCGGGCGTCCGCGCTGTGAGCTTCATCAAAGACCTGCGCTACCGCTACCGCCTGATTCCCGAAGGGGTAGACTACGGCGTGGCCGATAGCGCCTTCAAGGAAGGGGCCCTGGCTATGATCCTCAACGGCCCCTGGGCCATTGGCGATTACAAAAAAGCCAACATCGACTTTGGCATTGCCCCCATGCCCAACCCGCCAGGTGGTGGGCAGTGGCGTCCGTTTGTGGGCGTGCAGGGCGTAGCCATGAACGCCTACTCCCGCAACAAGACTGCGGCGGCCAACTTTGCCAAGCTGCTGGTGAGCACCCAGAACCAGGTGGCCTTCAACAAGGCCGGTGGCCGCCTGCCGGTATCCAAGCAGGCTGTACAGCAACTGCGCAACGACCCGGTAGTAGCCGGTTTTTCGGCGGTGATCGCCCTCGGCACCCCCATGCCCAACATCCCCGAGATGGGTAAGGTTTGGGGGCCCTGGGGCAATGCGCTGTCCCAGGCTGTGCAGAAGCCGGATACCAATGTGACGCAAATTGTGTCCGCCATGGTAGCGGAAATTAATAAGGGCCTCTCGGGCCGCTAAATCTACTCATCAACAACCTCCTCCAGGCGGAGGAGGTTGTTTTTGTTTGGAAGGAATGAGAGAATAAACTGTGCATTTCAATATCGAAATCCAGCGCCAATGAGCTACCCTGGTTTTTATAGCTGCGCACGGGCGCAACTGGAGGAGACTTCAAATGCGGCGTTCATGGCTAGCCTTTGCAGCGGTGGCCTACCTCAGCATTTTGGCTGCGGTGATCCATGCGCAGCCGGTGCAGCCCCCCCGAACCCTATCGGCCGAGATGCGTGCGGCCCTCGAGCGCGTCTACACCCAGGCCCTCCCGGCATCCGTGCGCATCGAAACGGTGCCCGAAGGCACGGGCTCCGGCTTTTTTATCAGCGCCGATGGCCTGGTCATGACCGCGTACCACGTCGTCGAGGACACCCGGGGCTTCCGGGTGATTGACTCCAAAAACCAGTCGCTCTCTGCCGAACTGGTGGGCTACGATGAGTTCCGCGATATTGCCATTTTGCGGGCCTCAGTAAACGAGCCGGTGCCTTTTTTGCCGCTCGAGACCACCAGCGGCCCAAGTGTGGGAGAGCCCTTGCTGGCTATTGGGAACTCGAGGGGCCAGTTTATCGCACCGCGTTATGGGATAGTCAATACCGTCGAGCGCGATATTTTCCCCTTTTTCAACTCCATCGCCATCTCCACCACCATCCCGCTGGCCCCTGGCGACTCGGGCGGCCCGGTGCTCAACCAGGCGGGGCGGGTGGTAGCGGTGGTGGTGGCGATTGGACAGCCCAATGGGGTATTCGAGAGCTACCTTTCCCCGCTGCAAGGCCTGGGTGAGGTGATTGCGCAACTGCAGGCCGGCCGCAAGCGCGATGTTCCCTACATTGGGGTGCAGCTTTTCCAGATTGATGACGAAACCGCAGCCACCTTGCGCATCCCCAAGGAAGGGGTTTTGATTCAGGGCCTGCTGCGTGGTGGGGCCGCCGAGCGGGCAGGTTTGCGCGGTTTTGCCATTCGGCGCGAGAACGGCCAGGAAGTCTACGAATTTGACGTGATCCTCGAGGCCGATGGCCGTCCCTTCAACAACGTCACCGAGCTTCAGCGCTACATTCGGAGTAAAGAGGTGGGGGATACCGTTGTCCTGACGGTGCGGCGAGGCCAGCAAATTCTCAAGGTTGAACTGCGGTTGACCCCCAATCCTACGCGGCGTAGCTAGGCCAGGCCTTACTGGTCACCAGCAAAACTAAACGAGCCCTTATGTTTGCAGATAAATAAAAAATATTTTGCATCTAACACAAAAGACTTATGTTCTTTGACACTTTGACCATTGCTTCCCCCGAGCGCGAGGACTACCATTGAGACTATCTAAACGCGTAGGGGAGGCCTGGGTATGGAACGCTCATCTAAGGAAGTTATTCAAGAGAACCGTGACTACACCCTGTTTTCGTGGTCGGTACAAAGCACCGCCAACCCCATCCATATGACCCGCTCCAAGGGCGTATGGTTCTGGGACGGCGACGGCAACAAGTGGCTGGACTTCAGCAGCCAGCTCATCAATATCAACGTGGGCCACCAGCACCCCAAGGTGCTCGAGGCCATTAAGAAGCAGGTTGACGAGCTTTGCTTCGCCGGCCCCAGCTTTGCCACCGAGCCTAGAGGCCAGCTGGGCAAAAAGCTGGCCGAGGTGACCGGGCTGGCCAAGTCGTTTTTCTGCCTGGGCGGGGCTGAGGCCAACGAGAACGCCATGAAGATGGCTCGTCTGTATACAGGCCGTGACAAGATCATCACCCGTTACCGCTCCTATCACGGGGCCACCATGGGGGCCATGACCGCCTCGGGCGACCCCCGCCGCTGGCCGGTGGAGCCGGGCATTCCGGGTATCGTGCGAGCCTTCGACCCCTACTGCTACCGCTGCCCCTTTGGCAAGACCCCGGATAGCTGCCAGCGGGAGTGCGTGAGCCACATCGAGGAGATTATCCAGCTCGAGGGCCCCCACACCATTGCGGCCATTATGGTGGAGGGGATTACCGGCTCCAATGGGCTTTTGGTACCGCCCGACGACTACTACCCCAAGCTGCGGGCTTTGTGCGACAAGTATGGCATCCTGCTTATTACCGATGAGGTGATGAGCGGCTTTGGCCGCACCGGCAAGTGGCTCTCCACCCAGCACTACGGCATCAAGCCCGACATCGTGACCTGCGCCAAGGGCCTTACCAGTGGCTACATGCCGTTGGGTGCGGTGATTGTTTCCAAGCCCATCGCCGACTTCTTCGAAGACCATATGCTCTGGGGCGGGCTGACCTACTCCGGCCACCCGGTCTCGTGTGCGGCGGCGGTAGCCAACCTGTCGGTATACGAAGAGGAGAACCTGTTTGAAAACACCCTCGAGCAGGGCCGCTACCTGGGGGAGCGCCTCGAGGCCATGCGCAAAAAATACGCCTGTGTGGGGGATGTGCGCTACATCGGGTTATTCAGCGTGCTCGAGCTGGTCAGGGACAAAACCACCAAAGAGCCCCTGGCGCCCTTCAACGGCATCTCGCCCGAGATGCAAAAACTGGCGGGCTACCTCAAGTCCAGGCACATCTACGCCTTTAGCCGCTTCAACATGCTGTGGGTCTGCCCACCCCTGGTGATCAACCGCGAGGAACTGAAATACGGCCTGGATGTGATTGAAGAGGGGCTGGCCCTGGTAGACGAAGCCCTGGGCGTGGTCGGGGCCGCTGCCGACTAACGCACAGCTTCTCCCCGCCTGCCCCGGTTATCTTTCGCTGGGGCGGGTTAGTTATTGTCTGGAGTGAGGCCAGCTGCGCTAAGGAAAGCCGGAGTATCCGTGATCAACGGACTACAACGTTTTGTAGAAGGCGTGGAGGGGTACATCGCAGGAAGCTAAAAGCAGCCTATCGGTTTTGGGATTGATTTCCTGGCCCCTTTACGGTTTGATTTTCCCCATAGAAGCGCTTCCATAATGTGCCGGTCTGGGTATAGACTAGCCTTGCTATGCAACTCCAACGCGCTTTTGGAATTTTGCTCCACCCCACCAGTTTTCCGGGTCGCTGGGGGATTGGGGCTCTGGGCCGCGAGGCCGAGCGTTTTTTGGACTGGCTGGCCGATGCGGGGGCCCGCTGGTGGCAGGTCTTGCCCCTGGGCCCTACCAGCTACGGCGACTCGCCGTATCAGTCCTTTTCGGCTTTTGCTGGCAACCCGTACCTGATTGACCCCGAGCTGCTGATTGAAAAAGGCTGGCTGGAAAAAAGCGAAGAACCCCCGCAGTACAACGCCCGCAGCGTGGACTATGGCTGGCTTTACGAGACCCGCTGGCCCCTGTTGCGGCGGGCCTTTGCAGGGTTTCAGGCAGGGGCCTCTGCCCAGGATAAAGCACGACTGGAAGCCTTTATCGAGGCCGAGCGCTTCTGGCTGGAAGACTACGCGCTCTTCATGGCCCTCAAGACCCGGTTTGGCGGCAAGCCCTGGAACGAGTGGAGCCCCGAACTGCGCGATCGTAAACCGGCTGCCCTGGCCAAGGCCCGCGAGGAGCTGGCCTACGAGGTGGCCCTGCACGAGTGGGTTCAGTGGCTGTTTTACACCGAGTGGGGCAAAACTAAAGCCTATGCCGAAACCAGGGGTATTCAGATTATCGGCGATATGCCCATTTTCGTGGCTTTCGATTCCTCGGATGTTTGGGCCAACCCGCAGTACTTCTACCTCGATGCCGATGGCAACCCCACGGTGGTGGCGGGCGTTCCGCCGGATTACTTCTCCGAAACCGGCCAGCTCTGGGGTAATCCGCTCTACCGCTGGGATGTGATGGAAGGGGAGAACTTTGCCTGGTGGATTGCGCGCATAAGGCAGTCGCTCAAGCAGTGCCACCTGGTGCGCATCGACCACTTCCGCGGGTTTGAAGCCTACTGGGAGGTTCCGTTTGGCCGGCCCGATGCTGTGGAGGGGCGGTGGGTCAAGGCCCCGGGTGAGAAGCTCTTTGCCGCGGTGCGGGCCCAACTGGGCGATGCGCCCATCATCGCTGAAGACCTGGGGGTGATCACCCCCGAGGTGGAGGCTTTGCGCGATGGCTTCGGGTTTCCCGGCATGAAGATCTTGCAGTTTGCTTTTTCCGGTGAGGACAACGCCTTTTTGCCCCACAACTACCCCGAGCACGGCAATGTGGTGGTGTACAGCGGAACCCACGACAACGACACCACCCTGGGATGGTTCCGCACCGCCCCGGAGGCCGAGCGGGCCTTCATGCGGGCCTACCTGGCCCGTTATGGCATCCGCTGCCTCTCGGAATACGAAGCCGCAGGCGCCCTGATTGAGCTAGCCTTCAGGAGCCCGGCCAGGCTGGCTATCGCGCCTTTGCAGGATGTGCTGGGGCTGGGCCCCGAGGCCCGCATGAACTTCCCCGGACGGCTGGGGGGCAACTGGGCGTGGCGCTATGCCGAAGGCGACCTCGAGCCCGGTCTGGCTGCAGGACTGCGGGCCCTGGCCGAAGCCAGCCAGCGGGCTTGACCGTGAGCCGGCAGATGGGTTTTGATGGGGCCAGTATGCGCATTGCAGGGGTGCTCGAGACCTGTGTATACGCGAGCGACCTCGAGGCCGCCCGGGGCTTCTACCAGGGGTTGCTGGGCCTGGAGCTTTTCGCCGAGCAGCCGGGGCGGCATCTGTTTTTTCGGGCCGGGCCGGGGGTTTTTCTGGTCTTCAACCCCCAGGCCACCCAGCAGGAGACCGCTCTGCCGCCGCATGGGGCCCAGGGCAGCGTGCACGTGTGTTTTCGGGTGGCCGCAGAGGAGCTGCAAGGCTGGGCGGAGCGCCTCGAGGCCCACGGCTACCCCGTCACCTGGGCCGAGTGGAAAGCCGGCCCCAGCCTGTACGTGCGCGACCCGGCCGGCAACCTGGTGGAGCTGGCTCCTGCCGCGATCTGGGGTCTGCCCGACGGCCACCTCAAACCCCAATGATCTGATGGGGGGTGGCGATCAGGTCCACCCTTCGCTCCGGAGTGCAGGGCAGCTCATCAAAAATCATCAGGGTATGGGCCAGGGTGACCCAGGGCGCGGCCACCTGCAGGTCTTTGTAGGGGAAGCCGTACCCCTTGCCCAGCCAGTTGCGCGCCTCGTCCACTGCCACGCTCCCAACCAGCACCAGGTCGATGGTGGTTTCTTTTAGCTCGATGGGTTTGCCCAGCTGGGCCACTTCCCGCACCCGTTTGAGCTGGTGGGGTAGGAGGCCCTCGAGGCTCAGGTACCGCCCGGCTTTGTCGGGGTGGGGCATGAGGACGATTTTGCCGGACTTCAAAGCCGCCTCGCGCAGCGGCTTGAGCACCTGGTCGGGCCCGGCCAGGATCACCGTCGCCAACTGCCACAGCCGGAGGCCCATCAGGCGCTCGGCGGCGCGGCTGGCCCCCACAAAGTTGGGATGGTGTCCGTGGGGTGGGGTGGGGTAGGTGGCGGCCTGGTGCTGGGCCAGGGCGTTCCAGACCAGTTCGCGTACTTCACCTTGCGTCACGGCGGCAGTCTAGCGCATCCGGCGGCTTTGGGCTAACCCTGCCCGGTCAAGAGCAGGCGCAGAAAAACCGCATCGGAGAAGCCGGTTCGGCGTCCGGCCAGGCTTTCCACAATGCCCTCGGCCTGCCGCACCACCACCAGCCCGAGCTGGCGGCTGATGTAGAGGCGCTGGTCGCCTGCGCCAGCGGCGATGACCAGGTCGTCGGGGAGGCCGGGGGTACTGGCCAGTGCGTCAATGCCCTGTCCCACGCGTCCAATGGCCGCGCGCTGGGCCGGGCTGATGGGTCGTCCCAGCCACCAGGTCAGGCCGTAGATGGGGTTGACCCTCGAGGGCTCAAAACACTTTTGCAGCAAAGCCTCGTCCACCACCTGCCGGCCCTGCCAGCGCCCGCCCTGGCGTACCAGCTCGCCAAACCGGGCCCAGTTGCGGGCGGTGAGAAAGGCCCCGGAGGGCAGGTGGGGGTGGCCGTCGGGCCCCCGGCGCCAGAAGGCGTACTCCAGGCCAATCGGCTCGAAGATGCGGCGCGTGAGGTACTCGAGGGGGTCACCCTTCAGCTTGCGGCGCATCAGCTCGCCAAAAATCTGAAAGGGGATGGGGCCGTAGGAAAAGCGGGTGTCGGGCGGGGCCTCGGCGGGGGTCTCGAGGGCGGCCTGGTAGGTGGGGGGGCGGGCCAGGTTGCCGCCGGGAATGCCGCTGGTGAGGTGCAGGAGCTGGCGCAGGTTGATTTGCGAACGCCAGGGGTCGCCCTGCCACTCGGTCAGGGTCTGGGCCAGGGGTTCTTCCAGCGAAAGCAGGCCGTCCTGCACAGCGGCCACGGCCATTACGCCGCTAAAGCTCTTGGTGCCGCTGGCCAGTTCGTGGGCGCGGCTGGGGCGGCCCCGGCCCGGATAATCCTCGAGCAGGATCTGGCCGTCCACCATCACCAGCAGCGCGATGCCGCGGTGCTGGGCCGAGTACAAAGCGGCCAGTTTGTGGTGGCGGGGGTTGCTGGGGTTGGGGGTGGCCTGGGCAAAGGCAGAGGGGCCAGCCAGCAGGGCTGAGGCCAGGCCTTTAAGCACGGTGCGGCGGTGCATGGGGGTAGCTTAGGCCCGATGGCTTAAGTCGAGCTGAAGCGCAGGGGCTCGAGTTCGGGGAGCCTTTTCAGGTGCTTGCGGAAGGCCTCGAGGGTGGCTTTACGCTCGGCCTCGCTCATCTCACCCGGCCCGTAGGCGATAAAGGGGGGCAGCACCTCCAGGCCACAGTAGGCAAAAATGCCGTAGTGGATGGGCTCGAGCACCCGCATCAGGTCGCGCTGGGGGGCCTGCCGAAAATAGTCTTCGCGGGCCCCCACAGTCAGGCTGAGCATGGCTTTTTTGCCCCGCAAAAGGCCGTTCTCGAAACTGTGCTCGTCGTCGTAGGCAAACCCGTAGGCAAATACCCGGTCAATCCAGCCCTTCATGATGGCCGGCATCCCGTACCACCAGTCGGGAAACTGAAACAGCAAGAGGTCGGCCCGCCGCACCTTCTCGATTTCGGGTTGAATGTCCTTCAGGTCGCCCTGTAGCTCCTGGGCGCTCAGCACCGGGTTGAAGCGCATGGTGTAAAGATCGGAAAGCAGAATGCTGTGCCCGGCCTGGCTCAGGGTTCGCACCGCCAGGTCGCGCAGGGCGGCATTGAAGGAGCCGGGGTTGGGGTGGGCGTAAACGATCAAGACATTCATCGGCTCAAAGCCTACGGCCAAGAGCCCCAGGGCTGCAACCGGGCGGGTTTAGCGGTAAAGCTCGCGAGCGATTACCAGCTTCTGTATCTCGCTGGTGCCCTCGTAAATCTCGGTAATTTTGGCGTCGCGGTAGTAGCGTTCCACCCGGTACTCGCGGTGGTAGCCATAGCCCCCCAGCACCTGCACGGCCTCGCGGGTTACGTTCACGGCCACGTCGGAGGCAAAGAGCTTGGCGGCGGAGGCCTCGAGGGTGTACTTTTCGCCCCGGTCTTTTTTGGCGGCGGCCTCGAGCACCAGCGCCCGGGCGGCGGCTATGCGGGTGTGCATCTCGGCCAGCTTGAAGCCCACCCCCTGGAATTCCCGAATCTTCTGACCGAACTGGGTGCGCTCATCGGCGTACTGCTTGGCAATCTCGAAGGCCGCGCGGGCCATCCCCACGGCCTGGGCGGCAATGCCGATGCGCCCCGAGTCCAGTCCGGCCAGAGCCTGGGCCAGCCCGCGCCCCTCCTGGCCCAGAAGGTTCTCTTCAGGCACGAAAACCCCCTCGAAGCGCAGCTCACAGGTGTGCGCGGCGTGCAGGCCCATCTTTTCCTCGGGGCTGCCGAAGCTGAGGCCGGGGGTGTCTTTTTCCACGATAAAGCTGCTGATGCCGGCCTCGCTGCGGGCCATCACCACATACACCTGGGCCTGTCCGCCGGAGGTGACCCAGCTCTTAAGTCCGTTGAGCTCCCAGCCGCCGGGCACCTTCTGGGCCGAGAGCTTGAGGGAGGCCGGGTCGGAGCCGGCGTGGGGCTCGGTGAGGGAGAAGGCCCCAATCCACTCGCCGCGGGCCAGGGGCACCAGGTACTTCTTTTTTTGCGCCTCGCTGCCAAAGCGGTTCAGCATGTACTGGGGCAGGCCCGAGGTGACCGAAAGAATCACCGCCACGCTGGGGTCGGCGGCGGCGATCTCCTCCATGGCTAAAGCCCAGGTGACTGAGTCGAGCCCGGCCCCGCCCCAGGCCTCGGGGGTGGTCATGCCCAGGAGCCCGAGCTGGGCGAGCTGTTTGAGCTGGGGCCAGGGGTACTGCCCCGTGCGGTCGTACTCGGGGGCCATCGCCCACAGCACCTCGCGGGAGACTGCCCGCACCATGTCCAGCACCATTTTTTGGTCGGTGGTCAAAACGGCCATGAATATATCGTATCACGCGTTTTGTGCATAAAAAGCGTCATAAAAAGTTGCCAGATAACCCTGTCCAACAGCCCGGCAGGCGGTTTTTCTCGAGGCTGGGTCGGTAATCGGTAAGATGATCACGATGCCCGGATTATCGCTACGGTTACTGATGGCTGCGGGACTGAGCCTGCTGCTCTTACCGCTGGGGCTGGTGATCAACCCCGAGCTGGGCCTGGGGCCGCTGGTGGGGCTGTGGCTGGGCGGAACGCTGCTGGGAGGGTGGGGCCCCACCTTCCGGGTTTTGCTTTGGGGCAGTGGGCTCTGTGCGCTGCTGGTTGCGGCGGTGGTGTTTACCCCGCTCACCAGGGTGCTGGCCGAGGGCCTGATTGTGAATGAAGCCCCGCAAAAAGCCGACCTGATTGTGGTGCTGGGAGGCGGGATGCACTGCGGGGCGGGAGAGCTCGAGGCCTCCTCGCTGGCCCGGCTGGAGAAGGGCCTCGAGCTCTGGCAGGCCGGGTATGCCCCCCGCATCACCCTCTCCGACACGGTGGGGGAGATTTTTGGCGACGCCCGCTGCCCTTCGCTGGGCCGGGTGGCCGCCCAGCGCGTACAGGCCTTGTACGGGGACGAAGGCCCGGAGATTCTTTTTTTGCCCCAGATGCGCACCACCCGCACCGAGGCCCTGGCCGTGGCCGAGCTGGTACGGGTGCGGGGTTGGCAGCGGGTGCTGCTGGTCACCACCCCTGCCCACAGCCGCCGGGCTGCAGGGGCCTTTCGCAGGCTGGGCCTCGAGGTGCTGAGTGTGAACTCGAGCGAGCCCCGCTTCGATAGGGCCCTGGTGGCCCCCGCCGACCGCTTGCAGGCCCTGACCCCGCTTACCCGGGAGTACCTGGGGCTGCTGGTCTACCGGCTGCGCGGCTGGTTGTAGTCCTGCTCGAAGGCCTATCAACGATAGGCCTGCAACAACTGCTCCAGAGCGGCCTGGCTGGGGCGCAGTTGTTCGGGGGGAAGCTGGGCCAGGGGGGTGCTCAGGCCCTCGAGCTCGGCCAGGCTGGGCCGGTCGGGGTTGTAGTAGATCAGGCCGGTGATGAACTCCCCGGTCTCCTGGGCCCGCTGGAGGCGCTCCAGGGCTGCTAGCTTGTTGGTGGGGTCGTAGTCGTGGCCCAGGTTGCGCAGGCTAATCAGGGAGCCGTCGTGCAGCCGCACCGTACGGAACTCGCCGGGCTCTAAGGGCTCGATGGAAATTTCCTCGGCATGGGGGATGAAACCCAGCTCGTGCAGGGGTTGCTCGTGCTTGGTGCCGTAGCTGTAGCTCTTGGGGCTGTCGTCCTCGTTGTTGAAGGCCACGCAGGGGCTGATGATGTCGAGCAGGGCGGTGCCCCGGTGGGAGAGGGCGGCCTTGAGCAGCTCGCGCACCTGCTTGGCGTCGCCGGCAAAGCTGCGGGCCACAAAGCCGCACCCGGCGATGATGGCCTCCATGCACAGGTCGACCGGGGGAAACTCGTTGTGGCCGGCGTATTTGAGCTCGAGGCCCTCTTCCGCGGTGGCCGAGAACTGCCCCTTGGTGAGGCCGTATACGCCGTTGTTCTCCACGACGTAAACCATCCGCACGTTGCGGCGCATCAGGTGCTTAAACTGCCCCATCCCAATGCTGCCGGTATCGCCGTCGCCCGAGACCCCAATGGCCTTCAAGGTGTGGTTGGCTAGGAGGGCTCCTGTAGCCACGCTGGGCATCCGCCCGTGCAGGGCGTTGAAGCCGTGGGACATGCCCAAAAAATAGGCCGGCGACTTGGACGAACAGCCGATGCCCGAGAGCTTGATAATTTCGTGGGGCCGTAGGTTGAGCTCGAAGCCGACCTGCACCACCTGGCTGGCGATGGAGTTGTGGCCGCAGCCCTTGCACAGGGTGCTGGGGGTGCCGTCGTAGTCTTTTTTGCTGAGGCCCACCGCGTTGAGCTTGATGGGCGGGACTGGACTGGGGTTTTCCATAATAACCATCCTCTGGCGTGCTTTTATGCGTTGGCTTCTGCTTGCAACAGGCGTTCTTGTACCCAGCGGGCCGTGAGAGGCAGCCCGTCCAGGTGGGCAATTGAGCGAATACGGGCAGCATAATCGGGCATCTCGGTCTGGAGAATGCTGCACATCTGCCCATCACGGTTGAGCTCGATGACGTAGACCCGCTCGTGGGCCGCCACAAAATCGCGCACCTGCTGGTTGATGGGCAGGGCCCGCAGGCGCAAAAAGCTGGTGGGAAGCTGGGAGGCCAGCCGGTCGCGGGCTTCCTCGATGGCATAGCGGGTGGTGCCGTAGGCGATGAGGCCCACCCGGGCCGCGGGGTGGTGGTCTATGGCGGGAGCCGGCACCAGGTTGCGGGCGGTCTCGAACTTGCGGGCCAGACGGGCCATGTTGCGCTCCCAGTCGTCGGCCCGCTCGCTGTACTGGGCTTGCTCGTTGTGGCCGCTGCCGCGGGTAAAGTAGGCGGCCAGGGGGTGGGGGGTGCCGGGCAGGGTACGGTAGGGAATACCATCGCCGTCTACGTCCTTGTAGCGGGCGAAGCCGCCCAGGGCCTCGAGCTGCTCGGCGCTCAGCACCTTGCCGCGCTGCATGGGCTGGTTGGGGTACTCAAAGGGTCGGCCCATCCAGTTGTTCATGCCCAAATCCAGGTCGGAGAGCACGAATACCGGGGTCTGGAGCTGCTCGGCTAAGTCCAGCGACTTCCAGCCAAACTCGAAGCATTCCTCGATGGAGGAGGGGAACAGGATGGGGTGTTTGGTGTCGCCGTGACCCAGGGTGTAGGCGAAGGCGACGTCCCCCTGGCTGGTGCGGGTGGGCAGGCCGGTGCTGGGGCCTACCCGCTGGATATCCCAGATGACCGCGGGAATCTCGGTGAAGTAGCCGTAGCTGACGAACTCGGCCATCAGGCTGATACCAGGGCCGCTGGTGGCGGTAAGGGCCCGGGCCCCGGCCCAGCCTGCGCCCATGATAATGCCGGCGGCGGCCAGCTCGTCCTCGGCCTGAATCACGGTGTAGGTGGGGTTGCCGTTTTGGTCTTTGCGGAGTTTGGGTAAAAACTCCCGCAGGGCATCCATAAAGCTGGTGGAGGGGGTGATGGGATACCAGGCCGCCACGCTCACCCCGCCGAACACCGCCCCTAAGGCCCCGGCCTCGTTGCCGGTCATGATGATCAGGCCCTCGGTCTTGTTCATGGGCTCGAGGCGGAACGGGTCTTGTTTGTGCAGGTTCTCGGTGGCCCAGGCGTGGGCCCGGCGCACCACCTGCATATTGCTTTCCACCAGCTTTTGGCGGTAGTCGAACTGCGCACCCAGGGCTTCTTCCACCACCTCCAGCGGCACCCCCAGCATCCAGGCCACCACCCCCACGTAGGTCATGTTGGCGATGTAGGGCTTGCGCTTGACCGGCACGTCAATCCCAGCGATCAGCTCGTTGACCGGAACCGGGTAATAGGTGATATCGTTGCGCTTGGGCAGGTTCTTCAGGTCGGCGTTGTAGATACACACCCCGCCGCTGGGCAGCTCCTGCAGGTCTTCGTGGGCGGTGGCGGGGTTGAAGGCTACCAGAATTTCCGAGGGCTTGCGGGCAATGTAGCCCTCGTGGCTCACCCGGATGTGATACCAGGTAGGAAGCCCCTGGATGTTGGAAGGAAAGATGTTCTTGCCGTGAACCGGTATGCCCAGCTTAAAAAAAGACCGCAACAGCGTGAGGTTTGCGGTCTGACTTCCGGTTCCGTTGGCGGTGGCTACCACTAGCGAAAAGTCGTTGATGATGGGTGTAGGGGTTGCCAGGCCCGCCTCCTGCTGTCGTTCCAGAACGTTCATAGCACCTCCTGTGCTTGCCCATATCCTATCGGAAAACCATGCGGTAGTTGAGTGACTTTAAGCCCTATTTCATGGGAAAAATAGTACAAACGCATGGGGTGTTAGACTTGCCTGTGTTGCCTATAACCCTCCTCCAAAACGCCAGCGTGCTGGATGTACAAGCTGGCCTGCTTTTGCCCAATCAGCGGGTGGTGGTTCGGGACGGCCTGATCGAGCGCCTCGAGCCCATGCACCTAGAAGCCCCCGAGGCCCGGGCTGCCGGGGTGGTACAGATTGACCTGGGGGGTAAAACCCTCCTGCCAGGGCTGATTGATGCCCACGTGCACGTGCTGGCCTGGACAGCCAATCTGCGTGAACTGCACAACGCCTCCCCGCACTACAACGCCCTGCAGGCCGCCGAGATTATGCGGGCCATGCTCTTGCGCGGCTTTACCACCGTGCGGGACGCGGCCGGGGCCGACTTTGGCCTCAAGCGGGCGGTGGAGGAGGGGCTGATTGTGGGGCCGCGGCTTTTCATCTGCGGGCGGGCCCTGAGCCAGACCGGGGGCCACGCCGACAGTCGGGCGGCGGGTGAAATCGCAGTCGAGACGGTTAGCACCCCGGTAGCCTTTGGCCGGGTGGTGGACGGGGTGCCCGAGGTGCGGCGGGCGGTTCGCGAGGAGATTCGCCGGGGGGCCGACCACATCAAGCTGATGCTGGGGGGCGGCATCGCCTCGCCCACCGACCGCCTGACCAACGACCAGTTCTCCCTCGAGGAGATCCGGGCCGCGGTGGAGGAGGCCGAGATGGCCGACCTGTACGTCATGGCCCACACCTACACCGCCCGCGCGGCCAACCGGGCCCTGCGCGCGGGGGTGCGGAGCCTCGAGCACTGCAACCTGATTGACGAGTCCAGCGTGGAGCTGTTCTTGCAGCGCGAGGCCTGGATGGTGCCCACCCTGGTCACCTATCAGGCCCTGGCCAAAGAAGGGGTCGCGGCGGGTCTGCCCCGGGAGGTGGCCTACAAAATTGACCTGGTGCTCGACAAGGGGCTGGCCGCGCTGGAGATGGCCTATAAAGCCGGGGTGAACCTGGCCTACGGCACCGACCTGCTGGGGGCCATGCACCGGCACCAGCTCGAGGAGTTCACCATCCGGGCGCAGGTGCAGCCCAACCTCGAGGTCATCCGCGGCGCGACCCTGTATGCCGCCCGGCTGCTACGGGCCGAGGGGCGGCTGGGGGTGGTGGCCCCCGGTGCCTACGCCGACCTGATTGCGGTGGAGGGGAACCCGCTCGAGGACATCCGGGTGCTTACCCGCCCCGAGCAGCACCTCGAGCTGGTGATGAAAGGCGGTGTGGTGTATTACCAGCGGGACGGCAGAGGGGTAAGGAAGTCTGGGGCGCCGTCGTAGCGGTCTGGCTAGGTGTATTTATCGCCCCGCACCACCTCGACGTTTTCCACAAAGGCAATCACAGCGTAGTTGGCAAAATACACCTCGGCCAGGTGGTTCAGGATTTTTTCGGCCACGGCGGGGCTCACGATGGTTTCCAGACGAATGTTGCTCCCTTCCCACTCGCTGGCCCGCACCCCCCGGCTGCCCTCACCCCGCGCAGCCGTGATGGTGTAGCCTTTGGCCCCAAGCTTCTTGATGTCGCGCACCAGCTTTTCTTCCAGAAACCCCTCGGCGATGATGGTAACCAGCTTGAGCGAAACCAGGGCCATTTAGCTACCTCCGTGCAGCCAGCGAGAAATAGCGTAATAGATGGGGATGCCCAGGGTCAGGTTGAAGGGAAAGGTAATGCCCAGCGAGGCGGTGAGATAGTAGCTGGGGTTGGCCTGGGGCAGGGCGATGCGCACCGCGGCCGGGGCAGCAATATACGAGGCGCTCGCGGCCATGGTGCCCAGCACCATCGCCCCCCCCACCGACATGCCGGCCAGGCTGCCCAGCCATACCCCCAGGCTGCCCTGAATCAGCGGCATGGCAATCCCAAAACCAATCAAGAAGCCCCCCACCGAGCGCAAGTCGCGCAGGCGCTTGGCGGCTATCATCCCCAGCTCGAGCAAAAACAGCACCAGCACACCGCGAAAAGGCTCCACGAACACCGCTGCTACCTGCTTGAGACCCTCGGGCCCGGTCAGGAACCCCATCACCGAACCCCCTACCAGCAGCAAAACGCTTTTCCCGGCGAAAATTTCCCGTACCGCTTCACCCAGCGAGCCCCCTCCCAGGCTGCGACGGGCAATCAGCAGGGCAATCACGATAGCCGGAACCTCCAAAATAGCTACCAGTGTGGGCATGAAACCTTCCACCGGCTGTTTTGCGGCCTGCATAAAGGTGGTGGCCGCAATAAAGGTAACCGCTGAGACCGAGCCGTAGTGGGCGGCAATGGCCGCCGCGTTGACCACGTCAAAGCGTCCCAGGCGGCGCAGGGTGGTATACGAGAGGAGCGGGGTGAGCACGCTTAAAGCCAGGGTAGCCAGCGCGGGTTTCCACACCTCGGAAAAGGGGGTGGTTGCCAGTGCAGCCCCTCCCTTGAGTCCGATAGCCAGCAGCAGGTAGATCGAAAGGGTGGTATAAAGCGCGTCGGGGATTTTCAGGTCGGACTTGACCAGGGTAGCCACAATGCCCAGGGCAAAGGCCAGCACAGCAGGGGAGAGCAGGTTGGCGCGAAGTAGTTCCAACGTTTCCACAGTCATACGATTCTAAGTGTGCATCGTCGTTTGGTTCCCAGGGCGATGGGTATATATTACTGCCCCTGCCCCAGTGAGTACCCCGGCTTGCCGTCGAAGTTGTAGAGGTGCTCGGTTTTGATGAAGTCCATACCCGCAGCGGCAATTCTGCTCAGCAGCTCCACAATGTCGTGGTGATTGGGGGTGCCCTGCTGGGCCATGAAGCGCCCGCGCCAGTGGTCGGTGCGGAAGGTTTCGGGGAAGCCCCCCGGCCATACCTTTACGCCCCGGTTGGTGATCAGGGTGAGTTTGAACTTCTCGGTGGAGAGGGGCTCGAGCAGCTTCGCCAGCTCCTCGGGTTTGGTGCCGCGCCAGTTGAAGAACACGTCAATCCCAACCAATTCTTTTTTGGCCGGTTTGGGGTTGCGAACCATCAGCGGTACCATGGGTTGTTTGCTGGCCTCGCCAAACTTGGCCGGACGCAGGCGCTCGGGTTGCTGGCCCAGCCGTTCAATCACGGCCTGGGCAAACTCGGCGGTGCCCACCTTTTTGACGCTGACCCGTTCGTCGTAAATATCAGCGGTATGGATGCCGTCCTCCAGGGTTTTGAGCCAGGCGTTTTTGATGCGGGCAGCGGCCTCGGGCTGCCCGATGTGCACCAGCATCAGGATCGCCCCGTGCAACAGGCCGGAGGGGTTGGCAATGCCCTTACCGGCGATATCGGGTGCGCTTCCATGCACCGCCTCGAACATGGCGCAGTCGTCGCCCACGTTGGCGGAGCCGGCCAGGCCCACCGAACCGGCCACCTCGGCGGCGATATCCGAGAGGATATCACCGTACAGGTTGGGCGCCAGAATTACGTCGAAGCGCTCGGGCATCTCGGCCAGGCGGGCTGCGCCGATATCCACAATCATGTGCTCCTTTTGTAGCTCGGGGTACTCCTGCCCGATCTCGTCGAAGATCCGGTGGAATAGCCCATCGGTGAGCTTCATGATGTTGTCTTTGATGATGCAGGTGACCTTCTTACGCCCATTGCGCCGGGCAAACTCGTAGGCATACCGCACGATGCGCTCGGTGCCGGGGCGGGATATGAGCTTCAAACACTGCACCACCTCGTCGGTTTGCTGGTGCTCGATGCCGGCGTAAAGGTCTTCCTCGTTTTCCCGCACAATCACCAGGTCGATGGACTTGTGCTTGGTGGTAACGAAAGGTTCGTAGCTTTGTACCGGGCGCACGTTGGCGTATAGCCCCAGGGTTTTGCGCACCGTCACGTTGAGGCTTTTGTAGCCCCCGCCCTGGGGGGTGGTGATGGGGGCTTTGAGGAAGACCCTGGTGCGACGCAGGCTTTCCCAGGCGCTCTCCTCAATGCCGCTGGTGTGCCCGCGCTGGTAGACGCTCTCGCCGATCTCGATAACCTCGGGCTCGAGCTGCGCACCTCCAGCTTCTAAGATTTGTAACGTGGCCTGCATGATTTCCGGGCCGATGCCATCGCCATAAGCGACCGTGATGGGTGTTTTGCGCATCCTTTCTCCTTACGCCCTTCGGCGCACGAAAATCAATCTAGGCCATAGGCGCATGGAAAAAACGGGGTTGCGTCATGGTCGTTTTTTGCTAAACTGACCAATACCCTGGGGAATAACAGCTTTCAAAAAGGAAGCGGCTGGTCTGAGAAACCCTAAGTCCGCGCTCCGCGATAAACTGTGCAAGCATGAACCTACCCTCTCACCCCCTGGTGGGCCTGATCATGGGCTCGAAGTCGGACTGGGAAACCATGCAGCACGCCGCACAGACCTTAGAGCAGCTACAGGTGCCCTACGAGGTGCGGGTGGTCTCGGCGCACCGTACCCCGGATTTGCTGTTTGAATACGCCGAGCAAGCCGAGGCGCGGGGCCTCGAGGTCATCATCGCCGGGGCCGGGGGCGCGGCGCACCTGCCCGGCATGACCGCGGCCAAAACCAGCCTGCCGGTGCTGGGGGTACCGGTGGAGTCCAGGAGCCTCAAAGGGCTGGACTCGCTCCTGTCCATCGTGCAGATGCCGGCCGGGGTGCCGGTGGGTACCCTGGCAATTGGCCGTGCCGGCGCGATCAATGCCGCGTTGCTGGCCGTGAGCATTCTGGCCAACAAATACCCCCCGTGCAAAGCAGCCTTAGCGCAGTATCGCAAAACCCAGACCGAGGCGGTGCTGGCCGAACCCGATCCCCGATGAATGATGCCATTCCACATTTGGGCCGGGCTTTGTTTCCCAATGCACTAAACTAAGCTAAGTGAGAAGCCAACGCACCGTGGACTGGGCATGGCCGGCGGCAGCGCTGCTGGCTTTGCTCGTGGTGGCGTGGAGTATAGAGACTCGCTTGTGGGGCTTGGCCCTAACCGCCTTGCTGTTGTTAGGGCTGCTGGGTTGGTTGTACCGGGGGTCGGGTGGCTTTTGGGATTTGCAGGACGATCGCCAGACCGACCGAGCCTTTGAGGAAATGGCGTTGCTGGTGGTCAGACTGAACCGGGAAGGTCGCATTATGTTTTGTAACCGGTGTCTGCTCGAGCTCACCGGCTGGAGCTGGCCTCAAATAGCCGGGCGTGACTGGTTCGAGCTGTTTGTGCCTGAGGACGACAATCTAAAAGCAGCTTTTGAGCAGCAGATAACCCAGGGGACGATCATGCCCCAGTACAAAAACCGCATTCTGACCCGGAGCGGCGAGCAGCGGGCGGTGGTGTGGAATAACACGGTGCTGCGGGATGGGCAGGGGCGGGTGGTAGGAATTACCTCCATTGGGCAAGACGTTACGGCCCTGGAACAGACCGAAAGAGAGCATTTGCAGAGCGAAAAGGTGCTGCGCCAGATTGCCGAGACCGTGCGAGACGTGGTTTTGTTGGCGGATGCTAACCTCCAGATCCAGTACGCGACCCCATCGGTATATACGGTGGCGGGCTGGCGGCCCGAAGAAGTGGTAGGCCGTTCGGTTTATAGCCTGCTAGATATTGAGCAACAGCGCATCTTTAGCCAAATGGTGCTCGAGGCCACGCCTAAAAGCCATGTGGCCCTGGTGGGCTTTTCGTATCAACGCCCCGACGGCGAACGGCGCATCCTGGAAGCTTCCATCAGTTTTCTTTTTTCGCCCGAAGGGGTTTTTCAGGGTGTAGTGGTCGGCCTGCGGGATGTGACCGAGCGCTACTTGGCTGAGCAAGCCGTAAGGGAAAGCGAGCAGCGCTTGCGCGAGCTGACCAACTCCATGCGCGATGTGGTCATGATGCTGAATCCGAAGGGCCTGATCGAGTACGTTACCCCCTCGGTGCAGGCGGCGCTGGGCTACGACCCACAGGAGCTGGTAGGCCGCAACGCTTTCGAATTTTTTGAACCAGAAGACCGCAACTGGGTGCTGGAGGCGGTGCGGGCTGCGCGAGAAGGAAGACGGCCCTTGCGGCTGGAGTACCAGCACCACCACAAGGATGGCTCGAAGGTCTGGCTCGAGACCCAGCTCGACTTTGTCTACGACCTCGAGGGCAACCCTGTCCGTATGGTGCTGGGAGCACGGCAGATTCAAGACCGCCGCGAGGCCGAGGAGCAACTGCGCAAGAGCGAGCAGATGTTGCGACAGGTGACCGATGCCATCCAGGATATCGTTCTACTGACCGACGAAAACGCAATAATTCGCTATATCACCCCATCGGTAGAGCGGGTGGTGGGTATTTCCCCCGAAGCGCTGGTGGGACGCTCGGCCTATGCCATTTTGGATGCCGATCAGTCCCAGCGGTTTAAAACCCTCTCGGCTGCTGCAACACCCGATCAGCCTGATGCCAAGTCCAGCTTCATCTTCGTAAGGCCCGATGGCCGTGAGCTTTACATGGAAGCCTCGATTAAGTTCCTGTTTGATGCCCAGGGCCGCGATCGGGGCGCAGTCACGGGAATACGGGACGTGACCGAGCGCCATTTGGCCGAGCAGGCCGTGCGTCAGAGCGAGCAGATGCTGCGGCAGATCACCGATGCCATGCAGGACGTGGTCGCTCTCACCGATCCACGGGGTTATTTACGCTATGTAACGCCTTCGGTTGAGCGATTGCTGGGGTATCACCCGGATCAGATGCTGGGCCAGCTTGCCTTCGATTACCTGGCCCCCGAAGACCGCGAGAAAGCCATGCACTTAGCTGAACAAAGTCTGGCTGGAGCTGGCTCGTACCAGCTCGAGGGCCGCTATCGCCATGCAGAGGGGCACTATGTCTGGATTGACACCCTGGTCAACTTTATCTTCGACGAGCAAGGAAACCCTGTTGGAAGTGTGGTGAATGGACGTGATGTGACCGAACGACGTCGGGCCGAAGAGGCCTTGCGGGAGCGGGAGTACCGTTTGCGCCAGATTACCAACTCCATCCGGGACGTGGTGCTGTTGCTCGATCCCTGGGCCAGGGTGCAGTACGTCACCCCCTCGGTTGAACAGGTGCTGGGCTACCGCCCCGGGGAACTGGTGGGTAAGCCTGCTTCCATCCTGACGGACAGGGCCCAGTGGTCTAAGGTTCGGCGAGAGGGTTTGCGGGCCATCCGGGAAAAGGGGGTCTATACCGCCGAGTGTGCTTGCAGGCACAAGGACGGGCATGCGGTGTGGATCGAGAGCCTGGTCAATGTTGTTTGGAGTGAAGAGGGGGCTTTGCAGGGCATCGTTGTGGGGATGCGCGACATCAGCGAGCGCAAGCAACAGCAGGCTTATGTGGAGTATATGGCCTACCACGACGAACTCACCAAGCTACCCAACCGCCGGGCATTGCGGCGAGCGGCCGAAGAACTGCTATACAAGGCCAGCCAGCGGGAGATACCAATGAGCCTCCTGTACCTCGACCTCGATAACTTCAAAACCGTAAATGACACACTGGGCCACGATGTAGGCGATGAGCTTTTAGTAGAAGTATCGCAAGTACTGAGCAAACAACTGCGTTCCGAGGATATGCTGGCCCGCCTGGGCGGCGATGAGTTCGCCTGCATTTTGTTCAATACCGATGCAGAACAGGCCCGGCAGGTGGCGTTCCGTATGTCCAGGGCGATACGCAGCACCCTAGGATCGAGCAACCCTGCCTATAAACTGCCCAGTCTAGGGGTAAGTGTGGGAATTGCCAGTTTTCCCAAAGATGGTCGCACTTTTGTTGAGCTATTGAAGGTAGCCGACATTGCCATGTACCAGGCCAAGGACTCAGGCAGCCGGGTGGTTATCTATGATGCGGCTACAAGCCCATATACCGAGGAACGGCTGCAATTTGAAGCGGCGATGCGTAAGGCTATCCAGGAGCAGCAGTTTGAGCTCTTGTACCAGCCCATCTGGCATCTTCGGGCAGGGCGCATAGAGGAAGCCGAAGCCCTCTTGTGCTGGCCCCATCAGGGAGCTACCTTGCGGGCATCGGATTTCGTTCCTCTGGCCGAAGAGGTGCACTTGATTGAGCAGATGGATCTGCTGGCTTTACAAAAAGGCCTGTTGCAGCTTAAGCACTGGCAGCAGAAGGGTTTCAATTACCGCCTCGCCATGAACATCTCGACCCAGTCGCTGATACAACCCGAGGTGGTGCGCGAATTGCTGGAGATGCTGCGCGGAGCTGAAATTGACACCCGGTGGCTCACCCTCGAGGTCACCGAGAGCGTGTTGCTGCGCGAGCCTGAGCAGGCTCGAGAGGCCCTCAGCAGGTTCAAAGCCCTGGGGGTACAGATTGCCATTGACGACTTTGGCAGCGGTTACGCCTCGCTGGGCTATTTGCGCCAACTGCCCCTCGATCGGCTAAAAATAGACCGTAGCTTTATCAGTTACCTGGGTACCAGCGTGCGGGACGAGAAACTGATCCGAGCGGCCATTGACCTGGCCCACAGCCTCGAGGTCGAGGTGGTGGCCGAGGGGGTCGAGACCCAGGAGCAGCTCGTGTGGCTGCACAATAACGGTTGCGACCTGGTGCAGGGTTATCTGGTGGGCCAGCCAGTGCCCGCTGCCGACTGGCCGCCGCAGCAGCCCATTGAGCGTCTGTTATTTCCGGTGCCAAGGTTGGATTGAGGAACTAAGGTGGGTTGGGTTGGCCCTTTTTCCAACCTAAAGTAGGCTATAAGCGTGCAGATAGGGGTTCTGGGTGGTGGACAACTGGGGCGCATGCTGGCTTTGGCGGGGTATCCGCTGGGACTCAGATTCAGGTTTTTTGACACGCTGGCGGAGGCCCCGGCGGGCCAGCTGGCCGAGCTGGTGGTGGGCGATTATGCCGACGAAGGGGCGCTGGCCCGGTTTGCCGAGGGGCTCTCGCTCCTGACCTACGAGTTTGAGAACGTACCGGTGGCGGCGGCGGCCTGGCTGGCCCAGCACCGGCCGGTGTACCCCCCGCCTGGGGCGCTGGAGGTGGCCCAGGATCGGGTGGCCGAAAAGACCTTTTTTCAGGGGTTGGGCATCCCCACCCCCCTGTTTTACCCGGTGCTGACCCGTAACGATCTGCTGGACGGCCTCGAGCGCACCGGATGGCCGGCCCTGCTCAAGACCCGGCGGCTGGGCTACGACGGCAAGGGGCAGAAGCTCCTGCGCTCGCCCGCCGACCTCGAGGCGGCCTGGGCCCTTCTTGGCGGGCAGCCCCTGATTCTGGAGGCCTTCGTGCCCTTCGAGCGCGAGCTGTCCATCCTGGCGGTGCGGAGCGCCCGCGGCCAGATGGCCTTCTACCCGCTGGTGGAGAACCAGCATGCCGGGGGCATTCTGCACAAGAGCCGGGCCCCTGCCCCGGCCACCCCGGCCCGCTTGCAGCACGAGGCCGAGCGCATCGCCACGCGGGTGCTGGAGAAGCTGGACTACGTGGGGGTCTTGGCCATTGAGTTATTCGAGGTGGAGGGCACCCTCTGGGCCAACGAGATGGCTCCGCGGGTGCACAACTCCGGCCACTGGACGATCGAGGGGGCCGAGACCAGCCAGTTCGAAAACCACCTGCGGGCCATTCTGGGCCTGCCGCTGGGCTCCACCGCCCCCCGCGGCCAGGCGGCCATGCTGAACCTGATTGGCCTGAAGCCCGACTTTGCGCGGGTGCTGGAAATTCCGGGGGCCCACCTGCACTGGTACGGCAAAGAGGTGCGCCCTGGGCGCAAGGTGGGGCACATCACCCTACGGGCCGATACCCCCGAGGTGCTCGAGGCCCACCTGGGCCGGCTCGAGGCGCTGCTGGCGGAAGCTAAAGATTGAAATACTTGGCCGCTGGGTGATGCACCACAATGGCGCTGGTGGATTGCTCGGGGTGAAGCTGGTACTCCTCGCTCAGCTCCACCCCAATCTCCTGCCACTGCAAAAGCTCTTGCAGATACTTCTGGTCTTCTAAGCGGGGGCAGGCCGGATAGCCGAAGCTGTAGCGGCTGCCCTGGTAGCCCTGGCGGAAGAGTTCTTCTAAGCTGGTGGCGTCGTCCTGGGCGATGTCGAGCTGCTGGCGGATGCGCTTGTGCCAGTACTCGGCCAGGGCCTCAGCCATCTCCACCGAGAAGCCGTGCAGGTAGAGGTAGTCCTGGTAGGCATCGGACTTAAATAGCTCCTGGGCCACCTGCGAGACCTTGCGGCCCATGGTGACCACCTGGGCGGCCAGCACGTCGCGCGCCCCGTTGGCCCAGGCCGCCGGCGGGAACCAGCCCTGCTCGTCCCCGATGGGAGGGGCATGGCGGGGGCGGAAGAAGTCGGCGATGCACAGATGGCGCGAACCCGCTCCCATCTGGCGGGGGAAGTTGAAACGAAACAGCTCGGCCCCGGACTCGGGGTCGAAGACGATCAGCTCGTTTTTGTCCGAGGCCACCGGCCAGTAGCCGTAGACCACCGCGGGCTCGAGCCACTCCTCGGCCATGGCCTGCAAGACCATCTCCTCGAACATGGGCTCGGCCAGCCGCTCGAGGTAGGCCTCGTACTCGGGCTGGCTCATCTCGCCCTTGCGGAAGCCCCACTGACCGCGGAACAGGGCGTTTTTGTTGACGTAGCGGGAGATGACCCCAACCTCCAGTTCGCTTTTGTCCACCACCCGCCGGCCCCAGAAGGGCGGCCTGGGGATGCGGGGGGCGGGGGGGGTGTTGGAGGGGATGTACTCCGAACCGGCCATGAGTTTCTCCTGCAAGATTTCGTAGGCGGTTTTGTACTTGTGGCCGCTCACCTCGCGGCTGGTGAGGCGGGGCGGGGCGTGGCCGGTCAGCTCCTCCATGAGCTGCAGGCCATCGAAGGCATCGGAAGCATAATAAACCGGGCCGGTGGCGTAGGTCTGGCGCAGGTCGTTTTCCACGTAGTGCCGGTTGAGCGCGGCCCCACCCAGCAGCACCGGCAGACTTACCCCTCGAGCCGCCATGTACTCGAGGTTCTCTTTCATCACCACGGTGCTCTTGACCAGGAGCCCACTCATGCCCACCGCGTCGGGTTGGTGTTCCTCCACCGCGGCCAGAATCTCCTCGATGGGTTTTTTGATGCCCAGGTTCACCACCTTGTAGCCGTTGTTGGAGAGGATGATGTCCACCAGGTTTTTCCCGATGTCGTGCACATCCCCCTTGACCGTGGCGATTACCAGGGTGCCCTTGTGAACCCCCTCGAGCTTTTCCATGCGGGGCTCGAGGTAGCGCACCGCGGCCTTCATGGTCTCGGCGGCCTGCAGCACGAAGGGCAGTTGCATCTTGCCCGCACCGAACAGATCGCCCACCACCTTCATGCCTTCCAGCAGAATCTGGTTGATGATCTCCACCGGGCTGTACTTTTCCAGGGCCTGTTCCAGGTCGGCCTCGAGGCCCACCTTGCGCCCCTCGATGATGCGTTTTTTGAGGCGCTCCTCGAGCCCGAGGCCGGCCAGGGGGTCGCGGGCCTGGGCCTTGTCCACCTTGTTTTTGGCGAAGTAGTCCACAAAAGCAAAAAGCGGGTCGTGGGTTACCTCGCCAGCGGGCCCGAACTGCCGCCGGTCGTAGATCAGATCCAGGGCCAGCTGGTACTGCTCCTGGGGAATCTGGTTGATGGGGAGAATTTTCCCGGCGTTCAGGATGGCCGCGGTCAGGCCGGCCTGGATGCACTCATCCAGAAAGACCGAGTTCAGCACCACCCGGGCCTGGGGGGAGAGGCCAAACGATACGTTGGAGATGCCCAGGATGAAGCCCACCTCGGGCAGCAGTTCGCGTACCTTGCGAATCCCCTCGATGGTCCACTGGGCCAGCTTGCGGGTATCCTCGTCGCCCTGGGTGATGGGGAAGGTGAGCAGGTCGAACAGAATGGACTCGCCCGCGATGCCGTGCACCTGGGTCAGCCGCTCATACATGCGCAGCGCAATCTCCACCTTGCGCTCCACGGTTTTAGCCATGCCGGCTTCCTTGTCCTCGTCAATGGTCAGGGCCACCAGGGCCGCGCCGTGCTGTTTAGCCAGGGCTGCCACCCGGTCGAACTTCTCCAGGCCGTCCTCCAGGTTGATGGAGTTCAGAATGGCCCGCCCGCCCAGGTGCTCGAGGGCTTCCTCCATCACCTCCGGCTGGGTGGTGTCCACCATGATGGGAATCGGCACGCTGGTAGCAAAGCGCTTGAGCACCTCGCGCATATCGCGCACCTCGTCGCGCCCGGTCCAGGCCACCGAGACGTCCAGCACGTGGGCTCCTTCGGCCACCTGTTCGGCGGCCAGGGCCTCCATGCCGTCGAAGTCGCCCGCAAACAACAGCTCGCGGAACTTCTTGCTGCCCGTGGCGTTGGTGCGTTCCCCCACGATCAGAATGCCGGTATCCTGCCGCAGCGGCACGCTCTGGTAGAGGCTGGCCACCTGGCCCAGCGGGGAAGGAGTCTGCTTTTGCTGGCTGCCCCGCAGCTGTGGGGCGTGGCAACCCCCCAGCGCTTCGACCAGCGCCCGGATATGCTCCGGCCCGGTGCCACAGCACCCCCCCACCACATTCAGCCCGTACTCCCGCACGAACTTGAGCTGCCAGCGGGTCAGCTCGGCGGGGGTCAGGTCGAAGACGGCCCGGCCCCCCTCGTTGCGGGGCAGCCCGGCGTTGGGCAGGCAGGCCACCCAGCGGGTGCTGTGCTGGCAGAAATGGCGGATGTGGGTGTCCATCAGGTCGGGGCCCACCGCGCAGTTGATGCCCACCACATCCACCGGCAGGCTTTCCAGCACGGTCAGGGCCGCCCCGTCGTCGCTGCCGACCAGCAGGGTGCCGGTGGCCTCGAAGGTGACCTGCACCTGCAAGGGCACCTCCCGCCCCAGGTCTTGCATGGCCTGGCGGCAGGCCAGCACCGCGCAGCGCACCTGCAACACGTCCTGGCAGGTCTCGATGATCAGCAGATCCACCCCGCCCCGGATCAGGCCGCGGGCTGCGGTGCGGTACGACTCGAACATCTCTTTCCAGCCGATCTGCCCCAGCGAGATGAGCTTGGTGCCTGGCCCCAGCGACCCCGCCACGAAGCGGGGCTTTTCGGCCGACTTCTTATCGGCTTCACCGCGGGCAATCTGGGCGGCAGCGTAGGCCAGGTCTTCGGCCTCGGCCTCGAGGCCATACTCGGCCAGCACGTGGGGCATTGAGCCAAAGCTGTTGGTCTCGATCACGTCGGCGCCGGCCTCGAGGTAGCTCCGGTGAATGGCGGCAATCACGTCGGGACGGGTGCGATTCAGAATTTCCGGGCAGCCGCTGTACTGGGCCCCGCCATAGTCGGCGTCGCTCAGGTTGTACTTGAATATCTCGGTGCCCATGGCCCCGTCGTAGACCAGCACCCGTTCTGAGAGGGCCTTCAGATAGGGGAAGGCCTGGGCGCGGGCCTCCTGGGCATAGCCCTGGGCGGTAAGGGGTTCAATCCCTTGCTCGGCGAAAAAGTCACGCGGTGCGTTCACGCTCACAACGGCTATTGTAGAGCACGGTATACCAAATGTATGCAGCTTGGATTCAAACTGCTGGCTTTGTGGCCGGGGTACGTAAAGAGCGCAAACTTTGGATAAGCAGCTGGCTTGTATTTACCAATCCGACCCCGCACAATCGGAGTGTGCAGGTGGCCGAAGTTCTTACCCAGGCAGCCGAAGCGCGAGGGTTTCTAACGGCCTGGGCTCCGGTGGAGATGCCTTTGGCGGCTCAGGCACGCTACCAAGACTGGCTTGCTCAGGGCAGGCAGGCCCAGATGGCTTACCTGGCGACCAACCTACAGGCCCGTCTGAACCCTCGAGGCCGCTTCGAATGGGCCCGAAGCGTGCTGGTACTGGCTGCCCCCCATGCCTACCCGCCGCCCCCAAAGCCCCCCGGTGGCCTTCGCCTGGGGCGGGTGGCCCGCTACGCCTGGGTGCGCGATTACCACCGCCTGATACAGCCGCATTTGGAGGCCTTGGAACACCTGGCCCAGCGCCTGGGCCTGCAAGCCAAGGGCTACGTGGACACCGGCCCGCTGTCCGAGCGTTCCTATGCCGCGCTGGGGGGCCTGGGCTGGATTGGCCGCAACGCCATGCTGATGCGGATGGGGGAGGGCACCTACCTTACGCTGGCGGTGCTCCTCACCTCGCTCGAGCCCCCCCCGTCAGAGCCCTACCCCAACCGCTGTGGACGGTGCACCCGCTGTGTGACCCAATGTCCCACCCAGGCCCTGTTGGGCGATGGAACCCTGGACTCGAGGCGCTGCATCAGCTACTGGACCATCGAGCACCGCGGCCCGATTCCGGGCGAGCTTTGGGCGGGCATTGGCGACTGGCTGTTTGGCTGTGATATCTGCCAGGAGGTGTGTCCCTGGAACCGCAAGGCCAGGTCTTTCTGGCAGGATTTTGTCCCCGAACCCGAGCTGGCCTACCCCAACCTCGAAGACTTTTTCTACCTCTCCTCCAAGGCCTTCGAACGCAAATACGCTGGAACGGTGTTTCTGCGTCCGGGCCGCACCCGTATGGCCCGCAACGCGCTGGTGGTGCTGGCCAACCTGGGCAACCCGGACTACCTGCCCCTGATACGCCGGGGTGCCCAGGACGTGAATCCGGTGGTGCGGGCCACAGCCGCCCAGGCCCTGGCCCGGCTGGGTGATTTTGTTTCGCTTGAACCGCTGCGCCGCGACCCGGTGTTGCAGGTGGCGGGATTGGCGCGGGGTCTGCTGGAAAGACAGGGCTGAGTATTACTGAGGAAACCGCCCTTGCCGCACCACCTCTGCCAGCACCTCGGGTAGCTCCCAGGCTGCTAGGTCGAAGGTCACCTGGCCGTAGTCGTAGGGTAGCTTCAAGAACCGGTGGAGCACCTCGCCGTGGATATCGTCCTCCAGAATGAGCACGTCGGCCCCCGGCTCACCCCCCAAACTCAGGCCCACCGAGCCCGGATCAAAGACCACGCCCCTGTGTACCGCCCGACGAAAGGGGATGTGCTTGCCGGCCACCACCGCGTAGCGCGAGCGGATGGACTCGAGCATCCTCAGAATTTCCTGGGGATGCGCTTCATTCAGGTCAATTTTGTTCTCCGGATCTTCCGGCGAGCCGTGGAAGGCCATCAGGCGGCCCCCTGGGGTGTCGTAGCGGTGGCGCGAGCGCAGGTTGCGCAGGAAGTGCAGCTCGCGCTGGCCGAGCTGTTCGCGCGTCCAGGCGATGGTAGTCTCGGCGATGCCCTCCCGCGGCGGCGCGGGCAGGGCATAGGCCACCCGCAGGTCGGCTGCCCCCGGCACACAGGGAATACCCTCGCGGTCGAGCCTGCGAATCACCTGGCGGGGATGGGGGCCGTAGCCGACCAGATCCCCAACCGCCAACACCTGTTCGACTCCTTCCTTGCGCAAAGCCTCGAGGGCGGCCTCGAGCGCAGGCAGATTGGCGTGAATTTCGGCAATGATCCCCAGCCGCATGACGGCTTCATTTTGACACGAACCGGCCAAAGGGATGGCCCATTTGGCCGGTTGGGGCTTTGGGCTCGAAGTTCAGGCTTTTTACAACCCGACCGCGTATGCTTTATTCCGTGCAGTTTTGGACCCCGCTTCTTTTGGGTATGGCCCTGGCGCTCTGTCTGCCGCCGACACCGCTGGGATTTCTGGCCCCACTGCCCCTGATCTGGCTCTTGACCCGGGGGGGCTTCCGCTTTGGTCTGCTGGCCGGAATTGGTTTCTGGGCAGTGCACCTGGTCTGGCTCCCGCTGAGTTTTGTGGTGTTGTTTGAAACGCCCTGGGGGGCGGTGCCCTACCTGCCGCTGGTCTTGATCAAAGCTGCCCTCTGGGGGGTGGTCTTTGGCCTGACCCGTGGCCGTCCCCTGGCCCGGGCCGGGCTCTGGGTGGTGCAGGAATACCTCACCTCCCTGGGCGAGATCGCCTTTCCCTGGGGCTTTGTGGGCTATGCCCTGGTCGAGGCCCCTGGCCGGGTGCTGGCAAGCCTGGGGGGCGTTTACTTGCTTTCGTTGGTGGTATTGGGGATGGCCGTGGGGGTATATGCAGCCTGGCAACGGCTGCGCGCCGACCCGGTGGTTTTCTCGGCCCCGGCCCTGGGCTTGGCCGGGCTGCTGCTGGGCTGGGTGGGGCTATGGAGCATCCCACTCCCCGCGCTTCAAGCGAACGAAAAAGCCCTGTTGGTGCAGGGGAACATCAACCCCTTGCGGAAGCTCGAGGGGGTCTCTGCCGAGGAAACCTACCTGCAACTCACCCGCCAGGGCTTGCAGGCTCACCCCGATGTAACCGTGGTGGTCTGGCCCGAGACGGCCGTGGCGGGCTTTTCACCTCAACTGGTAGCCCTGCTGGGTCACCGCGAACTTATCAGCGGCCTGGAAACGGGCATAACCAACCGGGTAGTACGCCTCTGGAGCGGGCAAGTTACCCACTTTTACGACAAAAACCGGCTGGTTCCTTTTGGGGAATACTTTCCCTGGAGCGAAGCTTTGCGCCCTGTTTATCGCTTCTTTTTTCGAGCCTTTGGCTTCGACGGTGACCTGGGCAGCCGCATGCCAGGTACGGCCTATACACCCTTAGATAACTACGGTGCTTTTATCTGCTACGAATCGGTTTTCCCGTCGGTGGCGCGAGGTTTGGTTTTGAATGGTGCACAAGTTTTGGAGCTGGGCTCCAACGATGCCTGGTATGGCCCCAGCTTTGGCGGGTTACAGCATTTCCAGATGGGCCGGCTGCGGGCTGTTGAAACCGGCCGCTGGCTGCTTCGCGCCGGAAACGATGGGGTAACCGCCATCATCGACCCTTACGGGCGGGTCATGGCCCGCATACCGCAGCGACAGGCGGCCTATCTGGCGGGGGAGTTTGGTATTCTACAACACCATACCCCCTACGTACGTTTTGGGGACTGGGCGGTAATTCTGGCAGCACTTCTCAGTATCGGCTTGCGAAACCGTGCAAAAGGCACTATAGTTTAGTCTTGCTGGCGACTATGCCAGAAGTAAGCGAGCGTGCCGGGATGGCGGAATTGGTAGACGCACCCGACTCAAAATCGGACGGTTAACAGCCGTGTGGGTTCGAGTCCCATTCCCGGCACCAACCATCCCCCGTAGCTGTGGAGGCCTCAAGTGGAGTTTTTACAGAACATCGTAATTTTCATTTATATCGCCGTGGCTGGGTTTCTGGTTTACCTGGTGCTATCGCAAGAACCCAAGCAGGGGGCGGGCGATATGTTTGGCGGCTCGACTGACCTTTTTAGCACCCGCGGGATTACCGGAGGCCTGTACCGGATTACCGTTGTATTGGGCGTGCTCTTTGTAGTACTGGCTTTTTCCTTTCGCTTTTTCACTCGATAAAACCAGCGAGCTAATCAGTAGGCTCCGATGGGGCGCTCGAGGTTTTCTCGTCGCTGCGGTGTGATGCCGCTTCTATAGCAGCCAAAGAGACCCCCTGAAGCGCCTCAGCCTGGCTTGCCCGACTCCGATACGGTAAGCGAAAGCGAACTTCGAGTATGCCCACTGCGGCGTTTTGCCGTGATTAACTCTACTTTCGCCCCCATCCCTAAAAGAAGACAACCAGGTTTTTTGACTGCGGAATATCGCCGGGTTCTTTCTCAGAGCCACTCTATACGCTACGTGCACAGATTTGGCATCTGATTCGCTGGCCAAAATACAACATATGCAGTCTTCTACCACCGCACCTCGTAAAAACCTCGATTAACCAGACTGTTGCCCTCCACCACCGCATAGGAAAGACCCAGACCAAAACGTTTACCCACAAGCTCGAGGAAGCTGCCAAAGGATTTGATCAGGTCGCGCTCGAGCGCATCCCCTTGACCGATGGTTAGGGGCAGCAGATCGTTCAACGAACCAAACTGTTGCTGCAAAATAGCGCCCTGGTTGGCGAAGGTGTAGCCCACCGCATTGGCCGGTATGCGCACACGGAAGCGCTGGAAGCCCGGATCTGTACGCCAGGTGGGGTTTTTGACCGCGGCCAGGGCGCTTTTGCTGGTGGCTAGAATCAGCCGGTTGGCCTCGAGCTTGTAGTATAACACCCCGCCCAGCCCTACCTCCACGGCCTTAAAGTCGCCCTCGTTGCCCAGCACCTTGAAACCGCCCTGGCCGTCGGGGCTCGAAAAAGCCGCCAGGCTTTGCAAAAGCGCCAGCAGATTGGCCTCGGCGGTGGGGGGGTCGCGCAACTCCCAGTAAATCAGGGTGTGACCCAGAATTGCCTCGCTGCGCCCATCGGGAGCGGGGGGTGGCCCCTGTACCGTAACGGTAGCAAAGCGTGCTCCAAAAGCCCTCAGATCCAGGCTCAGCCGCACATCGAACTCGCGCAGCAAGCCAGGCAGGTAGGCCCCAAACCGACTCAGGTCGAATACCCCGGTCGTTACGGATAAACCCCTGGGCAGATCGGCTGCGTTATAGGGTTGCTCTTTGGGTAATAAAAGGCTGGCCAGGGCGGGGTCGGAGGCGGGGTTTAGCTCCAGACGACTCTCGTCGGTGTAGCCTCCGGGGGTGAGCTGGATGGCGTAGCTAAAGCGGCGGAAGGTTCGGGCTGCACCTAGGGCTCGAGGGGGCAGATCCAGGCTTCGCAGGAGGTCTTGCGGCGGGGCCCCCCATAGCACGATATCCCCCCGTACCGGGGCTTGCAGACCCCGGCGGTTTTGCAGGAATAAGCGGGCATACTTGGGGGAGGCCATAAACACCAGATCGCGGCTGAAGCCCATCTCGACCTCGCCGTCCCCCCCCACCAGCCAGCCGCCCTGGGGCCGCAGCCCCTTGGTCTCGCGACGCAGCACTTGCATGGCTTCGGTGCTGGGGCGGGCAATCACGAAAAATCCATCGGTATAAAGTGCTGCTGCCAGACCCCCGGCGGCAATTCCCAGAAGCGCTGCGTCGGAGCCGGCCTGTTGCCGCAGTTCGCGGTTGAGCAGGGCTTCCATTCCACTTTGTTTCCAGTCGGCGGCCAGCCCGCTCAGGTAACGGCTGCCGCGCAGGTCGTTCAGGTAAAAGCCGGCTACCGCCCCTTGAGGGGCCAGGGCAAGCAAGTTCTGGGCCAGAGCCGGGCCAAGGAGAAGGAGTACAAAAATCAACAGGCGAGCCATGGATTCATGGTACTCGCCCGGGTTTCTACAGTGTGCGATTTTTTGCCTTGACAGGTAGCTGTACCGCTTTGCTCAGGCCTCAGCTTTCTGCCGCTCGGCAATCACTTTTTGGGCCAGATTGGGGGGTACTTCGGCGTAGTGGGAGAACTCGAGGCTATAAGCACCGGTGCCCTGGGTGAGCCCGGACAGGGTACGGCTGTACTCGAGCACCTCGGCCAGGGGGGCTTCGGCGCTTACCACGGCCAGGGCCCCCTCCTGATCCATGCCCAGGATGCGACCCCGGCGCGACTGCATATCCGACAAAATATCGCCCACCCGATCCTGGGGAACAAAAATCTTCAGGGTGTAGATGGGCTCGAGCAGGGTGGGACTGGCCTGGGTGACCACGTTGCGGAAGGCCAGCTGGGCGGCCAGCTGGAAGGCCATATCCGAGCTATCCACCTCGTGGTAGGAGCCGTGGTATACCACTGCCCGGAAGCCGATGACCGGATAACCCGCCAGCGGCCCGGTTTTTGCGGCTTCCTTGATGCCTGCCTCTACTGATTCCATGTACTTGGTGGGGATCACCCCGCCGGTAATCTCCCAGACAAACTCGTAGTCGGGGTGGGGTTCCAGCCGTAGCCAGACATCGCCGTACTGCCCGTGCCCGCCGGTTTGTTTTTTGTGCTTGCCCTGCCCTTCGGCTTTTTTGCGGATGGTCTCCCGGTAGGGGATTTTGGGGGGGCGGCTGATGATTTTGACCCCATAGTCGGCCAGGCGTTCCTTGGCGGTCTCGAGGTGCAGGTCGCCCATACCCCACAGAATCTGTTCGCCGGTCTCCGGGTTGCGCTCGAACCTCAGGCTGGGGTCTTCTTCCAGCAGCTTGCGCAAAGCGTCGCCGAGTTTGGCCTCATCGGCGCGCGACTCGGGTGTGATAGCCACCATCGCGACCGGGTCGGGCAGGCGGGCCGAGGGAAACTCCAGGCGTTCCCCCTGCCAGAGTTCCATGCCCTTGTGCAGGCTATCGGCTTTGGGCAGGGCCAGGATGGTTCCGGCCTCGGCCTCCTCGAGCTCGATCAAATCCTTACCTTTGGCGGTGTAGAGGTGGGCCAGCCGAACCGTGCCGTTGTCCGACTGCAAGGTGTCGCCAGCCTTGAGCTGGCCGCGGTAAAGCCGGGCAAAAGCTACCTGCCCCATGAAAGGATCGACCTGTACCTTAAACACCTTGGCCGCCGGGCTGCCCTGGCCCCAGCGTTCTTCGGGGGAGGGGAGGGCCTCGAGGAACAGGTCGAGCAGCATATCCAGCCCGATCAGCGCCCCAGAGGAGCCAATGGCTACCGGGAAAACCTGGCCTTTGCGCACGGCCTCGTGGAAGGCCCTCGAGAGGGCCACCTCCTCCACTTCGCCGCCCTCGAGGTACTTCTCCAGCAGGCTTTCATCGGTCTCGATGATGGCTTCGCGGGCTTCGTTACGGTATTTTTCGACCTGGGCTTTCTGGTCTTCGGGGATGCTGGTAATCACTGGGCGGCCCTTGTCGTAGCGGAAGGCCCGGTCGTGCAGCACATCAATCAGCCCAACCCACTGCCCGTTTTCATAAAGCGGTAGGTGCGCCGGGAGGATGTGCCCCAGTGTGGAGCGCAGATCCTCGAGCAGCGCAAAAAAATCGCCCCCTTTTTCCAGCTTGGTTACCACCACCATCCGGGGTAGCCCCAGCCGTTCGGCCACCGTCCAGGCCCGCTCGGTTCCAATCTGCACACCAGTTTCCGCCGAGACCACCACTACCGCCGAATCAGCGGCTTCCATGGCGCTCCGTATTTCCCCCACGAAATCGGTGTAGCCTGGGGCGTCGAGCAGGTAAATGCGGTGCCCTTGGTAGGTCAGGGGCAGCACCGCCGTGCGAACTGAGACCCGGTGGGCTTTTTCCTCCGGGGTATAGTCCGAGGTAGTGCTGCCCTCTTCTACCTTGCCCATGCGATCCTTGCCCCCGGTGAAGTAAAGAAGCGCTTCGCCGAGGGTGGTTTTTCCGCTGCCGCTGTGCCCTACGAGGGCGACAGTGCGAATCATGGTTAACCTCCTTGTGGCCTCAGTATAAGGGTTTGGGGAAGACAAAAATACCTCGAGCGGCGTACTGGAACCCGACCTTCAGGAACTATGCTAGACTGGCAGCTTGTTGTAGGGATTGTTGAAAATACTAAGGAAAACCCTATCCATGATTGAGTTTGCTGTTAAGGCCTTTCTGACCCTGTTTGTGCTGATAGACCCTATCGGCCTGATACCCCTTTTTTTGGGCCTGGTTGGTACTCGCAGCTATCAGGAGCAAAAGAAAATTGCCCTGCGCTCGACCCTGGTGGCGGGGTTTTTGATACTGGGTTTTGCTGTGCTGGGTGGGGGAATCCTTCGCTACCTGGGTATTAGCCTCGAGGCCCTCAAGGTGGCGGGGGGGCTGTTGTTATTCAAAATTGCTCTGGACATGATTAATGCTCAGCTTGAGCGTGAAACGGACGAGGAACATGCCGAGTCGCAGTCCCGAACCGACATCTCGGTCTTCCCGCTGGCCATTCCCCTCATCGCCGGCCCGGGTACCCTGGCCGGGGTGCTGATTCTGGCCGGGTCGGCGCCAGCAGGAATTGGGGGGGTTGCGGTCGTACTGGCGATGGCGGCCCTTGTGTTGTTTCTAACCTACTGGTCGCTCAGGGCTGCGCTCAAGTTCTCCAGTTCGCTGGGCCGTACCGGTATCAACGTAATTACTCGGGTGTTGGGCATTCTGCTGGCGGCACTGGCTGTGCAGTACGTGGCCGATGGGGTGCGGGTCTTGCTAGGGCTCGAGTGATACCAAGCCTACTTTGTATTTGTAAATGACCTACAGCGCGCTTCAGGTAAAGTTTCTTGCGCGATTCTGGCCTAGCCGGCAGCCTACAGCACCTACCTAACAGCGCCAAGTAGCAGCTCACGTGCGTGCTCGAGGGCGGCTTCGGAGTAGCTGCCCGAGAGCATGCGGGCCAGCTCCCGCACCCGCTCCTCGTCGCGTACCCGCTGCACCTGCACCCCGGCCTCATGCTTGACCACCCGGAAGTGGTTCTGGGCTCGAGCAGCAATTTGTGGCAGGTGGGTCACTACCAGCACCTGGCGTTCCTGAGCCAGCCGGGCCAGCCGCTCGGCCACCTGCCAGGCGGCCTCACCTCCTACCCCAGCGTCCACTTCGTCGAACACCACCGTTTCGGCCTCGGTTCCAGTCAACAAGGCCAGAGCCAGCATGACCCGCGAAAGCTCACCACCCGAGGCTGCCTTTTCCAATGGGGCCAGGTTCAGGCCGGGGTTGGCCGAGAATAGCAGTTGCACCTCCTCGAGCCCCTCGGGGCCGGGGGTCTCCAAAGGCAGCAACCCTACTTGAAACTGCGCTGAAGGCATCCCCAGGGCCCGAATTTCCTCGACAACCTTTTGTGAGAGCGTCTCGGCAGCCTGGGTGCGGGCCTCGGTAAGCTGCTGCCCTGCTTCCAGGAGCGCCTTCCAGGCAGTTTCTTTTTGGCTACGGAGCTGACTGAGCCGATCCTCGGCCCCCTCGAGCTCTACCAGCTCCTGCCGGGCAGTCTCGGCAAACTCGAGGATGGCCGGGATCCCTTCACCGTACTTGCGCCCCAGCTTCTCGATCAGGGCCAGCCGGGCCTCTACCTCGTCGAGGCGTTGGGGGTCGGCCTCGAGGTTTTCCAGATAATCTTCTAGTTCGCGGCTCACTGCCCGTAATGCATCCAGGGCGGCCTCCAGGTCGCGGCCCAGGCTCTCCAGATGGGCATCAAAACGGCCTGCCGCTTTGACCTCCCTCGAGGCCAGCGTAACCAGCCCCAAAGCGTCACCCTCCCCACTTAGCGCGCCTATCGCCGCCGAAACCCGCTCACGCAGGGTCTCGAGGTGCCGCAGGCGCTCTGCCTCTTGCCTAAGCTGCTCCTCTTCTCCCACGACCAGCTGGGCCTGATCTATTTCCGCAATCTGAAAACGCAGAATATCCAGCTTGCGCTCACGCTCGCGGGCTGCTGCTTCCAAGCGCCCGGTCTCGCTCAAAATGGACTGATACTGTGCAAATGCACGCTGATAGCGCTCCAGCAAATCCGGTTTGATCTGAGAGTCGAGCAGCCTGCGCTGGGCCTTACGATTGAAGAGGGCCAGGGCTGCGTGCTGAGCATGAATCGTGAGATGCAGGGCGGTCTCCTCGCTCAGCTCCCTCAGACTGACCACTTCGCCGTCGATACGGGCCGTGCTGCGACCTTGCGAGACCCTACGTGAGAGACTCTTTCCCCCAAAAAAAGCTGTGACCAACAGAGTTTCGGCTCCGGTGCGTATAAGGCCATCGGCCTTTTCGCCCAGAAGCAGGGATAAGGCGTCTACTAGCACGCTCTTGCCAGCTCCGGTTTCGCCTGTAAGCACGGTCAGCCCTGGGCTAAACTCGAGCGTTACCTGCTCCAACACCGCCAGGTTTTGCACCTCGAGGCGCTCTAACATACCCAGAGATCAGGGTATCACATTGGTTTTGTTGGTAACAGAATGGCCTATGCTTTGAAGAGGCCACGCGCTGCGGCTTTGGGCCTGGAGGAGGTGCAATCAGGTTAGAAGGGCCTCAAATTCTTCCTGTAAATTTTCGGCGGCCTGAATGGTGCGGCCCACCACCAAAATGGAATCCTCGCCAGCGATGGTGCCCACAATGTCGTCGCGCCGAAGCCGGTCGATCAAGAGCGCAATGCCGGACGCGTGTCCCTCCGAAACCTTCAGCACCACGATGTTTTCTCCACGATCTACGTCTCGCACAAAGGTGGGAAAAATGCGCCGGAGTTCGTCCATTACGTCTTCGGAAAGCTCGAGGTGGGCCAGGGCGTACTTATGCTTGCCTCGCCCCAGTGGAACTCGTACCAGACGCATCTCGCTAATATCCCGGCTGACCGTGGCCTGGGTTACGTCGAAGTTCATCTTTCGTAGCCGCTCCACGAGCTGAGCCTGGGTAGAAATACTTTCCCGGCTGATAATTTCCTGGATGGCACGATGCCGCTGCTCCTTGCTTGCCATAGCAACTCCCTGAATACCGGATTGAGATTATACAGGGCCAGCACAGCTAATGCACCAAGAAATAATGCGATATAGGAAGCTTTACCGCTCCTTTGCCCCATGCATGAAGATGCGGGCTGGCCCTGAGCAGCCCGCACGCGCCAAACAGCACCTTGTTTTAATCTGCGGGTTCGACGACTTCGCGTGGATACATCTGATCGAGAAACTTGGTGAGCCGATCTTCGGGGATTAAGTTTTCACCGATTAGAAGCCGCCCGGTCTTGAGCTCCTGCATAGCCCAGGTCACAGCGTTGGGGTCTGGCTTGTCGCCTTCCAGGGTGCGCATCCGGGGGTACTCGTCGGGGCTCAGCACAGTGTTCTTGAAGTCGTAGCGTAAAAGCTGCTGGGCTCGCTTGGCCGTTACTACGGTCAGGCGATACTTCGAATCGGTCAGGGCCAGAAGGGTGTCGATGCCGGGTTCTGCCATAGGTATACCTCTGCAACCAGGTTCCGATTGTACATCAAAAAGGGATGTTCGTGCCGAGCTTACTGGAGGGCCTCATCCAAACTAAAGGATGGAAGCAGCAGCGACATGCACTTTCTTGGTAGAGCATGCTAAACGACAAGAACGGGGCTGTATGAGGAGTCCCCTTATCGCAGCTCCCTCTATTTACTGGCTTCGCCGGCCTCGAGCCGCTTGCGCTCGATCTCGTCGAGCTCACTTTCTAGGGCAGGGTCTTTTGAGAGGGCCCGCTCGATGGCCTCGGTCATACGGGGCTGCAACAGCCGCTCGGCTTGTATAATAGCCGCGAAATCAGAGACCGCCTTGTCAAGCTGGTCGTTGACCAGTACATACTTGAAGCGGTCGGCCATGCGAATCTCTTCTACTGCTCGCTCCAGTCGTTTGCGAATTTTGGCTAGGCTGTCGGTTCCGCGCACCAGCAGCCGGCGCCGTAACTCTGAAAGAGAGGGTGGGATAATGAAGACCAGAATGGCCTCCGGCATGGTTTTCTTTACCTGCAAAGCACCCTGAACCTCGATTTCCAGGAGCACGTCTTGTCCTTTACTCAACGCTTCTTCGACCGGCTCTTTGGGGGTGCCGTAGTAGTCATCCACATACTGGGCCCATTCGAGAAAACCGTTTTGCGCGATCCGACTTTCAAACTCGGCCTTGCTGACAAAGTAGTAATCCACCCCATGCCGCTCACCCGGCCTGGGAGGGCGGGTAGTCATGGAGATGGAGTAGTACATGCGGTGATACTCCAAGAGCCGCCCTCGGATGGTACCCTTGCCCACTCCTGAGGCCCCGGTCATGACAAAGAGATTCCCACGCGGCATAACTTTGGCATCCTATCAGAGCCGGGTCTTTAGCGCCAGATATTTGTGCGGCTGCACTTGAGATTTGGCCCATAGGGTTTAGACTAACCCTGGCAACGTGCAGGAGTTTGAATGACACCAGGGTGGGTCAAAGACGCGGTTTTCTATCAGATATTTCCGGATCGCTTTCGTATAGGGCAGGGACCAGCGGGCCATCCCGCGCCGGTACAAAGTGCTTTTGAGGCCTGGGACGCACCCCCTACCCTGCGCGGCTTCAAGGGAGGCAACCTCTGGGGGGTTATCGAGAAGCTGGATTACATCAAAGAGCAGGGCTTCAATGCCCTGTACTTCTGCCCAGTCTTTGCTTCAACCGCCAACCACCGCTACCACACCAGCGACTACTTTCAGGTAGACCCCATCCTGGGAGGCAATGTGGCTTTGCAGCGACTGGTGGAGGAAGCCCACCGGCGCGATATTCGGGTGGTTCTGGACGGGGTATTCAACCACTGCGGACGGGCGCATTTCGCCTTCCAGCACATCATGGAAAACGAGGCTGCCTCACCCTACCTGGAGTGGTTTCATGTTTACAAGTTCCCCCTAAATGCCTATGCCAAGCATGCTAACTACGCGGCCTGGTGGAATAACCCCGAGCTGCCCAAGTTCAACACCGCCAACCCCGAGTGCCGGGAGTATCTGCTGTCGGTGGCGGAGTACTGGCTTCAGTACGGCATCGATGGCTGGCGTCTGGATGTGCCTAACGAGATTGATGACGATGATTTTTGGCGTGAGTTTCGCCAGCGGGTGAAGGCCCGCAACCCCGAAGCCTATATCGTGGGGGAGATTTGGGACGATGCTAGCCGTTGGCTGAAGGGCGATCAGTTCGATGCGGTGATGAATTACCCCCTGGGCCGGGCCATTCTGGGTTTTGTGGGAGCCGATGTACTGGACAAAGACCTGGCCGCCAAAAGCGGTTTGGGGCGGCTGGAGAGTCTGGGGGCCATGGCCTGCCACCATCGCCTCGAGGATCTCTTCCGGCGCTACGACTGGGATATCGTGACTGCGCAGATGAACATCATGACCTCGCACGACACCCCCCGCATCTTTAGCCTTTTGCGGGGCCAGCTCGAGCGGGTGCAGTTGGCCTTTGCCATGCTCTTTACCCTGCCGGGAGCACCCACGGTCTACTACGGCGACGAAATTGGCATGGCCGGAGGCCACGACCCCGACAACCGCCGGGGCATGATCTGGGATGAGTCTCGCTGGCATAAGCCCATTCAGCGCACCATCCAGCAGATGTCGGCCCTGCGCCGGTCGTTGCCGGTGCTGCGCCGGGGGCGCTACCAATACCTGTATGCCCAGGATGGACGCCTGGCCTTTGCCCGTACCCTCGAGCCTACAAGCGTGGTGGTGACTGTTAACGCATCCCCTGAACCCTGGCGCGTCCACATACCCCTACATGGGCTGTGGCCGCGCGGCGAACAGGCAGTAGACTTGCTGTCGGGTAAAACGGGCCGTTGTGTGGGGGGTTGCCTCGAGGACGGTATTCTAGAACCCTTTACCCTGGCGGTATGGCAGACCCTGGAATAAACCGCTGGGATGATCTGGGTCTTTCTGTCTGCAACAGATTTAACAACTGTTGAGCTACTACTTTTAGTAGCTATTTTACTTCAAATCCACAATATGTAATCTTTGCTTTTCGATAAGCCCAGATGTATTATGTACTTATCGAATCATTCTCGTTCTTAATCGTTTTCCTGGCTACTTGCCAGAAATACACAACCAGTAGTAGCATTTAGCGCGGAAACCCCTACATATAGTGCCACTAAAGTGGCGGGGGGTTCTTGCTCAAAATTGGAGGAGTCCATGAATAGCTTTGAGCCCGCACTTTTTGATGACCACGCTCAAGCCATTGCCAAGCGCCAGTACATGCAGCCAGGTGATGGGGACGTATTTGGCATGTTTCGCCGGGTGGCTACCTGGGTGGCTTCACCGGAAAAATCGGAGCAGGACAAAGCATACTGGGGTGAGCAGTTTTATCGCTTGATGGCCTCGAAGCGCTTTTGCCCTGGCGGGCGGGTGCTGGCAGGTGCGGGAACCCAGCACGGCAACGTTCTAAACTGTTTTGTACAGGGCGCGACCGAGCACGACCCCAGCAGCTTTGATGGGGTGCTGGAAGTTGCGACCAAGCTGGCCCTGGTGACCAAGGTGGGCGGGGGTAACGGGGTCAACCTGGATCCCTACACTTCCCGCAAAAGCGCAGGTCCCCGCGGTACGGTGCGCGGCTTTGCCTACATTTCAGCCGAACATGCCGATGTCGAAGACTTCATCAAGGGCATGATGCGCCCCCCCATCAACCCCGATGGTGATAAGGAACAAATCACCGTACGCAACTGGACGCGGGTGGTCTACGGCCTTCTAAAGCCCGAGCTCGCGGCGTTGGCCCGGCGCAACGGGGTGATGACGGTGCGGGAAAAGCCCGACGATACGCTGGTCGTGCCCGATGATATGCGCGGCATTATCGAGGCTGCTAAATCGGCTCTGGGTTTGGCTGTAAAGGGCCAGGAACCCCATGTGGACTTTAGCAGTCTGCGGCCTGAGGGGGCGCCCATCAGAGGCAGTGGTGGCACCAGCAGCGGCCCGGTGAGTTTCTTGGTAGAGATTTTCGATAACTTCCTTGAGTGGGCCAACCTTGGGGCCGAAAAAGCCGGCCCCGTTGCAACCCTGCGCTATGTGTACGCCCCGGTGCTGCGGGTGGTGCGCCAGGGCGGAACCCGGCGTGGCGCCGGGATGGCGACCATCGCCATTGACCACCCCGACCTGCTGGACTTCCTGACCGCCAAGGACCTCGACCGCGAGGCCAGCGAGGGCGACATCTCTACCTTCAATATCTCGATTCTGGTCACCGAAGCCTTCTGGCAAACCCTACAGGCTGATGGGCTATGGGCAGTGGAACCTTCGGAGGTGCCAGGTAAATACTACCCCTACCCGGTGCAGGGGCCCTACACAGGGGCGCTGCCCGACCTGCCCGAGCGCGCCCAGGATGGTGCCCGGCCCATCCCGGTCTACGACGGCAAAGTGCCGGCCAAGTGGCTCTGGCACGAGATTGCCTGGCACGCCTGGGCCACTGGTGAGCCCGGCTTGATCTTTGTGGATCGTATTAACGAGCTTTCGGCGCTGAAGAACCTGGGGCCGCGCTATCAGATTCGCTCGACCAATCCGTGCGGGGAAATCCCCCTAACGGTGGGCGAACCTTGCGACCTGGGGGCCATCAACCTGGCCGCCTACGTGGAAAACGGCGTGTTCAACTTTGCCGAGTTCCGCAAGGATGTGCGCACCGCGGTACGCTTTTTGGACAACGTGCTGGACGTGAACGTGTTTGCCCTCGAGGACAACCGCGTCGCCAGCCAGACCCTGCGCCGCCTGGGCCTGGGGGTGATGGGTCTGGCCGACATGCTCATCAAGATGGGGCTGCCCTACTCCTCGGAGGCGGGCCGCCGGGTGGTGGCCCAGGTGATGAACGCCATGCGCGAAGAGGCCATCGCCGAGTCGGAGCAGCTGGGCCAGGAGCGCGGGGTGTTCCCGCTTTATGAACAGCACCGGGCCGCTTTCGAGGCGCTGGGTATCCGCCCAAGGCGCAACGTGGCGGTGCTGACGGTGGCCCCCACCGGAACCACCAGCATGCTGATGGGGGTCTCGAGTGGCATTGAGCCGATGTTCTCGCCCTTCATGTGGCGGCGCATCGGCGGGCAGTACAAGGCTTTGCTGCACCCCTTGTTTGTGGAGATGATGGAGCAGTTCCCGGCCACGGGGCCGTTCGAGAAAGACGGGGCCTGGAACTGGGACGCCATTATCGAGGCCATCCAGGCCAACCACGGTAGCGTGAAGGGCCTGGATGGCATCCCTGCCGCCATCGCCTCGGTGTTTGAAGGGGCCCACGACGTGCCCCCGCTGGACCACGTGCGAATGCAGGGGGTGGTGCAGACCGCCTTCGACGCCGAGGGCTATGCGGCCAACTCGCTCTCCAAGACCATCAACCTGCCCAACCAGGCCACCGTAGAAGACGTAGAGGCGGCCTATACCGAGGCCTACATGACTGGCTGCAAAGGCATTACGGTCTACCGTGACGGCAGCCGCGAGTACCAGGTGCTCTCGGTAAGCAAGGAAGAAAAGAAAGAGGAGAAGACCGAGGCCAAGAGCCAGGAGACGGTGGCCGTACAGCCCGCCCTTCTGGAGGTTCCGCCCAGCCCAGAGCGTACCGCCCGCCCCATCTTCGAGCGCACGGGCCGGCTGGTAGGCTACACCGATATGGTCAAGCTGACCGCTGCCGACGGCACCCGCCGGGGCTTCCTGGTTACGGTGAATATGCAGGGTGAGCACCCGGTGGAGGTAATTCTGACCTCGGGCAAGGCCGGCGACGAGGCCAACGCCGATAGCGAGGCGCTGGGCCGCATCATCTCCAAGGCCCTGCAATACGGTGTGCCGGTAGCCGAACTGGTCAAAACCCTGCGCGGCATTAATGGCGGCCTGTACGGCAGCTACCAGGGCCGCTTCGTGACCAGCAAAGCTGACCTGATTGCGGTGGCCCTCGAGACCACCAGCAAAATCCAGATTGCCGAGGCCGATCGTAAAGCCACCCAGATACCCCCCGACGACCACATGGTGCCCCAGGCCATGCAGCGGGCCATGACCGCGCCCATCCAGAATATCCAGCCAGGCTTAGGGTTAGGGAAGTGCCCCGAGTGCGGCGATGAAAACCTGGTGCGCGAGGAAGGTTGCACCAAGTGCTATAGCTGTGGGTACAGTAAATGTGGGTAGTGTGGCGTACTGCGCAGACTAGATGAGTCGGCAGGCTGCTACGCCTCAAAAGCGTCCTGCGCCTTGCAATTAACCCGGTATGGCAGCTTTGCCTTACCGGGCTTCAATTTTGCCGTCTCCGTGCTGCTTTTCGGCAATGAACATTGGGTTGACAGCGTAAGATGGCTGGTATAGACTTCGCGCAGGAAGTTCTTCCAAAAGATGTTGAGCCAGCTGTATTGGTGGTTGGCTTGCCGTGGAAGCACTTCCAAATAAATAGGAGGAAATATGAAGAAGTGGCTGATAGGTGCATTGGCCCTGACCCTTACTGTGGGCGGGCTGGCCCTCGCCCAGGGGGTAACCATCCGTGTGGCAGGCGACTCGACCGCGGTGGGTGAAGGTGGCCGCTGGATGAAGGCTAAGGCAGAGGAGTGGGCCCAAAAAACCGGCAACAAGATCGAATACATTGACTCCCCTGCCGACACCAACGATCGTTTGGCCCTTTACCAACAATACTGGGCTGCTCGCAGCGCCGACGTTGACGTGTACATGATCGACGTGATCTGGCCTGGCATTGTGGCGCCCCATGCGGCCGATCTCAAGCAGTTCTTTACCGAGGCCGAGCTGAGCCAGTTCTTCCCCCGTATCGTAGAAAACAACACCATTCGGGGCAAGCTAACCTCGATTCCTTTCTTCACTGATGCGGGCTTGCTTTATTACCGCACCGATCTGCTGCAGAAGTACGGGTATCAGCGCCCACCCCAGACCTGGACTGAGCTCGACCAGATGGCCACCAGGATTCAGGCCGGCGAACGCCAGGCCGGTAACCGCGACTTCTGGGGCTTTGTCTTCCAGGGTAAAGCTTACGAAGGTCTGACCTGCGACGCGCTCGAGTGGATCTTCTCCATGGGCGGCGGACGCATCATCGAGCCCGATGGCCGTATTACTATCAACAACCCTCAGGCTATTGCTGCTCTCAACATGGTACGGAGCTGGGTAGGCCGCATCTCGCCTCCGGGCGTGACCAGCTACGCTGAAGAGGAAGCCCGTAACGCCTTCCAGTCGGGCAATGCTGCCTTTATGCGCAACTGGCCCTATGCTTACAGCCTGGGCCAGAGCGAAGGTAGCGCTGTGCGCGGCAAGATTGGCGTGACCGTATTGCCCCGTGGAGCAGGCCAAGGCGGCCGGAACGCCGCAACCCTGGGCGGCTGGCAGTTGATGGTCTCGACCTACTCCCGCAACCAGCGGGTTGCTGCTGATCTGGTCAAGTACCTGACCAGCGTGGAAGTCCAGAAAGACAACGCCATCAGCCTTTCGCGCCTGCCCACCCGGCCTGCCCTGTACAACGACCCTCAGGTGCTGGCCAAGAACGCCTTCTTCAAGGATCTGCTGCCGGTGTTCCAAAACGCCGTGGGCCGTCCTTCGGGCGTAGCGGGTGCCCGCTACAACCAGGTCTCCGAGGCCTTCTGGACGGGTGTACACGAAGCTATCACTGGACGTAAGCCCGCGGCCCAAGCCGTGCGGGACATGGAAGCTGCCTTCCGGCGCATTCTGCGCTAGACTGCCATAGTGGTGCGAGATTGGGGTCGGATATCCGGCCCCAATCCTTTATAGAGTTACCCACACTAACTTTTAGGGAGGCTCTCTCACGGTCGCGTTGCATGACATATGATGCGGCCAGGTAGGGCTGAGAACCACGCTTTGAATATGCCTGCACAAAGCAATATAGTAGCGGTGTCTTGGAACAATACCGCTGGCTGTCGAGGTTCGACTTTGGGTGGAGGTGTATGTAGATGCTCACAATTCGACAAACCCGCTTAGCCTGGCTGCTGGTACTGCCTACGCTCCTGGTGGTGGCGTTCGTGGCTGGCTACCCACTGGCTCAGGTCTTTTACTACTCGTTTCACCGGGCCGATATTTCGTTCGTGGAGCCGACCGAATTTGTGGGTTTCAAAAATTACATTTTTTTGCTGCAGGATCCCGACTTTAGAGGCGCACTTTGGAACACCTTGCGTTTTACGGTGGTCTCGGTTTTCCTCGAGACCGTTTTGGGGCTGGCCATTGCCCTGGTGATTCACTCCAACTTCAGGGGCCGGGGTATCGTACGGGCGGCCATCCTGATTCCCTGGGCCATCCCCACGGTGGTCTCGGCCAAGATGTGGCAGTGGATGCTCAACGACATCTACGGGGTGATTAACGTCATCCTGGTCAATACCGGCCTGGTAGCCAACAAAATCGCCTTTCTGGCCAACCCCAATACCGTGCTGTGGGCCATGGTGGCGGTGGATGTGTGGAAGACCACCCCCTTCATGGCCTTGCTGCTCTTGGCCGGGTTGCAACTGATTCCGTCCGACATCTACGAGGCCGCCGACATTGACGGGGCCAGTAAGTGGCAGCAGTTCTGGACGCTCACGCTCCCGCTGTTGACCCCGGCCCTGGTGGTGGCCCTTATTTTCCGTACCCTGGATGCGCTGCGGGTTTTCGACGTGATTTTCGTGATGGTGGGGGTCAATACCGCTACCCGAAGCCTGGCTATTTACAACCGCCAGACCCTGATTGACTTTCAGGATCTGGGTTACGGTTCTGCGGTATCGGTGGCGATTTTGGTGATCATTTTTATCTTTGTGGTGCTCTACATGCGCGTAGCCGGAAAGGGGGTGCGCGGTGAGGACTAGAGGTTGGAGTTACTACCTGGGGCGGCTGCTGTTTTATGCGCTGGTGGTCTTTATCGTGGTCTACAGCGTGTTTCCTTTTTACTGGGCGGTGATAAGCAGCTTCAAAACCAGCGATGCGTTGTTTAGCGCGAACCCCAGCTTTTTGCCGGTTCCCTTCACCCTTACGCACTTTCAGAATGTGTTTAGTGGGGCAGAGTTTGGCCGGAACCTGCTCAACTCGCTGATTGTGGCGGGGGGCGCCACCTTAATTTGCCTGGTGCTGGGGGTGATGGCGGCTTACGCCCTGGGCCGGCTGCGCTTTCCCCCCAAAAACGCCGTCCTTTACCTGGTGCTGGCCATGACCATGTTCCCCCAGGTATCGGTGCTCTCGGGGATGTTTGTGCTGCTACGGGAGACGGGTTTGTTTAATACCCATGCAGGTCTGATCCTTTCGTATCTGCTGTTCACACTGCCCTTTACCGTGTGGGTGCTGACCGGCTACTTCCGGGGTTTGCCGCGGGAGCTCGAGGAGGCCGCTTACGTGGATGGAGCCACGCCCATGCAAACCCTGATCAAGGTCATGCTGCCCCTCACCGGCCCCGGTCTGGTGACCACCGGCCTGCTGGCCTTTATTGCCGCCTGGAACGAGTACCTCTTCGCCCTGACCTTTACCATTGGCAACAACGTGCGAACCGTACCGGTGGCTATCGCTTCCTTTGGCGGGGCCACCCCCTTCGAGATTCCCTGGGGCTCGATTATGGCGGCCTCGGTGGTGGTGACGGTGCCGCTGGTAATCCTGGTGCTGATCTTCCAGCAGCGCATTGTGGCCGGGCTCACCGCGGGAGCCGTCAAGGGGTAAGCAACGCTTCAAAAAGATGTATTTCAAAAAATTTCTGTATGGCGTGAGCCCCAGAAGACTTGACGGCTTCCCCGCGCCAGTTGGCCTCCTCGAGAGAACCGCTATGATGGGCGGGTATGACGCCGCAAGAAGCATACCGTTGGCTTTTGGAACACAGCCGCGAAACCGCCTGCCTGGCCTCTTTTGGCAAGCTGGCCGGGTGGGATCAGGCTACCTACACCCCTAAAAAGGGCCATGCCCACCGGGCCCAGATGCAGGCTGCGCTGGCCAAGGTGCTGCACCAGCGGGCCACCGACCCTCGTATCGGTGAGATGCTGGCGGTGGTGGAGGGTTCGGACTGGCTGGGGGCGCCCGAATCGGTGGAGGCAGTGAATGTGCGGGAGTGGCGCCGGGCCTACGACCTGCAGACCAAGGTACCCGAGCGCCTGGCGGTGGAGCTGGCCCAGGCCACCAGCGAGGGCGAGGCCATCTGGCAGGAGGCCCGGCCCAAGAACGACTGGGTCGGTTTCAAGCCGGCGCTGAAAAAAATCTTCGGCCTCACCCGCGAGCTGGCCGAGGCGCTGGGCTACCAGGAGGAGCCTTACGACGCTTTGCTCGATCAGTACGAACCGGGGGCTACCGCCAGGCAGCTCGAGCCGGTCTTTGCCCAGCTACGCCAGGCTACCGTGAGGCTGCTGGAGCGGCTCGAGGGCAGTGCGCGCAAACCCAACACCGCAATTCTGCGCCGCTTTTTCCCCCGGGCCGCGCAAGAGGCCTTTGGACTCGAGGTTTTGGCAACCCTGGGCTTTGACCTCGAGGCGGGCCGGCTCGACGTGGTGGCCCACCCCTTTATGCAGGGCATCGGCCCCGGCGATGTGCGCCTGACCACCCGCTATGACGAGGGCTACTTTAACACCGGCTTTTTCAGCATAGTGCACGAGATGGGGCATGGCCTGTACGGGCAGGGGCTGCTGCCGGAGCACTTCGGCACCCCCATGGGCACCGAGATATCGCTGGGCATTCACGAATCGCAGAGCCGTACCTGGGAGAACCTGGTAGGGCGCAGCCTGGGATTCTGGCGTCATTTTTGGCCCCGCGCCCAGGAATACTTTGAATCTTTTAGGGACGTACGGCTGGAGGACTTCCACTTTGCCATCAATGCTGTTGAGCCGAGTCTGATCCGGATTGAGGCCGACGAGGTGACCTATAACCTGCACATCCTGATCCGCTACGAGATCGAGCTTGCGTTGTTGCGGGGAGATCTGAGCCTGGACGAGGCCCCGGAGGCCTGGGATGCCAAATACCAAGCTTATTTAGGAATAAAGGCCCCTGAGATAAAGGATGGCCTGATGCAGGATGTGCACTGGTCGGCGGGGTTGATTGGCTACTTCCCTACCTACACCCTGGGTAACCTCTACGCGGCGCAGTTTTTCGCCAAGGCCGAGCAGGAGCTGGGCGGCCTCGAGGCGCAGTTCGAACAGGGTGAGTTTGCGCCTTTGCTCAACTGGACGCGGGAGAAAATTCACCATCAGGGCAGCCGCTACTGGCCCCGTGACCTGCTCCGGCATGTAACCGGCGAAGACCTTAACCCGCAGTACCTGGTAGAGTATCTAACCCGCAAATACACCGCGCTTTATAGGGTCTAGAGCAGGGCACAGCCTTGGCTTACAGAGCAGGGAAAGCGCCTGTGCTAAGGTAGGCTCTTGGTATGGTTGAGCGGATCTATCTGGCCAAACCCCGGGGCTTTTGCGCCGGGGTGGTCATGGCCATTGAGGCAGTGGAAAAGGCGGCTCGAGAGCTGCGCGATGAGGGTGAACTGGTGGTGTACCATGCCATCGTCCACAACGATGTGGTGATCCAACGGCTGCAAGACCGGCACGGGGTGCACTTTGTCGAGGATCTGGCCGAGGTGGAGCAGCTACGCGACGAGCTGGCAAAAGCTGGCAAAAGGCTGAACGAAACCGTGGTGTTCTCGGCCCACGGCATCCCCCCCTGGCTGCGCACCGAGGCCGCCCAGCGCAACCTGTACCAGATTGATGCGACCTGCCCCCTGGTGACCAAAGTCCACAGCGAGGCCAAGCGCTACGCCCGGGAGGGCTACTGGATTCTGCTGATTGGCGACTCCGCCGACCACCAAGAGATTAAGGGCACCCGTGGCGAAGCGCCGGAAAACACCATCCTGGTGGCGGTGCACACCCACGTGGGGCGCGATCCCCGCCTGGCCGACCCGCGCACGGTCGAGGTGCCCGACCCCGAAAAGGTGGTGGTGCTGACCCAGACCACCCTCTCGGTGGACGACACCCTCGCCACCATCGAGATCCTCAAGCAGCGCTTCCCCAAACTGGTGGTGCCCAGCCGCCACGACCTGTGCTACGCCACCAAAAACCGCCAGGATGCTGTCAAGCAGATTGCGCCCAACGTGGACTTGTTTCTGGTGCTCACCAGCCTGGCCTCTTCCAACGGGATGCGGCTGCTGGAGCTGGCCCGGAGCCTGGTGGGCCGGGCCGAGCGCATCAATACCGTGCACGACATCCGGCCGGAGTGGCTCGAGGGGGTGCGCAGGGTGGGCATTACCTCGGCGGCCTCGACCCCGGACGACCTGGTGCAGGAGGTGGTGGCCTATTTCCGTGGCCTCAACCCCAACCTCGAGGTCATCGAGGAGGGTGAGTGGGAAGATATCGAGTTCCGCGAGCCCAAACGCTTATCGCCCCAGGAAGTTCTGGCAGGCGCCTGAACGCTCGTACGCTTCAAATGACCCCCGCTATGAATCCCTACCGGCTGTCCGTCGCGCCGATGCTGGACTGGACCGACCGGCATTTTCGCTATCTGGTGCGGCTTATCTCTAGGCGGGTGCGCCTGTATACCGAGATGGTGGTGGATCAGTCCATTTTGCTGGGCAACCGGCCCAAACTGCTGGACTTCAGCCCTGAAGAGCACCCGGTGGCCTTGCAGCTAGGGGGCTCGGTGCCGGAAAAGCTGGCCGAGGCGGCGCGGATTGGTGAAGCCTGGGGCTACGACGAGATTAACCTGAACCTGGGCTGCCCTTCGGAGCGCGTGCAGGGGGGTGGGTTTGGGGCCTGCCTGATGCTCGAGCCCGATCTCGTGGCAGAAAGCATGGCGGCCATGCGACAGGCCGTGAAAATTCCGGTCACGGCCAAGCACCGACTGGGGGTAGACGAGGTGGAAGACTACCGTTATCTGGCCCGCTTCGTCGAAAAACTGGCCGGGGTGGGCATAGAGGCATTTATCATCCATGCCCGCAAGGCCTACCTCAAGGGGCTCTCGCCCGCCGAAAACCGCACCATCCCCCCGCTGCGCTACGGCTGGGTCTACCAGCTCAAGCAGGACTTCCCCCACCTGACCATCGTGCTGAATGGGGGGGTGCGCACGCTGGAAGAAGTTCAGGCCCATCTGGCCAAGGTGGACGGGGTGATGCTGGGGCGGGCGGTCTACGAGGATCCTTTTGTGCTCGAGCCAGCGGATCGGATGCTGTTTGGCGAGGCCCACGCCACCACCCGCCTCGAGGTGGCCCAGGCCATGCTGCGCTACGCCGAGGCCCAGCTCGAGCAGGGCACCCCGCTATGGGCCATGGCCCGGCACATGCTCAACCTGTTCAAGGGGCAGCCCCGTGGTCGCCTGTGGCGAAGAATACTCTCCGAGCGGGCCTGCCGGCGGGGAGCAGGGGTGGAGGTGTTACAGGAGGCCCTCGAGCGGGTGGCGGCCTCTGGAGAGGTTGCCCCTGAGCTAGCCCATCACGCCGGGCTGTAGCGCCCTGCGCTGCTCTGCACCAGTCCCTTAAGCTCGAGCATCATCAGCACCGAGAGAACCTCGCCAGTGGAAAGGCCGGTGCTCTGCGCGAGGTCGTCGGGCAGGGCCTCGGGGAGCTCGAGCAAGGCCCGGTAGACTTTGGCCTCGCTTCCCTCCAACTGCACGGCCTGCTTTTTGGGGGCCAGCACCCCCAGGGCGTTCAGCACGTCCTCGGTGTTCAGCACCAGCCCGGCTCCGTCCTGAATCAGCCGGTTGCAGCCCAGCGAAAAAGTATCGCCGGGCCGGCCCGGTACGGCCAGCACATCGCGGCCCAGCTCTGCTGCAAACTTGGCGGTAATCAGACTGCCGCTTTTTTCTCCGGCCTCCACCACCAGCACCGCCCTGGAGAAGGCCGCCACGATCCGGTTGCGCCGGGGAAACAACCCGGCCTGTGGGGGGGTGCCCAGTGGGAACTCCGAGAGTACGCTCATCCTCTCGGCCAGGGCGCGGTTCTGGGCCGGATAGAAGTGGTCTATGGCGCTGCCCAGCACCCCCAGGGTATAGCCGCCCCCGTCCAGGGCCCCTTTGTGTGCGGCGGCATCTATGCCCAGAGCCAGCCCCGAGATGATCCCGATGCCAGCCTCGGCCAGCTCGCGGGCTACTTTGTGCGTCCAGGCGGTAGCCCAGGGGCTGGCCTTGCGGGTGCCCACAATTCCGATGTTGCGCTCGGAAGGAGGCAGCTCCCCTTTCAGGTACAGCACCGTGGGCGGGCTCTCCAGATGCCGGAGCACCTCTGGGTAGTCCTCCTCCCAGAGCCCGATCAGCCGCACCCCCAACCGGGCTGCCTGTGCGCGCTCCTGTTCGGCCAGGCCGCTCTGAAGGGTTCGGGCATAGCCTGCTGCAATTTCCGGGCCCAGCACCTCGGCCACAGCCTCCACGCTCAGGTCGGTTGAGAGGGCTTGCTGCAGGCGCTGGGGGCCAATCTGGGGAGTGAGCGCAAGGGCCAGGGGGTCGGGCATAACTCGCTACAGGATAACGGATGTGGGGAAGGCCCCTATACTAGGAGGCGTGACTGAAGGCACGACCTATTCCGGATTTGTAGCCGTGGTGGGCAAGCCCAACGTGGGCAAGTCTACCCTGGTCAACACCATGCTGGGCGTGAAAATCGCCCCCATCAGCCCCAAGCCGCAGACCACCCGCAAGCGGGTGCGCGGTATTCACACCGAGGGCAACCGCCAGATTGTATTTGTGGACACGCCGGGCTGGCACGAAGCCTCCGATGCCCTGAGCGAGTACATGATCCGGCAGATTACCGAGGCCTTGGCCGAGGTCAACCTGGTGCTATGGCTGGTGGATTTGCGCCACCCCCCTACCCACGAAGATGAGCTGGTTGCGCGGGCTTTGCGGCCCCTGAAAGATCAGGTGCCCATTATTTTGGTTGGCAACAAGGCCGATGCCGCCAGGTATCCCGAGGCTGCGCTGCAGGCCTACGCTGAGCTTTTGCCGGGCCTGGAAACCCGTATGATCTCGGCGCAGAATGAGCGCGATGCCAAAGCCCTGCGGGATGAAATTCTTTCCCTGTTGCCCGAAGGCCCCTTCTTTTTCCCTGAAGACTACGCCAAGGGCGACCAGACCCCCGAGGAATGGGCGGCCGAGATCGTGCGCGAGGAGGCCATGAAGCGCCTCAAGGAAGAGATTCCCTACTCGATTGCCACCAAAACCGAAGCGTTTGAGCTGCGCCCTGCTCCCGCCGGCGGGGGCGGAGGAACCTTCTACATCCAGGTGAACATCTACGTCGAGCGCGAGAACCACAAGCCCATCCTGATTGGGGCGGGGGGGCGCAAGCTCAAGGAAATTGGGGCAGCCGCCCGCAAGCAGCTCGAGGTCTTTCTAGCCCGCAAGGTGTACCTGGACTTGCAGGTCAAGGTTTACCCCAACTGGCGCAAAGACCCTGAAGCCCTGCGCGAACTGGGCTACCATTGAAGCATGGAGATCGGGCGCGCGTTGGTGGCCCTGGGCCTGGTGCTGGTGCTGTTGGGCCTGGTCTGGTTGTATGCCCCAGGGCTGCTGGCCTGGTTTGGCCGCCTGCCCGGCGATATTCGCATCGAGCGCGAGGGTTTTCGCTTTTACTTTCCCCTCACCTCCATGCTGCTGGTGAGTCTGGCGCTGAGCCTGCTATTCAATCTGCTTTGGCGCTGGTTTCGCTAGGGGCATCCCGAACCCCGAGCGGGAGGCTATTTTGCTGGGAGACTCGAGCGTAGATGGTGCGGGCCACCGAGTGGGCGAACTGCTTCATGGTGCTGGCGTTCTCGCCGGCGAAGTGCTCGTCGATGGTTTGCGTAAAGAGCTCGAGCCAGCGTTGAAAGTGCTCGAGCTTGAGGGGCTTGCGGGCGTTGAGCAGCAGGTGCTTGTACATCATGCCGCCCTTGTAAGCCCCGGTGCGCCACAGGATGTTCTCCCAGAAGTCGTAGATGACCGGCAGGTGGTTCATCAGGTCGAGGCCTTCGAATAGGTAACCGATCTGCTCGTCCTGGATGGCTCTGGCATAAAACCTGTCTACCACAACGGCGATGTCGGCTCGGGACTCGAGGTCTTTCACAGGCCCCACCATACGCCGGGCAGGCACCTGTGGGTAGTGAGCAAAGCCCCTATTTTTGACTGCCCACACAACCCTGGTACACTTGGCAGTTGGAGCTCAGCGGGACGCCTTTGTCCCTGGAGCACCGTGGCGCTTGGTCTGAAGACCAAAGGGGGGAGCCACCATCGCCCACCCCGCGAGAATGGAGCTTGTATGCCAGGTGGAGAAATTTCAAAGTTTCTGAAGCACCATTTTCGTCACTTCAACGCCGCCACCCTGGTGGAGGCCGCCGAAGCCTACCGCGCCCACCTCGAGCAAGGGGGGGTGATGATGGTCACCCTGGCCGGGGCCATGAGCACCGCCGAGCTGGGTCTCTCGCTGGCCGAGATGATCCGGCAGGATAAGGTGCAGGCCATTAGCTGCACCGGGGCCAACCTGGAGGAAGACCTCTTCAACCTGGTGGCCCATAACCACTACGAACGCATCCCCAACTGGCGCGAACTGACTGCCTTGGATGAGCAGAAGCTCCTGGAGCGCCACCTCAACCGGGTGACCGATACCTGTATTCCTGAGATGGAGGCCATGCGGCGGCTCGAGCAGGCCCTGCTAGACGAGTGGGAGGCCGCCGATAGGGCAGGGGAGCGCTACTTCCCGCATGAGTTTTTGTACCGGATCATCCGCTCGGGGAAGCTCGAGCCCTACTATCAGATTGACCCCAAGGATAGCTGGATGGTAGCGGCGGCGGAGAAGAACCTGCCCATTGTGGTGCCGGGCTGGGAGGACTCCACCACCGGCAATATGTACGCCGGCCACTGCCTCAATGGGCACATCAAAAACGTCCACACCGTGCGCACCGGCATCGAGTACATGATGATGCTGGCCGAGTGGTACGTAGAGACCTCCAAACAGCACTCCATCGGCTTCTTCCAGATTGGCGGGGGCATTGCGGGCGACTTCCCCATCTGCGTGGTGCCCATGCTGCACCAGGATATGCAGCGCCCCGATATTCCGGTCTGGGGCTACTTTTGCCAGATCTCCGACTCCACCACCAGCTATGGCTCCTACTCGGGGGCCGTGCCCAACGAGAAAATCACCTGGGGCAAGCTGGCCGTGGACACGCCCAAGTTCATCATTGAGTCGGACGCCTCGATTGTGGCCCCGCTGATCTTTGCCTTGGTGCTGGGCTGGTAGGTCGCGCCCGCGCGCTTGACAGGGAGGGGGCTGGGGGATACCATAGCCCCCAAGGTTTCATTTATTGGTTAGGTGGTTCGTTCAATGAAACCAGCCGAAGCCATTCCCACCCTCGAGCGCCCCCTATACCTGCTGGGTTTCTTCAGCGAGGAGCGGCCTTTCTGGGGGCTTTCCGAGCTGGCCAGGGCCAGCGGCTTAGCCAAGGCCACCTGCTTGCGCAGCCTGCGGGCCCTGGAAAGCCACGGGCTGGTGGTGCGGGAGGGCGAGCGCTACCGGCTGGGCACCCGGCTTTTGCACCTGGGGGCCCTGGTCAAAGCGGCCTACCCGGCCCGGCAGGTGGCCTTGCCCACCATGACAGAGCTGCGTGAGGCCACCGGGCAGTCGGTGCAGTGGGTGGTGCGCGACGGCCAGGAGGGGGTGTATCTGGAGGTGCTCGAGGCCCGCAGCCGGGTGCGGCTGTACATTGCGCCGGGCCGGCGGGCCCCGCTCTATGCCGGGGCCTCGACGCGGCTTTTGCTGGCCTTTGCCCCGCCTGCGGTGCAGCAAGCGGTGCTGGAGGGTGCACGCAGGCGCTACACCCCAGCCACCCCGGTGGCGCGGCCCCGGCTTCAGGAACTGCTGCGCCAGACCCAGCAGTGCGGCTTTGCGGCGAGTTTTGGGGAGCTCGAGCCCCACTCTGCCGAGCTGGCCGCGCCGGTTCGCGGGGCCGCGGGCGAGGTGCTGGCGGCCATCAGCCTGGCCGGGGCCGAGGCCCACTACCGCGAGGAAGCGGTCTTGCACAACTACCTACAACAGCTCGACCGGGCCGCCCACGAGGTCTCCCGGCGGCTGGGTTATGTGGGGGCCTGGAAAGCCGATATAGAAGGCTTTCTGGGGTCACTTTTTGCGCTGCGCTAGGAGGAGGACATGAGAAAACCAATCGGTGTCTTGCTGGGTTTACTGCTGGCTGGGCTGGGGTGGGCCCAGAACCAGGTCTGGAATATGGCCACTCCCTACCCCGACGGCAACTTCCACACCATCAACATCCGTGAGTTCGCTAAAGAGGTCGAGGCTGCAACCCAGGGCCGCCTGACCATCCGGGTTAGCAGCGGGGGCTCCCTGTTGCCGCACCCGCAGATTCTGCCGGGGGTGCGCAACGGACAGATTCAGATGGGCGAGGTGCTCATCTCTTTGTTAGCCAACGAGAACCCGGTCTTTGCCCTGGACTCGATTCCCTTTTTGGTGGGTAGCTACGACGATGCCCAGCGGCTCTACCGGGCTTCCCGCCCCGAGATCGAAAACTGGCTGCAAAGGCGCGGCATGACCCTGCTGTTCTCGGTGCCCTGGCCGGGCCAGGGGCTCTATACCAAGCAGCCGGTGAACAGCGCAGCCGACCTGAAGGGCATCCGTTTTCGGGCCTTCAACCCAGCCACGGCCCGCATCGCCGAGCTAACCGGTATGATCCCCACCCAGGTGGAGGCTGCCGATATTCCCCAGGCCTTTGCCACCGGTATTGTGGCTGCTATGATCACCTCCCCCTCGACCGGGGTGGACAGCCAGGCCTGGGACTTCACCCGCTACTTCTACGACCTCAGGGCCTGGATTCCCAAAAACATGGTGTTTGTGAGCCGCCGGGCCCTGGACAGCCTGAGCCCCGCCGACCGCGAGGCCGTGCTGGCGGCTGCCCGCCGGGCTGAGCAGCGCGGCTGGCAGGCCAGCCAGCAGGAGGCTGCCAGCAAAACCGCCATCTTGGCCCAGCGGGGGATGCAGGTCTTGCAGCCCAGCCCCCAACTGGTGGCCGACCTCAAAAAGGTGGGCGAGATCATGACCAACGAATGGCTCAAGCGGGCCGGGGCCACCGGGGTCAAAATCTACCGAACCTACCTGGGCCGCTAGGACGAAGCCTCGAGCACCACGAAGCGCGACTCCCTCACCCGCAATAGCCTGTGGGTGGGGGTTCTCGAGAAGGGATTGTATGCGCAAGTTCCTGGATGGTTTGTACCGCCTTTCGGGCTTTTTGGCCGGGTTGCTGGTGGTTTTTATCTTCCTGATTATCCTGGCCCAGATTGTGGGGCGGCAGTTTGGGCTGGTGATCCCCTCGGCCAACGAGCTTTCCGGCTTTGCCATGGCCGGGGCGGTCTTTCTAGCCCTGGCCCCCACTTTGCGGGCAGGGGCCCATATCCGGGTGGGGGTCTTGGTGCGGCGCTTGCAGGGCCGGGCCCGGCGGGGGCTCGAGCTGGGGGTGGGGGGGTTCTCGCTGCTGGCCTCGAGCTACGCCACCTTGCAGCTCTGGCGGCTGGTGCTGGATTCCTATAGCTACGGCGACCTAGCCCCTGGGCTTTTGCCGCTGCCCATCTGGATCCCACAAAGCCTGCTGGCGGTGGGCATCTCCATCTTTACCGTGGCCCTGGCCGATACCCTGGTGGCGCTGTGGCGGGGGGAGCTTCCGCCCTATCTTGCCGAGGGCGGGGGGCAGGAGTAGCCGTGGAACTCACACAGATTGCGCTTTTTCTGGTTTTGCTGCTGTTGGTGTTGCTGGGCAGCGGGGTCTGGATTGCCCTGGCGCTTTTGGGGGTGGGCTGGGCGGGGTTGCAGTTCTTCACCAACACCCCCCCGGGGGCCAGCGTGGCCAGCAGCCTGTGGGGTTCAGTCTCGAGCTGGTCGCTGGCGGCGCTGCCCATGTTTATCTGGATGGGCGAGATCCTCTACCGCACCCGCCTGGCCGCCGACCTGTTCGAGGGGCTTTCCCCCTGGCTGCGCCGGATTCCGGGCCGCCTGCTGCACGTCAACGTGCTGGCCTCGGGAATTTTTGCCGCAGTAATCGGTTCTTCGGCAGCTACCACCGCCACCGTGGGCAAGATTGCCCTGCCCGAACTGCTGCGGCGGGGCTATCCCGAGCGTCTGGTGCTGGGCTCGCTGGCCGGCTCGGGCACCCTGGGCCTCCTGATCCCCCCCTCGGTGATGATGATCGTGTACGGGGTGGCCGCCGAGGTCTCGGTGGCTCGGCTCTTTATTGCCGGCCTCCTGCCGGGCCTGCTGGTGATGCTGCTGTTCATGGGCTGGGTGATGTTATCGGGGCTTTTGAACGCCGACAAAATGCCCCCACCCGACCCTCCACTGCCCCTGGGCCGGCGTCTGCGCGGCCTGCTCAAAATCCTGCCGGTGCTGCTCCTGATGGTGGCTGTAATTGGCTCCATCTACGCAGGGATTGCCACCCCCACCGAGGCGGCCAGCCTGGGGGTGCTGGGGGCCCTAATCATTGCCCTTTGGACCCGCAGCCTGAGCTGGCCGGGCCTGCTCGAGAGCCTGATGGGCGCGGTGCGCACCAGCAGCATGATTGGCTTCATTCTGGCCGGGGCGGCGGTGCTCTCCATCGCCATGGCCTTTACCGGCATCCCGGCGGCCCTGGCGGCCTGGGTGGCCGGGCTGGGGCTTTCCAAGTACGCTTTGCTGGCCGTCCTGATGCTGCTGTTTTTGGTGCTGGGGGCTTTCCTGGACGGCATCTCCATCATCGTGCTGACCACCTCGGTAATCCTTCCACTAGCCAAGGCGGTGGGGATTGACCTTTTGTGGTTTGGCATCTTTTTGGTGATTGCGGTGGAGCTGGCCCAGATCACCCCGCCGGTGGGCTTCAATCTGTTCGTGCTGCAGGGTCTCTCGGGGCGGGATATCTTCACCATTGCCCGCTCGGCCCTTCCTTTTCTGGCTATGCTGCTACTGGCGGCGGCCTTGATCACCGTTTTTCCGCAGATTGTGACCTGGCTGCCGGCCCGGATGACCGGTGGATAGGGGCGCTATGAAGATTGACCTGAATGCCGATGCGGGCGAATCCTTTGGCAACTGGAAGCTGGGGCGGGACGAGGAACTGTTCCCCCTGCTGAGTTCGGTGAACGTGGCCTGCGGGTTTCACGCCGGCGACCCGCTCACCATGGGGCGCACCCTCGAGCTCGCCCAAAAGACCGGCCTGGCGGTGGGGGCCCACCCCGGCTTCCCCGACCGGGTGGGCTTTGGGCGGCGGGAGATGGCGGCCACGCCCGAGGAGATCTACGCCGACGTGCTCTACCAGGTGGGGGCCCTGAGCGCTTTTTTGAAGGTGCGGGGCCTGCCCCTGCACCACATCAAGGCCCACGGGGCCCTGTACAACCGGGCCACCAAAGACCCCCCGACTGCCCACGCCATCGCCCAGGCGGCTCTGGACTTCGACCCCCAGGTGCCGCTGGTGGTGCTGCCCAACACCCCGCTGGAGCAGGAGGCCCAGCGCCTGGGGCTCCGCACCGTCGCCGAGGCTTTCCCCGAACGGGGCTACAGCCGCGACGGTCGGCTGGCCCCACGGGGAACCCCTGGGGCCTGGATTCACGACCCCGCCGAGGCGGCCCGTCGGGCGGTGCAGATGGTGGTGGAGGGCCGGGTCGAGGCGGTGGATGGGGGCTGGGTCGAGGTGCGGGCCCAGACCCTGTGCATCCACGGCGATAACCCCCACGCGGTCGAGATTGCACAGGCCGTGCGGGAGGCGCTCCGGGCCGAAGGGGTGACCATCGAGACTTACTGAGTAACGGCCTGCTGTCTGTTCAGGAGCGGTATCCTGGCCTTGCATGACCCTGACCGGCTTCTACCTGCCTTTCTCCGAACAACTTGACCTCGAGGCCAACACTAAAATGCTGGCCCTGACGCGGGCCCTGCTGGCCCACCCGCTGCCGGGTGTGACCGACGTGGTGCCTGGTTATGTGAAGCTCTACCTCGAGTACGACGCCGAGCGGGTCGCGCGGGCGCGGGTTCTGCGCTGGGTGCGCCGGCATCTGGAGGCGCTGTCCGATGCGCCAGCAGGCAAAGAGGTTGAGATCCCCATCCGCTACGACGGGCCCGACCTGGCCTGGGTGGCCGAACAGACCGGCCTTTCGGTCGAGGAAGTGGTACGGCTGCACAGCCAGGCCCCTTACCGGGTGTTTGCCACCGGTTTCACGCCGGGCTTTCCCTTCCTGGGGCCCCTGCCCGAGCGCCTGCGGCTGCCCCGAAGGGGAACCCCTCGAGCCCTGGTGCCGGCCCACGCGGTGGCGATTGCCGGCAACCAGAGCGGTATTTACCCGCTGCCCTCGCCCGGCGGGTGGCACCTGATCGGCACCGCGCTCACCCAGGTCTACAACCCCCACCGCGCGCCGGTGTTTTTGCTGGAAGCCGGCGACCGGGTGCGGTTTGTGCCGTCTGAAGGCCCCACTCCGGCGGTGCCCGCCCTCAAGCCCTTGCTGCCAGAGGCACCGCGGTATCCGGCGCTGCGGGTGGAGGAGCCGGGCCTGCTGGATCTGGTGATGGACAGCGGGCGACGCATGGCCGGGCGCCTGGGGCTGGCGGCCTCGGGGGCGCTGGATGGGCGGCTGGCGGGCCTGGCCAACCGGCTGGTGGGCAACCCCCCGGATGCGCCGCTCCTGGAACTGACCCTCAAGGGCCCCGTGCTGAGCGCGTTGAGGCCGCTGGTGGCCGTCTTTGTGGGCTATGGGATGCGGCCCCTGGTGGGCGGCGCGCCGGTAGAGGTGGCCCAGACCTTTGCCTTGCGCACTGGCGATAAGCTGCACTTTGCCGCGGCCCCCGACGGCGCGCGGGGCTACCTGGCCCTGGCAGGGGGCCTCGAGAGCGATCGCTTCTATGGGAGCGCCAGCACCGACTTCAGGGGGCTGATCGGGCGGCCCTTGCAGGCCGGCGATGTGCTGGGGGTGGCGGAGGTGCGGGGGGCTCGAGCGGGCTTTGGCCTTACGATGCCCCCCCTGGTGCAGCGGCGGGTTCGCCTGCTGCCGGGGCCGCAGTACAGCCCGGAAGCGATGCGGGCTCTGTGCGCTGGAACCTACGAGCTGGCCTCGGGGGATCGGATGGGGCTTCGGCTTTTGGGGCCGGAGGTGCCGGGGGGCGAACTGATCAGCGAGGCCACCCCGCTGGGGGCGGTGCAGATTACCACCGAGGGTCAGCCCATCGTGCTGCTCAACGACCGGGGCCGCATTGGCGGCTATGCCAAGCCGGCGCTGGTGCACCCGGCCGACCTGCCCTGGCTGGCCCAGCTCCGCCCGGGGCAGACGGTTCGCTTCGTACCTGCTGCCCTCGAGTAGCCCGCCCACTTACGCCGACCACGACCTGAACCGGTGGGGCGCATACCCACGGGGGGTAGTGAGCTGGGTGGTTTACAGCCTGGGCCGAACTTGCCACAATACCCCTCAACGGCTTCTGTTGAGCGAGGTGGTTTGTGGACACCGTAAACACCCAAGTCAAGCGCTACTTTCGTAGCCAGTTTCACCTCGAGGCCCCCCTTTCGCCGGGCCGTTTCGAGGCGGTGCTGGCCAAACGCATCGGCAGCCCCGGCCGACGAAAACCCATCCTGGACGCCTGGAAAGGCTATCTGGAGGCCAAAGGGGGCGACCTGGAGGCGGTGCGAAGTTTTTACACCGCGGTGCTCTGCCACCCGCGGGAGCGGCTGGAAGCCCTGGTGTACGCCATGCACCTGCCGTTCGTGGAGTTTTACGTGCGGGTGCTGCCCCCGCTTTTGCCGGCCCAGGGGCGGGTGCTGGAGGTGGGGGCCTTTACTGGTGCGCTGGTGACGCTGCTGCGTGAGGCCCGGCCCGAACTGGAGTGGCACGCCCTGGAGGGGGTGGCCCAGGCGGTGGAGATCGGTCGGGCCCGCACCGGCGAGGGGGTGCAGTGGCATGAGGGCTGGTTTCCGAACCAGGTGGGCCTGCCGGAGATGGACGCGGTGCTGCTGCTCTCCTGCCTGCCCGAGGGGTATCTGGGGGACTTGCCCAACACCCTCGAGGCCCCCCGCTACCTCGAGCACTTCGACTTCGTACAGCGCTTGCAGGGCCTCGAGGGGCTGCTCAAACCGGGCGGTCTGCTGGCCTACGCCCACGGGCCTTTTCTGGGCAAGAACCCCCAGGCCGCTGAGCAGGCCCTGGTGCAGATGGGGTTTGAGGCGGTGCAGGTGGTAGGCGAGGGGGACTACACCCTGATCACCGCCCGAATGCCGGTAGCGATGGTGCGGCCCGACCCCTCCCCGGGGCCGAGCGAAGCCCCGAACCCCAGCCCAAGCACACCAAGCCCCCTGCCCTCGAGCGACGAGGTCTGGGCTTTGCTCGAGGGCGGCGCGTATGCCGAGGTGCTAGGCCGTGTGCCAGAAGGCACCACCGGCGAGCTGGCCTACCTGCGGGGCCGGGCTTTGTTTGCCCTGGCGCGTTACGCCGAAGCCGAGGCGGCCCTGGCCCTGGCCCATCAGCCCGAAGCCGAAAACCTGCGGGTGCTGTGCTGGGCCGAGCAGGAGGATTACCCGCGGGCCCTGCCCCGCCTGGAAGAGCTTTCCAGCCGCGGAGGCCGGTTCAAGCTGGCCTTGGGAAAGGTATACCTGGGCTTAGGACGGCTCTCGGAGGCCCTGCGCCAGCTACACGAGTGCGGCCTGCCCGAGGCCGAGGTCTACCTCAAAACCACCCTCGAGCGCATCGAGGAGCGCGTGGTGCGCCTGTGCCGCGAGGGCGACTGGAGCGAGGCCAGCCGCCGGGTGGAGTTTGTGGAAGACCTTTCGCCCGACCTGCTGACGCGGGGGCTGCTGCGGGTGGGTTTGCAGGCCGCTTTACAGCAGGGCTTGTGGGGCCGGGCGGCCCGTTATGCACAGCGCTTATACGTGCTGGGGGAGTCGCACGGGGCTTTGGGGCTGGCCCTGGCGGGCCTGAAGGTGCGGGGCCCCGAGGCCCTGGACAGGGTACCGCTGGCCGACCTGAAGCAGGTGGAACCCTACCTGACCGACGCGGTGGCCCGGGCCGAGGACGCCACCGCGCTACTAGCCCTGGGCCTGCTGCGGCACCGCGAGGGGCGGCACACCGAGGCGCTGCGCTACCTCGAGCGGGCCGCGCGGGAGTCCAGGGGTGAAGCGGCTGGGCTGGCCTACCACCTGCTGGCCCTGTCCAAGCGGGCGCTGGGCGCCCCGGTGCTCGAGGTGCTGGGCGACCACAAGCGGGCCCATGCCCACCGGGCCTATCCGGTAACCCAACTATTTGAGCTGGCCCAGGAGGCCCAGGAGGCCGGGGAGCCGGTGCTGGCCCGGGAGTTCTTGGGCCGGGTGCGCGAGGCGGGGTTGCAGCCCTTCGCTCAGATTGAGCCCGTACTCAAGCTGGTGGAGGCGCTGGAGGGGCCCTGGGAGGCCTTCCGGATGCTCACCCAGAGCCTTGAACAGTCCGCCGAGCCGCCTTTGGAGCACCTCGAGCTGGCCTACCGCCTCTCGCGCAGCTTCTCCCAGAGCCAGGAGGCCGGGGCGGTGCGGGGGCAGTACCTGGCCGCGCTGTACAACGCCGGGCAGGCCCTAGGGGCCGAAGGGCTCTTGCTTTCCGAGCTGGCCCGCAACCCCGAGGCCCTGGAGGTGCTCTACGACCTGGCCGAGCACTACGAGCGCACCGGGGCCTACCAGAAAGCCGCCGAGACCTGGCGCAAGGCCCTGGATATCGCCTATTACCGGGAAAAAGACCTCGAGCTCTCGCGCGAGATTCTGCGCAATCTGCTCTTTTTGAACCCCACCGATCCCGAGCTACAGCTTTACCTGGAGGAGCTCAAGGCCACCTCGAGGGCCCTGGCAACCCTCGAGGGCGGCCCCGATACCCTGGCCGGGGTCACCCCCGAGGCCCTGATGCGCGAGGGGCTGCCCCGCTTCCACGGGGAGTACCTGATCGTGGTGGGAGGGCACACCCAGCTTCGCAGCCGCCTGACCCCCATCCTGCAACACCAGGGCCTCGAGCTCGACTGGTTCGACTCCGACAGCTATACCGCCGGGCGGGAGGTTATCCGGCGCATTCATAGCCGGCTCGAGCGGGCCCACGGCCTGATGATCATCAGCAGCTACGTGGGCCACGACCTTTCCGAGCCGGTGCGGCTGGAGGCCGAAAACCTGGGGGTGCCGGTCTACATCACCCCCGGCCGGGCCCGCGGCGTGACCGGCTTTTTGCGGGCGGTGGCCGAGTTTGCCCCGCAAATCCGCAAACGGGCGCTCAAAGGGGGCTGATATCGGTTCCGCTTGAACCCTTCGCCTCTAGATGTAATCAAAGGTCAGGGGTTCAAGCCGACCGAAGGGAGTAAGAGTGCATTCCGGCAGTATCGCTTAGACTTTCAAAGGAGAACCATACTGCCGGAATGCGTATGAACCGGCCGTTACCGCAGCGCGGCCAGGTATTCCTCGGCCTGGCGAACGGCTGCTTCCAGGCCGGGCTGTCCACCGGGGTAATACAGCGCCCGGCTGGCCGAGTTGAGCAGCCCCGGCCCCTTGATGGCCTGGCCCCCCTGGGCCCCCAGGCCGGGCAGGAGCAGCAAGGCGTGGGGTAGACGCTGGCGTATCTCGGTAACCTGCTCGGGGTAGGTAACCCCAACCACCGCCGCCACCCGCGACCAATCCCCCACCCGCTGCTGCTCGGCCTGCTGGGCCAGGTAGTCTGCCACGGCCTGGTACAGCCGCCCTCCCTGTTCCAGGGGCAGATCCTGAAAAAGCCCCGAGCCGGGGTTGGAGGTTTTGACCAGCACGAAAACCGCACCCCCCGAGGCCTGGGCCGCTTTGAAAAAGGGCTCCAGGGCATCGCGGCCCAGGTAGGGGTTGACCGTCAGGGCCGCGCCCGGATAGGCCTGCAGGTAGGCTTTGGCATAGGCCTCGGCGGTGGAGCCGATATCCCCCCGCTTGGCATCCACAATCACCGGCAGCGAGAGCACCCGGGCCCCCACGATCAGCTCGTGCATCAGAGTGAACCCCTGGGGGCCCAGGGCCTCGAAGAAAGCGGCCTGGAACTTGACGGCGCAGATTCGGCTGGCCAAGGCTTCCAGAAGCTCGAGGGTGTAGCGGCGGATGTGGGCCAGTGGGTTGGGGCCGTGCAGCTCGGGCCGGGGATCCACCCCCAGCACCAGGGGTGGGCGGGAGGCTACTTCGTGAACAAACTCAGCTTGCATCGGAGTTAGATTACCGCACGGGGTGTGCCTATTGCGGCCCCTTCCAATTTTGACCTAGCGGTAAAGAACGAGTTCAGCACAGCCTTTTGACTTTTGAGCATAGCGGGTTCTTTCTGAGAACCGATCTAGACCCAGGAAAGCTCGAGCCTCGCCTCCAGATGCCCTACCTCGAGCCGCCGCACATTCCGAACCAGCGGCCTGCGCCACTCCAGCTCCACTTCTGGCGAGAGCAGGCCCAGTTCCTCCAGCAGCCTGACCACCATGGGCTCCCTGGCCTCGTTGGAGCCACTCTCCACCTTGAGAGCGATGCCAACAGGGCCCCAGCGGGTATCCCGCAGGGCCAGGCCATAGTAGCCGTCGGCTCCGCGCTTGGCGATGAGCCCCGGTAGCTTTTGCATCAGCACGGTGTCAATGCTTTTGGGGCCGGCCACCAGGTCGGGGTGCTGCCGCATAGCCCGGAAAACCGCCTCCAGGCCGGCCTGGTACTTTGCAGGGGCGGCCTCGGGCTGGGCCAGCAGGGCAAACATCCGGGCGGCAGGGGCCAGGGGCAGGGCAAAGGTGGGCACGCTGCACCCATCCACGCCGTAGGGGATACGGGGCTGGCCCGATAGTTCGCGCAGGGTTTGCAGGTTGAGCTGCTGCACCGGGTGCTCGGGCTGTTCGTAACCGCGGGGGCTCACCCCCAGCGCCAGAGCGGCCGCCAGCATGCCGGTGTGTTTGCCGGAGCAGTTGTTGTGCAGGGGGGTGGGGGCCTGGCCGGCCTGTTGCAGGGCCTTGCGCGCATCGGCGTCGAAAGGGGGATGAGTGCCGCAGGCCAGATAGCTTTCGTCCAGGCCAATTTTGCGCAGATAATTCGCGGCGATGGTTACGTGCTGCTCGGTGCCGTCGTGGGAAGCACAGGTCAGGGCCACCTCAGCCGGGCTGATGCCAAAGCGTTGGATGGCGCCGCTCAGGTAAAGGGCCAGGGCCTGAAAGGGCTTGGCCGAGGAGCGCAGGGGGGCCTGAAGATAGGGGTTGCCGCAGTAGGCCAGCACCCGGCCAGAGGGATCCACAATAGCCAGCGAAACCTTGTGGCGGTTTTCCAGCAGGCCGCCGCGGTAGACGTAGGTGTACGCATTCATCGCCCATAGCCTAATCGTTTAGGGGGCGGTTGGTAAGCCTGGGCATGGACACGCAAAAAGCACGCACGCCCGAACACCGTTCTGCTACCCTTGGAACATGCAGAAGGTATGGAGTGTGCTGATGGTGCTGGGTTTGTCGGTGGCGCAGGCCCCACAAGGTGCGGTTCTGTTGCGTTTGAACGAGGCCCAGCAGGCCGTGGTGGTAGGCGCTTTTCAGGGTGGGCGGTGGATCGAGGCCGAGAAGTTGAGCCGCCTCGAGGCCCGGCGCTACCAGGTGTTTGGCCCGGCTGGCCGCATCAACCAGGCCCAGGGGGCCGGTGGTTTGCAGACCCCGGAGATATGCGACTGGAACCGGGAAACCCTCCTCGCGCTGCTCGAGCGCCGCGCCATCCAGTACCCGGCCTATGCTATCTCGGCCCCCTGGAACCCCCAGCCGCGCCCGGTGGTCTCTTTCGCCCCCACCCCCGCCCACCGGCAGGCAGTGGCCGCCGAACTCAGCCGCCGCAATATCCAGAAAGCCCCCAACATCACCCAGGCTCTGCGGGCAGATCTCGACGCCGACGGGCGTGACGAGGTTCTCCTGAGCGCCAACCAGCCCGGCTTTTCCCTGAGCAACGGACGGATTGAGGGCAGCTATGCCAGCGAGGCGGGGGATTACGGCCTCATCCTGGTGCGCAAGCTGCTGAACGATGCCGATCTGCGTACGTTTGTGCTGGACGTGACCCACCTCGAGAAGCCCTTCGACGGCAGCGAGGGCATGCCCACCGTGGTGACCCGCCGCCTGGGGGCCATCCTCGACCTCGACGGCGATGGAAAAATGGAGATCATCACTGAAGACTGGGTGCACGAAGGGTGGGGCAGTACGGTCTGGCGCTGGAACGGACAGCAGTTCGTGAAGGTGCTCGAGTGGGGTTGTGGAGTGTAGCCTAAGCCTCCTTGTTTGCTGACCAAGGCTTGACAGGCCTTGATAAGCATGTATTGCGGAGGTAAAGGCATGAAACGCAGAGACCTAATCAAAGCAGGAGTGGTCGCCGGAGCTGCTGCGGCCCTCTCGGCCCAGGCCCAGAGCGCCCAAGCCAACCAGCCGGGCATCCTGACCCGTGCGCGCAACCTGATTTTCTTCGCCTACGACGGCATGGGCTGGGAAGACTACGCCATCGCCCAGTTCTACGCCCGGCGGGTGCTGGGCAAGCCGCTGGCATTGGAGCGCTTTTTGGCTACTGGTGTGAGCGGGTTGCAGAACACCAACAGCCTGACCAGCTTTGTCACCGAGTCCAGCGCGGCCGGTAACGCCTGGAGCACCGGGGTCAAGACCGTGAACGGCGGGCTGGCCATTCACATAGATGGGCGCAAGCTCACCCCCATCTTCGCCCTGGCCAAGCAGCAGGGCAAGGCCGTGGGACTGGTCTCCACCGCCACCATCACCCACGCCACCCCGGCCAGCTTTGTGGTCTCCAACCCCGATCGCAACGCCGAGGAGCAGATTGCCGAGCAGTACCTCGAGTTCGGCGCGGAAGTGTACCTGGGTGGAGGCCAGCGTTTCTTCGACCCGGCGGTGCGGCGCGACAAGAAAGACCTGTACGCCGCCTATGCGGCCAAAGGGTATGGGGTGGTGAAGAACCTGCGGGAGCTCGAGGCATCCAACGCCTCTAAGCTGCTGGGCGTGTTCAGCAGCAGCCACATCCCCTACGAGGCCGACCGGCGCTTCCAGGGCGTAGACACCCCCAGCCTGGCCCAGATGACCCGCGCGGCCCTGCCCCGTCTGGCCGCTTCCTCCAAGGGTTTTGTGCTCCAGGTCGAGGCTGCCCGCATTGACCACGCCAACCACCTCAACGACCCTGCGGGCTCGCTGTGGGACATCCTGGCCGCCGATGAGGCTCTGGAAGTGGTGATGAACTTTGTGGATCAGAACCCCGACACCCTGCTGATCATCGGCTCCGACCACGTCTGCGGGGCGCCTGCGCTTTACGGCACGGGTTCTTCCTACCGCGAGGGCAGCGCCGGGGTGCTGATGCTCGAGAACCAGAAAGGCACCTTCGAGTTTATGCTGGGCCGCCTCGGCAACAACCCCAGCCCCGAACAGGTGGTGGAAATCTTCCGTACCGTGAAGGGCGTGACCCTCAAGCCCGAGCAGGCCCAGGCGGTGGTGGATGCCATCACCAAGCGGGTCTACCTGCCCGACGCAGTGCGCTATGGCGTGCAGCCCGCCAACACCCTCTCCTGGGTGATGCGCCAGACCGATGCTCGCAAGCCCGACCTGCCCAACATCGGCTGGAACTCGGGGCAGCACACCGCCAGCCCCACCCTGTTTGGGGTGTATGGCCGGGGGATTGGGGCCGCCCGGATTGGCCTGATTGACAACACCTACAACTTCACCCTGATGACCCGGGCCCTGGGCATCCGCTTCCAGAACCCGGTGATGAGCGAGCAGGAGGCCCTCGAGATTCTCAAGAGCCGGGCCGAGGTGCCCTGGAACCACCCCGAAGACACCCTGGCCTTGGCCTAAAAACTTGCACGCTACACGGCAGGAGGTTCCTGGCCTCCTGCCTTTATCACAGGAGGGCAAGGTGAACAGACGCGAGGCTGGTAAAACCTTGCTGGCCGGCCTTCTGGCGCTGGGTGGGGCAGGGCGGGGCCAGACACCGGTGCCCGCCCCGGTGCGGATCGCCGAACCCAGCCGCCTGCTTGAAGTCTGGGCCGACCTCGAGTTCCGCTTTGCCGGCCAGCCCTGCTTGCTGGTGCGGGTGCCGCCCCCGGCCCGGCCCAGCCCGCGGGTGCTGGAGGTACAGGGTGTCTTTCTAACCGCCTTTTCCCGGGTCTGCCCCCATGCGGGCTGTACGGTGCCCTTGCCGGATCAGCAGCGCTTCATCGAGTGCGGCTGCCATGGCAGCCGTTTCCAGGCCGATGGCCTTAGAGTCGCGGGGCCCGCACCCACCGACCTGCCGGGGATCCGGCTCGAGCTGCGCGAAGGGGCGGTCTGGGCGGTGGGGTGGCTGGATGGGTGAGGTGTTTTGCAGCCCTCTGCATAACCGACACCTAACAAAGATAAGCCCATCTACCTAACCGCCCGGTTTCAGCGCAACAGGGGGAATATGGGAATCTGGACGGGGTCTTTTTGCAGGGCCTGGCGGGTGGCCTCAATCAAGGCAGCCACCCGAACCCCCCGGTAGGTTGCGGGCAGGCCCTCCAGATGCCTTAAGGCCTTGTGAAAGTTGCGCCAGCCACCCCGGGGATTGTCTTTAGCTTTGTGTAGCGCAGCGGCCAGCAGGATAACCCCATGGGTCAGCTCCCGATCCGGGCCCGAAAGCTGCCGCCAGAGGGGCTCCAGGGCCTCGTGCACCTCCCAGAACCGCCCCTGACGCCAAAGCTCGAGCGCCTCGACGTATTCGGGCCTATTCAACAGACCGACCTCTTGCACTATAAAAAGTGTATCGGCTTTCCCTACAGCCGGCCAGCCGTGCTAGAGTGTGGAGCCTAGAGGGCCTGTGCCTGGGCCCATCGTGTGAGGTAAATAACTATGGCTAAACCGATCGAAGTCAACGATGCCAACTTTGATACCATCTTGAAAGAACATCCCTATGTGCTTGTAGATTTTTGGGCCGAGTGGTGCGGTCCCTGCCGTATGGTAGCGCCGGTGATGGAAGAGCTGGCCAGGGAGTACGAAGGCAAGGTGACGGTGGCCAAGCTGGATGTGGACGCCAACCCCCAGACCGCCATGAAGTTCCGGGTGATGAGCATTCCCACCATTATTCTGTTCAAAAACGGCCAGCCGGTGGAGGTGATGGTAGGCGCAGCCCCCAAGAGCAACTTTGTGGCCCGCCTCAATAAGCACGTCCCGGTTAGTGCCTAACAGCTCTGGTCGTAGATGCGCAGCCCCCTTACCCAGATGGGTAGGGGGGTTTATGCGCATTTCGGCAGTATCGTTTACTTTGACAAGCCTAAGCGATACTACCGAAATGCTTTTCTACTGCCTTCGGTCGGCTTGAATCCTTCACCTCTGACTGCGCATGGCGGTTGAGGATTCAAGCGGAAACAGTATTATCCTTTTTGTTGATGCACACCTATCACCTCGACATTAACGACCCTGCCTTTATCTACGACCCTTACCCCACCCTGGCCCACCTGCGGGAAACCCTGCCGGTCTTTTACGACGAGGTCTGGAACAAGATTTTTTTCCTGCGCTACGAGGACATCGCCAACCTGTTGCGCGATAAGCGTCTGGGACGCTCGATTACCCATATCCTCTCCCGCGACGAGCTGGGCTGGCCGCCGCCCAACCCGCTGACCCGCGACTTCGACCATTTCCAGGAAAACCACATGCTCGACAACGAGCCGCCCAAGCACACCCGACTGAAGGGCCTGATGATGAAGGCTTTTACCCCGGCCCGGGTGGAGGGGCTGCGCGGAAAGATTCAGGGCATCGTAAACGAACTGATCGACCGGGCCGAAGACATGGGCCAGATGGATCTCCTGCGGGACTACGCCGAACCCCTGCCGGTTACGGTGATCGCCGAGCTTTTGGGCGTGCCCAAGGAGGATCGACACCTTTTGCGCCCGTGGTCGGCCAAAATCGTGAAGCTGTACGAGCTGGGCTTCACCGACCTTCAGGCCAGGGAGGCCAACCAGGCGGTGGTGGAGTTTTCGGCCTACATCAGACAACTGGCCGACGAACGCCGGCGCAAGCCCGGCCCCGACCTGATCTCGGCCCTGGTGGAGGTGGAAGAGCAGGGCGACAAACTCACCCCCGACGAGCTGGTGGCCAACTGCATCCTGCTCCTGAACGCCGGTCACGAGGCCACGGTCAACGGCACCACCGCCGGTTTTCTGGCCCTTTCGCGCAACCCCGAACAGATGGAGCAGGCCAAGGAGGCGGCGGCCAAGAACCACCCGGAGTTTTTCAAGCTCGCCGTGGAGGAGCTGCTGCGCTACGACACCCCTTTGCCGATGTTCGAGCGCTGGGTGCTCGAGGACTTCGAGTACAAAGGCATCCCGTTGCAGCGCGGCCAGGAGGTGGCCCTGATGTACGCCTCGGGCAACCGTGACCCGCGCAAGTTTGCTGATCCCGACCGGCTGGACCTAACCCGTGCCGAGAACCAGCACCTGACCTTTGGTCTGGGCATTCACTACTGCATCGGCGCACCCCTGGCGCGGCTCGAGCTCCAGACCTCCTTCCAGACCCTGCTCAAGCGGCTGCCCAACATCCACCTGGCCACCGACCGGGTCGAGTACGCCGGTGGGTTCGTGATCCGGGGCCACAAGGCCATGCCGGTGGCTTTTTAGGCCAACAACAGCACCTTGAGCGCTTTATCCCGTTCCAAAGCCGCGGCGAAAGCAGATTGAACCTCGTTTAGGGCAAAGCGGTGGGTGATAAGGGGCTGGGCCTGCACTTTCTGTTGGGCCAGCAGCCGGATGGCCTCCTGAAAGTCGGAGAAGGTGTACATCAGGCTTCCTTTCAGGGTGAGTTCCCAGTCCTGGACGAGGCCGGCGGACAGGGTGGTGGGCTGGCCGTATACCCCTACCACCACCACCGTACCGCCTTTACGGGCTCCTTGGATGGCCGCCTCGAGGGCCCTTTCGCTACCCACGCACTCAAAAATCACCTCGTACTTTGCAGCATCTGGCGCTTTGGCCGCTAGCCCCAGCCCTTCGGCCACCCGGCGGCGGGCCTCGAGCAGATCCACCACCACCACCTGGGCTGCACCGTAAGCCTTGGCAACCTGCGCTACCAGCAGCCCGATGGTACCTGCTCCCAGCACCGCCACCTGCTTGCCCTGTACAGGGGTGAGGGCGGCCGCGTGCACTGCCACCGCCAGCGGTTCGACCATGGCCCCTAACTCGATATCAAACCCCTGGGGTAGGCGGTGCAGGTTCTGGACAGGGCTCACAAAGCGCTCGGCCAGGGCCCCTGGGGCCTGAAAGCCCATGACCCGGAGCTGCTCGCAGATGTTGTAGCGGCCGCTCCGGCAAGGCACGCACTGGCCGCAGGTGAGGGCGGGCTCGAGGGCTACCAGGGCCCCCCGCCAGGCGGGGTCTACCCCCGAACCCACCTCCACCACCCGGGCGGCCACCTCGTGGCCGGGGAAGACCGGGTAGCGCACGAAAGGGTGCTGGCCTTCGTACACGTGTAAATCGGAGCCGCACACCCCTACCGCCAGGGGCTCGAGCAGCACCTCGCTTTGCTGCGGCTGCGGTGGGTCGGCCTCCAACCACTGGATTGCATGAGGAGCTGGGATTACCGCACGCATGCTTCACCAGACCGTGTACCCGCCATCCACCACCAGCTCGCTGCCGGTCAGGTAGCTGCTGGCCTCCGAGGCCAAAAACACTGCGCAGGTCGCTACCTCCCAGGGCTCCCCCAGGCGGCCCATGGGGGTCAGGCCCAGCCAGTCCCGGCGCCACTCGGGGGTCTCGAGGCCCCGCCGGGTCATCTCGGTGCCGATGTAGCCGGGCGAGATGGCGTTGACCCGTACCCCGAAGGGGGCCAGCTCGGCGGCCAGCGAGCGGGTGAGGTGGGCGACGGCGGCCTTGGAGGCGTTGTAGGCGGCCTGGGGTTGGGGTTTGTTGACGATGAGACCGGACATCGAAGCGATGTTGATGATGCTGCCGCTGCCCTGAGCCACCATCACCCGGCCAAAGGCCCGGCTGCACCAGAAGACCCCGTGCACGTTGATATCGAAGACCTGGAGCCACTCGGCATCGGGGGTTTCCAGCGCCGGGGTGTTGCGGCAGATGCCAGCGTTGTTGACCAGGATGTCCACCCGCCCGTAGGCCTGGTGGAGGCTTTGGGCCAGCGCGTCAGCCTGGGCCGACTGGGTCACGTCCAGGGGGTGGAACTCGACCCGTAGCCCCTGGCTTTGTAGGTTGTGTGCTGCTCGCTGGCCTGCCTCCGTATCCAGCTCGGCGATGACCACCTGGGCCCCGGCCTCGGCCAGGGCGGTGGCGATGGCCAGGCCGATGCCCCGCGCCCCGCCGGTGACCACGGCCGTCTTGTGATCGAGTCGGAACTTTTCCAGCACCATGGGAACCTACCCTTCCGGGGTGATCAGCACCTTCAGGGCGTTGCCCATGCCGGGGTGCTCCTTGTATTCCAGGGCCTTGTGCAACTCCTCGAGCGGCATGCGGTGGCTGATGAGGGGTTCCACCCGGATCCGTCCGCTCTCGAGCCAGTTCAGGGCCAGGGGGATGGTCGCGTTGAGCGAGAAGCTGCCAATGAGGCTGAGATCACGCTGGAAGATGTCGTAGGGGCTTATGCGCACGGTGGCTTCCTCGGGTGCCACGCCGAAGATTAGCAGCTTACCCCCCACGGCGGCATACCGGGGCATGTCTTCTACCACGCTGGGGATGCCGGTGGCCTCGGCGACGATGTCGAAGCCGTGGGGCTCCAGGTCGCGCAGGGCCTGGGCCATGGAGGGGCCGGTCTGGACGGTATGACTGGCGCCCAGAGACTTTGCCAGTGCCAGCCGCTCGGCCACCGGATCGACGACCGTTACCTCCGTCACCCCCGAAATCAGCAGGGCCTGCATCAAAAGCAGGCCGATGGGGCCTGCCCCAAAGAGTAGTGCGTTGCTGCCGGGTTCGGGGCGCAGGCGCAGGATACCCCAGGCCACGCAGCCCAAAGGCTCGGCGAAAGCCGCCTCGGCGACGCTCAAATGTCGCACCGGGTAGGCATTGGCGGCAGGGGCTAGCACGTACTGGGCGAAGCCCCCCGCCTGGGTCACCCCCAACGCCTCAAAGCGCAGGCAGTGTTGGCGCTGGCCCCGGCGGCAGGCCCAGCACTGCCCACAGGCGATTACCGGGTCGAGCGCGACGAGCTGGCCCTCCTCGAGCTCACGAACCCCCGCTCCGACCTGGTCGATCACCCCGGCGATTTCGTGGCCGGGAATCAGGGGAAGACGGGCGTGAAAGTGTCCGTCGAACAGGTGCACATCGGTGCCGCAGACCCCAGTGGCCCCCACCCGAACCCGCACCTGTCCGGGGCCGGGGGTGGGGGCGGGGACTTCTTGCAGCTCGAGGGTTCTGGGTTGGGTAATTAAAGCCGCACGCATGGGTATTGAAATCCTTTCTTACTTGATGGCTCCAAAGGTCAGACCCCGCACCAGTTGCCGCTGGGCCAGCCAGCCCATCACCATCACCGGCAGGATGGCAATCATCGAGGCCGCCGACATCTTGGCCCAGAACAGGCCCTCGGCGGTTTTGAAGGAGGCCACATACACCGAGAGCGGGGAGGCCTGGGCCGAGGTCAGGTTGAGGCTCCAGAAGGTCTCGTTCCAGGCCAGGATGATGCTCAGCAAAGCCGCCGAGGCGATGGCCGGAACCGAAAGCGGCAACAGCACCCGCAAGAGCTCCTGGGGTATGCTGGCCCCGTCGACCCGTGCGGCCTCCATGATCTCGTGGGGCACCTCGCGAAAGAAGGCGTACAGGGTCCAGACCACCACCGGCAGGTTCATCACCGTGTAAATCAGGGCCAGGGCCCAGACGTTGTCCAGCCAGCGCAGGTCACGGAAAATCAGGTAGACCGGGATGATCACCCCGACGGGCGGCATCATCTTGGTGCTGATCATCCACAGCAGCAGGCCCTGGGTTCGCCGGGTGGGGTAGAAGGCCATGGAGTAGGCCGCTGGAATGGCCAGGAGCAGGGCCAGGGCCGTGGAGCCCATAGCCGAGATGATCGAGTTAAGAAAATGCAGGCCGTAGTCGCTGCGGGTCAGGGCTTCCTGGATGCTCTCGAGGGTGGGCTGAAAAATTAGTTTGGGAGGGATGGCGATGGCCTCACCCTCGCTCTTGAAACCGGTGAGGAAGAGCCAGAAGATGGGGAAGAACATAATACCGGCGGCCAGGTAGGCCAGCGCGGTCAGCTCCCAGCGGATGCGTTGGCCCTGACTCATGTCCGCCCTCCTTGCAGGTTGCGCCCAATCATGCGCAGCACAAAGATAGCCACGATATTAGCCAGAATCACCGCAAACACCGCTCCTGCGGCGGCCACCCCGATGCGGTACTCGCCGAAAGCCTTGAGGTAGATCAGGTACGGCAGGGTGGTGGTGGCCAATCCCGGCCCGCCCGAGGTCGAGGCGTAGATTTCGGCGAAGATGGTCAGCAGGAAGATGGTTTCCAGCATCACCACCACGCTCAGGGTCTGGGCCAGGTGCGGCACGATGATGTAGCGGAACTCCTGCCAGGCGTTGGCACCGTCAATTTTGGCGGCCTCGAGCTGTTCTTTGGACAGCGACTGTAGCCCGGTGAGAATCAGGAGCATGGCAAAGGGAATCCACTGCCAGGAGACCATCATCACGATCGACTGCATGGGGTAGGTGGCCAGCCAGTCGATGGGCCGCTGCCCCAGGCCCTCGGCGATCCAGGCAAAAAGCCCGTACACCGGGTGCATCAGCATGTTTTTCCAGATCAGGGCCGAGACCACCGGCATCACAAAGAAGGGCGAGATGACCAGGGTGCGCGCTAAAGCCCGACCGGGAAAGTCCTGATAAAAAAGCACCGCCAACAGCAGTCCGACAGCCACTGTGATCAGCAGCACCGAGCCCACCAGCACCAGGGTGTTGAGGATGGCCGTCCAGAAGATGGGGTCGGTCAGCAAGGAGGCGAAGTTCTCGAAACCAACAAAGCCCTGGCGTTCGGGGTTGAGCAGATTGAAGCGACGGAAGGAGTGGTATAGGGTGAGGACAAACGGAATCTGCGTCCAGACGATTAGCAAAAGAACAGCCGGGCCGAGCAGCCAGAAGGAGTTGGGCCGCAAAGCCTGCGGGCGTGGCCTGGTGAGGACGCGATGGTATGTCATGATTGCCTTTTAGGGGCGGGCCCGGAAAGCCCGCCCCGTCTGGTTTCACTTGATGTAGCCAGCTTCTTTCATCAGCTTCTCGACGGCGGCCTGGACCTGGGCCAGCCCGTTGTCCAGGCTGGTTCGGCCCGCCACGATCCCGGCGATAAACTGCCCGACCTGGGTGCCGATGGCCTGGAACTCGGGGATGCCCACAAACTGCACACCGGTGTAGGGCACGGGTTTGAGGGTGGGCTTGGTGGGGTCGGCGGTGTTGATGGAGTCCAGCACCACCTTGGCGAAGGGCGCGGCCCGCTGGTAGTTGGGGTTGTTGTAGGTGGAGTAGCGGGTGCCGGGGGGTGCGCTGACCCAGCCCTGGGTACGGCCCACCAGCTCGATGTACTCCTTGGAGGTGGCCCAGGCGATGAAGGTCTTGGCGGCCTCCACTTTCTTACTGGACTTGGGAATGGCCAGCGCCCAGCTCCACAGCCAGTGGGCGCCGTTGGGGGTGACAGCCACCGGGGCTTTGGCGAAGCCGATCTTGTCGGCCACCTTGGAGGTTTTGGGGTTGGCCAGGTAGCCGGCCGCCACGGTGGCGTCGATCCACATGGCGCACTTGCCCTCCGACATCAGGGTCAGGTTCTCGGTGAAGCCGTTGCCGGTGACGCCGGGAGGGCCGTATTTGGTGACCAGCTCAACGTACTGCCCGATGGCCCGCTTCCACTCGGGGCTGGTGAGCTGGGGTCTCCAGTTTTCGTCGAACCAGCGCCCCCCGTAGGTGTTGACCAGGGTGGTGATAAAGGCCATATTTTCGCCCCAGCCCGGCAGGCCGCGCAGGCAGATGCCATAAACGCCACCGCTGGGGTTGTGGAGCTGGCGGGCCCAGTTGATGGCCTGGGTCCAGGTGGGCTGGGCCGGTACCGTGAAGCCTTTGGCCGCGAAGAGGTCTTTGCGGTAGTACAGCATCGAGCTCTCGGCGTAGAAGGGCAGGGCGTAGAGCTTACCCTGGTATGAAAGCCCGGCCCGCACCGGTTTGAGCACGTCCTCGAGGTCGTACGAAGCCGGCAGGCCGCTCATCTCCACCAGCCAGCCGTTCTTACCCCACAGCGGGGCTTCGTAGGTGCCGATGGTCAGCACGTCATAAGAACCGGCGTTGGTGGCGATGTCGGTGGTCACCTTCTGGCGCAGCTCGTTTTCGGGCAGCACCACCCAGTTGACCTTGATCCCCGGATTGGCCTTCTCGAACTCCGGGGTGAGCTTCTGCATGGTAATCATGTCGGGGTTGTTGACGGTGGCGATGGTGATGGTGGTCTGGGCCAGGGCCGTGGAGAGCAAGAGGCCCGTGCAGGCCAGCAAAACTTGCCAAAAGCGCATATCTACCTCCCTTGGGTCTGGGTTGCTTTGGGCCGATACCGACGTTGGACTCGAGCTAGCTTTTCACCTCCTTGGATTGAACAAAGCCGAAGTATTCAGCCAGCGAGCGGTAGGAAGGGTAGAGCTCGAGGTAGGCCCCGGAGTTGGGGGTAAAGCCCTGGGCCGGGGGCGCTGGGGGCAGCGGCAGCCCGGCGGCCATGGCGGCATACAAGGCCGCCCCATGGGCCGAGGCATGGGGTGTGGCGCTGGCCTCCACCTCGCAGCCCAGCACGTTGGCCAGGATCTGTACGATGGCGGGGGTTTTGGATAGCCCACCGGTTACCACCACCCGGGGCAAGGGGCCCACTGCCCGCTCCAGGGTTTCTTTGACCCAGCGGGTGCCCAGGGCCGTGGCCTCGACCAGGGCCTGGTAGATCTGCGGGGGATCGGTAGCCAGGCTCAACCCGCTCAAGACACCTTTCAGGCTTGCGTTCATCAGGGGGGTGCGGCAACCGTTCCACCAGTCCAGGGCCAGCAGGCCCGAAGGCTGGGGGGTGCGCTCGGCCAGCACATGGTTGAGCCGCTCAAAAACCGCCTGCTCGGACTCCTGACCGGCCCAGGCCAGGGTGCGCACCCACCAGGCCAGCATGTCGCCCGAGGCGGGCTGGCCGCACTCGTAACCATACAGACCAGGAAGAATTCCATCTGCCACGATACCGGCAATGCCGGGTAGGGGAGCAGCTCGAGGGCTCAGGGTGAGGTGGCAGCTCGAGGTTCCCAGAATCGCCACCAGAACCCCGCTTTCCTGAACGCCCACCCCCAGCACGGCGGCGTGGGCGTCAATGCTGGCGGTGGCTACCGGAATTCCCGCTGGCAGCCCGGTGCGCTGGGCCCAGGCCTGGCTCAGGCCGCCTGCCTTCTGGCCTACCGGCTGAGGCCAGGCCAGCTTATCCAGCCAGCCCTCCAGACCGGGCCGCAAAGCTCGGAGCTGCGCAGCCTCCGGGTAGCCCTCCGGTTGCCAGTGGGCTTTGTAACCCGCCTGGCAGCTCGAGCGCACCTCCTCGCCGCTGAGTTGCCAGACCAGCCAGTCCCCCACCTCGATCCAGCGGGCTGTGGCCTCCCAGACCTCGGGTGCTTCTTCCAGCACCTGCCAGGCTTTAGCCAGCGACCACTCGGCGCTGGTTTTGCCGCCGTACATCTGCAAGAACCCTGGGTGGGCCTGGTTGATGGCCTGGGCGTACGGCTCAGCGGCGTGGTGTTTCCAGAGTTTTAGGTAGGCGTGCGGCTGGTGGCGGAAGGCTTCTTTGAGGGCCAGGGGAACGCCCGAGGCATCGGTCGGGAGCGGGCTCGAGGCGGTGGCGTCTAGGCCGATGCCCACAACCGTTCCGCCCGACTGGTGGGCCTCGAGCCGCATTTTTTGCAGCAAAACCTGGCTCACCTGCAAATAGTCGGCGGGGTGGTGCAGGGCCCACAGCGCGGGCAAGGGCGCTCCGGAGGGGAGGCGGCGGGTTAGCACGCCATGGGGGTAGGGCTCCACCGCGACGGCCAGCTCCCGACCGTGCTCGAGGTCGAGCAGCAAGGCCCGCGCCGACTCGGTGCCAAAATCTAAACCAATCGCCAGGGGTTTCATAGCAAAATCGCTGTTCCAGACGTAATGGTCACGTGACCATTTATAAAACAAGGCTGCAAAACTTGAGATGTCACTTCACTTTTGACTACCTACTTATGGTCTCGTGTCCACTAAGGTAAGTGCCGGGTGCTGTTTTGTCAATACCCGGTTTTGTTACAATGGTCACGTGGCCAATATCCTGGACGTCGCCAAAAGGGCGGGCGTGGCCCCCACCACAGCCAAGCGTGCCATTCACGAACCCCATCTGCTGGCCCCCGAGACCCTGGCGCGGGTGCGCAAGGCCATCGAGGAACTGGGCTATGAACCGGATCAGCTAGCGGGTAGCCTGCGGCGGGGCCGCACCCAGACCCTGGGGCTGATGGTGGGCAACATCATCGAGCCTTTTTTTGCGGCGCTCATCCGCAGCGTTGCCCGTCAGGCGCGGGCCAGGGGCTACGCCCTGATGGTGGCCGACAGCGAGTACGACTCCGCCATCGAACTCCAGCACCTCAGGATGTTTAGAGGGCAGCGGGTGAGCGGCCTGATCATCCGTTCAGCTTTTGGCTCGCCCAACCTGGACTACCTGGTGCAGATGCACAAACGGGGAACCTACATCCTGGAAATCGACCACTTTTACCCCAACAGCCCCTTTAGCTATGTGATGCTGGATGGGCGGCAGTGTGTGTTTACCGGGGTGAAGTACCTGTACGACCTGGGCCACCGCCGCATCGCCACGCTGGGCGACTACCACCCCGTGATTACCCCCGACGAGCGCTCGAGGGTCTTCCCGGAGGCCATGCAGGCGGTAGGATTGACGCCTATCCCCGAGTATCAGCGGGTGATTGAGCGCAGCGAGGAAGCGGCCTACCACCTCACCCTGGAACTGATGCGGCTGCCCGAACCGCCCACCGCGCTGTTCTCGCTGACCGGGAGCGAGGCCGCCGGGGCTTTTCGGGCCTTGAAGGAGCTGGGGCTGCGCATACCCCAGGATGTCTCCTTGCTCACCTTCGATAACTACTCCTGGACGGCTTTGGTCACCCCGCCCCTGGACGTGATCGAGCAGCCGGTGGAGGCCATGGGGCAGGTGGCGGTGGAAATTGTGCTCGAGGCCATCGAGAATCAAACCCTGGATAAGGTGGTGCGCAAGCGCTTTCCCGGACGGCTGATCCAGCGGGGTAGCTGCGCTCCGCCTCCGGCCCAGGGCGTAAAATCCAGGGTGTGAAACCGATTGCCCTCGATGCCATGGGAGGCGACCATGCCCCCAAAATTACGGTAGAAGGCGCCCTGCTGGCCCACAAGCAGGGAATCCCGGTGGTGCTGGTAGGCCCCACGGCGCTCTTGAAACAGGAGCTACAGCAACAGGGGGGCGATCTGCCCATCGCTGAAGCCCCCGAGTACATCACCATGCACGACCAGGCCACCGACGTGCGCAAAAAGCGCCGGGCTTCCATCAACGTCTGCATGGAGCTGGTCAAGCAGGGCGAGGCCTCGGCGGTGGTGGCCATGGGGCACACCGGGGCTACGCTGGCCTCGGCCCTGTTCAACCTGGGGCGCATCCGGGGGGTGGATCGGCCCACCCTGCTGATTGAGCTGCCCAGCGAGAAAGGGCGCACCTTTCTGACCGACGGTGGGGCCAACGTGGACTGCAAGCCCGAGTGGCTGGTGCAGTTTGCGGTGATGGCCACGGCCTATGCCCAGGCCCAGGGGATTGCGGAGCCCAGCGTGGGATTGCTCTCCATTGGGGAGGAGGAGCACAAAGGCAACGAACTCACCCTGCAAACCTTTCCCTTGCTCAAGGCCACACCCGGCCTGCGCTTCTACGGCAACGTGGAAGGGCGCGACATCTTCAAGGGTACGACTGATATCGTGGTGACCGACGGCTACACCGGCAACGTGGTGCTCAAGCTCTCCGAAGGCGAGGCCCGGACGATCTTTAAGTGGGTTCGGGAGGCTTTGAGCGGGGGTTCGCTCCTGACCCGGCTGGGGGCCTTGCTGGTGCGCCCGGCCCTGCAGGGTTTGCGTGCCCGGATGGATCCGGCCGAGTATGGGGCCATGCCCTTGCTGGGGGTGGAAGGCCCGGTGTTTATCGGGCATGGCTCCGCCGATGGGCGGGCGGTGCTGAGCGCGATTCGCAAGGCCAAGGGCGTGGTGGAGGCCGGCCTGGTGGAGCGGGTGCGGGCCGGCATGGCCCGCCTGGCTGGATAGGAGGGGGAAGCGTGGAGACCTCGAGCCTCTGGCTACGTGTTTTGATCAGTGCCGGCTTGCTAATACTGGGCTTCTGGGTAGGGCGGGCCGGGGCCGGTCTGGCTGGCTGGCTGGCCTCACTCACCCCCGACCCCCGCGACGACCGCTACTGGCGCTGGGCGGGATGGGCCTGGTGGCTTCTAACCGCGGCGATGGTAGCGGCGCTGGGGGCCCAGGTCTGGCAGGTGCGCCTCGAGCCCTTCTACGCCTGGGGCCAGGTGCTCTTTGGCTGGCTGGGCGAGCGCGGGCTGGCTGTGCTGCTCATCCTGGGGGCTACGTCGCTGGCTTTGCGCCTGGTGCCCCGGCTGTTGCAACGGGTTCCGGTGGGGTCGGGGGAGTTTAGCCGGGAGCAGGTACGGCTACAAACCCTCAAAAGCGTGCTCGAGTCGGTCTTGAAGGTGCTGATTATTGCCCTGGGGGCGCTGTTTGCCCTGTCCAACCTGGGCCTGAACGTCACCGCTTTGCTGGCCGGGGCCGGGGTGGTGGGGCTGGGCATCTCGCTGGCCGCCCAGAACCTGATCCGCGACGTGATCAACGGCTTTTTTATCCTGCTGGAAGACCAGTACGGGGTGGGCGACGTGATCACCGTGGGCCAGCTTTCCGGGGGGGTGGAGCGTTTCAACCTGCGCATCACGGTGCTACGCGACCTGGAAGGCCGGGTGCACTTCATCCCCAACTCCACCATCCAGCAGGTTACGGTGATGAGCCGCGACTGGGCCCGCGCGGTGGTGGACGTCTCGGTGGCCTACGAGACGCCAGTAGACAGGGCCCTCGAGGTGGTGCGTTCGGAAGCCGAGGCCTTTTACGCCGACCCCGAGTGGCGCGACAAATTCACCGACCAGCCGCCCGAAACCCTGGGCATCCAGCAACTGGCCGACTCGGGCATCCTGATCCGGGTTCTGTTCAACACCAAGCCCAAGGAGCAGTGGGCCATCGGGCGCGAGTTCCGCCGCCGCATCAAGCTGCGGCTCGACGCCGAAGGGATTGCCATTCCCTACCCCACGCGGCGCATCGTCAAAGACGCAGGCGATCGGGCTTGAACAAAAGCTGCTTCCGGGCCGGCATAGAATGCAAGGGATGAAAACCTGCGACTACCTGATAATCGGCGGGGGCATTGTAGGGCTGAGCATTGCCCTGGAAATCAAAAAAAGAGACGCAAAGGCCCGTATTGTGGTGCTGGAAAAAGAGAAAGAACTGGCCCAGCACGGCTCCGGGCGCAACTCCGGGGTGTTGCACGCCGGTTTTTACTACACCGCCGACTCGCTCAAGGCCCGCTTCACCCGCGAGGGCAACGCCCGCTGGAAGCAGTTTGTGGAGGCGCGAGGCCTCAAAATCAACCGCTGCGGCAAGCTGGTGGTGGCTAAAAACCAACAGGAGGTGGAAGGGCTAAAGGAACTCAAGCGCCGGGGCGACCTGAACGGGGTGGAGACCTACCTGATCTCCCTCGAGGAGGCCAGAAAAATCGAACCGCGGGTGAAATCGACCGAACTGGCCCTGTGGTCGCCCAACACCGCCACCGTGGATCCCAAAGAGTGCATGGCCGCCATCGCCGCCGAGTGTAAAGCCCAGGGCATCGAGATTCGCCTGGACAGCCCCTACCAGGGCCGGCGGGGCCGGGACATCATCACACCCCAGGAGGTCTACAGCGCGGGCTTTGTGGCCAACGCCGCGGGCCTGCACGCCGACCGGGTGGCCCACGACTTTGGCGTGGGGTTGCGCTACCGCATCCTGCCCTTCAAAGGGCTGTACGTGTACGGCTCGGAGCCGGTGGGCGCGCTCAAAACCAACATCTACCCGGTGCCCGACCTGCGCAACACCTTTTTGGGCGTCCACTTCACGGTGACGGTGGACGGCCGGGCCAAAATTGGCCCCACCGCCATTCCGGCTTTCTGGCGCGAGAACTACGAGGGGCTGAAGGGCTTCGACGCGCTCGAGGCCCTCTCGATTCTGCGCGACGAGGCCATTCTGTTCTTCCGCAACGACTTCAACTTCCGCAGCCTGGCCCTGGAAGAGATCAAAAAGTACTCCAGAACCTACCTCGTACAGCAGGCCGCGGCCCTCTTGGAAGGGGTGAAGCCGGAAAACTACCGCACCTGGGGCCGCCCGGGCATCCGCGCCCAGCTCTACGACCACCAGGAAAAAAAGCTGGTGATGGACTTTTTGCTCGAGGGCAATGGGGAGGGCCTGCACGTGCTCAACGCCATCTCGCCGGCCTGGACGGCTTCCATGCCCTTTGCCGAGTATGTGGTGGATAGGATAGAAGCCCTGCACAAGGGCCAGGAGATAGCCCGGGCCTGAGCGTTTCGCATTGACAAACCAACCCCACCAACGCGTAGACTCCTGGCAGAAGGAGGCGTTATGAGCCTACACCCCCTGGCCGGCCAGCCCGCACCCCACAGCTTTCTGGTCAACATTCCCCGGCTGGTGAGCAGCTACTATGCCATAAAGCCCGACCCCCACAACCCGGCCCAGCAGGTGGCCTTTGGCACCAGCGGCCACCGGGGCACCTCCCTGGCTGGCACCTTCAACGAGGCCCACATCCTGGCCATCGCCCAGGCGGTAGCGGAGTACCGGGCCGAGCACGGCATTACCGGGCCGCTCTTTATGGGCATGGATACCCACGCGCTTTCCGAGGCGGCCTGGATTACCGCGGTGGAGGTGCTGGCGGCCAACGGGGTGGAGGTGAGGGTCGAGGAAGGGCGGGGCTATACCCCAACCCCCCTGATCTCGCACGCCATCCTCGAGCACAACCGCAATCGCAGCAGCGGTCTGGCCGACGGCATCGTGATCACCCCCAGCCACAACCCCCCCCAGGACGGCGGCTTCAAATACAACCCCCCCAACGGCGGCCCCGCCGATACCAGCGTGACCCAGGCGATACAGGAACGGGCCAACCAGATTTTGCGCGACGGCCTCACCGAGGTAAAACGCTGGCCCCTCAGCCGGGCCCTGGGGGCGGTTCGGGCCTTCGATTTTGTCACGCCCTATGTGCGCCAACTGGAAAGCATTGTAGATATCGCCGCCATCAAGGCCGCGGGTGTCCGGATTGGGGTAGACCCGCTGGGCGGCTCCTCGCTATGGGTCTGGCAGCGCATCGCCGAGCACTATGGCCTCCACCTGACCGTGGTCAACGAACGAATTGACCCCAGCTTTGCCTTCATGACCCTGGACAAAGACGGCAAAATTCGCATGGACTGCTCGTCGCCCTACGCCATGGCCTCCCTGATTGGCCTCAAGGACAGGTTCGACGTGGCCGTTGGCAACGACCCCGACGCCGACCGGCACGGCATCGTGACCCCGGACGGCCTGATGAACCCCAACCACTACCTGGCGGTTTGCATCCATTACCTCTATCAAAACCGCTCCGGCTGGCCCGCCGGTATGGGGGTGGGGAAGACCCTGGTCAGCAGCAGCATGATTGACCGGGTGGTGCAGAGCCTGGGCCGCCGGCTGGTAGAGGTGCCGGTGGGCTTCAAGTACTTCGTGGAGGGGCTTTTGAACGGAAGCCTGGGCTTTGGGGGCGAGGAGAGCGCGGGGGCCTCCTTCGTGCGCATGGACGGTTCGGCCTGGAGCACCGACAAGGACGGCATCATCCTGGGCCTGCTGGCCGCCGAGATTCTGGCCAGAACCGGACAGTCGCCCAGCCAGCACTACCGCGACCTCGAGGCCCGTTTTGGCGCTTCGGTGTATACCCGCATCGATGCCGAGGCCAACAGCGCCCAGAAAAAGGTGCTGGCCAACCTTTCGCCCGAGCTGGTGACCGCTACCGAGCTGGCCGGGGAGCCCATCCGGGCCAAGCTCACCCGCGCCCCCGGCAACAACGAGCCCATCGGGGGCCTCAAGGTGGTGACCGAGAACGCCTGGTTCGCGGCCCGGCCCTCCGGAACCGAGGACGTGTACAAAATCTATGCCGAAAGCTTCCGGGGCGAGGCCCACCTCGAGCGCGTCGTCCAGGAAGCCAGGCACCTGGTTGGAGAGGCTTTTCGCAGGGCCGGGGTTTGATGTGGGCGTGCTACTTTTGCGCGGCCTGCTCAGATTCAATCTCCCATAGCAGGTCGCGCAGTATCCAGCCTCTACCTGGAACCTCGAGTTCCCCGCTGGCGATACGCTCGAGCAGGTAGGCCCGAACCTTGGCAATGGGTAGGCCGGCCTGAATGAGCTCGCCCAGGTTGCGGTTTCCGTCGAGCAGTACCGTTATGTCGTTGGGGTCGCGTATACCGGCCTGGGTGCGCCGGGCCGAAGGGTGGCGGATGCGCAGCGCGAACCAGGCATACTTGCGCAGCTTGGTGAGGTCACCTTCCCGTAGTCCTCGCCAGGCCCGCTCGGCGGCAATGATCAGCGGAACCCCCCAGCTTTTGGCAGCGGCCCGTATGCTCTTGCCCCCCACAAAAACGGCGTAGGGCTCTACCGCCCTGGGTGTTTCCAGCACCCGGCTGGGGGAGTCCAGCAAGGTGCGGAAGCGGCCCCATTGGTCGTTCATGCGGGCCCACTCCCCCACAAAAACCTTAAACGGCATAAGCGGGGTTCCTTGAACCCGACCTGCGTCGAACCTGAAATGACCCTGTTCGGGATGGAGTGGAAAAGTGACGATGGCCTCGAGGCCCTCCCAGTCCAGGATACTCCCACCGACCACCTCACCCAGCATGAACTGTAGCTTCAAGGGAAGTTGATGGGTTTTAAGGTGCAAAATACCCGTTCCACGGCTGGCGTGGATCATCTGCAGCACGTCGCTTAGTGGGATGGTATCGAAGCTACCTTCCATCGCAGCCCCTCTCCTAGGCCGAGTACCAGCGTGAAGCCCTGCCCCACATAGTCTTGCATGGCCTGCCGAACGGCCTCGATATGCTGAGCGTCGCTCAGGGCGGCCAGGGTAGGCCCTGCGCCGCCTACGAAAGCGGCCAGAGCCCCCGCGGCATAGACCCGCTCGAGGGCGGTCTCGAGGCCCGGCATTAGATGGGCGCGGTAGGGCTGGTGCAGGCGGTCTTTGGCGGCTTCCCGCAAGGCATCCAAACGTCCTGTGTGGAGGGCCGCAGGCCAGAGCGCACTGCGGGCCAGGTTATAGATGGCATCGGCGTAGGGAATGGTTTTAGGCAGAGCGGCCCTGGCTAGCGGCGTCGGCACCTCGTAGGGTGGAACACCCAGCACAAAGCGCAGTCCCTTGGGCGAAGGCATGGGCAGGGCCAGGGGGGGGTCGGCTAGTGCGGCTACAAAACCGCCGTACACCGCTGGGGCCACATTGTCGGGGTGGCCCTCCAGGGTGGCGGTTACCCGAAAGATGCCATCCAGCCCGAGCCGCCCCCCCGAAAAGGCATCGGCCAGGGCTGCACCTGCTACCAGGGCTGCCGAGCTGCTGCCCATGCCCCGGGCCAGGGGAATCGGATTGTGGGCCCAGACCGCCAGGGGCGGCGGGTCAGGTTCGCCCAGGGACTGCCAGGCAGCGCGGTAGCCTTGATGAATGAGATTGTCGGGAGTGTTGGGCACCTGCCCCTGGCCGGTGTAGTGCAGCTCGTCGGTGGGGGCCGGGGTGGCCTGAACCTCGAGGTACAGATCAAGCGCAACCCCCAGTGCATCGAAGCCAGAACCCAGGTTGGCCAGGGTGGCCGGAACTTGAACATATACAGTTTGGTCAGACATAGCGCTACCGCTCGAGGGCGGCGGTCTTTGCCATCATACCCTCACACCAAGCTAAGGTAGAGTCCATCCGGCACCGGGATCGGCCGGCATGGGCGGCGTAGCTTATTCCGCTTCAGCCTCAGACAAATCAGGCTATACTACAAGCCAGTGACGGATGACATCTGCTGTCTTTGGGCGGTTTGCGTCTTATGCCGCGGTCATATGCGCGGTAGGAAAGCTCTGGGTCAACGGTGAACACGCAGCACGGCTTTTTGAACGGATGGCGCAATGCCGTCACCTTCTGTAATCGCTGGTTGCGCTATGCCCGCTTACTCGACGCTACACCGATCTGGGGGTCGCGGGGTTTATATCAAATCAGCCTTTTGAGCGAGGGGCGCCGTGGGTGAGAATCAGGGTTTGCTCGAGCATATCTCGCCCTCACTCATGGGGCATCTGCTGGCAGCCTTGCCCCGGCGCGACCCCGTGGCTGAAAGCGTGCAGGGCAGTTTACTTACCCCCGACTTGATCGAGCGATTGCGCGGGGAGGGTTTCTGCGGCTATGCTTTGGCACGCTTTTCGGGTGAGGAGCGGGGATGGCTGGCCTTTTACCGGGGGCGGCTCCTAGGGGCCTGGCGACAGACGACCTACGGCCACCTGGCTGGCACTGTGGCCTACAGGGCCTTACGGCGCGAGATGGGCCTGGCCACACTCTCGCTCTACCGCCTTCAACCCGACGACCTGCCCCCTCTGGTGGCCCTCACCCAGGGATCGTTGCGGGCAACCTGGGCGGCTGCCAGCAATGTGGTGACTGCAGATCTGATGGATCAACTTTCGCAAGAGCAGTTTACCGGCGCGCTGGTGCTCGAGGATGGTTTGGTAGGGCGGGCCTGGTTTTTTTTCCGTGGAAACTGCCTCTTTGACGAAGCGTTGCCGCCGGAGTTTCACGAGGGCTACCTACACCTGGTGCAGGCGCCGGGCCAGGCCCCGGCCGACCTGCTCGAGCAAGCCCAACAAGAAGACCAGGCCCAGCGGAGTAGCCGCCTTAGCGTGGTCTGGAGCGCGGTGCAAGAGGTGCTCAAAGAATACATGGGGCGCGGTGCTTCTTCGGCCCTCGAGCGACTGCGCGAAATTTACACCACCGACGACCCAACTGCTCTGGAGAAAGCCCTCCGACAGTGGCTGACCGAAAGCCTCGAGCCCAATGCCGCCACCCTCTTCGACCGCTTGCTACGTCCAACACTGTAGCAGCGCTTCCCCTGCGCTTGACACGCCCTCGACACAAAAGGCGTATGATGGCTAAGTCCATGAGGGCTTACGGTTTGCTGGGAATTTTGTGGCTGGTCTGGTTGCTGGGCCTGCTGGGCGACTCCTATGCCCGCAATCTGGCCGTAAGCCTATCCAACTTTGTGGGGGCTTATGCGCTGTGGCGGGTTGCTGCCCTCTCGCCGGTCATTTTGCGGGTAGCCCTGTCTGGCCTGGCGACAGGCTTGGTGTTTTTGGGCATCGGCGACCTGCTGTTTACCTACAACGAGGCCACTGGCCTGGACACCCGGGCCATACGAGAGGGCATTTATCTGGTGGGTGTGACCCTCTTGCTGCTGATGGGCAGCTTGCTTCCTTTCCGCATGGAGCGCCAGGGCTTGTACCCCCTCGGATTTGCCCTGCGCCTGGCCCTGCTGGCCGGACTGGGCGGGGTCTTGCTCTCGGCCCTTACTACCCTGATCCGCCCCCTGAGTCTAGTCGAGCTGATTTATGCAGTGGTGGCCTTTTACCTGACCCTACTTTTTGCCCAGCAAACCCCGGTGCTGGCTGGAGGCCGTATCGGACGATACCTACAAGAAGTGGTATGGGCGCTGGTGCTGGGCAGTCTGGCTCGAGTGGTCTACGTACTGGGCGGTGTACCGCCGGCCCAGTGGTCCATCGTGGCCTACGATGTTTTATGGATGGCCTCCATGAGCGTGCTGCTGTTGGGGACTATTCGGGCTCCCAGAAATCTCTGATACCACCCGCTTGTAGCTGCTCGATGGCTACCGGCAGCGCCTCGGCGACCTCGTGGGCCAGCAGACCCGGTTTGCCCGCCAGGTCGCCGGCCAGCCCATGCAGGTACACCCCCAGCCGGGCGGCCTCCCAGGGCGAGAGGCCCGCGGCCAGCAGGGCAGCTATCACCCCCGAGAGCACATCGCCCATCCCGCCGGTGGCCATATGGGGGTTGCCGGTGCTGTTGACCGCGAGTTGCGGCGTTGAAGTGGGGACCCCCTGGGGCTGCCAGGCCAGCACCGTGGGGCCACCCTTCAGCACCACCACCAGCCCTGGATAGCGCTTGGCTAGGGTTTGGGCGGCCTCGAGGGGGAAGCGGGCCACCTGTTCGCTGGGCAGCCCCAGCAAGCGGCTGGCCTCCCCTGGGTGGGGGGTTATCACGGTGGGGAGTGCTGCTTCGCTGTAGGCTTGCAAAACTCGCTCGTACAGGGCGTCGGCGTCCAGTACAGTGGGGCGCTTTAGACCCAGCGCGGCCAGGGCCGCCTGTACCCCTCCGTCGCCTGCACCCATCCCGACTGCCACCGCCTCTGCCCGGCCCCTCTGAAGGTTGGCGGTGTTCCACTCCAACAACGGGAGGCGCACAGCCTCCAGGGGTGGTTGCACCGCGCAGTCGGCGGGATAGGCCACGGTGACCAGTCCGGCACCGGTTCGGTAGGCCCCCAGGGCCGCCAGGCTGGGCGCACCGGTATAGCTAAGGTAGCCCCCCACCACCAGTACCCGCCCCACCGAGCCCTTGTGCGCATTGCCCGCTCGTTTGGGAAGGAGCTTCTGCATCTGCGCTCTGTGCAAGAGTTCCGGCAGCGCTTCATTCCTCAGGGCTTCTGGCGGCATCCCGAGGTTATCTATCAGGATGCGACCACAGGCGGCGCGGTGTGGGTAGAACAGATGCTCGTTTTTGAGCCCTGCCAGCGCCACGGTCAGGCTGGCCTGAACATGGGGCGAATAGGGTAGACCTGAGGGAAGGTCAATGGCCACCACCGGCAGCCCAGCAGTGTTGATCTGCTCGACCAGCCGGGCATACGGCCCTTCCAGTGGGCCACGCAGCCCCGTGCCAAACAGGGCATCCAGGATTACCGTGTTGCGCTCGGGCTGCCACTCCTCTAGGGGCCGGATGGCTATACCGTGGGCCTGCAAGGCCTGCCTTGCCAGGGCCGCATCGCCAGCTTGGCCCTCGGCGGCGAAAACCTCGACCTCTGCGCCCCAGACCTTGAGCCAGCGGGCCGCTACCAGCCCGTCCCCCCCGTTGTTGCCCTTGCCACACAGCACCACTGCCTTGCGGCCCTCAAAATACTGTAATAAACGTTTGGCCGAGCGCCTTCCGGCCGCATCCATCAGGAGCAGGCTGGGATAGCCCAGCTCGGTGGCCTTTCGGTCGGCCTCGCGCATGGCTTGGGCGGTGTAGAGTCGCATGGTTCCGGTGCAGGCTGTCCGTATTCTACGGAGTCCCTTCCCCCGCGTACACTGTGGGCATGAACCTGGAAGCTGCTCGCAAGCGCCTGCGGGAGGCCCGCCGGGTGGCGGTGCTCACCGGAGCGGGCGTTTCCCAACCTTCCGGCATTCCTACGTTTCGCGATGCCGCGGGTTTGTGGAAGGATTTCAACATCGAAGAGTACGCTACGCCCGCAGCCTACGCCCGCGACCCCCAGAAGGTCTGGGAATGGTATGCCTGGCGCTACCAGAACGTCATGCAAGCCCAGCCCAACCGGGCCCATACCTTGCTGGCCCTGCTGGAACAGCGGATAGGGGAGGGCTTTCTACTGGTGACCCAGAACGTAGACAGCCTGCACAGCCGGGCCGGTTCCCAACGCCTGGTCGAACTGCACGGCAACATTGCCAGGGGCCGCTGTGAGCGCTGCGGAGAGCGGTTTCCGCTTCCCGACCCGGCCCATTTTGTGCCGCCGCCCTACTGCCCGAGCTGCAAGGTCAGGGGCCGCCCCGATGTGGTGTGGTTTGGGGAGCCGTTGCCAGCGGGTAGTTTTGAGCAGGCCTGGCGGGCTTTTTCCGAGGCCGAAGTAGCCCTGGTGATCGGAACCAGCGCCGAGGTTGAACCCGCGGCCAGCCTGGGACGGCTGGCGTACTCGAGCGGTGCCTATCTGATCGAGATTAACCCCAACCCCACCCCCCTCTCGAGCCAGGCCGACTGCTCCTTGCGAATGGGTGCGGTGGAGGGAATGGAAGCTTTGATGGAAGGTTTCAACTGATTTAGAGAAAAGAGTGGGTAAAACTCCAAACGAACACCCGTGGCAGAGCTAGAAGCATTGCGCTCGCCTGCCGATACGGAGTCAAGGTTTTCTCTGGGCTCGGACGGAGCCCTCGGAGATGGTTACGGCAGGGGACGTCCCATGAGAACCAAGAAGCCCCGTTCTGAAGAACGGGGAGTCGTCACGCCTTCTTTATTGGCCGCTCGCGAACAGGAAGTCCACAACCGAGGCATAACCCACGGATTTCCAGGCTTCTGACGGCTAACATAGACCTATGAGCCTGCGTGAACGGGTCTTTCCTCTCAGAACACCCGAGGATGTAGATACTTTTTTAGAACGCTTCGAGCTGACGGCCATCTTCAAGGCCAGCACCAGCGACAAGACCCTCGAGGCCATGCAGTACGTGCAGAAGTACCTCGAGCCCCGCCCCGACGTGGCCATCGGTATTATCCGCATTCCCGAAGACCGCCCGGCCTCGAACCATGTCGAAGCCCGCACCGGCATCCAGCACCAGAGCCCGCAGTTCATCCTTTTTCGTCAGGCCCGGCCCCTCTTCGACCTCGACAACTGGAAGATCAACCCCGAGCAGCTAGAGCCTTTGCTGCTGCAGCACCTGCCGGTTCATATCGGCAAGCCCGTGCGCAACCCCGCGGTGGTGGGGCTTCAGGCCTACCTGGATCTGCTCGAGCGCTTTATTGCAGGGCAGCTCAGCGAGGAGCGCTTCCAGTGGGGCTACCTGGATCGCCTCAAGAAAGAGGTCGACTGGCGCTCCGACGAAGACTTCAACCTGCTGAATAGCCTATTCCCCAACCCCGACGGGCGGGCCTTTACCCCCGGCAAGGTGGTAGCGCTGGAGTTTCAGGCCCAGCTTGCCGGCCAGGCCGAGCCGCTTGTGGAGCGAGCCCGACGCTTACGCGCTCGAGTCGAGGCCCTTCAAGCAACCAAAGCGGATGCGCTTTAGGACATGGGCACCTGGCGCAAAAGCCGGCCCTCGATGCGTTCCAGAATCTCCTCGAGGCTGTGCCCGGTAATGGTCAGGCCGTGGTTTTTGAGGCCCACCACCGCCCGGCTGGGGTCGGGGGCCTCGCGCACTTTTTGCGCCACGGCCTCGGCGAGCTGGTAGGTGCCGCAGGGGTAGTTGAACTGGGTGGAGGCGATGTTCTCCATCCAGGCGTGCACGTGGATGATGGCCCCTACCTGGGGGTGTTCGCGGTAGATCATCCAGTGCTCGATGGCGTCCACGCTTACCCGGCGCGGCTCAATCCCCGGTGGAACCGAGAGGCGCATGGCGTTCTGGATGGGGTCGTAGTTGGTGACCATCAGGATGTCCCGCCCCACCTCGCGCAGGTTGGCCTTGTCCACCCCGCTGGCCGACATCCAGAAGCGCCGCTCGTCCTTGCGCACCGAGAGGTTGCCGTAGGACAGCCCGCCAATGCCATACAGCCGCTTGACGTGGCGGAAGTCTTCGGGCGGCAGAATTTCCTCGATGGGAAAAGCGGCCGGAAGCAAGTCCCACTCGGCCAGCTTGCGGCCTGCGGCGCTCAGGCTCCCGGTCAGGGCATCGCCCTGCCAGAGTTCGGGCTCGAGGTCGGGTTCAAAGTGGTTGTTTACCACCAAAACCGAGGAGGCAATGGGGTGTATCCGCTCGAAGACCCGCTCGGCAAAGCCAGGCCCTTCGGGCTCGTGGTACCGACCGAGCTCGAGGGTCAAAAAATACGCCCCCTGCCCCGGTACGTACACCACCAGCATGTTGGATAGGGCCCGTACCAGATAGGGATATAGTGCCGTAATGGGTTGGGCGGGCAATTGCGGCAGCTCCAGAAACGAGACCACCATGGTGGCCTGGGCCCTGCGCCGGTAAGGGGTGGGTTTTTCGGCCTGGATGAAGTTGAGCACCGCTCTGGGCGCTTCGGCCTCGGGTTCAAAGTGGTAGCCGGCGGCCATCATTACCGGAGGTAGGGCTTCGGCCAGGAAGCGGAGGCCTGTGGTGGGCTGGCCGACCACAACAAAGCTCGGTGGCGACTGCTCCAGGGTGGGATTGGTGTTGTCTCTGGACTGCACCATATTTTTGCCCTCCATATGCCTTGTTTGAGATTTGTGGGGCTCATTGGATTTTACCAGACCTTGGAGGTTTCTGAGGCTTTTGTCATGTACCTAGGGGTACCGCACACAAAAGCGCTACGGTAAGATCCTCAAACGCCCTGGCCGCAACACGCCCTCCTGATCCAAGCAAAGGGCTTGGCCAGACGTTATGGGTATAGCCAGACTTGACCGCTATGCCGCATAGAGCCCCAGGAAGCGCAGGGCGGAGAGGGGGTTGAAGGAGAAGATTTCTAGGGCTGCCTTCTTCTCCCTCACCCCCTCTCGGTGAAGCATGGAGACCAGGAAG